>Ga0306920_100000027_pt1 | contig 240110 bp, 221 predicted proteins | sample flu12Cox44000170_FD_204666 | JGI IMG/M metagenome (GOLD analysis project Ga0306920, IMG submission 204666) | Lab enrichment of tropical soil microbial communities from Luquillo Experimental Forest, Puerto Rico - flux4day.12C.oxic.44.000.170 (v2)... | ecosystem: Environmental > Terrestrial >... | reverse complement strand
CGCGGACTCACGGCTCGGCGTTGTTTACGCGCGGCGAGACCCAGGTTCTGGCCACCGTCACCCTTGGCACCTCATCTGACGAACAGAAGATCGACGCACTGCTGGGCGAACGCTTTAAGAAATTTATGCTGCACTACAACTTCCCGCCGTTCTCCACCGGCGAAGTGAAGTTCCTGCGCGGACCATCCCGCCGCGAAATCGGCCATGGCGCCCTGGCCGAACGGGCTCTGGCGCCGGTTCTGCCGTCAGAAGAGAGCTTCCCTTACACGATTCGCGTGGTGTCCGAGGTACTGGAGTCGAACGGCAGCTCTTCGATGGCGACGGTCTGCGGCGGCAGCCTGGCTCTGTTCGATGCGGGAGTGCCGGTCAAGGCGGCAGTTGCCGGGATCGCGATGGGTCTGGTCAAGGAAGGAGCGCAGGTGCGAGTGCTGACCGATATCCTTGGTGACGAGGATCATCTGGGCGATATGGATTTCAAGGTTGCCGGCACCTCGCAGGGCGTCACCGCCATCCAGATGGACAACAAGGTCGGCGGCATCACGCGTGACGTCATGCGTCAGGCGCTGCATCAAGCGCGTGATGCACGGCTGTTCGTCCTGAGCGTGATGGAAAAGGCAATGGAGCGGCCGCGCAAAGAAGTTTCCTCATATGCGCCGCGCATCGTCACCATGCACATCAAGCCCGACAAGATTCGCGACGTTATCGGCCCCGGCGGTAAGGTGATTCGCGGCCTGGTAGAGGAGACCGGCTGCAAAATCGACATACAGGATGACGGCACGGTGCTGATTGCCTCGGCTGACGGGGCGGCGATGGAAAAAGCAGTGGCTGCTATCGAGGCGATCACCGCACAACCGGAAATAGGCCGGATCTATCGCGGGAAGGTCCGCAAAATTGTTGATTTCGGTGCCTTTGTCGAAATTCTTCCCGGTACCGACGGCCTCCTGCATATCTCGCAGATATCCAAGGATCGGGTCCGGCGGGTTGAAGACGAGCTGAGCGAAGGCGACGAGGTTATGGTCAAGGTGCTCGACGTTGATCGCAGCGGCAAAATTCGTTTATCGATGCGCGAAGCGCTGCAGGAACTCGAACAGAAGGCCAAATAGGTGCACAAGAGCACTCTTTCCAACGGCGTGCGGGTCCTGAGCGAACCGATGCCGCAAATGGTGTCGGCGACCTTAGGAATCTGGGTCGAGAACGGGTCCCGCTATGAACAGACGCAGCAAAATGGGGTCTCGCACTTCATCGAGCATCTGCTCTTCAAGGGCACGAAACGGCGGGCCGCGGCCCAAATCGCCGAGGAGATTGATGCGGTCGGGGGCGTGCTCAATGCTTTTACCGGCAAGGAGTACACCTGCTATTACGCCAAGGTGCTCGGTGAAGACGTCAAAATGACGACCGAACTGCTGGCGGACATTTTCCTCGAGTCTGTCTTTGCGCCCGAAGAAATTGATCGCGAACGGCAGGTCGTCCTCCAGGAAATCTCGCAGGCCGAAGACACTCCGGACGATTTTATCCACGATCTGTTCAATCTGCATTTCTGGCAGGGTCATCCGCTTTCGCTGCCAATCTGCGGTTCGGTGGATACGGTCAACGCGATCGATCGCGAGCTGATGATCTCCTTTATGGCCGATCGTTATCGCGCCGAGCGGGTGCTGATTGCGGCCGCCGGCGCGGTTGACCACGGCCGGCTGGTTGCCGATTGCGAACGGTTGTTTGGCTCGATTCCGGGCAACGGTAAGCGCGATGAGATCGAGGCGCCACGAGAACGCGTGATGGTTATCAACCATCCGAAGAAGCTCGAGCAGGCGCATCTGTGCCTTGGCGGCCCGTGTTTGAGCCAGGTGGCGCCGCTGCGGTACGCGGCTTACTTGTTAAACACTGCCCTGGGCGGTGGCATGTCGTCGCGGTTGTTCCAGGAAGTGCGCGAGAAGCGTGGCCGGGTCTACAGCATTTATTCCTTTCTCTCCGCATTTCTTGATTGCGGCTACTTCGGCATTTATGCCGGCACCTCGCCCGAGTGGGTCGACGAAGTAATCGAGGTTTCGCTGGGCGAGATGGCCAAGGTCGCGCGCGAAGGGCTCAGGAACGATGAATTGGTGCGTGCCAAGAGCCAGCTCAAAGGCAACATGTTGCTCGGGATGGAATCGACCGACAGCCGCATGAATCGCCTGGCACGCAATGAGATCTACTTCCGCCGCGATATTTCCCTGGAGGAAATCGCCCGCGAAATCGAAGACGTGACCAACGAACAGGTGATCGAACTCGCAGCTTCGTGCTTTAAGCCTGATCGGATGGGACTGGTCATGCTAGGCGACCTCAACGGACGCGAACTCGGCCCGGAAGTGTTTCAGGCGCTCGCCTGAGGCGAGTACTCGTAACTCGGTCGTCGCCGACTCATAGAACACCGCCGGATTGCCATAAGACCTGAGCCGATATTCTTTTCGCAACCGATAACGAAGCGCCCGGCAACGAGGTCCAATTGATCGTTTGATTGTTCCAGTGGTTAAAATTCAACGCCTGTGGGGACTGATGCCGAGTTATCAAAGCGAGCATGCCGCTGGCGTCGATTTGCTTGCCGCGCTCGACGAGGCGCTGGTGCTCGCACCGCTAGCCCGCGCGGCCGTCCCGACTGGAATTGCAGTTGAAATACCGCCCGGGTTTGAGGGGCAAGTGCGGCCCAGAAGCGGCCGCGCACTCGACGAAGGACTCACGCTGGTCAATTCCCCCGGCACGGTCGATGCCGATTACCGCGGCGAGGTCAAAGTCATTCTGGTCAACCTTGGTCAGCACCCGGTCACGATTAAACCCGCCGACCGCATCGCACAGCTCATCATCGCGCCTGTCGCGCGTGCGCGGCTGGTCGAGGTTGACCATCTGGGAACCACTACGCGCGGCGCGGGCGGTTTCGGCCACACCGGAAGATCCTGAACGAAGCGAACGATACATTAGCGCGTCGTCCATAGCTTCTCCAATTTATTGGCGACGGCGGCCGGGGGGGTACAGAGTGCGCCCTGGCCGACTGTGAACAAACCTATTGAGTGTGGGAAAAAGTTAGTACGCGGCAGCATGAACTTGCTACCGGCAAGATTGCGGTCGGTTGCCGGGCAGATAGAATAGTTACGTTATCCTGTGCTTTCGAGGCGAGGGCTGCCGTGGAAACGACTCCACAAAAACTTGAAATGTCCTACGAGGGAAAGGCCAAGAAGCTCTATACGACTTCCAACCCCGATCTCGTTATCTGCTATTTCAAAGACGATGCGACCGCTTTCAATGCCAAGAAACGGGGTACGATCGAGGATAAAGGCGTTGTCAACAATCGCATGTCCGAGCTGTTTTTCGGCCTGCTCGAGCGTACCGGCTTGAAGACCCATTTTGTGCAGCGGCTGAACGAGCGGGAGATGCTGTGCAAACGGCTTGAGATAATCCCGGTCGAAACGGTTGTGCGCAATATCACGGCCGGCTCGATGGCGAAGCGGCTGGGACTGGAAGAAGGCCGGGAGCTGAGTTTCCCGGTTGTCGAGTACTACTATAAGTCCGACCCGCTCGATGACCCGCTCATCTATCCCGAACATGCGATTCTGCTTGGATGGGCAACGCCGCCCGAACTTGAGACGATTCGCTCGCTCGCCTTAAAGGTGAATGAGGTGCTGCGCCAGTTTCTCGATGAGCGGGGTATCATCCTGGTCGACTTCAAGCTCGAATTCGGACGCCATCACGGGGCGATTCTGCTGGGGGACGAGATCTGCCCCGACACTTGCCGCTTCTGGGATAAGGCCAGCCGCAGGAAACTGGACAAAGACCGTTTCCGCCGCGACCTAGGCGACGTGGAAGAAGCTTATCAGGAAATGTTGCGGCGCGTGGAGGATTAGTGCGGATTAAAGTCTTTGTGACTCCGCGGCAGGGGATACTTGATCCGCAGGGGCGCGCCGTCGAAGCAGCATTGGCAAATCTTGGTTTTGCCGGTGTCAGCGACGTCCACTTGGGCCGCTACATCGTCCTCGCCCTTAACGCACCATCGAAAGCGGCTGCCGAAGACATCGTGCGGAAAATGTGCGAGCAACTGCTCGCCAACCCCACGATCGAGGATTATCGCTTTGAGGTCGAGCCGGGATGAAATGGGCAGTCGTACAATTCCCCGGCTCTCTCGACGATGACGACGCACTCTACGCACTACGTGACGTGCTTGGGCAAGATGCGTCGGTGCTCTGGCACAAGGACAAGGGTCTCAGCGATGCGGAGTGCATCGTGCTTCCCGGCGGCTTCAGCTACGGAGACTATCTGCGATGTGGTGCGATTGCACATTTCTCTCCGATAATGAAGAGCATTGCCAGATTCGCGGCCGACGGCGGCCTGGTGCTGGGAATTTGCAACGGCTTCCAGATACTCTGCGAAGCCCATCTGCTGCCGGGCGCCCTTACGCGTAATCGCTCACTTTCGTTTGTCTGTGACACAGTGACGGTCAGAGTCGAAAATCGCCACACGCCTTTTACTTATTTGATGCAGCACGGCGATTTGCTGCGGCTGCCGATCAAGCACGGCGAGGGATGTTACGTCGCCCCCGAACCGGAACTGCGCCAGATGGAGGAGCGTGGGCAAGTGCTCTTGCGCTACGTGGATAGTGACGGCGACCAAAGTGACCGCGGAAATCCGAATGGTTCGATGCGTTCGATTGCCGGCGTCGCCAATGAACGTTTTAACGTCTTCGGCCTGATGCCGCATCCGGAGCACGCCGTGGAAGCGATGCTCGGTGGCAACGACGGCCTGAAAATTTTCCGATCAATCGCTGCGAGCGTTGCCGGATGACACCGGTTCCGATCGCGGGCGAGCCGGTTGTTGACTCCGCGCTGGCGCGTGCGCACGGACTAACGGGCGACGAATATGCCTTGATCGAGCGATGGCTTGGGCGGACTCCAACCTTTACCGAACTTGGGGTGTTCTCGGTAATGTGGTCGGAGCACTGTTCCTACAAATCCTCGCGCAATCATTTGAAGATGCTGCCGATGACCGGTCCGCGTGTAGTCAGCGGCCCGGGCGAGAATGCGGGAGCGCTCGACGTGGGCGGCGGATGGGTGGCCGTTTTCAAAATCGAAAGTCATAACCATCCCTCATTTGTCGAACCGTACCAGGGGGCGGCAACCGGCGTCGGCGGCATCCTGCGCGATATCTTTACGATGGGGGCGCGTCCCATCGCCAGCATGGATTCCTTGAAATTCGGCGCATTGGAGCATCCGCGCTCGCGTTATCTACTGAGCGGCGTCGTCGGCGGAATCGGTGGTTATGGCAACTGCGTCGGCGTGCCGACCGTCGCCGGTGAAGTGATGTTCGACCCGGCCTACAACTCCAATGTCCTGGTCAATGCGTTCTGCCTGGGCCTGGCGCACAAGGAGCAATTGCAGAGCGCATGCGCCCGCGGTGTTGACAACCCGGTACTGTATGTAGGTTCGGCTACCGGCCGTGATGGAATTCATGGCGCGAGTTTGCTGGCCTCGGCCGAGTTCGACGAGGCCAGCGCATCGAAACGGCCAACCGTTCAAGTCGGCGACCCCTTTACCGAAAAACTACTGATGGAAGCTTGCCTTGAGGCGATGCAGATCGGCGCTATCGTCGCCATCCAGGACATGGGCGCGGCGGGCCTGGCCTCTTCGTCCAGCGAGATGGCGGGCCGCGGCAACATGGGCATCGAACTCGCGCTCGACAAAGTCCCGCTGCGCGAAGCAGGGCTGACGCCATACGAAATTTTGTTGTCGGAATCGCAAGAGCGGATGCTGCTGGTGGCTGAGAAGGGGCGCGAGAGCGAGTTAATTGCGATTTTCAAGAAATGGGATCTCAATGCAGTAACAGTCGGCCGGATCCTCCGCGAACCGCGCTGGCGGGTGGCATGGAAAGGCAAACTCGTAGCCGATATACCCGTGCGAGCTTTGACCCATGAGGCGCCGATTTACGGCCGCCCTGCTCATCGCCCAAAGTCAAACCCGGCTGCGTGTGGAAAAACGCCAGTCGCATCAAGACCCACGCCGAAGGAGGCTCTGCGTGCTCTGCTCGCGAGCCCCAACGTATGCTCGCGCCGATGGATCTTCCGGCAATATGATTCAATCGTGCGCGGCAACACCGTTGTTGGTCCCGGCGGGGATGCGGCCGTGCTGCGAATCAAAGGAACGCACCGGGGAGTGGCGTTGAAGGTTGATTCCAATCCGCGCGCTTGTGCACGAGATCCATATCTGGGGACCGTCTCTACGGTGTGTGAGGCGGTGCGTAATGTAGCCTGTGCGGGGGCACGGCCGGCGGGGATCACCAACTGCCTCAACTACGGGAATCCCGAGCGTCCTGAAATCATGTGGCAGTTCGTCAAAGGAATTGAAGGCCTGCGAGACGCCGCGCTTGCTTTTGACCTCCCGGTCATCAGCGGGAATGTCAGCTTTTACAATGAAACCGAGGGGCGCGCGATCCCACCCACCCCGACGATCGCGGTAGTCGGAATTCTCGAAGACGTGGCGAAGCACCTCAAATCCTATTTTTCCGTGCCTGATGACCTGATCGTGATGATTCGAACCGCTGCGCCAATGCTGACCGCGTCGGAGTATAACGCGCTGTTTGGCAGTGATTCGAATGAGCCGTGGACAGTAAACCTGAACCGTGAACGTCGCCTGGTGGAAGGGCTGGTTGATGGAGCCGAGCGTGGCTTGATAAGATCTGCCCACGACGCCGCTGAAGGCGGGACTGCCGTCGCTCTGGCGGAGGCGTGCTTCAATCCGCATCAAACGCTCGGCGCCGATATCGCCGGGCTGGAATCGGACCCACAACTGTTCGGCGAAGGAGCGTCAACCGTAATCATCTCCGCGACCGGGGCCCATCTCGAAGATTTGAGAAGACTCTTCGAGCCGCTCGAAGTGACGGTGTTGGGGCGGGTAACCGGAAGCCCGAGGCTCATAATAGGCGAAGAGATTGACCAGGACATTGACGATTTGAGGCTAATCTACGAAGAGGCGTTGCCCCGGAGGCTTAGCTCCAATGACTGACACCAGTCATATCCTCGTCCGCGTCCCTTCTCTCACTCTCCCACTAACCAGCAGGGGGGCCGAGGTGACGGTGATGGGCGAAGGAGGGGAGGTGAGGGTTGCTGCGGGAAATAGTACTGAGGGTTGTGCCGACTTCGGCATCGTAATTGACGAGGCCAAGCTGGACAGCTTTCACGAAGAATGCGGCGTGTTCGGTGTTTTTGGTCATCCTGAAGCTGCCAATCTCGTCTATCTGGGCCTATACGCCTTGCAGCATCGCGGTCAGGAATCAGCCGGGATCGTTTCGTCCAACGGCAAGGTCCTGATTGCACATCGTGGGATGGGACTGGTCGCGGACATCTTCAACAGCAAGGTTATCGAGCAGTTGCAGGGTACCAGCGCAATCGGCCACAACCGCTATTCCACCACGGGTTCGACCACGCTCAAGAATTGTCAGCCGCTGGTGGTGGAATACGCCAAGGGCGGCCTCGCTCTGGCGCATAACGGCAACCTGGTCAACTTCGGCGAATTGCGCGAACAGCTTGAAAAGAACGGCGCGATTTTTCAGTCGTCGTCGGACAGTGAATTGATTATCCATCTGATTGCCTCGGCCCGGGCCGCCGATCTGCCCGAACGGGTTGCCGAAGCGCTTGCCCAGGTGCGCGGGGCATATTCATTGGTCCTGCTGACCGAGCAGCAAATCATCGCAGCACGTGACCCGTGGGGTTTTCGCCCCTTGGTGCTGGGGAAACTCAATGATGCCACGATAATCGCTTCCGAGACCTGCGCGCTCGACTTGGTGCGGGCGGAATATGTGCGCGAAGTCGAGCCGGGCGAGCTCGTGGTGATCGACGAGGATGGAATTCGTTCGCAGCGCCCCTTCGCGCCGATGCCAACACGCCGCTGCATTTTCGAGTACGTCTATTTTGCGCGTCCCGACAGCCTCCTTTATGGCCGCAACGTCTACCAGGTGCGCAAGTTACAGGGACGGGCGCTCGCCCGCGAGTGTCCGGCCGAGGCCGATATCGTGGTGCCGGTACCGGATTCGGGCAACGCGGCCGCGCTGGGCTATGCGGAAGAATCGGGGATGCCGTTCGAGATGGGGCTCGTGCGCAGTCACTACATTGGACGCACCTTCATCGAGCCGCGCCAGTCGATTCGTCATTTCGGCGTGAAAATAAAGTTCAACCCCGTGGTCGGCCTGTTGCGCGGCAAGCGGGTCGTATTGATAGAAGATTCGATCGTGCGCGGCACCACCCTGCGTAAAGTAATCCCCATGCTGCGGCAGGCCGGGGCGCGCGAAGTGCATATGAGGATCGCCGCACCGCCGACGACCAATTCATGCTTCTACGGGATCGATACACCGACCCGCGAGGAGTTGCTCGCCTCTCATCAGTCGATCGAAGAGATCCGGAAATACATCACCGCCGATTCCCTTGCATATCTGAGTTGGGAAGGACTTTATTCGTTCCTCGGCAATGGCAATCGTGACGGATACTGCGATGCGTGTTTTACCGGCCAATATCCGGTCGAGATTCCGCGCGATCGTTCCCCCCATCAGTTGCATCTGTTCGATGCTGCCGACCATCAGCTAAATGGCGACGCCTTTCGCCCCGGCCGGATGGCCTGACGAGTTAACGCGGCGTCGGCGAACCCAATCCCGCAAAGCGCCAACCGCATCGCATGCGGCTTTTGCTCTGCGCATACGTTCTGTGCGACTCTCGCACAAGGACGCGTGGAGCTTGCGGACTATCTGACAAAGGAAGAATAGCGATGAAGTTCGGCCTGATGTACGAGATCCAGATTCCTGAACCGCACTACCCGGGCATCGTGAAAGACACTTATAAGCAGGTGATGGCGCAGGTCGTGCTGGCGGAGGAAATGGGCTTCGAATATTTTTGGACGGTCGAGCACCACTTCCTGACCGAATTCTCCTACTGCCCTGCGCCCGAGGTTCTATATGGCGCGGTTTCGCAGCGGACCAGCAAAATCCGCATCGGTCATGCGGTTGCGCTGTTACCGCCGCAATACAATCATCCGATTCGTGTTGCCGAAAGGGCAGCGGTGCTCGACCTTTTGAGCGACGGCCGCGTGGACCTGGGCACCGGCCGTTCGACCACGTTAATCGAGATGGGCGGGTTCGGGATCGATCCTGAGGAAACCCGTCCGATGTGGGAAGAGGCGCTCTCGATCATCCCGCGCATGTGGCTCGAGGACCCCTTCTCCCATGAAGGCCATTATTTCAAGATCCCGCCACGCTCGATCATTCCTAAACCGCTACAACAGCCGCACCCGCCGCTGTGGATGGCGTGCTCACAGCCGGACAGTTTTTCGGTCGCGGGCCGCAAAGGCATCGGCGCACTGTGCTTCAATATCGGCCAGCCCGAAGAACTGGAGCGGCGCGTGCAACTCTATCGCGAAGGAATTCAGCGGGCGCAGCCTGTCGGCGCCTTCATCAACAACCAGGTTGCGGCGCTCGGCCTGATCCATTGCGCAGAAACCGACAAGCTGGCTCGCGAGATTGGCGGCCCCGCCGGCACGTGGATGCTCAACAAATCGCTGGAACTTTACCGGCCCTGGCAGGAACAGGGGACGAGGATTCCGGACTCGTACAAATTCGCTGTCGGCGCGGTGCAGGGGGAGCGCACCGGCCGTTCACTCGAAGACCTGATCGAAGGTGGAACGTTTTGTATGGGCGGCCCCGAGACCTGCATTCGAATCCTGAAGAAGTTCGAAGCGGCTGGTGTCGATCAGGTGTTGTGCTTCATGCAGTTCGGCGGGATTGCCCATCAGCACATCATGGATTCGATCCGCTTATTCGGAAAATATGTAATTCCATACTTCCAGCCTTAGTCCATTTTTCAAAGGTCGTCGCTGACGGCTTCCACATCGAAATTGCGTGCTTCGTGAAAAACCCTCTCTGCAATCGAGTGGTGATAAAGTTGATTCCAGAGACTGGTGCGCGGACGCTTCAGGACAATTTTTGAGACGCGTTTTTCATGCGCAAAGTCGATAATCGTTTTCGCCGCGTCCGAGGACTTCAGCCATGTAAACTCGGCGCCGAGGTCGGTCGCCAGGTTGACATTATCCAATAGTGCGCGGAAGTCGCTGGTGCTGATCTTTCGCTGTGACTCCTGCGGGGTTTCGACGTGAAGCGCATACCAGATCGCGCCGTGAACAGCCGCTTCTCTCCATCCTTTGCACAGTAGTCCTTCGGCCGCGTGGGGGTCCGATGGCAAGCAGACCAGCAAGCGCACGCCGAAAAGCTGATGCGGCATCTCGGTCCCGTCGATTAGCGTCTGTTCCTGACGGCGGCGGCCGATATCGCGGGCGACCTCACGCAGTGTCAGTTCACGCAAGGCGCTCAGATTGCTCGGCTGGAAAAAATTCCGGAGCGCGAGATTCACTTGCTGAATCGGGTAGATTTTTCCCTCACGCAGACGCTCGCGCAGTTCCTCTACAGACACGTCGATATCGACGATCTCCTCGGCGCGGGTGAGAAACGCTTCAGGGACTCTCTCATGAATAGTTAAACCGGTGAGACGTTTCACAATCGGCGCCAGGCTCTCCACGTGCTGAATATTGAGCGCGGTAATGACGTTGATGCCGGCGGCAAGCAATTGCTGCACGTCCTGGTAGCGTTTGTGGTCGCGGCTGCCCGGCACGTTGGTATGGGCCAGCTCATCAACGATGGCAAACTCCGGCGCGCGCGCGAGGATCGCGTCAACATCCATTTCCTTCAGAATCACTCCGCGATAAGGAACCTCGCGCAGAGGGATTAGTTCGAGATCGTCGATGAGCGCAGCGGTTTCGCGGCGGCCGTGGGTTTCGACGATGCCCAGCACAACATCGTGGCCGTCAGCGCGCAATTGGCGTGCTTCCTCGAGCATTCGGTAAGTTTTGCCAACGCCAACGGCAGCACCGAGATACACCTTAAGTGCCCCTCGTTTATGCGCTTGCGCGCGATCATCATTAGTAGGCGAAGCTGGTTCGTCGTCTTGCCCCATTTGATCCACACTCGCCGGTTGCTGCACCAACAAACTTAGCCATTGCGTCGGAGCGCACGTGCCGACAATAGCGGGCCAGCGAGGCAAAAGGATAACGCCGATTTTCAGGAGCTTGCCCGGCGGTTAAGGACTGCCGGCAAGGCCCACTCGCTGCAGTTAATTCCAAAGAAATCGCTGCTCAAACGGGTACTTCTTCTGATGTTGCCTCAGGCTCGGTCACACGCCCGCGAACCATTCGTAGCCCTGGTCTTCCCAGTAGCCCCCGGTACGGTTGGGCAGGAAATTTACTTCGGTCAGATATTTGACGTTTTTGTAACCGAGCTTCACTGCCGAATAGACACGCAGCGGAGCGCCATGCTCGGCCCCTAACGGCCCCCCGTTGAATCCATAAGCCAGCAGGGTCTGGGGATGCAGCGCGCTATCCAAGTCCCACGAAGACCAGTACCCCGAGTCGAATGACCGAAACTCGACAAACTGCACCCGCCGATCGACTCCAGCCAGCCTCGCAATCTCTCGCAGCCGCACGCCATGCCATGACGCTACCGCGGACCAACCTTCGACACAGTGATGTTGCACACGCATCTCCGTGCGCGCCATCGTTTGAAGCTGGGCCAACGTCAGCACTGCCGGCCGCTTCACGAGGCCTCCGACTTTAAGCGTCCAGGCCGGCGGCGCAATCGGCATCGAATCCGAGATAAAATAGGCCGGGAATGCATCTTCCGGGGTAGTGGCGGACGGGGGCAATTCGGGCGCGAGACGAGCCGGCGAGAACATCATGTCTTCCGCTTTTTCGTTCCAGCGTTGCATGGCGCCAAGAAACTGAGCGACTGGACGGCTTTCGCAACCTGTGATCACGGAAGCCGCTGCGGCGGCAGCAATGAATCCTCGCCTCGAAATGAGTTTAGCCACGCTTGCCTCCGCTTATCATGTTCAGCAATTCGCGCGGATGCAATGAGACCAGCACGAGGTGTACCGCGACGAAAATCGCCAGCAGGCACAACACCGCCAGGTGTACCACACGCGCGCCGTCATAACCACCGAAAATCAGCGTCAGCGGATGAAACTGGACCGGCTTGTAGATAGCCAGTCCGGACAACACCATTACCATCCCCAGCAACAGCACCCCGGTATAGGCAAGCCGCTGAAGCCCATTGTAGAAATCCTCAGGAGGGGGCGATTTGCGTATCCTTATGTAGTAGGCGAACTGGCGAACGGCATTGCCAGTATCGCGGCCGGGGCGAAAAAGCCGCCGCCGCCATTCTCCACTGGCGAAGAAATAGGTGAAGTATATGAGGCCGTTGGCGATGAAAAACCAGGCGATGGCGAAATGCCAATGGCGCCCACCGGCCAACCATCCGCCAATCGTGAGCCATCGGGGCGGTGCCATGTTCTGAAAGGGATACCACGAGTACTGAGCACCGCGCGGTCCCAAGGCCGGATAAGCAGTGAGTATTTGCAATCCGCTCCCGGCCATCAGCACAATAAACAAGGCATTACACCAATGCGTAATACGGATTGCGGTTGGCTGTTGGCGCCGCCTGCTGCGAGCAGCAGGTGCTGCGGCCGGTTTCGCCGAGGTGCTGACTGCGAGTTGATTCACGCTGTAACCCCCGGGCTAATAGACAGGGGCGGCATCGATGCTCCTTCGGCGTGCCCGTTTCCGTCATCCTGAGCGAAGTCGAGGAATGAGAGACAAAGGCACTTCACGATAGCAGCTGAGAATTTTTTTACTGCGATTTCCTGGGCGGCGTCGGAATTCCCTTCTCGATTGTCAGCGGCAACTGGAATTTGACAGTTTGAGGTGCTTCGCAGATCTGGTCACTGCAGGCTTGAAAACGCAATATCCCCTCGATGTGATGCTGTCCAGGCTCAATTGCTGGGCCTAGAGGCTCAAGAAACTTGGCGGGGATTGGCGGACTCCACCTGATGCCGAGTTTGCCCAGCGCACGAATCTCGCCGTCGTATACCGGCAAGGTTTCACCCAACGCCTCAAGTAATGTTGATTTGGCCGGCGGCATCTCCAACGAGTACTCGCCGACGAGTGGGCCCTCAAACTGCAGCAGTGTGGGTTGGTAGTTTTTGGGCAGCGGTTCGCCGTAAATGTGCCAGCCCGGTTGGAGGTGGACCTCCAGGGTAACCCCCAGTTCCTGGCCGGGGAAACATCGATCGGTTGACAGGCTGATCCTTGCGTTGAGCACGTCTGTCTTGATTTCTATCGAATTAGCGCCCGCGCCGGAGCGATGCCGCGTCGCCATCTGCGATGCGGACGGACGATGCTCGTAACTGGGTAGGAACAATTTATCGCGCACGGTTCCGTCGGGTGCAATTAGATAGTCACCCGGGAAAGGTATTCCGTAGAGCAGCGGATGATCTTCCGGAATATTCGTATTCAGTATTCCAAATGTGCGGATAACCTTGCTGCCGGCGTCCGAGAGCATCGGATATTCGATGCCGTAAGCCTGAGCAAAGCGTTGCAGAACGTCGGGCGAATCGTAAGTTATTGACGCTGCGTTGATTCCGTCAGCCTTGAGAGTAGCAAGTGATAATTGCAGCTCGACGAGCTGATTACGGCAGTAAGGTCACCAATCGGCACTGCGGCTGAATACCAGCAGAAGTCCGTTGGTTCCTATGAGATCATCCAGCGTTCGCGTTTGACCGTGCTGATCGGTCAGCGCGAACTGGGGAATCTTCTCTCCGATCACGGGCCCGGTTCTGTAATCGTCGTTTTGGGCCTGGACGAAGTCGAGCCAGTCGTTGAGCTTGATGTCCGCGCCGCCGGCTCCGAGCCGCCGAATCATTCCGTGCAGGATTGAAGCTTTGGTTGTCGCATCCATGATCCGCTTCCTTCGGCTGCTGCGCAGGAGGAATTCAATGCGAGCAAGCGTGAATGGTTCACCATAGCTATCCTAGAACGATCAGTCAAGAAAGGGATCCTACGGAAGCCCCAATTTAGCGATTGACCACGAAAATGTTATGCTCGGCAAGGGGAATAGCGTGATTGGCTCAAAAAAACTGTTCCAACATGACCCGGAATAATGGCGGGGGTAAAACAGTTCGACCGCGGCGATGTGCTTGATCGCGCGATGGCGCTGTTCTGGAGGCGCGGTTACGAGGCGACCTCAATTCGCGACCTGGTCGCCGCGACCGGGATAAACCGCGGCAGCATCTACGCCACCTTTGGCGACAAGCAGGGACTGTTCCTCGCCGTACTCGACCACTATGGCGAAAAGATCGCCAGGCCGCTGATGGCTGAGCTTGGTGATCCGGACCCGCGCCGCGCGATCGAGCATATGTTTGAATCGATTATCCGGCGCACCAGGGACCCGCGATTTCCACGCGGCTGTCTCAACACAAATACCTCGCTGGAGTGTCCCGGCGGCGGCGACGAGATCACCCGAAAGATCGCAGAAGGATTTGGCCGGCAGGAATCAGCGATTTATCGCGTGTTGCGCCGTGCCCAGGCCCAAGGCTCGCTGCGCTCCACACTCGACGCCAGGGCGCTCGCCCGTTTCTTTATGGCCGTCGCCCAAGGCCTGAACGTAGTGAACAAGGCGGTTGCCGATCCCGGCGTGCTGCAAGACATCGCCAAAGTGGCCATGACCGTCTGGGGTACCGCGGAGGGCACACGACGGCGAGCAGGAGTTCGCAAACGCAGCCGAAGCGCACAGCGATAATCGACCACCCAGATCTCGCTCGTACCGCGAGGCGCGCCGGCGACGACCGCGGAGGGAAGGCTGGAACAACTGGCACGGGCGGCATAGATTCACTAAGACTTGTGGTGCTTTGATACGGAGGTAAATGCGGTGGCACAATATGTTGAAGTCGAACAGGCGGTCTCTCTGACCGGCCTGAGGGTTGTGTTATCGCCCGGCGTTCCCGGACCATGGAGTGAGGCCGCCAAAGGCATTCTCTACGTCAAGAAGCTCCCTTATACTAAAGTGCGCCAGGAACTCGGCGGCGATAATCTGCCGCTGCTGCGCTGGAGCGCGCAAACAACCGCTCCGGTCTTCGTCTATGAAAACGAACGTCCGCGCAGCATCTGGAACGACCAGCTTTATCTTGCCGAACGGCTGGCGCCTGATCCGCCGCTGATTCCAGAGACGCTCGAACAGCGCGCGATGATGTTCGGGCTCTCCAATGAACTGTGCGGCGAGAACGGTTTCGGATGGTCACGGCGGCTGATGATGTTGCATGCGACCTTATCGAATCCGAATGCGCCAGAGGCGGCGAGGTCAGGCGCGGGCTTCCTCGGCAAAAAATACGGTTACGCGCTGGCGCCTGCCGAAGCCGCGCCGAGACGGGTAGCTACGATATTGCAGGCACTGAACGCGCAGCTCGATTCGCAGCGCAGAAGCGGGAGCCGGTTTCTGGTCGGCGATCGTCTTTCGGCACTCGACATTTATTGGGCAGCCTTCGCCGCGCTGATTCAGCCGTTGCCCGACGAATTGTGCAAGATGAGCCCCGGCTTCCGGCGGATGTACACCTGCACCAATGCTGAAGTTACAGCTGCGGCCAGTCCGCAACTGCTGGCGCATCGCGATTTCGTTTATCATCAATTCCTTGAATTGCCGGTGGATCTGTAGCCGTGATGAAGAAGACAGCAGGACAGGCTCGACGGCGGCGTAACCCAAATTGGTGAAAAAATGGCCGATAATCTTTCAGATATAGGCGAAGCGATCCGCAAGGCAAGCGAGGCTTATGCGCAAGCAATCGCGGCGGTGAGCAAGGCGCTCCAGAATATCGCCGCCCAGGCCGGTGGCGGCGACCGCGACCGGCTGATCGAGAATTGGTTGCGGGTGGCGCGGATGAGCAAGGACGGCATGATTACCGCGATCGAACAGGCCTACGAGTTCTGGGAACGCGAAGTCCGCCGCGGTAGTACCGGCGGCGCTGCGGCCAAGCCTTCGAATCCGATGGATGCATGGGCGGAGAACTGGCGCAAAGCAACGGAGGCTTTCGCCGGCGGCAATTGGAGCGAAGAGGCTCGCAAGCAAGCCGAAAGCGTGCAGAAGATTCTGACCGACGGAATTCGCGCGTGGCAACGGATGTGGGAGCCGGAGAAGAAATAGGGGGAGAGCTTTCAGCTCTCAGGTCAGCATTCAGGTTGTTTGCAATGGCCACCAGCGTCCGTTTCTGGCGGCCCGTTTGCCGCATTGCCTCCGGGGTGACTTACGCCGACCGCTGACGGCTGACCGAACTCTGCTTGAGCCCGAGCGCCACAATGATGGAATCGGCAATGGTCTCGGGCGGTGATGAGATATCCATCACCAGCACACCGTGGGGTTCTTCCAGGTTATCGAATTGAGTTTGCAGCAGCGCCGGGTCGAAAAAATGCCCGTGCCGCTTAGCCAGACGCTCAGCGATCAGTTCCTGCGATCCCTTCAAATAGACGAACTTGACCTCCGCAGCATCGGGCGCCAGCAACTGGCGATATGTCTGTTTGAGCGCGGAGCAGGCGTAGATTGCGTCTTCACCCGCGCTCGAGGAGTGAACGATCGATGCGCGAATCGCTTCAAGCCATGGGCGTCGATCATTATCATCGAGAGGAATTCCACGCCGCATTTTTTCGCGATTGCGCGTAGGATGGAAATCGTCGGCGTCGTGAAAGCGCCACCCCAGACGGCGCGCAAGCAGCTCGCCCACGGAACTTTTACCGCTACCCGCCACACCCATAAGAGCGATTACCATTCTTTTTCACCGAACCTGGCGCGAATCATCGCTCGAAGTTGCGCTGCCACGCGTCCGCGGCGCGCAACACCGTCGCATCGTCGCCCAGCCGTCCGACCAGCATCATCCCGACGGGCAGCCCCTCTGAGATTCCGCACGGAACGTTGATTGCGGGATGGCCGGTAACGTCGAATTGCCCGGTATTCGCTCCCATGTTGGTGGCGCGCTCGATGTATTCCTCGCGCGAACAGCCCGCCGCGGGCAGCGACGTTGCCTTCATCGGCGTCGTCGGCATCACCAGCAAGCCACAATCTCTGAGCGCAGAATCGTAGGCCGCGGTCAGCGAGCGCGCGAGATTTCGGGCCTTGGCGTAGTAATGGCCGTGGTACTGTTCGCGCATATATTGGCCGAGCATGAGGAACATCTTGGCTGTTTCCGGGAGGCCGCCGGGACGCTCCGCGAGGCCGCCAGCCAATCCGTCCAGCATTGCGACCGGATAATAGCCTTTCCAGTTATTGCCGAAGCCGCTTCCTTCGAGCATCGTTGTGAGTGCGCCCTCACAACCGATCGCGCTCCACAGAACGCCACCATCGCGATGCCATGGAATTGAGAGTTCACTGACTCGTGCGCCGAGTTTCTCGAATGAGCGCGCCGCCCCAATCACACAATCGTCGACGTCTTTTTCGGAATATCCCTTAATTCCGAAACCTTCGCGCACCAGCGCAAGCCGCAAGCCGCGGACGTCGCCGCTGAGCATCTTTGAGTACGGCTGGGCCGTGAGATCGGAGCGCTGGCGGGGATCGAGGCCGTCGGGACCTGCAATGGCTTCCAGCATCAGCGCGCAATCGGCAGCGCTGCGCGCCATCGGTCCGAGATGGTCGAGCGTAAGTTCGATCGGAAAGGCGCCAGTGTAAGGCACGAGCCCGTAGGTCGGTTTGAGGCCATAGATGCCGCACCAGGAGCTGGGGATTCGAATCGAGCCGCCCTGGTCGCCGCCGATCGCCATATCGACCGCGCCCGACGCTACCAATGCGCCGCTGCCGCTGGAAGAACCGCCAGTCGAACGGGAGCGGTCATGCGGATTTCTGACCGGACCGTTGTCAGATGTATGACTGCCGCCGGAAAAGCATAGGCTCTCGCACACCGATTTGCCCAAAATAGTGCCACCTGCGTCAAGTATTCGGACAACGACGCTAGCGTCGATATCGGCGACGAAGCCTTCGAGCAGCAATGTCCCGTTCATCATCGGAATTCCGGCAACCGCGACATTGTCCTTGATGGCGAAGGTCTTGCCCTTAAGCGGGCCCTCGGAATTGCCATGAATCTCACAGCGCCAGTACCATGCGTTGAATGGATTTTGCTCGGGCGTCGGAGGCTGGCCGCCGCCGCGAGGATACCTGATAACCGGAGCCGGCTCTTCAAGTTGGTCGAGCCGAGCGTACGCAAGCACCGAAGGTCCCAGCAACTGCCGGAAGCTTTCCAGGTCTGATGCGGAAAGGCCGAGGCGCAAACTGCGCGCGATGCGGGCCAAGTCGTCAACAGTTGGCGGCGTAATCGGCATGATTATGACTCCTCCCCTCGATACGTTGGTCTGCGAGACCGGTGGATTATAGCATCGCCATCCCTGTACCAGCCCCGCCGTCACGAAGCCTCCATGCCCCGGAGCTTCCATATATCACCGTGCAGGCCCCGGCCTGGCAACAAGTCTCAATTGGACGGTTAAACTTTGCGGAAAGCGTTAGCGGCGTCGAAAGGAGGGCAGAAAAAGCACCGTCAAATCGTTTATGGAGCTTTGAATGAGGCAGCCTACTGTCAAGGCGGTTGGATTAATCTGAATCGAATCCTGAGTAATTCGATTGAGTTCCTTTGCGGACGGTTGGGCGTTTTGTCCTTCTTGAGCGTTTAGCCGTCTTCAGCGCGACGTATGTTCTGCACAGATCCGGATTAACTCGAGAGCGCCGGGCTTGAACTGATCAGCCCCGACGCTCTCGTCGACCATTGTCACGGAGCAGTGTTGGTGCTGCCGCCGCTGGTCGAACTGCCGGAACCCGGGGACGTGTTGCTGGAACCCGGGGACGTGCTGCTCGAGCCCATACTGCCGCTGGGAGCCGTTGGATTCGCAGCCGCATTCGGGTTAGCGGCAGAACTGTCAGAACCACTGACTGGCCCCGAGGGGGAAGTCATCCCGCCGCTATTGTCGGTCGCAGCACCGCTGCTCGGGCTCGTCGCACTGTTTGGCGCCACGCTGCTGCTCGAACTGCCGGCAGTCGAGCCGCTTGCACCGGAGTCCTGGGCAAAGGCCGCCGGCGCAAAGGCCGCGACGGACAATGCCAAGCCAGCACCAAGCAAATAGGTACTGAGTCGCTGGATCGAACGCATAACTATCCTCCTGGGAGATTTGCCGCGACAAGGTGACTGCCTGGCTCAGGTCATTTTTTTGGACCGGATGGCCGCCTGCCGCAGTAATTTCTGGATGGCGCAGCGCGCCCAAAGGCCGCTGTTACCTTGCAGTCACGGCGATGGTTATCCGCAACCCCTATGCCAAGCAGCTCTTTGAAGCATCCGGCGCCCCTTTGCGGCTACTCTTCGCAATGAGCCGAACGAGAGTGCCGACGCAAATGTAAAGTGGGTACACCCTTTGGTGCATGGGACAGAGGCCAGTAAACGTGAATAACGATCCAGCAGCGCGGAAGCACGATGCGGGCCCATTTTTAGGCCGCAGACCTATCGGGCTACATCGGTCCGGCTTCGACCTTGCAGCGCCGCGCGGTCCGCATAGCCTATTCCGCAGATTTCTTGCGCCCTGACCCGTGTAATTGATTCAGGCGATCTTGTAGGTAACCAGGGCGTCGGCGATTAAAGCGCTGTGAAGATCGCGAATTTCGACCGTGATGCTGGCGACACGTTTGCCGCTGCGGCGGACGGTGGCCGTGGCAAGAAGTTCGCTCTGGATTGCCGGCGCGCTGTAATTTACCGTCAACGAGATCGTCGCGCTCCGCTGCGTCTGTGCCAGCGTCCATACCGCTGCACATGCCGCAAAATCGGCAAGCGACGCGACCGCACCGCCATGCACGGGAACATCGGGAGGGCCGTAGTTGAGCAGCCGCTCATGGAAAGGCATCCGCACGATCACCTTGCCCTCCTTCGCGCTATCCACCGTAAGCCCGAGCAGTGCGGAGAATGGGCCCTCGGCTAATTGCCGCAAGGCGGGGAACCGTTGATACACGTCAGACATTGATAGCTTTTCTTCTACGCACGTCGCAGACTTCTTCTAGTATGCGCACTTCACGGACTCGTTTGCTCGTTCCGCTGCGCTCCACTCGTGGCTCGGCTGCGCGGCGCTTACCCTGCTAGTGCCTGTGCCGCGCGGCGAGTTCCAGCGCGAGGTCCACGGCGGCAACAGGGTCGTCGGCATGCGAGATCATCTCGAGTTGTTGCCAGGCGCGTAATCCGACGACTGGACGCCCGAGTTTTATTGCCAGCCCAATCTCCGAGAGTGTGCCGCCCTCGCCTGCGAGCGCGACCACCGAATCAGCGCTTGCCACGACGATCGCGTTACGCGCCTCGCCCATCCCGGTCGCGATCGCGATTTCGATGTTGGCGTTCGCCTGGCTGCGGTCGTATCCGGGTAGAATGCCGATGGTCAACCCGCCTGCGGATTGCGCGCCACGCGCTGCCGCTGCCATTACTCCGCCACGTCCACCGCAGATCAGCACGGCACCGCGGCGTGCAACCGCAAGACCCGCCGCGTATGCAAGATCACGGACCGCAGCGGCGGCGTCACCGGCACCGACAATTGCAACCGAGCTGCGAGCCGTGTTCATCTTCGTTTCGCAAGCCTCAGAAGTGCATTGGTGAATGCGCTAGACTGTTTGGCTTCAGCCCGGTTTCCTTTATCGAGACAAATTGTCTTTCGAACTTAACTGCGTGTGCGCTTAGCGGGAGACGCCGAGCACCCGTGGCAATTCCGAGAGTTCGTCAATGATGAATTGGGGCTGGGGAATGCCGTCCGGGAGCGACGCCGCTCCCTTGCTGATCCAGACAGTGGGGATTCCAACCTGAGCGGCGCCCCACACGTCATCGCGCGGCGTATCGCCGACGTACAGCACTTCATGAGGCGCCAGTTCAAGCATCGTCAGCATTTGGCGAAAAATCCGGGGGTCGGGTTTGCGCAAGCGTACCTCCGCCGAAATTATCACGGCCTCGAACAACTCGGCGACGCCGGTGTCGGCCAACACTTCACGGCCGCATTGCGCATCGTCGAAGTTCGATAGCAGGCCGAGCCGGTAATGAGGCGCGAGGCGGCGCATCGCCTCAACTCTTTCTCTCGGCGCCGTGGTGACGGCCCGCACCTGGCTCATGTGGATTCGAGTCAGTTCCTCGGCAAATTCCTCCGCCTCCTGGGGCGACACGGCGCTGACCCTTGCGAGGGTGCGCACGAAGCGCTCCCAACAAGTAATCTCGATGCCCTCACGCTCGCGTTCGAGCGCGATTTCCTCCAAGACACCGGTATAAGTGTCGATAAAGCCCCCCTGGTCGAAGGCGCTGCCGAGGCGTTGCTGCAGTCTGGGGAATATCCACGGCATCGTGGTGCGCATCGCGCGCCCATTTAGTTCCATTAACGGCAAACGTTCAGGCTCCCACCTGACCAGCGTATCGAACAGGTCGACTACGATCGCGCGAAATTCAGGATTGATCGTCATTAGAGATTGGCTGCCACCTTAATGTTGTATGCGCACCTTCGCAGATTCGTTTCCTCGGCTCCGCTTCGTTGCGTCTAGCCTATTGTTGTGAAAGCGCCGCCGCGGAACTGAGGAGCGCCAGCAGATTAAGCACCATAACGCCGCCGTTGAGCGATACCGACAAGCGGTGCAGGCGATCGAATTCGGCCTTGCGTGCGACGTCAGGATTTTCTTCTTCGGCGACCATGCGAATCGCATCAATCCGCGGCCGCAGCACTGCCCCGGCGTAAACCGTCAATCCCAGCGCAAGCGCCAACGCTGTCGCGCTGAGGACCCACCACAGCCGCCCGCTCCGCATCACGCAGAAATAAAGCGCCAGCACCAGGGCAACGCTGCCGGCTATATAACCCAACAGGTAGTAACGCGGGAAAATTCCGCTCACTACCTTGCCCGCGTCCGCGCGGGTGAGCACGCGGAAAATTACCGGTGCGCTGAAAATAGAGAAAAAAACCATTCCCCCCAGCCAACAAACGAGTGAAAGCAGGTAGATGAATAGCGTGAGTGTCATACTACTAGGCGGAAAATTGATCCCGGAAAGGAGCGGGCGTCAATAAAGCAAGTTCCATCAGTTCAGATAGCGTTTCGGCGCGCCCGGCAGTGGCTGACGCTGCGCAAAACCGGCGTCGACCGGATGCCATGCAACAATTGCAGGCTCGCCAAACTGCCAGCAGAGAAAGACTACCTGCTCGTCTTCCATTTCCCAGGGGAAATCAACCAGGCCCTGGTCGATGTCCTTCAGCAAGCATCCGTAGGTTTCTATCTTTTCTGCTGCCTTGGCCACCTGATTGGCTGATTCGCGCAATTGCGGGTAGCTTTCGACTATCTGCGGCAACGGAAGCTGCCGGGCCGTTGGGTCGAGCTTGACCAGTTCCGCGATACTGCGCCGGAGTTCGCCGGCTTTAGTTTGAAGCTCGCGTATCGCCACCTCGAGCCTCGGAATCAGCTCATTTGCCTCGGCGGGCGAAAACACCTTATCGAATCGATAGCTTGGCAAGCTCTAGCACCTCAGCCGCGGCCCCCTGGCGGCATTAGGAATCATGCTTATGTTTGCGTTAGAATCATTTGGAGCATCGGATCGCATACTACGTTAAACCGTCCGTGGCGGGAAGGCGACGGCCGTCCCGCAGTGGCTTCACGCGGGAAGGTCTGGGTTCAAGGGGCGTACAGGTAAGCTATGGCAGATAAGGGCCAGGGAGAGAAGCAGTTCGAAACTGAAGAGGATTTGACGCAGGTCGAGATTCCGCCAACGTTGCCGCTGTTGCCGCTACGTGGCATCGTTATTTTCCCCAATCAAACTCACCCTTTTTTGGTATCTCGGCCATCCTCGCTCAAACTGCTGGAGGACGTGGGGCAGTCGGAGCTCATCGCGCTGACTGCACAAAAGAATCCGGAAGAAGAAACCCCTGCGCCTGAAGGACTCTACCAGCGCGGGACGGCTGTCCGGATTCTCAAGATGTTGAAGTACCCGGACAAGAGCGTTCGGGTGCTGGTGCAGGGTGTCGCGCGCATCGAGCTTCAGCAATTCACCCAACGCGAGCCCTATTTCGTGGCGCGCGTTAGCCGCCTGGCTGAGAAACTGGTAGCGGACCGCGAAGTTGATGCGCTCCAGGCCAACCTGGTCAGCCAGTTCTCCAAATTCGTATCCCTGGTGCCCTACTTGCCTGACGAGCTCCAGATGATGGCGATGCAGGTGAAGGAGCCTGGCCGGCTAAGCGACCTGGTCGCTTCCTATCTTAAAATCGCGGTGGAAGAACTGCAGGATCTGCTCTCGACCCTGGAGGTGCGCCAGCGTCTCGAAAAGCTGATTGTCATTCTCAGCCGCGAAATCGAATTGCTTGAACTGGGCCATAAGATCCAGTCGCAGGTTCAGACTGAACTCAACAAAAACCAGCGGGAGTACTTCCTTCGTCAGCAGCTGAAGGCGATTCAAAAGGAGCTCGGCGAAACCGACGGCCGTTCAGCCGAGATCGACGACCTTGAAAAGAAGGTTGAAGCGGCCAACATGCCCGAGGAGGCGCGCAAGGCGGCCGACAAGGAACTGGATCGCTTGCGAATGATTCCGCCGGAATCGGCGGAGCACACCGTGGTCCGCACCTATCTCGATTGGCTGGTCAGCCTCCCCTGGTGCGTCTCTACCGAAGATAATCTCGATATTGCACATGCTCGCGCGGTACTCGACGAGGACCACTACGACCTCGAAAAGGTCAAAGAACGCATTCTGGAATTCCTCGCGGTTCGCAAGCTGAAACGCGACACCAAGGGGCCGATTCTGTGCTTCGTGGGTCCGCCAGGTACCGGTAAAACCTCGCTCGGCCGTTCGATCGCGCGTGCCCTGGGCCGTAAATTCGTGCGGCTGTCGCTCGGCGGTATCCGCGACGAGGCGGAAATCCGCGGCCATCGCCGTACCTACATCGGCTCGCTGCCTGGGCGCATCATCCAGGGGCTGCGCAATGCCGGTTCGAATAATCCGCTGTTTATTCTCGACGAAGTCGATAAGCTCGGCGCCGATTTTCGTGGCGATCCGGCCTCAGCCCTGCTCGAAGTGCTCGACCCCGAGCAGAACAGTACGTTCGTCGACCATTATTTGGACGTGCCTTTCGATCTGTCGCACGTGTTGTTTCTCACCACCGCCAACATCCTCGACACCATCCCGCATGCGCTGCGCGATCGCATGGAAGTGCTGGAACTGCCGGGTTACACCGAAGAGGAGAAGCTTCATATCGTCGACCGCCATTTGGTGCCGAAGCAACTCACCGAAAATGGTTTGAGCGGGAGGCCGATCGAATTTACCCACGAAGCGGTGGCGGAGATTATCCGTAGTTATGCGCGCGAGGCGGGCGTGCGTAATCTCGAACGCGAGATAGCACGGATTTGCCGCAAGATCGCGCGTTCCATCACCGAGGGCGAAGCACCGCCCGAACGAATCACACTCGCTCTGCTGCAGGGTTACCTGGGAGCACCCAAGTATTTCTCCGAGGTGGCGGAACGGGCGAACGAACCGGGGGTGGCGACGGGGCTGGCATGGACGCCCAGCGGCGGCGATATCATCTTTGTGGAGAGCACCCGGATGAGCGGACAGAAAGGGCTGACGCTGACCGGTTCACTCGGCGACGTGATGAAGGAGTCGGCGCAGGCTGCGCTATCGTATATTCGCACGCGGGCCGAGGGTCTCGGCATCGCGCCTGATTTCTACGACAAATCCGATATCCACGTGCACGTGCCGGCGGGTGCCATTCCGAAGGATGGGCCGTCAGCGGGTGTGACTATCGCAGCTTCGCTGGCCTCGCTGATGACGGGCAGGCCGGTCCGTCCGGACGTGGCGATGACCGGCGAGATCACACTGCGTGGCAAGGTTCTGCCGGTCGGTGGCATCAAGGAAAAGGTGCTTGCAGCTCGCCGCGCCGGAATTCACACGGTCGCATTGCCGCGGCGCAATGAGCACGATCTCGACGACATCCCCGCCGAGCTTCGGGATGAAATGGAGATAATCTTCGTCGATACCGTCGATGATGTGCTAAGCCGCGTACTGCGCCCCGACGGCAGTGGCCGGCAGGTTGAGGTCGATTCGATAACCGCTGCGGAAAGCCGCGAGCATCCCGCTGCCGAGGCAGCACATTAGCGTCGCGCAGTACGCGCGCATGCGGACGGGTGGGTTCTGCTCACCGATGGGCTGACCCGTCTGCGCCTGAGCTCACCATCATTGTGATAAAGGCGGAGAAGTTCACGGCGGGACAGCCACGCGTCCGCCGGATAGGTATCGGCCGTGGTGCCATGCTGAATGCGTGCGAGACCTTCCTGGCTATACAGCAACAGCAGGCCTTTGAAGAAAAACTTCTCCAGCCGCCGGCGCAACGTGACAGGCTTCTCCCGCACGGTGAAGCCGAGGCGGTAGGCCGCTTTGGTCAGGATCGTACGCCCATAAAGCGCCTCGATTTGGCGGCCAATCCGATCTTGAAGAATCCAGTTGCTTAGACTTTTCAAATCCTGCCGGCATGCGGCAAAAGGATTGCCGCCCTTATTAACCAGTTCCAACACCGCGCGGTTGTTGCAGTGCAATTCGCCTAATATCGCGCCCGGCGCAACCGTCGTGGTATCTGGGAGTACGATCGGTTCGCCGCGATAAGGTGAGATTCGGAAGCAAAGCAAGCCGTAAGGCGCACCGGGAATCTCGCAGATAGGCAACAGAAGCCTCGCGAGCTGTTCCCACCCCGGCCAGGCTCTCAACAAACCGCGCGCTTCGCCGGGCCTCGTGCTGCCGGCTATGATTCGCCACGCCAGGCTGGCGTTTTCAGACCGTGTCAGCCGCCGGGTCGTGCCCGTGAGCTTGCGCGTCCCTCGAGTCGGCGGACGACGCGGTGCTTCATCTGCGACCGCCCTGCGCCCTTGCGCATTGGGCGATGACGGGCCGCTGATTGCTGTTATCATATTGCGCGCAAACCATTGACGATGCGGCCCGCGGCGGGAGGTTCCAATTTCTCGATCGCCTTCACAGCTTATAACTAACTTTGTGTCCGAACGCGGCCCGATGCAAAGCTCTCGATAGTTTTCTTCCTATAGTGGCGGTGTTACCCTTGGGCGTTACGTCTTTCGGTCTTACCTCGTATCCGGATGGAGGCCAGCGCTAAAGCCGAGGTCAGCCCCAGGGTCGCCCAAGCACTGGCGCCACATACCCATGCGGCCGAGGAAGCGCGCAAATGGATCGTCGCTGCTTCGGTCATCCTTTGCACTATCCTCGAAGTGCTCGACAGCTCGATTGTGAATGTCGCGCTGCCTCATATGCAGGGCAGTTTTTCGGCGACGATCGATGAAGTCACGTGGGTGGTGACGACCTATCTGGTCGCCGCCGGCATCATGATTCCAACCACCGGCTGGATCGCCGGCCAGTTTGGCCGCAAGCGTTACTTTTTTATTTCGATCACGACCTTCGTCATCTCTTCGGCGATGTGCGGCGCAGCGCAGACCCTCGACCAGATGGTGGCTTTCCGTTTTCTCCAGGGAATTGCCGGTGCCGCTTTACAACCGCTCTCGCAAGCGATCCTGATGGAAACCTTCCCGCCCAACGAACAGACCCTCGCGATGGCGGTATGGGGGCTGGGTTTGATGGTGGCGCCGATCATGGGCCCGACCGTGGGTGGTTACATTACCGATAATTTCAACTGGCGCTGGAATTTTTATATCAATGTGCCAATCGGAATCGCGGCTGGTTTCATGGTCTCGACTTTCGTCCACGATCCGTCTTACTTGCGCAGACTCAAGGGCCGCGGACGCGCCGACTGGCTGGGAATCTTCTGCATGGTACTGGCGCTTGGTTTGGGCGAGATCGTGATGGATCGCGGTGAGCGTGCCGATTGGTTCGCAACTCCCTGGGTGTGGTATTTCTCGAGCATCGCGGCAACCGCTTTCGTGCTGCTGATTGTCCATGAATGGCGCACGCCCGAACCGATTATTCAGGTGCGCCTGCTCGCCAATCGCAAGTTCGCGATCCCGACTCTGCTGCTCATCGTGCTCACCTTCGGCGCCTATGGCATGCAGATCCTCAACCCTGTCTTTCTGCAGGATCTGCTCGGCTACACTGCCTGGAAGGCGGGGCTGGCGATGGCGCCGCGTGGATTAGGCGTGATGGCGGCGATGTTTCTGCTGGGCGGCATCGCGCGCCGAGGCTACGACACCAGGCCGCTGGTGGCCTTCGGGTTTTTGATGGTAGCGCTGGCCACGTGGCAACTCGGCAGCCTCAACCTCAACATGGCGTTTTCAAATTTCGTGTGGCCGACGGTTTTCCAGGGAGTTGGAATGGGTCTGGTGTTTCCTAATTTGTCGGCTTCGGCGCTGAGTTCGATTCCGCGTGAGCAAATGGGTTACGCCGCCAGCATCTATTCTATGACTCGAAATATTGGCGGTTCGATTGGGACCTCGGTGTTGACCACTATCCTGGTGCGCAAGCAGCAAATTCAGCAAAGCCATCTATCCGAGCACGTGACGGTCTTCAACGCCTGGCAGATGAGCCTGGCGCAAGCTCACATGCCCGGCGGACCCCGCTTCAACTACATGGCCCAGCTTGTAAGCGGACAAAAGCAGGGGCTTCTGATGCTGTACGGCACGGTGCAAAGCCAGGCGACCATGATCTCACTGAATAACATCTACCGGATGCTCACCGGCGTGATGATCATTGCCCTGCTGCTCACGGTGCTGTTGCCACGGCCCGCGGGCAAAGCTCCGGCGGGCGCCCACTAAACCGAAGCGCACCTGCCCCTCCTTCCCTGATAACAAGCGACAACCCTGCGCAGTGGCGGGCCGCCCGCGTGGAGTGATAAATGGGATGGCTAAAGGTTTAGCCTGCTGGTGAGACGATGCGCTGTTCGGAATGCGGGAGCGATAGTGAGGAAGGACGCAAATTCTGCACGAATTGCGGGACACCTCTCGCTGCCTCCTGCCCTAAATGCCGCGCACCTGTAAAGCCCGGGGAAAAATTTTGCGGAGATTGTGGCACCGCGATTACGGCCCCCGCTCCACCGTCTAGCCCGTCCAACCTGGTAATAGCTCAATTGAGGGATGCAATCCTGCCAACGGAGATGATCGATGGCGAGCGCAAGACGGTGACCGCCCTGTTCGCCGACATCAAGGGCTCGATGGAACTGATGGAGGACCTCGACCCGGAAGAGGCACGGGCGATCGTCGATCCCGCACTCAAGCTGATGATCGATGCAGTCCATCATTATGACGGGTACATAGTGCAATCGACCGGCGACGGGATTTTCGCGCTCTTCGGCGCCCCAGCCGCTCATGAGGACCATCCCCAGCGAGCCCTTTATGCGGCATTGAGGCTGCAGGAGCAACTCGGTCGTTATTCCAATCAGCTTCGCAGCCAGGGTCGATTGCCGCTGCAGGCACGCGTTGGGCTCAATACCGGCGAGGTCGTGGTCCGCTCGCTCGAAACTGGTGAAGGCCACACTGAATACACTCCCATCGGCCATTCCACGAGCCTCGCGGCGCGGATGCAGTTACTGGCGCCGGTCGGTTCCATCGCCGCCACCGACGCCACGCGCAGGCTGTGTGAGGGCTACTTCACGTTTAAGCCGCTCGGGCCGACGGTAGTAAAGGGAGTAAAGGAACCGGTCGAAGTCTTCGAGGTGACCGGACGGGGGCCGCTGCGTACGCGGCTTCAGCGCTCGGCCAGTCGGGGTTTCACCAAGTTTGTTGGTCGCGAGCACGAAATGGCAGCACTGCGGCGTGCGGCGCAACTGGCGCAAAGCGGCCATGGGCAAGTGGTTGCGGTAATGGCCGAGGCGGGCGTTGGCAAGTCGCGCCTGTTCCATGAATTCAAGCTTATCTCGCAATCCGGCTGGATGACGCTGGAGGCGTTCTCGGTGTCGTATGGCAAGGCCAGTGCCTATCTGCCGATATTGGAACTGCTGCGCGATTATTTTCGGATCAATGCGATCGACGACCTTCGCATCCGGCGCGAGAAGGTCACCGGCCGCATCCTCGCGCTTGACCGCGCGTTGGAAGACACGCTGCCTTACTTATTTGCGCTGCTCGGGTTGAGCGAGGGCGATGATTCGCTGGCCCGAATGGATGCGCAGATGCGCCGCCGGCGGACGCATGAGGCGATCAAGCGCATCCTGTTGCACGAATCGCTCAATCAGCCGCTGATGGTGGTTTTCGAGGACCTGCATTGGATTGACAACCAGACCCAGAGCTTGCTCAACCTGCTGGTAGATTCGTTAGGCACTGCCCGGATCTTGCTGCTAGTCAATTACCGGCCCGAATATAAGCATGAGTGGGGAAACCGCACTTACTATACTCAGCTTCGGCTCGATCCCCTCGGCCGCGATAGCGCCGCAGAAATGCTGGATGCACTTCTTTCGACATCCGCCCCTCCGCCGTCCGGGGCCCTCGCCCGCTCAGTCAAAACGACAGAGCCTGCCCTGAGGAGCGCCAGCGACGAATGGGGCAAGCGCGGCGTTGAGCCGCGCGCGGGAGAGGGTACCGATCTCGCCGCACTCAAGCGGCTGATAATTGAGCACACCGAAGGCAATCCTTTCTTTATGGAGGAGACTGTCCAGATGCTGCTGGACGAAGGCGCACTGGTTCGGAACGGTGCGATTAAACTGATTCAGCCGCTGCGGAGTCTGCACATCCCGGCTACGGTCCAGGCAATTCTCTCTTCCCGTATTGACCGGTTGGCTCCAGCCGAGAAGGAGTTGCTACAAACGCTGGCTGTTATCGGGATAGAGCAGAGCCTCGATATGATCAGGGCTGTAACGCACAGAAGCGACGAGCAGCTCGAACCGATACTGTCCGGCTTGCAGCTTGGTGAGTTCGTCTACGAGCAACCGAGTCTCGGCGGTGTCGAGTACACCTTCAAGCATGCGCGGACGCAGGAAGTCGCCTACAATTCGCTGCTGGCTGTGCGCCGTCGCCAGCTTCATGACCGGACTGCGCGCGCTGTAGAATCACTCTACTCGGATCGGTTGGAAGATCATTACGCCGAACTGGCTCATCATTACCTGCTCGGAGATGATACGAAGAGGGCATTCCAGTATGCGCGGCTGGCGGTGGAACAGGCCGCCGCTCGGGCAGCCTATGCTGAGGCGTCCAGCCTGATCGAGGCAGCACTGAAGTTGGTGGATGTGCTGCCTGAAGATATGGAGCGTCTACGGACCGAATTGGCGCTGCGCACCGTCGAGAGCATGCTCGCGTTTGTGTCATTCGGTGCTTCTTCGCATCAGCGGGAGCTCGCGATTCGACGTATGTGCGAACTGGGCGAGCGGCTCGGCGAGCGTGAGGAGTTAGTCGGGGGGCAGATTCAGCTGAGCAATCTATACTTCACTCGCGGAGAGGCGCTACGCGGCATCGAAGTCGCGGGTCGAGCTCTTGAGCTGATGGAAGGTACGAAAGATGCTGATCTGCTCGCGAATGCACAACTGAGTTGCGGCCAGCTCGCCTGTTCGTGTGGCAGGTTGCGGGAGTCGGTTGAGTATCTGGACCAAGCGCTCGGTAATAGCGGCCGGGCTAGAGAGACTACCTCATTCTACGGCTTCCTTTACGGAAGTGCGATCAAGTGCCACTTGTCCGTGGTCAAACATCTACTTGGCGGCGTCGTGGAGGCTGCGAGATTGGCTGCGGATGGGCTGCGACAGGCGCGCGAAGACAACCACCTGTTTAGTCTGGGGCATGCACTTGTGTGTGGGGGCGGCTGGCTGTCCGATCTTCGGCGTGAGCCTGATGCTGTGCTAGCGCACGGTGCGGAAGTAATCACCCTCGCTGAAGAAAACCACTTTGCCGAATGGCTTCCATGGGGACAATTCATTCACGGCCGCGCACTGTTCGAGCTTGGGCAAGTTGCCAAGGGCATCGCCGAAATGGAGATAGGAATCGCCGGCTGTCAACGACTGGGCAATGTTCCCCGCCTGCAATATTTGATCGCACAACATGCAGAAGCGACCGCTAAGAATGGCCGGGTAGAACAGGCGATTGCCACCATCAATGAGGCTCTGGCCCAAGTAGAGCGGACAGGCGAGCAGGTGGACTACGCCGAGATGTTGCGGCTGAAGGGCGAGGTGCTGCTCATGCGCGACCGTTCTGCGACGGCCGAGCCCGAACATTGCTTTCGCCGGGCACTCGAAGTTGCTCGTGTGCAGGAAGCCAAATGGTGGGAGCTGCGCACATCGGTGAGCCTCGCGCGCCTACTGCGCGACACCAACCGCCGCGATGAAGCACGCATCAGAGTCGGCGAAATCTGCAATGGGTTCACCGAAGGTTTCAATTTGCCAGATCTTGAAGAGGCCAAGGCGCTGCTCGATGAGCTGAGCGTATAGCCGTTGATTTGGGGGGAATATGCGCTGTTTGAAATGCGGAGGCGACAACCCGGAGGACAAGAGATTCTGCAGGAGCTGCGGTGCGCCGTTAACGCATCCGCAGCGCTTCGCCTGTGTTGATGCCGCTGCGAGCTTCAAGTGGCACAGGGGCACAGGCTTTAGCCTGTGATGCTCCTAATAAAACAACCACTAATGGCGATCCGCATGATCCGCGAGATCGCTCTTAACCGGATTCTGTCTGATATATTCGAGTTTCTCCTCCAGTTCTGCCGTATGAATGATGTGGTCGAAACTTTCATCATTCCAGGCCGAGCCTGCACTATTGACCCGGTTCATCCGGTGCAGAAACACAGGCTAAAGCCTGTGCCCCTGTGCCACTTAAGAGCAGGGTCCCTTCCCCGGATAGAGCGTCTAGTCCCTGCCTCATAGTGCGGCCAATTCGGCGAGCAATGCCTTGGCGTCTTTCAAATCGGCGGTGTCGAAGCCTTCGGTGAACCAGTTGTAAATCTCCGCGAGCAGCGCATGAGCTTCGGCAGACTTGCCTTGCTCAGCGAGGAGGCGGGCGAGGCTAGTCGTGGCGCGGAGCTCCCAGGACCTAGCGGTCTGCTTGCGCGCGACATCAAGCGCGCGCCGAAAGCAGCCCTCAGCTTCCGCGTGATTGGTTTTGCTCTGGCTCGATGACAGCTCGCCACGGAGGCGGTATAGCTCAGCTTCGTAGTAGCGAGTACCTGTTTTATTCAACAGATTCTCGGCCTCGTTCAGCGCACGGAGGCCCGCTTCGGTTTTGCCGGCTTTGTGATACGCCTCGGCTAACAACGGGAGGTCGGACGGGTCGTGTGAAGTCTCGATGCTCCGGAGGATTTGCCGGATACCATCTTGAGGCTGGTCCTGCTGAGCCAGCGCCCAGCCAAGTTCAACTGAGGCGAGTGCTGCGACCCACGAAAACCCCTGCTCAGTCGCAATGACAATGGCCGCCTCTGCCCGCTCGCGAGTTAGTTGCGGCTCTCTGCGCAGCTGATGCAAACGAGCGGCGAAAGACAGAGCAAAGGCAAGATCGTAAGGTGACCTCAGCTCCCGAGCCAAATGTAGGGCCTCATCAACCCTTTGCAAGGCTCGCGCTGGATATCCCAGCGCCGACAATGTGAGCGCCAGCATAATCCGGCATACGACTGCCAACTCCTCGCCGCCCATCAGAGATGCGAGGGAGCGGGAGCCGTGCGTTTGATAGAGTGCCAGACTCTGTTCAAAATGGTCGCAACCGGATGCAAACTCGCCGGCGGTGCCTAGATTGTTCGCCAGCGTATAATGCGCAATCGCAAGCAAATCCGGGTCTTGCACACGTTGCGCCAAGGTGAACAGTTGTTGCGCGAGGTCGTCGGCGGCGTTGCGATTGCCGCGCATCAAACAAATCACCCATAGTCCCCAGACTGTCGGGAAAAGCTCAGCATTCTCTGCGCGGTTGTGCGAGAGTTGCCGGGCCCGTGAGTAGGCGTCCTCTACCTCGGGAGCTGCCCAGCCCTTTATCGGCGTAAGTGCGATGCCCAGGGCAATCTGCAAACCAAGTTCCTGTTGGTCCCGCTGAGCGGTCTCGGGTAGTGTTTTGAGCCACTCCAGAGCAGCATTGAAATGGGTGATTGCCTCACCATGAGCCGATTTCTGGATCGCCTGTTGCCCAGCGAGCTCAAGGTACTTGACCGCCTTTTGGGTATTGCCACTGCGACTGTAATGGCGGGCGAGTTCGGAGCAGTATTCATTCAGCCGTGGCTGAAAAATTTCCTCGATCGCCTGCGCCGCGCGCTCGTGTAATTCTCTACGCCGCTCCGACAATACGGAGTTGTACGCCACTTCTTGCGTCAATGCGTGTTTGAAAGTGTACTCTGCATCAGGAAAGGCCGGCTGCTCATCGATGAACTCGCCACGCTGCAGGTCGGTCAGCATGCGTTCGAGTTCGGTTTCGGAACCGCCTCCCACACGCCGGATCAATGGAAGCTTAAACTCGCGGCCGATCACTGCGAGCGTGTGCAGGAGCGCTTTTTCGTCGGGCGGCAGGCGGTCGATGCGTGAGGCGAGCAGCGCCTGGACCGTGGGCGGGACTCTTATATAGCCAAGCGATTGCTTGAGCGTCACCTTTCCGTTGCGTTCAATAACTCCCTGTTCGAACAAGGCTTGCACCATCTCTTCCAAGAAAAAGGGGTTGCCCTCGGTCCTGTCGGCAATCAGCCGTTTCAGCGGCTCTAGTTCCGGTTGATCGCCCAAGAGCGCCGAAAGCATCTCGGCCGCGCTCTCGCGTCCGAGCGGATCGAGTCGGAGTTAAGTGTAATGTGTGCGGCTGCCCCAGTCGTGGCGGTATTCGGGACGGTAATTCACCAGTAGCAGGATGCGCGCGTTCGCGATCGCATCGACCAGCAATTCGAGCAAGGCCTGGGTCTCACCATCGATCCAGTGGAGATCCTCGAAAGTGACAATCAACGGCTGGTTCAGGCTCTCGCGCAAGAGCACGCGTTTGATCGCCTCCAGCGTCCGGCGGCGCTTGATGTTCGGATCCATCCGCGCCAGCGAATCGCCAGATTCGATGATGCCAAGCAACGAGTAGAAATAGGGCAGCGTGTCTTCGAGTGCACGATCCAGCCCGAGTACCTTACCGAGGATTCGCTCGCGCCGCTTGCGGTCATCGTCTCGCTGCCGATCTCGAAGTACTCGCGCAGCAGCTCGATCGCGGGCAGGTAGGCCGAGGCCTTGCCATGTGACACCGAGTAGGCTTCGAGCACCATGCAGCCTGAATGTGATTGGGCTTTGAACTCGTAAAACAGCCGCGACTTTCCCACGCCTGGATCAGCCATCGCCGCCACAATCTGGCCATGTCCGGCTTTGGCCTGCTGCAGCGTATGCCCGAGCGCATCCATCTCGCGCCGGCGCCCCACGAATTTCGTCAGTCCGCGCGCTGCCGCCCGCTGCAGCCGCGTCCGCAATGGTCCGAGGCCTGTCACTTCATAAACGTTGACCGGCTCGCTGAGGCCCTTGACCTTGGTGGCACCTAGTGCCTTCAACGTGATGTAACCCTCGACGAGAGAACGCGTCGCCTCTGTGACCGCGATCGAACCGACTGGCGCCGCGGTCTGCATCCGCGCCGCCAGATTCGTGCTGTGCCCAATCGGCGTATATTCGGCGTGCCCCTGCCCGGTTTCGAGCGCTCGCACCACCACTTCGCCGGTGTTGACGCCGATGCGGCCCTGAATCGGACTGCCGCCGTCACTCACCAGCTTGGCCGAATAGCGCCGTAACTCCTCCTGCATCCTGAGCGCCGCATAAAGCGCGCATTGCGGATGGTCCTCATGTGCGACAGGGGCGCCAAACAGCGCAAAGATGCCATCGCCGGTCGATTGCACGACGTATCCGTCGCAGCGACGGACTGCTTCAATCATCAGCTTCAGAGCCGGATCAACGATAGCCCGGGCCTGTTCAGGATCGAGGTCCTCCATCAACTCGGTCGAGCCCTTGATATCGGCAAACAGCGCCGTCACTGTCTTGCGCTCGCCGTCGAGCTCAGAGTCTTTAGCCAGGGTCTCCGGCCCGGATGTGACGCGGATCGGCAGTCCGCTCCACGACGCTGGCGACGATTGCGCGCTCTCGCGTGCAGCCGGAGTGAGCGCGGCACCGCATTCGCCGCAGAAGTCTTCGCCAGGCTCATTTGAGGCGCCGCAGCTCGGACACAAACGTGCAAGTGGCGCGGCGCATTTCGCGCAAAACTTGCGCCCCTTGCGGTTCTCAGCGCCACACTTCGCGCACTTCATTTTAATTGCTCGAGCAAAGCCTTGGCGTCTTTCAAATCGGCGGTGTCGAAGCCCTCGGTGAACCAGCCGTAAATCTCCGCGAGCATCGTGTGCGCCTCGTCGCGGCGGCGCTGCGATGCGAGTAGCCGCGCCAGACTCATGCTTGCGCGCAGCTCATATGCTTTGGCGCCCATCTTTTGCGCGCGCGCAATCGCCTCACGGAAATCGGCCTCGGCCGACTCCGTCTCACCCTGTTTGAACCGCAGTTCGCCGCGTGTGCGCAGAATCTCTGGCCGGTAAACGATTTCATCGGGGTTCACTTGCAGGGCCTGCTCGATCGTTTCAAGCGCATCGAGGATGGCGCCCTGCTGCCCCAGCGCGGCGGCCAGAGACGCTGTAAAAGCGCTGATGTGGAGCCGCGCCCCAATTTCGAGGATTCCTGCAATACCGCGGCGAATCAGCTCGATACCTTCGGCAACGCGTCCCAGTCGCGACCGTGCATCACCAAGAATAGCTGGAGCCAATGCCGCGAGATAAGTGAACTGCTCTTGCTCGGCCAGCTCCATCACCTGGGCTGCCAAGGCCTCGGCTTGCTCGTACTCGCGCAGGCGAAGCCGGAGTACCGCGGCAAACCACGCCGACCACGCCCTCCCGTATGGGTTCGTTTTTCCGGCTGCCAGCAAGCGGGCATCGCGCTCGCGTGAAACATCGGCTCGGCCTAGTGTCCACGCGTTCCAGCTCGCGTGACCAAAGACCACCATCGGACCCAGAGGGAGCCGCATGAAGTCGGGATTTTCGAAAAACTTGAGGCCCGCCACAAAACGCTCTTCGGCTCCGGCGAGATCGCCGACTAAAAAGCGCACCAGGATTTGTAGACCGTGCGCGCGCCCGATATTGCCGGTAGAACCTTCGCGCAGGGCGAGCTCAAGCACCCGGTCAGCAAACGCAGCACCAGCTTGAAAATTGCCGCTGAGAGTATAGGCGAGCGCTCGCGGGATCATCAAATCGACCAGCTCTTTGAGGCTGCCGCTTTTCTCGGCGAGCACTGAGGCCTGCTCGATTGCGTCGATGGTTTCGGGCTCGGTATATCTTGCGCTGAACAATAGTGTGCGCACGATTGATGTAGCCAACTGCAGTTCGCGGAGGTCGCGCCCAGGCGATTCGGGCAGCAGCTTCAGGAGCGCGATTGCCTGCTGATAACTTTCCAGCGCCTCGGTAAAGGCGTTGCGCGCCTCCGCCGCTTTGCCCGCCCTCTGCCATTCCGCGATCGCAGGTTCCGTTTCGCCGGCTTCGGTCCAGTGGCGGGCGAGTACTTCGGGATGCATCTCCTTGAGTGCGGGGAACTTTTGTTCTATGGCGACGGCCACCTGGCGATGGAGTTCCCGGCGGCGGCTCTTGAGCAGCGCTTCGTAAGCCGTGTCCCGAATCAGGGCGTGCTTGAACTGGTAGGTGGCATCCGGAACGACGCCCTCCACGTAGAGCAATTCCGCGTCGGCGAGCTTGCCCAATGCCGCCTGAAGGTTCGCTGCGGCCATCGGATGCACTGCGCGCAGCAATTCGTAAGAAAATTCGCCGCCGATTACCGCGCCTACCTGGATGACCTCCTTGGCCGGCCCGAGCCTATCCAGCCGCGCCATCAGCGAGTCATGCAGCGTCACCGGAATCTCACGCCGGCTGAGCTTGGTCTGCCCGCTCTCCAGCACCGCCCGCGTCAGCTCCTCGACGAACAGCGGGACCCCGCCGGTGCGCTCGACCACCGCGTCGACACTCTCACTGGCGAGCGCATTGCGCGCTGCCACCAACGCCACCATCTCGCGCACGGCGCGCGTACTCAGCCGGTTGAGCGTGATTTGCGCATGGTGCGCCCGCATCGGCCATGACGCTCGAAACTCGGGCCGTGCCGTATAGAGCAGCATCAGCGGCGCCGCCGCCACCTCCTGCTCGGCCAGCACCTGGTGCAATTCGAGGGTCGAGGGATCGAGCCAATGGAGATCCTCTACCACCATCACAACGGGCTGCAGCCGCGCCGCGCCGAATACCCACCCTATCAGTACCGCAAATAGCCGGCGGCGCTTTTGTTCGGGCACCAACGTCAAGGCAGGATAGCGCTCGCCCACCGGCACTTGTAGCAGCTCTGCCACCAGCGGCACTGCCTCCTCCAGCTTCAGTCCCGCCGACGCCAGCGCTCGTTCCAGCCGTTCGAATCGCTCACTTTCTGATGCGCACCTCGCAGACTCGTTTCCCTTCGGCAGACTCAGGGCTTCGGCTAACCGGCTCCGCTGCGCTCCGCCTGGTGCCTGCAGTTCGAGCCATCGCGAGAGCATTTCAATGATCGCGTGAAACGGAGTGTTCTCGAAGAATTGTTCGCCCGCGCTCTCCATCCAGATATGCGGCGCATCGCGGATGCGGTCGTGGAACTCGGCGACGAGGCGCGATTTGCCGATTCCCGGTTCGCCTATTATCAGCACGAGCTGGCCTTCGCCCTGACGCGTGCGCTCCCAGCGGCTCAGCAAAAGCCGCAACTCCTCCTCCCGCCCGACAAATGGCGTGAGTCCGCGCGCGGCCGCGAGCCTGCCGCGCACCCCGGTTGGCCGTACCACCTGAAAGACGTCTACAGGTGTCGTAATTCCCTTGAACACGTGAGGCCCGAGTGCTTCGACGACGAACAGTCCCGATATCAGACGATGCGTGGCGGCGGTTATCAGTACGGTGTCGGGGGCGGCAGTCGCCTGCACCCGTGCAGCAACATTGGGAGCTTCGCCAAAAACGTCCGCTTCCTTGCCGGTGCCCGCACCGACCACCACCGCACCCGAATCAATGCCGACGCGCGCCGCCAGTTTCGGCCGGGACTCCCACCCTGGCCCTCCCTCCTTTAGGGGGAGGGAATCTGGTTGCTCGTTAAGTCTTGAGATCCCGTCGAGAATCGCGAGACCAGCGCGCGCAGCGCGCTCCGCATCATTTTCGTGGGCCTCGGGCCATCCGAAATAGGCCATCATTCCGTCACCGAAGTACTGGCCGACGTGGCCACCATAACGGGTGATCGCTTCGCCCGCGGCGCGATGATAAGCGGCGACCAACTCACGCCATTCTTCGGGATCTAACTGAGCGGCGATTTCGGTTGATCCTACCAGGTCGCAGAACAATACCGTCAGATGCCGCCGCTCCCCGCTTGCCGGGCTCAGTGGTGTGGCAGCTGCTGGCGCAGCAGGAGCAGCGAGCGCGGCTCCGCACTCACTGCAAAACCGTTTGCCCGGCAGGTTGTCCGTGCCGCATATCGGACAACTGTTGGTAAACGGCGCACCACAGCTACCGCAGAATCTCTTGTCCTCCGGGTTGTCGCCCCCGCATTTCGAACAGCGCATATTTCCCCAATTGAACGACTATACGCTCAGCTCATCGAACAGCGCCTTGGCATCTTTCAAATCGGCGGTATCGAAGCCCTCAGTCAACCAGTTGTAGACTTCACCGAACATCACGCGCGCCTGGTCGCGACGGTTGGTGTTTCTCAGCAGGCGCGCGAGGCTTACTGTCGTGCGCAGCTCCCACCATTTCGCCTCCTGGGCGAGAGCGACATCGAGCACATCGCGGAAACATTTCTCGGCTGGAGCTGTCGCATAGGCGCTCGTTTTCATCCGGTAGTCTATCGACCAGCTTCGGGCCTTCCTCGATCAGGCTAGAAGCTTGCACATAGGATCCACGCCTTACCGCTTGCTCGGCCGCCAACTGGGCATAATGCACCGCCTTGGCAGCATTGTTGCCGCGCAAATGATAGCATGCTAGCTCGCTGTAATGGTCTTCAAGCTGGCCCGCGTAGACTTCCTCGATGGCCCGGCCGGCTTGCGAGCCTTCGGTTACCCGCTGAGCGGACACCACTCAAGAGAATGGCCGGGCGTTTGGCTGCACTTTCGGCCGAACATGGCTTCTGCTTATTTTTGTGAGCGGATTTTTCCGTAACTGGCAGACGGCCTTGGCCGTTTTTCGAATCCGAGGATACGTCTGGAGCTTTGATAATCCCTTCTCCCAACAGATATATTAGGACTATCAAACCGAGTACCAGAGGCTTAGCGTATACTGGTATAAATACCGACGCTCGCAATTAGCCCATGACACGGGACGAGATCAGGCGACAGGAGCTGAGCAATTTTTTGCGCACGCGGCGTGCGCGCATCTCCGCGGTTGAGGTTGGCCTGCCGGCGGCTTCACGGCGGCGGACGCCGGGCTTGCGGCGCGAAGAAGTCGCGCAATTGGCCGGGATGAGCGTGACCTGGTACACCTGGCTGGAGCAAGCCCGCCCAATCAGCGTCTCGGCTGAAATGCTGGATAATCTCGCCCGAGTCCTGCGACTCGACGGAATCGAGCGTGTCCAGCTCTTTCAGCTCGCCTTGCGCGAACCGGTGTTCGACTCGAAGTTCAAGGCGCAGCGCATCAGCCCGTTGCTCAAGCAGATGCTGGATCAGATGGAGGATTTGCCGGCGTTTATCGTCGGCCCGCGCTGGGATGTGCTGGGATGGAATTTCGCCGCCGGCGCATTTTTTGGGTTTCCCACTATCCCAGCAGCCGAGAGAAATATGGTCTGGCTGTTTTTTACCGACTCTGCGCTACGCTCGTTGATCGTCGATTGGCCGACGCGGGCGCGCGATATACTTGCCAGGTTTCGCGTCAATTACGGACGGCACGCCGGAAATAAGCAATTCGTGCAACTAGTGGAGCGGCTGAAATCGGTAAGCTCAGAGTTTACCGAATGGTGGCCGCGTCACGACGTACTGCCGGTAAGCGAAGGACTCAAGCGCTACAACCATCCGCTGGTTGGCCGCCTTCAACTACAACATGTCAGTTTCTCGGTGATGGACGATCCGGAACTGACCCTGACTCTTCTCGCACCGCCGCGAACCACCGATTCTCGCGCCAAGCTGCAGCAGATAATCAATCACTTCAAATCGTTACATGCCTCCTCCGGCTACCCTGACGGCCATCGTGATTCAGATGTATACGTGGAGGCAAAATCACGGCCCGCCGGTTGAACGACAGGAGGTTTATGTTTGCCGCGCTGTGCTCCCGTCCCTGAACCCGACTCCTCTGCTCAAGCCTGCATAGGCTATTCCACAAACCACGAACTACTTCCCTTGCAGGATCGGCTCTATCGTCAATTTTGACTGCAGGTTATCGAGCGCGCCGTTGATGCCTTCGACGGCGATATCGTGGGCGCGCACCCAGCGCGCGCCCTGAGAGACAAAGTTGGGGAGGTCGAGAAGATTTTGGGATAAGGCCTTCTGCTCGCGTGCGAACTTTGCCGTCCAAACCACCTGCTTCGAGTTTTCGTCGAGAAAGTTGAGCGTGAAGGCGACTGCCGCGGGACTCTGCGCCGCATAATCGAACCCCACGCGTTCGCGATAGCGGCTGACCGTGCCATAGATCACTCCGTCGACCGCAAGCTTGCGCCCCAGGGCGAGCGCGTCCTGTTCGAGGTCGGCGACAGTCGCCGGCGGTAACTGTTGCAGCGCCGTGTCGACATCGTCCTGCGGCGCGACTTCCCATCCGCCGAGTTCGTTGGCGCGCGCGTAGATTGCGGCGGTTATTGATTGTGCCGCGTCAGGCGGCAAGGTCTTGTCGATCTGGTCAGGTTGATCGACCAGCGGCATCACCGCGATCCTGTGAACTATAATCGTTTTGATGGAACGGACCGCATGAACTTCGAGACCGCTGGTGCCATGAAGGCCGGGCAGCGCATGCACCGTGTCGCTCATCGCGTTGAAGGCTGGGGTGTTGCTGACATTGTGCGCCAGGTCTATGCAGCCGGGCAGCAACATCAGAATCGCGGCACCAACTGCCAGGCGCAGGGCCCTAACGCACCTCACAACACCACCTTGATCGAAAGCTCCCGGAGCTGACGCGCATCGACCTCTGAGGGAGCGCCGCTCATCAAGTCGACGGCCTTTTGGGTTTTGGGGAAAGCCATGACATCGCGCAGAGAGTCGGTCTCGCACACCATCATCGCCATTCGATCTACGCCGAAGGCGATCCCGCCATGTGGCGGGGCGCCGTAACCAAGTGCATCGAGCAGAAAGCCAAACTTGCTGAGCGCTTCTTCGCGGCTGATGCCAAGCAGCCCGAAGACTTTGAGCTGGAATTGGGGGTCATGGATACGAATAGAGCCGCCGCCCATCTCCTGGCCGTTCAGCACCATATCGTACGCGAGCGCGCGCGTGGCGAGCGGACGGCTGTCAAGCAACTCCAGATCATCCGGATGTGGAGCGGTAAAAGGATGGTGAACCGAGACCAGCCGTTGTTCCTCGTCACTGTATTCAAACAGCGGAAAATCGACTATCCACAAGAAACGCAATTCGTCCGGGCGCCGCAGATGGAACTTTTCGGCGAGCTGCAGCCGCAGGTCGCCCATCAGCGGCCGAACCTTAGCCCGCTCGCCGGCCACCATCAGCAGCGTGTCCCCCGGGCCGAGCGCCGCCATCTGGGCGGCGCGCATTCGCTCAACTTCTCCGATATGACGGCCAACCGGACCTTGCCAGTTACCATCCGCGAGCTTGGCCCAGGCGAGTCCCAGGCCCTTTTGCGAACGTATCGCCTCGGCCATCTCGTCGAGTTCGCGACGGCTTAACTGATGGCTGGCCGGCAAAGCCAGGCCATAGATCGATTCGCCGCGTGCGAGTATCTCGGCGAAGACTTTGAACGAGGTGCCGGCAAAGGCCGCGGTGAGATTGTTTACTTCGAGGCCCAGGCGGAGGTCGGGTTTGTCCGTGCCGAAACGCTCCATCGCCTCTTCGTAAGACATTCGGGGGAATGGCCGGGGGATCGAGATGCCGAGCGCATATTCGTAAATCGAAGCCATCATGCCCTCGGCAATCGCAATGACATCATCAGGCCGTGCACCGGTCATCTCGATATCGATTTGGCTGAACTCCGGCTGACGGTTGGCCCGCAAATCTTCGTCCCTGAAGCATCGCGCGATCTGGTAGTAGCGATCGAAGCCGGAGACCATCAGCAATTGCTTCAGTAGCTGGGGCGATTGCGGTAACGCGTAGAACTTGCCCGGATTAACGCGGCTCGGCACCAGGTAATCGCGCGCACCTTCGGGGGTCGCACGCCACAGAATCGGCGTCTCGATTTCAACGAACCCCTGCGAATCCAGCCATGCGCGCACGCCGCGCAGGGCTTGATGGCGTCTCATCAGGTTGTGCTGCATTTCCGGCCGGCGCAGGTCCAGATAGCGGTACTTGAGGCGGATATCCTCAGCCGCGCTCTCCCCGCCGCCGCTGAGTGGAAACGGCGGCGGCTGCGAAAGGCCGAGAATCTTGACGGCGTTGACTACGATTTCGATTTCGCCGGTCGGTAGTTCGCGGTTAACCGTTCCCTCAGTGCGCCTTACGACTTTGCCCTTGGCGGCAAGGTAATACTCTGAGCGTGCCGTACCCGCCACTTGATGGGCGGCGGGATCATGCTCGGGATTGAACACCAGTTGAACCACGCCTTCGCGGTCGCGCAGATCCATAAAGATGAGCCGGCCGTGGTCACGCCGCGCCGCGACCCAGCCCCATAGCGCGACCTCGCGGCCGGCATCAGCGGCACTCAGCTTGCCGCAGTAGTCGGTTCGCGGCCACGGCGGCAATGGTGAATATTCAGCGTCGTTTATCATTTTTCACCAACCTAGCAGGAGTCGCCGCTCCGCTGTCGCGGCTCTGCTCAGCATTGGTGTACGTTTAAGACCTGCTGGGCGATCAGCCCGTTCAATCGGCATCTTTTCACCAACCTAGCAGGAGCCGGCGGCGAGCCTGCCCTGGTGAGGATTGTCGCGGCTCTGCTTAGCATTGGTGTACGATGGAGCGCTGCAAGGCCTCGACCCCAATCAGTCAGCAAAGGATACCCGCGGCCGTCGCGTCAAGAAATACGACCTCGCCGGTCAGCTCTTCGCCATGGATTCGAGTTTACCGAGTTGTTCGCAGCTCTGAGGGAACGCCTTCACCGGGGAAGCGCGGGCTGCTCACCGCATCCGCCGCGAGACGCTCAACTACTTCAGCTCGCGGCACTTCCTGCTGAGTGCTTTGCGCCAAATCGCGCAGCTGCACTACTCCGCCGGCCATCTCGTTCTCGCCAATTATCAAAGCGTAGCGCGCCTTTAGCTTGTCGGCCCTCCTGAGCTGCGCCCTCAAGCCTCGTTCCGATGACAGCACCTCGACGCGCAGACCTCGACCGCGCATCTCCGCGGAGAGCTGTATTGCCGCGCGCGCCGCTGAATCGCCCAGTGCGATCAGCGCCGCATCGGGCCGCACCTCGAACTCAGCCGCGTCCAGCGCGAGGGCTAGACGATCCACACCGATCGCGAAGCCGGTGCCGGCCACGGGGGCGCCGCCGAGCGCCTCTACCAGGCCGTCGTACCGCCCTCCCGCAGCAACCGCGCTTTGAGCTCCGACGCCGGTCGAGATGACCTCGAAGGCCGTGCGTGAGTAATAGTCGAGGCCTCGCACCAGGCGGGGATTGATGGTGTGCGGGACGCCGCCATTGGCGAGGAGTTCCCGCACAGTGTCGAAGTGTGCACGGCATTCATCACACAGGTAGTCGACACTCTTGGGCGCCGATTCGGTCAGCTTCACATCGATCTTGCAATCAAGCAGGCGCAGCGGGTTGCGTTCTAGCCGTTGATGGCAGTCCTGGCACAATTGGGGAAGATGCGCGCGGCCCCACTCCAGGAGCGCCTGGCGGAAGAACGGACGGCACCGGGCGTCGCCGAGTGAGTTAATCTCGAAGTTCAATTCGAGCCTGAGTTCGCGACGCAGTTCGTCGATCATCACCATCAGCTCCGCATCAGCGGCGGCATCGGAACGGCCGAAGAACTCGACCCCAAACTGGTAGAACTCGCGGTAGCGCCCCTTCTGGGGCCGCTCGTATCTGAACATCGGGCCGCTGTAGAAGTAGCGCTGCTCGGGATCGGTGCGATCAAGACCGGCTTCGATATAGGCGCGCACCACGCCGGGCGTTCCTTCGGGACGGAGCACCTGGTCGACGCCACCGGAACTCTCCGATGACCGTTGAACGACATACAGCTGCTTCTCTACGATATCGGATGTTTCTCCGGTTGAGCGTGCATAGAGATTAAGGCGTTCCAGCGCCGGAACGCGAATCTCAGCTACATTGTGGCGTTCCGCAATCGAGCGGGCTCGCGCCTCAATTATGCCCAGCAGGCGGGCGTCCGCGCCGAGCAGGTCGCGGAATCCTCTAAGCTTAGTCAGTTGCACAGCGAGTGATGCGCCCGATCTCAGTGAGGCTCAAAGCCACACGCGCTCATCAACAGAAAAACTATCTGCGCGGGCCAATAATACAAAGGGGCCGCCCGCCGGCGGCCCCTCGGAACGTCAAAATCAGTCGCAACTCCGGGTGATCAGACGGTCAGAATATGCACCGTGCAGGCTGAGCCCAAGCCGATTACATGCGCCATTCCGACCTTTGCGTTGGGCACCTGGCGCGGTTTGGCGCGCTCATCTTCGGTCAGATGCCATATCACCTCGCAGATATTTGCGACGCCGGTAGCTCCCAGCGGGTGACCTTTCGAGAGCAGTCCACCGGATACATTAACCGGAGATTTTCCGCCAAGGTCCGGATGGACACCGCCGCCCTCGTCGATGAACTTCGCTGCTTCGCCTTCGCCGCAAAGTCCCAAATTTTCGTAATGGATTAATTCGGCCGTCGCGAAGCAATCGTGTAGTTCGGTGAGCGATACATCCTTGGGTGCGACGCCTGCCATGTCGAAGGCCTTTTGCGCCGCGCGGCGCGTGAGCGTGTTGACGTCCGGCAGCGTGAGATCGCGCTCGGTGTACGGGTCGGAGGTCAGGATCGACGCGGCGACGCGCGCCCGCTTACGCCCGCCCGCCAGTTGCTTCAGCTTGTCCTCCGATACCAGAATCGCGGCCGCAGCGCCGTCGCCAGTCGGGCAACACATATAGAGCGTATTCGGATACGCGACCATCCGGGCATTCATTACATCTTCGAGCGAAACCTCGTTCTGGTATTGAGAGAACGGGTTCCTGGTCGCATGCTTATGGGACTTGACCGAAATTTTGGCAAAGTGTTCAAGCTTGGTGCCGTACTTGCGCATATGCTCCATGCCGGCCTGCCCGAAGACCGCGGGCATGAGGCCGGAGCCGATACGGCCTTCGGTGGAGTAGGCAGGGTCAGTGCCGCCGCCGCCACCGCCAAGCAGGCCCTGCTTGCCCATCTGCTCGACACCCACCGCCATCGCCACTTCGTACATGCCCGACGCGACCGCCATAAAGGCTTCGCGAAAAGCGGTCGAGCCGGTCGCACATGCATTGGAAACGTTGATCACGGGCACGCCGGTCTGGCCTATCTGCTGCAGAATTCGCTGGCCAATCATCGCGTTAGCCTGGTAGAGGTTGCCCGACGCGAACAGCTCGACATCCTTGATGTTGACGCCCGCATCCTTTAGCGCTATCAACGCGGCGTCGGCGCCCAGCTCCGGTACGGTCTTCTCCGGGTAGCGTCCGAATTTAATCATCCCAGTGCCAAGCACATAAACGTTTCGCATTTGAAGATCCTCCTCAGGAGCTTTTTTTTTGTTTGTCTGTTTCTGCCCCTCAGAATTTGCCTCTCCCTCTCTCTCTCGGGAGAAGCGAGGTGACCGGCGGCCGAGGGATTGGCGACCGTGCTTCCTCAGTTCTTGCTCGGGCGAAATTGAAACGCCATCACCGGATTGCCTTGCCGGTCAGTAGCGACCTGGTTTACGACCAACTCGACGGGCATGCCGAAGGCTTTCTGTGGATTTTTTTGCAGGTCCTCGGGATCAACGTCGATTAAATTTGATTTTACGCTAACGCCGTCCGGCAAATCCACGATCGCGGTGACGTACGGGGTTTTAATACCCGGAAACGACTGATGGATCACGGAGAAAACCCAAACCTTACCCCTGTCCGAAAGCTGGACCTGCTGCAGATTGCCCGCCGCCCCGCATTTGGAACAAGCGGTACGCTTGACGTCGAGGAAGATCGCACCGCAACTGGCGCATTTTGAACCTATCAGATGAGGCTTCGGTTGAAGTTTCAGAATCGGCAGGATCGCGCGTGGCCCAGTTTCAGCCGGCGCTGTCTGCTGCTCAGCCATGACGTCTCTCCCCTAACCTTGAGTCGCGAAAATGGCCGCAACTGCGATTTACACGGACAATCTTCGCCTGCAGTCTTTCACAGCAAGCCCGCGACCGTCAATCGAATCCCCCGATACGGACGTATAAGGTTGGATTTCTACCCGGTGGCGCAAATATCATCCGAACAAACCACCGGATCCGAGAAGCGGCCGTGACTCAGGACTCCGGGGGAAGGAGGCTGGCGAATGCCGTTCGATTCGGCGCCGTTGGGTGTGATTCTGCTGGGGCTGACGCTCGGGATGAAGCACGCGACCGACCCCGACCACGTCATCGCCGTGACCGCGATTTTGACGCGCGAGCGCCGTTTCTTCAGCGCGGTCAGGATCGGGCTCGTTTGGGGCCTGGGACACTCGGCGACGGTCCTCGCGGTCGGGACGGCAATAGTCTTTTTTAAATTGAAGGTCCCCGCGCGGTTGGGATTGAGCCTGGAATTTATGGTTGCGATTGTGCTGATTCTGCTCGGCCTCGGAGCGGCAAAAGAGACCCTGTGCTTAATCGCGAGAAAATTCGTCGGCGCTTCATCGGCCGATACGATGCTGGTGGTGCATTCTCATCCGCACACGCATCGACGCCGCGGCCGATCCCATACCCACCACCATCTCCATGCACATTCATCCGCCGACGACAGAGATCTTGCGCCGCACAATCATCTGATATCCCCGACAATGGCCGAGACTGTTTCTGGCCGATCAATCGTGAAGTCGTTTATGGTCGGGCTGATTCATGGTCTCGCCGGAAGCGCGGCGATTGCGCTGCTGGTAACAGCCGCTATTCCATCGCCATGGTTGGCGCTGCTTTATATGACGGTTTTTTGCTCCGGGGTGATGCTGGGGATGATGCTGATTACGTCGGCGGTGAGTGCCCCGTTTGTGTTTGCCGCACAGCGCCTGGCCTGGGTTCATCGCCGACTATCAATGACTGCGGGTTGGCTCAGCTTTGGCTTCGGGGCGTTCCTTGCCTACCAGATTGGCATAACCGGCCAACTCTTCGGCGCCGCTCCGAACTGGTTGCCACACTAGACGCCGAGTTCTTCGAGCAGCGCCTTCGCCTCCTTCAGGTGCGCATGAAGGGGGGTGTTCTCGAAGAACTGCTCACCCGCGCTCTCCATCCAGATATGCGGGGCTTCCGAATGCGGTCATGGAACTCTGCTACGAGGCGCGATTTGCCGATTCCCGGCTCTCCAATCATGAGCGCGACCTGGCCCTCGCCCTCACGCGTACGCTCCCAACGGCTGAGCAACAGCCGCATCTCCTCCTCGCGCCCGACAAATGGCGTGAGTCCGCGTGCTATCTGAAGCCGCAGATGAGTCGAGGGACGCACCGCGCTGCGAACAGAATTTGGCATCGCGAGCATTCTCGACCGCACATTCAGAGCAGCAGGTTTTGCCGAGTGGAGTTCCGCACTGATTGCAAAACCGCGAGCCCGCGGCGTTTTCAATTCCGCAATTCGCGCAGCGCATAGTCCCAGGCGAAAAAGCTAACGGAACGCTCTCTTTGTATTACTGAGTGTCTCCTGAAGACTACCGGCGGTCGTTACGGTTAGAGCCTGACTTGCAGGCAGGCGGGCAATACTCGGGCAGTGGTTGAGTTCCGCGATGATCGCGATGCCGAAAGGTCGTTAGATGATAGGCGTTCGGGCCCGCGGCGACGCTAATTGCGCCGTCATCGTCGGTGCGTAGCACCTCGACGCCATCGTCGTGGTATCGCCGGACGATCTCGGGGGCGGGAAAGTGAAAACGGTTCAGGTAGCCCAGCGAAATCACTGCGACTTCCGGACGGACGGCTTCGATGAAATCGGCAGTCGAAGAGGTGTGGCTGCCGTGGTGGGGCACCTTTAGTATGGTCGCATGAAGGTCAGCAGCAGTCGCGACTAACTCGCGCTCACCCTTCGCCTCGACATCACCGGCGAACAGAAAAGATTCGCGCCCATAGGTTATCCGCAACACCATCGAGGAGTTGTTGTGCTTTATTTCCCGTACGCCGTGCAGCGGTCCGACGCAACGCACGCTGACACCAGCAATAGTTACCGGCCGGGCGCCGGAATCGCATAGCCATTGGCGCGCGCCACTCGTTTTGACCGCGTCGAGCAGTACACCATAACTCGCGTCTTCGCTGTCTGCGCCCGCGGTCCAGAATTGAGCCGGCCTGAAATTGCGCACGATAAAGAGCAAGCCGCCAAAATGGTCGCGGTCCGGATGGCTCAATGCGACGTAATCGAGGTGCATTATTTTGTGTGACCAGAGATACGGTGCGACGATTCGCTCGCCCGGATCAAAGGCCCCACGAAACGCACCGCCGCCGTCGATCAGCATCACGCGCGCGCCGGGGAAGCGGACTACGGCGGCGTCACCTTCGCCTACCGAAAGAAACGTCACGCGCAATTCTGAATTGAGAAAACGCTGGTGGGTCCACCATCCGGCATCTAGCACTGCCACGGCGATCAGAACCGCAGCAACACCATGGCGCCATCTTCGCATCAAAGCCGTAGCATCCCAGTTTGGCGCCGGGTGGGCCGCGCCGGAAGCCTGCAGCGTGAAGCGCCGCCCGCGCATCGCAGGGAGAACGTCCTCGCCCGCCAGCGGAGCGCTGAGCCAGAGCAAGATGAAGCCGTAGACAATAACCATTTCCAGCGGCGTAGGAGTGAAAGTTCGCACCCATGCGAATGGCCACGTGACAAACCAGCGCGCCAGTGATGTGCCGAGCGCCGCAAACCTGGCCGCGACGATCAAAATCATGCTGGCTAGCGGCAGATAGATGAAACTGCAGGCCGCCGCCACCAGTCCGGTTACGACTGCGCCGAAACCCATGATTGGGACCACCACGGCGTTGGCCACCAGTCCCACCAGAGAGAATTGGTTGAAATGGAACGCCGTCAGGGGAGCGGTGCCGACCATTGCCCAGAATGACACCGCGAAATAACCCACAACCCATTCCGCAGCGGAGGCAGCGTGCGATTGCTCCGTTCGAACGCTCAGCGGATTGGCGTAGCGCCATCGCCACCAGGTGTTGAATCGTCTCATCCCCAGGAGGATCACCCCGACTGAGGCGAACGATAGCTGGAAACCGATGTCTGCAGTTGAACCCGGGATCGCGAAGCAAATGATCAGCGCAGCCAACGCCAGACTTGCCAACAATTCTCGCGAACGGTCGAGCAGAATCGCGAGCGCGAACGCCAGCACCATCACGAACGCTCGCACCGTCGAAACATGGCCTCCCGCAATCGCAGCGTAGGCAGATACGACCCCCAACGCGGCGCCAGCGGCAATCTTGTTGGCATAGCCGAGCGCCATCAAAGCCGGAAACGCGGCCGTCACGATCCGCGTCAAAAGAAACGCCGCGGAGGCAATAATCCCGAGATGCAGCCCGGAAATCACCAGCAGATGCGCCATTCCGGTCAGTGCAAAGGGCTGACGCAGACGCTCGTCGATGCCGCCGCGGTCGCCGATTATTAAGGCCCGCATTTCGGCATTTTCCGGATATCGGAGGGTTGCATCGATAAACTCCCCAATCCGCTCACGAACAGTCTGGAGCAAGATATCGGGAAATGCATGGCGATGCCCGATTACGATGATCGACGGAGGTGAATCAAACCGCGAGGGCGGCGCCACTATCGTCGCCGCGATCCCCTGCCGCATCAGCCATGCCCGATAATCGAATTCATCCTCGTCGCCGTCGTTACGCGGGAATCGGATTTTGCCCGAAACTCTCAGCCTGTCGCCGACGTGGAAGGCCCCCGGACCAAGTGCGGTTACGCGCACGAGACCCGTTGCGGGCGCCATCGCTAAGGCAGAAAGGTTGCCATTTTGAACATCAAGGTACAGATACGTGCGCCCGCCTCCCTGATCTTCGGGCTCCCCTACCAGCCAACCTTCGAATGTGACATGGGCGGCGTCAGGAAATCGTCGCACTGTCTGCGAGCTAAAGTCGGGGGCGAGCAGATGGTTCAGCGGTAACGTCGCGGCGGAAGTCAGCCCGAGGATGGCTGCCGCCATTGCCGGCAAGGGACGGTTGGCCAGGAACAGGGCGCCCGCCGCGGCGGCCGCCACGACCGCGACCCACCATGGGATGAACATGTGCAAATTGCCGAGCGCATCGCCGCCAACAAGCGCGGCGGTTGAAAGATACAGCGGCGGCGTAAGGAGCAATAAGCGCCTCGCCACTGCGTCGATGCTTCGTTCAATCTGTCTGAATTGAACGCTGAACTTAGCGATACGCTCGTTCCCCATCGCCAGAAAGCACCGTAGCCGCTACCGACCCGCCTATCGGCTTCCCCCGCGCGTCTCACCTGCCACTACCCATATCATTCCAAGTCAAGTTGACAACAGCACGAGAAGATGGCTGACGTCGGGTCGTCGTGCCCTTCGGCGGCTTCCGACCATCTCGTTTTGGACTCGATGGGTTGTGAAGCGATGAGTTGTACCGGTCGAGGACTTAACGAACGGACTGTTCGCCCCTTGGGCACGTTTCTGGAGAGGTCCGCAAAGAGAATACCGGCCCTTCGTATGTGGCGAAGGTTCGTCTCTCGCGGATGAAGACCGCCGTATCGATCACCCAATTGCGCCATACGCCGGCACCTTTCGTACACATGGTCCGCACAAGGCCCACGCTTGCTCGCATTGTTCGTGAACAAGGAAGCCCACGATAAGCGCCTCGACATCGCCGCAACCATGGCAAATCAACAGTTGGCCGAGAGAGCTCATTTGGGCCCATACCTGGGTGATCAGGTCGCGATTCTGGATCCACTCGATATTCGGGCACTGGCATTTCATTGCGGCCTCCTATAGCGCCCTCGTCGATGCGGCGCTCAATTACCTCCGTTTCGGACCATTCCTCCTTCCGTCGAACTCGTTCTGACCCGATGCCGGCGCCACGCAGCGTCGATGAACTGCTCTAACAATTCGTTTCCATTGCGTGGAGAAATGGAGCACGACTGTGGCATTTTTCCCCGGCCGTGCAGCACCCAACGCCAGGACTGACCTCGAGCTTGCATAGCGCAGTCACGAGTGCCCGTGAGATTTCCGTCTCATATATGCGTGAGATGTAACACTTTCAGGTAGCGCTGGATGTGCAATCAATGCACCATCTCCGCCCGCATCGGTTCTCCGCTGCCATTTGACAAGTACGGCGAAAACGGGCGGCCGATGCGAAGCGGAATGAGGCTGTCACCTCGGGTGAGCCATCGACGTACTAATCGCTGGTAAGAAGATTGCAGCGTTAGTCGTTGTTTCCGCCGATGAACTGAGCCGAACCGTCCGTGTCGCCGTATGCCCATAAAGCGGGGCTAGCATGTATAATGCGCCACGTGAGAATTGGCAGGCGGCTCGTTCTGGTATTGCTGCTGGCGATGACCCCGGTCGTGGCGGTCTACACTTATTGGAGCGCGCAGTGGTCTAGCCGGAACTATATTACCGATCTCAAACGCGAGACCAGGGCGACTACCCGAGCTTTGGCCCCGGTTGTGGCCGGCTACATTCAGCGCGGACAATGGACGGAGGTGCATCAAATGCTGCAGCGAATGAGCGCCGATGGAACTGAAGGCGCCGTGCTGCAGACCAACGGCCAGCTCTGGTACACGGTGGCCGAGTTGCCGCACGGTTTGACCGCCACAGCCGTGCAGGGCGTTAACGGGACCGGTGGGTTCGATTTTGAAGAGAGTATCGGCGACAGCTACTGGTTTTGCCGGATCGTGTCGTTGAACAGCAGCGGCAGTGTGATCGGGTACCTGGTAGTCGCACAGGATTGGACGAATATCGACGAGGATTTGCGCCGCAGGATGCTGCCTCCTGTCGGAGCGGCGCTGCTTGTGATCGCGCTGATCGCGCTATTGATTCCTGTCCTGGTCAGCCGCTATGTCTCCAGGCCACTGGCCGAGCTGTCGCGCAGGGTTTTACGCTTTTCGAGAGTCGAAGAGGGCAAAAATCTGGGAAATGACGAGGTACAGTTGCTGAGCGAAGAGTTCCAACGCCTCGATCAACGCCTCATTAAGGCACACGCGGACCTGCTGGAGCGCCATCGCTACGAACTCGAATTGGACCGCAGACTCCAGCGCGCCGACCGCCTGGTGACGATAGGGACCCTCGCATCGGGCCTCGCGCACGAAATCGGTACGCCAATGAGCGTGATACGGAGTCGCGCGGAGCTTTTGTTGGAAGGCAATCCGGGTCCGGCCAAGACACGTGAGGGCCTGGAGATAATCCTTAGGCAAATCGAACGTGTCTCACGCATCGTCTGGATGCTGCTGGATTATGCCCGCCCCCGCGAGGCGCGGCGTGCGGAGCAGGACGTGAAGCCAATCCTGGACCATGTGCTGAAGCTGCTCGAGAGCGAGGCCCAGCGGCGCGGCGTGCGAATCATGGTGGAAGCGGGCGATGGTCCACGCGTCGTTGAATGCGATGCTGAACAGCTACAGCAAGTGTTCATAAATTTGGCGATAAACGCTTTCGATGCGATGGGGCCGAGAGGTGGAACGTTAAGAGTGAGCGCAGCAGTTGAGCAGAAAGATCACGACGATCCAATTCTAAAGTTGACATTCGAGGATACCGGACCCGGTGTTCCACTAGAGTTTCGTGACCGCCTTTTCGATCCGTTTTTCACTACCAAGCCGCCCGGTCAGGGCACCGGAATGGGACTCTCGGTCAGCCAAGCGATAATGCGCGATCACGATGGCGAGATAAGTTTCGACAGCGGAGCCGGGGGTACTCGGTTCTATGTGCGAATTCCGATCGTACGGCGAGAGCTAATGGTAGACGGCAACAGCGATGCGCATGCGGAGCGCGTGGCTTGACGGACAGAAAAGCAATGATCCTAGTGGTCGATGACGACGCCGCGATGACCAGTGCGGTGTGCGAAGTGTTGCGAGAGGCAGGCTATTCGGCGCAGAGCGCTCAGTCTGGCGCAGCAGCGCTCGAAGTGGTGAAACGCGAACGGCCGGATCTGCTGATATCTGATCTGCGGATGACCGAAATGTCGGGTCATCAGCTGCAACAGGAACTGCAAACAATCGCCCCTGACCTGCCGGTAATCATCATTACCGCGTTCGGAACTGTCGAGAGCGCGGTTGAATCCATGAAGCTCGGCGCACGCGATTTCGTTACCAAACCGTTTAGCAACAAGGAGTTGCTGCTAGTGGTGTCGCGTACGCTCGAAAACCGGCGGTTGCGGCAGGAGGTAAAACAGCTTCGCGCTGAGCTGGCCCGCAGTTATGGTCTGCAGAACATAATCACCGCCGATCCGAAGATGGCGGCGGTTTTGGAGATGGTCGAACGAGTCGCTGACAGTCCGGCCACGGTTTTGATTCACGGCGAGAGTGGCACCGGGAAGGATTTGCTCGCTCGGGCTCTCCACTTTTCCAGTGTGCGGCGCGACGGGCCCTTCGTACCGATAAACTGCGTCGCAATCCCCGACAACCTCATCGAAAGCGAGTTGTTCGGATACGCGAGGGGCGCTTTTACCGACGCCCGCCAGCCCAAGAGCGGACTATTTGCGGCCGCTCGCGGTGGGACGCTGTTTCTGGATGAGATCGGAGAGATGCCGATGGCATTGCAGAGCAAACTGCTGCGGGCCATCGAGGATAAGAAGATTCGCCCCTTGGGTGCAACCGAAGAGATCCCGGTCGAGGTCCGTATCGTAGCTGCGACTAATACAGACCTTGAAGTAGCCATCGAAAACGGCCGGTTCCGGTCCGATCTTTACTACAGGTTATCTACGGTGACGCTTGCGGTACCCGCCTTGCGTGAAAGACCCGACGACATCCCCCTACTGATAAGGCATTTTCTATCGCGGGCGAGCGCCGAATCCGGGCGTCCGGTACCGGAGGTCGAACCACGAGCAATGGCGCGCTTGCTGCGCTATCCATGGCCAGGCAACGCTCGCGAACTCCAGAACGCAATCCAGCGCGGAGTGATACTCGCTCGTAACAACCTCCTGACGATTAACGAATTGCCGCCGAAGGTTGGTGGTTTCGACTTCTCTGCGGCGAGGATGCTTAGCGAAGCGGTGGATAAGCGAATCAGCCTCGACCAGTTTGAGCACGATTACATCCGCGCTGTGGTCGATGCTGTCAATGGGAACAAAACCGAGGCCGCAAATATCCTGCGGATCGATCGCAAGACCCTGTATCGCAAACTGGAAGAACTACCTGACCGCGAGCCGAGCCAATGAAGGTTAGATGAGCATCGCGCTATCAGCTGACCCACCAACTTTCGGAGAACTCGGCGGCGCTTGAAAAATACAGCGGCGGCGTATGGAGCAGTAAGCGCCGTGCCAACCCCCTTGCTGGTTCGTTCAATCACCATGAAGTGGACGCTGGACTTAGCGATCTCTTCGTCCCCCATCGCCCACAATCCAGGAACGAACGGGCGTTGAACTTAGCGGCTTCGAAGTGCGGGCTGTCGAGCAAAAAAGGCCGGGCCCGGGGCCCGGCCTGACATTCGGCAATCCCGCTTAACGACAGCAGAGGAACGGGAAGGTGTCACTGCTCGTCGCTAAGGCCCCACTACAGGAACCGCCTCTCTCAATGGAACCCGCCCCAGCTCCACCGAAAAAGCTACGCGGCTCACCCGCAAAAACCGGCCAATCACCGCCACAGGTGAAACACATTTGACAGGCCACCGCGGTCTGCGGGTTTGCCACCGCCGGACGAAGGTTTGGCTCCGGCTTCGTCACCTGCACTCCACCTGCCGCTACGCTGGGCAAGCCTTGCGCCTTCGCTGTCCCTGCGTTCAGCATTGCCACTGCTGCCAGTATCACCACTAACGATCCGATTCTCCTGTACATATGCTCTCCTAGTTTCCCGACGCGTTGTGAGTAGAATCGCAGCTGCGTCCCCTCAGTACGCAAAACTTTACTTTTTGTCAAGCGCGCAAGTTCACTTTTTGTCAAGCCCCGAGCGGAGCGGGCGAAAATCGCCCGCAGATTCAACGACCGTGGTTCGATCTATTTGTCGGCGCGAGAGCCCGCCTCGTCCTTGCTGCATGGATGGGACGATAGAACTCGCTTTCGTGCGGCGAGCCCGACCTGAATTGCTCCACGACTCGATTTGAAGCCGGCAAAGTCTCCCGCAAGCTCTAGCGGATAAGTTATCATCATGTTAATTTTATTAAATCAGCACTGGGCCTGCCTGTTGTGTTCGCCTTCGCGAGCCTCTACTAGACCACTAATGTTCAACAATTCTTCAGCGGGGGTTAATTGAAGATGAATGCAAAGCACTTAGCAGGAAAATATCTTCGTTCCCTGCTCTCTGGCATCTCTAGCGTGCTAGCTATCATGGCGGGCATCTTGACGTTTGCATCGGCCCAGGGCTTATCGCCGAACGCGGCGCCGGCGGGGATCATACAACCTCGCGAGGCGGTCGGGGGCTTCGGTTACACTCTCCCCGATACAATTTATTTCCCCCGGAGCAGCGTTGAGCGTGCTGAGGACGCCGGCAAATTTGTTCACACGAACTACGTGCTTCGCACCACGAGGGGGGCACCGCCAGCGCCCATGAAGAGCCCGGGCTTGACCCCAGCTGAGACTCCAGCGTCCCTGGGCTGCGTGTACAGGGTCGGCCCGACTTACGCAGGGTGCAATCCGGCAACCGGCGGCACCTTGCACCCTCTCGGCGGTTGGGGCGCAATAGCCCTGGTCGATGCCTTCGATGACCCAACTGCCGCTACCGATATAAGCACATTCTCCAGTCACTTCGGCCTGCCCCCAGCAGACTTTGCGAAGGTGTACGCCAACGGCGGCGGAGACTGCAGGATCCCTCCTCCTGACCCTGAATGGTCCCTGGAGGAAGCGCTGGATGTTGAATGGGCTCACGCCATGGCACCTAGCGCCAAAATTTATCTGGTGGAGGCCTGCTCGAACTCTAATGCTGACATTTTTTACGCAGAGACTGTGGCGGCCGGGTTAGTCGCAGCGGCAGGCGGGGGTGACATCTCGAATAGTTGGAGTGAAGGGGAGTTCAGCGGCGAAAACAGCTACGACCATTATTTCCGCTCTAACCGGTACCCCCAGGTCTCCAACATCACATTTTTCGCCGCGGCTGGCGACTCCGGATGCGGTGCCGCCTACCCTAGTTCCTCGCCGTGGCTGGTCTCGGCGGGCGGTACTACCGTAAACCGCGATTCCAACGGTAATTTCGAGTCCGAGAGCTGCTGGGCTGGTTCTGGTGGCGGTACCAGCTCTCAGGAAAAATGGTCGAACACCTTCACGGGAGGGAATACTGGGGCATGGGCCGACTTTCAGTACCCGATATTCGGGCGAGCTAGCCGTGCCACTCCTGATCTGGCCTTCGACGCCGACCCGGCTAGTGGGGTTTACATCTATAATCAGTATAACGGCGGCTGGTTTATTCGGAGGCACGAGCGTAGCATCGCCTGCGCTCGCCGGCATCATCAACAACGCGGGGAACAGGCTAGGCTCCTTTTTCCTTCCTGCGGCAGATTCCGCGGGCTTTCTTAATAACGAGGAGAATAATTTACTCTATTCTCAACTCCCCGCGTTAAGAGCACGTAGTGCGAACTTCTATGACGTTACAACCGGAAGCAATGGATGCTTTGTCGGGACAAGCTGGGATTATTGCACTGGTGTCGGAAGCCCGCGCGGCTTACTAGGAAAGTGAGCATTGTAGGTATACACACCTTACTACTTGATTTGAGAGTATCGGCTCAGGAGCGACCTGCTGGGGAAGCCTCTGCTCACCGCTCGTTAGTTCGGCGGAGACGCGAAGCGGCGATGGCTCTTTCTGCTTAGCGATCCGTTCAGACTTCTTAAACAGGCTTTAAGCTCTGCGGTCATAGTCCATCCACAGTTACCATCCGGTTGGGCCTCGCACAGCGCTCTTTTATAGCAACTAAATTCCGGCCTCCATATACAAGGAGTGAACAAATCGTGATCTGAGCATATTTCTCGATTACATCCGGACAACTTGCATTTTCCAGTACTCGGGGTTTTGGTCCACTCCCCTTGCACGATAACCGGGCCTGCCTCCCTTGCACTGCTCACACCAAGCGTGAGACCCCCGGCAATGGCTACCGAAGCCAGCGTGACGATAAGCAGACCAGTTGCCGCCAGGGTCCGAATCGTCTGCCGACCCAAACCCGGTGCCTCAATTCGGCCTTTGGATGAGTTGCGACGTTTCGGTGACACCGGGTAACCCCTGTGTCACCGAAAATATGAGGGACTAGGCTGAAGGCTGCGCCATTTGCGTTGCCTGCGCCGGAGCGTTCAACGCGGCGCATGCATATTTTAGCCATTTGGTGCTGGAGAGCTCGTCTTCATAGAAGAGCTTGAGCATCTCCTTGGTTTCGAGATCGTCCTTGATCATCTCGGCAAATTCGCAAATCGGCTTGACCGCGGCTTCCGGATCGGGCACGAGCGCGTTGAAGCGCAGAAGTTTCTCGTTGTCGGCGAGGCCTTGATCCGATACGGTTTCGGCGAATTTGCGGCTGTCCTCGCCGAGCGTAGCGCGGCATTCGGCTCCCAAATCCCGCAGGCGCCGTTCGAACATTCGCCCATGATAGCTCTCGCGCTCTGAGATCATGCGCAGGCCGCTGCGGATGCAGTCGGTTTTGCATACGTTGGCCCAATTGTTAAACGCCACGCCGGCATTCGATTCCGCGACGCGTGCCCGATCAATAAAAGCGATAATCGCCTCGCGCTCGGTGCTGTAAGTCTTACCGAAGGCGCGAAATCCTCCTGCGCCGTTCGTCATCTCGGTGGCGCCGCCTTCCAGGTTGGCCATTTCCTGCTCAAAGGTCTCTTCCGTGATAACCCCGGAGCGGTAGGCCCGCAGAAGCTGTCTGAACTCAAAGTCGCGGTTCATAGTAATTTCTCCTTGTAAGGCCCAAGGCCTTTCTTGCGCAGAACAGAAACCAACGCAGTAAAATAGGACCGCTCGCCCAAATCTGTCAATCCGCACAATTACCCGCTAGCCTCTAGCTTCGTCCCCGCCGGCGTCGGGGCTTCATACCGGCAAGTAAGGATTCGGAGGGCGGCACCCAAATGAGCGATTTCAGGCATCAGACCGTCAGCACCAACGGGATTCGCATGCACGTGGCCGAAGCGGGGGAGGGCTATCCCGTTGTGTTGTGTCATGGCTTTCCCGAACTGTGGTATTCATGGCGGCATCAGATGCGCGCGCTGGCCGAGGCTGGATTTCGCGCTATTGTGCCTGATCAGCGCGGCTACGGTGAAACCGACGCGCCGCAGCCAGTCGAAGCTTACACCCAGCAACAACTCGTCGCTGACATTGTTGGCATGCTCGATGCCCTCGGCCTCACCAAGTGCGTTATTGTCGGCCATGACTGGGGTGGCGCCGTGGCGTGGAATGCAGCACTGATGGCACCCCAGCGAATCGAACGAGTGGTCGGAGTGAATACCCCTTTTGTGCCGCGGATGCCCTTGCAGCCAACTGATGTTATGAAAGCGATAGCCCAGGGGCAATTTCATTACGTCCTGTACTTCCAGCAGCCAGGCGTAGCCGAGGCCGAACTGGAGCGCGACGTCCGCCGTTCTTTGCGTGGTTTCTACCAGGCCGCCGAGGATCTCTTAGGAACAATAGACCAGAGCGCTCCCCCCGGAGTTTTCGGTCCTGCGGGTGGCGGCATTCTCGATCGCCTGCCTGACCGGCCACATGGCAAGTTTCTGACTGGCGACGATTTCGAGGTCTTCGCGCGCGCATTTCAGCGGACTGGTTTTCGCGGCGGCCTTAACTGGTACCGCTGCATGGACCGAAGCTGGGAGGAAAGCGCCGGCCTGGAACACCTGGTGAAGCAACCGGCGCTGATGATCACCGCAGAGTTCGATCCCGTGCTGCGGCCGGAATTGTGCGTCGGGATGGAGGCATTTGTTCCGAATCTTCAAAAGATCGTTTTGATCAAAGGGGCCGGCCATTGGACCCAGCAGGAGAAGCCCGCAGAGGTAAACGCGGCGCTGCTGGGATTCATCGCCGATTTGCGTGCTTACCCTGGCGACTAGCCGACGGCGGTGCCCGGCCACCGCCGGTCCATCCATCGAAGTTCGGAATTGGCGCGCGGGGACTAGGCTTTGCGCCGACTTTGGGATGTGATTCGTGATAGGCCGCGACTCTAGCCAAGATACTAATTCTTTGAACCTATGCCACCCGAGGCGCAAGACCTCACTGTTGCCACCATGGGCTATTCGGTGCTAAGGGATGCCTTTGGCTATGAAAAGACTAAGGAGGCTTCCGATGCGGAAATTCAGCATTGCCGCCCTGACCTTGGCCTTGGGGGGTTCCGTTTTGCTGGGTAATTCACTAGCAGCTCCTCCGCTGGTGAGCGTCTTCAGCTTAAGCCCTAGCCCGGCGTTTGGACGGTGCGCTCAAAAGAACGTCGGCGTGCCGTTGGTAGGTGCGGTTACTGTGGCCGAGGGGCCGCTTAACGACACCCTCACGCTGAGGCTGGCTAACTTCAAGCCTAACCTGGGATTCGATTTGTTCACGATTCAGAATAGCAATCTCATCTCCAACGGCATGGCTAATCCGAATTTCAAGAATTTCGGGTTGGCCTGGTACCAGACCGACGTCGAGACCGATGCCAACGGAGCAGCCTTCGTCGACATTCACACAATTCTGGTTAATCAGATTTTCGGGTTCGATCCAGCAGTAATGCTCGCACCCACGAACACTTTTCACGTGGGGATTTGGTTCAACAATCCGGCGGACGCCAGTGCGTGTGGATTTACAGGTACCACCCCGTTCAACGGTGAACACAACGCCGGTCCCAATGCCATGATCACAGTCCCGAACGCGACAACCGGACTGGGGCCTCTTTGCCTCAATCCTTCGACCACACCCGGGGTCTGCAATCCCTGAGGCGCTTGATCGCCGGTATCCGGGGAGCACAGTTCCCGGATCGTGGACTCGACAATAGGATTCGGTCCGGGGCAATGAGGCGAGGGGCGGTCCGAATAATCGAGTTTATGCCCTGGGTCTGCAGAAGCGATCGGCGGGCGAATCGCCCGCATCGGAAATGTCTGCGATCACGAGCCGGTAGCCGGCATCCAGGGTCTCCCGAGTTCGCAGCGCTCCGAAGTGGCGGTCCCACGCGCCGGATCGAAGGTCGCGCGTGAGGTGCTTGAGGCCCCTTCTGAGCGCCTTCGCCGGCATTTGCGCAAAACCGGACATTGCCGCGCGGCGCCAGGGGTCCAGGTACTCTTCGGGTCTTGCCCAGAAAGCGGCAAGGAAACCGTCGTGGCAGTCGCGCGGGACCGGCACCGGAATCACGCTTGCGCGGCAAAGACCATCCGCGAGCTCATCTATTGGTCCAAAACGACTGGAATCCAGAGCTGTGATTTCAGGAAAGTAATGCGTTGTAAGCCAGAACGAAGTGCCCATGGCGACGTCCCATGTCAGGATTACGATCCGCCGCCGGGCAACTCGCCTCATCTCGGCCAGCCCATTGGACTGATCCCGCCAGTGATGGATCGTCAGAACCGCCAGCGCGGCGTCAAAGCAATGGTCTGCGAAAGGAAGCCGCTCGGCCAGCGCGCGCACAACCGGTGCGGCATCGCGAGGCCGCTGCCTGATCATTTCGAGCGAGGGCTCTACTGCCGTCACCGCGAGGTGGCGCGGCTCATATGAGCCAGTACCGGCGCCTACGTTCACCACCGTCGCGGCGTCGCCGAGCGCGTCCAGGATTTGCTGGGCAACTCGCGGATCGGGCCTGCGGCTGAGCGAGTAGCCGCGTCCGATCCGGTCGTAATCGCCACTCCTACTCATTGGCTTGGACCACGATCTCAGGCTCAGCACGGGCCGAACGAATCAGGACAGCAGCCGCTTTTCTTGCCACCCAAGTTCGAAATCAGACGTGCGTGCTATGTTCGGACCTTTTGACTTTTGCCAGCCGCAAGAAATTTCGCACCGGTCTGGAAGGCTTGAGCCTGCTCCCGAGGATGGCCCACGAGACCTCCGCCACGAGGATGTCGCCATCGGCAGTAACTGCCATGCCATGCGGCGCGATTAGCTGGCCGGGGCCTTCGCCCTGCCCGTTGTCGCAGAGCCGGGCCTGCAGTCTGCCGTCGAGCGAATAGATACTGACGCGCGGACCCATGCCGGGGCGGTTCCATGCATCCCAGAAGTCGGACAAGCCCAGCGTCCACCAGACCGAGCTGAGCTCGCCGATGTAGCACAACTGCTCGGGACTGCGCGTGTCAATGCACATCCCGCACGGCATCGCCATCCCGGTCCAGATATGTTCGAGCTTGCCGTTTGGCGTGAACACCTGCACGCGGTTATTGTGACGATCGGCGACGTAGACATAGCCGTCGCGATCGGTAGCGATATTGTGCGGAAGATTGAACTCCCCGGGGCCGTTGCCCGGCTGCCCCCATGAGTAGAGCAGGCGGCCATCTGGCGCGTACTTGTGCACTTTCGGGTTGAGATAACCGTCGGAAACGAAGAGGTCGCCGGTCAGCGGATTGATGGCGACGTGAGTACACTGGTTGAACGGCTCGCCGCTCATCGCTTTGGCGGGCTTGCCGCTGACCCCGATGGTTAGCAGGATTTTGCCGTCGGCGGTGCACTTTCTCACGGTGTGGTCATAAACATCGGTGAGCCAGACGCTGTCGTCAGGACCGATCGTGACACCGTGGGCGCGAGGAAACATCTTCTTATCGCCCCAGCTATGAAGAAATTTGCCGCGATCATCGAGGATCACGACCGGGGTATCGCCGCGGTTGAACATATAGACGTTGCCCTTGGAGTCGACGGCGACGCCGGCAACGTCGTAGGTCCATTTGTTGGGCATCTCGCCCCATTCTTCGACGATCTCGTAGAGAAAATTACCGCCTCCGGTTTGTAGCGACATTTGGCTGCCCTCCCGGCGCCTAAGGCTCGTCTCCGAACAACCAATATTTAGTTTTTCGGATTTTAACTGGCAAGCCGTTGCCGCAGGCCGCCTGTTCGTGGCATTAGAACCATATCCTGGTTTAGCCGACGAGCACCTTTCAGGAGCGATGAGCACATCAGACGAATCGAGAGTTGAGCCCAGGCGCCGCATCCAGTTCGCTTTCACCGACGAGCAGGAGCAGTTCCGCTCGGCGATTCTGCGATTTCTGAATGATCGATCTCCCACGACCGAGGTGCGCCGCCTCATGGGCACTGCCGAGGGTTACGATCCTGTGGTCTGGCGGCAGTTGAGCGCGGATCTCGCACTGCCCGGCATTCACATACCCGAGCAATATGGCGGCGCAGGTTTTGGCATGGTCGAGCTTTGCATCGTTACCGAGGAGCTTGGCCGTGCATTACTTTGCGCGCCTTATTTCTCTACCGCAGTGCTCGCAGCTAATGCGATTCTGAACGCTGGAAGCGAGGCGCAGAAATCGGCTTTGCTGCCTGACCTGGCAAAAGGCGCGCGGCTGGCTACGCTGGCGGTCACCGAGCCCGATGGTAACTGGGACCCGATGGGCATCAAGGCAGTCGCGACCCCTGATGCGGACGGTTACTGTCTCGAAGGAGTTAAAAGCTACGTAGTCGACGGCCACGTAGCGGACCTGCTGATCGTCGCCGCACGTGCTCCCGACACCGTTGGCCGTGAGGGGTTGGCGCTGTTTACTCTCGGCGCGAATGCCGGCGGCGTCGAACGGCGCCCGCTCGAATCCATGGATCCTACTCGCAAGATCGCGCGCATCGATTTTCGCGCCGCCCATGCGAACCTGCTGGGCAACTTCGATGATGGCGCGAAGCCAATCCTCCGTACGCTCGATCAGGCGGCCATCGCGCTCGCCAATGAAATGGTGGGCGGCGCCCAGGCGCTGCTCGACTCTGCGGTGAATTATGCGAAGCTGCGGGTGCAGTTCGGACGGCCGATAGGTTCGTTCCAGGCCATCAAGCACAAGCTCGCGGACATGCTGCTGGAGGTGGAGCTTGCCAAATCGGCAGCCTATTACGCGGCTCAGGCCGCCGCACTGGACGATCCGGAGTGGCCTGCGCTCGCCAGTCTGGCCAAAGCTGCCGCATCAGAAACGTACCTACATACAGCAGCCGAATGTATTCAGATTCATGGTGGCATCGGCTTCACCTGGGACAATGATACGCATCTTTGGTTCAAGCGCGCGAAAAGCTCGGAGGTGTTCCTCGGGCAGCCTAGTTATCATAGGGAAGTCTTGATGCAGCGTTGGGGAGTTTGAGCGATGAGTACGATGAGCGAAGCGGAAGTGCGTGCGGAAGTCCGCGAGTGGCTGGCGGCCAACTGGAATCCGGATCTGCCGCTGGTGGAATGGCGCGGCAAGCTCGCCGATTCCGGATGGGGAATGCCGCAATGGCCGAAGGAATGGTACGGCCGCGGTCTGCCGCATGCACTGGCGCGTGTCGTGGAAGAAGAATTCGCCAAGGTCGGCGCTGTCGGCGTTGCCAAATCCGGAGTGCGATTGCTCGCGGCGGCCACACTGCTCGAGCACGGGTCGGATCCGCAGAAGAAGAAGTTCCTGCGCCGTATTCTCACCGGGGAAGACACCTGGTGCCAGTTCTTCAGTGAGCCGGGTAGCGGCTCCGACCTCGCGGGCGCCACCACCCGCGCCGATTTGAAGGGAGACTTTTGGATCATCAACGGACAGAAGGTGTGGACGACGAGCGCGCATCATGCCGACCACGGCCTGTTGCTCGCACGCACCGATTGGGATGCGCCCAAGCACGAAGGGCTCTCGTATTTCGTGATCGATGTCAAACAGCCCGGGGTCGACGTGCAGCAGCTCAAGCAGATGAACGGCCACGCGTCCTTTAACCAGGTGTTCTTCACCGACGCGAAGGTTCCGCAAGAGAACCTGGTCGGGCGCGTCGGCGAGGGTTGGAAGGTCGCGGTGACGACTCTCGCTCACGAGCGCCGCGGTGCCGACGGGCTGCAACCCACACCCTTGAAGCGCGGCGCGCGCGTCGGACGAATTCACGCTGAAGAGCGCGCCGAGACCGAGAAAGCGAATCAGCCTTACAAATGGTATCCGCAACGCGCCGGCCGCGTGGATCTCATCGTCGATCGGGCCAAGGAAACAGGTGCGAACAAGGATCCTTTCGTACGCCAGGAGATCGCCCGGCTGATGATCCTGGCCAAGTCCGCCGAGTGGACCGCCCGCCGGGCGCGCGCCGCTCAGCAACAGGGACGGCCGCAGGGCCCGGAAGGATCGCTCGGAAAGCTGGCGGCGAGTCACGTTGCGCGAGCCTGCGCCCGCGTCCATACGCTGATTACCGGCGCGGAAGCGATGCTAACCGGGCGTGAAAGTCCGCGGCAGGGAATCATCGCCGAAATTCTCGTCTCGGTGCCGGCGGTCTCGATCGCCGGAGGCACCGATGAAATCCAGCGCAACATCATCGCCGAGCGCGTGCTCGAACTGCCGAAGGAGCCGCGCTTCGACACCGGGCCGTTCCGCAACGTGCGAAGGAACTAGCCGAGCTGGTGGCGCTAGTGCAAGCTAGGTAGCCTTGAGTCCAAGGTGATCGCTTGTGCATTGAATCTGCTGTGGCTATCGATGGGCACTTGTTCGCTCGCTTTCTAGTACGAAAGAGCCCATTACAACTTCGGATGCTGCGTGTGCCACGGCGTTGCCGGCTCGTACGCGAACGCCACCTGGCAGATGGTTGCTTCGTCGAACGGTTTGCCCGCAATCTGGATGCAGCCGGAAAGCGGCCAAGCCTAGACTCGGACTTTTTGACTAGCTCGATCGTTTTTTGGGCGAATTGCTGCGCCTCTTTCGCGCAGGTGCTGGTTGCACCGGTTCTTCAGGGCCGAACGGCCGTTCGAAGTGGATCGCGACTTCTTCTTCGGGTCCGGTGCTGCGATATTCGCGCTCGGCGGGTTCTTCCATTTCTTCAGGCACCGTCCACTGCTGATCGTAGGGCGCGAGCATGGTACCCTCACCCCATCCCCTTCTGGCTCGATTGCGCTTCTCCTGACATTCGACGCAGTATGCAGCAAAAGGGAGCGCAGCCATGCGCTCCAACGGAATTGGCCCGTGGCATTCTAGGCACATTCCGTACATGCCAGTCTCAAGCCGGGCAAGCGCCTCGCCGACGAACCGCAATTTCTCTTCCTCCCGCGCGATCAAGCCGGCGTGCATTTCAACGTCAGAGGTCGAGCGAGCGAAGTCGATCTCATCTGCGGGTGGCACCTCGCGCTCCTGTTCCTGGTCGCCCCGAAGCTCTTTGACTCGCCCGTAGGTTTCATCGCGGAGTCGCACGAGCATATTTCTCAGCATTTCGCCGCGTTTTTTTGGTAGCTTAGGTTGGATAGCCATCAGTGTGCCCCCAATTGCGATAAACTCGAAGCTCGCTACAAGCCAGATCTTGATGCCCGTCTGACGCGCTCCTTGTGCCTATTCAGCATCCGCTCAGGGCTAACATATACTGCCCCGGATGCGCCTCTGTCAGTGGACCGCTGAATCTCATTCGGAACGAGTGTCAGAGTGATAGTCATGGGCGTTTACGAAAATCTCGAAGCAAGCTGCGCGCCGTTGGTTGGGGGATCTGCTTAGCTGCCATCGGCATCGGGACCAGGTGGTACGAATCGCTACAGTGTCTTGGGCTGGCACGCACGGTGCTCTGTTAGCTTTGTTGGTCGAAGAGGGACTGTGCCGCCAATCTGCGGAGGTGTACCCAATGCGTGTCGAGCAATTCATGAGTCACGACGTTATAGTTTGCCTTCCCGGCGATGCCATCAACCGTGCTGCCGAGTTGATGTGGAACCACAACTGCGGCTTTCTGCCGGTTGTACGCGACCAGACGAGCCGCGTGTTAGCCGGAGTAATTACCGATCGCGATGTCGCAATGGCAGCCTATACCCAAGGCAAAACGCTGTCTGCGATTCCCGTTTCGCTAGCTATGGCCCGAGCCGTCACGGTCTGTTATCCGAACGATGACATCGGCACCGCCGAAGCCCTGATGCGTCTCAAACAAGTACATCGGCTGCCGGTTATTGACAGCGCCGGCCGGGTAGTCGGTGTAATTTCTCTCAACGACATCGCCCGCGGTGCGCCGAGTGAGGCGCACGACCGAACAAAAGAGACCGGCAGAGATGTGGCGGAAACCCTGGCGGTGATATCCCAGCCTCGCGACAAACATAGCCTCAGGATCGACCGGGACTATATTGAATAGCGACGAATGGGTGCGGGGCGCCAAGGGCGTGCTGTTCCCTTTCGAGCCACCCAGGATCGGGTGGTACCAAAGGCTTCAGCACATTGTTCAGTAGCTAACATGAACCGAAGTTGCCTAGGTGCAACTGTTTGTGCGCAACCGTGGTGCGATCCTTGCGGTAAAAGCCGACAACCCGCGCTCACCGCGGAGAATTTATGAAACAGAGGAGAAAGCCAATGCGAGCACTGGTACCGTGGAGGCCATTTCAAGAACTGGAGCGGGTCATGCGGAGTTGGGAGTCGCGTTTACCTCGCTTTCCCTTCGAAGGGTTTGCGGAGGAAGAGGAGGTCATGCCTGCGGTCGAGAGCTTTGTTAAGAACGGCAATCTTGTGATACGCGCCGATGTGCCCGGCCTGGAACCCAAGGACATCGAGATTAGCGTCTTGCACGACGTTCTCACCATCAAGGGCGAGCGCAAAGCCGAGAAGGAGGTCAAGGAGAAGGACTATCTGCGGCGCGAGGTTTCCTATGGTGCCTTCGAAAGGAGAATGAGCCTTCCTGAAGGAGCCGCCGCGGACAAAATCAAGGCGACTTTCAAAAACGGCGTAGTGGAAGTCAGTATTCCGGTGCCAAAAGAGGTTGAAGGAAAGAAGATTCCGCTCGAGCTGGAAGCTGAAAAAAAGGTCGAGATCGAGAAGAAGTGACGTACGGTTTCTGAACCGCCGGGCCGAAATTGGTCGGCTCATGGCTGCCGGTTGATAGAGGCGGGCGTGCAAGCAGGAGATGTTCCTGCTGCATGCTCGCCGGTAATCAACAAAGCCCCAGGTTTGCGATTATCCACTAACGATGGATGATCAAGCTCTTCGCTTTACGACCCATGCCGCGCGGCATCGCGTTGCTGCGCGATCCCAGGTGTTACAATCGAAACCACTACATAGCGGGCAGAAGATCCAAAGTGAAGAGGCGCTTGATTAACCCATACACGAGCACAATCGTAGTATGGCAGAGGGCTTCCTCGGAACGCTCACTTGACTGAAGCCTGACGAATCGGGCTCTGAATCGATTGAAGATAGGCTACCAACTGGGCAATCCATTGTTGTGCGCGGCGTTCATTGCCGCCTGACTTATAGTAGAATCGAGTCCCCCAGACGGGCATGTCACGCGGCCCGTGCGCTTTAACCTCTGCTCGGCCATCGATGTAACGCGCGACACGATCCGCAGGCAGGGGGTTGCCGAACCGTTCGGCGAGCCGCCGCAGGTTGGCGGGTGGAGTGATCAATGAACGTGCTATCGGACCGTCCCCTTCGGCAGTAATACCATGACACGAGGCGCAGTATTGGAGATACAGCGCGCGCCCGAGGGCGACTTGCTTTGAGCGGGCAGATGCAGGACTCTCCGCCGCTGAACATAAAAGCACCAGGAGCAGCAACCGCAAGAATCCGTTTCGCAGCCGGAACATGAGGAGATCTCCAGTTAGCAACCGCAGCGATTGGCAAACATCTAGTGCGATTGGCCGTGGTCCGTTTGGCGCCTATTACAGGAGGGATTTTGCATTGGCCAGCCATTTGTGAGTGAAAGTCCGATGGCGTTCATATCCTCTTAAGCAGGTTTATCGATAGCCCTCAACTCCAACCGGACCAGCCTATCTGAGCATGACTTATGCCGTTAAATGCCTAGGGCCCTGATATCGATTCCGGTTTCTGTTCCCGGCGTAAGCTTCGTAGCTGGTCCCAATAATGGCTTGCTTGCGGCTGAAACACTTTCGTCGGATCTGGGCGGCGCTGCCATATGTGAGCAGGGGAACTCTGCGTTGGCACCAATGGTCACACCTGATTTCAGGGGTGGCTCCAAAAGGCGCATGCCGGCAAATGCAGGAGCGCCGAAGAATGGAAAGTGAGCCCGTGGACATGCGTGGGGAATTCCCAATCCCTGTTTAGGGATGGTTCATTCTTTGCGCTGCGAGCACAGCAAACTCCTCCTCTAGGGAGGGGAATGGCACATGCACCCGAGACCTCCAGACGTTGAAAATCACCACCGCTCCCTTTCGGGCATGGCCCAGATTATAGGTCCGCATGTCGCCGGCTCTGAGATGCTGGCTGCCAGTCAGCAGCGGTTAGTGTCGCTAGACGCCCTGCGCGGCTTCGACATGTTTTGGATCATCGGCGCCGAAAGCCTGGTCAAGGGATTGCGGCGAATCAGCGACGCAGGACCTATCAAGTTTGTGGCGGATCAGCTGGAGCACAAGCCTTGGGCAGGGTTTCACTTCGAAGACCTAATCTTTCCGCTGTTCATCTTCATCGTTGGCATCTCGGCAGTGTTTTCGCTGACCAAGACGATTCAGCAGGCGGGGCAAAGAGAGGCATTGAAACGTGTTTTCCGCCGCACGCTTCTACTGTATCTGCTCGGGGTCTTCTACTACGGAGGCTTGGCCGCATCATTCGAAGGCATCCGGCTGCTCGGCGTTCTGCAACGGATCGCATTATGCTACTTCTTTGCTGCGCTACTCCTCTGCTATCTGCAACCGGGGCATTTGGTTGCGGTCTGCGTGGGGCTGTTGCTCGGTTACTGGGTATTGATGACCTTTGTCCCCGTGCCCGGCGCCGGCCGTGCCAATTTCGCTGAAGGGAAGAACCTCGCCAATTATCTCGACAGTCGATATCTGCCGCTCCGAAAATATGACGGCGATCACGATCCGGAGGGTTTGCTCAGCACGCTGCCGGCGATTGCGACGTGTCTACTTGGAGTATTCGCTGGTCGACTACTGGCTAATGGGTGCCTCTCCAGCCAGAGGAAGGTAGTGTACCTGGCGGCTGCCGGTGTGATCGGTGTGGCACTGGGTTGGCTCTGGGGATTGCAGTTCCCGGTCATAAAGAAGATCTGGACGTCGTCGTTTGTATTGGTCGCGGGCGGTTACAGTGCGCTGCTGTTGGCGTTCTTCTACCAGGTGGTCGACATCTGGAAGTACCGGCAATGGGCGCAGCCATTCGTCTGGATCGGCATGAATCCAATCACGATCTATCTGGCAGTGAACCTAATAGATTTTGGGGAAATCACGCGTCGATTTGTCGGTCCCGGCCGTTACTTCGGATCGTACGAACCCTTGATCGTTGCGCTGGGCAGCCTGGTGCTCGAAATCTGTGTGCTCAATTTTCTCTATCGCCGTAGAATATTCTTGCGTTTGTAAAAGCTATTCGCACCCCCCGGCGTGGCTGCACCTGATGCGAGGGTGGTTATCTCGCCGTGGCCATCTCGCGCGAAGTGCGAGGCTGACAGACAGCTGCCAGGGTTTCCGTCACTCCTTCCTCCGTCACCCCTGGTCTCCGGCCGGTGGCCGTTTCCCGTTGGGCCTCTCGCGCCATATCGTTGAGCGAGATGATCCCGGCCAGGCGTTGATGCTGATCGAGGACAAGGAGCCGCCTCACGCGATTTTCACGCATCAACACCTCGGCCTGACTGACGGCGTCGTTGACGTGACACGCGATCACGCCGTGTGCCATGACTGAGGTGATCGGGATAGCTGAGAGCGGCTTGCCCTGCGTGTAGGCGGCCATTGCGATGTCACGATCGGTGACGACACCGACGACATGGCCGTTGCCGTTGGCATGGATAACGGGGATGCAGCCACAATCAGACTCCCACATCAGTTGAGCAGCGCGGTTGAGCGTCTCTGCATCCGTACAAACCTTCACGTCGCGAGTCATCAATTGTTCAACGTTCACTGGTGATTCCTCCTTACGATTTTAGACTCAGGCGGCTTCGGCCCTTCTCCCACCTCTCCCAAGAATCTCATCGTCTTTTCCTCCTGAGTGTTCTTACCCTGGCCCCTAGGCATGCGCCTCGGCGGGTCGTTCGGTTTGCAGAATCTTCGTCACTTCGCCGTCACTTACCTGATGGAAATCCTGATAGAACTGGCCGACTGCAAAGAAATCTTCGGGGGTTTCGAGGCAAACAATTTCGTCAGCGTCGCCGCGCAACGCCTCGAGACTTTCGGCCGGCGCGACCGGCACGGCAAGCACCAGCCACTGGGGTTTCTGACGGCGTACACCGCGCAGCGCAGCTCTGGTCGAGGAACCGGTCGCGATTCCATCGTCGACCACAATCACGGTCTTGCCTGCGAGCGTGATCTTTGGCCGGCCGCCGCGGTACGCAGTTTCGCGACGATGTACTTCCTTCAACTGGCGCGCAATTTCCGCGTTGATATATTCATCTTCGACGCCGAGATGCTCGATGATGTCCTGGTTGAAGATTGCACGTGGATGATCGCCGTCAACCACCGCGCCGATTCCCAACTCCGGCTGACCCGGAGCGCCGAGCTTACGCACCACAATTACGTCAAGCGGAACCCCTAACGCATCCGCAATTTCCCGGGCCACCGGCAGACCCCCGCGCGGAATCCCAAGCACTACCGCATTGGCCTTGCGGTAAGAGCTGAGCCGCTGCGCGAGCATCCGGCCGGCCTCTTCGCGTGTCGCATAGACCCTTGGCTCTCGCAGCTGCGGATCAACCGCCTCCTGTGCTTCCAGGTGACGGTTGAACCAGTTGATCGCGAGTTCGGCCACCTGCTCCAGGGTGCCCGGTTCCTCGAAGAGATGCGTCGCGCCGGGCACGATCTTGAGCGATTTTTCGCAGCGTAGCGCCCGGTAAGCCTGTTGATTAAGCTCGATTACCCCGTAGTCATCGCCGCCGACGATGAGCAGGGTAGGCGCCTTCACTTCGGGCAGGTGGTGAAGGGCCAGATCCGGGCGACCCCCGCGAGAAACAACCGCCGCAACCCTGTGATCCTGGGCTGCAGCGACCAGCGCGGCGGCCGCGCCGGTGCTGGCGCCAAAATATCCGAGGGCGCGATCCCTGCCTTCGCGTCTCTGGCACAACCAACGGGTCGCGTCCATTAGGCGGTGGGCAAGAAAGTCAATGTCGAAGACATTATCGCGGTCCGCCGCCTCGCTTTCGGTCAGAAGATCGAACAGCAGCGTGCCAATTCCCGCAGTTCGCAGCGCCTCGGCGACAAATTGATTGCGAGGGCTCAACCGGCTGCTACCGCTGCCATGGGCGAACAGCACCACTCCGAAAGCGTGCTCCGGAACAATCAGCTCGCCTTCCAACTGGACAGAATCGGACGATATCGAGACATGTTGCGTCATCGTTCTTTTACCTGCCCCTGGTGATCTGGGAATCGCATCAGGCGTGCCTTCTTTTGACCGGGGAACGGGTCGGACGGTGGGGTGACCTCGCCCGTGAGGTGTCCGGTAAGGAGACAAGAGCTGTCGCCAAAGGCACCATCACTTTTGCTCCTGGAGGCCGCAGCTTGCTAGCGAGTCTCGGCTTCAGCTGTCTTCGCTGCTTCGGAAATCCCACGGAGGTATGTCCGAACGACGCTGCGTGACTTCCGCTGCTGCCTCACTGGAGCAGCGCATATGCCAATTTCAGATGAACCTCACCAAGAGTAGGAGGCTGCACGCCTATGGCCAATGAGTCATTGAAGCTTGAAGGCAGAATGGCGTCGCACACGCACTGCGCCTGCCACTCTTCTTTAGGCTGTTAACGCCGAGCCACTGACACTGTCTAGCGCGAACTTGAGCTGAACCCGCCGTAGGTCAGATAGGCGCCGAACACCAGAGAAATGGTGACGTACAGATAGAAAAGCTGTTCGAAATGAAGCCCGGTGAAGAGCCCGACAGCTGCAGCCGGGGACAGGAACAAGAGCAGTAGGCCACGGACGAAGATTAGCCAACCCACCAGAGTAACGATTATTGGGAGCACACCACCTGACCAGATATTGTGACCCAGTATGATGGCCAGGCCCACGATCAACCAGACCATCCCGAAAATCAGGAGCAGCGGGGGATTGTGGACCAGAGCCGTCATAGTCTCCACGCTCGCCTGCTTGTGCGTGACTAGAGATAGTGCGACGAGAATCGCTGAGAGCCCAATGAGCCTGGCGAGGAAAGTCGTGAGTGGCGACATAGAGTCCTCCTGCGCCGCTTAGCCAGACTGCCAGCAACTGATAGCTGCATCATCGCAGCAACACCTGGATTTTCGTTAGCCGGGACGATCTCACCTCGCTGGCCGCCAGCGGTGACGCAAAGATCAATCCGGTTCCATGCCGACAGGGATCGTGGCTCTCCCCGGATGATCGCTAATCTTGTTGCCGAACTAAAGGGCCCGCATTTTACGAGGACACGCAGGACACACAATTGTTACCGAACGAACAAACCTGCTTGCGAGAGGACGGGCAGCGCCGCCTCGGCCCGGCTCATTCGCTTGACAGCAGGGCTTCGCTGATTCCAACCGCGGACGATGGCAGGAAAACCGCCGGTGGCGGGTCGATCGCCCCCTCGTTAGCCAGCTTCTCGGGTACGAGGATTAGGCGGTGGCGCTCGCGGATAACAGCCCCCTCGTGTTCCAGGTCTTTGAGCTGCAAGCTAATAATCGGCCTAGTAGCGCCAATCAGGTCTGCCAGGTCTTGGTGTGTGAGTGGAATATTCAGAAGAGTGCCTCGCTCGTGTTCGGTGCCTAGCTTGGCGCTTAACTCCGCAAACGCGGTCAGCAGCCGGCCCCGGACTGGAAGTCGCAGCATCGCCGAATAGCGGGCCATGATTTCTCTCGAGCGCGATGCCACCATCGCCAAAACGGTCTGAAAATCGATCAATGGCACGCCGAGCATGGCATCCACGAATTGCTGCGGGTCAATCCGGGCCGCCACACATTCAGTGAATGCATCGCACTGAAACTGATGTACGGGGTCGAGCGTGAGGGCGGAAATGCCAAACACTTCGCCTGGCGGTATCAGGGCCATAAGTGCGAGCTGGCGGTCCTTGTTGTAGCCGCTAAGCTTGGCGACCCCCTGCAGTAAAATATAAAGACTCCTGGCGGTTTCCCCTTGCGCGTAAATCCGCTCTCGTCGGTGGAATCGCCAAACTGAGATCGCCGCCGCCAAGCGCCCAAGCTTCGCTCGAGAGAGATTGGCGAATCTCGGCAAGCGCGACAGTGTGTCGGTATCTACTTGGTTCACACGTATCATGGTTTTCCTGACCGCCGGCCTCCAGGAGAACGCGGCCGTATCCCGGTCGCCTTCGCATCCTGGGCGAGCACTCTATGCATAATCTCGCCGAGACGTAAATCTCGCGGTACGGGCGCCTATTAGGGTCGCTCCTGAAGAGCCTGGGATTGCGATGAGCCTTCCAGCGCGGGGCCAATATCGATCCGGAACTACTCCTCCGCGACATGCCGGGAGCGGCCGATCAGTTTGCGCGCTTCTTCCGCAACCAGCATCGTGGCTGCACCAGGCAGCAGAAAAAACCAGACACGCGCGCCGATGGGAGCAGTTCCAAAGACGAGATTACCCCACGATGTATAGTCAATCGTGACCACCAGCGCTATCTCGACCAGCACTCCGCCCCAGATGAGCGGGTTGCCTAGGATCCCGACGGCAAATATCGACCGTATGGCGCTACGGCACAGGAAGACATTGACAATCTGCAACACGACGATTGCGCTCAGACAGCCGGTTGTAGCCTGGAGGTAGAGAGGATCATGAATCGACAGCAGTTGCCCATATTGCCAGCCAGCCTGACTGAGCACAAAGAAGAAAGCCGCCATCGCAATCGCCGCTTCAATCGCGCCCAGGAACAGATACGCGCGCAGCGCCAGTGGCCAATCGATGAGCCGCTGATGTTGAGAACGAGGCGGAACTTGCATGACTCGTGGCTCCGGTTGCTCGACGCCCAAACCCAGAGCGGTCAACGAGTCGGTCCCCATGTCGATGGACAGGATTTGGATCGGGGTTAATGCCAGCGGAATCCTGAACAGCGAGAAAGCCAGGTACGGCACTAACTCGGGAACGTTGTGCGCCAGTATATAAGTCAGGAACTTGCGGATGTTGCTGAAGACCGCGCGTCCCTCCTCAATGGCGTTGACGATGCTGGCGAAGTTGTCGTCGAGCAGCACCATATCGGCGGCCTCCTTCGCCACATCAGTACCCGTGATCCCCATCGCGATTCCGATATGCGCGGTCTTCAATGCCGGCGCATCATTGACCCCATCACCCGTGACCGCCACGATGTGCTGTTTCGCCTTGAGCGCTTCGACGATGCGCCTTTTCTGGTCGGCGCCGACACGGGCGAAGATGGTTTCCGGCGCGTCGAGTGCCAGGCGCAACTGCGTTTCAGTGAGGGCTCGCAGTTGGTCGCCCGTGATTAGCACCGGGTCCGAGCTGACCAGTCCGATCTCGCGCCCGATCGCTTTTGCGGTGTAAGGATGGTCACCGGTGACCATGATGACTGCGATGCCGGCTTCGCGACATTTGCGCAGGGCCTCGGGCACTTCGGGACGCGGCGGATCTTCCAGGCCCGCAAGTCCGGCGAAAATAAGGTCTCGTTCCAATTGTTCGCGCTGCCAACTGGCGTCGAGCATCCGGTAGGACATGGCAATGACGCGCAGGCCCTGCGCCGCCATAGTTTCCTGGGCTTCGCGAACCCTGGCGCGCAAGCCGGAATCGAATGGACTTATTGCACCATCGGCCAGGATACGGTCGCACAACGGCATGACCATCTCTGGTGCGCCTTTACAATAGAGCGCAGGACCATCGGGTGTTGCGTGCACGGTTGAGAGCCGCATGCGGCTCACATCGAATGGAATCTCATCGAGCTTTTTGCAATTGGGCAGCGCACCTAGGAAGCGCTCGGCAGATTCGACCAGCGCCATTTCCATCGGGTCGCCGAGCATCACCAGCCGTCCTCGCTGCTCTGCCGCTCTGAGATCATGGCAAAGGCCTGCGGCCAGAAAGAAAGGCCGGAACTCCGCCGCCGCCAACTCATCAACACGGCCGTGGGCGGTCCCATCCAGATCCCTTCCCAGCCAGAGGCGCCTCACGCTCATGCGGTTTTGCGTCAGCGTCCCGGTCTTGTCTGTGCAAATCACTGTAGTCGAACCGAGCGTCTCGACCGATGGCAGATAACGGATCAAAACTTGCCGTTTGGCCATCCGCTGCGTTGCCAGCACCAACGCCAGAGTCAGCGTGGGTAGCAAGCCCTCTGGCACCATCGCGACAATTATGCCTATCGCAAAAATAAAGCCCTGCCAGAAAGGGACGCCGATCAAACGGCTGATGGCAAAGAAAATGAGTCCGATCGCGACCGCGAGCACACCGATCAAACGGCTCAGATAAGCCACTTGCTCACGCAAGGGCGATACCGCCGCCCCGCCGGTCTGAGTGAGATGGGCGATTTTGCCGAACTCAGTATGCATCCCGGTGGCAAAGACAACTGCCCTGGCCTCGCCGGACACCAAGGAGGTGCCGGCCAGCAAAACATTTTCGGCGTGAATTATTTCTTGGTGATTCGAAGGCTCGGCAACTCGGGATTTGGACAATGATTCGCCGGTAACGGTTGCGTTGTTGACCCGTACGCCGAATGCTTCGATCAGACGGCAGTCCGCCGGAATGTTGTTGCCTTGCTCCAGCAGAACAATATCACCCGGTACAAGCTGGTCGGCCAGTACCCGCACCGCCTTGTTTTCGCGCAACACGTCGACGTGTTGCGGCAGCAGTTGCCGCAGCGCGGCCAGGGTGCGCTCAATGCGGAATTCCTGCCAGAAGGAGAAAAGGCCGCTCACGATGATCACCGCTACCACTGCGTAACCAATCTTCGCCATGCCCTGGCCTGGATCGACCCACTCGGCCAGAAACGCCAAGGCCGCGGCGAGCCACAAGATCAGTGCGAAGAAGTGGGTAAACTCCTTCAGAAAACGTAACAGCCGGGATTCGCCGACAACTTCCTCGACTCGATTTGGTCCATACTCATGCAACCTGCGCAGGGCTTCTGCGGACGACAACCCCTCCAGGCTGCTATTCAGGCTGGCTACAGCATCCGCCGCGGAAAGCTGGTGAATCTTCATTCCGCTCCCGCAAACCCGCCGACCCCATCGGAATGATCGACCACCTCTACTTAGCCCCCATAACGCCCATTATTTGCGATCCGGAATCGGAGGATCGAGATGAAGGACGCCGCCGACCTCTTGCGTGAACGAAGTTTGCCGGGTTCCCATACGAGGCAGCGCAGCGAGCCCGACGAGATCGGGGTCTCGGACGAGGCATTTCACCTGCTTTCTCCGGCGTCAGGGGCAAGGCCGAACAAACGGCGGGCATTCTCGGTCGTCGCTTGTGCCAAGACGTCCGCGTGCACTCCACGCAGGCGGGCGAGGACCTCGAGCGTGCGAATCGCGTAGGCCGGCTCGTTGCGCTTGCCGCGATACGGTTCGGGCGCGAGATAGGGCGCGTCAGTTTCCACCATCACGCGATCGGCCGGTACGAGCAAAGCGGCCTCGCGCACTTGTGCGGCATTGCGGAATGTTAGTATTCCCGAAAAGGAGATATAAAAACCGAGCGCCAGGAAGGCACGCGCTGACCAGGCATCGCCGGTGAAACAATGGATCACGCCGCCGCACGCCGGCATCCCGCTTTCCCCGACAATCGTGGCGAGGCGCTCCTCGGCGTCGCGGCAGTGAATCACGATAGGCTTACCGAGTTCCGACGCTAATGCCAAATGGCCTCGCAGCGAGTCCTCCTGGTCCTCCTGCGGCGAATGCATGTAATGGAAATCGAGGCCGCTTTCCCCGATCGCAACCACCTTCGGTGAAGCAGCCAGTTCGCGCAATCCCGCGATCCGCGTATCGCTCCATGCGCTCGCATCGTGCGGATGCACTCCGACGACGGCGTAGACCCCGCGATTGCGTTCAGCGAATTCGACCGTTAGCCGATCGGCCTCGATGGTGCCGCTCGCGCCGACTGAAATGATCGTCGCGACCCCGGCGAGCCGCGCCCGCGAGATTATTGCGCCAACGTCGTCGCGCAAACGCGCGTCTGCGAGATGGCAATGACTGTCGACGAGGTCCATTCTGCGGAGGCTTGCGGACGAGTCCTCGACGCCGGCTTCAGGAGATACTTCAAGCAGTTGCGGTTTTCTCGATTCGGGGAAACAGTGCGACGGGAGCTTTGATCCTGTGGGCCGGCTTGAGTCCGTAGCCGTATGGGGCTCGCGCGCTAGCGTCGTTGATATTAAGGAGGTCGAAGATTTTGCACGAGGTGATGGGCATAAACGGTTCGAGGGCGTCTGCAATCACCCGTATCGCTTCGAGCAAGTTGGCAAGAATCTGCGCAACTTCATCCATTTTGGCCGGATCCCTGGCGAGACTGAACGGAGCGGTAATGACAATGTATTTGTTGGCGGTATCGAGTCCGGCCCACAGCTCGTCGAGCGCGCGTTTGAAATCAAGCTCCTCGGTCACCCGGTTGATGACCGGCGAGGGAAGCTGTTCGATAGTTGCCCAATTGACCCCGTCATAAAGCCCCGCTGCCACCCGCTGCGGGGCAGCTCTTATTTCGCCGTTGAAGTAACGCGCTGCCATCGTCAGCACGCGGCTGACCAGATTGCCCAGATCGTTGGCCAAATCCGCGTTGTAGCGTTCGACGAGGCGCTCCTCGGAGAAGTCGCCATCCAACCCGTAGACCACTTCGCGCATCACGAAGTAACGTAGAACATCGGCGCCAAAGGCCCGCTCATACGAAACCGGATCGGCGACGTTGCCGGAGCTTTTGGACATCCGCGATCCGCCAAAATTAAGCCATCCGTGAACATTCAGATGGCGGAAAAGCGGCAGCCCGGCCGCGAGCAGGATCGGCGGCCAATAGACCGCGTGCGTTTTGAGGATGTCCTTGCCGATGAAGTGTTCGGTATGGGGCCAGATGTCGCGCGCGAATGCCTCCAGACCCAGTCGCGTCGCCGGCTCGCTGACATAAGCCCAGAATGCATCGTACCAGACGTAAGTCACGTAATTGGCGTCGAACGGCAGCTCGATTCCCCAATCAAGCCGCGCCTTGGGCCGCGATATGCACAGATCGATCAGCGGCTCGGCCAGCATATTGAGCGCCTCATTACGATAACGCTCGGGGCGAATAAAATCGGTATTGGCCTTGAGATGTGCCAGCACTTGCCCGCGGTACTTTTCGATCCTGAGGAAGTAATTGCCCTCGCTGATCAATTCGACGGGCTTGTTGTGCGAGGGACATAGATTGCCGGGCAGTAGCTCCTTGTCAGTATAGAAGCGCTCGCAATCAACACAGTACAGACCTTCGTAGTCGCGGAAGTAGATATCGCCGCGTTGATAACTCCGCGTGAGCATCTCCTGCACGAATTTCTCGTGGGTCGGATCGGTGGTCCGCACCCAGAAGTCCACTGCCGGAGCCTGGCGCGCGGCCGCAGTGACGTTCAGACCCGCAAACGCTTCGCGAAAGACCTCGCTCATCCGGTCGGTATAAACCTTGGGCTGGAGACCCTGAGCAAGGGCGGCCCGCCGAATCTTGTCGCCATGCTCATCGGTGCCACTGAGGAAGGTGACCCGATCATGGCCCAGCTTGCGCCGCAAAGCCCGTGCGAACGTATCGGCAGCCAACGCCTCGTAGGCGCTGCCGACGTGGGGAGCGCCGTTACAATAAAAGATGGCAGTCGTTATATGCACCCGCTCGCTCATCGCAACTATCAGGCTTCCGGGCCGGGTTCCTCCCGCTGGCTTTGGCGCGTGTCAACCAGGTCCGCGAGCGTTGCTTCGACCACGCCTCCGTCCTCTTCGAGCTGGATCAACACGGTCTGCTTGAGAATATTCTGGCGCAGCACCTTGCCATTGCCTTTGACCGATTCGACGCGCTTCCCGGCGTTCGGCAGCGCCCGCCTGAGTTCCAGGTAGGTCGCGTACTCGTAGCGAAGGCAACACTTCAGCCGCCCGCACATTCCGGCGAGCCGCGACGGATTCAGGGCCAGGCCCTGGTCGCGCGCCATCTTGACCGTCACCGAATCGAAATCGCGCAGCCACGACGAGCAGCAGAGCTCGCGGCCGCACGGTCCGATTGCACCGATAACCTTGGTTTCGTCGCGATGGCCGATCTGCTTCATTTCGACGCGGACACGCAAAGCCTGGGCGAGATCACGCACCAGTTCGCGGAAATCGATGCGGTTGTCGGCACTGAAGTAGAAGACCGCCTTGCGCCCCTCAAGGTTGTAATCGACCGTCACCAGCTTCATCGGCAGCCCGCGCTGGCGGATTCGTTCGGCACACAACCGCTCGGCGTAAGCCTCGCGCGAAAGGCTGTCTTCTTCGACTCGTGAATCGTGCGCTCCGGCGAGCCGCATCACCGGCTTAAGCTCGGCGAGATCGAGCGTCAGTGCTGGCTCATGCGGTTCAATCTCGACTGTGCCGATGCGGGTGCCAATCTCGCTCTCGATCACGACGCGGTCGCCGCGTTTGAGCTCCAGCCCGGCGCTCAGGAAAGTATGCAGATGGCCGGTGCGCTGCAGGCTGACAGCGACGATCTTGGGTGGCTCAGGCTGATTATCGAACGGATCGAACTGGTCTGGCACTATCGGCCCCTCAGCGCCGCGCCCGCAGCCATCCACCAATTTTCGCCCTGGAGGCGGGGATTGGCCATCGCGTCAACCGCGGCATGAGCGTCAAGCACGCGTTCCAGCAGCACAGCCAAGGTTGCGGTATCGATTGTTTGCGCGAATTGAGTCATCATGCGAGCCACTTCCGGCGAAGGCGCATGCAGTTCCGCCTGAAGTAATTTGCAGCATAGCATTTCCTCCAGTATGCGCGCGATTAGCTCGAAATTGCCGGCGGCTTCGTCGCGTGTCGCAAAGAATTGCTGCGCGAGTGCGTGAGCCTCGGCGAAGTCGATAGCGCGGGCGCCGGTCAGCGCCTTCAGGAGATCGGTCATCGGCGGTTCTGCCCCCGCGGCCAGCGCGAATGCCCGCGCAAGACTGCCGCGCGCCAGAGGCGCGAACGCAGCGGCCTGCTCTCGCGGCATTCCCATACGCGCCATCAGCACCGCCTCAATCTCTGCCGCGGGGAGCGGGCCGAATCGGATGGGACGCATGCGCGACCGCATCGTATCGGGCAATGCACGCTCGCTTCTGGTCACCAGGAAGATAACGGTGTGAATCGGCGGTTCCTCGATGGTCTTCAGAAGAGCATTCTGTGCCGGGATATTGAGGGTTTCCGCATCGTCGATAATGGCGATGCGGCGCGTGCCCCGGGAGGGGCGAACCCCGAGCCGTTCGATAAAGTCGCGCACCTGTTCGATCAGAACCTCGGTCCGCTTCGGACTGCGAGCGACATAAATGAAATCGGGATGGACACCCGCGGCAATCTGCACGCATGCGGCACAGCAATCGCACCTTGCCGGCGATGTACCCGCCCGCGCATCCGCCGAGCCCACCGCCACATCTCGCACCGGGCAACGCTCCGGGCTGCAGCAGAAGTTCACTCCCGGTGAACGTTCACACAAGATGCTGTGGGCCAACGCCTGCGCCACCAGCCCCTTGCCGATGCTCGGCGGCCCGATGAGGAGATAGGCATGGTACGGACGCTGCGCTAATTCAGCCGCGAGAGCTTCGATCAGTTCCTTGTTGCCCACAATTCCGCGAAAGCTCATAGTCGTCCAAAAGAACGTTCCAGGACGACGCGCAATATGTCAGCACTGACGTCGTCCGGTTGCTGGCTCGAGTCGAGCAGCACAACCCGCGAAGGTTCACCGCTTGCGATCACGCGGAAGCCCTCGCACACGCGGCGATGAAATTCGATTTGTTCTGCTTCGAAGCGATCGCGCGGGCGAGCGGCGCTCTCGGCGCGTGCCCGCGTCCGCGCGAGACCGGTCTCCGGCGCGCAGTCGAGTACGATCGTAAGGTCGGGAGTGATTCCGTCGCAGGCCAGCCGATTGAGCTCGCGGACCCGGTTAAGGTCCAGTCCGCGTCCGTAACCCTGATAGGCAATAGTCGAATCCGAATAACGGTCAGAAATCACGATTTGACCAGCTTCCAGGGCAGGCTGCAGTCGCTCGCGCACGTGCTGCGCACGATCGGCCAGCACCAGCAGTAATTCGGCAGTTACCTCCAGCGAAATGCTGCGGTCGAGGAAAATCGCACGAATCAATTCCCCAGTGCGAGTACCGCCGGGTTCGCGTGTCACTATCACCTGGTTGCCGCGCGAGCGAAGCGCGCCTGCGAGAATCGCTGCTTGGGTGGTCTTGCCCGACCCTTCGATGCCTTCCAGGGTGATAAACCAACCGCGAGTCATCAGCGTGCGTACCAGTATGCCAGAGCCGGCTGAAACAGCGCGAAAATCCCCGCGGCGAGAGCCAGAAAGGGACCAAACGGAATCTCGGTCTGTAAAAATCGAGGCGCCGTTTCTGCGCGAGCCACATCTGCTATTACCTCGGCGGCGGCGCCGGCAAACGGCTCTGGCGGTCGCAGATGCTCACCGCTGACCGCGAGTGCGATCGCGCCAATCGTCCCGAAGATCGAGCCGGCGAACAGTGTGAAAAGTGCGCCAGGCAAGCCCAGGAAAGCTCCCACCATCCCGAGCAGCCACACGTCGCCCATCCCCACGCCTTCGCGGCCACGAATCCGCATGTACGCTTCGCCAGTGACGAACAGGAATCCAGCCCCGACTGCGATTCCGGCCAGCGAACTCTTCCAACCCACCTCAGGCATCACCCACCAAGCTGTCAGCAGCCCCAATGGCATTCCCGGAAATATGATTACATTCGGAATCACACGCCAGTCACAATCAATCAGGGCCGCGATAAAGAGTCCGGTGCAGAGTATGTAACGCGCCAACGCATCCAAAGGAGCAAAATTGAGATACAAGTAGGACGCGGCCGAAGCTAGTGCCAGTTCGGTCAGAAAATAGCGGAACGGAATCCTGGCGCTGCAAGCGGCGCATCGCCCGCGCAGGCCGAGATAGGCGAGGATAGGGACATTCGCCCAGAATGGGACCGCGCTTCTGCATTTCGGACAGAACGACCGCGGCGCCACGATCGAAATATCACGCGGCAACCGGTATGCGACGACGTTGACGAAGCTGCCGACGCAGGCGCCGAGCGCAAACACTACCAGCGCGGCTATTCCACGCGGCGCATCCATCACCGCGCCCCTTTCAGCACGGCACTACGCTGACGTACACCGAACGTTCGCGCGGCCCGTCAAACTCAGCCAGCATGACCCCTTGCCATCGCCCGATCGCGAGTTTGCCGTCACGCACGGGCACGTTAATCGACGTGCTCAACATCGCGGACAGAATATGCGCCTGAGAGTTACCCTCGGAATGTTTATAGCCGGCCTCGCGCGGTACTATCCGCTCAAGCTGCTTGAGCAGGTCGGCAGGAACGTCCGGGTCCCAATTTTCCGAAATAACTACCGATGCGGTGGTATGCGGCACGAACAGATTGCAGAGACCGTCACCGGCCCCGCTTGCGACCAGCGCCCGATTCACCTCAGCCGTGATATCGATTAGTGCAACCCGCTCCGGAGTTCTAACTTTGAATTCGACCACATCTTAAAGTCTACGTTGAATAGTGGACCCATTCCATCACCCGGCCTAAGCGCGCACATCTCGGGCCGCGGCTATTTCTGGCAGCGCGGGCAATAGTAACTTGAGCGTTGGCCCAGCACGATGGCGCGAATGGGGGTGTTACATCTGCGGCATGGCTTCCCTTCACGATCGTAAACCCGCAGAAGCTGGGCAAACTTTCCCGGCTGGCCGCGCGAGTCGCGATAGCTGCGGAAGGTGGTGCCGCGGCTGCCGATCGCTTCGCGCAGTACCTCCTTGGTCGCGGTGACAATGCGCTCGGCCTCATCGCGCGTGACCTTGCCTCCGCGGCGCGTGGGCCGCACACGAGCGCGAAACAAGACCTCTGACGCGTAGATATTGCCGACTCCCGCAACGATCCGCTGGTCCATTAGCAGGTTCTTTATCGCCGCGGTACGTCCGCGGGTTGCCTTCCACAGGTAGCCGGTACTAAATTCGTGGCCCAGCGGCTCAGGCCCCAGGTACTTGAGTTCGGTAACATTATCGAGGTCTGCACGCGCCACGACTTTTATCAGCCCGAAGCGCCGCGGGTCGTTGTAGACCAGCACGCTGCCGTCGTCGAGCGCGAATTCGATATGATCGTGCCGTGAATCGAACGGGACCGGATCGAAGCCGTGCCCACGATGCGTCAGGCTGCCACTCATCCCAAGATGCACTAGCATCACCTGGCCGCCACCGACTTCGATCAGCAGGTATTTTGCGCGGCGGCCGATTCGCTCAATCCTGCGCCCGGCTAGAGCGGAGGCCAACTCGGAAGTAACTGAACGCCGAAGGCGCGCTTCCCTCACCGTCGTGTGCCGGAAGGTGCGGCCGACGACCGACCGCGCGAGCATCTGCCGAAGTGATTCAACCTCGGGCAGTTCAGGCACGGCACGCCGGTGAAGCTGCGGGGCGCAGAATCCGCGCCAGCATAATTAACTGAGACCGGTCGAGCATCGCAGGGCGGACTGAAGGGTCGATCTTCGCCAGTTGCAGCGCCGCTCCGATCCTATCGGTATCGACGCCGAGGCCGCCGGCGAGGGAGTTGCGAATGGTTTTGCGCGGAGCCGAGAACGCGGCCCGGATGGTGACTCTAACGTCGGGTTCTTCGGCGGTGGTGAAATCGCGCTCCCGGCGCGGCTCCATAATCAGCACTTCGGCGTCAACTTTCGGACGGGGATGGAAACTACCGGCGGCGACTCGGAAATGGGCGATAATCTGCCAATAGAGCGACGAGAATGCACTAAGAGACCCGTGGTTTCGCGAGCCGGGCAGCGCTCGTATCCGCTCGCCGACTTCGCGCTGAAACATCAGCACCATCCGCACAATTGATTCACGATAATCGGATAGACGGTGCAAAATCGCGGCGGCGGCGCTGAACGGCAGATTTCCAAGCACTTTGATGCGATCGCCACCAAGTTCGGCACGCGTGACCATGAGAAAATCGCGATTGAGGACTGTTACCCGGGCATCGTTGCCGAAACGCTCCGCGAGCGGCGCGGCGAGCCGCCCGTCCAACTCCACCAGCGTTAATCGAAGCGGACCCGCGCCGATGATCCGCTCGGTCAGAGCCCCGAGTCCCGGTCCGATCTCGACTACTATGTCGCCGGCTTCGAGCTGTGCTGCGCTAACAATTTGTGCGGCTATGCTCGGCTGAACCAGGAAATTCTGCCCGCGTGATTTGGACGGCCGCACGCCAGCAGATTGAAGCGCCCACGCCGGACGGCCGCTGCGCGGACCGTGCAAGGCAGAGCCGTGAGTACCCCCGCCTGGGCGGGATCCATGATGCCGCTTCGGTGAAAGAATCACAGCGGGAGGTTGGCCTCGGCGTCGATTGACAATGGATCGGCCTCGCCGCGCAACAAACGATAGCTGCCGGCAATCGCGATCATCGCGGCATTGTCGGTGCAATATTTGAACGAAGGCGCGACGAGCCGGCGGCCCTCGGCATCGGCCGCCTTGGCCAGGCGTTCGCGCAGGCGCGAATTCGCGGCCACCCCGCCCGTCAGCACGATCGTGCCGGCATCGAGGTCGCGGGCCGCCGCGATAGTCGGACGCACGAGCATATCGGCCACGGCCTCCTGGAAACTCGCGGCCAGGTCGTTGCCGCTTGTGACTGCAGCCGCTTCGGATCGGAGAAACAGTGCGACCGCCGTCTTGAGCCCGCTGAAGCTGAAATCCAGTGGGGCACCCTTGACCCGCGCCCGCGGCAGCCGGACACGTTTCGGATTACCGCCGCGCGCCATCTGGTCGATAATCTTGCCGCCTGGGTACCCCAGGCCCATCAACTTGGCCACCTTGTCGAACGCCTCTCCGGCCGCATCGTCGCGCGTCGTCCCGAGACGGCGATAGCAGCCGAAATCGTTCACCGCAAAAAGCGCAGTATGGCCACCTGATGCCACCAGTGCCAGATACGGCATCTCCACTGCATTTTCGAGCAGCGGGGCGAGCAGATGGCCTTCGAGATGATTGACCCCGACCATCGGGATAGCGGTTACCTGTGATAGCCCCTTGGCGTACATCAGGCCCACGAGCAACGAGCCAACCAATCCCGGTCCGCGTGTTACCGCAATACCGTCAATGTCGCCGAGCTTGCATCCAGCGGACGCCAACGTGCGCTGGACCACCGGATCGATCGTGAGAACGTGGTTGCGCGACGCCAATTCCGGCACCACCCCGCCATACGGCCGATGGATGTCGTCCTGATTGGCAACCGCGTGCGCACGGACAATCGCGCAACCGGCGCGTCCGGTTTCAATAACGGCTGCTGCCGCATCATCGCATGAAGATTCGATACCGAGGATGATCATTCAGCGCTCATCTTAGCAGAATCGCGGGCCGGCGACCTTTAGAAAACCAAAACCAGCGCGCCTCTCTCTCAGTGTGACATTAGACCTATCGCGGAACGGCCACCTTCACGACCTCTCCGGTTCCAGGAGGAAACCCAAAACCGAACTGCGCATGCCGAAATGTAGCTGAACATCCAGGACTGCTCGCAGTGCGGGGCTCCACGAATGCTCACATTCGCATCATCTCGAATAGTCACTCAATATACACGTAGCGGGTGAGAAATGGTAGTTTTTCCGCAGTCTCTTAGAGGGACTCAGGTGCGCGGCGGCTGCTCGTGGCTGCTTACCTTGTTCCTATCGCGGTGCCCACGGATAAATGCGAGTAGAGATCTCACACCTACAATTGTAAAGACTACAATCACCAAAAGCAGAAGCACGGCAAGGAAGACGGCGTATGAGATAAAGGCGGCTTGCATCCCAGCGGGCCCTTAACTTTTGAGTGTCCCCGCGCGTGGCGCGTGGCGAGACGATCGGCCCCTGCGCCTGTCGTTTGTGTGGGGCGGCGTCAGCTTGGTCACCTGCGGGTGTCGCCGTTGCCTCGCTTTCCGCTTAATCTGACGAGCTGTTAAAGCTGTCTTCGCCGTGGCGTCCATAGTAACCAGGCGGGTGCTCTGCCAGAAATACCATACAGCCGCACTGCGATAGGGACGCCATCGCTCGCCCATTGACTTTAGTTCTTTGGCTGCCGGCAGCTGACTCAGCCCATACGCCTTGGCAACGGCGCCGCGAAATCCCAGATCGTCAACTGGCAGAACATCCGGGCGGCGCAGATTGAACATCAGAAACATCTCCGCAGTCCACCGGCCAATCCCGCGAACGCGCACCAGGTCGGCGATAATCTCGTCATCTTCCATTCGAGCGAACCTGCGGAAGTTCAAACTCCCATCACGGACATGGCGGGCTAGGTCGCGGATATACGCCATCTTGCCGCGCGAAAGTCCGGCCCGCCGCATATCTTTGTCAGGTGCAGCAATTACCTGTGCCGGCGTGGGGAAGCGGCCGTGGCCGATAATCGCGACGAACCGCTGGTATATCGCCAAGGCAGCGCGGCCGGCGAGCTGCTGAAAGATGATCGCGCGCACCAGCGATTGAAACCGCTCGCGCCGATGGGCCATCTCCAGCGGGCCCACCTGCGCGATAATTTGCGCCAGTACGGGGTCGCTACTGCGCAGGAAATCCACAGCCTCGTTGGCCCATAACGGCGCTATGCTGATTGACCTTGGCATGTTGTGTATGCGCACCTCGCAGACTCGCTTCCCTGCGGCAGGCTCAGGGCTTCGGCTCACCGGCTCCGTTTCGCCTAGTTCAGGGATGCCCCAGATGAGGGTCAAGCCAGACGCGCTCCAGGCGTGTCGGCCGCATCGGATTGAGCACGTAACCATGAACCCACGGCTGCCGAATTACGTAGGCGACTGGGTAGTACAGGAAAACCCACGGAGCATCGGCGACAATAATCTTTTGCGCCTCATCGTAGATCGTGTAGCGCTCCTTCATATCAGTTAGCCGCGCTGCCTGTGCAAATAGTGCGTCGACCCGCGGATTATAATAGAACGAATTATTATTTGCGCCCCATTGCTTGCGTGCGAACAGCACTTCGAGGAAATTCTCCGGATCGGGGAAATCGGCCTCCCATCCCGACAGCGCCAGTTCCACGGTGCCAGGCTGCCGAATCGCCTCGAGCAGCGGTGGCCAGGCGACCGGCTTCAGCAGCACATGGATACCGACCAGCGCGAGATCCTGCTGAATCGATTGCGCCAGCATCATCTGGGTCTCGTCGGCTCTGATCCACAATTGCGGCGTGAAGTTTCTCGGCATTCCGGCTTGTTCGAGTAATTGCCGCGCCTTCGCCGGGTCGTAAGGATAGCCTCGAATCGCCGGGTCATAGCCGGGCAGTCCGGGCGGGAGGATGCCGGTGGCAGGAACACCTCGGCGATTGAAGACCGCGATAAATTTATTTTTGTTGATCGCGTAATTAAATGCGCGGCGCACCCGGATGTCCGTAAAAGGCGGCATCTGGCAGTTCATCCCCAGGTAGTCGGTGGCGAGCATAACCAGCTTGAGCGTAAGCGCCTTGAGGCGCGGCGTTTTCATCACGTAGGGGAATTCCGCAGGCGGAATGGCCGATATGTCGATCTCCCCGGTCTCGTATTTGAGCCATTCCAGGTTGTCATCAACCCCCATTTGCTCGACCACGGCGTCAAGGTGCGGAATGCCCTTGATGAAATAGAAAGGATTTTTCACCAGCACAATTCGCTGGCCGCTCTTCCACTCCTTGAGCATAAACGGACCACTGCCCACTGCGTGGCGTGAGAAATCCCGGCCATATCGGGCAACCGTCTCACGCGGCACCGCCGCGGCAAACGGCATCGCAACTTTGGCGAGGAAAATTGGATCGGGCGCCGTCAGGTGGAAAATGATTGTCTGGGGGTTGGGAGTATCGATTCCCGCGATGGTCTTTGCCCGTCCTCTACTGTATTGCTCCGCTCCGGCGATCGCGCGGTAATACTCAATTCCCTGCGAATTGTTGGCTGGGTCCAGCACCCGTTCAATTTCATATTTGAAATCGGCACTGGTGACGGCACGCCCAATACTGAAGCGGATATCACTGCGCAGATGAAACGTGAAGGTGCGCGCATCAGGCGACGACTCCCAGCTGGTAGCAGCGTCGGGCACCAGGTCGACCCCCGAATCGCTGTAGCGCACCAGCGTGTCAAACAGCATCTGCTCAAAGGCCCACGAGGCAGTATCGTAACCGGCCACCGGATCGAGCGTCGGGATATCGTCGCGCGTGGCAAGATGAAGCACCATCGCGCCCGGTGCAACTTGAAGCGGCGATGGTCCCGGCTGGCATCCGGAAGAAAGCAGTGAAACCAAAGCAGTGACCAAACAGGGGAGCAGAACCCTCACGCTGACCTTCTCCCGACCGGCACCCTCACCTCGCCTCTCCCGCAACAGGGAGGGACAGGAACTGACAGAAGCGGGCGAGGTGCCTGAGAGCCGGACATTCATGGCAGCTATTGCGAGGCAGCGGGCTGTGACGCCGTCTCGCGGCCCCGTCGCCGCAGATAACCATAGCCCAGCAGATTGAAACCAAGTACCGCGTAAAAGATCGCGATCCCGGGAAACACCGCAAGCCACGGCGCGGTGCGGAAATACGTGGTGGCTTCCTCGATCATTCGTCCCCAGCTTGGCGTCGGCGGCGGCACCCCGAGTCCAAGAAAACTCAATCCAGCGTCCAGCAAGAGCGTGCCCGAAGTTCCGAGCACCGCCATCACTACAATAATCGGCATCACGTTCGGAAACACATGGCGTACGATCAAGCGTTCGGGCGGGGCGCCCAGTGCGCGTGCGGCCAGCACGAAATCCCGTTGTGCCATCGATAGTGTCTCGGCGCGAACTACGCGAGCGACACCCGTCCAGGAGACCAATCCAATCACTATTAAGATGCTGAGCAGGCTGGGGCGCAGCACCGAGACCAGCGCCATCGCCAACAACAGCGCCGGCAGCGTCAACATCACGTCCGTAAAGCGCATCAGTACGAAATCTATCGCTCCGCCGAAAAATCCCGAGAGCAGGCCGACTGTCACTCCTATGACGATCGTCACCAACATCGCCGCCACCCCGACGGTAAGCGAAATCCTCGCGCCGAAAATGATCCGCGACAGAACATCACGCCCGAGCTGATCGGTTCCCAGCGGGAAGGCACGGGAAGGCGCGCCCGGATCGCCAAAGCTGTTCGCTACTGCGCGGATCGGATCGTGCGGCGCAATCATCGGCGCGAACACCGCCACCAGGGCCAGACTCGCGACCATCAAAACGCCCGCCGATTCCATCGGATGGAGCCGCATTTTACCGAAGCCAACCGATCGTAAGCGCGGACTCTCGCCGGTGATGAATCATCGCTGGCCGCTGAGCTGGATACGCGGATCGAGCCAGGCGTAAAACAAATCGATCAGCAGATTGGCGAGCACGATCAGGAATGCGGCAAACAGCACCGTGCCCATTATCAGCGGGATGTCGAGGTTGAATATCGCGTCGAAGGCGAGGCGCCCGATTCCCGGCCAGTCGAACACCGTCTCGGTCAACACGACGCCCGAGAGCAATCCGGCGAGGTCAAGACCGGCCAGCGTCACCAGCGGCAGAATCGCATTCGCCATCGCATGCTTCAGCATCACGCGCAAGCGCGACAAGCCTTTGCTGCGCGCGGTCCGCACATATTCCTGCTGCAGCGCTTCGATCAAATTGGTGTGCAAAATCCGCGCGTAATAGCCCGCCAATCCAAATGCGAGAGTCAACGCGGGCAGGAGCAGGCTTTTCCACCCACTGTAGCCGCCTAGAGGGAATGAGCGCAGAGAAAGAGCCGCAGCAATCAGTAGCAGTGTGCCGAGCCAGAACACCGGGACCGAGATTAGCGCGAGCGATATGACGAGCAGGAGATCGTCCGGGGCACGCTCGCGATAAGCCGCTGAGGCCGTACCCATCGGAATCGCCAAAATCAGCGCCAGCGCCATCGCACTGACAGCGAGAACTAGCGTTGCGGGGAATCTCTCCAGGATCAGCCGGGTTACACTTTCACGCCGGATGTATGAGCGTCCAAGATCGCCCTGAGCGGCGCGGCCGAGATAACGTGCGTACTGCACGTAGACCGGTTGGTCCAGCCCCAGTTGTGAACGAATCATCGCGAGCGTTTGCGGGTCGGCTTTGGCTCCTGCCATCGCAACCGCCGGGTTGGCCGGGACGAGGAAGGCGATCGCGAAAGTGATGATCGAGGTGCCGAGCAGCACGAATGCGCCAAATACTATCCGCTGCAAAACGTAGAGCAGCATCGTCTAGCCGCGCAAAACTCCCTTGGTCATCAGGAGCCGGTGCAGCTTGAGCTGGGCGCGCTCGCGCCGCCTGCGCTGCTCACCGGATATTCGCCCGCCATTCACCTGATCGGTGAACAGGATTGTGCGTTCCTCCGGCGTGAGCGCCGCCAACAAGTGCTGCATTTCGTCCAGGGTTCCGTTGTCCTCCGCCGATAGCGGATGAGTATCGCCGCGTCCGGTGGCGGCATCGCTGAGAACCTTATGATGGGCGAGGAATGCGGTGGTCGAGGAATAGGCGAATTGCTTCATTTTCTATTAAGGGGCCGCAGCGCCCAGCGGCGAGATCGCCAGGCCGATCACATAGCCCAATGCTGCCGCGCCGAGCGCAATCGCCAGGAACCGTATGCCGGCCATCGGCGGGTAACGATTTTCGGCGAGCCGTCCTTCGACCGTGTAGCCAACCGCGAACAGCACCAGCGCAGTAGTCCCGAGGGCCGCGATCAGCCCGGCACGTGCCGAGGAAACCATCACGAACGGCAGCAACGGCACTACCGCGCCAACCAGGAACGCAATCCCCATCAGCAGGCCATCGAGGATGGGACGGCCAAAGGAACCGCCGGTGAGCCCGTAAATCTTTTCTTCAGCCGTGGAGTAAAGCGCCTCCGGAGCCGAACTTAGCAGCCGCACAACCCGATAACCGGCCTCACGGGAGAGACCCTCTTTGCTCAGCGCGTCCAGCAGACTTTCCTGCACCACGTAGGGCTGGCTCCGCGCATGGTGGCGGGCACGCCGCAATTCACTGCGGATCACCTCGGTTTCAGCACGAGTGCCGAGGTACGCGCCCGCACCCATCGAGAGCGCGCCCGCGGCAGTGGAAGCTAACGCGGCGAGGATAATTTGCGAACGGCCGGAGACCGCCCCGCTCAGACCTGCCAGCACACCGGCGGTCGTCAGCACGCCGTCTTGAACGCCGAACACAATCTCGCGAACATTGGCAAGGCGTTCAAAAGTGCGCCGTTGTTCTTCAGACTTGAGAACGGCCAACGGACTTTCTTTTCACCGACCTAAAATGGCCGGCGCGCGAAGCCAGCCCCGATGAGGGCCCGTCGCGACTCTGGTTCTCTTGAGTTGGTGGGGCTTCGTTGAAGCATCAAGTACAACTTGAACACCCAACCTAGAATTTCTGATCAGCAGGGCCGAATTCCTCCCCCGGCTGCCAATCCGCCGGACAGAGACGACCGGATCGAAGCGCTCGCACCACACGCAGGGTCTCGCTGATGCTGCGGCCGATGTTGATTGAACTCGCGAGCGCATAAGCGACTTTCCGCTGAGCGTCGAGGACGAACGTCGCGCGCAGCGCAGCCCCTTCAGGTTCATCCAGCACGCCATATTGCCGCGCGAGGTTCCCGCCTTCATCCGCAACCAGTGGATAGCTGATTCCACCCAGTTCGTGCGACCAGCGCAGATGTGACTCAGCGTCGTCGACGCTGATGCCGACGATGCCGGTTTGTTCTTGCTTGAAGGCGGGCTGCGCCTTATGAAAACCGGTAACCTCGGTCGGGCAGATGAACGAGAAATCATGGGGATAAAAGAACAACACGACCATCTCCGAGCGGATCCGATCGAGACGTAGACGGCTGATGCGGCCGTCAAACGCGCACGGCAGGTCCCATCCCGGGGCGCTATCGCCTGGCTTAAGCATTTCTTTGCGCTATTTTTTCTTGATTCTCTAGCAGACTACTCGATGGCGTACGTAAGCGAAACCGTTGCAGGCACTGTAACTTGTCCGGCTGCGATCGGGGTTGGCACGTTTGCTGCCATCGCTGCCGAGCCAGCGAACCTGGTCAGTGGGATGGGGCGCACTTCGGATTCGGTGGAGGCTTTGATCACCGGCCCGAGCTTTACCCCGAGAGCATCGGCCAATGCCGAGGCTTGGGTTTGCGCGTCACGCGCGGCTTTGGCAATAGCTTCGCTGCGAGCCTTGGAATCCGCCCGCAGGCCGTAATTCAAGGTATTGATGCGGTTGGCGCCCGCTGCGATTGCGGTATCGATCAATGGTCCGACGAGACCGAGTTCACCAGTCTGGACCGTAATCGAATTCTCCGCTTTATATCCGCTTACGGTTGGTTTGCCGTCGCGGGGTTCAGTGTACTCGGGGAAAAGAGAATAACCGCCGGTCCACATCATGCCTTTATCGCCGAGTTTGGAGATGAGCGCATCATGGACCTTCGCGGCCAGGGCACCGTTCAGGCCGGCGGCATGGTCGGCGCTCGCTGCATGAGTTTCGATCGCAATTTCGAGCGTCGCCAGGTCAGGCGCCGCTTGAATTTCGCCGGTGCCGCTCACCTCGATCAGCCGTGCAGCGGTCCGCGGTAGTGGCGGCCATGCTCGGCTCGGCGCCCCTGGCGGCGGAGCCGGGTTCATCGGCGCCGGCGATGTCATTTGAGCACGCCCATACAATGGAAAAACGGCTAGGGCGAACTGGAGAAGCAGTATGAGCCTGATGACCGGCATGTTGGTCTCCGACCGCCTTGCGGCTGGTGTTTCATTCAGTTGATAGTGGCACGAGCGTTCGCCCGATCTGACATTCGGGGAAGAGCGGATTGCGAGCGGCATCGCGAATCAGCCAAACGAGCATAAGGCACAATGTCAAGGACGCCTGATGAGGGTCTGCCCGTCAAGCGAGCCGTGGTCGAGCGGGAGCGATTTTTCCCGTTCGGCTGGAGTTAACGCCTGGCGTCGCACTCAATTACAATGCCGGGCAGCGGCTTGCAGGTGCGAGCCGCGTCGCATGAGTCAATCTGTGTGCCGCGCGCCATCAACGGTCACAGGGGTTAGCGAACGTTAGCTTGATAGAATTCACTTATGACCGAGAAAATCGACGAAAAGAAAGTTACCCCGCGCAGCCAGGATTTCGCCGCCTGGTACAACGAGTTAATCATCCGCGCCGAACTCGCCGACTATTCACCAGTGCGGGGATGCATCGTCTTTCGCCCCGACGGCTTCGCGATCTGGGAAAACTTGCGCGATGAGCTCGATCGGCGAATTAAGCAGACCGGCGCCCGCAACGCCTACTTCCCGCTCTTCATTCCGCAGAGCTTTTTGCAAAAGGAAGCGGAGCATGTCGAGGGCTTCGCGCCCGAAGTCGCCGTGGTCACTCACGCCGGCGGCAAGGAGCTGGAAGAACCGCTGATCATCAGGCCAACCTCCGAGACCATTATACATTACATGTTCGCGCAGTGGATTCATTCGCACCGCGACCTGCCGTTGATGATCAATCAATGGTGCAACGTGGTGCGATGGGAAATGCGGACGCGCCCGTTCCTGCGCACGTCCGAATTCCTGTGGCAGGAAGGTCATACCGCGCACGTGACACGCGACGAGGCCGAGCGCGAAACCCTGACGATGCTCGAAGTCTATCGGTCCTTCGTCGAGGATTATCTGGCGGTTCCACTGATCGCAGGCCGCAAGAGCGCAGCAGAACGTTTTCCCGGTGCCGAGGAGACCTACGCGATTGAATCGCTGATGCCGGACGGACGGGCGCTGCAATGCGGCACCTCTCATTACCTCGGCCAGAATTTTGCCAGGGCGTTCGAGATCCGCTTTCTCGACGAAAATAACGAACTGCAGCATCCGCATCAGACCAGTTGGGGCGTTTCGACCAGGCTCCTTGGCGCGATCGTGATGAGCCACGGCGACGATCAGGGCCTGCGGCTACCTCCATCGGTTGCCTCGATGCAGGTGGTAGTGGTGCCGATCTGGCGCAAGCCCGGCGAAGCTGAGCGGGTGCTCTCCACGTCGCGGGAAGTCGCCGGTAAACTCGCCGAAGCAGGGCTCCGGGTAACACATGACGAGCGTGAAGGCGTCACACCGGGGTTCAAGTTCAACGATTGGGAAATGCGCGGCATACCGTTGCGAATCGAAATCGGACCACGCGATGTTGCCGCCGGCGAGGTGGTGCTGGCGAGGCGCGATATTGCCGGCCCCGCCGGAAAATCCAAAGCACCGCTCGCGGAGGTGGCGCCTCGCGTCGAATCGATCCTCGAGCAAATCCAGCTCAATCTTTATCGCCAGGCGAAAGCGGCAGCCGATTCCAACACGCGCCAATTTGACGATTACGCAAAACTATGCGCGCAAATGGCGGAAGAAGGCAGCGGTGGTTTCGCAGAGGTCTACTGGTGCGGCAATCCGGCCTGCGAGACCAAGATCCGCGAAGAAACCCGTGCAACTTGCCGTGCCATCCCGCTCAATCAGCACCAGGAGGGCGGCCCCTGTATAGCCTGCGGGCAACCCGCCATTGAGCGCGCCTTCTTCGCTAGGGCCTATTGAAGCGTCACTGGCGCTCCACTGTCCCTCAAGATCTATCCGCCCGGGTTGGTTTTCTTCAGGAATGCATGAGCATGATGGAGCGCGGCGATCGTTTTGGCATCGATTATTCCGCCCTTGGCAATCATTGCCAGCGCCTGTTCCAGACCGATCAGCTCGACCTTTATCACTTCATCGAAATCGAGCTGGCTTGTGGACGGTGAGAGCTCGCGGGCGAGAAACAGTTCAATTCTCTCATCGCAAAAGCTGGGGATAGTGACGATCGAGCCGAGATGATCCCAATGCCGCGCGCTGAGGGCCGCCTCCTCGCGCAATTCGCGCTGAGCACATTCCAGCGGCGACTCTCCCGTGTTGCGGCAACCGGCCGGCACTTCGCGAAGCCATCCGCCGATCGCATGACGATACTGCCTCAGCATCGCGATCCGGCCGTCATCATCGAGTGCGACCACCGCGCTGGCCCCCGGATGGCGCACGATCGCGAGATCGACCGTCACACCGTTGGGCAGCGCGGCACTCTCCACGCCGACGTCGACTATGCCCATCTTCAATACCCGGCGGCGGTTCGAAGCCATGCGTCAAGCATGCTGGGCCGCTAGCGATCGCACAAGGCGCTGAACGTTCGCCAATGTTTCGTGCTACGGTTGGGATGATTTTCCGTATCCAGATTCGAACGAGGCAACGCCGGTGGAACTCAAGGGCAAGAATGCGATCGTGACCGGTTCGGCCCGCGGCATTGGCCGCGGAATAGCACTCAAACTGGCGGAGGCCGGCGCCAATATCGCCTGCGTCGACCTCGGCAATTCCTCCGATAAAGCGCTCACCTACAATCTCGCGGCCCAAACCGATTTGCTGAGCACGGTCGGGCAGGTCAAGCGCTGCGGCGTGAAGACGGTGCCGATACTAGCCGACGTGACGAGCTTTGCGGACTGTGAACGAATGGCAGGCGAAACGGTGAAGCAACTCGGCAGTATCGACGTGCTGGTCAACAATGCCGGGATCATCGCGGTGGGACTCGTCGCGGATTTTTCTGAAGAGCAATGGGATCGGGTGATGGCGGTCAACGCCAAGGGGCCGTTCCTCTGCTCCAAGGCTTGCATCCCGCATATGCTGCGCAATAAGGAAGGCGCGATTATCAACACCGCTTCCATCGCAGGCAAGACCGGACGCGGCGGCGCGGCGGCTTACTGCGCGAGCAAGTTCGCAGTGGTCGCCTTCACCCAGGCGCTCGCCGAAGAATTGGGGCCGTCGAATATCCGGGTTAATGCGGTATGCCCGGGCTTCTTGCGGACTGCGATGTGGACCGAGGTACTGAACAAGGTTCGGGGACTCCTCGGGCGGGGCGAAGGCGACAGTACGGTTGATAATCTGACCCACGTCGCTCTCCACGGTACCTATCTGCGCCGCGAACAAACCCCGAACGATATCGGCGAAGCCGTAGTCTATCTGGCCCGCGCGGACAATATCACCGGCGAGACACTGAACGTGGCGGGCGGCGCCGAAGTGCACTAGTGTTGGGTCCAGCAAATAAATTCACAAAGCCGAAGACGTCATTCAGAGCCAGAACCGCAGCGGCGCTTTCTTGGCGCCGCCCTGAGCGCAGCGAAAGAAACTCGCAGAACCGAGACTCGTCACTCTCTCTTTCGCCGTTTGATAGCGAGAGCCCGGATTTCTTGGCTGGTTACCGGACAAAGCCGGCGGCTTCCCTATCGAACGCAAACGCCGCAAAGGCTTTGCGCCTTAGCCAGAGCGCCACGTCGACCAGAGCAATCATGACTGGCACCTCGATAAGGGGGCCGATGACTGCAGCGAAAGCCTCACCGCTCGAAATTCCGAAGGTCGCGACCGCAACCGCGATCGCCAATTCGAAATTGTTGGACGCCGCTGTAAACGAGAGTGTTGCCGCCTGCGGATAGGAGGCGCCGGTGCGCGCGCTCATGGCGAAAGACAGTGCAAACATGATGGCGAAATAAAGCGCCAGCGGTATCGCGATCCGTACGACATCCAGCGGCAGTTCCACAATCGCCCGCCCCTTGAGCGAAAACATCACCACGATGGTGAAAAGCAAGGCCGTTAGCGTCAGCGGACTGATACGCGGAATAAAGCGCTGGTAATACCAGCTTCTGCCCTTAACCTGCCCGAGCACGAGCCAGGTCGCAAGGCCCCCGGCGAACGGGATACCCAGGTAAATCCCAACGCTTTGCGCAATCTCGCCGATGGTGACGCGCACGATCGCTCCGCCGAGTCCGAGCCACGCCGGCGCGATCGTGACGAACCACCAGGCGTAGATTGAGTAGAACAGCACCTGGAAGATCGAATTGAAGGCGACCAGGCCGGCGCAGTAGTCGGAGTCGCCGCAGGCCAGCTCATTCCATACGATCACCATCGCGATGCAGCGGGCGAGTCCGATCAGGATAAGTCCGACCATGTAAGCCGGATGGCCACGGAGAAACATCACCGCTAGCGTGAACATCAGCATCGGCCCGATGATCCAATTCTGCAGCAATGACAAGCCCAGGATCTTCCGGTCGCGAAATACCCCGGTCAGCTCGTTGTAATTAACCTTGGCCAGTGGCGGATACATCATCAGAATGAGTCCCGCCGCGATCGGGACCGAAGTGGTCCCAATACTGAGACGGTCCAACAAGCGGGCAAACCCAGGCGCGAAGTAGCCGAGCGCGACTCCGGCGCCCATCGCGAGGAAAATCCAGAGCGTCAGAAAGCGATCGCCGCTCGACAGCCGCCGCCCGGGAGTCGGTAATACAGGTGCGGTAGCGGCGCTCATTGATTCTCCTCACAGCCACTGTGGCCGATCCGGTCCAGCTGCTCTTTGAGATTGTTCCGGTCGAATCCGCCCAGCTGCATCGCCGTGAGACGGCAAATACGGGACTCGAGTTCGCCGGCCACCCGTTCAAAGACCTTCATCCGGTCTATTTCAGTACCTTCGGCGCCGGCCGGGTCCTGAACGCCCCAGTGAACGGTGATCGGCTGACCGGGCCATAGCGGACAGACTTCGCCGGCCGCGTTGTCGCAGACCGTCACGATCAAATGCATTGCTGGCGCATCGGCACCAGCAAATTCATCCCAGCTCTTGCTGCGTAATCCCTCGGTCGGAAGACCACGCTCTCGCAACAGCCGGAGCGCGAGTGGATTTACCTGGCCTTTCGGATGACTGCCTGCGCTGAACGCCTCGAAACGCCCGTGTCCGAGGCGATTGAGTAGCGCCTCGGCGATGATGCTGCGGGCCGAGTTGCCCGTGCAGAGAAACAATACTCTGTAAACGCGGTTAGCCACGGCGTCGCGGACCCGTCTCTAAGCGGATTTCGATGCGCCACAGCAGGCGTTCTCGGCAGGGGCCTTTGGTGCACAACAGGCTTCAGAAAGCTGCGGCCCGTTCACGACGGCCGCTCGCGGCGCGATGTCATTGCCGTACGCGGTGCTCTCGCCGAAAGTGTGAAAGGTCTCCCATGAAATCCCGCTCGGATCATGAACCCAGGCTTTATTGCCTTGCGCGTAACAGCAGGTGGCGTTTTCCTGCTTTGCCACGTGTTGCCCGGCAGCTTCGAGCTGCCCTGTGATGCTGGCAAGCTCCTGATCCGACTGAACCTGGAAACCCAGATGGTCAATCGCCGGCGTGACCGCGCCGGAGTTGATCGCGAAATTGACTTTTGGATCTTCAAGCATCCATTTCGCGTAGTCGGTCTTGAGCACCGCCGGCTTCTCACCAAACAGCGCCGAGTAGAATCCAATCGAGGCCTCGAGGTCGGCGACGTGAACATGAACGTGAAATCGTTTCATTTGGAAACCCTCCTGTTGCGCTTTGGTGTGATGACCTGCAACGGCGAACATGCGCGGCCGGCCGCGTCCGTAACGGGCATGCATAATTCCGGTCGGCCGCCGCAACAGTTCTCCGTGAGGTAGCCAACCAGTTCCGCCATTGCTTTAAAGTTTGCGCTGTAAATAATCGACCGGCTCTTACGCCGCGAACTCACCAGACCTGCGAAGCGGAGCTGATTGAGATGAAAGGACAGCGTCGCCGACGGCAGGCCCAATCGCTGCGCAATCTCGCCCGCCGCAATCCCCTCAGGACCCCGCTGTACCAGCAGACGAAAGATATCGAGCCGGGTTTCCTGCGCCAGCGCGCCCAGCGACGAAACCACCAGCGACTTCTTCATATCTCCATTTTATTAGAAAGATGGACTACTTAAGTCAAGCCCCGTCCATGCCCAGAGTCCGGATCAGGCGGTGGTGGAGGCGGACACGCGCATTGCGGCTAACGCGTCCCGGCTTGGTGATTTGGAAATGGAGATGTCGCGTTGGTTCTCGCACACGCGCACCTTGAAGGTTGCGCGTGTGACGCTCGACGGACGGACGGTCTTCGAACGTACCAGGAGGAAGTAGTGCTCTGGAAAAGCGGAGGGCTCTGGCTCACGCCCGCTTGCGATTATTAAACGAAGGGCCGCGCAGGGCGCCGGCCTGCGCTTCGAGCCGAACACGCAGGCGCGAACAGACCATCTCGCAGAGTTCGAAGACCATTTCATCCGCAATCGAATAGCGGGCACTGGTCCCTGCCTGGCGCCTTTTGATCAGGCCCGCATCCTGGAGGACCTTGAGATGCTTGCTGATATTCGGCTGCGTCGAGCCGACTTTCGCCGCGAGTGCGGTTACGCTCATTTCGCCGTGCTCGAGATTCTGCAAAATGCGCAGGCGAAGCGGCTCGCCCAGTGCGCGAAAACGTCCCGCGACCAGTTGCAGCGCCTCCCAGGCCATTTCGCGCGGTTGGCCCGGTTGTTCGCGTACCATTGCATTCATGACTATATAACTATATAGTTATGAAACGCGCGGCGCAAGAATTTCTCTCTGAGTGGGGGTCATGACCAATTTTACTCCTTTTGCTTCGTTGGCCGGCGGCATCCTGATTGGACTCAGTGCCGCAGCGATGCTGTTTTTCAACGGCAAAATCGCCGGCATCAGCGGCATCCTGGCCGGCGTCCTGCGGCCGGTGAAGTCCGACACCTCGTGGCGCTTAAGCTTTGTCGGCGGACTGTTGGCCGGCGGCATGCTTCTCAGGATTCTGCTCCCGCAGTCATTCGAGTTCGACATCCTCCGCCCCCTCGGCGCGCTTGCAATCGCGGGGCTGTTAGTCGGGGCGGGGACCCGGCTTGCCAACGGCTGCACCAGCGGTCACGGCGTGTGTGGCGTGGCCAGGCTATCCGTTCGCTCGATTGTGGCGACCGCAGTTTTTATGGCCACCGCCGCAGCCACGGTCTATGTGGTCGACCACCTGCTTGGGGGCTCGATATGAAATCGCTGCTGTCCTTCATCTCGGGGGTTGTTTTTGCGCTTGGACTCGGCATTTCGGGAATGACGCGTCCGGTTAAGGTAATCGGATTTCTCGATTTCGCCGGCCGTTGGGACGCGAGCCTCGCCTTCGTCATGATCGGGGCAATTGCCGTCTACTCCATGGCTTATTGGTGGATACGAACCCGGCCGGCGCCGCTGCTGGCGGAAGGGTTCTCAGTCCCGCAGCGGACCGATATTGATAGGAATCTGGTGGTCGGCGCCGCCGTGTTCGGTGTGGGATGGGGATTGGGCGGATTTTGCCCAGGACCGGCACTTACCTCGCTCGCTTCCGGGGCAATGCCGGTAATGGTTTTCGTCGCCGCGATGGCGGCCGGAATGTATCTGCAGGGCCTGGTTGCGCGGTCGAACTGGTGGAGAATTCTCACGCGGCCTCAGGCTCTGCCGGCGCTGCGGCCGGTTCGCGATGACTCCTGAGGGCGCTTCGAGACTAGCTCGGCGGGGTGGAACCTACATGAAAAAGGCAACCTGGTTGGTAGCAGGCATGTTGTTCGCAAGAAGACGCTGAGCGAACCGGGGACCGGCGCCCAGGCTGCTCAAGGAAGTCAAGTTGCGGTACGGCTTCGTAATCGATCACAACCGCTGTATCGGCTGTCATGCGTGCACGGTCGCCTGCAAGGAAGAGCACAACGTCCCGGTCGGCGTCTTCCGCACCTGGGTCAAGTACATCGAAAAAGGCGAGTTTCCCCACACCAGCCGCCATTTCGGCGTGATGCGTTGCAACCATTGCGACGACGCGCCGTGCGTTGAAATATGTCCGACGCGCGCGCTTTTTCGCCGCGACGACGGCATTGTCGATTTCGATAACAGCCGCTGCATCGGATGCAAATCGTGCATGCAAGCCTGTCCCTACGACGCGCTCTATCTCGATCCGAATACCCATACCGCTGCCAAATGCAACTTCTGCGCGCACCGGGTTGAGATGAACCTGGAACCGGCGTGCGTGATCGTGTGTCCTACACAGGCGATCATTGCCGGCGATATCGATAATCCCGAAAGCAATATCAGCCGGATCATCTCGACGCAGAAAGTTGCGGCGCGCAAACCGCAGAAAGGCACTCGGCCCAAGCTCTTTTATGCCGGCCTCGAAGGTGACCTGCTGCAGCCGTCGATGATGGAACCGCAGCCGAGCCACCTCTTCGCAGAACATCAGCCAGACGCGAACTTGGATGTGAACGAGGCTCGGCGAAGCACGGGCCGCTCGAACCCCGGAGCCGCGCGGATCGTCTATGATGTGGCTCATCCGCAACCCTGGGGCTCGATTCCAGCATTTTATCTGTGGACCAAGTCTATCGCCGCGGGCGTGTTGATCGTCGCAGCGTTGCTTTTCGGCTTCGTGGCCTCGGCGGATTCCGCTCCCGGCGGGCGATTTCTCTTCACGATACTGGCTCCTGCCGCCGCCCTGCTGTTCACTGGATTCACCACACTACTACTCATTGCCGACCTGCATCGCCCTGAGCGTTTCTTCTACATATTAATCAAGCCAAACCCGCGTTCCTGGCTGGTCGCAGGCACCTGGATACTAATTCTCTATTCGATACTCGCTGCTGTATGGCTTGGGTTCGGCACCTTGCTCAACGGCCGGCTGCGACCGCCGATCATCGCTGCCGCGGCTATCGCCGGAGCCTTTTCGGCCGGGTATTCAGCCTTTCTTTTCGCGCAAGCGAAGGGACGGGATTTGTGGCAGAGTCCGCTGTTCCTGTGGCACCTGCTGGTGCAGGCGATCGTTGCCGGCGCCGCGATTGTAATACTGCTGGCAGTGTTCGACGGTTATCCGCGCATCGATGATGCCACGGACGGGGGCCGCGTAATTGTGCGCGTCAGCAATCTTCTGCTCGCCGGCGGGGTGATACTCAGCATGCTGATGGTGCTAGGCGAACTCCTGCTGACGCCGTTCAGCGCTGATGTCCATTACGCGGCGGAAATGATAATGCGCGGCCGGTTGCGCAATATGTTCTGGCTTGGCGTTGTAGGGCTCGGCACAGCCGTACCCACCGGGCTACTCCTTTATTCGTTGGCGACAGACACCGCTTCGGTGCCGCTTGAAGTGATCGCCGCGGTCCTGAGCCTGGCGGGATTACTTATTTTCGAGAAAATCTGGATTGTCGCCGGTCAGGCCGCGCCGCTCAGTTGACCGTCTGTCATCCTGAGCGCAGCGAAGGAAGCACGCGGAGCGATTTATCTTTGTGGGCATCGAGAGAAGACGCATCGCTTAGCGGAGATCGTTCGCTCCGTAGACTACGCTCAGGATGACAACCAAGGAGAGCTAAGGCGTTGGAGCAAACGAGTGTATCGGCGTTAGATCTTGGGTGGGTGAAACAATGTCCGACAAGCCACTGAATCCGGCGGCCGCCGGGCTCGAGCCGCCACCCGGCGGGCTCGCCAGTTTTCCACCTCCTGAACGCTGGGACGATTGGAGCGAATATGACCCGGCGCAATGGCCGCGCAAGGTAAGCAAGCATTACAGCTTGATTCCGACCATCTGTTTTAACTGCGAGGCCGCCTGCGGCCTGCTTGCTTACGTCGACAAGGAGACCGGCCACATCCGCAAATTCGAGGGCAATCCTGCGCATCCGGGCAGCCGCGGACGGAACTGCGCCAAAGGTCCGGCGACTCTCAACCAGGTCAACGATCCCGAGCGTATTCTCTATCCGTTCAAGCGCACCGGTAAACGCGGCGAGGGCAAGTGGCAGCGCGTGACCTGGGACGAAGTGCTTGACGATCTTGCTGCGCGGATTCGCGCAGCGCTGATCGAGGGGCGGCGCAACGAAATCATCTATCACGTCGGCCGTCCTGGCCATGAACTGGTCTACAATCAACGCATCCTGCATTCATGGGGCATCGACGGCCACAACAGCCACACCAACATCTGCTCGGCGGGCGCGCGGACCGGATATGCTTTCTGGCACGGAATTGACCGGCCTTCGCCTGACTACGCCAACGCGCGCTTCATCCTGCTGCTGAGTTCGCATCTTGAGGCCGGCCATTATTTCAATCCGCATGCGCAGCGGATTATCGAGGGCAAAATAGCCGGAGCGAAGGTTTGCGTAATCGACACGCGGCTCTCCAACACTGCCGCCCGCGCCGACTACTGGTTGTCAACCTGGCCGGGCAGCGAGGCGGCTGTGTTGCTCGCGATGTGCGTGGTGATCCTGCGCGAGGAACTGTATGACGCGGAGTTTATCCGGCGCTGGGTGAATTGGGAGGAATACCTGCGCGAGGAGCATCCGGACAGGCCGTGCACCTTCGCGGTATTCATCGAAGCGCTGAAGGAAATCTATGCGCAGTACACCCCCGAATTCGCCGCGCGCGAGTCAGGCGCAGATGCGGAGTTGATCGTGAGGGCGGCGCGCGAAATTGGCCGCGCCGGCCATGCCTTCGCCGCCCATGTCTGGCGTAATGCGGCAGCCGGAAACCTCGGCGGATGGCAGGTGGCGCGGACCCTGGAATTTCTGTCGGTGCTGGTTGGCGCAATTGCAACCCCCGGTGGCACCGCGCCCGCCGCAGGCAACAAATTTATTCCGGCGCCGCCGATGATGCCGCCTGCCCCGCGCGCCTGGAACGAACTGATGTGGCCGCGCGAATTTCCGCTGGCTTTCTTCGAGATGAGTTTCCTGCTGCCGCATTTCCTCAAAGAAGGACGTGGCAAGCTCGCTGCCTATTTCACCCGGGTTTATAACCCGGTGTGGACCAATCCCGACGGCATGAGCTGGATCGAGACGCTCTCCGACGAAAGTAAAATTGAACGCCATGCTTGCCTGACACCGATTTGGAGCGAGACTGCATGGTTCGCGGATTATGTTTTGCCAATGGGGCTGGCGTCGGAACGCCACGATTTGATGAGCCAGGAGACTCATGCTGCCCGTTGGATTGGCTTTCGCCAACCCGTGCTCCGCGTGACGCAGGAGAAACAAGGCAGGCAATTTAACTTCACCTACGAGGCCCATCGCGCGGCGGGCCTGGGCGAAGTCTGGGAGGAAGATGAGTTCTGGATTGAGCTATCATGGCGCATCGATCCCGATGGTGCCCTCGGCATCCGCCAATACTTTGAGTCGCCCTACCAGGCCGGCCAAAAACTGACGGTAGCGGAATATTACCGCTGGATCTTCGAACACAGTGTGCCGGGATTGCCGGAAGCCGCCGCCCGGGAGGGGCTGCAGCCGCTGGCGTACATGCGCAAGTACGGCGCCTTCCTGGTCGATGATGGTGTTTATCACGCGCACGAGCAGCGTGTGCCGGAAACGCAGCTTGAGAGCGCGGCTGCCGATGCGCAAAACAGGCTAGTCACCAAAGACGGCGCCACCATTGGCGTCGAGATTGATGGCGTTGCTCGCACAGGCTTCCCCACTCCGTCGCGCCGGCTCGAATTTTTCTCGAAGACGCTGAAGGAGTGGAAATGGCCGGAATACGCTATCCCGGTCTACATCCGCAGCCATGTCCATCGCGACAATATCGACCACAGCAGGGGCGAGATGCTGCTGCTGCCGACCTTCCGCCTGCCGACCTTGGTGCATACCCGCACCGGCAATGCGAAATGGCTCTATGAAATTTCGCATCGCAATCCGCTCTGGCTCCATCCCGACGACGCCGATCGCCTTGGCCTGCGCACGGGTGATCTGCTCAAGGTTCATACCGAGATCGGATACTTCCTAGACAAGGTCTGGGTCACCGAAGGCATCCGTCCCGGCATAATCGCGTGCTCGCATCATCTCGGCCGATGGCGCCTGCAGGAGGATGTCGGCGGCGAGAAATGGTCAACGGCCCTGGTTGATTTGCGCCAGGTGGCGCCCGGCCAATGGATGATGCGCCAAGTTCATGGCGTCCGGCGGTTCACGAGCACGGACCGTGATTCTGAACGAGTGTGGTGGGAGGACGCGGGAGTGCACCAGAATCTGGTGTTTCCGGTGCAGCCAGACCCGATAAGCGGCGCCCATTGCTGGCATCAGAAGGTCCGGGTCGAACGGCCGGGCCCCGAGGATCGTTATGGCGATATTTTCGTCGACACCAGCAAGTCTCACGAGGTGTACAAAAGATGGCTGGCGATGGCCCGTCCGGCGCCGGGTCCCGGCGGTCTGCGACGCCCGCTGTGGCTTGCGCGCGTCTATCGTCCGGCCACGCAGGCGTTCTACATAGGTTCGTGAAAGTTGGATTCCGCGCAGCTTCTTCGGGACGGAGAGACGCAATTGCCTGAGCGCAAACCGAATTTGAGCACGGCGAGTTGGATTGATGATCCGCGGGTCTGGTTGGCGGCGGAACGGACTTTTCTCGCCTGGATCCGGACCGGCGTCGCCCTAATGGGATTCGGTTTCGTGGTCGCGAGGTTCGGTCTTTTTCTGCGGGAGCTCGCTACGGGCCATCAGTTGGTTTCGCATCGGACGACCGGACTGTCGCTCTGGCTGGGCACTGGACTGCTGATAATCGGCATCATCGTTAACATCGGCGCGACGGTACAACACGTCAGGCTGATGAATCGGCTGAATCGCGGTGAAGCACTGGATAGCTACTCCGGCGCTGCGATTGGAGTCGCGCTGATTCTCGCCGTCCTCGGACTGGCAATGGTTGTCAATCTCGCGCTGCTCAGATAGTCGAAAAGCGGTTGCCAAGTTTAACAGGCTACGGCCCGGTTGCAGGTGGAAAATATGGACGAGATTCTCGATCTCGACGCAGTTGCGCAGGCCGAGTCGGTGCGGCGCAGGGAAGTCACGCCACTCGAATTGGTCGACGCCGCTATCGCGCGCATCGAGCGTGTCAATCCACAAATCAATGCGGTTATCATCCCGCTCTTCGACAAGGCGCGCGCGCTCGCCCGAAGCGGCTCACTGCCGCAGGGGTCGCTGACCGGCGTTCCCTTTCTGCTCAAGGATTTGTTGTGCACCTCCGGCGGTGATCCTCAGCACGAGGGGATGCGCCTGCTGCGCGAGCTTAATCATGTAGCGCCACATGATTCTTATCTCGCGGCGAAGTTCAAGGCCGCCGGCCTGATTAATCTTGGCAAAACCAATACGCCTGAACTCGGCCTCGTTCCGACCACTGAACCCGAGGCGTACGGTGCCACGCGTAACCCGTGGAATCCCTTATGCTCGGCGGGGGGCTCCAGCGGCGGGTCGGCTGCCGCCGTAGCCGCACGCCTGGTCGCAATTGCTCATGGGGGTGACGGCGGCGGTTCGATTCGCATTCCGGCCAGCGAATGCGGCCTGGTGGGGCTCAAGGCCTCGCGCGGGCGAGTTTCGCCAGGTCCTGATTTCGGCGCAGTATGGCACGGGTTTGCTATCGAGGGGGTGCTGACGCGCAGTGTGCGCGATTCTGCTGTCGCGCTTGACGCAATCGCCGGCAATATGCCCGGTGATGTGTACACGGCTCCCGCGCAATTCCGCCCATTTCGCGAAGAACTCGTGAATCGGCCCCAAAAACTTAAGATCGGCATGATGCGCCGCGAACCGCGCGACGGCGTCCCGCTTCATCCTGACTGCCGCGCCGCGCTTGAGGATGCCGCCCGCCTGCTCGAGTCACTCGGCCATCGGCTCGAAGAGTCGCATCCTCCCGCCCTCGACGAGAAGAGGCCGATGTGGCATCACTTCACCGACATCGTCAGTTGCAACGCCCTACGTGCCATCGAGCAGGAGGAAGAAATCGCCGGGCGCAAGATAACCGTTGACGATGTCGAATTTGGCACTTGGTATCTGGTCGAGCGCGGCCGCGAAATTCCAGCGGCCCGCTATCTCGCGTCGATCCAATGGTTGCATGGATGGGCGCGCCGGGTTGTCAATTGGTGGAGCGAACAAGGCTTGGATCTCCTGTTAACGCCAACGATCGCGACGCCGCCGCCCGCGTTAGGCGCCCTGATGGTGACGCGCGAGAATCCAGCCGAGGCGTTCGATCGTGTGATCGCAACGATTCAGTTCACCCCTCAATTCAACATCACTGGTCAGCCGGCAATCTCGCTCCCACTTCATTGGAATGCGCAGGGGCTGCCGATTGGAATTCAGTTAGTGGCGCCGTTCGGCGGCGAAGGTGTGCTGTTGCAGGTCGCAGCGCGATTAGAAGAAGCGCGCCCGTGGCGTGAACGGCGGCCTCCGATTCACGGCTAGCGCGCCCTGCTTACGCATCCCCGCGAGGAAGCATCATGAGCAATTTGCAAGACGTTCACGACCGCGAGCAAATGACGAAGGTCGATTACTCGGGTCCGACACTGGTGGAGCGGGCGACAGCGCTGGCCCCGATATTGCGCGAACGCGCAGCTGCAACGAATGAATTGCGGCGGCTGCCTGATTCCACCTGGAAGGATCTGCTCGGCAGCGGCATCATCCGCGGCCTCCAGCCTGCGCGATGGGGCGGCGGCGAGGTTCATCCGCGCGAATTCTACAGTGCAGTGATCGAGGTGGCGCGTGCGGAAGGATGCGCCGGATGGGTCGCCGGGATTATCGGCGTACATCCATGGCAAACCGCGCTCTATGCCGAGCAGACCCAGCAGGAAGTATGGGGCGAGGATCCGACCGTGATGAATTCCTCTTCCTACGCTCCGACCGGCAAGGCCGAGCGTGTCGCCGGCGGCTATCGCCTCAGTGGCCGCTGGTCGTTCTCCAGCGGCTGCGACCATTGCGGATGGGTCAATCTCGGCGCGATTGCCGGCGGACTCGAAATTGACGGGCGCGAAGTACCGGATTTCCGCTCTTACCTGCTGCCGCGCAAGGACTATGTAATCGACGACAACTGGCATGTCGCCGGCCTCGCCGGCACCGGCAGTAAAGACGTCATCGTCGACAACGCGTTCGTGCCGGACCATCGCAGCATGTCGCATTGGGACCTGACGTTGGGACGGCCGATGCCGGGATGGGAGATTAACCGGGGGCCACTCTATCGTCTGCCGTTCGCCACGGTCTTCATCAACACGCTGAGCGCGGCGGTTCTTGGCGCCGCGGCAGGCTTTTTGGAAGCTTTCATCGAAAACGGGCGCGAACGTAACAGCGGCATGGGAATGAAGCTGATTGACGATCCCTATTGTCTGCAACTCGTCGCCGAGGCCAGTTACTCAATCAAAACCGCGGCCCTCAGCTTCCTCAAGGATTGCGATGGGATGATGGAGACTGCGGAAGCAGGCGCTCCGTTCAGCCTGGCGCGGCGTGCCGAGTTGCGCTACAGCACGACGCGTTCGGCCCAAATCGCGGCGCACGCGGTCGAGCGATTGTTCGAGCAAGGCGGGGGCCGCGCGATCTTCCTCGACCATCCGCTGCAGCGTCGTTATCAGGATGTCAAGGGCATGATGCACCACACCGCGATGAACCCCAACCCCGCCGCCAGGCTCTACGGTGCGGCCCAATTCGGCACCCCGATTCTCGACATGTTCCTGTGAGGGTCGAGAGCAGAAACCCTGCCGCTGCGAGCGCGCGGCAGAACCCGGCTTACCTCCATACTGCGGTGACGGTGACACTTTTGCGGTTGATCAGCTCTAGCCCCTTGTCCGATGACTTGAACGTAATCTTGTCGGCCATCCAGACCTTGCCACGCTTGAACTTGTCCGTCAGTCCCGTCATGTGCGGACAGCCCTTGTCATTGCATTCCTGCGAATCCGAGCAGTCGTAGGGCACTTCCAATCCGGAGACCAACGCAGTCGTTCCGGTCTCGATTTCGCATGTGGTTCCATCAGCGAGCTTCAGTAGCCATGGCCGCGGATACGCCGGTCGTTGGGAAGAAGGCTTGGGCAGGGGTTTCGTCAATTTGAGGACGAAACCGGGGCTGCCCTTCGCCGGGTTCGCATCGCAGACCACGGCGCTAGTTAAGCCAGCGCTGGAAAAGCATGGATCATAAATTTCGTTGCCGACCATACATCGCCAGCCGCCAGGCCTGGAGACCGCGATCGAATCCGTCCAGCATTCTCCGCTTCGGCTGGGACCAGTCGGCACGGCGGGTCGAAACACGGTCACCTCGGTTTTTCTCTCCGCCGCCGATCCCTCACCGGCCCCAAAAGTGGCTAACGTTGCAAGCATTAGAAACCAGAACAAGCACAAATTCCGCGAAGGACGGCGAGCATCTGTTGAGAACTTCCTTGAATGAATCATATTCGTTATGCGATTTGATCCGCTCGCCGCGGCCATTCCCTGTCACGAAAATGGACGGAGTTATAGCTAGAGGCGGCGTTCGCCGCTGCCCATCGCCAGGTAACACGTCATCCCGGCCATATAGATCACGGCAATCAGATAAAATATTCCGGCGAATGAATGCGTCAGCTTGACGATAAAGCCGGTCAACGCCACGCCGACGATCCCCGGCAGTTGGGCGAAGGTGTTGCTCAGGCCCATCAAGATTCCCGCGTACTGGGGCGCAATATCCAGGTGATTGGCGGCAAAGCCGGCGACGCCAAACGCCGCGCCACCCGTCGCTATCGTGACCAGCGCAATCGCCAGCGGCGCTGAATCAGCCAACGGCAGGAGGAGCATCGGCACTGCCCCGAGGGTGAAGGCCGCGCCTTGCATCACCTTGCGGACCCCGGTCATGGTCATACCGCGTTTGCGCAGCCCGTCAGCGATCCATCCGCTGAGATTGCCGACGCAGAACGCGGCTATCCACGGAATGATGGAATAATTCCCGAGCCGCTCCATCGGAACGCCGAAGATTTGGTGGAGGTAACTGGGCAGCCACAGCAGGATGATATAGCCGCCGAAATTGTTGCAAACATGCGCGATCACGATTGCCCAGACGTTCTTTTCGCGCAGAATTGCGGCCCACGGAATCGATTCGGCGAGCGGTGCTTGCGGCCGGTCCGCACGGATCATCGCCAACTCCTGCGCTGTCACGCCCGCGCATTTCTCGGGAACGTCGGCCGCCTTGAGCAGCCAGGCAGCGAGCCACATCACGCCCAGCACGCCCGAGATATAGAAGACCGCAGGCCATCCCAGGCTCAGCACAATCATCGGACTGGCGATGAGCGCAACCGCGGTCCCGAACGACACGCCGCTCACATAAAGTGAAATTGCGCGCGAGCGCTCGGAGGCGATCGTCCATCGCGCGGCAAGACTGTGCACCGTAGGGAAATGAACTGATTCGCCCAGGCCGAGCACGGCTCGCATCGCCAGCAGCGCGCCGAATGAAATCTCGGCTGCGGCCGGCGTCAGCAATGTGCCGAGCGACCAGAGCAGCACACCGATAGTCAACACACGCTTGCCGCCAAAGCGGTCGGCCAGCCATCCACCCAGCATTTGAGGTCCGATGTAACCCCAAAAGAAGGAAGAGAGGACGAGGCCGGTCGCGGCCGCATCATAACCCCGGTCGCGTGCAAGCGGGATAATCGCGATCGAAATGTTGACGCGATCGACATAGCAGATTGCAGTCGCCAGCGCGAGCAAGGCGACCACGGTGTAGCGCCGCGGCCATGCGCCGGCCTGCGCAATTTCAGCTTCGGCTGATGAGTTCATCGATCCCCGCGCCTATGTAACGCCCGGCCATTGTAATAAAATTCCATGCTTATGGGTTACCTGCCCATATTTCTCAACCTCGGGGGGCGGTCGTGCCTTGTGATTGGCGGGGGCGAGTTGGCCGAGGCCAAGGTTCAAGCGTTGCTCGAGGCCGGTGCAATCGTTACGGTCGTGAGCCGCAGCGCCACTGATGGAATAAAGTCGCAGATCACAGACGGCAAGGTACGCTACCTCGCGCGCGAATATGAGTACGGCGACCTGCGCGGCAAGTCGCTCGCTTATGCCGCGACGGACAACCAAGAGGTTGCGCGGTGCGCCGCCAGCGAGGCGCGGGAACTGGGAATTCCGTTCAATGCCCCCGATGACCCTGAAGCCTCGACCTTCATTTCGCCGGCGAGCTTCAAACGAGGCGACCTCCATGTTGCGATCTCGACCGGCGGTTCGAGCCCGGCGGTGGCACGGAAGCTGCGCCAGCGCCTCGAACACCAGATTGGTCCGGAGTACGCCTTAGTGCTGGAAATCATGCGCCGGGCGCGCCACTTTCTGCGCGACCGTGAAGCGGACCAGCGCGCACGTGCGGTCATATTAAAATCGCTGGCGGGGGCACTGCTGGATTCGGTCGAAACACTCGACAATAGGCTGATTGACGAAGCCCTGAGGCTGCATCTCCATGCTGGTAGGGCGGAGCTTGGTCTTGATGCCCCAGTTGGCGTCGAGCGGACCAGCCCCGCTGGCGCTTTGACGTGCGATGAGTAAGCTTTTGCGATGTATTTCTGGGCGCTTCTAGCATTGAGCTGCTATTTCGGTTCGGCGGCCATTTTTGCGACCGAGCGTCTCGGCATGGCTACCCGATGGCGTAATGACGCCGCTGCTTTGCTGGGCGCGGGCGCCGGCTTGCAACTAATCTGGTTCGCGGCTGGTGTGATCCAGACCGGTAATCTGCCGGTCACTGATTTTGCCCAGTCGCTATCATTTCTAGCCTGGCTGACGGCCATCGCCGGCCTTATCGTGATTGTGCGCATCAAGATGCCGGTGGTCGGAACGTTCGTAGCGCCGATCGTCTTTATCGGTCTCGGGGCCGCAACCTTGACGATGCGAGAGCGGCGCCTGATCATGCCGGCGACGTTGCGCAGCGCCTGGTTGCCGATTCACGTCACCCTCGCGTTTCTGGGGTATGCGTTGTTTGTCTTGGCGGCCGGTGTGAGTCTCGTCTATCTGGTCTATGAGCGGCGGCTGAAGGCAAAGCGGCTGTCGCTCAACGATGCGGGGTCGGCGCCCAGTCTTGAAAAGCTCGACCGGGTTAATTACCACCTGCTGGGCTGGGGTTTCCTGATGCTGACCCTTGCGATCGTCAGCGGTGCGCTATGGGCGGACACGACATGGGGTCACTTCTGGTCATGGGAACCGCAAGAATCGTGGTCGCTGGTGATTTGGCTGCTGTATGCAGCGTTGTTGGAATCGCGCCTGACGATAGGATGGCGCGGCAGGCGAGCGGCGGCGCTCACCATTATTTTGTTTTCGGTGCTGGTCGGTTCATTCGTCGGCGTTAGCCTGGTGACGCCCGGCAAACACGGGGGCAGCTTCGGCTAGATGATGCGACAGAAGCTCCTCATCTTTGGCCTTAACCATGAGAACGCTCCGGTCGCGATGCGGGAGCGGCTGGCTTATGCCGAAAATGAGATTGTGCCGGCGCTCTTGAGGCTGAAGCGGCAGGCTCCGTCGCTCGCCGAAGCCGCTTTGCTGTCCACTTGTAATCGAGTTGAGATAATCGGCGCTGCAGCAGACAGCATGCGGGCGGCGGAGGAAAGCATGCGGTTTCTCGCGCACGATCGCGCTGTCGCACCCGAGACGTTCAGGCCGGCGTTGTTTCATCTTGAGGGCCGCGCGGCCGCGCGTCATCTCTTCCGGGTCGGCGCCAGTCTCGATTCGATGGTGGTCGGTGAGCCGCAGATTCTCGGGCAAGTCAAGGCTGCCTATGCGCAGGCGGCAGAGGCCGGAACGGCGGGATTGGTGCTGCATCGCGCGTTTCATAAAGCCTTCTCGGTGGCGAAGCATGTGCGCAGGGCGACCCTGATCGGGCACGGAGCGGTCTCGCTAAGTTCTGCGGCCGTCAGCCTTGCCGGCAAGATCTTCGATACGCTGGACGATAAAACTGTGATGCTGATGGGCGCCGGTAGAATGGCGGAACTGACCGCCCGCAGCCTCAAGCGGCTTGGCATCGAGGCGCTGCTGATTACCAGCCGCACGTTTGATAATGCGGTCGCACTGGCGCGCGAACTTGCTGGTACCGCCGTGCCCTACGATAATTTCAAGCCGCATCTTAAGATGGCCGATGTGGTGATTGGCTCGCTGGCCGTCACCCGACCAGTCCTCGGCCCGGCAGAGTTCGAAATTGTCGTGAGGGAACGACGCTACCGCCCTACCTTCCTGATCGACCTCGGTGTGCCCCGAAATTTTGACGAACGGCTGAACTCGCTCGAGAACGTCTATCTGTATGATATCGACGACCTTGGGAAAGTGGCGCTCGAATCGCGCGACGAACGCGAACGCGAGGCGATTCGTGCCGAACCGCTCGTCGAACTCGAAGTGGATTCGTTCATGCGATGGCTGGAGGGGCTGGACCTGGTGCCGGCAATCAAAGATATCCGCTCCAGTATTGAGCAATTGCGTGCCGGCGAGCTCGAACGTCATCGCGCGTGGCTCGCGGGCCTCGCTCCCGGCGAGCGCGCACGAATCGAATTAATAACACGAAGCCTGCTCAACAAATTGTTACATCGCGTGCTGTCCGGTCTACGCGACAGCCAGACCGCGGCAACGGAGGGAGCCTACGCCGCGGCAATTGCACGCCGCCTCCTTTGCGGCGGAATCAACCTTGACGACCAGGATGGCGACGTCAGCGCCGAAGACGAACGGTCCAATGCCTTGAACGAAGCTGAAGGCAAGGATGATCTTCAAGGTGTTTCGGTAGGGGCGCGCAACCGGAAATAATATCGTTTGCACCAAGGCCGTTCGTCATCTGCCGCCCATCAGCTCCCGATGACTACTGCTCCCCAATTTCTGGTCGGTACGGCGTCGTGGACCGATCCCACTTTGATTAAGTCGGATTTATTCTATCCGCCCGGCGCTACTAGCGCGGCTGAGCGGTTGGCCTTCTATGCCAGCCAATTCCCCACGGTCGAGGTCGATTCCAGCTATTACGCAATTCTTTCCGAGGACGTGGCCAGGTTATGGGTGGAACGCACCCCGCCGGGTTTTATCTTCAATGTGAAGGCCTTCGCCTGGCTTACCCAACATCCGGCTGAGACCGGCCGCCTGCCGAGCGCGATCAAGAGCGCCTTGCCTGCGGAGCTGAAATCGGCGCCGCGGATCAAGAATCCGCCCGCCGAGGTGCTGAATCTCGCTTTCCAGATGTTCTGGAGTTCGTTTAAGCCGTTGCGGGACGCGGGCAGAATGGGTCTGGTACTCTTTCAATTGCCGCCTTACGTAACCTGGCGGCAATCTAACCTGGACTACTTGGCAGGGCTGCCGGAGCGTTTGCCGGGCGCTGCGATTGCGGTCGAATTCCGCCATTCGAGTTGGACCGGGACCGAGCACCAGCGCGCCGATACCTTGCAATTTTTGCGCGACCACGAATTTGCCTACGTATCAGTCGATGCCCCGGCGCAATCAGGTCTGGCGCCTTTGCTGGCAACCACCGCCACCGACGCCTACATCCGTTTCCACGGCCGCAATGGCGAAACCTGGTTCAAGCGTAACGTCAGCGCGGCCGAACGTTTCAAATACCTCTACGCTGAGCGGGAACTTGCCGAATGGGCGGGCCGGCTCAAGCAACTCTCCGGAGTGCGGCGTGCCTTCGCCATTTTCAACAACTGCTACAGCAACTTCGGAATTATGAACGCCACCACGATGCGAGAGATGCTCGCACGCCCTTAGCCGGGTGTTGAGAAGTGGTTGCCAATAGTATTTGCTCGAAGATGGTTCAACACCCCGCGTCAAGATGATGCGCCTTTATCAATTCGCCACCAGCCCGTTCTGCGCCAAGGTGCGCAAGATTCTCGATTTCAAGGGCATCGATTACGAAACCGTCGAAGTGGATTACGTCGAGCGCAAGGAACTAGTGCTAGCCTCCGGACAGATGATGGTGCCGGCGGTCACACTGGACAATGGCGAAACGACGGTGGATTCGGACCGGATCGCACTGGCCCTGGAGGAACATTATCCTGAGCCGACCCTCTTTCCCCACGCCTGGCGTGGAGTTCATCTGGCGCTCGCACGGTACTTCGACACTGAACTGGAGGACGCGCTGTTCCGAGCCGCGGTACCTTACGAGCTTAGGCATTACCGGCAGCAGGGGGCGGACCACGAAGCGCTATGGCGTCTCATACGGGAGCGCAAATATGGCGCCGGCTTCGTCGAGCAGACGGTCCGTGAGCATTCGGCGAATCTTTCCCGCGCGCATGCGATGCTGGCGCCGCTGGAAGACTCGCTCGGTGATCGCGCCTTCATTCTCGGGCGAATTGGCTACGCGGATTTCGCGCTCTACGGCCAGCTCACCTATTTTGCGATCAGCGGCGCTCTGACAATCCCGGCCAATTTGCCGAATCTGAGGGCATTCTTCGAGCGCATGAACCGCATTTCTGCGGCCGTCGACGCCTAAGGCCAACTCGAAGCTGCGAGTAAAGTTCCTGCTTTTCACCGGCGATCGTGCGCCGCAGCGCCGCCGATTGCAGGTGAACGAGGAAGGCAGACGCGTTAGCGGCGCCTCTCTCCTTGATGGGAGCGTGCTTTCAATGCCGCAGCGCGAGATTTTGCAGATAATGTCAAGATCTCCTGCTCGGCTTCGGCTCCTGGGTTCAGGTAAGCGAGAAGTTTCTGCAACCGTTCTAACGGGTCGAGAATTTCCAGCAGGGTTTGTTTCGACGCGAGGTCTATTCGTGACTCACTCGCGATTCGGTCGGCGAGCACTGCCGCGCCATCGGCCCTCGTCGCCGCGACTCCGAAGGCCTCGGGCTGGCTTTTCCCCGTGGGAACGGTCTTGAGGTGTTCGCGCAGGAACGCGGACAGCACCGACTTGGTTATACTCTCGAGCCTAGCATCGAAGATTGTTACGCCGAACAACGTTGTGGATAGGAGTCGGGGTTCCTCAATGGGTTCGGCTTCTGCCTTGAAAAACTCGTCGCTGAAGATGAAGCGGCTGACCCGTGCTCGCCCCGTACCTTCGATCACGCTTTTCATGGTTCCATCCGGCAAAGAGAGCCTTTCTACCACAGTGGCGATAGTACCGACTTCATACATATCGGAACCGGCGGGTTCGGTGGGAGTTGGATCTCGATGGGTGACCAGGAGGATCGGGATGTTGTGCTCGTGGGCATACTCGGCCGCCTTTATCGACTTTGGGCGCCCGAGAAAGATGGGGTATGCCGTGTGAGGAAACGCCACCAGTCCACGCAATGGCAAAAGCGGAAAGACATTTCGGCTTACTTCGTGTGTCCGGGACGCATCGGCCGACTGCGGGTCATTTGTACCCGAGCCACTTCCACTTGCCGAGGCCATGGTCTGCACTGCAGTCATCAACGCAGCCCAGTTCCGATATCCGTAGTCGTGTGCCAGCTGCTGCTGTGCGGCTGCAAGTTGCATCATCCCACCGCGCGCGAGACGCTTGGCCTGCTTACGGAGGTATTCGGTGCTGGGCTTTTGGGGCAGAGATCTTCGTGAGAATCGAGTTGTAGCCATAACCCTTCCCTCGTGCCCGACGTCCGCTAAACGGGCAGAAGAGTTATGAAAATTTGAAAAGCGACGGTGGGCTGGGCCCTCTCCGCGGACAGGTAGCCGCCTGATCGGCTGCAATAGAGAATACTACTGAGCGAACTCGTTGACAATAGAACGATGACTAGTTCTCGTTGACCCGCGTTCACGGTTGTGGTCCTGCCGCCGCTCGTTGTGAAGCGCCGGCCGCTCGCGTACCTTATCGGAAATTCTCTTACTCGGGCGGCTAAGCTTGATGGGGGTTATATGAGCGCGAACCCGGTTCGCTGGCAAATCGTCGGAGACTATTTCGAAAACTGCAACTGTGACGTGGTCTGCCCTTGCGTTTTCTCCCCAGGTCCGTTGTTCACTGCCAGACCGACCAAGGGCTTCTGTGAGGTAGCCTTCGCCTTTCATGTCGATCAAGGCCGCTACGGAGAGGTAGCGCTGGACGGCCTGAACGCGATCGTGATGGCTCGTTCGCCTGGAACAATGGGCGACGGCAACTGGTCGGTCGCGGTCTATCTCGACGATCGCGCCGATGATCGCCAGCGCGAGGCGCTTCAGAGCATCTTCACCGGTTCGGCTGGCGGTCCTTTGGGTGGTTTGGCGCCGCTAATCTCGACCTTGCTGGGTATCAAGAGCGTGCCGATTACCTACGAGAAGCAAGGCAAGCGGCGCGCCGTGCAGATTCCCAATCTCATGCAGATGGGAGTTCATGCCGCCCCCGGACTTGACCCTGACAAAGAAATCTTCGCGACCAATGCTCATCCGTTCGCACCCGAAGGAGTTGCGATGGCCGTGGGGGAAGCAAGCAGTACGTGGACCGATTATGGCATGCGATGGAACAATTCCGGCAAGAACGGCCACTACGCAACGATCAGGTGGTCCAATCAGTAGTAATTACTTCCTGGTCGCAGGCGGGCGCGTTCGCCCGCCTGGGCAGCTCACGCCGGAATATCCGGGTGCGCAGTCTCACATGAAACGGCAAGTCATCAGCTCGTGAGAACTCCCCCTTTGGTTCTTTTGCATCGTAAGCAAATTATGGTTCGAGCCGCCGGCGACGCATGATTTCTTCTGCAGGATCGAGCGCGGCCTCCTGATAGGGAGGATCGCAGCGATTATCCTGTGAGTCTTTCCTACGTTTCTAAGAGTCCAGATTGCAATCGGACCTCAAATGCTTAGCAGTCAACGCTAGCTTAACTTAGCACCCGTTGGTGATTAAGCAGAAAACATTGAGCCTGTCAGTTGGCATTATTGTTGCCCAGTGCTCCTATGGTTACTAAACATTCTGTCAAACAGAGGAGGCTGTACCGATGGCACATGTGTTGACTGGCAGTGAGCGCAGACCGCTCAAAGGTGCGCGATCGCTCGGCAAGGCCGATCTGTCCGAGCGGCTCGAGGTCAGCGTACTATTGCGGCCTCGCGCGGCTGACGCATTACGGGATCATATCCAGCAATTTCATCGCACCAGTAGCCGTCCGGCGCACTTGCAGCGAGAGGATTTTGCTCGCCAATTCGGAGCCGACCCGGCCGATATTGCAGAAGTAAAAAAATTCGCAAGTGCTAATGGTCTCGCGGTCGTGCAGGAGGATGCGGCGCGGCGAACGGTAGTCCTGGCCGGCACCGTTGCTCAATTCAACAGCGCCTTCGGGGTCGATCTGGAGCAGTTTGAGCATGACGCGGGCTCTTATCGGGGCCGCCAGGGACCAATTCATTTGCCCGACGAACTGCACGGTAAGGTCCAAGGAGTGTTCGGACTCGATGATCGTCCACAGGCCAGGCCTCACTTCCGCAACCGGCTCACCGGTAACGTACACTGGCGCGCGACTTCCCACTCCTTCACGCCGACCCAATTGGCGCAGCTTTACAACTTCGGCGCCGGCACCGGACATGGAGAATGTATCGGCATAATCGAACTCGGAGGTGGATACCGGCCAGTGGACTTGCGGAAATATTTTTCCGAACTGCACGTCCCGCGTCCCCAGGTGTCAGCCGTATCGGTAGATCACGGGAGAAACCATCCGACCGGCGATCCAAACGGACCGGACGGCGAGGTGATGCTGGATATTGAGGTCGCAGGGGCAATTGCGCCGGCGGCAAAGATTGTCGTGTATTTCGCTCCTAACACCGATCAGGGCTTTCTCGACGCGATTACCACTGCGATTCACGATACGACGCACAGGCCGTCGATCATCTCGATTAGTTGGGGCGGTCCCGAATCGTCGTGGACCCAGCAGTCGCTGACTGCGTACGACCAGGCGTTCCAGGCCGCCGCCGCGATGGGTATCACCGTCTGCGCCGCGGCCGGCGATAACGGCTCAAGCGACGGCGCGACTGACGGATCGGATAACGTGGATTTCCCGGCGTCCAGCCCGTACGTGCTGGCTTGTGGTGGCACCAGCGTCCAGGCGTCAGAGAACGCAATCACCAGCGAGACCGTGTGGAATGACGGTGCTCAAGGTGGTGCGGGCGGCGGCGGGATCAGCAACTTCTTTGCCGTGCCCCCGTACCAGGAAGGGCTGAGCGCTGCTCGCACTGCAGGTTCAAGCAAACGACTCACGAATCGTGGCGTCCCCGACGTTGCCGGTGATGCCGACGAGAACACGGGCTACGACGTCAGGGTCGACGGCAGCGACACGGTGATTGGTGGAACGAGCGCCGTCGCGCCGTTGTGGAGCGGGCTGATCGCGCGAATCAACTCGAACAGTGGCAAGTCTGCCGGCTACATCAATCCGGTACTGTACCGGAACCAACCAGCCTTCAACGATATCACCCAGGGTAACAACGGCGACTTCGCAGCAGCGCGAGGTTGGGACGCCTGCACCGGAATGGGGACTCCGAACGGGGTCCAGGTGGCTTCAATCCTGACGGGAAACACCCCTTCGAAGGGGCGTTGAGAGGAGGAGGAATTGTGGGCCAAGCTGCATAGTCAGTCGTTCAGCTGGGGTTCAGCGCCGGCGCCGCGAAAATCATTGCAGCGCCGGCTTTTCCTTGTGTTCATCTGCGTTCTGTGCCGTCAGACGAACTACGACCGCGCCCATTAGGGATTTAAGGCTTCAAACTCGCATCAAATGGTCGGTCGTACACGACCGCGAAGCGCTCCATGATCATCGGCGCTTTGTCGCTCGGCTCACGTCCGATGCGCTTGCATTCCACGAGAATGTACTCCCAGTACATTCGGCGCCAGCTCGCCAACGTACGGTCTCCCTCGCCACCCCACTGCGCATAATCTTCCGGAACCTCATCGAAGGGAATTATGTCGACATTTGCGGTACGGGCGACGCACACCGGCTTATGGTTTCCATCGATCACTGTCCAAAGGTCACCCGCCTTCGGCTGAACCTTGCGTTCGGCTTGATACGACCAAAGTAACGATCCGGTGGCCGTCTTGATGCGGTCCAGAACGAGCTCGGAGATAGCTGTCGCCTGTTCCGCGGTGAACCCGAACGCGACCGGTTCGACAAACCTGGAAGCCTCTATTGTTTCGTAGGGCATGGAGGCAAGGAATTGCTCCTGGTACTGCTTCACCGCGTCTGAAGCATCCGCGACGCTCATCTACGGGTACATGCTGCTGGTTGCACCAACAGTAAGCAACTGTTATTGAGCCTCAAACGTCATGTGCGGCCCTTGCTTTATTGGTGTTGCGCCGAGGAGGGCCAAATGCCCGGCATGTTCTTTATCGAGAACCCGGTCAAGGCGGAAAACGCTCGACGCGAACGACCTGCGCGCGGCCTTGAAGCCAATATTCCGGCACAACGCAAGGATATCCCGCTCGGGTGCGGGAAACACTGACGGAACGGGGCCGACGATTCGAAGAGGGAGGAACCATCATGCGCGTTGCAGTCGGCGGTTTTCTGGTCGTGGCCAACAGCTTCGCTACCCAAACCACCGGGTTGGAGCAGTTTCAGCGTTCGAAACTCTCCGGTGATGAGCTGATAAACAGAATGGGCCGCGGTGATAGTGCCATTGCCGGATTTCTGCGCGGGGCGCGGGAACAGGGTTGGAACGTCGCACCGCTCCATTACTTCTTCCCGGGACTGGCCGGCAAGAATACCGACGAAGCTCATCAGTGGGCAAAAGAAACCATGGTCGACAGTCTGCGCAAGGCGCAGCCGCTCGACGGCGTATTCCTGCAACTCCACGGGACCGCCGCCTCCGAGAGCATCGCCGATTGCGACGGCGATCTGCTGCGTGCGATTCGCGCCGTAGTCGGCGACCGAGTTCCCGTGATCGCATCACTGGATGGTCACGCCAACGTCAGTCAATTGATGGTAAGCCAGGCGACTATGCTGATCGGCGTCAAGACCAATCCGCATTACGATTTTGTGAGGGTGGGACAGCAAGCCGCGCGGGTCATGGCCGGTGCGCTCGATGGCTCGCTGCATCCGATGATGGCGTGGGCGCAGCCGGCGCTGGTGGCGCCGCTGCAAAAACTCTACATCGCGCCCGGCTGGCCGATGGACCACCTGATGCGGCTGGCGGGCAATCGCGCCGCCGGTAACGCTCGTGTGCTGGACATCTCTCTGCCCGGGGGGTTTTTCGTTTCGGATCGGCTGGAGACCGGGCCCAGTGTGGTGGTCACCACCGATCGGGAGCCGAGCCTTGGACGCGAGATCGCCGATGAGATCAAGGAAGCTTGCTGGGCGCGGCGCCGGGAATTTCTTACTGATATGGTTCCGGTGGCTGACGCCGTTCGTGAGGCTATCGCCACCGACGAGAACCCGGTGGTTCTCGGTGATTTAGCCGATAGCGGTGGCGCCGGCACGCCCGGCGACGGCACCGCGATTTTAGCCGAGCTGCTTAAGCAAAACGCCCGAGGCGCAGTAGTCGGCCACATCGCAGACCCTGCCGCCGTGCAACAAGCGATTGCAGCCGGCATTGGCAAGCAGGTTGCGCTGACCGTCGGCGGCAAGGTCGACCGCTTTCACGGAGAGCCGGTGCCGATAAGCGGCCGCGTACGCCTTATCCACGACGGTATCTATACGGCGTCGACGAAATTCAATTTCGGCACCTATCATCGCGGTCCCACGGTAGTAGTCGACTGCGGCGGTACCGAGGTGATTCTGACTTCGCGTCAATGCCTCACCTTTGAGCCCAACCATTTCCGCAGCCTGGGGATCGAACCGGCGGAACGCAAGACCCTCGTCTGCAAGGCGGAACTGCAGCATCGGGCGGGGATGGCAACGGTCGCTCGCACCTTCATCGACGTCGATGCGCCGGGCCTCGCGACGCAGGACCTCTCCCGCCTCCCGTTCCGAGAGATCCGCCGCCCGGTCTTCCCGCTGGACGATATCTGAGCTTGCTCGCTCCGGGCGGCAGCTGTTCCCGGCAAGCGCTAACACCAACCGCGCCTGAGGTTGTATAGATCGAGCAAGCGGAGGTGTATTCGCATGGTGGATTACAGCAAATATGAGGCGCTCAAGATCGAGAAGGGCGACCGCGTCGCAACCGTCACGCTCAATCGGCCGGATTCGCTGAACGCGGTCAACCCGGTGATGCATCGCGAATTGTGCTCGATTTGGCTCGACCTCGCGGTCGACGACGAGGTCAATGCGATCATTCTGACCGGCGCCGGGCGCGCTTTCTGCGCCGGCGGCGACGTCAAGGGGATGGCTAATCGGGGCGGCTCGTCGGAAGGCCGACAACGCACGCTGATGACGCCGGCCGAAGCGCGGCGCATCGTTGAGAATATGCTCGACGTCGAGCAGCCGATTATCGGAGCAATCAATGGCGATGCGGTTGGATTGGGAGCCACGATCGCGCTGCTTACCGACATCACGGTGGCGTCGGAAAAAGCGCGCTTTGCCGACACTCATGTGCGCGTCGGAATCGTCGCCGGCGATGGTGGCGCGGTCATCTGGCCGCTGCTGATTGGGCCTCATCGGGCCAAGGAATTCCTGATGCGCGGCCATTTCATCAACGGCGCCGAGGCGGGGCGGATCGGAATGGTCAACTACGCGGTGCCGCCGGAGCAAGTGATGACTAAGGCGCGGGAACTCGCGCAGGAACTGGCCGACGGACCGACCTGGGCAATCCGGTGGAGCAAACTCGCAGTCAACAAATGGCTGAAGCAGCAGGCCAACCTGATCCTCGACGCGTCGCTGGCCTACGAGATGATGACCTTCGGCACTGAAGATCAGAAAGAAGCGGCTCGCGCCTTCGTCGAAAAACGCAAACCGCACTACAGCGGCCATTAGGGCCTTCGTCTTCGGGGCGGCTCTCGCTGGGGCGGCTCTCGCTGGGGCGGCGCTCGAGCCTGCGGTCACTGAATTAGCTAGGTGTAAGCCGTGCGCTGTTCAAACTGTGGCGCTGAAAATCGAGCCGGCGCGAAGTTTTGCAACGAGTGCGCCGCCCCCATGCCGGCAAACTGCCCGCGATGCGGCGCAGGCAATCGTCGAGGCGCGAAATTCTGTGACGAATGCGCCGCTCCGCTTCCTGCCGCACACCCCCGTCCGACACCCGAGGCGGAGGGCGCGAAACCACTCAAGCCGCTCGGGGTACAGCAGCACGACGGCGAACCGGTCCTCGTACAGACGCTGAGCGGCGCTCCGCCCGACGGTGAGCGCAAAACGGTCACGGCGCTCTTCGCTGATATCAAGGGCTCGATGGAGCTGATGGAGGACCTCGACCCGGAAGAGGCCCGCACAATCATTGATCCGGCGCTCAAGCTGATGATCGATGTGGTCCATCACTACGACGGATATATCGTGCAGTCGACGGGTGACGGCATCTTCGCCTTGTTCGGCGCGCCCGTCGCCCATGAGGACCATCCGCAGCGAGCGCTCTATGCTGCGCTCCGCATGCAGGACGAAATGCGGCGCTATGAAGACAGGCTTCGGAGCCGCGGCAGAGCGCCCATTCAGATTCGCATCGGGATCAACACCGGCGAGGTGGTCGTGCGTGAAGTACACACCGGAGCACATCCTGAGTACACGCCCATCGGACACACCGCGAACCTGGCCTCGCGGCTGCAGCATCTGGCGCGTGGCGGCTCAATCGTGGTGAGCGAGCCGACTGAAAAACTGGTCGAAGGCTATTTTCAACTCAAATCGCTAGGAGCCGCTCAGATCAAAGGCGCCAGCGAACCGGTAAACATTTATGAGGTCATTGGTCTCGGTGCGCTGCGCACCCGGCTGCAGGCATCAGTCCAGCGCGGACTCTCGAGATTCGTTGGGCGCGAGGCTGAACTCGCACAGTTACGAAGCGCGCTGGAGTTGGCCAAGAGTGGGCACGGCCAGATCGTCGCTGCGGTGGGTGAGCCGGGCGTGGGCAAGTCGCGGCTGTTTTTCGAGTTCAAGGCCATAGCAGAAAGTGGATGCGCCGTATTGGAGACCATCTCGGTATCGTACGGGAAAGCGTCGGCCTACCTGCCTGTGCTCGAACTGCTGCGCGAATATTTCCGTCTCATCCCCGAAGACGACGAGCGCCAGCGACGCGAAAAGATAACCGGCAAGGTCCTGACCCTCGATCGCTCGCTGGAAGACACCCTGCCCTACGTGTTCGCACTGCTCGGCTCGCAGGAAAAGGACGACCAGGTCGCACGGATGGACGCGCTGGTTCGCCGCCGGCGCACTCTGGAAGCGATCAAACGCATACTCTTGCGGGAGAGCCTCAACCAGCCGGTCATTTTGATATTTGAAGATCTACATTGGATCGACGGCGAGAGCCAGGCGCTGCTGGATCTGCTCGTCGATTCGATTGGGAATGCACGCATTCTGCTGCTGGTGAACTACCGCCCCGAGTACCGCCACCAGTGGGGCAGTCTTACCTATTACATGCAGCTCCGCTTGGACCCGCTCGGGCGTGAAAGTACCGAACGGATGCTCGCCGAACTACTAGGTGGCTCCAAGGAATTGGCGCCGCTTCGCGACTTCATCATCGCGAAGACCGAAGGCAACCCGTTCTTCGTCGAAGAAATCGTGCAGGCGCTGCTTGAGCAGCGGATCCTCGTGCGCAATGGCGCGGCCTACCTCGCACGCCCGCTCGACCAGATCAAGCTGCCGCCTACCGTACAGGGAATCCTGGCCGCACGAATAGACCGGCTGCCGCCGGATGAGAGAACGTTGCTGCAGACACTCGCCGTAATCGGCCCGGAATTGCCGTTCGCGTTGGTGCGTTATGTGACCGGAAAGGCGGATGACGAACTGGAGCGCATGTTGGAGAATTTGCGACGTGGCGAGTTTGTCTACGAACAGCCTGCGTTTCCGGAGACCGAATACACCTTCAAACATGCACTCACGCAAGAGGTCGCTTACAACTCGGTGCTGGCGGAACGTCGGCAAACGCTGCATCAACGCGCCGGAGAGGCAATCGAGGCGCTGTACGCCGAACATATCGAAGACCATCTCGACGGCCTCGCCCATCATTACGGCCGGAGCGCCGACGTCGGCAAAGCCGTGAATTATCTGTATCTCGCGGCCCGGCAGTGCTCAGAGCGCACTGCGGACCCGCAGGCACTTACGTACCTGAATCAGGGACTGGAGTTGGTCGGTACCTTACCCGAAGGGTCCGACCGTTTCCGGCTGGAACGCGCGCTTCAGACCGCGAAGGGCCGGTCGCTATATGTGAGTCAGGGCTGGGGAGCGCCGGAGACAGGGCGTGCATACCAACGGGCCCGAGAGCTTTGCCTGCGCTTCGGCGACAATACTCAATTGTTTTCGGTCCTCTGGGGACTGCGCTTATTTCATCGTTGGAGACTGGAGCTGCGAACCTCCAGAGAGATGGAAAACCAGCTCGTATCTATAGCCGAAGAACCTAACGACCCCGCCATGAAGCTGAATGCTCACGGAGCACTCGGAACGACTTTGCTTTGGATTGGTGAGCTGGTTGCGGCCCGCGAGCATTTTGAGCAAGCGACGAATACAGGTGGTGCGATTCTCAATAGCTTGCGGGTCAGTACCAACGATTATGACCAGATGGCGGTCAGTCTTTCGCTTTCGGCGTGGACCGTAGCCCTGCTCGGCTTCCTGGATAGGGGCATCAACCTCGCGGATCAAGCACTAGCTTGGGCGCAAGGTCAATCACGACCGCTAACTTACGGGCTTGCGCTAATGTACGTCAGCTTGCTCGATCAATTCCGTGGCGATGTGCCGGCGGCGCAAGAGCACAGCGCTGCCGCGCGCGCCATCGCCGCCGAGTACAGGCATCTGCATATAGACGCGATCGCTGCTGTAATTGAGGGTTGGGCACGAAGTTGTCGAGGCGAGGTCGAAAGTGGCATTGACGAAATGCTGTACGGGATTGCGGGGGCCAAGGCCACTGGCTTGCGCCCTCCAACCTTTTTAATTGTTCCGCTAATCGAGGTTTACATTCGACTCGGCCGCAGCGAGGAGGCAGACCGCCTCCTTGCTGACGCTCTCGAAACCGCGCACGAAACTAATCAAAGGCTGCACGTAGCGGAGCTTTATCGGCTAAGGGGCGAAGTGCTACTGAGACCATCACGCAACGAATCCGAGGCGGAATCTTGCTTCCGTGAGGCCATCGGGATCGCGCGGGCTCAAAGCGCGAAATGGTGGGAACTGCGCGCAACCATGAGCCTCGCCCGGCTGCTCGCGGAGCAGGACCGCCGCGACGAAGCGCGGGCGATGCTTGCAGACATTTACAACTGGTTCACCGAAGGCTTTGACACCGCCGATCTGAAAGAAGCCAAGGCGCTGCTGGAGGAATTGAACCGCTAAGCGTTCCTGGCGCCCGTCGCCGTCGGCCCTCGGCTCGCAGGTCCCCGCCCTGGGGCTTGATCCGACGGGCGTCGCAGAACTATATCTTCCGCAATTTGGTCGTCGCCTATTCGGCTATTTTGGGGAAGATTATGGTTTCATCGAAGCAGGTAGCGGCATGCGCAATCTGTGCGGGAGCGGCACCGTTCCTGGTGGCGGCTCCCGTGTTAGGCGCGGATGCGGCGAAAGTGAGTGCGGGCGATACCGCGTGGGTTTTGACTTCTTCCGCCCTGGTGCTGCTGATGACGGCGCCCGGCCTCGCGCTCTTTTACGCCGGGATGGTGAGGCGGAAGAACGTGCTCGCGACGCTAATGCACAGCTTCATTCTCGCCGCTCTGATTTCCGTGCAATGGGCGCTTTGGGGTTACAGCCTTGCGTTTTCACCATGGCACGCACTGGTTGGCGGTTTGCAATGGGCGGGTCTTTACGGGGTCAGCGCAACCGACGCGTATGCGGGTTACTCGGCCACGATTCCGCATCAGGCCTATATGGTCTTTCAATGTATGTTCGCGGTTATCACGCCGGCCTTGATTACCGGCGCGTTTGCCGAACGGATCTCGTTTAAGGGCTTTCTGGTCTTCAGCGTCCTATGGGCGACTTTCATTTATGATCCGCTGGCGCATTGGGTGTGGGGCGTCGATGGCTGGCTTCATCAAATGGGTGCGCTCGATTTTGCCGGCGGCACTGTCGTGCACATATCGTCGGGCGTTTCCGCTCTGGCAGCTGTGCTGATGATTGGCCAGCGGCAGGGTTACCCGCGCGAGCCGATGCTGCCCAACAACCTGACCCTTACGGTTACCGGGGCGGGTTTGCTGTGGGTCGGGTGGTTCGGTTTCAACGCAGGCAGCGCGCTGGCAGCCAACGGTCTCGCGGTCTCAGCCTTCGTTGCGACCAATCTTGGCGCGGCAGCCGCGACGCTCTCGTGGGTAATCGCGGAATGGGCGTGGGCGGGCAAGCCAACCGTCCTGGGCGCCGCCAGTGGAGCGGTGGCCGGTTTGGTCGCGATTACGCCAGCTTCCGGTTTCGTCGCTCCGATGCCCGCGATCATTATCGGCCTTGGCGCCGGAGTCATCTGTTACGCGGCAGTGCGGATGAAGTCCAGGTTCGGCTATGACGACGCACTTGACGTGGTCGGCGTACACGGCGTGGGAGGTTCATGGGGAGCACTCGCCACCGGCCTGTTCGCCAGTGTTGCTGTCAACGCTGGTGGCGCCAACGGGCTGTTTTTTGGCAATCCGAGACAGTTACTGATCCAGGCGATAGCAGTCGCCGCCAGTATCTCGTTCGCTTTCATCGGCAGCCTCGTGCTTCTGCAGCTAACCGACGCGACGGTTGGGCTGCGCGTGGACGACGAGGCCGAACGCATGGGTCTCGACCTCAGCGAACACGACGAAAACGCCTATGCGCTCGAAGCTTAGGGCAAATCAACAGTGGATGCCGCCGAACACCGGAGGAAGCGGCGCCGGTGCAACCCGGAAGCGTCTAGTTGGGGCGCGACTCGATCGCAGCGGCGAAGCCTCGCAGGGCGTTGGCGATGAACGCGCGGACACGCGCCAGGTCTTTCCGGCCGCGCTGCCCAGGTATGTCGGTGTGAGTAAATGAGTCGACTCCCCAGGGCCTGACCGCGGCAATGGCCCGTTCGACGTTATCTGCCGACAGACCGCCTGCGAGAATCACTGGTACGCGCGAGCGGTCGACAATAATGCGGCTGACCAGCCAATCATGCGTCTCACCGCCGGCGAACGGCGGCCCCTTGGCGCCTGATTCCAGCATCAGATAGTCGACGCTTTCCTGGTGTGCATCCGCCTCAGCGACCGTTTCGCCCGCGCGCACCGCAATCGCCCGCAACAGGCGCACCGGTGCGACGCGCGCGCGTATCCAGGCACAGTCCTCGGGTTCGATCTCACGCGCGGCCACATGCACAATGTCGGGCTGGACCGCATCTACCATCGCGCAAATCTCATCGCGATTATCGGATAAGGATAGTGCCACGCCGCGGGCACGCGGGCGAATAGCCGCGAGGACCGCGCGAGCGACATCGTTGTTTATCGCTTCAGCCAGCACCCCAGGCTCGCCCACCACCACGCCGATGAGATCAGCACCCGCCTCTGAGGTCGCCACGGCATCGGCAATGCTAGTCATACTATAGATTTGAATGATCATCGCGATTAAATCTTTCTGATGAAATGCTTACCCTAACAAACGGCTGTGAAAAGGGCGATGAATCGAGCGACGAGAGAACTTCTGCGGTCGGAAGCATGTCAGGCGGCTGCGACCCAAAGCACTTGGAGCCCGATCTGTTGCGCAGCCTGCTAGGCGAGCTCCATGAGACAAATCGGACGGCTGCGGCCGGGTAGCGGCGTCCGCGCTCAGCGCCCTTACCGGGATTTTAAGCTGCTGGCAGCACCGTGCTTGTCCATGGTAGACGATCGCCATGGCAATTTTCAGGATGTACACCGGGACCGACGGCAAGTCTCATCTGGAAGAACAGAGCCTTACTGACCATCCTATGTTACGAAAACCGCAAGCCGCAGAGCATATTATATTTGCTCAACAGCCGGCCGGTACGTTTATCGACTGGCATCCTGCGCCGCGCCGGCAATATGTCATCCTGATATCGGGTGAATTGGAAATCGGTTTCGGCGATGGGACCGTACGGCGCTTCGGACCCGGCGATGCGCGGCTGGTCGAAGACACTACCGGCCAGGGGCACACGACCCGGTTTATCGGAAACGGACCGGTAATTACCGCGGTAATTCCGTTAACGTGATTTTTTGCGATTCCGAGGACCGTTGGGCGAGGATCACTCCTTCCTGCTGGTCAGCATCTCCAATTCTTCGAGCGTGCGCGGCCAGTCCTGGTGCAACAGGCGGGACAAAGCGCGGTCGGCGAGCAGTCGGCCGCCTGTCTGGCAGCGGGCACAATAGTTAGCTTCGTTAGCCGCATAGCGGATGCGTTGGATAAGCGCGCCGCAGCGCGGGCATGGCTTGCGATAGCGCCCATGCACCGCCATCCCCTCCTGGAACGCAGTCACCTTTTCGGGAAAGGCTGCACCCGCCCTGCTCCTCAAGCGCTCGACCCAGCTTTCAAGGGTGGTCCGAATCGCGCCAAAGAGCCGCGCAATCTCTTCGTCGCTAAGCTTCGTTGTCATGGCCGCTGGAGACAGCCGCGCTTCAAAGAGAATCTCGTCCGAATAGGCGTTGCCAATCCCGCTGAATAAACGCGGGTCGGTGAGTGCACGCTTGAGGGTGTGGTTTGCGGATCTGAGAACAGAAGCGAACTGCGCGAGATCCGTGTCGAGGACCTCCAGCCCGCCTGCGTCAAGCGCGCGTAGCGCGTCCTCGCCGGCTACCAGGTGCAGCGAGGCCCGCCGCTGCGTGCCGGCTTCCGTCAGCTGCAGGCTGCCGTTGGAAAAATCGAAGACCGCCAATGCGCGCGACGCCAGCCCCGGGCGGCCTTCCTTCCAATGGAGCCGGCCGGCAATCATTAAGTGCAGTACCAGCCACAGTTCATGGTTTAGCCCAATCGCAATTCGCTTGCCGGTTCTGCGCAATTCGCGTACCCGCTTGCCTTCTGCCGCAGAGAGCGGCGGATTGACGGTACGCAGAAGAAAGGGACTGGCCAAGCGAATCTTCTCAAGCGTCTGACCAGTGATTCGTTGGCCGAGCGCTTCTATATAAACAACAATATCAGGCAGTTCAGGCACCGGGTTTCTCCTGATTGACAGCGCCTGCCAACCGATCTAGAGGCAGGCTGCGGATGCCAATACTCCACCCGCGAGGGTCATCCTGATGGAACAGCATAGCTATTTTACCGATGACTTGTTCCGTTTTCTCAAAGAGCTGCGCCAGCATAATGAGCGCGAATGGTTCCAGCGGAATAAGGAGCGTTACGAAAGCGCGGTTCGTGGCCCGTTTATCAGCTTCATCGGGGACCTGGGCGCTCCGTTGAAGAAAATTAATCCGCACATGATCGCGGACCCTCGGCCGGTGGGCGGTTCGATGATGCGCATCTATCGCGATATCCGCTTCTCACGCGACAAGAGCCCTTACAAGACTTCGGTCGCCGCGCACTTCTGGCATTCTCAGGGCAAGGAAGGAGCAACCCCGGCTTATTACCTGCATCTTGAACCTGGACAATCGATGATTGGAGCGGGAATTTGGCGGCCCGAGCCCGCTGCGCTCAAGAAAATCCGCGACGCCATTGTAGCCGACGGCAAGCGATGGCGGCGGGTTACTTCGGCTGCAGAGTTTCGCGCAAGCTGCGGGATGGCAGGCGAATCACTCAAGCGGCCGCCGGCAGGTTACGATCCCACCCATCCGCTGATCGAAGACATCAAGCGCAAGGACTTCGCCACGAGTACGCCGCTGGATGATCGGCAAGTCTGCGGGCCGGATTTCATGAAGTCCGTGCTGGACGCATTCCGCGCAAGCGCCCCCTTTGTTCAGTTTCTCTCGGATGCAATCGGGCTGGCGTGAGTCGAAGTGAGCCAGCAGCCGCCTTTGATTGCCGGGCAAGACTGCACGTATAAATTCTCATTCGGGTTTCCGAGCAACAAATCGTACTTCAAGCCGACGCGGAACCCCTGGAATCAAGCCTACGACTCAGGGGGGGCCATAGCGGCACCGCCTCGTCAGTAGCAGCAGGGTTAGAGCGGATGGGCGCACGAATCGTCGAGGTGCCGTCGATAACGCTGGCTCAACAATACGAGGGCCGCCCTCATACGATCAGAGAAGCTCGCAACTGCGGGATGGCGGTCGGTCATCGGCTTGATCGCGGATACTGATGACTGAAGCGGGATGTGTGCTGTTGCCGAAGCCACGACGGCGGTAGCGCATTATCTGGTAGCCATTCAGCGACGGCTCCGAGATCATCGGCAGATAAGTGTCTGCGGCGACGCTGCCATGAATCAGGATAACCGGCTCGCCGATTCCGCGCACTTCGAACTCCAGCTGAAGGCCGCCGACTGCCTCCATCTGAAGCTCCGACTATTATTCTTCGGTCGCCCCCGCCTCCGTCATCTCTTGAACGATGGCCCCACGTACGCATTGGGCGGAGGCTGTTGCTGCGCGGCTCGTGTGGATAGCGCGGACACATTCGGGCCCACGGTAATCCCACCATCGACGATCATTGCCGTTCCCGTGACCCACTCTGATTCATCGCTCGCGAGATAGAGGACCATCGAGGCGATATCCTCCGGACGTCCAACCCGAGGGATCGTCTGAGCATGATCCAGCGCCTGGGCCACTGCCGCAGGATCTGACAACTCGGGCAGAGCACCCCAGATCGGCGTGTTGATGGCGCCAGGGCAGATGCAATTCACGCGAATGCGGTCGCGCCCAAGCTGAAGTGCGGCTGCCCGCGTCAGACTGATAACTGCCCCTTTGGCTGCCGCATATGCTGCGCCATAGGGCGATGGAAGAAACGAAGCCACCGATGAGGTCGAGATGATCGAGCCGCCGCCGGCCTTGCGCATCGGCTCAACCGCGTACTTGATGCCGAGGAACACCGCGCGCAGCAGGACAGCGATGGTCTTGTCCCAATCCTCGGCGCTGATGGCCTCGATCGGACCTACGGCGCCGATCAGGCCGGCATTGTTGAACATGATGTCCAGCCGTCCGTACTCGCGCACGGCCCGCTCAACGAGCGCTTTGATGTCCGGTTCGCTCGAGACGTCGGTATATTGAAACACCGCACGTCCGCCCGCGGCCGAAATTTCACTGATTACTCGTTCGCCGCCCTGGGAATTCAAATCCGCCGGCAGCACGGCCGCCCCTTCTCTGGCGAGACATAACGCGGTGCCACGGCCGATTCCACTCGCCGCACCGTTGTTCACCGCAACCTTTCCATCAAGTCTGCCCATAGATTATCCTCTCATTCGCCCACAGCATCGCGCGGCTCACTTGAATTTCACCAGTCGCGTTCAGATCGAAAACGGCCCAAGAGTCACTTACGCGCTTTTGCCTTGTAATGGTCAAGCCCTGTGGCGTCGAGTGGATCCCCCGATTTTCCTCAAAGTGATTCCTTCTCGCTGACGGACGAACCGGCCTCAGTATTGCGATACGGGGGTGAGTCATCTCAATTTGTGGCATCTGGCCCGACGAGGCTTAAACTAGTGCACCGCCGGTAGTGTTCACTAGACGCTCAGTGATACAAAAAGACGGTCCGTTAGCTTTTTGGTGGGCTATGCGGTGCTCGAATTGCGGAATTGAGAATGCGGTGGGCTCGCGGTTTTGCAATCAGTGTGGAACGGCACTCGGTAAGACCTGCCCAAAATGTGCTGTCGAGAATGCTCACGACGCTAAATTCTGTTCACAGTGCGGCGCGTTGCTCGAATCCACTTCGGACCGCATTGATTCTCAATCTCTCGAGCATGTCTCGGCCGGAGAACGTCGCCATCTCACGGTGTTGTTTTGCGATCTGGTTGGCTCAACTGAGATCGCCGCGCAACTCGACCCGGAAGAATGGCGTGACGTAGTTGCCGGCTACCATCGCACCGCGGCTGAGGCGATAACCCGATACGGTGGTCACGTCGCCAAGTATCTTGGCGACGGCATAATGGCGTATTTCGGCTGGCCCGAGGCCCAAGATAATGATGGCGAACGCGCGGTCCGCGCGGGCCTGGCAATTCTAGAAGCCATTTCGAAGCTCAACGATAAATCCCCACGTCCCAAACTCACTGCACGACTCGGTATCGATTCCGGTCCGGTAGTGGTTGGTGCCGGCGCCGGCAAGGAGGCTGACGTCTTCGGTGATGCGCCAAATATCGCCGCCCGGCTCCAGGCGACAGCGGCGCCCGGCACGGTACTGATAACCGCAGCTACGCATCGCTTGATATCGGGACTGTTCGTAGTCGAAGCACTTGGGCCGCGGGCGCTCAAGGGAATTACGACTTCCCTGGAAGTCTTCCAGGTCGTACGTCCGACCGGGGTCCACGGCAGGCTCCAGGCAGCACGTGGATTCACCCCATTTGTCGGGCGCGAGGAGGAGTTGCGGGTGCTGCTCAGCCGCTGGGAGCGCACGCGTGAGGGCGAGGGTCAGGTCGCACTGATAATCGGAGAGCCTGGAATTGGCAAATCGCGCCTGGTCGCAGAGTTCCATGACCGCATTCGCGATACCCCGCACATCTGGATGGAGAGCGCGGGCGAGCAATTCTTCGAGAACACGCCATTTCATGCAATCGTCGAAATGCTCTCGCGCTGGCTCGAATTGCAGGACGCCGCCAACCCCGAGGAGCAATTCAAACGGGTAGAGCGGGCGCTCGCCTCGGCGGGTCTCATGGTGGCTGAAATCGCACCGCTGATTGGCGACTTGCTGCAATTGCCGGTAGGTGAGCGCTACTCGACATCGAACTTCACGGCCGAACAAAAGCGTCGGCGACTGCTCGGGGCGCTCAGCGGATGGATATTGGGGGCAGCCAAGCTTCAGCCCTTGGTGATGGTGGTTGAAGACCTTCACTGGCTCGATCCATCGACCCTCGAGTTGCAGCAACTGCTCGCCGAGCAGGGTGCGACTGCGCCGCTAATGCTGCTGTACACAGCGCGCCCCGAGTTTCACGCGCCGTGGCCTACACGCACCCATCATACTCAAATAACGCTGAACCGCCTGAGTCCGCGGACCGTACGGCAGATGGTATCACTGGTAGCGGCGAACAACGCCTTGGCGAGTGAAAGTGTTGATGCAGTCGTCGAACGAACCGGCGGAGTGCCGTTGTTCGTTGAAGAGGTGACTCGTGCAGTACTGGAGAGTAGTAGCGGGCGGATTCCTGGCCACGAGATTCCGGCGACGCTCCGTGATTCGCTGATGGCCCGTCTGGATCGTCTGGGGCCTGCCAAGGAGGTCATTCAGATTGGCGCGGTCATCGGCAATGATTTTTCCTATGGACTCTTGGAAGCGGTCCATCCAATTCCTGAGCAAGACCTACAAGGGGCTATCCGCAGAGCGACCGATGCGGAATTGGTTTACGTCATGGGCATCCCACCAGATGCCGAGTATCAATTCAAACATGCGCTCATTCGTGATGCCGCCTACGAAGCGTTGCTCAGAAGCCGCCGCAAAGAAATCCACTCGCGGATTGCGGAAGTATTGGTGGGGAAGTTTCCGGACAGGGTAACATCAGCACCCGAACTCCTCGCGCATCACTACACTGAAGCGGGCTTCATCGAAGAAGCCATCCCTTATTGGCAACGGGCAGGTGAGAATGCTGCTCGGCGTTCTGCCAATTTGGAGGCAGCCAATCATGTCAGTACGGCTTTGAAGCTGCTGCACTCGCTGCCAAACACTCCCGATCATCTGCAACAAGAACTCGACCTCAGGCTAATCCTGGGTCCGGTAACGGTGGCAATTAAGGGTTACGGCGCTGAAGACGTCCTGCTGACCTACACGCGGATTGTCGAACTTTGCCAGCAAATGGGCGAGACGCCCCGTCTGTTGGCCGCACTTTATGGATTATGGTCGTTTTACGGTGCACGAGCCGATTACAAGAGGGTTCGCGAGCTTGCCCAGCAGTTGCTCAACCTTGCAGAGCGGCAACAGGATCAACCTTGGTTGGTTATCGGGCATTGGACTTTGGGCTGCAGCCTGTTTTATACGGGAAAATTTTACGAGGCGCATGGGCATTTTCAAGAGGCTCTCAAGCTCCACGAACCACGCCTCCATCAGTCGCTCGCGCATGAATATGGATATGATGCCGCAGTCGCCTGCCTCAGCCTTTCAGCGCTGGAACTTTGGCTCGTTGGGTATCCGGAGAGTGCGCTCTGCACGAGTCTACGTGCTATCGACTATGCTCGCTCTCTGGCGCACCCTTTCAGTTTGGGCTTCGCCCTCGCCTTCGCCGCCTGGCTTCACCACTACCGTCGGGATCTTGAGGCGGTTCTATCCATCACGAAAGATTTGCTTAATCTCTCGCGTGAGCAGAGCTTCCCTTACTGGGAAATGATAGCAGAGATTTTGCGGGGCTGGGCGTTGGCGGAAACCGAAGAGAGGGAGGCTGGCATCAGCCTGATCCGCGAGGGAATAGATAATTGGCGCGCTACAGGAGCGGAAACAAACCGGCCTTTTTATCTCGCGTTATTGGCCCTGGCGTGCGCCAAAGGGGAGGACACCAGCCAAGCTCTCTCTGTGATCGCGCAAGCATTCGATTGCGCTCACAGAACAGGCGAATCGTTTCACGAGGCTGAGCTGTACAGAATAAGAGCGGAACTAATACTCAAATCGAGCAGTAACCAACACTCGGTGTCACATGCTGAACAATATCTGTTAAATGCCCTAGAAGTCGCTCGTCAGCAAAAGGCCAAGTCCCTGGAGCTTCGCGCCGCGACTACACTCGGGAATCTGTGGCTCGGCTATGGTAAAGCTGCCGATGCTTACAAGCTTATCGCCGAGACTTATCGGTGGTTCACCGAAGGCTTCGACAGCCCCGACCTGAAAGAGGCAAAGGCGCTCCTCGAAGAGTTGAGCAAGTAGAAGAGTATGCGGTGCCCGAAATGCGGATCCGAGAGCGCGTTGAGGAAGCGCTTCTGCGCCAACTGCGGTGCTGCACTTCTCATTCTTTGTCCAGAGTGCGAGGCTGAATCGCAACCGGGTAAATCATTCTGCGACGATTGTGACGGAGACCTCGAAACCGCTCTGTCAGCTGCGGGCAAAAGGCCGGCGGCTGCTAGCAGGATCATGAATCAATTGGAAACACAAATCCAACTTGACAGAGGCCAATCCATGAAACGAGCCTTAACGGCGCTAGTAGCAAGCACGATATTGCTTACGTTAACAACGCTGTCTTCTTCATTTGGAGCAGCACAAAAATTATCCAGTGTCGGTACTCAGACCGGCACCGCTGCATGCTATAGCAAGCGACTAAGGGGACACCGCACTTCCAGCGGCCAACGCTACGATCCCAACGCTTTAACTGCTGCACACGCCACAATACCGATTGGCACGCAGGTTAGAGTCACCAATATCGACAACGGTCGAAGCGCGGTTGTGACTGTAAATGATCATCTGTCGGCACATGCGGGCGGTGGAATTATCCTGGACATTTCTCAGCGCGCTTGCAAAGACTTGGAGTTCCCCCGCACGGGGGAAGCCAAGGTCAAACTCGAAGTGCTCGGCTCGACCGGCTCCGCCAAATCGCATTAGTCACCATCGGGGCGGGAAGCTCCCGTTCGCGGCGTGTATCGGGCGCATCCGGACCATCTCTCTTGGTGGTGGAAGGGTAGAGATGGTACACTCCCTACCACGGCGGCTCGTCGCCAAACAAGAGCATCTCCACCAGTTCGGCGGCCCATGCGGGTTCCGCGGCGCATTCGTCTGGCTCATAGCTTCGTGAAACCGTCCGCGCTCCACTGTTCAGAGCCCACGCCGTTATGGACGACGAATAGCCCATCCGGATCATACTTCCGCTTAATTTCTGCGAGGCGCGGGTAGTTGCTCCCTCAGTACGATTGCTGCCATCTCTTCTCGAAGTAATTGCTCTCGCTGACATACGATCCAGGGTCGGCCACGAGTGCTCGAAGCTGACTCATACATCGGTCGATGCGCTCCGCAGCTTTCCGCCCTTCCTTAACTGATGGCTCATGTCCGGGAATTCCGGGATATGCGGGTCTCTGGCCGTCCGCTGAGATCGCCAAAGCAAACGCTGTCAGCACGGCTGGATTCATCGCGGTGCTTTTAGCTGCAGCGATCGCCTCGGGTGGCGCCATCGCGATCTCGTGCATGTGCCGCGTCCAAATCAGAAGCGAATCAGGTGCATTGGAAGTGCCCTGGTAGCTGTGGCCGCCGCCCTTGACCACGAGGCGCAAGTTATTTTCGCGGGCAAAAATTCACGGCAGCCGCAATGTCATGGACATTTCTTGCGGCGACCGCGTAAAGGCTTGGTTTGGTGGCCCACGCGCCGACCCACCCCAAGGTCTGCGTGAGGCCCGGCTGATCGCCGATATAATAAGGATTTCTCAGATTACCCGAGAAAAGTCTGTCGGCACCACCTCTCGGATCAGTCTTGAGTAGCGAGAAAGGAAAGTTTACAGGAATCAAATTTCCGCCGACTGAATCGCCGAGTTGCTTCCACTCCAATTTCGATGGCCACGTAGGATCGGAAGGACGGCGCCGGCGGAACGTCGTACTCGCCGCCGGGCCGAGCGGCAAAATCGGCAGGAGCGCCACCGATCCAATTGCCTTCAAGAATGCTCTTCTGTTCATTACCCCCGTCCACAAGGCGCTATTTTCCCCACGACGATCGCCTCCCGGGCTCGCGTCTCAGGCGATGGTGGTCCTGGCTTCGTATTTACGAATCTTCTGTGCACTGGTTCCGCCCCCGGCGCTCGCTCTGCCCACTTCAATGGCTATTGTGTGCATTTCGCCCATCGCGCCAAAGGATCGAGGGTGTCGCGAGCTTTACCAGCCTGCGCTAGTCGATTCCGCGCGCGGAGAGGAATAAATCAAGTGTTGGTCGTTGCGCTGCGGTCCGCCTAGCTGCGAATGCGCCGCCGCGTGGGTTTTTCGATTGGCAGGTCTTCGCGATTGCCCCATTCGCCCCACGAGCCCAGGTAATTGCGAACTCGAGGATAGCCTGCGAGGCGCAATGCGTAATAGGCATTGGCTGAGCGATAGCCGCCCTGGCAATAAGGGATTATCTCGCGCTCGGGCCTTAAGCCCATCCGCTCGAACTCCTCCCGCAGTTGCGTGACCGGCTTGAAAGCCCCGCGGTCATCGAGAGCATGCCTCCAGTCGCGATGAATCGCCCCCGGAATCGCACCGCCGCGGCGCGCGCGAACTCGTTCGCCGAAGTATTCTTCGTCACTGCGGACGTCGAAGATCTGCACGTCCGGATTGCCGAGATGGTCGGCGACGTACGTATACGTCGCGAGCGCGCCGGCCTGCGGTGTTCCCTGGAAATTGCTTGGAGCGATTGTGACCGATGTCGTGACCAGTTTGCTGTCAGCCAGCCCATTCAGGCCGCCATCGAGCATCCGCACCGAGGGATGTCCCATGTATTCGAGCAGCCACCCACCGCGAGTTGCCCGCATTCCGGAATCGCTTTCATAGAAGACCACGGTCTCGCGCCCGGTAATACCCAGTGCTGAAAAAATCCAGGCAAGCTGGCCGCGGAATTCATTCATGCTGGCGTCGCCGGTATCGCTATGATGGAACGGGAAGGGGTCGAAATGGCGAGCGCCCTCGAGATGCCCGGCCCAGTATTCCGCCGCCGGCCGCGTGTCAATCAGAACGACGGCAGCGTCGCTGCTTCGAGCAGCAAGCCATTGAGGGCCAATCAGAAATTCTAGTTCATTCGCCGGCATCCTTGTCTCCCTTCATGGCGGCGACAGGTCAACTCATAGCGCTGCCGACCGCTTCGCTGATAGAACGAAATCCGTCGCGTATCAGCAAGTCGCGCAGGCCGGATTTAATCCGCCTTACCTGCCCGGGACCATGGTAAATCAAGCCGGTGTACAGTTCGATCAGGCTCGCGCCGGCCCGGACATGGCCGTAAGCATCCTCCGCGCTGGCGATTCCTCCGACACCGATTATCGGCATTCGGCCGCGCGTCAGCCGATAAATGCTGGCAATGACTTCGCGGCTGCGGAGCTTGAGCGGTTCGCCGCTCAACCCGCCTTCGAAGGGCGAGACCACGCCGAGCGCGGCATGATCGAGACTGGTATTGGTCGCAACAATGCCGGCGACCCGGAGTTCGAGGGCGGCGGCGCAAATCTCCGCCATCATCATAATTTCCAGGTCCGGCGCAAGTTTTATCAACAGCGGCGGCTCCGCTCCAATTTCGCCGGATGCACGCCGAATCGCCTCAATGACTGTACGCATCCGCTCCGGAGCCTGGAAGTCGCGCAGGCCCGGCGTATTCGGCGAAGAGAGATTGACCACGACGAACTCGCAATTCACCGCCATTCGGCGGATTAACGCCGCATAGTCTTCAGGCACCTGCTCAGACGGCGTATCGCGGTTAGGCCCGAGATTCAACCCGATTCGCATCCTGGTGGCCGTCGCATGGATTTGCCCGAGCCGCGAGGCAACCCTATCCATGCCGTCGCTGGGAAAGCCCATGCGATTGATCAGCGCATGGTGTTCAGGAAGCCGCCAGATTCGTGGCTGCGGATTCCCCATCTGCGGCCGGGGTGTAATCGTCCCGATTTCGGCGAAACCGAAGCCCAATCTCTCCCACGCCTCAACCGCCACCGCATCCTTATCCATTCCCGCCGCCAGCCCTACCGGGTTCGAGAAGCTCAGCCCGAAGGCCTTGGTCTGCAATTCGGGAGGGTCGCGCCGGGAGCCGAGTCGTGGCGCATGTCTCAACAACGCGAGGGTCAGGCGATGAGCCTGCTCGGGGTCGATCCTGAACAGCAGCGGCGCGAACAGGGAGTAGGCGATATCATACGGCGTCCGCATCGCCGCGAATCATGCAACCAACCAGCGGCGCGCGCAAATGCTATGGCAGGGCCGCAGGTTGTACATGCTGTTGATTGGCAATTGGGCGGCCGGGCCTCGAAGATAGCGCCGGCCGGTAGGGCGGAGTAGCAATAAAGCGAGATGCTATGATGGATGGGAGTGGCTGTGGGAACCTCGAAAAATACTCACGCGACGATGCAAGTAAAGCTCATCGACTATGCGCAGGCGCCTTTGGAGAAGCTCTATGCCGCCTTTCGCACCTGCTACTCTGGCGATACGCCGATCGAAATCTGGCAAAAGATCGAAGCGGAGAAGATCGGCCACGACCGGATCCGCGAGTTCGTCGGCGAGCGGCTCAAAACCGGTCATGCGTCGCCGCTCGAACAGGTCGTGTTCTGGTTCGCTATCGCCGGGGTTTCGCGCTCACTCTCCCATCAGTTCGTGCGCCATCGTATCGGCATCAGCTTCGAACAACAGAGCCAGCGCTATGTCAAATTCAAGCAGGAACGGCTTGCGTATGTGATGCCGGAATCATGGACGCGCGCCAAATTGGACGACGAGTTCGCCGAGTTGCTTCGGAAAACCTCGGAACTCTACCGGCGGGCGCTTGACGCGGGCATCCCGGCCGAGGACGCACGCTTTATTCTTCCTAATGCGGCGCCGACCAACTTTCACGTGATGGTCAACTTTGCCGAGATGCTGCATATTTGCGACCTGCGTCTATGCGTGCGCGCGCAATGGGAAATCCGGAGGATGGTGGCGCTGATGCGCGCGGAGATCAAACGGGTGCTGCCCGAAATAGCGGTGTTCCTGCAACCGAAGTGCGGCGAAAACCGCATGGGCTATTGCGACGAATCATTGGAAGATTGGAAAAAGTGCCCGCTCGGACGCGTGCGGCCGCATAAGTCGGCATTATTCGAGTTGTACGAAATCTACGGGCAAAAGAAGGCGCAGGCCCTCGGCGATTCTGAATTTCGCGAGGTCGAGCAGCGCGAGCAGCTGTAGAGCCTCTACTGCGAACCCGGTCGAGCCTGTTCCTACGCGTTCACTGTGACCGTGTCCGCGGCATCGGGCCAATGAACGCAGCTCCTCATCGCGGCATTTGCGGTTTCTTTCAATCCGCGGCAAATCTTCCTATCATTCGCAGCATCTAGCAGAAACCATCGAAGGGATCGGAACGACATTGGGCCTGATCGAAGCCACTTTCCCCGGAGCATCCCGGTTAATCGATCCGTGTACGTATTGCCGACAGGAAGAAGGCGTATTCTACGTTCCATGGCCCGATATACCCGCTAATGAATTGTTCCTGGTCTGCGGGCGATGCCTGTGGCGGAAGTTCCATGAAGTTCCCAAAGGCCCTAAGCGCCGGGAAATGCTCAGAAAAGTGTTCGCTTGCCGGCTCTTCGGCCGCTGCCTCAATAGAAACAGCTCCGCCTGATCGCGGCTGCTCGGGGGTGCCACCAGGCGAAGCGCCAACGGAGCAGGGCAAACGAGTCTGCGAGGTGCCCATTAGCACGATAACGGGTGCTCCACTGCCGACTCGCAAACTCGAAGTTGCGCTGCGGCGGCTGCGCGCCTCGATGCAGGATTGCACGCGCTGCGATGCATTGGTTCGTTGCCGGTCACGGGTGGTTCCGGGCGACGGCAGCGTGCCGGCAGATGTGGTGTTTGTCGGAATCGCGCCGGGACGCCTAGGCGGTGACCGCACCGGAATTCCCTTCAGCGGCGATCGCTCAGGGCAGTTGCTGCGGCGAATGATCGAGCGCTCGGGGCTGAAGCGGGTCTTCATCACCAATCTGGTGCGATGTAATCCGCGCGATGCCGCCGGCCGCAATCGCGACCCCACCGCCGATGAAATCGCGCAGTGCCGGGGGCATCTGCGGGCAGAATTTTCGATTGCACGGCCGCGCATCGTAGCCTGCCTGGGCGTTATGGCATGGAAGGAATTGGCAGGGCGCGCAGCCCCGTTCACACCGATGGGCGGCAGACCCGCAGAGATTGATGGGTTAGTGCTTTTTCCAATGTATCATCCGGCATTCGTGAATCGCGGCGCCTATCCAATTCGGTCATACGCCAGGGATTTCGCGCGCCTCTCCCGCTTAAGCGCCGGCATCCGATAATTGAGCCCCAGGATGAAGCAGGTGGGGGAGCAATTTCGCTCGATGCACAACGAGTTCGAAGCGCACATCGATGCAGTCCGAATCGATATAAAACGCCTCGATAATATTGCCGAGTTGCACGAGCGATGAGCCTCAGTCGAAGCGAAGCTGGCCCAACGCAATTGAGCGTCATCCACTTACGGCAAAGCGCATTCACGGTTTAACAAATTTGAGCACAAAGCGATCCTGCGTGTGATTTACTTTCCAGAACGGCTCCGTACGCGGGTCATTGGGATTACGCAGCACGTCTGAAGTGGCGGCGAGCCGGAACCCCGCTTTTTCGATTTCACTGACCTCGAAGCTTTCATCTATCCGATGCAGCGTATTGGCGTCGCTCGCACCGGTGCCCGGTTTGGCGCTGTTATCGACCAGACCGTAGATGCCCCCCGTCTTGAGTGCAACGAAGACGGCTCGGTTAATGTTGTCTCGATTGAAGCCCCGTCCAACCATGTCATGGTAATTCATGTTGATAATCACGGCGTCCAGCGAACCCGGCGGTACGGGCAACAAGTCGGGGGAGTCGAACGGCTTCGTAATCTCGACCACGTTGGACATGCTGGGTTCTTTGAGGCGCGCCTGCCACATTTCTCCGGCCTTCTTGAACCTCGCCGGGAACTGCATGTTTTGTGAATAGACCTTGCCGCCGGGACCAACCGTGCGCGCCAGCAGTTCCGTGGTGTAGCCGCCCCCAGCCCACAGGTCGGCGACTTTCATTCCAGGCTTGATGCCGAAAAACGCCAGAAGCTGCTCGGGCTTGCGTGAAGGGTCGAGATTGCGGTCGGCAGCCGGGCGCGCCGACGAGTTGACCGCATCCGCGATATATCCAGGGATCTGTGACTGCGGCACGGCGCTGGCGCGCTCGACCTCGGCGGCATTCGCGCGTATCCCGGCAATGACCAAAACTATGAGAATTGAGATGAATGCGTAACGCTTCAATGGGCTCCTCCTGGGGGACCAGGCTCTCCGTACCGGCTAGCCGTAGTGTGCGAATTAACTATATTCTCAGACACAAGTGATAGCGGGCCCAGGCCCGCAACGCGAATGGGACCCAGCATCGACGAAGCAGCTCCGGACTTTGCCGGACTCCGCGTATTCGCATTTGAGAGCCGAATGGCCGCAGAGGCCGCCAGCCTCATCGAGCGATTTGGCGGGCGTGCGACGGTGGTGCCGGCGATGCGCGAAGTGCCCTTACAAGATAATCACGCCGCGTTTGACTTTGCCGCAAGGCTGCTCTCTGGGCAAATCGACCTCGCTATTTTTCTGACAGGCGCAGGCGTACGCGAACTCTTCCGCGTGACGGATACCTGCTACGCGCGCGAGCAGCTCATCAGATCCTTGGCCGGAGTGGTGACCGTCGCGCGCGGGCCCAAGCCGGTGACAGCGCTTCGCGAACTCGGACTTGAGCCAACGATAACAATTCCCGAACCGAATACCTGGCGCGAAATTCTTTCGTCGGTAAGCCGGTTCATGCAGCTGGAAGGCAAGCACGTCGCGATCCAGGAATACGGTGTTTCGAACCGCGATTTCATCGCGGGGCTTGAAGCACGCGGTGCACAGGTATTCCTGGTGCCCGTTTACCGCTGGGCGTTGCCCGAAGAGCGCGGCCCTCTGCGCGACGCTGCCTGCGCAATCGCGCAGCGCGAAGCGGACGTGGTCTTATTCACCAGTTCAGCGCAGGTGACCAACCTGATTCAGCTCGCGGATGCTGCCGGCGTCGGCGCGGAAATGCGCCGCGGGATGCGCGAGGCCGTGGTCGGGTCGGTTGGGCCGGTGTGCTCCCAGGAGTTGCGCGCGCACGGCATCGAGCCCGACTTCGAGCCCGCGCATCCGAAGCTGGGCCATCTGATCAAGGAAGCGGCCGCCCGCAGCGCGAAAATCCTTCGTCACAAGCGCAGCCAGAAGGTTGAGGTCGTTGAAGTCCGTCGGCAGGGCGAGCTGACACCCGTCAAATTGGACTCAAGTTCACTGGCGACTCATCCACTGATGCAGGCTTGCCGGCGCGCGCCGACACCTTACACTCCGATTTGGCTGATGCGGCAAGCGGGGCGGTATCTGCCCCAGTATAAGCGGGTGCGCGACCGCCATCCATTCCTGGAGATGTGCCGCCAACCGGATCTTGCCGCCGAGGTCACCCTTGCCGCGGTCGAGCGTTTGGGCGTGGATGCGGCGATAATTTTTGCTGACATCCTGTTACCCTTGATGCCGATGGGCGTCGGACTCAGGTACGAAGCCGGCGACGGGCCGATAATCGAACAGCCGATTCGCACTGAGGCCGGCCTCCAAAAACTCACGGCTGTTCCTGTTGCCGAATCGCTGGGGTTCGTCGCTGAGGCGATCAGAATCGTTCGGCGCGAGTTGTCAAATCGCTTACCGTTGATTGGTTTCGCCGGCGCCCCGTTCACCCTCGCTTCGTATCTGGTCGAGGGTGGTTCGTCACGGCAATATCAAGCAACTAAGACGCTGATGTACACCAACCCGGCGGTGTGGCACCAAATGATGGAGCTGCTGGCCGGAACGAGCACCGAATATCTGAAGCTGCAAATCGAAGCCGGCGCGGACGTCGTGCAACTCTTTGACAGTTGGGTCGGCAGCCTTGGACCGGACGATTACCGCCACTTCGTTTTGCCGTATACGCGACGCGTGATTGCCGCGGTGCCGCCCGGAGTGCCGGTTATCCATTTCGGCACGGTTACCGGGGCGCTGCTGGAACTGATGCGCGAGGCGGGTGGCGACGTAATTGGTCTGGATTGGCGCGTCGACCTGGCGGAGGCGTGGCATCGCCTCGGCCCGGACGTCAGCGTGCAAGGCAATCTCGATCCGGTGGCGCTGTTCGCGGACGTGGCGGAGATCAAACGCCGGGCACGCGAAATCCTCGACCGTGCAGCCGGCCGGCCTGGCCATATCTTCAACCTCGGACACGGCATCCTGCCGGAGACACCCGTTGACCACGTAATCGCTTTGGTCGACATGGTGCATGAGATGAGCGCGAGCTAGCAGCGGCTGGATGGATGTAGGGTGAGGCCGATTCGGCTACTCTGGGGGAGAACGTGCGCGAAAGAGAGCCGGGTTGTCAGGCGGTGATGCTGATCGGGTTTGGCGGCCCGACTTCAGCGGCTGACGTGCGGCCGTTCCTGGAACGAGTACTGGCGGGCAAGCCGGTTCCGCGCGAGCGCTATGAAGAGGTGGCAAGGCATTACGAGGCCCTCGGGGGCCGCTCGCCCTACAATGAAATGACGATGCGGCTGGCGGCGGCGCTGCAGGACAAGCTGCGGCGGATGGGGATGCATGCGCCGGTCGTCGTAGCGTTTCGTAACACGGCGCCCTTTTTCGAAGACGCGTTGCGCGATCTGAACAGGCGCGGAATCCGGCGCGCGCTCGGTTTTGTCCTCGCGGCCCATCGTTCGGAGGCGAGTTGGGACCGCTATCTCGATGAGATCAACTTGACGCGTGAGCGGCTGGCACCCGATGTCCCGGAAATTGAATACGCGCCTTTGTGGCATGATGATCCACGGTTTGTGGAAGCTGTCGCGTCGCGAGCGCGCGCCGCACTCGAACACCTCGACGCGAGCGCCCGCGCACACGCCGAATTGATTTTCACTGCCCATAGTATTCCACTCTCGATGGCCGGACGCGCCGGCTATGTCGAGCAGTTGAACGAATCGGCGCGGCTGGTCGCGCAGCGCCTCGGACGCAGTAGCTGGACGCCCGCATTTCAAAGCCGCAGCGGCAGTCCGCGCGACCCCTGGCTGGAGCCGGACGTCAGGGATGTCTTGCGCAGGTTTTCCGGGGGTCATGTGGTTCTAGTGCCCCTTGGTTTCCTGTGCGACCATGTCGAAGTGCTGTATGACCTCGATATTGAGGCGGCGAAGGTCGCGCGTGAAGCGGAGGTCACGATGATACGTGCGGCGACCGTCGGTGAACATCCAAAGTTTATCGAGATGATCGCGAAGTTCGCCGCTGCACGACTATCGGTCTCGTCTCGAACTGCTTGAGGAAAGCCATGCAGCAATGAGCGCGCAATTCACAACAATCCCGCGCGTCGCGGTGCTCGGCGGAGGTATTACCGGACTTGCTGCGGCTTATCGTTTGCGTGAGCTTGCCGCAGCACATGAAATGCCGCTCGAGACGGTCCTGCTGGAGAGCAGCGCACGAGTAGGCGGCGCACTCGAAACTATCCGCTCGAACGATTATGTAATCGAAACCGGCGCCGATTCGATTTTGTCTGAAAAGCCCTCGGTGCTCAGGCTTGTTAAGCGGCTCGGACTCCAAGCTGACGTCATCGGCACCCAGGAACGCTTCCGGCGCACTTACGTGGTGCACGACGGGAAGCTGGTGGCGATTCCCGATGGGTTTTCCCTGATGGCCCCGGCGCTCATCCGGCCGGTGCTGAGCAGCGGCCTTTTCAGTCCGCTCGGTAAATTGCGAATTCTCGCCGAGCCGCTGATTCCCCGCCGGCGGCGGCGCGACGATGAAAGCCTGGCCGCTTTCGTCAGGCGGCGGCTGGGACGCGAAGTTCTCGACCGGGTTGCGCAGCCGCTTGCGGGCGGGATCTACACCGCCGACCCGGCGATACTGAGTGTCGCGGCGACGATGCCGCGCTTTGTCGAAATGGAGCGGCGCTATGGCAGTCTGATTCGCGGGCTTAAGGCCGCGTCCCGCTCCAATCGAGCTGCGCGGGAAGCCAGCGGCGCGCGCTGGAGCCTGTTCATCAGCTTCCTCGGCGGCATCGCGCAACTGACTGATGCGCTGGCGATCCGGCTGGGGAATTCGGTTCGCTGCCGCACTCAAGTTACCGGATTGGAGCGCCAGGCGCCGGCGGAGCGGCCACGGCGGCGGGCATGGCGGCTGCGCCTGGAAGACGATCTGAGCGTCGAAGCGGACGCGATCGTCTGTGCTATTCCAGGCTACGCGGCGGCTCCCCTGTTGCGTCCGCACAGCGAAGCTCTTGCCGCGCTGCTGGAAGAAATCGAGTACGCATCCGCGGCAATCGTGAACATGGCTTTTCGTGAAGCCGACTTTGCCAATGTTCCGCCGAGCTTCGGCTTCGTCGTGCCAGCGGTGGAGCGCCGCAAGATAATCGCCGGCAGCTTTTCCAGTTTAAAGTACAGCGGGCGCGCTCCAGCCGGAATGGTGCTGGCGCGAGTATTTCTCGGCGGCGCCTTGCAAAAGGATATGATGGCGCTGGATGACAGCGAGCTGCTCGCCGCCGCCACCGAGGAATTCGCGGGTTTGCTCGGAGTCAAAGCAGTGCCGGCATTGACCCATGTGCGGCGTTGGCCGCGCTCGATGCCGCAATATGCGGTCGGGCATCTCCAGCGGGTTGTTGAAATCGAGCGGGAAGCTGCCCAGCTTCACCGCTTCGCCATAGCCGGTGCATCTCTGCGCGGCGTCGGTATTCCTGACTGTGTGCAATCCGGCGAATCAGCCGCCGACGCGATATTCTCAAATCTCGCCAGGCGCTGAAAGCTTGCCGCTCCGTCTGCGGTTGGCACTGACTTGCCGGACGGCTCTCCCACAACGAAGAGCGCCGGTCTGAATGTGCTAATTGCGGCGGGCAATCATGGAGGCCCGAGCGCTTGTCCAGGCGAAGGTGACCGTGATTAGATTGACTTATTCGATTGGAGCGAGGTGAACGGCATGAACTACAACGTCATCGACGCTGACGGACATGTGACGGAGCCGCCGAATCTTTGGGAAGAATATATGGAACCCAAGTTTCGCGAAGGCTGCCCGAAACTAATCACGATTGAGGATGGGCACGAAATCCTGCGGCTCGAATACGACGACGCTATCGATCTCAGTCGCGGCAAACAGCGCATCACCTTTGGCGCGGTTGGCGCATTCGGTGCGCGAGATGGTTCAGTAAAGCCTAACGGACCCTATCTCCAGGGCCGCAAGGGCGGATTCGACCCCCATGCACGGATTCCAGACATGGACGCGGAGGGAATCGACGCCGCTTTCCTTTACCCGAGCCTCGGGCTTTTCTTCGGTTCAATAAAGAACCCGGAATTCGCCGCGTCGGCGGCCCGCGCCTACAACCGGTGGCTGGCCGACTACTGCAAGCCATATCCGGAACGGCTGTTCGGCGCCGCGATGCTGCCGATGCAGTCGGTCGAACTGGCAGTCGAGGAGATGCGTTACGCCGCCAAAGAGTTGAATTTTCACGCCGGCTTTATTCGTCCCAATCCGTACAACGGCCGCGCGCTGCACGATCCTGAGTATGATCTGCTGTGGAAGGAAGCGCAGGAAATCAACTTTTCCATCGGTATCCATGGAGGCTCCGAAAGTGGCCAGCCCACGGTGGGAATGGAGCGGTTCACCCGGGGAAGGGCTGTGCGCCACGTTGTGGCTCACACTTTCGAAATGATGGCGGCCGCCACCAGCCTGATCATGTGCGGAGTCTGCGATAGGTTTCCGCGGCTTAAGATTGCATTCCTGGAATCAGGGGGTGGCTGGATGGCGGGCTGGCTAGATCGAATGGATCGCCATTTCGACGATGTCGGGATGAACGACACCGGGCTGAAGACGCGGCCGAGTGACATCTTCAGGCGGCAGTGCTTCATCTCGTTCGAGCCGGTTGAAGGTACGCTGCCGCTGCTGGCTGACTATATCGGTTCCGACAATATCCTTTGGGCTACTGACTATCCGCATCTCGACGGTTTCCCGAACGCGCCGCAGATGATCAAAGCGATGGGAATGCCACAAAAGACGCTGTGGAACGTGATGGCGGGGGGCGCGATGCGCTACTACAACATGCAATAGTTGGATCAGTAGGCTGGTGTTGATTCTTTTTCGCCCGGGATGGCGCGCGCGCCGTTTCGGGCGAATTTTTGTCCGCCGGCCTTTGTGCTTCTCTGCAGAAGCTGCCAGTTTCCTGAAGACAAAAAAATCGAGATTGGGAACCGTGGACCGGAAGTCGAGCTCGTACATCAGCTCTAGCGGCCGGCGACGTTACTTATCAATAGCGCTTGACAGTGCGGTCGACAAACGTGGATCACTGCATCAGGAGAAACAGCCATGGAATTTGCAATCGCCTACCCGGCCCGTCCGGATGCGTGGCGGGACGTGGTAATCGCCGAAGACAGCGGCTTTACCCACGCCTGGTTTTACGATTCGCAAATGATCTACAGCGATGTCTACGTCAGCCTGGCGCTCGCGGCCGAGCATACCAAACGCATCAAGCTCGCCACCGGCGTTGCGATCCCGAGTAATCGCATCGAACCCGTCACCGCCCATTCGATTGCGACGATCAACCTGCTCGCGCCCGGCCGGACCATCCTCGGAATCGGCACCGGCTTCACTGGCCGCAATACAATGGGGCTGCCGCCGGTGCCACTCGGCCAGGTCCGCTCCTATATCGAAATGGTGCGCTCACTGCTCAATGGCGAAGAGGTGATGTACCATGACGGGAAGTACGAACGCGCGATTCGTTTTCTGCATCCGCATCACGGTTATATCAATCTCGAGGACCAAATTCCGATATACCTGGCAGCCGACGGGCCGAAGGCGCTTGAGTTAGTGGGCGAACTGGCCGACGGCTGGGTTACAGTCCTGTCGGGCCCCGAACGCTTTCGCGAGAAATTCGAATCCGTGAGGAAAGGTGCGCAACGAGCCGGGCGTTCGGTGGAAAATCTACCGAATGCCGTGCTGACTTCCGGATGTATCCTGCGCGACGGCGAGTCAGCAACATCGCCGCGCGTGATCGAGCGGATGGGGCCGTTTGCAGTCGTCTTTCTGCATGCGCTGTGGGAACAATCGGCGGTGGCCGCCGCGCTGCCCGCTCCGCTGACGAAATTGTGGGAGCGTTACCGCGACGAGTACGTCGCCAAAATGAAAACCGCTCCCGGCAAGCGCTATCTCGAAGTTCACGAGGGTCATCTAATCTATATGAAGCAGGGCGAAGAGAGATACGTCGATGAAACGCTGGTGCGCTCGATGACTCTCACGGGCCGCGGCGATGAAATAATCGAACGGCTCAAAGCGCTCGAAGCGGCGGGCGTCAAGCAGGTTGCAATTCAGGTAGTATGGCCACATGGACGAGAAATGATCGAAGATTTCAGCCGCGAAGTTATTGCCAAGTATTGAGGGATCCCTCCGCCGTTTCTTGACACCGGGCTGGGTAGGTGCGCGTTTCTCGCCACGAGGTCACCCATGGGTTTGCCGCTTGAAGGTGTGCGCGTCATCGAACTGGCGCAGATTTACGCCGGGCCATATTGCGGGCTCCAACTGGTGCATTTTGGCGCCGAGGTAATCAAGGTCGAACCGCCGGGAGAAGGCGAGTTTCTGCGGATGCGGCCGCCCGCGACGCGGGGCGCCAACGCCAATTTCCTGATGCTTAATCCCGGCAAAAGATCGATCGCGCTCAATCTCAAAAAATCGCGCGGGCGCGAGCTCCTGATGCAGTTGCTGGAAAACACCGACGTCCTGGTCGAGAACTACGCAGCCGGCGCGTTGGAGCGACTGAGGCTCGGCTACGACGAACTCGCCCCTCGATTTCCGCGGCTGATTTACGCTTCATGCAAGGGGTACGGCAGCGACAGCCGCTGGGCCCAACTCGGCGCGATGGATTTTACGGTGCAGGCTGCCGCCGGAATCATCGACATGACGGGTTATGCCGATCGTCCCGGCGTGCGCGCGACCGCCGCCTTGATCGATACCAGCACCGGAATGCATCTGGTGGCGGGAATTTTGGCCAAGCTCATCGAACGCGGACGGACCGGACGCGGCGGCAGAGTCGAAGTGGCGATGCTCGATGCATGTATTCCCGCCGTAAATGGCATGATCCTGGCCGCGATGGAAGGGCGCACGCTGCCGCGCCTGGGCAATCGTCATCCTGCCGCATGTCCGAGCAACACCTATCTGGCCGCCGACGGCCAAATCCTGATTTATTGTCTCACAGAAGATCATTGGCGCCGGCTCGCACCCTTAATGGGGCGCGCCGACCTGCTGACCGATCCGCGTTATCGTGACCACCTGAGCCGCTACGCAATTATCGATGAGGTCGATGGGATTGTTGGCGGATGGGCCGCGCATCGTACGCGTGAAGATTTGGTCGAAACACTAATTGCGCACGGAATCCCGTGCGCGCCGGTGCGCCCGATTGCCGAAGTCGCTGCCGACCCGGAACTCGGCCGGCGTGGCCTGGTCCGCGAGGGCGAATTTGATGGTCAACCGATCAAGGTTCTAGGTTCTGCGATCAAGCTCTCCGGGGTAGACGCCGATGAAGGCCCGACCAGGGTCTCACAATTGGGCCAGGAGACCGCCGAAGTGCTCAGCCGGCTCGGAATCGGCGAAGGCGAACTCGAATCGTTGCGCCGAGACGGCGTGATTGCCTAAGGCATCAAGAGGGATTCTCATGAGGTGATGCAAATGTCGAGTTATTTCAACTTGAAAAAGGAAGGCGGCGTTGCGGTTCTTACCTTTGATCGCTATGAGAAACGCAACCCGCTTAACGAAGACAGCGTCTCCGAGTTCGAGGCCAACCTGATCCACATCCGCGACGACGAAGACGTACGCGCGCTCTTGCTGACAGGCTCTGGCAACACCTTTTCAGCCGGCGCCGATCTTTCACGGCTCAAGGGGGTCACCGACCAGGCCGAACGGCAGCGCATCTTCACTTCAGTCGCGCCCAGGCGCCGCCGGGGATTGCGCCGCTCGCTCGCGCTCCTTACTGATATGGAAATTCCCACCGTGGCCGCAATCAACGGCTATGCGGTAGGCGGGGGATGGTTCATCGCGCTCGCCTGCGATCTCCGAATTGCCGCCGACACCGCCGAGTTCTGGATGCCGGAGGTCGATCTCGGCTCGCCTGGTCCACGCGCACCGGAACAATGGCTGGCCGCACATGTCGGCGCGGCCCGGGCCAAGGAGATCATCTTCACCTGCCGCCATTTCAAGGCCGATGAGCTGTATACCTGGGGTTTACTCAATCGCGTGGTGAGAAAAGAGCAGTTGATGCCGGCTGCGATGGAGTTGGTGCAAGGCCTGGCTGCGAAAAACCCCAGGGCGATTGCACAGGCCAAGTCCAACATCAACGGGTTCTTCCTTGAGTAAAAGGACGTGGGGACGGGTATATGCTCTTGCGAACGACTGGCTATAGGGCAACCGAACCGAGCCGCACGGGCACGCGGAGGCAGGCTGCGAGTCTGTAGCGGGCGCGTCGCGGACACAGGGCCGGGATTAAGGGAGCGGCGTTAGGCCGGTAAAAAGCATGCCGGACAATTTCCTCTTTGAAACCGCCGGGCTGATCAGCACCATCACATTTAATCGTCCCGAGCGGCGCAACTGCATGAATCGCGACGTGATGCTCGAATTTGAGCAACTCGTTCTGCGCGTGCGCGACGACCGCACTACCCGCGTGCTGATCGTTACCGGCAACGGCACCGCCTTCTCGGCCGGCGCCGACATCTCCGGCGCCAAGGGTATCACCGATCCTGCTGAACGCGCGCGCATTTTTGCCGCGCGCAACCGGGGATTGCCGCGTATCATCGGGCGGGTCTTCGATACGATTTTGCGGCTCGATTGCATGACGATTGGCGCTATCAACGGCTACGCGGTGGGCGGGGGATGGGCGTTGGCGGCGGCTTTCGATTTTATCATTGCGTCCGACCACGCGGAGTTCTGGGTGCCGGAGGTTGAACTGGGGGTACCCTTTGCCGGTTCTCCGGCCGAGGTGATGGCGAAACGGCTCGGGCCATGGCTCGCCAAGGAAGCAATGATCATGTGCCGTCACTATACGGCTAAGGAGCTCTTCGATCTGGGAATGCTTAACAAAGTGGTGAAGCATGCCGAACTGATGGGGGCGGCGCAGGAGTTCGCCGAACGCCTGCTGAAGTTGCCCTACAAAGCGGCCACCGCCACCAAGCATATCGTCGACGGCGTATTCGCAGGCCCACGCCTGTATTGAACGGTTCGATCTGCACAATCAAGCGGGTCTAGACTGGGACTAAAAAATTACTGGAGGCGCTACAAATGATCCTGCCCGATAGAATTGGACATGTCGTGATTAAGGTGCGGAACCTTGAGCGCTCGAAGCGCTTCTTTAGCGAAGTGCTGGGCCTCAAGCTCATGATGGAATTGCCCAAGCTCAAGATTGCGTTCTTTGCCAGTAACGGCCGCGACCATCACGAAATCGCCTGCGCCGAGGTCGGCGACGACGCTGACCGCCAGCACGCCAAGCAAATCGGCCTGCAGCACATCGCGTTCCGGCTCAATAACGAGGAACACCTGCGCGCGGCCTACAAGGAACTGAAAGAGAAAAATGTGCCGATCGACTTCACTGTCGATCACGGCATCACCAAGAGCGTTTATTTCCGCGACCCTGATGGTCTGCTGTTTGAAGTGTATTGCGACAACCCGCCCGAATACGTTGCCCGGATGAGGGCCAACGGCTATGCGGGAATGGACAAGCTCGACTTCGCGATGGAGGAGCGCAGCCTCGCCGAGGCCATGAGCGGGCTGATGGAATAGAGCGGGGAGCCTCTGCAGACGGCATCTATTTCACTGCGCTTCCGCGCTTCCGGGTGCCCGGCTCGAGCTCACGAATCAAGGCCGCTCGCGAGGTGGAGAGATTGCGCCGGCAATAACTCTCCCGAATGGGAGGGGTATTGTGCTACAGACGCATTATGAAATTCGGACTTCATTTCCAGTCGTTCTCCGGTTCCCAATCGCCGGTACAGTGGTATCGCGATACGCTGGAGCAGGCAGTATATGCGGAGACGCTGGGCTTCGAGTCGGTGTGGCCGGTCGAACAGCATTTCATTTCCGATCTCTCGATCCTCTCGGCGCCCCTGTTGTTCCTGGCGGCGGTGGCAGAACGGACCAAAACGTTGCGGCTCGGGATCGCGATCATTCTACTGCCACTGTCTCATCCAATCCGCATTGCCGAAGAGATTGCGACGCTCGACGTGCTCAGCAATGGGCGCGTGGAGTTTGGCATCGGCCGCGGTGCAATCCCGGCGCATTTCGGTGGCTTCGGCATTTCCCGAGCCGAAAGCCGAGATCGCTTTCTCGAGGGACTGGAAATCGTTCTTGCCGCCTGGAAGAACGAACGCGTTTCGTACCACGGGCGTTTTTTCCAGATCGACAATTTGATGGTGGTGCCCAAGCCTGTGCAGCAACCACATCCGCCATTGCGGGTCGCCTGTAACAGCGCTGATACATTTGAACTGATGGGACGGCTGGGCTACCGCATCTTTGCCGCCTCGCAGGTAAATCCTTATTACCGAATCCGAGAATTTCTATCGGTTTATCATCAGGCTCGTGCAGAGGGACAGCATCCGACCAGCAGGGGCGACGATTTCACCCTTCTGACGCCCCTTTATGTGGGGGAAAACGAAGCTCAAATCCGCCAAGAGATGGAGCCCAGCGTCCGCCATCTGCTGCAGACAGCCAGTTCATTGCTCGAGTCGGCGGTGGTGTCCGAAAAAGTTGCCGCCCATATACGTGAAGTCGCGGAACGCTCGCGCCGCCTCACTTACGACCGGATGAGCGAGACGATGGCGATCTTTGATACTCCGGGGCGATGCGTCGAACGTCTCGCGCAGCTGCACGAGGATTTCGGAATGGACCGCACCATCTGCTGGTTTAATCCCGGGGGACGAGTCCCGCACGAGCGCGTAATGCGCAGCATGGAATTGTTTGCCGCGCAAGTGATGCCGCATTTCCGTGAGCAATGAGTATACCCGGGGCATTGCTCGCGCTGCCCCGGTTGGAAGGCGAGCAGTCAGAACCTCGAATCCTAACATCTCGACTGAAGGGAGAAGCAGCATGCAGCGTCCGTTCGACCCCGTGCTGGTTGAAGTGATCAAAAACGAAATTGCCGCGGTCACTGAAGAGATGACGTTGACCGTCTACCGCACCGGACGCTCAGGTATGTGCAAAGTTGGTGACTTTGCCACCGCGGTCTGCGATGGCCGCGGCCGGATAGTCGGCGAGGGCGGCTCGCCTTACCAGATGTGCGTATTCATCGATACGATGAACAGCATTTTCAGCGCCTACGGTGACTCGCTTCGCCCCGGCGATGTCGTTATTGCCAACGATCCCTATGCCGGCATTTCCCACATGCCTGATATTACCCTGATAGCGCCGGTTTTTTGGCGGGAGCGGCTGATCGCGTTCGCGATCTCATACTCGCATCATACGGATATTGGTGGCCGGTTCGCCGGCGGCATATCCAGTGTATGCAGCGAGAGTTTCGAGGAAGGCGTGCGCATCCCGCCGCTTAAACTCTATGATTGCGGCCAGCGCAATGAAGTACTACTGGAGACAATCGTCGCCAACGTGCGCACGCCGGAGGAGTGGGTGGGGGACGTCGAGGCCAAGGTTGCGAGTTGCAGGCGTGGAGCGGAGCAGCTTAACAAGCTGGCCGATAAGTACGGCTTGCATCAGTTCGAAGCTACTTGTGACTATCTGATTGACTACTCAGAGCATGCTACCCGGTCGGCGATTAGCCATATACCCGACGGCGAGTATATCGAAGAAAGTTTATTCGACGAAGAGACCGAGGTCACCGGGGGTCCGGTGCCGCTGAAAGTGATACTTCGTATCCAGGGAGACTCGGCGGTAATCGACTTGTCATCGGCGCCGCCACAGGTGAAAGCGTCGATCAATTCGCCGCTGGTTACCACCAAGGCAATGGCGCGTGCCGCGATGAAAGCGATTGTGCGCCCTGACGCCATTGCAAATATTGGTTTCGCGCGGCCCATCGAGGTGCTGGTGCCTCCAGGTACTTTGCTGAACCCGCGCTATCCGGCTGCCGTAGGCGGACGCGCGTCATTGGCGATGCACGTCAGCAATATGGTCTTCAGGGCGCTCGCTAAGGCAGTGCCCGGCCAGCTTGGTTCAGTCGGTGAAGGTGCCGACATGCTGCATTTCATTTGCCGCGGCGAGGACGGTCGGTACTTGTCCTTCATGGATGTCTTCTTTGGGGGCTGGGGTGGCCGGCCGGACCGTGACGGCGTCGACGGCGCATCACCGATGGCCATGGGCGGGGCCTACGGCGCAATGCCGGCCGAGGTGCTCGAACGTGAATACCCGGTGGTGGTTGAGGGCTTCGGCTACGTGCCCGATACTGAAGGCGCCGGCAAGTATCGCGGTGCGCTCTCCGTATACAGGCAGTGGCGTTTCTGCAAACCCGCCGAAATTCTAATTCGCACGATCCAGGTGCGCGGCTCTGAAGGCCTGGCCGGCGGGGGTGCTGGTGCTGATTCCATAAACCTGCTCAAAAGCAATGGTGCGCAGACGGTGCTCCCCCCTCAAGCCCACGTTCATCTCCGGGTCGAGGCGGGCGACCGGATTTATCACAGGGTCCATGGGTCCGGCGGTTATGGGCTCCCGTCGGAACGCGACCCGGAACTAGTGCTGCACGATTTTCAAGAAGGCAAAATCTCGGCGCATGGCGCGCGGGAGCGTTACGCAGTGGTCATTGACCCCGAGACCTTCGTCATCGATAGAGCCGCGACCCAGGCACTAAGAGACCGCAAGGCGCGCTAGGGATTCATGCGAGTGGCATTTGACATCGGCGGTACCTTCACTGATGTCGTCGTCATCGGCGACGATGGCGAGCTAACTACAACTAAAGTACTGTCGTTGCTTCAACGGGTAGGCGAAGACATTATCGCCTGCCTACGTCCGCTCGCTCATTTACGAGGCGTCGAGTGTTTCGTCCACGGAACGACCATCGCCTCCAATGCCATAATCGAAGGTAAGACGGCACCGACCGTTCTGATTACTACTCGTGGTTTCCGCGACAACCTCGAGATGAGGGGCGAGCGGCGGCCGAACGTACAGGATCCCAATTGGATACGCAGTGTCGCGCTGGTACCACGGCGGCTTCGGTTGGAACTTAGCGAACGTATTTTGGGCGATGGCTCGATCGAGCAGGAGCTCAACCGCGACGAAGCGCGCGAGCTGCTCCGGACGCTCGCAGCCGAGCGTTTGGAGGCGATCGCGATCTGTTTTATCAACTCTTATCTCAACCCGGTTCATGAGCAGCAGTTAGGCAGTCTAATTGCCGAATTGGGGCTTGACGCCGCTGTCTGCCTGTCATCTGAGATTGACCCTCAGATTCGCGAGTACGATCGGACCAGTACGACAGTAATTAATGCGTCACTGATACCAGTTGTTGACCGCTATCTCAGTCAGGTCGAAAAGCATCTCACAGCATATAGTGACCGGCTACTGATCATGCAGTCGAACGGCGGGATTATGTCGGCTCAGGCAGCCCGCCGAAAACCTGCCTACATGATCGAGTCGGGTCCGGCCGCGGGTGTGCTGGCGGCGGCCCGGCTGGCGCGGGAGGCTAATCTCGACAAGGTCCTCTCCTTCGATATGGGCGGGACCACGGCCAAGGCCTGCCTGATCGAGGGCGCCGTTCCGGCTGAGAAAGCGGCTGGAGAAATTGGCAGCGCGGGTAATACTACGACCCGCCTGTTCTACAAGGGCGGCCACGCGCTGATTGTGCCATCGCTGGATATTGTCGAGGTAGGTGCGGGCGGCGGCAGCATCGCCTGGGTCGAGGAGGGCGGCACCTTGCGCGTCGGACCGCAAAGTGCCGGTGCCGACCCGGGTCCGGTTTGTTACCACCGAGGTGGATACGAGCCCACGGTGACCGACGCTAACGTGGTGTTAGGGTATATGAACCCCGAGATCATCGCCGGCTCGGCTCTGCAGATCCACCATGGGGCAGCCTTCGACGCCATCAAGCGCCGGATTGCCGACCCCTTGGGGCTTGAAGTAATGGACGCCGCCTTCGGCATCACCCAAATTGCCAATTCTTTGATGATGCGCGCGCTCCGGGCGGTATCGACCGAACGCGGCCGCGATCCGCGGGATTTCACGTTGCTCGCGTTCGGCGGCGCGGGACCGATTCATGCGGCGGCGTTGGCGGAGACCATGGACATTTCCAGATTGCTGGTTCCGATCTTTCCCGGTCTTTTCAGTGCGCTGGGACTGCTGCTGGCCGATTACCGTCACGACTATATCCGCAGTATAGTCACTCCGCTTGACTCGGTTGAACTCGGCCAGATCCGGCTCGGCTTCAGTCAGCTTGAGGATTCCGCATTAACGGAGATGCGGAGCGAAGGAGTGCCGGCGGAAGCGATAAAATTTGAGCGTTATGCCGACCTGAAATATGGTTATCAACTGCAAGAGTTAACCTTGTCCTTCCCTCAGACTGACCATGACACCGACATTGCCGCTCTTCTGCGGCATCTCTTCACCGAAGCGCATGACCGGGCATTTGGTTACCACGCGGACGACCCAATCGAACTGGTGAGCTTAAGGCTCCGAGCATCAGCTAACGCCGGGCGATTGCGATTCGCCGAACTGGCAAACATCGCCGCCAGATCATCGAGCATGCCGGGCCCGATTACTCGCTCGCGTCAGGTGTACTTCGGGCGCAACTATGGCCTGCTGGAGACGCCGATTCACAGCCGCATGGATATTAGGGGAACACAAAGCGGACCTATGATCATCGAAGAACCTGATACAACGCTGGTAGTGCCGCCCGAGTGGTCGGTCACCTTGGGTGAATATGCAAATCTCGTGTTGATTAAGGTTTCAGCTCCCAATAGCGGCGCCTAATAGATCGGCCACGTAGTATTACGCGAGGGGTACGGCACATGAAATTCGCTTTAATGTATGAAATCGAGATGCCTGGTCCACACTATCCCGGCCAGGAGTACGACAAATGGTGGCAGGTACTCGCGCAAATCCAGTACGCCGACGAAATGGGCTTCGATTATGTATGGGCGGTGGAGCATCATTGCCTCGAGGAGTTTTCCCATTGCTCAACACCTGAGATTCTCTTCGCCGCCGCCAGCCAGCGCACGAGCCGCATTCGCCTCGGCCATGGCGCCGTGCTGCTTCCGCAGCCGTACAATCATCCGATTCGAGTGGCGGAACGAATCGGTGCGCTCGATATAGTCAGTAGCGGGCGGCTCGACGTCGGTTTCGCCCGCTCGACGACCCTTACCGAGATGGGCGCCTTCGGCATCGATCCGAACGACACCCGCCCAATGATGAACGAGGCGCTTGAGATCATTCCGCAGCTAATGATGACGGACCGGTTTCCGGGCTATAAAGGCAGATACTTCACGATCGGTGAGAACCGCAACATCATTCCCAAACCGATACAGAAGCCGCATCCGCCCCTTTGGATGGCATGCTCATCGCCTGATAGCTTCAATATCGCGGCGAACTACGGGCTAGGGGTGCTATGCTTCAATATAGTTCGCGCCGATACCATCACCGAGCGCGTGACTAACTACCGCAAGCTAATCCAGGCGCCGGCCAACCTGGTGGTGGGCCAGGTCAATAACCAGATTGCCGTTTTCATGATGACCCTGTGCGGCGAGAAGAATGACGAGACGATCGAGATGGCGGGCGAGGGGATGCAATGGTATATGTCGCTGCTCAAGGGTCAGGCTCCTTACTGGCAGCGGTTGCATGAGCAGAACCGCGCCGAGGTCTTCGCTCAGGTAGAGAGCTATCAATACGCTGCAGTGCGCGCGCCTGAGGCGTCCTTCTTTGGCCGCAAAGAAGGCGCGAAGCTCTCCGACAGCGCCCGGGAGAATGGCGAAAAAAGGGCGCGCGAGGAACTGGCTCCGAAAAATCTGGTCGAGCGCGGCCTGTTGTGTGCCGGCAATCCCGATAGCTGCATCAAGGCACTCGAACGCTTCGAGCAGCTTGGCGTCGACTTGATTCTCTGTTTCATGGAAATGGGGCGCGTACCCCATCCCAAGACGATGGAGTCAATCAAACTATTCGGGAAGTATGTGATTCCCTACTTCAAAGGCCGTACAAGCTGGAACACGGCACAGGTGCAAACGACGGCGACCGCAAGCGCCACAGAGGCCGGCCACGGGAGCACCACTGATGGCTGAGCAGGTGATCGATCAAGGCAGAGCCTGGTGGCCCAAAGGACTGCCGGGCCAGGAGAGCGTGCAGATCTATTTCAACCTGGCGCACACAGAATGCCCGGCCGGCTTAAGAGTCGAGGACTACGAGTCGCGCGAGCCATTTGAGGTGGAGGTTCAGTTCGTACAGCAAGGTACGGGCAGATGGGCGCGCTATACGGGCGCGATCCTCAAGTTCCACAAACCGGAGCAGCGGGCCCGCCCCTTGCGCTGGACCCTGCTAAGGTAATATCGAAACGAGCGCGCTCTACTTGGTGTCGAATTCGAAGACCATTTCACGGGGCGGGTTGCCGTTGGCGGTGTGCAGGCGCTCCAGGCACATCGCGATTACGTGGTCATCGGGCCATTCGCGCTGGAGGGTGCGCAGATCAGCTTCGGGCGATTGGCCTTGCCGTAGCAGCGCCAGCGCATCGCTGAAACGTTGATAGTGCGCGAGGTCGGCGCCGTCTCCCTTGTAGCCGGCTACTTCGACCACCGGCACGAGTTGGTCCTTGCCCTTGACCTTGACCAGGCCGATCTGGCGGGCGATGTAGTCGCCCCCTGCTTCATCGAAGGTCTGTTGATTAACCAGGATATTGACTTTGAATTGGCGGGTCAGACCTTCGAGCCGCGATGCCAGGTTGACCGTGTCGCCGATTACAGAGTAGTCGAATTTTCTCTCGCCGCCGAAATTGCCCACGATCACGTCGCCGGTGGCAATGCCGATGCCGATGTGAATATCGGTAAAGCGGCTGTCGCGTGCGGCGAGATTCTTTAACTCGCGGATCATCCCAATCGCGCAGTTGATCGCATCGCGGGCCGGATTCTCGGCCGGCAGCGGCGCTCCCCAAAAAGCCATAATACCGTCGCCCATCAACTTGTCGACCACGCCGCCGGTCTCAAAGATGACGTTGGTCATCGCCGTCATATAGGTGTTGAGCAGCGCCACCAACGGTTCCGGTTTGGAGCGCTCGGCACGCGACGTGAACCCCATGATATCGGAGAACAGGATGCTCAGATGGCGCCGCTCGCCGCCGAGCTTTAACATGCTCGAATCTTCCATCAGCGAGGCCACGTAGTCGGGATGAACATACAGCTCGAAGGCCGAACGGATGAAGCGCTTTTCCTTGCCCTCGGCGAAATAGCGGTAACTTATTACCGTCAAGTAGGTTGCGAGCAGCGTCACTGAGGGGAAAATCAGACCGAGCAGCCGCCCGTTGGCGGACAACTCCCAGCTCGTATAACCGATGTAACCGGCGGCCAGCGCCAATACTACCAGAGCGCTGGAGAGCGCCGTCATGAAGGCGGCGGCCAGCGCTGCGCCCGCGCCCATTAGCCATGCGCTCACCCTTTCCATCGCCGTCAGATACAGCGAGCTGTAGAGGAAGTCGCCGGCAAGCACATTGTCGATAGCGGTCGCCTGGAATTCCACACCAGGAAAGTCGCCGCCGACGGGAGCGACTATCCGATCCCCAATCGCATGAGCGGTCAGGCCAATGATGACAGCTTTGTGCGCAAGTTCAGCCGCAAGCGCCCGATGATCGAAAATATCTGCGATCGAGACCCGCGGCATCGTGCCCGCTTTGCCGCGAAAATGCACCAGCATATCGCCCAGCTGATTGACTGGAATTTTCTGTGAGCCGATTCCAACTCCACTGACCCCGTCGGCATCGAAACGCAGAATCAATGGCGGCCAGCCGAGGTACGCATCCGCCACCGCAAGAAACAGCGGCGCGCAATAGCGTCGATCGAACCTGATTACTGCAGGCTCAGACCGCGCGGTCCCGTCAGAATCCTCCTCGATATCGACGTATGCGCTGCCGCGCGCTGCGCCATTCAAAACCTGAATCGGTGGCAGATAACCATCTGCGATGTAAGTCTCTTGCTGTGCGCCGGGTCCTTTGAGCGTCATGTTGTAGGCGACTGGCGGCGGCTCAATCAACTTCGCACGGAACGAGCCGAGTTCAGCACCAGTCGCTTCGTGGAACATATGGCTGCGGAAGAAGTATCCCAGGTAGGTCGAGCCTTGCTGCTGCATGGCGTGCGCAAACGCCAGATCATTGCTACCGCCCAGCGCGTCGCGCACTACGCGCGCGCCGATCCCAGCCTTCTTCAGGCGTCGGGTAAGTTCCTCGTGTTCGCTGTCACCGGGATCACGTTCGCTGAAGGCGACGTCAAAGCCCACGACCGCAGCGTGATAGTCGCGCAAAGCGTCCAGCAGCCGCGCTTCCACGCTGCGCGGCCATGGAAAGCGGCCCAGCTCAGCGATGCTTTTGTCGTCAATAGTGGCGATGACGACGTGGCCGGTAGGCTTGTGCAAGGCGCCGCGATAAAGCCGCAAATCCGCGGCTTTAAGCTCTGCCCATTCGAAGACCTTGGGGTAATACTGCTTAAGCGAAGTAACTGCCGCGATGGTCAGGAGGCCGATGGTGATTGTGAGTGCGCGCATCCGGCGCCGGTTCGTAACCCCCGGCATTCATCTCACCGGCTTAATATGAAGGTTCATTCCGTGCACACTTTTCGCCAAGCGCCTAATCCCAACTATTAATCGGTGATTGCATAGAAGCGCAAGTTACAGTCGAACGGTAGTTGTATGTCGTACTGGAGGACCGTTTCTTATGCCGCCAGAATTTCTTTGGCGCGTTGTAGATCGGCAGCGATCTGAGCGGCCAACGCTTGTGCCGATTCGAATTTGCGTTCGGGCCGGATACGTTCGGTGATTTCTAACTTTATCTCGCGTCCATAGATATCGCGATTAAATTCGAAGATGTGCGCCTCGATGGTACGTTGCGGTTCGCCAAACGTCGGCCGCATCCCGATATTGGTAATCGACGGATACGAGCCCTCTTCCATCACTACCCGCGTCGCATAAACCCCGTCCGGCGGCAGGCATTCGGTTCGGCTTTCGATGTTCGCAGTCGGAAATCCGATGGTGCGGCCGCGTTCCCGTCCGTGCACGACCGGTCCGCGCAGGAAATGAGGACGACCCAGCAAGATCGCCGTGCGGTTCATATTTCCCGCGGCGATCATCTCGCGTACCTGGGTCGAACTGACGACAATTCCGTCCCGTTCGATCGGGCCCACTACTGTTGCCTCGAAGCCTAACTTGCGCCCGAGCTGCTGCATCACCTCGGCATTGCCGGCCCGCGCGTGACCGAAGCTCACATTATGGCCAACGACGACGATGCGTGCACCGATGCGGCGGCATAGATACTCGCGCACGAAGTCCTCGGGCGACACCATGCTGAGTTCGCGAGAAAAGGTCAGCACGATGACACCACGCAACCCAAAGCTGCGCAACAATTCGTGTTTGTCATCCGGGGTCAAAATCAACCGTGGCGCGCGGTTGGGGTTTAGGACCTTGGCCGGCAGAGGATCAAAGGTGACCGCCAAAGCGCTGCCACCCGTCGCGTGAGCACGCTCGAGCGCGACTTTAAGAATTGTTTGGTGGCCGACGTGGACTCCGTCGAAGTTGCCCAATGCGACAACAGGGAATGGATATGACCCTAGTGAGTCGAGGTCGCGAATTATCTCCATCGCAGCCCATACTCGCATGCACGAATCGCGAGCGCCACCCGCTTGCTTTTCGACGATGAGATAGAAGCCTGCGCCAACGTACGTGAGCCCACGCTGTTGAGGTCTCCGATGGCAGCCCTATGATGCGAGGGTCTGCATCATTGATTTCGCCATTGGCGCCTCTGGCGAGTCGGGCAAGTCGCTGAGCAGTTTCTGCAACGTCAGGCGAGCATCGATGCGGTCGTTGATTTTCATAAATGCCTGGGCTTCGCGGAGCAGCGCAGCGCTGGCGAAACGGCCTTTGGGGAACCGCATCGTCTGATCATTGAATTGCAGAATCGCCTGATCGTAGTTGCCCATCTCATAAAGCGCGTTCGCAGCGAAGAATTGCGCGGGCTCACTCAGGCTCGATCTGGGATAGCGGCGCTGAAGAATCCGCAGTTGGTCGAGTGCCTGGGGGTACTCATTCGCCTTTAGCTGAAGCAGCCCGGCCCGGTAGAGTTTTTCGCCCGGATCATCATGTGACGCGGCGAGTTCCTGGTCCATCATCACCCGCCACGAGGGTGCGTTCACCGCCGTTGCTGGCGCGGCAGACTCCGCGTTCGGAGGCATAGTTGCGGCTTCGTCACCAGGAGCCTCTTTGCCGTCGCTACTGGCGCCTTCTGCACCCGCTCCCGGACTTACGGATCCGCCAGGGACTTCTGAGTTGGTGGAAGCGGCAGGCGGCACAGTCGCCGCACCCGTTGGGGCCGAGTTCGTCTGCGCCTCGAGCTTCGTAAGCCGCTGTTCTATCGATGAGAGCTGATGGCCGCCACCGGCCCCAGCCGAGCCGTTATGTTCGAGTTCTGCGACGCGATCGTCGAGGCGCTGAATTTTCTCCTGCAGAGAATCAATCTGCTGCTGATTGGTGGCGACAATGCCGCGCAAGGCAAACTGGTCTGCCTGGACTTGCTGAGTGTCGTTGGGCGCGCATCCCATCGATACAGTGGCGACGAAGCAGCTGCTGGCTATTAGCAGCAGCGGCCGCCTGACAAGGTCACGAGCCCTCATTCCGTAACAGCGAAATGGTCCCGGCGATTTTCCGCCCAGCAGTCTTCTGTACGTTCGGTGCACAAGGGCAACTCCTTGCCATAGCTGATGGTCGACATGCGGTCTCCCGCGATCCCTAGCGTCTGCAGATACTCCTTGGCCGCCTGCGCACGCTTGGCGCCGAGAGCAATATTGTATTCCTCAGAACCACGTTCGTCGCAATGGCCTTCGATCTGAACGCGGCGGGTTGGATTTCTTTGCAGCCAGTCGGCGTTGCTGTGCAAAATCTCGCTATCCTGTTGGCGCACCGTGTAGTCATTGTACTCAAAATGAATATCACTCAGCGGCCCTTGTTCGCCCCTGCCGAGCTGGCCTTTCTGGAATTGGCTCAGTGAACTTCCACCAGCACCGCCCATACCTTCCTGACCGAGCCCGCCCGGGTTAGAGCCGGGCGCACCTTCACCAGCACCAGGCGGCTTCTTCGACGAACAGCCCGTCAGTGCCAGCGCCAAAATCGCTGCGGCCAGTCCTATCCTCCGGGCAATCTTGCTTAATTCAACTCCCGAGCCACCATGACCATGAAGGGTTCGTTGCATTACCTTCTCCTTCGGTTAGCGGGGCAATGACACGGCCATCTGCCGCGAGCATCAGATAAATGCGCGAATCGCCTCCGCGTGTCGAACTGAACGCGATATAACGTCCGTCCGGCGACCACGCCGGCCATTCATTGGAGCCTTCATCGGTGAGTTGGTGGGCGGCACTGCCGTCGAGGTTCGCCACAAAGATGTTCATGATGCCGGCGGAACGCCTCTCGTAAGCGATCTTCTTGCAATCCGGCGAAAATGCCGGCGCCGTATTGTAGTCACCTTGATAAGTCAGGCGCCGAGCCTGGCCCCCGGCCATCTTCATCACGTAGATCTGAGGATTGCCCGAGCGATCGGACGTAAAGGCCAACTCCCTGCCGTTCCTGCATACCGACGGACTAACATTGATCCCGCTGCTGTCGGTCAAGGTGCGAATCGGGTTGCCAGATTGATCCAACAAATAGAGATTGGTGTGTCCACCCCGGGCGAAAGCACCCACGATTTGGCCATCAGGGGTCAGCGTCCCTCCTACCGCCATCCCAAGCGGCGGCGCGATAGGTGTCTCGACCTGCTGGCCCAAATCCACGAGATAAAGTGCGGGGCTAAGCCCCTTGTATGAGAGATAGAGCAAGTGTTGTGCGCTCCGGTCGAAGCTGGGGAACAGATTGATGGTTGGATTGTCAGTGAGCCGGAAGAGCATTCCACCGTCAAGCCATGACGTGTAAACCTCTTTGAAGCGGCCACCGCGGGTTGAAACGAACGCGAGCTTGGTATCGAACGGCCCACGCTTGCCGGTCACTGCTTCAAGCACTGCGTCGGCGAAGCGACGCGCCATCTCGCTGACTTCGTTTGGTTCGCCGGTGAACCGCTTGCCCATCATGCGCCGCTGCTCCCCAACATCAAACAGCAACGCCTCCACCATGACCTTGTCGGCCTGGTGTGTCACTGCGCCCTTCACCAGGAATTCGGCGTTAATTGATCGCCAATCGGCAAAATTGAACTGACCGATATCGTATCCCGATGTTTGGGGGTCTTCGATATAAGCTTGCGAATCGATGATGCGGAAAAAGCTCGAAAGCTCAAGGTCGCGGGTTAGCGTGGTATCAAACACACGGGAGACGTTATGCGCGCCGTCGCCACTGAGGTCCTTGAGTCCCGAAACGGCTATGGGATAAAGCCGGCCGGCGCCGGTGATTTGAATCGGAGGGAGTTTGCCAGGCAAATTGCCCTGGGCAAGGGTCCTGGCCGGCACTGCTCCGATAAGCATTGCCACCATCACAGCCGCGCGGATTTTCAACATTATGGCTTCAGAGCACATTCCCCGGAACTCGCCTAGCCTCCGCTTTCGTCGCCGTTCTCAAGTGCGCCTAGATTAAAAATCACTGGCACCCCATCGGCGAATTGAGCGCGATACTTCTCTGGCGGTGGTGGAAACGGAGCCGCCAACCTGATTGCGCGAACTACCGAATCGTCGAAAGCCGGATCCCGCGATGCGTCGCTAACCCGGACCGCATTGAGCGAGCCGTCGGGATTAATGCCGACGGTAACGGTCGCCGTCAGCTTTGGATTCTTGCCGGCGAAGTTCCAGGCGTCTTGTATCCTCTTCTTGACAGTCTGACAGTAGAGCAGAAATTCCTCGCTCTGCAGGATCCCGGCACTTCCCGAGCCCGCCCCAACGCCGTATCCGCTACCTTCTGTTTCCCGGCTGGCCAGCACCGGACCACCGCTCCTGCGGTTGGCTGCCGCTTCGTCTTTCATCTGTTTGAGATGCTCGGCCATAAGCCTTTCATGCAGCTTCCGCATCTCCTGCCCGATGTTCGGTGTGGGCTTTGGCGTGGCTTCGACCAATTCGCGAGTCGGTAACGCTCTTGGTTTCTGGCGTCGAGCATGAGGAGTGGGCGTTGACGTCGGCCGGGGCTGCTCGTGCTTTGCCGGACGCCGAGTCGGGACGGGCGAGGGCTTGGGTGGCGGCGGTGAGGGAGTCGGCGTTGGCGTCGGCGTCCGCACTGGTGTCGGCGTCGGTGAATGAGTGGTGTTCAACGCGATCACATTCTTGCCGTTGTCGGGCGGCGGTGGCGGCGGCGTTGTGATGGATGTTGGCGCTTCGTGATGGACCACCTCTGGCGCTGCCGCCTTATGATGCTCAACCGGCTCCTGGCTGAGCCGCGGCAGATGGGTACCCAGCTCCCCCGCCGGCAGCGCATCGACGATTTTAACGGTATAAGAGGGTGGTGGGGCGGTGGACGAGAACAGAATTGGAAGCACTACGAGAATCACAAAAAAGAAGAGAGCGTGACCCAGCGCCGAAACAAAAATCGCCGCCAGATAACCCCATCGCGACGCGCGGTCGTTGCGGCTAAGGACTGGCGCTGGCACGTTGCGACTCGCCCCCGCTGGCCACCGGCGCCGGCATCTCAGTGACCATACCGACGTTCTCGATCCCCGCCGCCTTAATCGCCGCCATCGTGCGAATTACCGCGCCGTACGGCACCTGATCATCTGCACGTACGAAAACCTCGCGGTCCGGCCGCTCGCGTCCAATTGCCGCAAGCTTCACTGCCAAAGCCGTCTGCGACATCCGTGTGTCGTTCAGATAAACCTGGCTATCGCGCGTGATCGAGACGATAAATTGTTCTTCTTTGCCGGGAAGCGCTGCCGCCTTCACCTTGGGCAGGCTGACCTGTACGCCTTGCTGAATAATCGGCGCAGTCACCATAAAAATAATCAGCAGCACCAGCATCACGTCAACCAGGGGTGTGACGTTTATCTGCGAAACCAGTGAACCGCGCTGTCCAGGCTCGAATGCCATCTTCAGCTGCCCTGCATTTGCCCCCGATCTATTATAGCAACGCTGCGCCTATACCGAGGCAGTGTCCGCCGACCCCTCCTCACAGGCTGGCAGGCGAGCCCTGTATATACCGGCGCTGCGTCCGCAAATTCCGTCACCACCGGTGATGGGCAAGCCCGGCATATCACCGCTCTAGTTTGCGGGTCCGCGATGTCGTTGTGCACGGAGCGGAGGAAGCTAGGAGAGGAAATGACGTTCGGCAATGTTAAGGAATTCCGAGATGAAATTGTCGATCTCGGTCGCCAGCACGCGCACCCGAGTTGTCAAAAAATTATAGAACATCTGCGCCGGGATTGCCGCGACCAATCCCACTGCCGTGGTAATAAGCGCCTCAGCGATACCTGGCGCGACCGCTTGTATATTTGACGTGTGAGCGGCAGATAGCCCGAGGAAGGCTGTCATGATTCCCCACACCGTGCCGAACAAACCGATGAAAGGGCAAGTCGAGCCGGTTGTGGCGAGAAAAGTAATACCTCCTTCAAGTTTGGTCAGCTCGACGTTCTCCTGACGCTTCATTGCACGTGTAACATTGTCGACTCCGCCCAAATCGGTCGAAAAGCCGGCTTCGGCGCCGACCGCCTGGCGTTTGGCGCGGGTAAGTTGGAGCAGTTCCTGATAACCCGCGCGGAAAACCTGCGCGATCGGGCTATGCTTAAGGCCGACGCCGGCTGAATGGATCGCGCCCAGGTTCTTCGATTCCCAGAAAATTGCGATGAAACGCTCAGATTCATTGCGTGCGCGCGAAATCTGCACAAATTTGTGCAGAATTATGCCCCAACTGCCGATGGAAAAGCCGATCAACAAGATCAGGACCGCCTGGACTATTGGTCCCGTGCCGAGAAGCATATCGACAACGCCAAGCCCGCCCGCGCCGCTCACCTGCTCACCCCGTTATGCCAAAAATTGCCTGGCTGCAATGCTGATTATTATTCGCATCGAATTCAATGGAGTCAATTTTGCCACGCGCCCACGGTCAGGGAGCTTGCCCCTGACCATGTGTCAATGTCATCGTCCATTTCTTCTTTTGGCTCGCTTCAAATCGTAATCCCCCTGACAAGCCTGCACGCTTGCAATTATACGGCAAGGGCTGAATTGCTTCTCTCCGATTGCGCCGTTTTGACGAACGGCGAGAGTGCCTCATGGCATCAAGCTGTAATTATGGTAGCCTAAAAGTCCAATACCATCCCGAAAGTGCTCGCTGTAGGCATGCAGGCGGTGTCATCAGTGCAGGCCGAATGGGACGGCCGCTTATCCCGGCGCATGCAGCCAACGGGACCAGCTATCGGGGGCGGACGCGAGGAGGATCTACAAGTGGCGACCAAGATTGCGATTAATGGCTTTGGCCGCATCGGCCGCATGTTCTTTAGGGCGGCGCTGCATCAGAAGGATTTGCAGGTAGTCGCTGTCAACGACATCACTGACGCCCCGACCCTCGCTCATCTGCTCAAGTATGACTCGGTGCACGGCACGCTGCCCCAAGTTGTCAAGGCCGAGGGAGACCAAATCATGCTCGACGGTTACGCGTTCAGAGTGTTGGCCGAGCGCGACCCATCGAAGCTTCCATGGAAGCAGCTAGGCGCTCAGGTGGTGATCGAGTCGACGGGGCTCTTTACGGCGCGTGACAAGGCTGCGATGCATCTGAACGCAGGCGCACGCAAAGTTGTTATTAGTGCTCCCGCGGAAGGTTCCGACATTACGCTCTGCTTGGGCGTCAATCAGAACGCGTACGAGCCGAAGAAGCACGACGTCATTTCCAACGCTTCCTGCACCACCAATTGTCTTGCCCCGATTGCTAAGGTACTACACGAGAGCTTCGGTATCGCGCATGGCTTGATGACAACGGTTCACGCCTATACCCAGGACCAGATGCTTCAGGATGGGCCGCACAAAGACCTGCGCCGCGCCCGCGCGGCTGCAGTTTCGATGGTCCCAACCTCGACGGGTGCCGCGAAGGCGATCGGGCTGGTGCTGCCTGCACTCAATGGCAAGCTCGACGGCATTGCCGTGCGCGTCCCGACCGATAACGTTTCGCTGGTCGATCTCACGGCCACGGTAGAGCGCGAATGCGATGAGAAATCGGTCAACGCCGCGATGAAAAAAGCGGCGGAAGGCGAACTCAAGGGTATCCTCGAATACAGCGATGCGCCGCTGGTATCGATCGATTTTAACAATAATCCCCACTCATCCATCTACGATGCGCCGTTGACCAAGGTCATAGCCCATCGGCTGGTCAAGGTGTTCTCCTGGTATGACAACGAGTGGGGTTACTCGAATCGGCTCGCCGACGTCACCGCATACGTCGCCGCACGCTTATGATCAGCAGGATGGGCATACTGTCCAGCGCTAAGATGGTGAGAGCGGATGCCTATAATCCCTATTAGCGAAATTTCTTTGGAGGCCAAGAAAGCCCTCGTCCGCTGTGACTTCAACGTGCCGCTGGACAATAGACGAATCACCGACTCCTCCCGGATCGATGCCAGTCTCGACACGATTCGCCATCTTCTCGACCACGGCGGCGCGGCGGTCATATGTTCGCATCTGGGGCGGCCCAAGGAGCGGAGTCCCGAGTTGAGCTTGAAGCCGGTGGCCGAGTATCTAAGCAATGCGCTGGGGAAAAAGGTGGCGTTGGCGCCGGATTGTATCGGAGAGATCAGCGGCCGCATGGTGAACGATCTCGCATTCGGCGAGGCGTTGCTGCTCGAAAACCTGCGTTTTCATCCGGAAGAAGAGGCGAATGACCGCGATTTCTCCCATGAATTGGCTCGCGGCAAGCAGCTCTACGTCAATGATGCATTCGGCACGGCGCATCGCGCGCACGCTTCAACAGTGGGCGTGACCCAATTCCTGCGCGAACGGGCTGCCGGTTTTCTGATGCTGCGCGAACTAGAGGCGCTCCGGGCGGTTACTGAGAATCCTTCTCATCCTTACATCCTTATCCTCGGTGGTGCCAAGGTCTCGGACAAAATCGGCGTTATCAAAACGATGCTGACCAGGGTCGACCTGATGCTTATCGGTGGTGCGATGGCATACACCTTCATGAAGGCCCGGGGGCTTGCGATAGGAAAATCACGCATCGAGGAAGACAAACTCGACCTCGCTCGCGAACTGTTCGCCATCGCAGCGCAGCGTCATGTCCAATTTGTCTTGCCGGTTGACCATATTGCCGCAGCTAACCCCGCGCCCGAAGCCAGTGTTCAAAGCGTAACCAGCATTCCGGCTGACAAGATGGGCCTGGATATTGGCCCGCGCACAATCACCGAATTTATTCAACATTTGTCTACGGCCCGGACGATTGTCTGGAACGGCCCGCTCGGTTTCTTTGAAGTCCCGTTGTTCGCCCAAGGCACCCTCAAAGTGGGTGAGGCCGTCGCGAACCTGAGCGGCGTGACCAGTCTCATCGGGGGCGGGGATACGGCGGCAGCGTTCGTCGGCCAGCCATGGGCGAACAAATTTACGCACATTTCGACTGGCGGTGGCGCCACACTCGAGTACTTGGAAGGCATCGAACTCCCTGGGGTGAAAGCTTTGGAGGTGTGATAAGCCTAGCACGCCGTTGAAGAAGTCTTCACAGCCAGTTCCCCCGTGTAGTCTCTCCTGCAAGTTGGAGAGAACTAGGAGGTACCAGCCTTCGTGCAGGGTGTTGAGGCTGGCATTTCGGCAAATTCCATTAGCAAGCCTTTCTCAACACCCCGCTGGCTCGCTGCCGCGCCGCGACCAGGGGAAAAAAACCGTGATCGGTTGGCGCGAATCAAGACGGTCGCTCCGATAAGCAGGCAGGGACGCCGGCTGGCTCAGTGTCAGCGCAGGCCGGTTTGGTGAAAAAAGTGCGCAAGAAACTCTTTGCCGGAAATTGGAAAATGAACCTCACTCCGCTTGAGGGAAGGACGCTCGTTGCGGCTCTGCGCGCAGAACTCGACGCTCGGGCAACGTCGTTGACACGGGACCGCGAGCTGCTCGTGGCACCACCGTTTTTGACAATCCCCGCGGTCTCACAAGCGTTGGCAGGCTCATCGATTCTGCTCGGGGCACAGAATGTCCATTTTGAAAGCAAAGGTGCATTCACGGGCGAGATTTCCGCGCCCATGTTACGGGCCTTCGGGGTCACTCATGTAATCATCGGACATTCCGAACGGCGGCACCTTTTCAGAGAAACCGACGAACTGGTCGCCAGGCGTGTGGCCGGCGTGATTGCCCATGGCATGACACCGATTCTTTGCATCGGCGAGACCCTGGAACAACGTGACCGCGGCGACACCATGCGCGTAGTGCTCGGGCAGCTTCAGGCCAGCCTGGCTGAAACCCCGCCGGAGAAATCGGCCCATCTGGTCGTCGCGTACGAACCGGTTTGGGCAATCGGCACCGGACGCAATGCGATGCCGCAACAGGCGCAAGAGGTTCATGCGGCCATTCGGGTTGCGCTGCGAGATCATTTCGGCAACCAGAGGGGCGATGAAGTGCGCATTCTCTATGGTGGTAGCGTCACGGGCGACAACATTGACCCGCTGATCACACAACCAGATATTGACGGGGCTCTGGTCGGCGGGGCAAGCTTAAAGGCCGAGTCGTTTGCACGGATAGTTCGTGCAGGGTCCACTTGAGTAGGAGCGAAGCTTTTATAGAAGTTGTTCAGAACAGCAGGCTCTTGATTCCTTCCCCCTGACCAGGAGAAAGGTGGACGGGGTTGTGAGCAGCCTGCGCGATTTTCAGAACAGGCGATGGTTACAGCGGTTGTTGCTATTCATATTATCGTCTGCATCACGATGGTAATCGTCGTCCTGCTGCAGCAGGGCAAGGGGGCCGATGTGGGGGCGGTCTTCGGCGGTTCCAGTTCGACTGTCTTCGGCGCCAGCGGTGCTGGTAATCTTCTGACCAAGATTACCTGGGGATGTGCCGTGCTATTTTTCTCGACCTCGATCTTTCTGGCCTACACGTCGACTCGGCGGGTAACCGGCAGTATCTTTGAGGGGCGGGCCGGCTTTCCTGCTCAAGCTGCCCCGTCGAGCAAGAGCGGTCCAGTACCGAGAACACATCCCGCGGCTCCAGCCCCGGCGAAAAAGAGCAGCTAGAGCTGAGCGCCTTTCACTGCGCCTCGCAAACGCTCGCTGGTAAGCTTATCGGCGGTTTTTGTGCGGGTGATGCTTCTGATTAGCTGTGAAGGTTCGGCGTATTGGATGAGCCGAATTCAGATTAGGCGCGGGTGGTGGAACAGGCAGACACGCGAGTTTGAGGGGCTCGTGGTAGAAATACCGTGCGGGTTCAAGTCCCGCCCCGCGCACCAGCCTGGAAAAAATTAAATGCATTCAGCGAAGGTCAGGCTGCGCGATATTCTTAGACGAACCTCGCTGCAATCACGTGAGGATCCGATCTTTCGGCTCGCGTCGGGCAAGATGAGCCGGTATTACGTCGATTGCAAGCAGGCTCTTTCTGATCCTGAGGCGCGCGCTTTGGTCGGCCAACTCGTTCTCGAGCGGCTCGGCGGAATATCTCTCGATGCAGTCGGTGGAATGGAGCTAGGTGCTTATCCTATCGCAACATCTGTATCCGATGCGATCTTCCGGGCCACTGGAGCGAAGGTTCGGGCATTCGTTGTTCGCAAAGAGTCCAAACAACACGGCATTCAAGGGCTAATTGCCGGTAATGTAAAACCTGGCGACAAAGCTCTAATCGTTGACGATGTCGTGACCGCCGGCTCCTCAACGGTAACGGCGATCAAGGCAGCCAGGCAGGCAGGATTGGCCGTCGAGCGAGTGATCGTTATCATCGACCGGGAAGAGGAAGACGGACGAAAGAGCATCGAAGCGCAAGGTATACCGTTCGATGCGTTGATTACTCTTTCTGAGCTTCTGGATGAGCCTCAAAGCATAACTGCGACGGCTGATCCGGGCCAGTCTAAATAGATATCGATTGCTCGCGCTATTATTTGGTAATCAGCCGCCACTCCATCAACAACGGTGAGGTCTGAATATACTCGCAGCCCGGTTTTGCATTCTTGCTAAGAAATTGCCGGGAGCGTAGTCGGTTGACCGGCGAATTTCCATCCGATGATCCTGTGCGCCATTACACTGACGTCAGCGAACCTCAATATTATCGCTAGCATGACGATGAGGGCCTGCCAATTCGATGCTCGAGGAGCCGCAAGCTCAGAACCGGAAGGGTTTGAACGAAACTCTTGCGGACGAGTCGATTGGACTGGCACAGTCTTATCGACCATTACACGGTCCGGGGGCAATCGAAGATGGCAATGAGTGATGAGTGGCGCACGCGCGCCCGCAAAATCCCAAAGGGCAACCTATACGACGATTTCGAAGTTGGCCAAGTATTTTCGCATCATTGGGGGCGTACGCTGAACGAAGGGGATAACTCTCTCTTCACCACTCTGACGCTCAGTTTCAATCCGCTCTACTTCAATGCGCCGTATGCACGCGCGCATGGGCACCCGCGGATAGTGATTAACCCGATGTTGGTCTTTCTTACGGTATTCGGCCTATCAGTGGAAGATCTCAGCGAAGCAGGCGGGCTCTTTCTCGGCGTCGACCAACTCACGTTCCATCGCCGAGTTTACCCGGGCGATACATTGTCAGCACGTAGCACCGTGGTCGACAAGCGGGAATCGCAAAGCCGCCCCGGAACCGGAATCGTGACCTGGCACACTGAGGGTTTCCTGCTCGACCCGGCTCGCGTCAATTCCAATGGTCGTAAGCGGGTAGTTGATTTCCGCCGTTCCAATCTGGTGCCGAAGCGAGACTTTCCACCGAACTAGCATGTGCTCCAGCGAGCGTGCCTTGATGAGATCATCTCAGCCTTCGTGCACGTTCCCTCACGCTATTACGTATAAAGGTTGTCCAGAACCCCATGAGCTACCTGACTGAAGAACGTAAGATGATTCAACAAACCGCCCGGGATTTCGCGATTAATGAAGTCCTGCCGATCGCCAACAAGCTTGATCCGATCGAGGGCGAAATCCCAATGGAGTTGCGCGCCAAGATGGCGGATCTTGGCTACTTTGGGATACTGATCCCCGAAGAATATGGCGGGTTGGGGCTGGGTGCTTTCGAATACGCGTTGGTGACGGAAGAGTTGGCGCGCGGTTGGATGAGCGTCGCCAGCATCATCGCGCGCGGTAACGGCCTTTGGGGTGGTATCACTGACGGACAACGGAAAGCCTATTTCCCACGGATGGCCCGCGGCGAGTTTCTCGGTGCGTTCTCTCTTTCAGAACCAGATGCCGGTTCCGACTTGGCCAACGTTTCGTGCCGCGCCGCGCGTGAAGGCGATGAATGGGTGATCAATGGCACCAAAACCTGGTGCACATTTGCGGATGGCGCTGATTTTATCCAATTGTTTGCGCGCACTTCGATGCCTGACGAGAACCGCCGCCATGTCGGCATCAGCCAGTTCATGATTGAAAAGGAGCGAGGCAAGCTGCCGGCGGGGGTGAGCGGCGCGCCGATTCGCAAAATCGGCTACTTCGGCTGGAAGACCTGGGAGTTGCACTTTGACAACTGCCGAATCCCCGCATCAGCGCTGATGGGGCAGGAGGGACGCGGCTTCTATGCAATGATGTCCGGACTCGAAACAGCGCGGGTCCATACTGCGGCAAGGGCAATCGGTTTGGCGCGCGGCGCACTCGAGGATTCAATCACTTATTCGCAGCGCCGCGTGCAATTTAAACGGCCGATTGCTGAATTTCAGCACACCCGCTTCAAGCTCGCCGAAATGGCGGCGAATGTCGAGGCCGCGCGGCAATTGATGTACTACGTTGCAGATGAGATTGATAGTAAACGGCGATGCGATAAGGAAGCCTCGATGGTGAAGTTTTTTGCCTCGGAAATGGCAGAGCGGGTAACCAGCGACGCCCTGCAGCTGCACGGCGGCTATGGCTATACGCGCGACTTGCCGATCGAGCGCTATTGGCGCGACGCGCGGCTGACCAAGATTTTCGAGGGGACCTCGCAGATTCAGCTGCGGATCATTTCGGATCGCCTGCTCGGAGGAGGAGAATGAGCACCGAGCTTTCTGCGCTCACCGGCAAGAGTAATTTCTTCGAGGATTTCGCCGTCGGTGACATTTATGAGCACGCACGCGGCAAAACCGTTGAAGGCCTCGAAAACGTATTGATTACTAACTTGGTACTCAATACGGCCCAAGCTCATTTTAATGAAGCTTTCGCGCAGTCACTGGAACAGAAACATCGGATAACCTTCGGCGGCGTGACGGCGTCGATAGTAATCGGGCTGGCGATGCAAGATACCGGCGAGAATGCGGTCGAAGAGATGGGACTCGATCGAGTACGTTTCCGCGTCCCAGTGCTGCACGGCGATACGCTCTATGCATTCACCGAAGTAGTCAATATGGAAGACGAGCCAGCCGATTCGCGTGGCCACAAAAGCGTCGGACTAGTCCATTTCCGTCATTGGGGCGTGAACCAACGCGGCGAAACGGTCTTCGAAGGTGAGCGCCGAGTACTGTTAAAAAAGCGCGCGTTCGTCGCCGAGGGTCTCGCAGTCCACGAAGAAGGTTCGGCCACAGGCGCAGGACCCTCGCGGCGCAGGCTATTGCCTCCGAAACGCGGCTCCGCGCGCAACGCCAAAGCCCGAGTGGCCAAGCCTACACGGATGAAGTCCAAGATGTCGCGGGCTTCAAAACCATCGCCCGCCAAACGACGGCGTGGACGCCGTTGACTGGAGATACGCTCCGCAAGCAGTTGGTGCTCAACACCCGGGGGAAACGGCTCAGCTGCCTGTCTCCCCGAGTATTGTCGAATGGATGGAATGAGCTTAGGGCTGAAGATGTTTTTCGGCTGGCGCTCCCGCTGTGCCGCGGATCAACTCGGGGCGCGGCGTTCCGAGTTTACGCAGCACCGTTTCCATCTCGAAGTTTTCGATGATGTCTCCAGGCTTAATATCGCCGAAATTCTCCAGGCCGATACCGCATTCATAGCCCGCCTGGACCTCGCGCGCGTCTTCTTTGAAACGCCTGAGTGAGCCGATGCGGCCTTCCCACGCCACGCGGCCATCGCGCACCAGCCGGGCACGGGCATTACGCAGTATTCGCCCATCCAGCACCATCGCACCGGCAATAGTATTGCCCTGGACGACAAAGGTCTGCCGGACCTCGGCTCGTCCGAGTGCTTTTTCACGGTAGGTCGGCGCCAGCAGCCCTTCCATCGCCTCGCGGATATCGTTGATGACTTCGTAGATAATCGTATAGAGCCGAATATCGACGCCTTCTTTTTCGGCCAGCTGCGCCGCTTTCGGCTCAGGCCGCACGTTGAACCCGATAATTATCGCTCCTGAAGCGGAGGCTAGGGTCACGTCGGTTTCGGAAATCGCGCCAACGGATTTGTGAATCAGCTCAAGCTTGACTTCGTTCGTTGACAACCTTTGCAGGGAATCAGCCAAGGCTTCCACCGAACCATTGACGTCGCCTTTTATAATAACGCGGAGTTCCTTAACTTCGCCGGCTGCCATGCGCTCGCTCAATTCCTCGAGCGAGACGCGGCTGGTCTTTTGCAGCACACCTTCCCGAATCTTGGAGTGGCGGAACTCAGCCACCTGCCGCGCCTTGGCCTCTTCGGTGACCGCGATGAACGCAGTCCCCGGTTCAGGCACGCTCGACAGGCCGAAAATCTCGACTGGCGTAGAGGGTCCCGCTTCGGTCACGCGCTGTCCCAGATGGTTGAGCATCGCGCGTACCCGGCCATAGGTGGTGCCGCAGACGAATGGGTCTCCGGAATGTAGCGTGCCTTCCTGGATCAACACCGTTGCCACTGGGCCACGTCCGCGGTCGAGTTGTGATTCGACTACAGTTCCACGTGCGGACCGGTCGGGATTGGCCTTCAGCTCCATCAGGTCCGCCTGCAGCAGGATCATTTCAAGCAAGCGCTCGAGACCTTCACGGGTGCGGGCTGACACGGGTACTACTATCGTGTCGCCGCCGTAGTCCTCAGGAATCAAGTTCAGTTCGGTAAGCTGCTGCTTTACGCGGTCGACGTTCGCCTCGGGCCGGTCAACCTTATTCAGCGCAACGATGATTGGTACGCCAGCCGCTTTGGCATGGTCCACCGCTTCGATGGTCTGCGGCATCACACCCTCGTCGGCGGCGACCACCAGTACCACAATATCGGTGACCTTGGCGCCGCGGGCGCGCATCGCGGTAAATGCCTCGTGGCCGGGAGTGTCAACGAAACTGATGTTTCGGCCGTTAATTTCGACGCTGTAGGCGCCAATGTGCTGGGTGATGCCGCCGAATTCACCCTCCGTGACATTGCTGTGACGGATTGCGTCAAGCAGCGAAGTCTTGCCGTGATCGACATGGCCCATCACGGTCACTACTGGTGGACGCGGCAGCGCTTCGCCTGCGGCGGTTTCCTCCCCTTCTTCGATAGCCGATTCGGCATCGAAGGCAACGTTCTCAACACTGTAGCCAAATTCGCCCGCCACTAAGGTTGCGGTGTCGACGTCAAGCACTTGGTTGAGCGTGGACATCACGCCAAGATCCATCAATTTCTTGATAATCTCTGCGGCCTTTACGCCCATGTTGCGGGCCAGATCACCCACGGTGACACCTTCGGTGATACGGACGATCCGCTTGGAGGCCTTCGGCGTCGTGATCTCAGTCTTGCGCTGTTCCTTACCCGGTAAGGCCCGCCGCTTCTTGGGCACGCGCAGTCCACGCATTTCGCGTTCGGCGGCGACGTCGGGCACACCTTTTTTGACGACCTTTTTCTTTTTGATCGCACGCGCACCTGGTTTGGAAGCATCGGGCGGCGGTGCAAAGGCTTCCGGCATCGGCGCGACTGCCGATGGGCCAAGGCGGCGTTCGGGCGGACGTGGGGTGCCCCCCGGTCGCGGGCCGGTTGGAGCGGTTGGACGAGAGGCAGGAGCCGGCTTGCGCAAATCGATCTTGCCCAGCACCTTGGGGCCGCGCGGACCATCATCCAGCGATGGTGCCGCGGCATGCGCACGGCTCGTCAGATTAATCGTTCTGGCAGGTTCCTGCAGCCGATGCTCCGGTCGCCGGGGCGGTGCTCCTGCACCTGGTGCACGAGCAGTGACGCCAGGCCGCGGTGGCAGGTTTGCTCCGGGCGGTCGCTGCGAAGCCGCCGAGGAATCACGCAGTCCTACTTCACGCGCAACATTCGACGGCTGATGTGGCAGAATGGCCTCGCGAGTGCGCATCTGCGGATGTGGAGGCTCAATTGGCGTCCGCACCGGAAGTTCGTTGGCCTCAGCCGCAGGCGCTTCGACCGGCTCGCCTGGGGTGGGGATGTTAGTGGCAGATACGGCCGGCTCGGCGCTTTTGGGTTCAATCCTGGTTTGATGCGCAGGTTTGATTTCCGGCTCAACGTCGGAATCGGGTAAGCCTTCCAGCGCAGCTGCTTCCTCTGCGCGATCCTGCGTCGGCTCGGAAGCTTCAAGCTCAGCCCTAAGCTCCGACCTAGGCGGCTCTGTTGGCGGTTCTGACGGGGCGACCGAAATCGGCAGCTCGGAGGTGACCGGACTTGCTTCCAGCGCCATCACCGGCAGTTCCGGAATTTCAGCTTCAAGTTTGTGCGGTTCGTCGAACACCGGGGCGACCATTGGCGCCTCGGTTTGAGTTGGGGCAGGCTCGAAGTGGAATGGTTCAGCCATTTCCCCACCGGCAGGAACAGGCGCAGGTTCCGAATGACGGCGGCGTACCACATTGGCGTTAAGACGTTTCTCAACAACAGTGCCGGCACTGGTTTCGACCACGGTCTCCCGCGGTATAGACGCAGCACGCTGGGCACGGTCGTCAAGTTCGGCTTTGACCCGCTCGGTCTCTTCGGGGGAGAGCAAGCTTGATTCGGAATGGGCGTGAGTAAGGTGCAGGCGTGTACAACTGGCCAGCAGGTCGTCGAGCGCAACGCCCCATTCAGTTGCGAGTGTTTTTATCCGCTTTCGCGCCATCTCTTTTACTTTATTTAAGTGCGGCAGTGCTATCCAGCCGCGCGCGGATCAGTTCTGCCAGTCCGCGCCTTTCGTCAGGGCTGATTCTTCTCTTTAGCGAACGCAATTCCCTGGTTTTGTTGTGACCAAAACTCGTTATACACCGATTGCGGTAATGGAGATAAGCCCCGCGTCCCGGCAACCGGCCTTCTTCATCCGGCGTTAACGTATCGCCGCGCGCAGCGATTCTCAGCATGTGCTCCTTGCTATCGCGCTCCATGCAGCCGATGCAGGTGCGCTGCGGCCGCTCATTCCGCCTCCGCATCCTCGGCGCTCCCGTCTGAGGCGTCGGTGTCGAGGGTGATGTCCGGCGTAACAGGTGCCGCTTCCGGCGTCAGATCGGGCGCGGGACTTGTTGCAGCCGCATCATTCGCCATTTCCGCCCGCTTGAGCTGCTCAGCACGTTTCCTCGCCACCCATTCGCGGGCGGCATGGACCACTTGCCGCGCCCGTTCCGGGCTAATCCCTTCGACTTCGAAATTGTTTTCGTTAGCGTCTGCCAGTTGTTCTGCGGAACGAAAGCCCCATTGATAGAGTAACTCGGCGTTAATATCGCCGATCCCGGGGATTGCGTTCAGTGATGCGCGTGCCGTACGTGCTTCCTCCTCGGCCTCGGAATCGCTGCGTACGTCAAGCTTCCATCCGGACAGCCGATGCGCGAGACGGACGTTTTGGCCCCGCTTGCCGATGGCGAGAGAGAGTTGATCGTCGGGCACGATGACCTCCATCGCGTGCTCATCTTCGTCGATAATCACCTTGGAAACCTTAGCGGGAGCCAGCGCACGGCATACCAGTTCAGCTTGATCATCGGTCCACGGCACGATATCAATTTTTTCACCGCGCAGTTCCTGCACGACCGCCTGCACTCGGGTTCCCTTCATGCCGACGCAAGCACCGACCGGGTCGACATCACTATCTTTCGAATAGACCGCGACCTTGGCACGTCCGCCCGGTTCGCGCGCGCATTGCCGAATTTCGACGATGCCCTCATAAATCTCCGGTACTTCCTGCTCGAACAGCTTCATTAAGAACGAATTGGAAGTGCGTGAGAGCACAATGGACAGGCCTTTTTCGGACAGTTCGACTTCGAGGATCAGCGCGCGGATGCGGTCGCCTTGCCGATAACGCTCGTGCGGGATCTGCTCCTTTTCCGGCAGAATAGCTTCGGTGCGTCCTAGGTTGACGATCATGTTCTTGCGTTCGAAGCGCTGGACGATGCCCGAAATGATCTCGCTTTTGCGATCCTTGAATTCGTTGTAGATCTACTTTCGCTCAGCGTCGCGAATGTGCTGAATCAAGTTCTGTTTGGCGGCCTGGGCGGCGATGCGCCCCATCGTCGCCGTGTCAAGCTTGATCAGAATCTCGTCACCAGGCTGGGCATCGGGATCGTATTTGCTGTGCGCTTCAGCGAGTTCGACCTCCGATGCTGGATTGGCGACTCGTTCGACTACGGTCTTAATCTCGAACAGTTCGACCTCCCCGACCTCGTTGTTGTAGCGCGATTCAATATTGCGTTCGGCCCCGAAGGTTCGACGGGCAGCCGAATACATCATCTCTTCGACCGCATTGATCACAATGGTTTTGTCGATCCCTTTTTCTTTGGAGACCTGCTCAATAACCCGATTCAGATCGACTGCCATATCGCCTCCTGCTGCCACCAGCCATTGTGGGCACTGTCGCGGCTCATCTCGCCGCTGCCTCCTGCCGGCTAGGCGCCATAGCACGCTTTACGCGGTTGGCCGCTCCCGCTCCTCCGCATGGGTTTTACCTTTTGCAGAGTGGCAGACGATAGCGGGCCGAGTTCAATCGAATTTGTGCTCGTAGTTAGCTCCTTGAATTTCGTTGAAGGCGAAGGCGTGCCGCTCGCGGCTCGATTCGTCTTCCAGGTCGACCCCATCAGGGCGCACTTCAACCAAGACGCCTTCGAAATTCTTGCGCCCGTCGCGTGGCCGATGAGTTCGAATTCGAACTCGCTGTCCCTGGTACGCCTCAAAATCCTTGAGCTTTGCCAAGGGGCGGTTAATGCCCGGTGACGACACTTCCAACGTATACCGCCCGTCCACAGGATCGTAGACGTCTAGTAGATCACCGAGAATCGGGCTGAGGTGTTCCATATCGCTCAGCGTTATGCCACCGCTAGGCTTGTCTACCAGCAGTCTCAGCAGGGAATGATGGCGTGTCCCCCTGCGGAATTCGACTGTCACCAGCTCAAATCCGAGCCGCTCGATATGGGGCTCGAGTAATTCCGCTATTTTCTTCGCCAGCGGTTCAAGTTGTAACACCATCACCGTCCATACCTCGGCGGTTCGCCTCCTGGTCGGGTAAAGAAATGCCGTGATGTCCTGGAGCAAGCGGCGAACAAACCAAAAAAAATGGGCTATCGCCCACGCCGAATTAGAATACCATTCAGGGCATCCGCCATCAAGGCACGGTTGGCGCTGATGAGACGGTTGGAGTCGTCGTCGCCTCGGTGGTGCCGGACAGAACTGGGAACCGAAGGGCCGGCGAGAAGGCTTGTTTCATACGGGACAGCACGAGCTTATTCTTCGTCTTCCCGCAATTTCGCCAACGACGAGAGATCTTCCAGCGTGCTGGTATCGCCCAGGGTCTGATCGCCCGAAGCTATCTGCCGCAGCAGACGGCGCATAATCTTGCCGCTGCGGGTTTTCGGCAATGTGTCAGTGAACCGCAGATCGTCGGGACGTGCGAGCGCGCCAATTTCCTTCACGACGTGTTGCTGCAACTCCTTGCGCAACGAATCGTCACCTTTGCGGCCACCTTCGAGGGTGACAAATGCAAACACCGCCTGCCCCTTCATCTGGTCGGGCCGCCCAACCACCGCGGCCTCTGCGACCATCGGATGGGAGACCAGGGCGCTCTCGATCTCCATCGTCCCCAGCCGATGGCCCGAAACGTTGATCACGTCATCCACGCGGCCCATTATCCAAAAGTAACCATCCTCGTCACGGCGTGCGCCGTCGCCGGTGAAGTACATGCCGTTGATTTGGCTGAAATATTGCTGCTGGTAACGCTCGGGGTCGCGAAAGATTGTGCGCAACATTCCCGGCCACGGCCGCTTGATCACGAGAAAACCGCCCTGATTGGCAGCGACGGAATTACCATCGCGCGACACCACATCGGCAGCGATCCCCGGCAGCGGGTGGGTAGCGGACCCCGGTTTGGTCGCAATTGCACCTGGCATCGGCGAAATCATGATGCCACCGGTCTCGGTCTGCCACCAGGTATCAACGATGGGGCAGCGGCCGCCGCCGATTAATTCGTGATACCAAATCCAAGCCTCCGGATTGATCGGTTCGCCGACCGTTCCCAGCAAGCGTAAACTCGACAGATCGTGTTTTTTCGGCCATGAATCGCCCCATTTTATAAACGTGCGTATCGCGGTAGGCGCCGTATAGAGAATATTCACGCGATATTTCTCTATGATCGACCACCAGCGATCTTCCTGAGGGAAGTTGGGCGCTCCCTCGTACATCACAACTGTAGCACCAGCCGCCAGCGGACCGTAGACTGAGTAACTGTGACCGGTCACCCAGCCAATATCAGCCGTACACCAGTAGATATCGTCCTCCTTGAGGTCAAAGACCCACTGCATCGTCGCCAGGGTATGAGTAAGATAGCCACCTATGGTATGCACTACTCCTTTGGGTTTGCCGGTAGTGCCAGAGGTGTAGAGTGTGAACAGGGTATGCTCTGAATCGAGCGCGGCCGGCTCGCAATTGGCGCTCTGCGCCGCCACCACCTCATGCCACCAGACGTCGCGTGCTTCGCGCATTTCGACTGCGTCGCCGGTGCGAAGCAAAACAAGGCATCTGCGGACCGACGGACAGCGCTTTAATGCAAGATCGACATTTTGCTTGAGCTCGATTTTTTGACCGCGCCGCCAGCCGGCATCAGCAGTGATAACGAGCTTGGCCTCGGCATCGTTGATACGGTCAATCAGCGCTTCCGCCGAAAAGCCGCCAAAAATCACCGAGTGAATTGCACCCACGCGCGCGCACGCCAACATTGCGATCGCCGCCTCCGGCACCAGCGGCATATAAATGGCGACCCGGTCGCCTTGATGTACACCCAGATGCTTCAATGCGTTGGCACACCGCGCAACCTCGCTAGCCAGCATTTGGTAGGTGATTACGCGCGAGTCACCCGGCTCGCCTTCCCAAATCAAAGCGGCTTTGTTGCGGCGCGGACCCCTCAGATGGCGGTCGACGCAGTTGTAAGAGGCGTTTAGCTCACCGCCCACGAACCATTTGGCAAACGGCGGCTGCCATTCAAGCACGCGCTCGAATGGCTTGAACCAATCGAGCTGACGGGCATATTCGGCCCAAAATTCCTCCGGAGCCTGCTCGGCTCGGCGGCAAAGCTCACGATGTTCGGCTTCATTCTTGAGCCAGGCGTGCCGGCTAAACTCTGCCACCGGTGGGAACCTCCGGCCTTCGCGAAGAATGGATTCGATATCGTGAGTTACGTCATTGCCAGCCATTGTTCGTACGCACCTCGCCAACTGGTTTCCGTTCGACTTCGCTCTCGGCTACCCCTTCGGTCGCGCTCGGGGCTTCCGTTGACCGGGCTTTCGACTCACGCGGGCTTTCGCTTAGCTCGCCCCTCACCACGGCTCACGGACTTCGTGCCACCCGCGCCCGGCCTGCTATACCTTTCCACGAGCCTCGCGTGCTCTGATACTAAGATAAAGCGTGGCGGCATCGCCAATCTCGCGGCGATTGGAGCGAACCGCGCGCAGCTGCTGCAGCAGCTCTGGCTCGATTGATGGCGTCAACTCTGCCGCCAGCTCAACTGCCCGGGCCGCCCATCGTAGCGCCACCCGCCCTTCGAGCCCCCCAAAATCGTCGAAAAACCAGGCGCAACTCGTCAGCGCTGCATGGGCCGCACGTTCCATCTCAAACAGCCTTAGCAGCTGCTCGCGAGCCGCCTCGTCCTTCGCGCGATGCCGAGCGAAAAATTCCTCCTGCACGCCCGCAGAGGGGTCGACGAACAAGTGTGCGGCTCCCTTGAGCGCCGCCCATGAATCCGCCACGAGTGGCGGCGCAAATCGATCATACACCGCGTCGCAACGGCTCCGCACAAAGTCCATAGCTGCGCGCAGCGGTCTTCGCCACTCCTGGTCGGTATTGCGCTCCATCCGGCAGCCGCAATTCGAACGCCATCGCTCGACGCCATGAGCACAGCTCCAGGCCGAAGGCAGATCGATTTGAAAGCTGCCGGCTGTAGGATGGCTTGCCAGAAATTCGCCACAATTAGTGACGATGACGTCGCCGCGCGCTTCGAGGAGCCTGATTGCACGCGCCAGTTCAGCTGCACCGCTGTGCTTGTGATGCCCGAAGGTTTCGCCGTCGGTGGCGGCCAATAGCGCCTGGCCGGGCGCGAGCGCAAGCGCAGTGTCGGCTAGCCTGGAGGCGAAGCCCGCGCCGTCGTGGAGCATATCAGTGAAAGCGATGCTGCCAGAGATCGAGCGATCGAAGCGAAGGATTGCCAGCTTCAGTTCGTCGTGTTGCCATAAGAAGGGACCGCCGTCATGTCCCGGGCGGCTGAAACGCCCCTGGTCGCCACTCAACATTACAAATCCAATTCCGGCGCGCGCAAGCGCGGCAAGGGTTTCAGCGTCGACGGCACATTCCGGCAGCCACATGCCTTCCGGCAGGCGTCCGAATCGCGCGGCAAAATCTTGGATTCCCCAGGTAATTTGAAGTTCACGCCCCCGCGCATCAAGTAGCGGCAGGATAGAATGGCTATAGCATTGCGCTATGGCATTGCCGTGCCCACCGTGGCGCTGACGGCTCAACTCGTCCGCCCGCCGAATCGCACGGTAGGCGGACTTGCCATGGTTCTGTAGCCACGAACAAAGGGTTGGGCCGAAATTAAAACTCAGTGCCTCGTAATTATTGCGAATATAAACGACCGTCCCCTCCATGATCTGCGCCTGTCCATTAGCGTTATAACATTCGCTCAGAATGCGTTCGTTCCAGTTCGGAAACGGCGCAGCGCTCGCCTCATTAGTGATAATTCCGGTCCATGGACTCTCGCGCGGGGGTTGATAGAAGTGGCCATGGATTATGATGTATCGTGGTTCAGTCATATTATGTCAGTCTAGTTCAGGTTGGGAGCCCGACATAGTCAGACAACATTGGAGAGATAGAACGGCCGTCACCGCGGCACTTGTCAATAACTCGGCACTGCGACGAGAATATACTTTATGTCCCAGACGTCCTCGCCGTCCTCGCCATCGTAATCGCTACCACAATTCAGGTCTTGGTTTCGGTTATAGGCTTTGTATTACTTGGCTGGAAGCTAAGCCAGACACTCCGTCAAATCACCGCGGAGGTCACCTTCAATGTGCTTAAAGGTCGCCGGATCGAAGAGGTTCTGCCAGGAGATGCGGGAATCGATCCGCGACGGGCGCGACTCCGCCGGCCGGTAGGCCACACCCGATTCAAAACGATTATGCGGCGGCCACCGCGAAATTGCCGCGGACCGTGGTCTCACCCTTTTGATTGGCGACTTCGACCTCGCCCTCAATCAGCTTCTCTCCATTCTTTTCGCTTTTGCCAGTCACTTTGCCCCTGCAGGTAAGCGTGTCGCCGGGCCACACCTGGCGTGCGAAGCGGACCTTAAACTGGCGCACGTTTCCCGCTCCAGCATAGTCAGTGAGGCACCGCGACAGGCAACCGGCGGTCCACATACCCTGCGCGAAAACTGTGGGAATCCCTGCAGCCTCAACAAAGGTCTGATCATAATGCAGCGGGACGAAATCGCCCGACGCGCCGGCATACCGAACGAAGTCGGGGCGCGAGACATTCTCGATTGTCACGGTTGGGAGTGAATCCCCAATTTTGACTGACCCGTATTTTACTTTAGGTGCCATGGAAGTCTCATCCGGCGCGAACTGCGCCTCCTCTTGCACTGACCGTGCGCTAACAGGCTAATAGCCTATCCCCCGACGGCTTGTCCGGTCTCGATTAGAGTGCTGCGGGCAACCGCGACCTTTTCGCCCTTCTGATTGCGGTATTCAATCTCGGTCAGCATGAAAGTCATTTTGCCGCCGCGGCCGCCTTCGCGTTCGTATACATCGGCAATTCGCGCAGTTCCGGTGAGTACGTCACCGACCAGGATTGGTTTGTGCAGCTCGAATTCCTGTTCGCCATGCAGAATCCGGCGCACGTCGAAATGCACGGTCGGCATCGAGTCGGCGTCCTGCCAAAAAGCCGCGACTTGTAGAAAAGTCGGTGGTACCGGAATCCCGCCGCATTCCTTCTTTGCCAGCTCCTGATCGAAGTAGACTGGATTTGGATCGCGGATCGCACGGGCAAATTCCCTGACTTTGCTCCATTCGATCGGCATCGTGAACGGCTTGCCGGTTTTGCCGATAACGCTCTTATCAATTGCCATCTGAGCCTCCGCTAAGAGCAGCAGAAAAGCGCGCCTTAAAGATTGATACCTTGGGCGACCAGCTCGCGATTCCAGTTCGCGTCGCCAAACGTGAATTCTGACGACTTCGCCCGCTTGAAGTACAGGTGCATGTCATGGTCCCAGGTGAAGCCAATACCGCCGTGCAACTGGATTCCCTCGGCCGATACACGGCGGAAAGCGTCCGACGCGGCGGCCTTGGCTAACGCCGCGGCCAACGATGCTTCGGCGACCTGGTTGCTGACCGCCCAAGAGGCGTAATAGGCTGCCGACCTCGCGCCCTCCACGTCAATCATCATGTTGGCGCACTTATGCTGCACGGCTTGGAAGCTGCCAATCGGGCGGCCGAATTGGACTCGCACCTTGGCATAATCAACCGTCATTTCCAGCACCTTTTGTGCGCCACCCATCATCTCGCCTGCCAGCATCACTTTGCCGCAGTCGATAATCTCTGACAGGGTATTCCATCCACTGCCGACTTCACCTATAAGGTCGCCCGCGTCGGCCTTCACCCCATCGAATTTGACCTCGGCTAGTTTGCGCGTTTGATCCATCGTGGTGAGCCGGGTGACGGCGATTCCGGCGCGCCCCTTTTCCAGTGCAAACAGCGTGATTCCACGATCGCCGCTTCCACCGGTGCGAGCCGCCACGAGGATGCAATCCGCGATATGCGCGTCATTGACGAACAGCTTTGTTCCGTCAAGGACGTATCCGCCTCCTTCGTTGCGCGCGGTCATCGTGATGCCGTCGGCGCTCCACACCGCCGACGGCTCCAGGTAGGCAATCGTCGCGATCAGTTCGCCCGAGGCTATTTTTGGCAGTAGTGACGATTTATGATTGTTACTGCCCGAACGTTTGATTGCTTCGGCGACCATCACGGTCCAAATAAATGGCGATGGCATCACGACGCGGCCCATCTCCTCCATAATCAGCACGAGGTCAACGTAGCCAAGTCCGCCACCGCCATACCTCTCGGGGATGACCAGGCCGAGCCATCCCAGTTCCGCCATTTTCTTCCATAAGGCGGAGTCGAAGCCGCGCTCGTCCTCCATCAGCTTGCGGACTAGGGTCGATGGGCATTCCTTTTCAAGCAGCGCACGTGCGCTCTGCCGCAGCATCTCCTGTTCTTCACTAAAACCGAAATCCACGTGCCCAACCTTCCTTTTTAGGTCGGGTGTTACACCACCCGGCCCGCTTCGCACCCGCTATTGCCCGTCGGCCGATCGGGGATGCATGACGCCGCTCTGGGCGATTCGAATATCACGACCTGTTCTCGCTAGACAAGGACTCCGTTTTGTCCTTGGTCCCTCCGGACATAGGCATTTAGGGTGGGCGCCAACGAGAGCTTACAGGCCCATCTGCACGATTTCTGCCGGCCGGATATTGCCCCCGTCGACTACCAGGGTCGCGCCGCTAATCCAACTGGCCGCCTCCGAGGCCAGGAAAATGCACGGGTAGGCAACATCTTCGACCGTGCCGAACCGGCCAAGCGCGCGCGAACGTAGCATCATCTGCTTGACCTCTTCGTTGGGCCAAATGCGGGCTGCCGCCCCTTCGGTGGTGACCGGTCCGGGCGCGATACAGTTGACCCTGATTCCGTAGCGTCCCCATTCGCCGGCATGGGATTCGGTCAATTTAATCACCCCGGCCTTCGAAGCCGCATATGGGAGCATCGTGCTGGAGCCATGGACCCCGGAGGTCGAGGACAAGTTTATGATGCATCCGCCGGTGTGCTGGGCGATGAACTGGCGCGCTGCTGCTTTGGAACAAAAGAAGGTGCCGTCCAGATTAATCGCGACCACCGCTCGCCATCCGTTAGGCGAGAGGTTTAGGCTCGGGGTGGTGATGCTCCCCCCATGGTTGTTGATCATGACATCGAGACGGCCGTAGAGGCGCGCCGCCTCGCCTATCATTGCGTCACATTTCGCCGCGTCGCGCACGTCGACCACAAACATTTCGCACGTGCCGCCAAGTTTGCGGATTTCATCACGCACTGGTTCGAGATGTTCGGCGTTGCGGCTGGCGATCAGGACCGGTGCGCCGCGGACCGCAAATTCCCGGGCGATCGCGATACCAATTCCTGTGCCGCCGCCGGTTACGACCGTCACCTTCCCTTCGACGCTGAATACGTCTTTCAAAGCCGAAACCCTCCTGTTTTTCACGACCCATTCGTCGCCAGCGGCGACTCAGGGCAGGCTCTCGCTTGCGCCGTCGTTTCACTGTCGCGGCTACACTCGCATGCGCACGGTGTTGGCGAGCGAAGCGACAGGTTTCGCGCGGGCAAGCCATAACGCTCGCATGCCACGGTTGATTGTCATCTATCGCAGGCAAGCGCCACATGGCAAAGTCTCGCAACTCCGACATTGACATCGGCAGTCACAAATTTCTATTGGTAAGAAAGTCGCGGCCGGCTGATCGGCCCGCTTTCAATCAAATTGAATCGGAAACCCGACGAGAGGTGTGAAAATGCCAATCCTCGATCCCACCAGTGCTTCCCATGATAAGCGCTACCAGTTGGCGACAAGACGCCTCCGCACGCTTGACGGAGCCACGGTCGGCCTCCTGGATAATTCCAAGCTTAACGCAGCCCCGCTGCTCGCCGCCATTGGCGACTTGCTCAAAGAACGATACGCGATCAAATCGACGGTGGTGCGCACCAAGGGTCACGGCTTCTCTTATCCGGTTGAGGAGCCGCTCGCCGCGGAAATGGCCGAACAATGTGACGTGGTGATTGCTGCGATCGGCGATTGAGGGTCGTGCAGCGCGGCCAGTGTGGCCGACGGCACCGTGTTTGAGAAAAGAGGAATACCGGCAGCGGCGATTATCACCCATACGTTCACCGCGTCCGCCAATGCGATGGCCCAGCGCAACGGCTTTCCCGACTATCGTTACGCTATGATTCCGCATCCATTGAGCAGTCTCAATCCAGAACAAGTGAAGCAACGTGCGCACGAAGTGCTGCCGGAGATCCTGGCCATACTGGGCATCGAGGAAAAGGCACGCACGGTCAGCGCCGCGGCTTCATGACCGGTCGGGGGAAACGGTGCGGCAAAAAGGGAGCGTCAACCGTGGCTAGTGGAGAGCGGCGAGCGCCAACGGATGAAGCTTTGCGTAGCGCTCGCGCGGCAATCGAATACTGCTACGAGCAGGGATGGACCGACGGATTGCCGGTCGTACCGCCGCTTAACGAACTCGTCGACGAGTTTCTCGGCCAGACTGCTCGCGACCCCGGCGAAGTGCTGATGACCGTGCGGCATTTGGAGCGTTCATGCACAGTTCGGCAAGCCGCGATTAATTCGGTCATGGCTGGGTGCAAGCCCGACTATTTCCCGGTGATACTCGCGGCAATCGACGCCTTCGCCAGCGGGGCCGGAATGGTCACCGGACTGCTGCAGAGCACCACTGGGCAAGCCGAAATCGTCGTCGTAAACGGGCCGATTCGGCAACGGCTCAACTTCAATTGTCAGGACAATATATTCAGCCCCGGCGACCGCCCCAACGCCACCGTTGGACGCGCCCTGCGGCTTATCATCATGAATGCCCTCGGCATCCGGCCGCACGTATTTGACCAGAGCACCCAGGGCACCTCAGCCAAATATAGTTGCTGCATCGCTGAGAACGAAGAAGACAGTCCATGGGAGCCGCTCCACGTCGAGCGCGGGTTTGCCCGCGACACCAGCGCCGTAACCGTGCAGATGGTGCGCAGCGATTTGTACGTCGAGCATCGTGGGACTCAAGTCCCGGAAGAGATTCTGCTGACGATAGCGGACTCGATGTCCTACGCCGGGATGATTACCCAAATCACGGAAGAAAGAATCCTTCACGGCTCAGTGGTCGTTATGGGTCCGGAACACGCCCAGATAATCGCTAAGCAGGGCTGGTCGAAGCACGACGTGAAGCGATTTCTGTGGGAGAACTTCGGCAAGACCAAAGGCGAGTTGCGCGGCTTCGGTAAGGTAGCACGCGACCTCGAGGACAAGGCCAACGACGCGTTTATCCATACTGGCGGCTCTCCAGAGTCGATCTTGCTGGTCGTCGCAGGAGCTAACAACGCAGGCGTCTCCACCGTGTGCCCGTCATTCACGGTGGGCCGGGCCGGCATCGGCAACGGCACCAGCCGGATCGTGCTCAAGCGCGATTGATCGGAGGCTCGCCGCACTCTCCCCAAGCTGCGTGAATCGTGTTGTCACTGACTACCCGGTGTAGGTCGGCGCGCTTTGGGGTTTCTAGCTACCGGAAGAGACTAATTGCGCCGCTTCGGCATCTCCTGCCATCGAGTACTGAACCAGGTTGCCTATTTGATACGGCGCGTCGGCGCCGCGCGCTCTGCTTGGACCAGGCCCCGGGTGATTGCGCTTTCACCGAATCGGCGCGCGAGCGCGTCCAATGCCTGATTCAGGCGTCCCGCGCGGGATTCAGGTTCGCGGGGCGAATCGAACAAAGTCAACTGCAGCTTGTTTTCGCGTTCCAATTGATGGACCTGAATTCCCGCGAGCCGTGCCTTCTCGAGCGGCGGGGCGCGGTCGAGCAGATTGATTGCGGTTCGAGCGATCACTGCACCATCGTCGGTCGATATTTCGAACGTGGCGGAGCGGGTGACGAGGGGATAACGGCCGCCGCCGAGCGGACGCGCCAACTTTAGCTTGAGGGTCACAGTCCGTGCACGAATGCGATCGGCGCGCAACCGCCGCCCAAGCGCTTCGCCGTGCGCAATAAGCACGCGCCTGAGTTCCAGCGAAGGAAGCGCCAGGTCATGCTCGAAGGTGCTCTCCTCACCGTAAGATTTGCGCCGCCAGTCGGCGACAACTCCGCGCGGGTCATGGCCGTTGGCGAGTTCGTGCAGATGAGGCCCGAAGGAACCGAACAGGTGCCGCAACGCCGTCACATCATAGCGGGCGAGGTCACCGATGGTCCTAATACCCACCCGATTCATCCGCTCCAGGGTTACACGACCGACACCCCATAGGCGCTCGACCGGCAGCGGCTCAAGGAAGGGGCGTAGATAATCAGCGGTAAGAGCGAGCAAGCCGTCAGGTTTCGACAAGTCGCTCAGGATCTTTGCCGCCATCTTGGTCGGCGCGATTCCGACCGAAACCACCAGGCCGGTATGCTCAAGAACGCCGCGCTTGAGTGCCCGGCCGGCGTCGAGCGCTGTGCCGAATAGCCTCTCTGTGCCAGTCAGGTCGATAAACGCTTCATCGAGCGAGAGTGGCTCGACTACCGGGCTGAAGGAGTCGAAGACCTCCCGAACTAGGCGCGACACTTCGACATATCGGCGCATCCGGCCGTGGACGAAAATCCCCTGGGGACAAAGTTTGTGCGCCTGCATCGAGGGCATCGCCGAGCGAATGCCGAATTTGCGCGCCTCGTAGGAGGCGGAGGTAACCACGCCACGCATCGAAGCGCCACCGACGATCACTGGTTTGCCGCGCAGCTCGGGATGATCCAGTTGCTCGACGGAAGCATAGAAAGCGTCCATATCAGCATGGGCGATGACGCGCTGGGGCGGCAGCACGCTGGCCGGCGTCGACAACGAGAGGCCGCCTCCTTGCCGTTGAGGGGGCACGGCGGATCGTTCCGGCGTGGGACGGACTTTCCAGCCGGTCATTCTTTGACCGAAACTCATCGAAAATGCTGGCGGTCAGTTCCGAGCCCTGTCATTTCCAGAAATTGACTGGCCTAGCGCTTTCATCGCTAATTTGGCGCGCCCTTTCGGCCATTATGAACGAACTGGCTGGGCTTTCGGAATCAGTCTGCGGGGCTGCTTCTCTGTGAAAATTCCGGGATGGCTTTATCTTTATCTACTTCCAGTTGTCTCGATCGTTCTCTATTGATCCGACTTATCGCAGCCGATTGCATTAATCTCCATTTTTCTGCGGCTATCTCGCTTCCATTCTGCGGCTATTCGCGTCTATCTGCGTCGAGGTTCGTTCTGCAATCGCATGAGGGCTTGGTCATCTCTCGAAACAAAGTAACCGCTTCAGAATTGTCGATGGGCTTGGGCTGAACACGGCGATCCTCGCTTTCCCCTGAATTGTCCTGCAGCGACGGGATGGCGGTAAGGGGTGACAATGTCACCCGCTGCAGCACAAAACAGAACCCCGGTTATTGTGTCGCCGGCATCGCGCCGGCGGCGCGAAGTGCGGTTTAGGCAACCGTTCGACTACGAACAGCAGGACTGTCATGGGTCGCTGCGCTCGGCCCATTCTTTGGCCTTGGCTATCGCGATGCGGATAGCCTTGCCATCGTCGTAGCCCTCTTCCAACAGCGCGTTGGCGATTTCAATCGCCTTCAGCCGTACCTCAGACCGCAGATTCCGCATCGAACGCGGATAGTAAGTCTCGTCCCAGGGCATTCCTGTGACGCGGGAGGCTATTCTCCGGCGATCATCATCTCGGCGATCTTGATGGTCGGCGATGCAGTTGCAGAGCGCCATTTGAGGTCGTTGCCAATCATCTCGATCGACATGAACATGTCTTTGAGATTGCCTGCAATCGTGATTTCCTGGACTGGGCAAACAGGTTCGCCGTCTTCGATCCAAAGCCCGCCGCCACCGCGCGAATAATCTCCGGTGACGCCGTTAACGCCGAATCCGATCAGTTCGGTCAAATACAGACCGCGTTTTACCGACCTGATTATCTGCTCGGGGGTGTATTGTCCGGGCTCCAGGTAGAAGTTGGTTGGGCTGACGCCCGGTATTTCGCCGACGCCACGCGACGCATTGCCGGTCGGTTCGAGCTTGAGCTTGCGCGCCGAATAACAGTCGAGCAAATAAGTCAGCAGTATGCCCTTTTCCACTACGCCTTTGCGATTGGTCGGCAGACCCTCGCCGTCGAACGGTTTCGAACCGAGTCCTGCTCGCATCCTCCCATCATCGTGAATAGTGACGTTGACCGCCATGATCTGCTCGCCCAGTTTGCCGGCAAGGAAGGAGGCTCCCTTATACAGTGAAGGACCCGACGCGGCGCCGGCCAGCGCGCGCAGGAGCGAAGACGCCATATCGGGGTCGAACACAACTGGCGCACGCGTAGTTTTGATCTTGCGCGCGCCAAGGCGTCGAAGCGCACGGCCGGCTGCGGTCTTTCCGACGGCTTCGGGATCTTCGAGCATTCTGAAATGGCGGCCGGCAGTATACCAATAGCCCAGCTGCATTCGGCCGTCGTCGCTCTGTGCAATTGGCGCCGCAGCTAGGTTGAAGGAGGTGGCCGAGTATTCACCGGCAAAACCGTTGCTGTTGGCGAACAAGACGGAATAAAGGCCCGAATGAAATTCGCCGCCTTCCGAATTCCGAATGCGAGGGTCCGCTCCCAGTGCCGCCTTTTCGGCTTCTCGAGCCAGTCCGAGGGCCTCGTCGGCTCCTACGATACCGCGCTCTGAATCGGTCAGTTCGAGGTCCGGCAGATCCCGCGCCTGGCGCTTCGGCTCGGGCAAACCCGAGAATGGATCTGGCGCGGTCAAGCGTGCCATTGCCACCGTGTTTTGGATAAACCCCTCGAGCGAGTCACGTTCCATTTCAGCGGTCGAAGCGGTGGCGGAGGCCTGGTCGACAAACACACGCATCCCGAGCCGTCGCTCGCGTGAGCTTTTGAGCTTCTCGACTTCGCCCAGGCGCACGCCGGCGGCGATCGACTCGGCGCTGACCAGTTGAACTTCCGCAGCACTCGCTCCGCGCCGCCGCGCCTCGTCGAGCGCCCATTGAGCAAGCGCCGGATCAAGCTGACCCATCAGTTCCCCTCCGGCGCTGAAGCACGAGTTCCCCCAACGGTAATGCCATCGATTCGAATGGTAGGTAAGCCGACCCCGACTGGTACCGACTGACCGTCTTTGCCACAGGTGCCGATTCCGGAGTCAAGCGCGAGGTCATTGCCGACCATCGAGACACGCGTTAGGACATCCGGCCCGTTGCCGATAAGAGTCGCGCCCTTGACCGGGCGGGTCACCTGGCCTTCCTCGATCAAATAGGCCTCGCTGGCTGAAAAAACAAACTTGCCATTGGTGATGTCGACCTGTCCGCCGCCGAAACTGACGGCATAGAGTCCCTGCTTGACTGTGCGGATGATTTCATCGGGGGTTGATTCACCCGGCAGCATGAACGTGTTGGTCATGCGGGGCATCGGCGAATGGGCAAAGCTTTCGCGCCGGCCATTACCAGTGGGCGTCACTTTCATCAGCCGCGCGTTGAGCCGATCCTGGAGGTAACCGCGCAGGATGCCCTTTTCGATCAGCACCGTGCGCGAAGTGGGAGTTCCCTCGTCGTCGACGTTCAGGCTGCCACGGCGGTTAGGCAGCGTACCGTCATCAACCACTGTGCAAATCGTACTAGCGACCTGCTGGCCGATTCGATTGGAGAAGGCAGATACGCCCTTGCGATTGAAGTCACCCTCCAGCCCATGGCCAATCGCCTCGTGCAGTAAAATCCCGGGCCAGCCCGGACCCAACACCACGATCATTTCCCCGGCCGGAGCATCGATTGCATCAAGATTTATGATCGCCTGGCGTGCCGCGCGAAGGGTGAATTCCTTCCAACGGTCGGCTTCGAAAAGATAATCCCATTCAACCCTGCCGCCGCCACCGTAAGTGCCCATCTGGCGATTTTTGCCGTCCTCGGCAATTACCGAAACGTTGAGCCGGCAGAGTGGCTGAATATCGGCGGCAATTTGGCCGTCGCTGTTGACGATCATTACCAGCTTGCGCTCAGCGGCAAACGACGCCATTACATTGCGGATTCTCGGATCGAAGGCCCGCGCTGTCTCATCGATTTGCTTGAGCAACCTCGCGCGTTCCTCCAGCGGAACTTCAAGCGGCGTACTGTCGAGTTCGTAGAGCGTATGTCTCCGCACGGGTTGCCCGACCTGCACCGCCGCCGGACGGTCGCCGCGTGAATCGGCGATCGCGCGGGCGGCCTCGGCCGCCAATCGCATACGATCGAAGGTGACTTCGTCGGAGTAGGCGTAGCCGGTGCGATCCTCCGCGCAAACTCTCACACCCACACCGTGGGAGACACTCTTGGAGGTGTGATTGACGATCGATTCCTCGAGACTGAGTCCCTCCGCGCTGCGATATTCGAAATACAGATCGGCATAATCGGCTTTGCGCTCGAGGGCGCTGCCCAAGGTTCTTTCCAGCGCACTTTGGTTCATCCCGAAGCGCGACAGGAAGAACTGTTCCGGTTTGACCAGCTCATCAGCCATCAGCTTTCCCATCCGTTGTCGCGCCGCCTCTTGGGGGCGCAAATTGAATTTTCAATCGTAGTTGTGTGAACACCGTTGACTGCACATTTGCGGCACATGTCGCGGGATCATCGAGCGATGATTGTATCGCTTTTCGCAGCTCCCGGCATGCGCCGCTGTGCGAGAGCGCTCGACTCGTTTACAGTACGCTAGTACTCTCGGCATCAATTAAACCAATCTATCACTAAATAACACCTAATAGATGGCCAAGAGAGGGCTGTTACTGTCGCGCAAGTAATCTCTCTGGCCGGTTCTTTAGGCGGTGGGTAACGCCGACTCCCACCAGTTGGCAAGTCGTAATTCAGCAGTATCGCAATGTGCTCGACGGACAAATCGGGTGACGGATATTTTGGTTGATGAATCAAAATCTACTCTCAGCTAACCTCTCGATGGCCAATGAGCCGCTATAAGAATCCAGCGCCTGGCCGCCGGGCCCGGCGATGAACCAAGCGACTGAGGGCTGAACAGATGAAAACCTCGCTTTTCTACTTACCTAGCGTCGGCAGCAGGAGCGAAATCGAACAGGGCAAGGCCGGATTACGCCGCGAGCTTTATAGCCAGATGCTCCAGGAAGTAAGTGAACAAGCCAAACTGGCCGATGCCCTCGGCTACGATTCGATCAGTTTCACCGAACATCATTTCCATGTCGAAGGGTTCGAGCTGTCCAACAATCCCATCATGCTCGACCTGTTCATCGGCATGCAGACCAAGCGATTGCGCGTGGGCCAACTCGGAGTCGTGTTGCCGGCCAATAATCCGATCAGGGTCGCCGAAGGTATCGCGATGCTCGATCACATGACCGGCGGCCGCGCTAACGCCGGTTTTGCGCGCGGCTACCAACGCCGCTGGGTCGATATCATGGCGCAGCAGACTCATGGGATTCACGGCGCCCAGCCCCATCAGCATGACGAGATCGACGCGGCCAATCGGGCCGCATTCGAGGAATGCTACCGCATCATCAAGCTGGCGTGGACCGAAGAAGCACTCGCCTTCGACGGGCGTTACTGGCGCGTGCCGCCTGGCGATACACCGTGGAACATTGAGGCCAGCAGCAAATGGGGCCTCGGAATCGAAGACGGCATCGTCAAGGCGGTCAGTGTGGTGCCGAAGCCGTTGCAGAAACCGCATCCGCCAGTGTTCCAGCCGTTCGCGTCGTCGGAACGCAGTATCCGCTGGTGCGCGACTGAAGACGTCACTGCCGTGCTGCCGCCGCTCTTTCCCGATTATGAGCACCGCCTCTGTGAACTGTATGCCGAGGTCTCTGGGAAAGGCGTAGGCGACGGGATAGGCGTGCTGCGCCACGTCGTGATTGCCGACAGCGACGCTGAGGCCAAGGATATCTGGCGTCGCAGCGGCTACTTCTGTGGCCATGAATGGTTCGAACCGTTCGGCTTTTCCAAGGGCTTGGAGGATCCCACTACTCACGAAGCGCCTGACCTGTTCGAGCACAGCCTGGCGTTGGTTGGAACGGTCGATACGGTTACTCGCCAGCTGGAGCTATTGCTGAAGCGTTTACCGATACGATGGCTCTTCGCCTGGATGTATAACGGACTGACGCCGCACGACCGTTTGATGAAGATGATCGAATTGTTTTGGACCAGGGTGCTCCCGCGCGTGACCGACGCCGCCCCCGGCTCAGCCTGATTCGCCGCCACGGCGGGCGCCGCAGTTCTTATCGTTGCGATCTGGGGTAAAACATCCTAATCATCACAGACAACTTCCGCACGCCGGCACACCGTCCGGCGCGGGCTACTAGTCAGGCGGAGAGCGAAAGGTGGAGCGAAAATTTGATCCGATCCTGGTCCAGGTAATCAAGAACGAACTGGCCTCGGTCAACGAGGAAATGGCTATTGCGGTGTACCGCACCGGACGTTCAGCGATGGTCAAGGTCGGTGATTTTGCCACCGCAGTATGCGATGCGCAAGGACGGGTCGTCGGCGAAGGTGCCGCGCCGTTCCAGATCGGGATTTTCATGGTGGTGCTCGAGACGGTGATGCGTAAGTTCGGCGGTTCGTTCAGTCCCGGCGATGTGATCCTGGTCAACGATCCTTATTCCGGCATGGGGCATATGCCAGATGTGGGGATTGTCGCACCCGCTTTCTGGTGCGGCCACTTGATTGGTTTCACGCTGGCCTATTCCCATCATACCGACATCGGCGGTCGCTTTCCCGGCGGTTTTAGCAGTCAATGCACCGAGGCGTTTGAGGAAGGATTTCGCATACCGCCTGTTAAATTGGACCGTGCCGGCGAGCGCAACTCGGCCTTGCTTCAAATGATCGAAGCAAACGTGCGCGCGCCTGAGGAATGGAGTGGCGACGTCGAAGCCAAGATTGCCGGCTGTCGGCGTGGTGAACAGGAACTGCGCGCAGTAGTCGAGAAATATGGACTCGAAACGTTCAATTCAAGCTGTGACTATTTCGTCGACTATGCAGAAAGCGCCACACGCGCGGCGATTCGCGCAATCTCCGCGGGTGAATATGTATACGAGGACACCTTCGAGGACGATGGCCTGGGCGGTGAGGACGTCTCAATGCCGCTCCGCATAGCACTACGAGTTGAGGGAGATTCACTCACCGTGGATTTCACAGGGACAGCGCCCCAGGCCCGCTCCGCGATCAACATGCCGTTCGGGATGACGCGCGGAACCGTTTACGGCGCGGTCAAAAGTATCGTCAGCCCGGATGTACTGACGAACGTTGGTTTCACGCGGCCGATTACGATAATCGCGCCGGAGGGTACGCTGGTCAATCCACGTCATCCGGCCGCAGTCGGCGGACGGGCACCACTCTTTTTCCGCATTTTCGACATGATGTTCCGTGTACTGGCGCAAGCGTTGCCGGACAAAGTGGGCATTTCCGGCGAGGGTGGCGACGTGCTGCACTTCAGCGGCACCAAGCCCGACGGCAGCCACTTCTCCTTCATGGACCTGTTCTTTGGCGGATGGGGCGGACGGCCCGGCAAGGACGGCATCGACGGGGTCGCGCCGATGAGTTTCGGGTCGTATGGTTCCGTGCCGGCTGAAGTGCTGGAACGCGAGTATCCGGTGGTCGTTGACGGCTTCGGGTATGTGTCTGATACCGAAGGAGCCGGAAAGCATCGCGGCTCGGTTGGTATCTACAAACAGTGGCGCTTTCTTGAACCGGGCAAGGTGATGGTCCGTACCAATCGGCTGGTGCGACCGTCGGATGGCTTGGCCGGCGGCTGTCCGGGCGAGTTATCAACGAATATCCTGATGGCGCATGGAGCGGAGAAAGTGCTCCCGCGCCAGTCCCATATCCATCTCGAGGTTAATGCCGGCGATCGTATCTACCATCGCATCTCAGGTTCCGGCGGATTCGGCGAACCCGCGGAGCGCAATCCAGGGCTGGTACTGGCCGATGTACAGGAAGGCAAAGTAAGTATCGAACAGGCATATAATCGCTACCGAGTAGTAATCGATCGCGAGAAGATGATACTAGACCGTTCAGCTACCGAAAAACTCCGCAGCGAAGCCGGGGTCGAATCGAGAGGTTCGCCTGATGATGATGTCCGCGCAGGCGCCAAATAGCGCGACAAAAGAAGCGCGGCGCATACCGGGTCGGTGAAAAGGATGCGAGTAGGATTTGATATTGGCGGCACCTTTACCGACGTCATTATTCGCGACGATGACGGCCGCATCTTTACCTGCAAAGTGCTGTCAATCCTCGACCGCGTCGGCGAAGATGTGGCCGGCGCGGTACGTCCGCTGGCGCGCCGCGATAGAATCGAAAACTTCGTTCATGGCACCACGGTAGCGTCCAATGCTGTCATCGAAGGTACCACTGCACGTACCGCTCTTATTACTACTCGCGGGTTTCGAGATGAACTGGAGATGCGAGGGCAAAGGCGCCCTAATATATGTGATGTCAATTGGGAGCGCCTGCCGGCGCTAATCCCCCGCTCACTGAGGCTCGAAGTAAACGAAAGGATATTGGGTGACGGTTCGGTCGAACAGCCGTTGGATGTCGAACGGGCTCGCGCCACCATCGAGCAACTGGTTGCGCGGCAGGTCGAAGCGATCGCGGTCTGCCTGATAAATTCCTATCTCAATCCTGATCATGAACGGCAACTCGCCCGGCTGCTGGCAGAGACAGCCCCGCGGACAGTCGTCTGCCTTTCCTCCGAGATTCATCCAGAGATCAAGGAATATGACCGTGCCAGCACTACTGCGATTAATGCTTCGTTGATTCCGGTGGTCGACCGTTACCTCAATCACCTGGAACAAACGCTTTTGCCACTCAGCAGCCGAATTCTGGTAATGCAGTCCAACGGCGGTATCATGTCGGCGCAGGCGGCGCGCAGGCGGCCCGCATATATCATCGAGTCCGGACCCGCGGCCGGTGTGCTGGCGGCAGCGCGATTGGCGGCGGAGTGCGACCTCGGCAGAGTGCTGTCGCTCGATATGGGCGGCACCACGGTCAAGGCATGCCTCATTGAGAACGGCAAGCCGCTGGAGAAGCCGGGCGGCGAAATCGGGGCGGGCATGAACGCCGGCACTCGGCTGTTCGGCGGCGGCGGCCACGTGGTGCGCGTGCCTTCGATAGACATAGTCGAGGCGGGTGCAGGGGGCGGCAGTATCGCTTGGCTCGATGATAGCGGTGCGTTGCGCGTTGGCCCGCGCAGCGCCGGGGCCGAACCGGGTCCGGTCTGCTACGGCCACGGCGGAACTGAACCCACCGTCACCGACGCCAATGTGGTGCTGGGATACATGAATCCCGATGCGATCGCCGGCTCGACGCTCCAGATCCACCGCGACGCCGCTGCTGCAGCGATTGAGCGCCAGTTGGCGGCACCCCTCGGACTCAATCTCCTGGAGGTCGCATACGGTATCACGCAGGTCGCGAATTCAGCGATGACACGAGTACTCCGCGCAGTCTCCACCGAGCGGGGCCGCGACCCGCGCGGGTTCGATTTGCTCGCTTTCGGTGGGGCCGGCCCGATCCATGCGGCAGCGTTGGCCGAGAATATCGGAATCTCACGGCTGATTGTGCCGCTCTACCCGGGACTATTCAGCGCGCTGGGCCTGTTGCTGGCCGATTACCGGCACGATTACATTGCAGCCATTGCATCCCCACTCACTTCGGTACGCACAGATGAAATAATGGCGAGCTACGAGCAACTCCGCGACCGGGCGCGTGCGGAAATGGTTGCCGAGGGAGTCGACCCGACTGCTATCAGATTCGAACAGCAGGTCGACCTCAAGTATGGCTATCAGATGTATGAGATGACTCTGCCTTTTCCCGATGAAGCCGATTCCTCGACCCTAGTAGCTACGCTCGCCCGGCTGTTTACCGACGCACATAATCGGGCCTATGGCTACTATCGTGATGACGCGATTGAACTAATGAGTATCCGGCTGCGGGCGCTCGCATCCGCCACTTCGCTCACCTTCGCTGAGCTGGCCAGCCGCTATTCACCGCCAAGCAATGAGACACCGACCTCGTTTCCTAGCTTCTCCAGCGTCCAGCGTGAACGCCTGGCCTTCTTTGGGCCGGGCCATGGACTCCTGACCACACCGCTGCGCAGCCGCTTCGCGATAACTGCACCCGAGCGAGGACCTTTGATAATCGAAGAGCCGGATACAACTGTAGTAGTACCGCCCAACTGGACCGTCGAACGTGACAGGTTCGGGAACTTGATATTAACCAGAGCATGATCGCCTATTTGCATGAAGCACGACTTCCTAAAGAACCGGCCATGGTCGACCTGCACCTCCGCGATATGGCACGCATGAGATCTTAGTCGAGGTATACGCTCATGGCTTACGACCTGATTGTCCGCAACGGCACCATCGTCGACGGCACTGGTGCGCCTCGCCGCCAGGGCGACGTAGCGATAATGGACGGACGCATCGCCGAAATCGGAAAGTGTCGCGACAGCGCACGCCGGGTGCTCGATGCCTCCGATTTGATCGTTGCTCCTGGATTCATCGATCCGCATACTCATTACGACGCCCAAATCTGCTGGGATCCATTAGTCAGTTGCTCCTCGTGGCACGGAATTACCACTGTAATGATGGGCAACTGCGGGGTCGGAATTGCACCCTGCAAGCCCGCGGTGCGAGAGGTGGCGACGTGGGACCTGGTCAACGTGGAAGCTATTCCGTTTGACGTCCTGAACCGCGGGATTACATGGGAATGGCAGAGTTTTCCGCAATACATGGATGCGGCGGCCAGGCGGCACAAGGCAATCAACCTCGCATTCCTCGCGCCGCTCACACCGTTCCGCCATTTCGTGATTGGCGAAGAATCAATGGAGCGTGCTGCCACGCCCGCGGAGACCTTGCGTATAAAGTCGCTTTTGAAAGAAGCAGTAGCGGCGGGTGCCTTCGGCTTCAGCACCACTAATATAATGCAGCATATTGGCTATCAGGGCCGGCCGCTGGCATGCCGATTGGCCAGCAACGACGAGCTGAAAGCCTATTGCAACGCGCTACGGGAACTCGGCAAGGGTGCAATCGAAATCGCGCTTACCCGCACGCCGGCGGTAATGAGTGACGACGAGTATACTATGCTGGACTTGCTGCTCACCGAAAGTGCTCGTCCGGTGACATGGCTCGCCCTGATGAAGCGATACGACCTGCCCGGTGCCTACCATGAAACGATTCACCGGGCCGAGCCTCTGATCAAGCGCGGCGGAGTCCCGCAAATATCCAATCTGCGATTGGTCAACGAACTCGACTTGCGCAGTCCGTTTATGCTCGCGAGCTTTCCATCGTGGATACCAGCGTTCAATCAGCCGGTTGACCTGCAGAAGAAGCTTTATTCGAACCCCGATTTCCGCGCAGCCTTTCGCAGCGACCTCAAGACCCCGCGCGTATTCCACGGCATCTGGTCACTGCTGTGGGTGAAGGAGGTGACAAATCCACGCCTGAAGGAACTCGAGGGGAGAACCGTCGCTGAGATCGCGAAGGAACGCGGCAACGACGGACTCGACACGTTTCTCGATCTGCCGCTGGAGGACGACTTACAACTGATCTATACGATGGCGCGCTTCGACGTTCCCGAGGATCTGCTGGCCGACTCGCGCACCATGATCGGACTCTCAGACGGCGGTGCGCACGTCGACATGCTATGTGACGCCGGCTACTGCACTGAATTGCTGGGCAGCGCGGTCCGCGAAAAACAGCTAATGGGTCTGGAATTGGCAGTGAAGCGCCTGACCTCGGAGCCCGCCGATTTCTTCGGCATCCGTAATCGGGGCAGGCTCGTCGCCGGCCAAGCCGCCGATATCGCGATTTTCGATTTCAACACGGTGGGCTCGTGCGCCGAACGCCCGGAGGTCCGCCGCGACCTGCCTGGCGGCGGCCGGCGCCTGGTCGTTCCGGCACGAGGGGTCAATTACACGATCGTCAATGGCGAAATCTTGTATGAGAACCAGCAACACACCGGCGCTTTCCCGGGCCAGGTGCTGCGCTCGTAACTGAAACTATGCCGCGGCGCGGCAAGCACTTCGCGTTGTGAGCTTCGCTTCAAGGGCGCGCCGCACCGTGTCTTAGAGTTCTTCTTGCCCCGGGCTTAAGACGGGAAGAGTCAGCCCGGCTCGTCCGTTCGGAGTGACAAAGACTTTCCAAAAAGCGACAATCGACACAAGCGAAGGAGCAATTATGGGCAAGTTAGAGGGAAAAGTTGCGGTGATAACCGGGGCGGCCAGCGGCATGGGCCGTGCCACCGCGATTCGCTTTGGCAAAGAGGGAGCAGCTGTAGTTGTCGCCGATCTCAATTCGCAGGCTGGCGAGGAAACCATCTCGGAAATTACCGCGACTGGCGGCCGGGCAGTATTTCAGCATACCGACGTGAGCAGCGACCGCGATCTGAAGGCGCTTTTCGATCGTGCGGTCAAGGAATATGGACGGCTGGATATCACTTACAATAACGCCGGGATCGGCGGCGCCACCGGCAAACTCGGCGATATCAGCGCCAACGACTGGGACAAAACCTTTGTGATCCTCACCCGCGCAGTATTCCTCGGCATCAAGTATTCGATCGACCCGATGCGCAAGGCGGGTGGCGGCTCAATCATCTCGACCGCTTCGGTCGCCGGTCTCAAGCCCGCAGCCGGACTTCATGCTTACAGCGCGGCTAAGGCAGCAGTGGTGAGCCTCACCCAGAGCGCGGCTATAGAGCTCGGCCACGATCATATCCGCGTGAACTGCATCTGCCCGGGCGGGATTGTGACCCCTCTCGTCTACCGTGGAATGCGCGGCGGCGAAGAAACAGCCCGGCGCAATATGGCGCGTTCACAGCCGATTCCCCGTGCGGGCAAGCCCGAGGATATCGCCGCGATGGCGACCTTTCTCGCCAGCGATGAAGCGGAGTGGATTACCGGGACGGCAATGGTGGTCGACGGCGGAATGAACACCGGCAACGTGCGGATCAACTTTGCCCCGGGCTTTTCAGGGCCGTCGTTTCAGCGTCCCGATCGTACCAACGAGCCCCCGCGCACGAGGTAGAGCAGAACCCTCACCCGCGCTCTGCTCAGCTGATGGACGAAATCCGGCTCGACGACCTCGATTTCGCATCAATCATCCGGCCCGGCGACCATATCGTTTGGGGAGCCGGGCCGCCGACCCTCGTCGCGAAACTGCTCGAGCAGCGCAGCCGAATTGGGCCTGCCGCGGTTTTTCTCGCCGGAGGCCGAATCAGGCCGGAAGAAGCTGACGTCCTCAGCTTCAGCAGTTTCGGCGCGATGGGCAACCGGGCGCTGGCGAGGGCCGGCGTGCTGCGCGTGATTCCCGCTCATTTGTCGGCGCTGAACGCCTGGTTCGAGAGCGGGGTCTTGCGCGCCGACGTCGTGCTGGTGCATTTGAGCGCACCTGACGAACAAGGCCAATACAGTTTCGGGACGGCGCACGATTATGCACCCGCGGCGATGCGCCGCGCTCGCATCGTGATTGCCGAAGTTAACGATCAGTTACCGTGGACGTTTTGTGAACCGTCAGTGGACCCGGCCCGGCTCGGTCTGATCGTGCGCACCTCGCGCCGCCCCGCACAGATGGCTCCGGAACCGGTCGGAGCATTGGAGCAGGAGATTGCCTGCCATGTCGGACGCTACATCGACGATGGGACGACGATCCAGATTGGCATCGGCGCGATCCCTGGCGCGGTGCTGGCGGGACTCGGCGACCGGCGTGATTTGGGAGTCCATTCCGGCTTAATCACCGATCGTGTTGCAGATCTGGTGGAGCAGGGCGTCGTGACGAATGCGCGCAAGCCGCTCGACACTGGAATCACAACCACTGCCATATTAGCCGGCAGTAAACGTCTTTACGACTTCGCGCACAAGAATCCCGCCGTACGCCTGTTCACGTATGCGCACACCCACAGCGCTCAAGTGCTTTGCCGCCTGGACAAATTTGTCGCTATCAATTCGGCGGTCGAGGTTGATCTGACCGGGCAGGTAAACGCCGAAATTGCATCCGGGATCTACGTCGGCGGTACGGGCGGGCAGGGTGATTTCGTGCGCGGAGCGATGATGGCGGCGCGCGGACATTCGATAATCGCGCTGCCGTCTACCGCTCGCGGCGACGCCATCAGCCGCATCGTGCCGGTTTTGAGAGATGTGCCGGCAACCACGCCGCGCAGCGACGCCGATATCGTCGTGACCGAATTCGGCGCAGCCGAATTGCGCGGCCAGCCATTAGACGAGCGGATTCGCCGCATGGTCGCGATCAGCCATCCGAACTTCCGCGAAGAGTTGCTGCGGGAAGCCCGGGCTTTGTAATTGCTGATTCACTGCGGATGGTAGAGGGCCGGCGAGCAGTGCGTCGCTCCTTTCGCGCCAGCGGGTGAACTGCAAAATGCGAAGCTATTCTGCGTTCTGCAAACCGTGCCAGGAGCCAAAAGCAGGCGTTTTTCCTGACCCCACCCCCCGGAACGTTGGTTGCATAACGCAGCAGCCTGGATCAACTCGGTTAATCTCGCGAGGTGACACAAAATGAGTGCCGCTAGCCTTGAACGTCAACTAACGGTGGTGGAAGCTCCCATCAACTATCTGGCAGAGATGGCCGAGAAGCCTTACTCGTATACATACACGCCACCAGCCGGAACGCCGCAGACGAATCGGCGCGTAACCGCGGTCGTCATGCCGATTTACGATGCGCGCAGCATCGCCGGCGGGTTCTCGCTCGAGCGTCAGGGTTTCGTCCTGGTACACCATACGAGCCAAGTGCGCGATTTCTACAATGACGACGAGGTGAAGGCGGTCTACTATCCGGAATGCGAGCGGTTGTTGATGGAAGCGACCGGTGCGGCCCGGGCCGTGGTATTCGATCATATCGTGCGCAATTCGGCGCGAGCGAAGCGCGACAAAATGGTCAAGCTGCCTGCCAAAGGTGCGCACAACGATTATACCTTCTGGTCCGGTCCGCAGCGGGTGAGAGATTTCTTCCCGGACGAAGCCGGCCAGCTGTTGCGCTATCGCTTTGCGATTATCAACGTCTGGCGGCCGATTCGCGGGCCGGTGGTGGAATCGCCCTTTGCCATCTGCGACGCGCAGACAATCAGCACGGACGATTTTGTCGCCAGCGATTTGATTTATCCTCATCGGCGCGGTGAGACCCTCGCGGTCAGATTCAACCCGCGCCACCAATGGTACTACTTTCCGCAAATGCGCCCGGAGGAGGCCGTCCTGCTCAAATGTTATGACTCAGCGGAAGACGGCCGTGCTCGGATGACGGCGCATACCGGGTTCGATGAGCCGACGAGTCCGCCGGACGCTCCGCCGCGCGAAAGCATCGAGACCCGCGCCTTTGTTTTTTATGAAGCGCCGAATTAGAGGTCAGTCCAATCTGCTAAAGCGTTGTAGGCCGCTCACGGATCATTGATAGCGCTCGCCGCCCAGCAGATGTGCGGCGCCGACCAGGAGCACGGCCCCGACAGTGGCCATCGCCAGAAAGCCGAGACTTCCGCCCGTCACTATTCCAAGCCGAGTAAAGATCCAGTTGCCGATCACCGCCCCGATAAGACCCAGCGCGATGTCGGCGACAATCCCGTAACCGCGGCCACGCATGAGCTTGCCGGCAATCCAGCCGGCGATAAGTCCGATGATGATTGCTCCGAACGGATGCAAGTTTTCCTGCTCCTTTTCTAAGCCAGCCGCCCATGACCACTGCAAGCCCCGTATGCCGGCGGGACACCAGGCGCCGCGCTCAGCTCTTTTGCTGCCGGTACCCCTGCTCAGCAGATTATCCTTTCTTCTGCGGTGTAAACGTTGAAGTTCGGTTCACGCAGGAAGCCAATCAACGTCATGCCGACTTCCTCCGCCAACTCCACCGCCAGCGACGACGGCGCTGATACGGCGCATAGAATCGCGATGCCCGCCGCTGCGGCTTTTTGTACAATCTCGAAACTCAACCGCCCGCTGACCATCATCGCACCCCGCTTTAACGGAACCATATCGTGCAGCAGTGCGTATCCGATAACCTTGTCGACTGCGTTATGGCGTCCAACGTCCTCGCGCAAGACAACGAGCCGCATGCTCTGGTCATAGACATGCCGATCGCAACGCCCGCCTTCCGAATCGAATTCAAACAGTCCTGCGGCGTGAAGGCCGCCGGTGGCGCTGAAGACCGCTTGCGCCCCGCGCATCAGCGCCGGCATCTTCAACAACGCGCCCGCGGGAATGCGCGCACTGCTTCTGAGCGGTGCGATGCGGCGTTCGAGCGCCTCGATGCTGGTTTTGCCACAAACACCGCAACTGGAGGAGATGTTGAAATTGCGCTTGAGCCGCTCGCGGAGTCCAGCCGACGGCACGTTGAGGATAACGTCAAGCGCATTGGGATCGGCGCGTCCCCGCGAATCCCGCAGACGGCGAATCTCGCCCAATTCTTCGCGCGAGCTTATGAAGCCCTCGGCAAGCAGAAAGCCGGCGGCCAATTCCTCATCGTGGCCGGGCGTGCGCATCGTAAGTGTGAAGCGGCGGCCGCCAAGCCGGATTTCGAGCGGTTCCTCGACTGCCAGGTGATCGACTTCGCCGGCGGCGATGCCTGCCCGCCATTTGAGGGCGTGATGGTCTTTAACCGATTCGCTCATTAACCTGCGGAACGCGAGGAATAGCGACAAACGCGCGATCAAACGAAAAAAGGGTGCGGGCCGTACTCAATGAGTTGCAATCTCCTGCTCATCGCTGAGGTGCTCGCTCGGCTCATTCGAGCGTTAGTACCGCCTCGCGAACGATCTCATGAAGCCGATGACCATCTTGCCGCGCGTAATCAATGATATGGCGGCGCATTCGCGGCTCCCAGAAATTCTTGAGATGGGTCGCGATGGAGCCGATAGCCTCAGTGCGGTCCGGCCAGGCCTCAAAGAAAACGCCAATCTCGTTGGCCATCTTGACGAGGTGGCTGGTTTCCATCGCAAGTTCTGTGCGCTGCGAGTGCGGAATGTGCACATCGCTCACAGCCTCCAGCCGCTCTGCGCTTTGTTCGCGAAGTCCCCTTTTCTCGGGCCGGCGCGAAGTCGGCAGCACCTGCACTGCGGTGACCTTGTATTCCGGGCAATTTGTCGCCCAATCGGAGTTCTTGGTCGTCACCACGTTTGCGGTGGTCTCCGGATAGTGGAAAGTCGTGTATAAGACTCCAGGCTGCATCCGCTCAGTGACCTCGGCGCGAAGCACAATGGAGCCGGCGCGGCTGGACAGTTCGACCCAATCGCCGTCGTGAATCCCGCGTTGCTCTGCATCGTGCGGATGAATTTCGAGCACATCCTCCGGGTGCCACGTTACATTCATGGTCCGCCGCGTCTGGGTTCCGACGTTGTATTGGCTTAAGACCCGGCCAGTGGTGAGAATCAGCGGGAAACGGGGCGAGGTGCGCTCATCCGTCGGGATATATTCCGTTAGCATAAAGCGTCCTTTGCCGCGCACGAATTCGCCGACGTGCATAACGGGTGTGCCTTCGGGAGCAATGTCATTGCAGGGCCATTGGATACTCCCAAGCCGTTCGAGCTTTTCGTACGAGACCCCCGCGAAAACCGGCGTGAGGCGCGCGATTTCATCCATGATTTCGGACGGATGGGAATAGTTCATCGGATAGCCGAAAGCCCGCGCCAACGCGCAGGTAACCTCCCAGTCCTCCATCCCCGCCAGTGGCGGCTGCACCTTGCGCACCATCGAGATCCGGCGCTCGGCGTTGGTGAAGGTCCCGTTCTTTTCCAGGAAAGATGAACCAGGCAAGAAGACGTGCGCATACTTGGTGGTTTCATTGACGAAGATATCGTGCACGATCACTATTTCCATCGACTCGAGTGCTTCGGCGACATGTTTGGAATTCGGATCGGAGTGCGCGATGTCCTCGCCCTCGACGTACAGGCCTTTGAAGCTGCCGTCCAGCGCACAGTCGAACATGTTGGGGATTCGGAGTCCCGGTTCGGGGTCCAGCGTGACGGCCCATTCCCGCTCGAACGCCGCACGCACCTGCGGATCTGAAACATGGCGGTAGCCGCTGAACTCGTGCGGGAAAGAGCCGATGTCGTTCGAGCCTTGCACGTTGTTTTGTCCGCGCAAAGGATTAATGCCGACGCCCTCACGGCCGAGCATGCCGGCGACCATCGCGAGGTTTGTCATGGACAGCACCGCGGTACTGCCCTGGCTATGCTCCGTGACGCCGAGCCCATAATAAATCGCAGAGTTCGGGCCCTTGGCATAAAGACGTGCGGCACCACGGACCGCCTCAGCCGGAACACCCGTCATGTGCTCGACTGCTTCCGGCGAATTTCGCTCCTGCACAATAAACTCGCGCCACATCGTGTATTCACGCGGTTCACACCGAGCAGCGACAAACGCCTGGTTGGCCAGCCCCTCTGTGACGATCACATGCGACATGGCGTTGAGCAGCGCGACATTGGTGCCCGGCCTCAACTGGAGGAAATAGTCCGCTTGGATGTGCGGCATCCGAACGAGTTCTATGCGGTGCGGGTCGGCGACAATGAGGCGTGCACCCTGGCGCAGACGGCGCTTCATAATCGATGCGAAAACCGGATGCCCTTCGGTCGGATTCGCGCCAATCACCATAATCACGTCGCTGGCCAAAACTGAATCGAAATCCTGGGTGCCGGCTGGCGTGCCTAATGCCGTCTTGAGTCCATAACCGGTTGGCGAATGGCACACGCGGGCGCACGTGTCGACGTTATTGTTGCCGAAGCCGGCACGAACCAGCTTCTGCACCAAATAGGCTTCTTCATTGGTGCAGCGCGAGGAGGTAATACCGCCGAGCGAACCGCGGCCGTACTTCGCCTGCACCCGCTTCAGCTCGGAGGCGGCGTAGTTAATCGCCTCATCCCAGGACACCTCCTGCCACGGGTCGGTGATGCGTTTGCGGATCATCGGCTTGCGCACACGGTCAGGATGCGTGGTATAGCCCCATGCGAACCGGCCCTTCAGGCAAGAATGGCCGTGGTTGGGCAGGCCATTCTTGTTCGGCACCATGCGAACCACTTCGTCGCCCCTGACCTCGACCTTGAACGAGCAGCCGACTCCGCAATAACCGCAAGTCGTGATCACGGCGCGCTGGGCCGCCCCCTTTTCGAGCAACGTCTTTTCCATCAGAGCGTCAGTCGGACAGGCCTGCACGCAGGCGCCGCACGAGACGCATTCCGACTCACTGTAATGCTGATGCTGACCCGGCGACATCAACGAGTCGAAGCCGCGGCCATCGATCGTGAGCGCGAAAGTTCCCTGCCGTTCGTCGCAGGCCCGGATACATCGCGAGCATAGGATGCAGCGAGCAGGATCGAAGCTAAAATAGGGATTGGAGTCATCGATTTCGAGCGCGAGGTGATTGCGCCCGCCGTGATTGTAGCGGACCTGTTCAAGGCCGACCTCGTGCGCCATTTCATGCAATTCGCATTTGCCGCCGGCTTTGCATTCAAACGGGTCGAGCGGATGGTCTGACATGTACAGTTCCATCACGTTACGCCGCAGCTTGGCCAGCCGTTCGCTCTGTGTTCGGACCTTCATTCCGGGTTCGACCACCGTCGTGCAGGACGCGGGGACCCCGTTGCGGCCTTCAATTTCAATCAAGCAGAGCCGGCAGGATCCGAACGGTTCGAGCGAATCGGTCGCGCAGAGTCTCGGGATTGCGATGTCTGCCTGCGCTGCGGCGCGCATAACGGAAGTGCCCTCAGGCACCGTAACGCTGCATCCGTCGACTTCTAGCGTAACTACTTTGTCCGATTTGCGTTGAGGCGTCCCGAGATCCTTGTCGTCAATTGCTAACATCTTTGTTCACCAAGCTGGAGGGTGCCAACCGAAGGGCCTCTTCCTGTCAGGCAGAAGAACTCAGACCGAAGTCCCGCGGAAAATGTTTTAATGCGCTCACCACCGGCAACGGCGTGAGCCCGCCGAGCGCGCATAACGAGCCCGCGGTCATCGTGTCGCACAAGTCGCGCAGCAGTTCCAACTCGGCCGCCTTCTCTCCATTACGGGCAGCCAGAAGCCGGTCGATAACCTCCATCCCGCGCGTGGAACCAATTCGGCAAGGCGTGCATTTCCCGCACGATTCAAGCGCGCAAAATTCCATTGCATAGCGCGCCTGCCGGGCGAGGTCGACCGAATCGTCGAACACCACGATCCCGCCGTGGCCGAGGAGCCCGCCCTGAGCGGCAATCGCCTCATAATCGAACGGCAGGTCAAGCAACGATTCCGGGAAATAGGCGCCCAGCGGACCACCTACCTGCACCGCTCGCAGCGGCCGTCCGCTGGCGGTGCCGCCGCCGTATTCATAAATGATCTCGCGCAGGGTGAGACCGAAGGCTTTTTCGATCAGCCCCGGCCGCTTTACGTTGCCGGCCAACTGAATCGGCACGGTGCCGCGCGAACGCCCCATCCCAAAATCTTTGTAAAAGACGCCGCCACGTTCGAGGATAATTGGCACCGAGGCCAGCGTGACGACATTATTGATAACGCTCGGGCGGCCGAATAGGCCCGAAATTGCTGGCACCGGCGGTTTGAAACGCACCATGCCGCGCTTGCCCTCCAGACTTTCGAGCATCGCGGTCTCTTCGCCGCAAATATACGAACCGGCGCCGACCCGCACCTCCAGCATGAAGCGCTTGCCGCTGCCGCAAAGATTCTCGCCGAGATAACTCTTCGCCATCGCCGCGTTGATAGCGGTGTCCAGCACGCGCAAAGAATCCGGGTACTCGGAACGAAGATAGATATAACCCTGCGTCGCACCGACCGCGATCGCCGCTATTGTCATACCTTCGATCAGGACGAACGGGTCACCTTCCATGATCATGCGATCGGCAAAGGTTCCCGAATCGCCTTCGTCGGCGTTGGCAACGATATATTTTTGTGGCGCGCTCATTTGTAAAGTCGTCCGCCATTTGATTCCTGCGGGGAATCCGGCGCCGCCGCGGCCGCGCAAACCAGAGACCGTGATTTCTTCAACCGTCTGTTCAGGCGATAGCGCCAGGGCGCGCTCAAGGCCGCGGTAGCCTCCGTGCGCGATGTAGTCGTCCACCGATAGTGGGTCAGTAATTCCGAGCCGGGCGAAGGTCAGCCGCTCTTGCAGCTTTAGATAAGGGATTTCATCCGGGACGCCCAATGCGAGCCTGTGATTCCCGCCCTGGAGAAAATTCGCCTCGAAGAGTGCAGGAACGTCGCCGGCGGTGACCGGTCCATACGCCAGTCGGGCACCCGAATGCTCCACCTCGATCATCGGCTCGAGCCAATAAAGGCCGCGCGAGCCGGTGCGCACGACTTCGACCGCCAGCCTGCGCTGCTGCGCTTGAGCGCCGATGGCATTGGCAACCTCATCGGCGCCAAGCGAGCACGCGCCGGAATCCCACGGAATGTAGACGCGGACTGTCATCGATCCTTCCCGTGCAACGCCGCAACCTCGGCGTCAAATCGTTCAGGCGTTACCCGGCCGAGCAATTCGCCATTGATGACAACCGCGGGTGAGCAGGCGCAATTGCCGAGACAGTACACCGGCTCCAGGGTTAAGGCACCATCGACACTGGTTGCGCCGAAGTCGCATCCAAGTCGATGCTTGACGTGCTCCGCCAGCGCCACCCCTCCCATCGCCTGGCATGATTCGGCACGGCACACCTTAACCACTACGCGGCCCGGCGGCTCATGGCGGAAATCATGATAGAAACTCAGTACGCCGTGGACTTCGGCGCGAGTGAGGTTGAGGATATCAGCGAGCACCGGCACGCTGTCGCGCGGCACCCACCCCAGTTCATCCTGAATCCGGCGGAGGATCGGCATCAGCGCGCCCGGCTTATCCTTGAGCGCGTGCGCGATCGACTCGACTGCCCTTCTGTCCCAGGAATGTTGATGGTTCATAAGGCTCTCGCCAAGGCACGACCTGTGTTAAACTTCCCGAGAATCAGACTCCGCGCCGCGTCCGCCTTGCTAATGAGCGTTGTCGATCGAGTTCCTGCCGTCAAGAGGCATCCGCTCCAGCCTGGGTCCTCATATACAGTGTACCAGCAAGCTGCCCATCGGCTAAGTTGACAGAAGCGCGACGGCGATTGCCGTTGCGAAGCAACGCGAGTCATCGGCGCGGAGCCATTTTGATGGAATGGGTTTATATCGAAGATTTGGGACGCTACATTGGCGCGGAAGTCACTCTTAAGGGTTGGCTTTACAACCGACGTTCGAGTGGCAAAGTTCATTTTCTGCTTATCCGTGACGGCACGGGTGTTTGCCAATGTGTTGCGTCGCGCGCCGACATTGGGGCTGAGGCGTTCGCCGAAGCTGACCATCTCGGCCAGGAAACCTCAATCGAAGTCAGCGGGCTGGTTCGCGAGGACAAACGCGCACCTGGCGGACGCGAACTGACTATCAAGAGCTTCGCTGTTCACGCCCCATCGATCGATTATCCGATTACTCCCAAAGAGCACGGAGTGGCCTTCCTGCTCGATCTGCGCCATCTCTGGGTAAGATCGGCGCGCCAACACGCAATCCTGCGAGTGCGCAGCGAAGTTGAGGCGGCGTGCCGCGACTTCTTTCATGAGCGCGGCTTTGTGCTCTTTGACTCGCCCATATTGACGCCCACTTCATGTGAAGGGACGACCAACCTGTTCGAAATCGATTATTTCGGCGAGCGCAAGGCATATCTGACGCAAAGCGGCCAGCTCTACGCCGAGGCGGGTGCCTTGGCTTTTGGCAAGGTCTATTGCTTCGGCCCGACCTTCCGCGCCGAGAAATCCAAGACGCGGCGTCATTTAACCGAGTTCTGGATGGTCGAGCCCGAGGTTGCCTACTTCACACTCGACGAAGATATGCAACTGGCCGAGGATTTTGTCTCTTATATCCTGACGCGTGTACTTGAGCGGCGGCGCGATGACCTGATCACACTCGAGCGCGATCTCGGCAAGCTGGAACACGCCGCAGCGAAGCCCTACCCACGCATCACCTATGACGAGGCCCTTGAACGGCTCAAGGCAAAAGGATTCGAAGTGAAGTGGGGCGACGATCTTGGCGGTGACGAGGAAACCGCATTGTCGAGCGATTTCGCGACTCCCGTGATGGTTCATCGCTACCCGACCGAATGCAAGGCGTTCTACATGAAACGGGATCCGGCCTGTCCGCAGCTTGCGTTATGCGTAGATATGCTCGCCCCGGAAGGTTACGGCGAGATCATCGGCGGTGGTCAGCGCGAGGATGACTACGAGCAGCTCAAGCAGCGCATTATCCAACATGAACTTCCGCTGGAGCCGTTCAACTGGTATCTCGATTTGCGGCGGTACGGCTCAGTCCCACACGCCGGCTTTGGGATGGGAATCGAGCGTATGACGGCATGGTGCTGCGGCCTCCACCACATCCGCGAGGCAATCCCGTTTCCGCGCATGATGGAGCGGCTGGAACCATAATAGAGATGCATACAGGGCGAAACGGGACAGGCGATGGCTGAGCCGGGTGCATTGAATGGATTGCGGGTGCTCGATCTGACGGATTATCGCGCCCAGCTATGCGGCCGTTTGCTAGCGGATATGGGTGCCGACGTTATCCAAGTGGAGCCACCCGGCGGTGACCTGGCTCGCCGGATTGGGCCGTTCGCTGGAGATGTGCCGCATCCGGACCGCAGCCTCTTCTTCTGGTTCTACAATCTCAACAAACGCTCGATTACGCTCGACATCTCGCAGCAGCAGGGGGCAGAGATTCTGCTGGAGATGGCGAAATCAGCCGACCTCGTGATCGAAAGCTTCAAGCCGCACCGAACGGGCGAGCTTGGACTCGATTGGCAAACGTTGCACCAGGTGAATCCAGCCCTGATTCTCCTCTCGGTATCACCATTCGGGCAAACCGGACCTTATCGGCATTTCGAAGCCGATGACACGGTGCTGACGGCCCTGTCGGGAATGTTGTATGTAAACGGCTCAGCGGGGCGAAAGCCGGTTCGGCCGCTCGGACTACAGGCCTACCATAGCGCGGCCTATTATGGCGCCATCGGCGCGATGTGCGCCCTTTTTGCGCGTGACCGCGACGGCGCGGGCCAATGGATCGACGTGAGCATGCAGGAAGCGGCGACCGCAGCCCTCGAGCACGTCGCCGGCAGCTTTTTCGGGGAGGGGCGGGTCGAGCCGCGACGCAGCACGCTCCATTGGAGCCGCTATTTCCGGGTGGGCAAATGCCGCGACGGCTATGTCATGCATTGCACACTCGGCGACTGGACCTCGCTCGTTGAATGGGTCGCCGCCGACGGCAAGGCCGATGACCTGACCGCGCCTGAATGGCAGGACGCAATCTATCGTGCGGAGCACGCCGAGCATTTGTTCGACGTCCTCGATGACTGGGTCACGGGTTATACCCGTGACGAACTGCTCGAACGGGCGCAGATGCTGCGCCTGCCCTATGCGACGGTCCGCTCTCCGGAGGCGCTGTTCGACGACGAACAGCTTCGCGCGCGCGGCTATTTCGTGTCGGTGGAACATCCCGAACTCGGCCTTACCTTTCGCTATCCGGGCGCGCCTTACCTGTTCAACCGGAGTCCGTGGCGAGTGTATCGGCGCCCTCCGTTGGTGGGCGAGCACGCAATCGAAATCCTTCGCCACGAACTGGGCCTCTCTTCGGATCGCGTGGCGGCGCTCGTTGCTGAGGGAATCGTCTGAAGATGCCGGGACTGCCACTGAAGGGAACACGCGTGCTCGATTTCACCTGGGTCGTAGCTGGTCCAGTTGCGACGAGGATTCTGGCCGACCACGGAGCCGAGGTTATCAAGCTCGAGCGTAAACCCGGCCCGCCGGGCGAGCGCCAGCGCGGACTACAAGGCGACCTCCATCGCAACAAGCTTTCGATAGCCGTTAATATGGCAAATCCCGGCGGCATCGAAGTCGCTAAGCGCCTTGCGGAGAAAAGCGACTTGGTGATGGATAACTTCTCGGCCCGTGTCATGCGCGGCTGGGGGATGGACTACGCGAGCCTCAGCAAAATCAAGCCCGATATCATTTGCATCAGTATGTCAGGCCTGGGCCACACCGGACCTCGTGCCAGCTACGTCAGCTACGGCCCGACGCTCCAGGCGTTGAGCGGCTTTACGCGTCTGATGGCCGAGGAGAACGGCGACCCGGCCGGCTATGGCTATTCCTACGCCGACATGGCGGGCGGCTATACCGGCGCGCTCGCCGCGCTGATTGCCCTATGGCATCGGAAGCAAAGCGGCTGCGGACAATTCATCGATCTGTCGCAATTCGAGGCGCTGGTGAGCCTGGCCGGGCCGGCACTGCTCGATATTTCGGTGAACGGCCGGGTCCAATCGCCGGCTGGCTATCTCCCGCAGGAAATGCCGGCGGCGCCGCACGGCGTTTACAAATGCCGGCCGCTCGGTGATGACGACGATCGATGGCTCGCGATCAGTGTTCGCACGCAGCCGGAATGGGAGCGTTTCGTTGGCGCCATCGGCTCGCCAACTTGGGCCCGAAGCCCGGAATTCCGCACCTTGTTCATGCGGATGCGCAAGCGCGCGGAACTCGATAAACACGTGGCGTCGTGGACAATCAGGCAGACCGCCGAGCATGCGATGGAACTCCTCCAGGGCGCAGGTGTCGCTGCCGGCGTAGTCTCGAATGGCGCGGATATCTGCGTGCGTGACCCTCAACTGCAGGCGCGCGGTTTCTGGGGCACGGTTACCTTACCCGACGGACGGCGCACGAACGTCACTGGTGTTCCGATCAAAATGTCGGCAACGTCGGGCTCGGTGCGCACCCCATCGCCCCTGATAGGCTCGTCCAACGAGTATGTGCTCGGCGAATTGCTCGGATACGGCAGCGGCGAACGCGAGCAACTAATCGCCGCCGGCGCCGTCTGGGCGTGAACTCAGCCATGAGTGCCACGATTCGCATCGGCGCTTCCGGGTTCAGCTATAAAGAGTGGCTTGGCCGTTTCTATCCGCCGAAATTGCCGGGAACTAAAATGCTCGCCTATTACGCGGAACGGCTGCCGACGGTCGAGATCAATTACACGTTCCGGGCAATGCCCCGGCGCACGATGCTGGAAGGCTGGGCGGCTAAAACGCCTGATCATTTCCGCTTTGCCCTGAAGGCGCCGCAACGGATAACCCATTTCGCCCGCTTGCGCGCCGCCGGCGAGACGCTTGATTACTTTATTGAAACATCGCATGCGCTGGGCGAACGCCTCGGCCCAGTGCTGTTTCAGCTGCCGCCTGATCTCGCACGCGATGACGCTCTGTTAGCAGATTTTATCGGGCAAATCAGCGGCCGCGTTCAGACCGCATTTGAGTTCCGCAATTCCTCGTGGTTCGCGGCGCCGGTATTCGAAACGATGCGCTCCGGCGGCGCAGCGTTGTGTATCGCGGAGACCGAAAGGCTGACCTCACCCATCGAAGCCACCGCCTCGCACGTGTATATGCGGTTGCGCAAAGAGAATTACGACGAGACCTCGTTGAGCCAATGGGCGCAGCAGATTCGCATATTGGCCGCCGCCACAAATGAGATTTTCATCTACTTCAAACATGAAGCAGCGGCCCCGGAACTGGCCATCCGTCTCAAGACGCTGATCGAGCAATACTGATTGTCACCCGATGATACCCATCGGAAATTACTCGTATGAAATCCGGCTCCATGGCGCACTCGTCGCATTCGAGGATAGCCGGTTGGACGCTGCCGCGATTGTGGCGTCGCGCCGTTCAGCCGACGGGCTTAGCCGCCATCAGGTGGAGGCGGCACTGGATGCCGAGCAGCGGGTCTGTCGGGTCACGCTTTCCTATTCGAGCAGCCTCTTCACGCGCAGGGCAAGCTACGAGGCAGTCGAGGGCAATCTTCGCGGTCGTATTAGCGGGCTCGCCGGCCGCAATGAAATCGTTATTAAGCTCGGCCGCTTCCGAGAGGTCGATGCCGCTGGTTTTCTCATCTTCCGCGCGCTCATCATCGATCATGTGCGTGTGCGCGGGGACGAGCATTGGACAGGGCGCGTCGCCGTCATCGATCCAAACACGCTCGCTGCGGCGTCAATCAAACAAAATTGCGCGCAGCGCAATAGTTCGGAGCAATCGTGGATTTACGAGCCGCGCATGGGCGACACGGAGCACATCGAACTCGATGAAGCGGGCCAGATCGTCCGTCGGCGCGACAATCGCGATATCACCGCCGAGCGGATCATTGCGGGCACGCGCCGCTAGCCGGTGTTGGATTCCTTCAGACTGCGCTCGTGCGGCATCTTGCAGTCACCGTCGAATTGGGCACCCTCGTTCAACACCAGGCTCGGCGTGGTGAGCGTGCAGCGGACTCGCGCCGTTGGCAACAATTCGATGCGTTCGCGCGCGATGACTTCGCCGGTTACAGTGCCGCCGATCGTCAGCCGGGCCGCGGCAATACGCGCAGTCACCACAGCACCCGGGGCGATCATGATTTCATCGCCAGTAATCTCGCCTTCGGCTTCGCCGTCGATTCTGGCCGGTTCTCTAAAATTCACCTTGCCTGAGATCCTCGTTCCCTTGCTGATACACGAATCGAAAGCCCCATTTAGATCTGCTGCCATCGAGGGCCGCCCCTTTAATCGCGTTGGGCTTCAACTGTGTCGTGAAACCGCTAACCGACGCAATAGATGTTGCGGCGTTTTTCTTAGCGGGCAACCAAGGGCCGTCACCATGTGTTAAGTTAGGCGGGAGCTGGAGGGCAATTTATGCGCCAGATGACAATCGCCCAGGTTGCCTTGTCCGCGATGCTCATCCTGTCTCTTGTGAGCCTCGCGCAAACGTCAGGAAAGCCGGGCACGAGCTAGGCAAACACGGTTCAGGTAGCGCCCGAACCGCCGGTCCAGTCAGGGGTTTATGGATTCTCGGGAGGCAAAGTTCCGGGCGCCGATTTTGCCGAAGGAGTGGTTGGCGAATGCATTTGGATCTACAATCAGCTCAACCAGAATCAGATCGCCAAGGGCGAATGTACCGAGCGCAGCCCCGGCAAATTCCGCGTAGTGCTCAAGCGGGGCCGCTACGTCGTACAAGGACCAGGCGGCAACAAGCCAATCGAAATCAAGGCGGGGCAATGGATCAAACTCGAATCCGTCACTTTGCTCGCGGGACCGTAGGCTGGGCCTTGCAAGGGCTCAAGGATGGATCGCGATCCCCCTTCGGCACATCATGCTGGTGCTAGCGGACACAGCGGAAGTGATTCCAATCGGCCCAGCATGAGCTCCGCCTAACCGTCAGGGCAATTAGCAGCCGGTCCGTGTTTTGCTCGTTGTGAGCGGACCCGAACTTGGGAAAAACAGAACCATCGACGAAGAGCATCGCGAGGACCTGGGGCGCAGACAGCTATGTGTTGTGCGACCCCGTGATTCAATCGAATCGTCGTAACCGTAATTGAATGGAATCCATCATTGTTGCCGGCTCGGCCAACCCATCGCTTGCTGAGGGCGTTGCCGAGCGGCTTGCCACGCGCGTCTCCCGTGTCATCCTCGATCGCTTCCCTGACAGCGAATTGCATGCGGAACTCGGTGAGAGCGTGCGCGGATGCGATGTCTACTTGATCCAGCCGACGGGTCCTCCAGTTGACAGTCACTTGATGGAGCTTATTTTCCTTGCCGATGCATGCCGGCGAGCCGGTGCCGAGCGCCTCACAGCCGTCGTGCCTTACTACGGATACGCACGACAGGATCGCCGGGCAAAAGGCAGAGAAGCGGTGGGCGGACGATTGACTGCCGACATGCTAAGCCTTGCCGGCTTTGAGCGAATCGTCGCCATCGACTTGCATACCGTCGCGCTCGAGGGGTTCTTCAGCATCCCGCTGGAGCATCTAAGTGCGGTCTCCGTGCTGGCCAATGCCGCCGAAGAGCTGGTCACGGCGAACAGCGTGATCGTCGCTCCGGACCTGGGAGCTGTCAAACTCGCTGAACGTTACAGCGAGCTCCTGCACCGACCAATTGCCATCGTTCACAAGGCCCGGCTCAGCGGCGCCGAGGTAGAAGTGCGCGGCATCGTGGGCAATGTCGCCGGATGTGCGCCAATAATCGTGGATGACATGATATCGACCGGTGGCACTATCAAGGCTGCCGCCGAAGCCCTCATCGGCGCTGGATGCCTGCCTGAGATCACGGTCGTGGCCAGTCATGCCCTATTGGTGGGTTCAGCGATCACTTCGCTCTCAGCCTTGCCATTAAAGCGGATCGTCGTGAGCGACAGCCTGCCGCCGCCGAAACGCAACCGATTGCCGGTGCAAGTGGTGAGTCTCGCGCCGATGCTGGCTGACACGATAGCTCGCCTGCACGTGGGTGAGTCGATAACCGCCTTCGTAAGTCATCGATAAGGTAAGCGGGATTTCCTCCAGCGTTTTCAGGGAAGCACATAGCTGGTCCATTTCGAGTCAGCACCTGACACGTCCGGCGCCATTCGGTTGGCAAACTTCATGTATGCCGAGTTTTGAAGTCTGCCGTTGATTCGGAACATTCGAGACTTCTAAGCTGGAGAATTGACCGAATCTGGATCGCATTTTGCGCAGCATACGTGGTTGGAGAACAGGGAATGAAAGAGCAGCGGACGGCCGGTCTGAAAGTCGAGTTCCCGAAACTCGGGCCCACCAACTTTGCCACTTGCGAGCCAAGGGGCTGTTGAAATGGCGTGGGGGAAAATCATCAAGAAGCCCGGCGCGTTCAGCGTTGTTCCCAACTTGCTCAATTACGAAAAAGCGTGCGCCGAATTCTCGTGGACGGAGGCTAGCAAGGCACTCGATGGGTTACCCGGCGGGAGGGGCCTTAACATTGCCCACGAGGCCGTCGACCGTCACGCGGCCGGGGCCCGCTCTAATCACCTTGCGATTCGATGGCTGAGCAAGCGAGGAGAAGCCCGCGATTTTACCTACGCCGACCTTCGCAGGCTTAGTAATCGGTTCGCCAACGTGTTGAGATCGCTCGGGCTGGCGCGCGGCGAGCGTGTCTTCATGCTGTCGGGCCGTATCCCCGAGCTTTACGTCAGCGCGCTCGGCACGTTGAAGAACGGCAACGTCTTCTGCCCGTTATTTTCCGCTTTCGGTCCCCAACCTATCCATCAACGCCTGACTATGGGCGACGGCCGTCTGCTGGTGACGACCCCATTGCTATACAAGCGCAAGGTTGTGGAGATGCGCGAGAAACTGCCCAATCTCAAGCATGTGCTCTTGGTGGGAGACGCCGCAGAGATTCGTGCCATCCCCGGTGTGTGCGACTTCAATCTATTGATGAGTGAGGCGGACGAGCATTTCGAGATTCCGCCGACCGCGCCTGAAGATCTGGCGCTGTTGCACTTCACCAGCGGCACCACCGGCAAGCCGAAAGGCGCGATGCATGTGCACGGGGCGGTGGTCGCCCACTACATGACCGGTTACTTCGCGCTCGACCTTCATCCTGATGATGTCTTCTGGTGTACCGCCGACCCGGGGTGGGTAACCGGGACCTCGTATGGAATCATCGCCCCGCTGACGCACGGGATTACCAGCATCGTCGACGAAGCGGAGTTTGACGCGGAACATTGGTACGGAACTCTGCAAAAGCAACATGTCAACGTGTGGTACACCGCACCGACCGCGGTGCGGATGATGATGAAGATCGGCACGGAGGTGATTCGCAAGTACGACCTCAGCAACCTGCGATTTATCGCCAGCGTGGGTGAACCTCTGAATCCGGAGGCGGTGCTGTGGGGTGTCGATGCCTTTGGCCTGCCGATTCACGACAATTGGTGGCAGACGGAGACGGGCGGCATCATGATTGCCAATTACCCAGCGATGGACGTCAGGCCCGGTTCGATGGGCCGTCCGCTTCCGGGAATCGAAGCCAGCATCGTCCACCACCGGCGTGACGGAACCCTCGAATTCGTCACGCAGCCTGACGAGCAGGGTGAACTGGCACTCCGCCCCGGATGGCCTTCGATTTTTCGAGGATATCTGCACGATGAGGAACGCTATCGAAAATGCTTCGCGGAGGGATGGTATCTCACCGGGGACATCGCCAGGCGCGACGCCGACGGGTACTTTTGGTTCGTCGGTCGGGCCGACGATGTAATCAAGTCGTCCGGCCATTTGATCGGACCGTTCGAAGTCGAGAGCACATTGATGGAACATCGGGGGGTCGCTGAAGCCGGAGTTATCGGCAAACCGGATCCGGTGGCGGGGGAAGTGGTGAAGGCATTCATCTCGCTCAAGCCCGGATTTACCGCCAGTGAGGAGCTGCGCCGCGATCTGCTCGGCTTTGCCCGCAAGCGGCTCGGCACGGTCGTGGCGCCCAAGGAGATCGATTTCGTGCAAAACGTACCAAAGACGCGCAGTGGCAAGATCATGCGCCGGCTGCTGAAGGCGCGTGAACTGGGCCTGCCCGAAGGCGATCTCTCGACGCTCGAGAGCGATTCCACAAGCGATTTGACGGCGAGCTGACGCCATGCCTTTGCTGGCTGAGACAAGACAGGTGGTGCTAGACCGTGAGCACTGCGTCAGCTTGCTGCGCCAGATGATGCGTATCCGGCGCTTCGAGGAAAAATGCGCCGAGCTATACAGCGCCAGCAAAATTCGCGGCTTTCTCCATCTCTATGTCGGCGAGGAGGCGGTCGCCGCAGGCGCCATGGCAATCCTGCAACCGGACGATGCTATCGTCTCCACCTATCGCGAGCATGGCCATGCACTGGCTCGCGGCGTCTCCGCCCGCACGATCATGGCCGAGATGTACGGTAAACAGGAAGGGTGCAGCCGCGGCCGCGGCGGCTCGATGCATCTGTTCGATGCCGCCACCAGATTTTACGGGGGTAATGCGATTGTCGGCGGAGGATTACCTATCGCAGTCGGGCTCGCCCTCGCCGACAAAATGCAGGGGCAGCAGCGCGTGACCGCGTGTTTCTTCGGTGAAGGAGCCGTAGCCGAAGGAGAGTTTCATGAATCAATGAACCTCGCAGCACTCTGGAGATTGCCGGTGGTCTTTTGCTGCGAGAACAACCTGTACGCGATGGGTACGGCACTCGGACGTTCAGAATCCGAAGTCGATCTGTGCCTCAAAGCTGCGAGCTATGAAATCGCTGCGTGGCCAGTCGACGGTATGGATGTGATAGCGAGCGAAGACGCTACGCGGCGCGCCTACCTGGCTGTTCATTCGGGCGGCGGCCCTTGTTTCCTGGAGTTCCGCACCTATCGTTTCCGCGCGCATTCGATGTTCGATCCGCAGCTGTACCGTGAGAAACAGGAAGTCGAGGAGTGGAAGAAGCGCGATCCGATTACCGCCCTGCAGAGCCGGATGCAGGAACAAGGGCTGCTCAGCGAACAAGACCTGACCCGGCTCGAAGATGAGATAGCGGGAGAAATCACCGATGCGGTCCAATTCGCCGAAAACGGCAGCCTGGAGCCGATCGACGCACTCACCCGCTTCGTGTACTCGGAGAAGCAGAGCGCATGAGCACTGACGGTAAAGTCACGCATATGACTTACCGGGAAGCGATGCGCCAGGCGCTGCGCGATGCGCTTTTGCGCGACCCGCGCGTTTTCATAATGGGCGAGGACGTCGGGCGCTACGGCGGCTGTTACGCGGTGACCAAGGGCCTGCTCGAAGAATTCGGTCCCGAGCGCATCCGCGACACGCCGCTTTCCGAGTCAGCCTTTGTCGGGGCCGGGATCGGCGCTGCTCTGGGAGGGATGCGGCCAATTGTCGAGATCATGACGGTGAACTTTAGCCTCCTGGCACTCGACCAGATCGTCAACAACGCAGCGACCATGCTGCACATGTCGGGCGGCCAGTTTAATATCCCGCTCGTGATCCGCATGACCACCGGAGCTGGGCGGCAACTCGCCGCGCAGCATTCGCACAGTCTCGAAGGATGGTACGCTCATATACCCGGGCTGCGGATAGTCGCTCCCGCCACGCTCGAGGATGCGCGCGGAATGCTCTGGTCCGCTTTGGAAGATCCTGATCCTGTCCTCATATTCGAACACAACGCCCTCTACAACATGGAGGGAGAGCTCGCCGCTGACGCCGGTGCAGTCGATCTTGACAAAGCCGCCGTCCGGCGAGCCGGAACCGACGTAAGCCTGATAACCTATGGCGGATCGCTGTGGAAGACCGTCAGCGCTGCCGAACAACTGGCGCAGAGCAGCATAAGTGCCGAAGTAATCGACCTGCGCGCGCTGCGTCCGCTCGATACCGCAACGGTGGTCGAGTCCGTCTGCGCAACTCATCGAGCTGTGATTGTTGATGAAGGATGGCGCAGCGGCGGCATCTCAGCTGAGATCAGCGCGCGTATCATGGAAGAAGCCTTCTATGAACTCGACGCGCCGGTCGTGCGTATCTGCGGTGCCGAAGTTCCCGTTCCCTACCCCAAGCATCTCGAGGATGCTGCACTCCCGCAGTCGGCGGCAATTGTCGAGGCCGTAAATCGAATGGTGGGCAGGCATGGCTGAATTTTGCATGCCGGCGCTGGGTGCCGACATGGTGGCCGGCACGATCCTCGAGTGGGCGGTCAAGCCCGGTGACCACGTCAAGCGCGGCGATATCATTGCTGTGGTCGACACGGAAAAGGCCACGATAGAAGTCGAGGTGTTCATAACAGGCACCATCGAATCGATCCTGGTTCCGGCCGGAGAGATGGTGCCGGTGGGCACCGCGCTCGCCCTGATCCGCGACGGCGAAGTGTCGGCGCCGTCGCGCGAGGTCGCTACACCGCCCGTCGCAGCGCCGACAAGGCCAGCAGTTCCGAAGCCTGCCATTTCGACTTCCATTCCCCGCCCAGTGGCGCCGGTTACTCCTATGACCCGCCCGCCCGCAGCACCGTTGCGTCGTGAAATCGCACCTGCAGCGGCGGGACGCCTGCGCATTTCGCCGGTTGCGATGCGCATGGCGCTCGAGATGAAGATTGATCTCTCAAAGGTTGAGGGCACTGGCCCGGGTGGTGCGATCGGCAAGGCCGATATCGAAAGGGCAGTTAAATCTGGCGTTTCGGCGCCGGCGCAACCAGCAGTTGTAGCGCCTGCACCTCCTGTTGCTGCCGAGGTCGCAAAGCCATCAGTGGCCTCGGCGGAACGCAAGCTCGCTATGCGCCGCGCGATCGCTGCCGCGATGGCGCGCTCGAAACGGGAGATTCCTCATTACTATCTTAGTACCAGCATTGACATGGCCAACGCACTTGGCTGGCTCCAAGCTGAAAACCTGAAACGCCCAGTGAACGAGCGGCTGTTGTATTCGGTATTCCTGCTGAAAGCGGTGGCGCTCGCCGCGCGACAGATACCGGAGATGAACGGCTTCTGGATCGACAACCAGTTCAAGCCGGGTGAAGCGATTCATGTCGGCGTTGCTATTTCGTCGCGTCAGGGCGGACTTATCGCGCCCGCGATGCACGACGTGGACAAAAAGAGTCTTGACGAAATCATGTCGAGCCTGCGCGAGCTAGTGAAACGGGTCCGCGCCGGTATCCTGCGTAGCTCCGAAATCGCGGATGCCACGATTACTGTTAGCAGTCTTGGAGAGCAGGGTGTCGAGTCCGTGTTCGGGGTGATTTATCCGCCCCAGGTTGCGCTGGTCGGTTTCGGCAAGATCGTGGAGCGCCCGTGGGCGCTGAACGGCATGCTCGGGGTGCGGCCAATCATCATGACGTCGCTCGCCGCCGATCATCGAGCAAGCGATGGGCATCGCGGAGGCTTGTTCCTGGCGGCCATCAATAGCCTGTTGCAGGAGCCACAAAAACTGTGACTGATAACGAACTGAGAGTGCTGATATTGCGCGAAGTGGGAAACATCGCCCCTGAGACCGATTTGGACCAAATCGATCCAGCGTCCAATCTGCGCGAACAGGTCGACCTCGACTCGATGGATATGCTCAACCTGCTGATTGCGATCCATGGAGCGACAGGGGTCGATATTCCAGAAGCCGATTATGCGAAAATGGCTTCAGTCGACGACGCAGTCGCCTATTTGCGCACCCGCGTCAGTCAGTGAGCCGCCTTCGTTGGTACAGAGCCTGCTCCCGCGAATGGCTGGAGGAGATTTATGCAACGCCCGTTGAAGATAACCTCGCGTGATTTCCCATTGAGTGAAACATTTGAGGCCGAGATTCGCGAAAAGTCCGCGGCCCTGGAAAACTATTACGAACGGCTGAGCGGCTGCGAAGTAACGGTGCGCGCTCCGGCCCTCAAACATCACCATAAGGGCGGTCCTTTTCTAGTTGCGATTCGCCTGACGGTCCCCGGCAGTGAATTGACGGTCGACCATCAGGAAGAAGAAGAACTATCGCAGGCAATCCGCGAAGCCTTTGATGCTGCGCGCCGGCAACTCGAAGACTATGTACGGGAACAGCGCGGTTCCGTCAAAGTGCATGAATCCATGGTCGGCCGTGTCAGTCGTCTCGAACGCGAACCTGGCTATGGCTTTATCGAAACGCCGGACGGCCGCGAGATTTACTTCCACTGCAATAGCGTGCTCGACCGCGCTTTCGACCGGTTGGAAGTGGGCGCCGAGGTTCGCTTCGCCGAAGAAGAAGGTGAGCAAGGCCCGCAGGCCAGCACGGTCATACTGACGAAGTTGCCCCGGCACGAAACGCCGTAGGCTCCGGGAGAGGTATGAGGGTAGGGCTGGTTCCGGTGGAAACATTGGTGTTTCCTCTCTCCACAGCTTGACGCTTCGGGGTCTCAAGCAAGCCGTTGCTGACTTCCTAATTCACGCGGCATAGCTAATGCTTCTGGATTTCGTGAATGGAGCAGCGCGCTCCAAACGCTTGAGGCTCAGAGCAACCCGTATTTAGGAGGCAACCACAATGGGATTGCTGGAGAAGTGGAAAGGATCGCACGAGATGGAACGTTTCCGCAATGAGTTCGATGACCTGCTCGAACGCTTCGGCTTCGACCGCGACTGGCTGGTGCGGTGGCCTTTTGACCGCAAATTCTTCCGGCGCAGGGGAACCCTCAACGACACGGCCGGCGATGGAGTCCTGCATCGAGGAAGGTAGGTTCATCGTTCGTACCGATCTGCCAGGCATCGATCCGAAAAATATCGATATCAAGGTAGTCAGCGGTGTGCTCACGATTAAAGGTTCGCGTGAGGAAAAGCACGAGAGCAAGAAGGCTGATTATCTGCGCCGCGAGATCCGCTATGGTTCCTTTGAGCGCTCGATGTCGCTGCCGGAGGGCATCAAGGCCGAGGACCTAAAGGCGACGTACCACGACGGCGTTTTAGAGTTGAGCGCTCCAATGCCGAAGGAGGCCGCCCCGAAGGAGATCAAGGTCCAAGTGGAAGGCTTAACAGGTCAGCCGCAAAAGAAGGCGGAAGCTGCCTGAACGCCGTCGCACGGATTCTTGAGTCACCCGATACTTAACTAACGCAGGCAGGCCGCGGAAAATACCTTTTTCTGCGGCCTGCTTTTTTTTCGATTTTGTCGGGCTCGGGTTTTCCCGAACTTCAGTCGAGCCGCAAAGCTTCTGCATCTTCGTCTTGAGAGCCATTTCGAGTTGTCAGTACCTCTTCTGGAGAGGAGGCAAGCTGTTGTGCGATAGTCGGGATTGCGCCGACGCTGATAGGCCGTCGGAATAGCCACTACCAAGGTGCACGATGAAGGTAACAGGGACTTGGGTAATTTTTCTCTCGGTGTTGATTGCGGTTAGCGGCGGCACGACCATATCTGCGGCTTCCGAAAACGAAATCGCAGGCGCACCGAACGCAGCCGATCACTCTCTGCCCGGCGCCGATAGCATTGCGCCGGGAACGATCATTACGACGCAGAACTGGCAAGACTACCGCCCTTTTATGCCCGATGGCATGGCGGCGATGTTCGAGGGCAAATACTTCTGGAAAATGCCGCCGGATGTTCAGATGGAAGTCGGCCCCACGGTACTCGTTCCCCTGCCAAAGAATTATCTCGCGGCGACTGAGAAATACGCTGGCCAGGTGAAGATCATCGAACTGCCCGGCGGCGGCCTCACGCTACAGGGTTATCGCGGCGGAATAGCTTTCCCCAATCCGCAGGAGCCGCACCGGGGATGGAAGGTATTGATGAATCTATGGTACCGCTACTCCCCCCACCTGCTGGTTGTGACGCATGGTTGGACTTGCGCCGTCAACTCCTCCGGCAATTCGAATTGCGAGACTTATCAGGTAGTCGACCGGCAGCTCAGCTTCAGCACTGACCTTAGTTCGTCTCCCGACCCGCCGGCGCCCGGAGCCAAATATTTCACCAGCTGGTTCATGGAGCTGGAGCCCGAACAGGTCAAGTATACAGCCTCGCTCAATATCAACTACGTTGATTTGAGCACGCCCGAGGAAATCTACTCCTTTCTTCCCTCGTTGCGCCGCTACCAGCCAGTTGCAAGTTCGGGGCGATGCGCCGAAACCGAAGGGATGGATTGGACGGCGGAGGATTTCCGCAGTGGGCTTGATTCGACGATGGCTGAACTTCAGGCAAGCTATATAGGCCATCGCAAGATCCTCGCGCTGGTGGATTTCAGGGCTCCCGACAATCCTTTCCCCGACGGTTTCTTCATGCCGCTCGTATGGCCGAAGCCGTCCTGGGCCAAATGGCAATTGCGCGACGTCGACGTAATCGATGTGAGAAAAATTCCGTCGAAGGCGGCGGGTTATTGCTACGGCAAAAGGGTGATGTACATTGACGCGCATAATTTTTCGCCATTATGGGAGGAACTCTTTGATACGCATATGAATCTGTGGAAGTTCCAGACAACCCTGCCGCAGCGGGTCGACGTCCCCGGCATTGGCCCGGTGGTCACGCCGGGGGTCGACGTCGAGCTGATCTGGGATATTCAACGCAACCATGCTTCTGCTGGGGGGGAATCCGCCGGAACGGTTTACGTTAACGAACAGGCGCCGGCGGAGTTTCAGGATATGGCGCGCTACACAACGCCGGCCGGCCTCAACCTGATTATGCGATAGTGACCAGGACCCGCTGGCCTGGCACGTCACGCAGGAATCCCGCCCGCACTGGGGAGGTGCTCAAGATGAAACCCGCTCGCATCGCCCAATTGGCGCAGTTGCTTGCGATCATCGGATGCGCCGCGGCCGCGGTGGCCGCATCTGCAGCCGGCCATGAGGCGCAACTTGTCATAGGCCGCCTGCTCGCGGCGCCCATGATCAAAGTCCAGCAGGGATTCAATGCGAAGCTGCTGGTGCCGCCGGGCGAACTTTACGACCCGTTGTTCATGGTTCAGCACGACGACAGCGTCTGGATAAACGACGACGGCAAGGCAACTGATGGCTACGGCAGCCGAGTTCTGTCGCTTTCGACTGAGGGCAAAATTTCGGTCTTGATGGGCCCGGACAAATTGCTCCCGGTCACGGGCTTCGATGTAGTGCCGGATAACTTCGGAAAGTATGCCGGCCAGATTTTTTCGTTAGCTCAACCCACGACAGGCATGAAAGGAGCGTTGGCCAACCACGTTATCCAGCAAATCGATCCCGGCTCCCATAGCGCTTCCGTATTCTGCACGCTACCCGCTGCGGGGCGTGCGGGCAAAGGGGTCGCAGGCTTTGGGGTTGATGCGCGGTTTGGCCCAGCCGGAAGCGGCTTTGCAGGCCACTTCTTTTCCATAACGGCACTGAATGACATGATCTACCAAACTTCGGCAGACGGTTCGTGCAAACCCTTCGCCGACCTCTCGGCGTTTGGTTCACCCGCTGGTTTGACGTTTAGCCCCAACGGTACCGTGATGCTGGTATCCGTCTCGCCTGGCGAGATCGTGTCCTCACGTAAGCAGCCGAAGGGAATGATTGTCAGCGTCGCGCCGAACGGCAAAGTCGACCCCAAGCCCGTGGCGACAGGGTTGACCACGCCTCTCGGACTCGATGTCGCACCACCGGGCTTCGGCGACTTCACCGGCCAAATTTTCGTCACCGACGTAGGCGATATCCAAGTGCCGGTACCACAGACCCAGGCACTCAAGCGCGACGGGAAGGTCTATCGAGTAACCAAGGAAGGCGATCTGAAACTAGTTGCGTCGGGGTTCGTTAATCCCGCCGGTGCGCGTTTTATCGGTCATCACTTGTGGGTGACCGATATCAACGGCGATTTCATTGCAGGTGGCCGCGAGCTACCCGACGGTTTCGTGGTCCAAATCGATGCGAAGTGAATTCTTCCCATAAGTTGGACAGGGTTACCAGCCTGTCATCTTAAAGAGAACGACACGACGGATTAGCAGTTGTGCCACATGAGGATCAGCATGGATTACGGGATCGTCTTACCCCATTTCGGTTCGTTTGCGCGCACGGAAGCTGCGGAGCGAATCATCGCAGTGGCCGCAGCCGCCGAATCGCTCGGCTACAGTACGGCGTGGGCGATTGACCACCTTGTGCTACCGGCTAAGGTCGAAGGCGGCTATGCGTTCAATCCGATGGACCCGTTTCTCGAGCCGATTACCGTCCTCGGTGCACTCGCGTTGCGTACTTCACGCATCAAACTCGGCACGGCAGTACTCGTCCTTCCATATCGCCATCCGATTTATACGGCCAAGGCGCTGGCAACTGTCGACGTGCTTTCCGGCGGGCGTTTGATCGTAGGAGTAGGGGCGGGATGGATGGAGCCGGAATTCGCCGCATTGGGAGTCCCGATAGCCGAACGTGGCAGCCGCACTAACGAGACTATTGATGTGCTGAAGGCGCTGTGGACTGAGGATGTTCCAAGCTACAATGGCCGCCATTTTCAGTTCGGCAATATCAAATCCGTGCCGCCGCCGCTGCAGAAGCCGCGGCCACCGATTCTGGTTGGTGGAATGACGAAAGGTGCGTTGCAGCGAGTGGTGGGACGTGGCGATGGCTGGATCGCGCTTGGCAAGTCTCCGGCGGACCTCAGCCGGCCCCTCGAAACACTTCGCGAGATGGCGGTAAAAGCAGGACGCGAGCCCGACGAACTCCGTGTCTGCATGTTGCCGATAAGTGCCCCCAGCCTCGACCAAGTGATCCAGGACCTGCCGCGCTATGCTGAAATGGGTGTCCAGCATTTATATTTGTCGATGCGCGCGTGGACCACGGAGTTCTCCCGGTTTATGGAGCTGATGGGCCGCTTCGCCGACGCCGCGGGTTTGCCTTCGCGCTGACCGTGATTTCCGTGATGCTCAGCGCTGGTGAATTTTTATATGCAGCCCGCTCTCTCTGTCATCTTGAGCGAAGTGAGCAGCGCGAACGTAGTCGAAAGATCTCGGAGAGCTTCGCGTCAGCGAAGCCGGTACCGGATTCCGGAGTCCGCGAAGCGCTCCGCTCGCCCGAACCCACCGGAGAAATTGCTTCGATAATTCCTGTGTTGTTCACAGCCTCTTACTGCCGGGGAAAGTGACGAACACGGTCCGCGAGATGCCGCTAGCTACGCGCCGCTTAGCAACCCCATTTGGCGCAGCCCCTCGTACACAACTATGGAGACCGCATTCGCCAGATTCAGGCTGCGCACGCCTCGCTCAAAAATCGGTATTCGGTAGGTTGATTGGTCGCGGGCCTCCAAAAATTCGCGCCCTAGTCCCCTGGTTTCACTGCCGAACACCAGGAAATCATCCCGGCGGAAGGCAGCCTGGAGATGAATCTTGTCTGCGTGTGTCGAAAAATATTTGAAGTTGCACGACTGCGTCGTTTCGTGTCGGACAACCGCGAACTCATCCCAATCCTGATACACGCGCAAATCGACTAGCGGCCAATAGTCCAACCCGGCGCGCTTCAGGTAACGGTCTTCCAGGGAAAAACCGAGTGGTCCCACCAGATGCAACCGGCTTCGTGTCGCCGCCGCCAACCGCGCAATCGACCCTGTGTTCTGCGGGATTTCGGGCCGTACCAGGACGATGTGGAAAGGCGGTTCGCTCACTAACCGCCCACATTCCTGCCGGCTGCCGTGAACCTGATTGGATAGCGGCGGCCGCGGACTACCAGCGCGAATGTTTCTCCCTCGTCGGTGAAAAAACTGTTGCTTAGATGATAGTACGCCGTGCGAAGCAAGCGCGCCTGGAAGGCACCACCCTTGACCCGGCAATAAAGTACGTTGTCGCGCCCGACCTCGAGGGTGGTCGGATCGAGCATCTCACGTTCATCGTCGTTAGTCACGATGGTAAAACCGCCGCTGTCGTCTTCGTAGACCGCTTTGACCACGTAAGGGGTATCTTCGACCGCGATCGGCGCCCGCTCTTCGGCAACTTGAAGGAAGTAGCTGCCGTCCGGGTTGCGCTTGATGCTGCGGCTGAACAATAGCGCGATTCGCGGGTTGTCGATTCGCTCGTCGTCGGTGTACCAGTTGCCATCGCGGCGGAACGAAATTTTGCCAGATTCGATTGCGTAAAACCCTGCACGTGCCATCTTTTCCCCACTAACCTGGCTTGCGGGGCGGCTCCACTGTCAATGCTCCCCGCCAACTCGCAACGCCTCATCGATTGCGGCTGTCGAGAATTATCGTCACAGGACCATCGTTTACTAACTCGACGTCCATATGAACGCCGAACAAGCCTGCTTCGACCTTAACACCGCGCTTGCACGCGAGCGAGAGAAAGTACTCATATAGCTCCCGGGCCTGTTCAGGCGGCGCCGCATTGGTAAAAGATGGCCGGCGCTGGCTGGTGTCAGCATGCAAGGTAAATTGCGAAACCACGAGCAATTCGCCACCAACGGCGCCAAGCGCCAGATTCATTTTGCCGGCCTCGTCGGCGAAAACTCGTAAGCCCGCAACCCGGTCGTCAATAAATTCCGCATCGCTAGTCGAATCGCCTTTGGCGACGCCCAAGAGGATGACGAAACCGCGAGCGATCTTGCCGACTGTCGCGCCGTCAACTCGAACCTCCGCCCGGCTCACACGTTGAACAATTGCACGCACGAATCGAACCCTCATCCAGAAATTCACGCTCTCGCGAATCGCGGCGTCCTGCTATAGTCTTGGGGATCCAATGGTTCCGGTCATTCTACGCCTCGGCCCAATTACCATTTACAGCTATGGGCTGATGATGGCGCTAGGTTTTATTGTTGGCGATCTCTTGCTGAGCCACGAATGCCGCCGCCGTGGTTTCAATCCCGAACTGGGCACGGCGATTATCGTGTGGGGCGCTATCGGTGGCCTCGGCGGAGCGCGCGTTTATGATGTTTTCGACAACTGGTCCGCCTACATGAGCCACCCGGTATCGATTATTTTCTCGGGCGCGGGCTTCGTCTGGTACGGCGGCTTGATTGGTGGAGTCCTCTCGACCTGGCTGGTGGCCAGGCATTACCGGGTGTCTTTTCTGACAGTGGCCGATATGTGCGCAGCGCCGTTGGTGCTTGGAATGGCGTTCGGGCGCGTGGGATGTCAGCTTTCCGGTGATGGTGACTGGGGTTTGCCGTCGCGGCTGCCGTGGGCGATGGCTTATCCGAGGGCTATCGTCGGATGGGGGCCGGATACGGTGCTGAAGCTCGACAGCCACGGCAAGCTCGTGTCAGGCTTTTTTCCCGGAGTTGAAGTCCATCCCGCGCCAGTCTACGAAGCAATCCTTTACGTTGCGATCTTTTGCTTTCTATGGTCGATTCGCAAGAAAGTCACTCTGGAGGGGGAACTACTCTATTTGTATCTGATCCTGGCTGGTGCGGCGCGGTTTATGGTTGAATTTTGTCGGATTAATCCGCGCGTGCTATGGGGTCTGAGTGAGGCGCAGATCATCTCCGTGCTTATGATCGTAGCCGGCAGTATGGCATGGTACTGGTCGTCGAGGCGGCGGTTTGAGATGGTGAGCGCCGGCCGTCAAGCATTGAGGGCCTGAAGCGAATGAGCATCAACGCCAGGATTCTTTCCGCAATTTCGTTGGGGGCGTTGTTGATCGCGATGGGCCTCATAAGCTTCGTAAATCTTTCCTCGCGCCGGACGCCTGGCTCCGCCGGGGTTGAGCAGGAAACGCCGCCCTTGCCCCGGTCGGCGACCGTGGGGGCGGGCAAGCTGGCCGCAAATTTCAAGCTTAAAGACCTTAAGGGCGATGAAATCTCGCTCGCTTCGCTGCGCGGCAAAGTGGTGTTCCTGAATATCTGGGCGACCTGGTGCGCGCCGTGCCGCGAGGAGATGCCATCGATCGAATCACTTTACAAGGACTTCAAAGCTAACAAGGATTTCGTGGTGCTAGCCGTGAGTCAGGATACTGACGGCACCGCGGTGCGGCCATTTATCGAGAAAAATCATCTTCAATTTACCGTGCTGCTCGACCCACGTAACGAAGTCGGCGAGCACTACGATGTGAACGGAATTCCGGAGACCTTCATAATTGGACGCGACGGCCGTATCGTGGCTCATCACGTCGGCCCTTATGACTGGTCAAACGCCGACATTAGGGAAGCATTGCAGGAATTAATCAAATCCAGGCAAGGGTAATCCGGCGGACAATGGCATCGGCGCCGGGCTGTGCTAATGGCGATATTTTGAAACACAGGCGGATTTTGAATGTCAGCTAAGAAACGAAATCGGCTCATCGGAGCAATGGCAATCGCACTGGGCGTGTGCGTTCTTGTAATCGGGGACCTCGCGGTACGGCGGGCGCAGGCTTTACCCGATGACACTTACAAGGAGCTCCAGACGTTCGCCAATGTACTGGCGATCGTGCAAAAGAACTACGTTGAGCCGGTTTCAACCAAAGAGCTCATCAACGGCGCGATTACCGGCATGCTGGGATCACTTGATCCGCATAGCGCCTATTTGACGCCTGACCTCTACCGCGACCTGGAAGTCGAAACGCGAGGTAGTTTCGGCGGCCTCGGGATCGAAATAACCATCAAAAATGACGTGCTTACGGTTGTTTCGCCGATCGAGGGTACACCAGCATATACCGCCGGCATTCGGGCGGGCGACCAGATAATCAAGATCAACGACGATTTTACCAAGGGCATGACCTTGACGGATGCGGTCAAGATGATGCGCGGACCCAAGGGCAGCGCAATTCACCTGACCCTGCACAGGGAAGGTGTGCCTGAGCTTTTCACCGTCGCCGTGACCCGCGATGTGATTAAGATCCAGTCGGTCAAGTCCAAACAGCTCAAAGATGGGTATGAATACGTCCGCATTACCACCTTTCAGGATGGTACCAGCGAGGATGTGACGAGGACGCTCGATAAATTCACCAAGCAGGACCACGGTCATATCAAGGGCTTGGTGCTGGATCTGCGCGATAATCCGGGCGGTCTGCTCAATCAGGCCGTCTCGGTCGCCGATGCTTTCCTCGACGGCGGCCTGGTGGTCTACACGCAGGGGCGTCTCGACTCTCAACAACAGAAATACTTCGCGCACAAGAAGGGTGACTTCGCGGATTACCCGATGGTGGTACTAGTGAATGGCGGCAGCGCCAGCGCCAGCGAGATAGTGGCGGGCGCGTTGCAGGATCAACGGCGCGCGATTATTGAAGGCACGCAGACCTTCGGCAAAGGCTCGGTGCAGACGATCCTACCACTTGACGATGAGTCGGCTCTGCGACTCACTACGGCGCGCTACTTTACTCCCAACGGCCGCTCAATTCAGGCCGTTGGCATTACGCCAGACATGGTAGTTGAACCGCCTAAGCCGACGCTGGCCGCACTGGAACTGCCTGGAGCCGAAATGGGTGAAGATGAGGAAATCCATGAGAGCGATCTGCTTCACCATTTCAAAAATAGCCAGGCGCATCCGAACCACAGTGCGAAGTCTTCCGGTCAAAACGGCGCCGGTGCATCGAATCCGGGGGGATCCACTTCGAACGAGAAGGGCAAATCGGCAAAGTCTCAGCCCGACGTTCAGTTGGATAAGGCGATCGGCATCCTCGAACACTGGAGCAAATACAAAGTCGAGCTCGCCAAGGCCGACGCCTCGCCGGCTGTGGCTGGAACCAGACAATAAAGCCCGCGTCAGTTTTAACGGTTTCAGTTTGAGGAGAAGCAGTTTATCGGCGACCCGAATGGCGGTAATCGGCGAAATCGAACCCGTCGAGCTCAAACGCCGGCTGACATCGGGCGACCCGCTCCGGCTGCTGGATGTGCGCGAACCGGAGGAAGTTGCCTTCGCACCCTTCCCGGGTGCGCTTCATCTTCCGATGGCCGACGTGCCATCGCAGTTGAGCGAACTCGACGCGAAAGCGGAGTGGGTAATCGTTTGTCATCATGGCATTCGTAGCGCACAAGTCGCGGTATATCTCGCGCGGATGGGCTTCGAGCGTGTAGCGAACTTGATTGGCGGGATCGACCGCTGGTCGCTGACCGTTGATCGATCGATTCCACGGTATTGAACTCAACGTGGCGCGGCCGTGTGCAAGTCCGCGCCAGCAGAACCCTCACGCCTTCCCTCTCCCGCAAGAGGCGAGGGGTCAACAATTGCGCGGCTGAGGGAGAGGAGGTTTCGGTTATGACGTATCTGGCAGCAGTCATTCAGATGACCTCCACTTCCGACAAGACGGCAAATCTGGAAAAGGCCGAACGCATGATTCGTCTCGCCGCCGCCCGTGGAGCACGCCTGGTCGGCTTGCCGGAAACTTTCAACTGGCGAGGCAAGCGGACGGAGGAGGCCGCCGCTGCAGAAAGCCTCGACGGCGATACACTTGCAGCCATGGCGCATCTGGCACGTGAACTGGAAATTCATCTGCTCGCCGGCTCGATCACCGAACACGTGCACGGCGAGGACCGCCGTTACAATACGTCGATCCTGTTTGGCTCTGACGGCGAGCGGCTAGCCGTTTATCGCAAGATCCATCTATTCGATATCGATCTGCCCGGGCGAGTCACGGTTAAAGAGTCCGAGGCAAAGCTGCCCGGCTCTGAAGTGGTCACGGCGGCGACCGAGCTTGGGACAGTCGGGCTTAGCGTATGTTATGACGTTCGGTTTCCCGAGTTATACCGGCGGCTGGTCTATGCCGGCGCTGCTATTGTCACTATTCCAAGCGCATTTACTTTTCCGACGGGCGAGGCGCACTGGGAAGTCCTGATCCGTGCCCGCGCAATCGAGAATCAATGTTACGTGTTGGCACCAGCGCAGTTCGGTACCAACGTGCACGGCTTTGCGGATTACGGCAACTCGATGATTGTGGATCCATGGGGGCGGGTGCTGGCGCGCGCCGCCGATCAGGAAGGTGTACTGGTAGCCCCAATCGACATCGAATATCTTGAGCGTGTGCGGCGCGACCTTCCAGCGCTTACTCATGCGCGCCTGCGATAAGGATTATGGGTCGCGTCAAGAGATTCGGGAGTCGCTATCGACTGTCTGATTCGAAAATCTTGGAAGGGCGCAACACCAGCGGCGCCAAGCCTTACGAGGGAGGCTCCGCGGCGTCACATGCCATTAGCGAAGGCTGCTTCGGCCGAAGCGAGCAAATGGGTCCGTGCGCATGAGAAAAGGTTGGTAAAACGATGGCGGAAGGACCACTGGCGGGATTTCATATTCTCGATTTGACCCAGGTTGTTTCCGGGCCGTTTTGTACGATGCTGCTCGGAGATATGGGTGCTGACGTTATCAAGGTCGAGCCACCGGAGGGCGACCCTACCCGCCGGATCGGGCGGCCGCGCAAGAACGGCATCAATTCAGGTTTCCTGGTGTTCAACCGAAACAAGCGCAGCATCGTCATCGACCTCAAAAAAGAACACGGGCGCGATCTCGTCAAAATGCTCGCGGGAAAGTGCGACGCCATCATCGAGAACAACCGCCCGGGCGTTGCCGACCGCCTCGGGATAGGCTACGCGGATATTCGCAAGGTGAACCCGAAAATCGTCTATTGCGCAATTCACGGCTTCGGGCCCAAAGGCAAAATGGCGGACGCCCCGGCCTACGATCCTGTGATTCAGGGATTCTCCGGAATGACCGCCGTCCAGGGCGGACCGGGCGGCAAGCCAGTAGCCGTCAGGATGGCGCTGGCAGACAAGATCAGCGGGATGACCGCCGCCTTGAGCATCGTTGCCGCGTTGCATGCCGCGCGCAATCGCGGCGTCGGCCAATATATCCGCGTCGCGATGGTCGAGGCGATGATGGCGTTTGCGGCCAACGATTCGATGGTCGGCTATGTGTTCGTGCCCGAGGACGAGTACAAGGACCAGACTCCCAAGAACGGTAGTCTTGACCCATTCCGCACCAGAGACGGCTACGTCACCATCGCGCCGTATACTGACGATCAGTGGAGCCGGCTGCTGACGGCCATCGGCCATCCTGAATGGTGGGAAATCCCAGATCGGCGTCAGCGGTTGCGTACCTGCCTCAAAGGAATTGCGGGTTTGTTCCCGGAACAAGACTCAGCGTATTGGCTCAAAAAGCTCGAAGAGGCCGATTGCCCGGGCGGTCCGGTCCATACGTATGACACGCTGTTCAGCGATCCGGAGATAATGGCGAATGAGAACTTCACGCTTTATGAGCATCCGGAGGCCGGCACGGTCCGCACCACCAATCCGGGCATGCGCTTCAGCGAAACACCGGCCAGAATGTGGCGAATTCCGCCCAAGCTCGGAGAGCAAACCGAAGAAGTCTTGCGCGAAACTGGCGTCTCCCGCGAGCAGATCGCCGAACTCCGCCATGAGAAGGTGATTAACTGACAGTCAGGAGAACAGCCGGAGAGTTCTCACCGTCATGCTGAGCCGGACGCGCCATGTCCGGCCGCGTCCAAGGATCTCATAGCGTACTCCCTTTGCGCCCCGATTTGCTTCTGTCCGCCAACGGTGGCGAAATACGTCCTGCGCGTCAGGGCTCTCGCCAAGAACGGGCTCAGCAAGAGCGAGATCTGCCGCCGCCTGGGCATAGGCCGGACCTCCGTGCGCCGATTCCTGACCCGAGCTGAACCGAGGACTCCCGGACCGGCGGCGCGGCGCACGCAAACCCGAGTGATCTTTCGTGGAGGTCATCTTCACGCCGCTCGCTGAACGCCACATCGACACCCTCCACCCGGTACATCATCGCCCGCGCCAGCGAAGCCAAGCTAAATCGGCCCGATGCAGGTCGCCGCAGTAACGCGGATCCAGTCGCCATAGTCGAATCCTCATGGCCTGTTATACTCTGGTTTGGGTCACTGGTGGTGGAGGAATCAGAACACTTTGATCGCTCCGCTCTGCAAGCCCTCGTTGCGGCCGCTTGGGAGGAGTTCGACGGAGAGATCCTGCTGCTGGTCCGCGATGGCAGCAAGATGAGGCTTGGCGCATCTGAGAGCGGCGGACTCAATGCGCGAGTGATCCTATCAGAATGCCTGAGACGTCTGAATCAATTGGAAGAGCAACCTCTCGATACGACAACTCGAGCATTTGTCCGCGTTGTGTCGGAAGAGCTGAAGAATGATCAGGTGGTGTTGTTGATTGTGCGCGCGCAGGGCGACATTCGACTAGCATCCGGTGCCGCAGCCCATGGGAAAGTGCGCGGCATGCTGGATGATGCTCTGCAATCCATAGGCGGTGAACGCCGGCGGCGGTAGTTGATCCAAAGCATACTCGAACCGAATTGCGCTGCTGGTTGGCCGAATAAAAGCCGATAGACCCGTCAACTCGCCCCGACCCGCTAGAGAGGCTCATTAATAACTCAACACCATCTCCCGCCCAGCCCCTTGATTTTTTCGCGGGCGCAATCGTTATCCAGACGGAGAGAAATTTTACCGATGCCCGGCGCTTTCCAACTCCCTTATGCGTTCGACGATACGCTCTTCTCCGATCGGATCTGTCCAAAAGCCGGCCACGAGTCGGAGATGCCATCCGAACAACACTGCTGCGCCGACTCTGGGCGAGCACAACGAAATTGTTCTGCGCGGCTATCTCGGATATTTCAGCGGATCGGGTCTCTCAAAAGCGTGGGCGTGCTCCATCACGGTGAGCGGTAAGGCATTTGACTCATGTTGTGGGACAAGTTGGACAGCGGCAGAATACCGGAACCGATTTAATTCGCATCCG
>Ga0306920_100000026_pt1 | contig 243596 bp, 184 predicted proteins | sample flu12Cox44000170_FD_204666 | JGI IMG/M metagenome (GOLD analysis project Ga0306920, IMG submission 204666) | Lab enrichment of tropical soil microbial communities from Luquillo Experimental Forest, Puerto Rico - flux4day.12C.oxic.44.000.170 (v2)... | ecosystem: Environmental > Terrestrial >... | reverse complement strand
TGCACGAGCAGGGGGAGCTCGAGGGCGCCGAGGAGCAGTACCGCGCCGCTCTCGCGATCCGGCCGGAGTCGGTCCCCGCGGCATTCAACCTCGGCGTCGTCCTCGAGGATCGGGGCCGCAGCGACGAGGCGGTCGGCGTGTACGAGAAGCTGCTCAAGCGCGACCGCGACTGCGCGGACGCCCACTTCAACCTGGCGAGGCTCTACGAGAGGTCGGGCCGGAAGATCGCGTCGCTGCGCCACCTGCGGGAGTACCAGAAGCGAACGCAAGAGCACTGAGCGGTTGACTCCTGACATGAGCCGGGCTAGACTCATAGCATGAGTAAGAGGCTCCAGGTGCTCCTCGACGAGTCCGAGCTGGCCGAGATCCGAAGGCTGGCCAAGCGTAGGAGCCTGACAGTCGCCGAATGGGTCCGCGAGGCGCTGCGGTCCGCGCGACGGCACCGGTCGTCGAAGGACGCTGCGAAGAAGCTGGCGTCCATTCGGCAGGCCGCCACGCTCGGCTTCCCGACCTCAGACATCCGCACGATGCTCGCCGAGATCGAGCGCGGCTACGGGGTCGACGACTCAAGATGATCTTCGTCGACTCGAACATTCCCATGTACCTGGTCGGAGCCGAGCACCCGCACAAAGTCGACGCGCGGCGCCTGCTGGAGCGACTCGTCTCCGAAGGTGAGCGCCTCGTCACGGACGTCGAGGTATTCCAGGAGATCCTCCATCGATTCGTCGCCCTGAAACGCCGCGAGGCGATTCAGCCAACGTTCGACGTCGTGCGTGACATCGTGGACGAGGTCTTCTCGATTCACGATGCCGACACGGAAAGGGCGAAGACGATCGTGCTCGAGAGGCGCCGCCTATCCGCGCGCGACGCAATTCATCTCGCCGTCATGGAGCGCGAGGGGGTCACGCGCATCCTGACGTTCGATACGGGATTTGATGCCATGCCGGGGATTCAGCGAATCTCGAGCTGACCCGCCGACTCCGCCCACTCCGCGACCGTCCTCGCGATCTCCGCGAGGAGGTCGTCGTCCGTGTGCCCGGCCGACTTCGGCAGATGGAAGGAGTGATCCGCCCCTTCGAAGACCTTCAACGTGGCGCGCGGGAGCGCGGCGAGGAGCGGGCGGAGAAGGTCGAGCTCGGCCAACCGGTCGCGGGTTCCCTGGAGAAACAGCATCGGCACGGCGACCCCCGAGAGATGCGCGCCGCGCGCGTTGGACGGCTTCCCGGCCGGATGGAGGGGAAAGCCAAAGAAGACGAGCCCGCGCACGCCCTCGAGGGGCTCGCTTGCTGCCGCTTGCGACGTCATGCGTCCGCCCATCGATTTTCCTCCGGCGAGCAGGGACAACCCCGGCGCCTCCGTCGCCGCGGCGCGCACGGCCGCTCGCACGGTCGCGTGGAGCACCGTCGGCGGGTCGGGCCGTCGCTGCTTCTTCTGCATGTAGGGGAACTGGTAGCGCAGTGTCGCGATCCCGTGCGCGCCGAGGGCGGCGGCCGCCGATTCCATGAACGGGTGACCCATGCCGGCGCCGGCGCCGTGCGCGAACACCAGAAGGTGAGACGCCTGCGGCGGAACCGAAAGCAGCCCCGCGACCTCGCCGGACCCATCGCCTGCGTCGATGACGATCTCGCGCGCCATCAGGTCCCCAGCTTACCGACGAGCAGGATCGCTCCGGTCGGCTGCGGGACACCGCCCGCAGGCTCCTCGGTCACCGCGGCGAACGCGATCGGGCCGAGGTCCGCGGGAGGTGTGACGACGAGCGATGCTTCGCCGTCGGCACCGACGTCGAACGTCCCGGCCGGGACCTTCCTCTGATCCGCCGTGACGAACCAGAGCTCGTACGTGCGCCCGGCGCGGGTCGGCTTCATGCGGCTGAAGAAGACGCGCCAGGCGCCGTTCGATTCTTCGCGGAAGAGCCGGCCCGCGACGTCGGGATCGGGCCCCGCCGCTTCGAGCGCCGTCATTCGTGTTGCGGGCGAGCCCAGCGAGCGGAGCGCAGCCTCGGCACTGGCGGCGCGCGCCTCGAGTGCTGCGACCGCTTCGCGGGCGGTCGCGAGCCTCCCGCGCAATGCTTCGATCTCGTGCCGCGCCGGGATCAGGATCGCGATCGCGGCGACGCTCGCGGCGAGAAGTGCTGCGGCGCCGACGGCCGGCCAGCGCCTCGGGGCAGATTTCGGAGCGGCCGGCTGGGTGCCTCGGAAGGGGACGACCTTCGACTCGGCGATCCGATTCAGAACACGCTCCTTGAGCGCGGGCGACGGGATGACCGGAGGAGCCGAGAGGGCCAGTTGACCCGAGAGGGTCCGGGCGGCGGCGAGCTCGCCGTTGCAGCGCGGGCACCCCTCGCGAAGGTGCGCGGCGAGCGAAGCCGCCTCGTCCGGCTCGAGCTGGTCGAACACGTAGAGGAGAATCAGGTCCTTCCGCTCGGCGCAGCTCACGAGCTAGCTCCTTCGCCGTAGAGGGCGTCCAGCGATTCCCCGAGGCGCAGCAGCCCCTGCCGGATCCGCGTCTTGACGGTCCCGAGGGGCTCCCCGAGTGCCGCGGCGATCTCCGAGTGGCTCATGCCATCGAAGTAGGCGAGCGCGAGCGCCCGCTTCTGCTCCGGGGGGAGCTCTCCCATCGCGCGGTCGATGTGGGCACGCATCTGCCCGGTCCGGGCGTCGGCGAACGGGTTTCCGGGATCGGCCGCCTCGGCGGGCCGCCGCGATCCGTCCGGCCCGGCACCCGCGTCCACGTCCACGAAATTCCGGTCGCGGCGAGCCTTCGCGCGCAGACGGTCGATGGCGCGGCTGCGAGCAAGGTTCATGAGGTACGCGACCGGATGGCCGCGGGTCGCATCGTACCGCTCCGCGCGCTCCCAAACCTCGACGAACACGTCCGCCGTCACCTCTTCGGCCTCGCTCGGCTCCCTGAGGATCCGGATGCAGACACCGAGGACGCCGGACGCGTGCCGGTCGTAAAGGAGCGACAGGGCCCCCTGGTCGCGGGACGCCACCGCATCCATCAGCGCGAAGTCGTCGGCGACAGGCCGGTCCGTTCCGGGGCTCAATCCACCCTCCGGTCGTCCTCAGTAAACTACGACATTCCCGGCCAAAACGGATGCGCGGCATGCTAGGCTTCCCGCATGCGCGCTCGTCCCTTTCTTTTCGCGCTCTTCTCGGTTCTTCCGGCCATCGCGGGGTACGACAAGCCGCCGCAGAACGTCCTCGACGTGCTGCACGCGCCGTCGCCGCCGAGCCCGTACGTCAGCCCCACGCGCGACCGGATCCTGCTCGTGTCGTGGGTCACGTACCCGCCCATCTCCCAGGTGGCGGAGCCGTTTCTCCGCCTCGCGGGCGTGCGGGTCGAGCCGCGGACCCGGCGCAAGCACGACACGCGGGGTGGTTACGGGATCGCGCCGTGCGCTTCGAGCTTCACGCTCGTCGACATCGCGACGAGCCGCGAGACACCGGTAACGCTCCCGGCGGGGGGCTGCGCGGACGGTGTCACCTGGGCGGCCGACGGCAAGCGCTTCGCCTTCCGGAACACCGCGGCCGACGCCGTCGAGCTGTGGGTCTGCGACGCCGCGACCGGTGCGACCGGGAAAGCCGACGGCGTGCGGCTGAACCCGATGCTGGGAAGCTCCCTCCAATGGATGCCCGACCAGACGACGCTGCTCGTGAAGCTCGTCCCCGCGGACGCGGGGCCGGCTCCCGCGGCATCGGTCGATGCGGACGGCCCGAGCATCCAGGAGACGACGGGGCAAGCCGGCGAGAGCAGCACGTACGAGACCCGCGACACGCTGAACGGCAAGCACGACGAGGACCTGTTCGACTACTACGCGAGCAGCCAGTTGGCACTCGTCGACTCGGTCTCGGGCGGGATCACGCCGCTGGGCAAGCCGGCGATCATCACCGACGTCGACCCGTCCCCCGACGGCCAGGACCTGCTCGTCACCACGATCCACAAGCCGTACTCGTACGTCACCACCTACCCGAACTTCGCGCACGACGTGGACCTGTGGGACCGGACCGGCCGCAAGATCCGCACGATCGCGAGCCTGCCCCTCGCGGATCGCGTGCCGATCGCCGGTGTTCCGACCGGCCCGCGTGATCACTCCTGGCGGCCGACCGAGGCCGCGACGCTCGTCTGGGCGGAAGCCCTCGACGGCGGCGACTGGAACGTCACGGTCCCCGCGCGCGACAAGGTCATGATGCTGTCGGCCCCGTTCACCGGCGAGGCGGCCGAGATCGCGCGTACCGAGCAGCGATTCGAAGGGTTCGACTGGAGCGAGAAGCGCGGCGTCGCCCTCCTCCACGAGTACGACGAGAACAAGCACTGGCAGAAGACGTTCCTCGTCGACGTCGAGCACCCGGCGCCCAAGCCGGCCTTGATCTGGGACCTCTCGAGCGACGAGCGCTACAAGGATCCCGGCCGGCCGGTCTACGAGTCGCTTGGAAACGGGCAGCTGGTGATGCGCCAGGACGGCGATTCGATCTACCTCGAAGGGGAAGGCGCCTCGCTCGACGGGGATCGCCCGTTCCTCGATCGCTTCGATCTCAAGACCCGCACGTCCGTGCGCCTGTTCCGCAGCGACAAGACCGCGTTCGAGTACTTCCTGGCGTTCGGCGATGCGCCGGGCCGGACGCTGCTCACGTGGCGCCAGTCGCAGAAGGATCCGCCGAACGCGATGCTCCGCACGATCGGCGAGCCGATCCCGCAGGCTCCGGCGGGCGAGGCCACGGTCGCCTCGACCCTGCGCGCGGTGACGCACGTTCCCGATCCCGCGCCCGCTGTCCGCGCGATCAAGCAGCGCCTCGTGAAGTACAAGCGGAAGGACGGGACGCAGCTCTCGTTCAACCTGCTCACGCCCCCCGGCTACAAGGAGGGGACGCGCGTCCCGGCGATCCTCTACGCCTACCCGCTCGACTACGCGAGCACGGCGACCGCCGGGCAGATCAGCGGCTCGGAGCAGCGGTTCATGCGCATCGAGGATTACCGGCTGCTGCTCCTGTCCGGCTACGCGATCATCGACAACGCCGCGTTCCCGATCGTCGGCGACCCGAAGAAGGCGTACGACACCTATCTCGACCAGCTCGTCGAGGACGCGCACGCGGCGGTCGAGACGGCGGTCGGCACCGGGGTCGTCGATCCCGATCGCATCGGCGTCACCGGACACAGCCACGGCGCGCTGATGACGGCGAACCTCATCGCGCACACCGACCTCTTCCGCGCCGGGGTGGCGACCAGCGGCTCGTACAACAAGACCCTCACCCCGTTCGGCTTCCAGAACGAGCGCCGGTCGGTGTGGAAGGGGCAAAGCGTCTACCTCAAGGTCTCGCCGTTCTTCTTCGCCGACAAGATCAAGCTCCCGCTGCTGATCATGCACGGCACCGACGACGCGAACCCCGGCACGACGCCGCTCCAGGCCGTGAAGCTCTACGAGGCGATCCGCGGCAACGGCGGCACGGCGCGCCTCGTGATGCTCCCTCACGAGCCGCACTGGTACTCGTCGATGGAATCGAACGAGCAGCTCGCCTACGAGGAGCTGCGCTGGTTCGACACGTACGTCAAGAACGCGCCGCCCCGCCCGAAGGCGGGGGCGTCGGCAACGGGGGCGGCGGCCAAAAAGTAGTCGCGCGGGCGGGTCGACTCTACAATCGACGGTGTGAGAATCCTCCTGTTCAGCGGGAAGGGGGGCGTCGGCAAGACGAGCCTTGCCGCCGCCACGGGTCTTCATCTAGCCAAGCTCGGCAAGCGGACCCTCGTGATGAGCATCGACCCGGCGCACAGCCTGGGCGACGCCTTCGACCTCGATCTCGCGCTGTTCCACGGCAAGACCTCGGAGCCGCTCCCGATCGGCGCGAAGCTCGCGATCCAGGAGGTCAACATCCAGCGGGAGATCCGCGTCCACTGGAGCGAGATCTCGGCGTACGTCAGCGGATTGCTCCGGACCACGGGCCTGGGAGACGTCGAGGCCTCGGAGCTGGCCATCCTTCCCGGCATGGAAGAGCTCTCGGCGATGATGTACGTCAACCTCTACCGCCGCGAGAAGAGCTACGACGTCATCGTCCTCGATTGCGCGCCGACGGCGGAGTCGATGCGGTTCGTCAGCATGCCGACGACGCTCGAGTGGTACATGAAGCACATCTTCCCGTTCCAGCGGACGCTCCTGAAGGCCGTCCGTCCGGTCGCCAACCGGGTGGCGCCCTTCGAGCTTCCGCCGGACCGCTACTTCGCCAACGTCCAGCAGCTCTTCGCGAAGCTCGAGGGGATCGACGCGCTCCTTTCCGACCCCAAGGTCACCAGCGTGCGCCTCGTGACGAATCCCGAGAAGATGGTGATCCGGGAGACGCAGCGCGCGTTCACGTACTTCTCCGTTCACGGTCTCGTCGTGGACCAGGTCATCGTGAACCGCGTGCTGCCGCCGGAGGTCCGGGACTCGTTCTTCGCGGACTGGCGGCGCTCGCAGGAGCGGGCCCTCGAGGAGATCGAGGAGTATTTCGCGCCGGTCGCGGTGCGTCGCGTGCCGCTGTTCCGCGACGAGGTCCTGGGCCAGAAGCGGCTCCAGGTGCTGGCGGAAGCGCTCTATCCCGGCGGCGAGGATCCGTCGCGGGTCACCGAGGTGGAGCGCCCGTTCGTGTTCACGAAGAAGGACGGAAAGAGGGAGGTCCACCTGCGGCTGCCGTTCGCCGAGAAGAGCGAGATCGGCCTGTTCAAGAAGGGGGACGAGCTGGTCGTCCAGGTCGGCGCGATCCGCCGGCACGTCGGGCTGCCGACGTCGATGGCGGCGCTGGTCCCTGGACGGGCGCGCCTGGAGGAGGGACGACTGGTCGTGGAGATGAAGGAGGCTTGACCATGAGCGTGAAACGAAAAGCACCGCCGAGGAAGGCGGCCCCGGCCCCGGCCGAGCACGAGTGCCTCTGCATGGGATTCGGGCCCGAGCTGGGCCGGATGCTTCGAAGTTTCGGCTCCGACAGCGCCAAGGAGCATTTCCGTTCCGCCCGCCTCGAGGCGCTTCGAGGGATCCGGGATCTGATCGACCGCAGGATCGAGTCGCTCTCGAAGCGGCCGGGGCGGGGGACGAGCATCGAGATCGACTAGTGTCCCGTCCCGGAAGTCTCGTTGATCTATTCCTGCGGCACGCGTCGGCGGCGTGCGGCGGGAAAATCGCCGCGCCGCCTCGCTCGACGTCGCTCGCGGGCTCAAGAGGAAGAACCGCCCGCTCGCTCCGACGGCCGCTGGAATAGATCAACGAGACTTCGGGAACAACCCCTTAACTGGTGCGAGGGGTGAGCTTCAGGTCCTCCGCCCGGAGCTGACCGTCCACGAGGCGCAGCGTGAACGTGATGGCGGCCGAGGGGCAGCAATCGGCGTCGCGCTTCGCCCAGGCGCTCCCCGACCCGAGGAGCTTGGCGAGGTCGACGCTCGGATTCATCCTGAGGTCGTAGTCCTTCGGGAGCGCTCGCCGGATGTCGACGATCGTCTCGTCCTTGATCGGCGTCACCTTGCCGCCGTCCCACGCGACGAGGTCCCGGCCGCACTCGTTCGTCTCGGCCATGCACACCGTCGACTCGATCACCGTCATCCCGCCGAGCGAGAGCACCCGCAGAGGAGCCAGGACGACGTGCCCTTCGTCCTCCTGCACCGCGAAGAGGCGCTTCAGGGTGGGCGCACCGTGGGCTCCTTCGAAGAGGACCTCGGTCAGCACCCGCATTGGGCGCCTGGAGTGGGTCGGGCTCGGCCACGCGTAGCGCGCGCTGTAGAGGACGTGTCCTTCGCGCTCGGCGAGCACGCGCCAGACCATCTCGCAGTTGGGGTCGGCGGGGCTGTCCCAGTTCGGCAATGGACCGGTCGGCGCGATGCACCATTTCTGGGCAGTGTTGCGCGAGACCTCGGCACCGTCGAGCACGCGACTTTCGGCGCGCGCGCCAGCACAGGCAAGGCCGATCATCAAGATGGAGAAGACCGTGCGGATTCTCATCCGGTCACCACACGGTCCCCACGACGTTGACGAACACACCCTGGTGCTTGTAGCTCAGGTCGGTCAGGTCGTCGGAGAAGTTGGTGAAGTTGTAGCCCGCGCCGATCTTGACGTGCTTGCCGATGTAGCGATAGAGCCCGACCAGCGCGCCGCCGCGCTGCTGATGGACGTCGGGGAGGTCCAGCACGCGGCCCTCGACCATGCCTTCCCAGTTCTTGCGGAACCGCCAGTCCGCGCGCGCGATCCCGAGGTGCGCCGCGTTGTCGAAGTACGCCGGATTCACGCGATCGAGGCTCACCTGGCCCATGCGAAACGCGTACTTGACGCCGAGAGTCCACGCGGCCGTGACGTCGTAGGAGAAATCGGTGGACACGATGTGGGACCTCTGGAGGAAGTCGACCGGGGTGTTCTGCACCCCGACCTGGTCCGGGCTCGGGACGTTGTCGAAGAACGTGTACTTCGCCAGGGCGTTGAAGCGGTCGTTGCGAACGGGCCGGAACGCGTACCCGAACACGACCTCGGTGTAACCGCCGTCGTAGAACGCGCCGAGCGAGCTGTCGCTGAACGAGTGGTCGATCTTCCCGAGCATCCGCCAGTCCGGACTGAGCTGGAGCTTGAAGCGGTTCCGGAACAGCCAGGCGGTCCGCTCCGTGCGCGAGAGGTCGAGCTGCTCGGCGTCGTCGCGGCGGTACTCGATGGCCGACGACCACTGGATCCAATCGAGCCCGTAGCCGACGCGGACACCGGCGGCTTTCCGATCGGTCTGGGCCTGGGTCTGCGCGTCTAGGAGGGTGCCGACCTCGGCGCTCGCCCCGAGATTCCAGCGCTCCCTCGCGACGAGGTTGATTCCGGCCGCGTGCGTGAGGCCGGTCAGCGTCGTCGTGTCCTGGTAGCGCTCCTCGACGTAGACGCTCGAAGCATCGGAAAGGCGCTCCTTCACTCCGGAGGTCAGCGTGCCCCGATGGTCGAGCAGCCCGTTGTCCGACCGCTCGTTCTCCAGCGAATAGTTCAGGTAGAGGCTGGTCCGCTCGGAGACCAGGAAGTCGGTGCCGAGCTTGCCGCCGGGCCCGAGGTTGCCGTCGGACGCTTCGGCGTCGAGCCGGAACCGCGGCGCCGGGCGATAGGACCCGCCCACGCCGACGCGATTGTTGTCCTCGCGATTGCCGTCCGACGCGAGCGTCCCCTGAGCGAAGCCGTAGGCACGCCACTGGGGGCCGGGGTCGTACGCCACCTGGGCGGCCGCGTCCGTTCGCTCGCCCTGCTCCTGGGTGGCCGGGACGACGGGCGAATGGTCCTCGCGCTGGTCGTCGCGCACGCCGCCGCTGACGCTCCACTTGTCGGTCACCTTGTAGTGCATGTCCAGCTCGATCGCCCGGTGCTCGAGCCCCTGATCCTCGGTGCTCTGATCGCCCTTGGCCGTGAGGCTGAGGCGGTTCGTCACCGGCATCGCGAACGTGCCGCCGTACTGCTGCGTGTCCTTGAGCGTCGCCTGGCCCTGCGCCGAGTAGCCGGCATCGCGGCTCTGGCCGTACAGGGTGATGCGGCCCTTGGCTCCCGAGATGAAATCTCCGAACCCCATGCTCGCGTCGGCGCGATACGCGGAGGCCGTCGTATCGGTGAACGACGCGGGATCGAGGCTCGTGAACCCGAACCCGCCGTCGGCGGAGCTCTGCGTCTGGGTCACGAGACCCTCGCTCCGTCCGCCCTGGACCTTGATCCACGAATCGGTGCTCTTCCGCAGGGTCAAGTCCGCCGCGCCGAGGCTGCTGTCGACGTCGCCTTCCCGGTTGGAGTTCGCGGTCACGCCCAGCCGCACGTGGTCGCCGAACCAGTAGTGGCCCTGGCCGCCGACGGCCGTCGCGCTCAGATCGCCGAAGCTCGGCGTGTACTCGTAGCGGGCCACCAGGTAGGCCTCGTCGCCGCTCAAGCCGCCGGTGCGCACGATGAGGTTGTCGGCGGCGGTCGAGGACAGCGGCTCGGTGAGCACCAAGCGGCCCTGCAGGTAATCGATGTCGTAGTCGATCACGGGGCGAAGGTCGACGACGCCCCGGACGATCTGCGAGTCCTTGTCGCGGATCTCGATGCGCACGCGCTCCGACCCCGTAAGGACGTCCTGGTGGTGCAGGTAGTAGAGCGATCCTCCGGTGCCCCGGAATTCCTCGAAGCTCCCGACGGTTCCGGGCTGGGCGGCGAAGCCGTCGACCGAGGCCTTCTGCTCGCCGAAGCTGGTCGTGGATTCGGTGGCGTAGTGTCCGGACGCACCGTACAGGCCGCGATCGACCTGGGCCAGCTCGTTGCCCATGTAGCCGACCTTGAAGTTTCCCCACATGCCGTAGTTCTGTCCGCGGCTGGCCTTGACGAAGAACTTCCCCTGCGTGGGTGCCATCTCCTCCACGACGCTGTCGTCGCCGAAGGTCGGGTAGGTGTAGTCGGGATCGATGCGCCGGAAGAGCGCGTCGGGCGACTTGTCGAGGAAGTTGCTGAAGATGTCGTGGATCGGTCCTTCGCCCGTGTCGGCGCTGGCCAGCAGGTGCCAATGCTCGCTCACCTTCCCGTTCAAGAAGAACGCGAACCGGCCGTCGAGCGACGAATCGAAGGGCTGAGGCGCGTTCTGCCCCTGGAGCTGCTCCGCGGGTCCGCTCGACCGGTTCGCCGAGACCGTGACGTCGGCGACGCCGACGTAGAACAGGTCCCTGCGCTTGAGCTCCAGATCCCGCAAATAGAGCGTGCCGTTGCCCGCATCATCGAGCACCGCGACCTCGACCGTATGCGCGCCGGTCGGGAGGATCTCCTCCGCCGTGAAGTTGCCGTGCGGATCGACCGGGACCTGGCGGCCCGCCACCCAGACCGTGTGGCCCGCGGGAATGCCGCCGCCGTGCACCGTCACCCGGCCTCCGTCGAGCGGGATCTGATGACGCTGCAGGTCGCTCTCGCCGTAGGCGGCGAGCAGATCCGGCGGCGGAGTCGCCGCGCCGGCCTGGGAAGCCGCGGCTTCGGGCGGCGGCTCGCGCGTCAACCAGAGCGGATGCGGCTCCGTCTCGTCGAAGTGACCCTTCGCATCGTAGGCGCGCAGGACGAACTTGAGATCGCGCGTGGGCCCGCGGAGCATCTCGGCGCCGGGCTGCCACGCGGCCAGGCCCGCCTCGTCGACCGGGATGACCGCGAGCGGACCGGATTGCAAGGACTGCTCCTTGTCGAAGATCCGGATCTCGGCGCGCTCGATGTAGCTCGCGTAGTTGTCGTACATCCGGAATTGCACGGCGGACGCGGCGTCTCCGCTCACGGCCAGGGCGACCGGATGCGCCGCGACCGCGAGGCGCGGCCGCGACTCGAGATCGTCGAACGCGAACCGGATCTTGGCCTGGTCGAGGGCGACGTCGGTGCAGCGCTGGATGTCGGACGAGCTGCGGCCGGGGTCGTCGATCGGCTTGCCGTCCACGGTGATGCGCATCACGTTGAGATCGTAGGGACTCTGGGGAGAGACCTCCCGGTTGATCCGCGTGATGTCCACGCCGTCGCAGTCGTCGAGGGGCACCGGCTCGTCGTACACGACTTGGACTCGCACGAACGATCTCTCGCCCTCGATGAAGCCGGCGTTCACGACGTCGTCGGACTGGACGTAGCCGCGCCCTTCGTGCTCGGAGCGGGCGCCCGACAGGGCCGGGTCCTGCATGATGGTATCCATGGCCCGGCCGGCCCGCGCCGCGGAGAGACCGATGTCGTCGCCGTAGACCGACGCCGTGCGCCGGTCGAGGCGCTCGCTCTTCGTGTAGCCGATGAAGCGCACGCGCGCGTTCCTCCGATCCGCGATCTCGAGGAGCGCGCGATGCACGCTCGCCGCGAATCCGGCCGGGACGATCGGCTGGCCGTTCGTGAGCTCGAGCTCGGGGAGGGGACCCCAGGGGGGATCGTAGACCTTGGTCGTCATCTCCTCGCCCGCGTCGCCGGGGCACAGCTGCGGCTCGTCGGAGAGCTCCTGGAGCGGATCGTCGTACCAGAACTCCACCTCGACCCGTCGGTTGAGCGCGCGTCCCTGCACGGTCTGGTTGGAGGCGACCGGCTGCGCGCTCCCGCGACCGTCGCTCGCGATCGCCGAGCTTTCGAGCCCGAGGGCGTCCTGCATGGCCAGCGCGACGCGACGCGCCCTCGCCTTCGAGAGGGCCAGGTGGTCTCCGTAGATGCGCGCGTCGCGCGTGCCGAGCGGCGCGTCGTCGGCGTAGCCGATGAGCTTGACGGTCACGTTCTGCTTGTCGCGCAGGTTGACGAGCGCCTGCCGGACCTGCTGGACGAACGCGTCGGAGACGGGAGTCGTGTCGTCCTCGTACCGCAACGGCAGCACGAGATTCTTGACGCGCGCCCGGCGCGCCTGTCCTTCCTTGTATCTCATCTTGCACAGGGTCTCGGTCCGGCAGACCTTGATGCGCTTGACGTCGTCGGGGACGACGACCTCCGCGTTCTCCTTGGTTTCCCGGACCTCGTCGTACCAGACCTCGACCTCGACGCGGCGGTTTTGCGATCGGCCCTCCTCGGTGTCGTTCGAGGCGACGGGCTGGGTGTCGCCCGCCCACTCGTAGGTGATCGCCTCGGGCGGAAGCCCGAGCATCTTCTTGAAGTACTCCGCGACCTCGCCGGCGCGCTCGCGCGAGAGACCCATGTTGTCCCCGAAGACGCCCGCCAGGCCCTCGGAGAGACGCTGCGAATCGGCATGCCCCTCGAAGTGGACGCGGACGTTCTTGCGGTACCGCATGCTCTCGAGGATCTTGGCGAGCGTGTCGACGTCGTCGGCGGGGATCTTCGCCACGCCGGATTCGAAGTGAATCGGCGGGACGACGTTCTTCAGCTTGACGGTCTCGAGCGTCTCGCGCGGGACCTGCCGGGTCTCCACCCGATCGCCGTGCGACGTGTCGGGCGGGTTCGGATCCTTGGACCACGTCTGGAACGGGGAGTCGGTCGAGAGGTGGCGCTCGGTCGGCTCGCCCGGCCTGACCTCGTCCACCTGGGCGAAGCCCGCCGGGGAGGCCATCAGCACGAAGGCGACGGTGAGCAGGGAACGGTGCCGTCTCATACCGTTCACCGGCCCTTCCGCCAGAAGATCTCGGGCTCGATGGTGAGCGGGTAGACCTTAGAGTCCCAGGCCTCCGTCACCTGCCGCTGGAACGCCTTCACGCGCCGCTCGACGAGCGCCCGATCCTCCGTATCGGCGACGTAGGAGAGGCGCAGGACGGCCGGAGCCTTGCGCAGCTCCTCGAGCAGCACGCCGAGGCGCGGCTGCCAGGGCACCCGGATGTCGGTCGAGCCCGGCTCGAACGCCGCGTCCGACAGGTCGATGGCGACCACGCGGAAGACCGACGCGCCGAAGCTCATGACGAGCGCCTTGCCGCGGGTGGCGCGCTTGACCAGGACCTGGTCCGTCGACATCCGGAAGCCGCTCGGCAGGGTCCTGTCGTCGAGCTTCAGGACGAAGTTGCTGCCGCGGTCTTCGTTCGGCGTGATCGCGCAGGTGATGTGGTAGCGCCCGTGGGCATCCGTCGTCGCCACGAGACCGCGCGCCGTGACCAGGCGCACGCCCGGCAGGCCGTCCTCGCCGTCGTCCTGCACGCCGTTCCGATTGACGTCGTTGAAGACCTTGCCGATGACGTCGGTGCAGTCGAACGTGGGGTCGGGGGCCACGCGCACGGTCGCGGTGGCCTCGCCGGACATCGCCTCGCCGGTGGTGCCGTTGAAGACCTGGGCGCGGTTGACGTACTCGCCCTCGGTGACGCCGGCGCCGACGGCGAGCAGCAGCTTGATCGTGCGCGCCTGGGTGCCCGCGATCACGAGGCCGCCGAAGCGCAGCTCGTTGCCCGAGGCCGAGGGCTCGGTCGCCACGCCGTCGAGAAGGGCCGAGCCGCGGACGTAGGTGAATCCCAGCGGGAACCGGTCCACGATCGTCACGTCGGTGAGCAGCGCGCCGGACACGTTGTTCACGGCGATCGCGTAGGGCACCAGCTGCCCGCGCGTCACGTCGAGAAGCGGCGTCGTCTTCGAGATCGCGACCGCGCCCGCGAGCTGCGGATCGAGCGGGATGTGGTTGTTGAAGATCTGGCTCGAGCCGGGCGGCTTGCTGCCGTCCAGCATCAGGTGCATGTAGTAGACGGTGCCCGGGGTGCGCGCCGAGACCGAGGCGGCCGGCGGGAACTCGGAACGCACGACCTCGCAGTACGGCGTGGTGACCGGAATCGCGTCGCTGGCGCTGTCGGGGCAGGCCGGAACCGAGAACGCGGGCGTCGCGGCGCCGGACGCCGGCGGGATGATCTGCGATGGGCCGGTGACGTACACCGATCCCGCCGGCGCGGTCACCGCGATGAGGTAATCGCCGCCGCTCGGGCAGGCCGGGTCGCTGAAGTTGATGTCGAACTTGTAGTAGCCGTCCGCGAGGGTGACCTGCCCCTGCTGGACCGGGTCGTCGAAGCAGCTCGCCGGAACCGGCGTGCCGCCGCCGGCGGACAGCAGCGTGAGGGTCGCCCCCGGGACCGGGGTGCGCGCGATCGAGTTGTAGACCACGCCGTTCGGTTGGATCGGCAGGTTCAGTCCCTGCAGGTTGGCGCCCGACGAGACCGTGATGCCGGTGATCCGCTGCAGAGAGTTCGTGAACGGCGACGCCGCCCGGCCGAGCATCGCGGTGGTGGACGTGGCCCCGGGCGCGCGGAATCGCAGCTCGTAGGGGCTGCCGGCGACGTCGTTCGGCTCGACGTTGACGACGTGATAGGCGCCGCTCGCGTCGGTCAGCGACGTGTGCAGGAGCCGGTTGTCGCGGTAGAGGTCCACCGACCAGCCGGCCAGCGCCCGCTCGGAGGCATCCTGCACCTCGTTGAAGTCGGCGTCGTGCCAGACCGATCCGTTGAGTGTGGCGACGCCCGGGATGCCGCCGACGACGATCGAGACGCTGGCACTCGCCGTCTGCGTCGGGGTGTTCCACGCGACGACGCCGGTGTTCGTGACCACCGTGCCCTGTGCGAGGCCCGGGCTCAGGGTGGCCCGGAACCGGAGCGTGACGGTCGCTCCGGGTGCCAGAGGACCGTAGCTGGTGCCGTAGTCGGCGGTGATCGTCGAGCCGGCGAAGCCGACACCGACGGCCGCTCCGTTCATCGTCGCCGAGCCGGGCACGTAGGCGAGCTGTCCGGGCTGCGAGGCGTCGAGATCGTCGGTGATGACGACGCCCAGCGCCGGCACCGCGGCGAAGTTCGTGACGGTGACGAGGTACTCGAGCAGTGCTCCGGGGAGGGCGGGGCCGCCGCCGACCACCGAGACCTGCTTCGTGATGGACAGCTGCTGGACCGCGCCGACGACGACGACCGTCGGCTGGGCGCCGTTCGCGGGGTTGCCGTCGCCGTCGGTGAGCAGGCCCTGCACCTGGGCGGTTTCGACGGTGGCCTGGTTGACGATCAGGGTGCCGGCCGGCGTGCCGGGGTCGACGCGGAGGTCGTATTGAAGGGTCGCTACACCGTGCGCCGAGATCGTGCCGGCGCCCGGACCGGGGAGCGGCGGCGTCCGGTCGGAGGAGCTGACGTCGATGCCCGCGGCGAGCGGTGCCGTGCCGCCGTCGGGCTGGCGGACCGGCAGCCCGTTGAGCAGCGTCGTGTTCGCGACGTACGCGGTGTTCGCGGGCACCGCGTCTTTCACCGAAGCACCGGTCGCCGGGATCGTGCCGGAGTTCTGGATGGTGATCGTGTAGCGGAGCACGTCCCCGGGATCGACGACGCCCGGCGTGCCCAGATCCACCAGCAACACCGCGCGCTTCTCCGCGTAGAGCAGCGGATGGTTCCCGACGATGTTGAGCGTGGGATCGTTGGGGATCGGCGTGCGCGGATCGTCGGAGGGGACATTGACGATGCCGTTCGGAACGGCGTCGACGAACCCCTGGTTCGAGATGATCGTGCCGTCGAGGACGTTGGGATCGACGACCACGTCGAACGTGATGGTCGCGACGTTGGCCTGGCTGCTCGAGGCGTCGGCGGGCATCGAGCCCGGTGTCGGATCCGCGGGAGAGTGGATCGGCATGCCGCCAACAAGCGGCGAGGTGCCCCCGACGTCGGGGACGCGCACTCCGTCGAGCGTCGTGCTCCCCGCGACGTAGGTCGTGTTGACCGGAATGGAATCGCGCAGGACGACGCCGGTGGCATTGGCGTTGCCGATGTTCTTCACCGTGATCGTGTAGCGGAGCGTCTCGCCGGCGAGCAGGACGTTCGGGTCGCCCGTCAGGTCCGTGGAAATCTTCTGCACCCGGAAGACGGGGGACGCCACGATCCGCACGCGCGTGGGGTCTTCGTCGCCGGGGACGTTCGGATCGGCCTCGCCGTTGACGTTCGGGTCGTCGCTGACAGCCAGGATCGAGCCGTTGCCTCGGTAGAGCGTCGCCTGGTTGGTGACGACGAAGCCGTTCACGAGCGTCGGCGCCAGCTTGATGTCGAACTGGATCAGCACCTCGCCGTTGGCCGGCAGGTTCAGGTTCCGGACGTCGAGGACCCCGGTCCCCTTCGTCCCTCCGGTGCTGCTGGTGTGGCTGACGTCGGCCCCCGGCGGGGCGGTGACCAGCGTGAGCGTGCCGCGCACGAACGCCGGCGAGGCGTTGAGCGCGTCCATGTCGTCGAAGATCCTGAAATTGTTGAGCGCCTGATCGGTGGTGCGGAAGCGCAGGGTGTAGCGCAGCGTGTCCCCCGGCGACGCGGTCGGCGCCGGGTCCACGCCGCTCGTGAGGTCCGCGGCGGTCTTCTCGAAGAAGAACCCCGTGAGGGCCGTCGTCACCGTGTGGGCGTCCTGGAAGTCCACGACGCCGGGCGTGCCGTCGGTCAGCGTCCGGTTGAAGGCGACGCGCGTGGGGTCGCCGGCCCCGTCGTTGAACCACTGGATGGCGCCGGCGATGTTGGTGAGCGCGACGCCGTTCTGGGTATTCGCGTCGAGGCGGGTCCGGTAACGGACGATCAGCCGCTCACCCGGGCCGATCCGTGCCGCGGCGGTCTGCATCGCGAGGTCCAGCCGGCAGTCCGGAGGACCGCGATAGCTCAGCGTGTAGTCGGTGCCCGGGTTGAGCGGACCCTTGCCCACGACCGGAGTGACGCCGTCCGCCGCGAAGACCTGAGCGCTCAGGATCTCGGGCGTCAGGTCGCACATGCCGCCCGTCGGGACGTGCGGCAGCAGGTCACGCAGCGTGACGTCCCACGCGTCGGTCAACCCGGTGTTCCCGACGTCGAGGGCGAAATCGCCCCACTGCCCCAGGTTCATCGTCGCCGGCCCCGACTTGGCGACGACGAGCACCGGCGCCGCTATCCTCAGGGGCGGCGAGATGCCGTTCTGCCCGGGCAGCGGGACGTAGAACACGCCGTCGATCAGCCGCCCGAACTGCCACGTGGCCGTGTTGATGAACTGCTTCCCCGGCGCGTTCACCGGCGTGTCGTTGAGCACGACGGTGAGCTCGATGACGAATTGACGGCCGGCCGTGACGATGGGGATGTTGTCGAAGGTGAGGAAGCCACCGGCGTTCGTGAACGTGTGCGGGACCGGCGTTCCGTCGTCGAGCCAGTAGGCGGTGTGGCTCACATAGCTGAGATCGACACCCGTGGCGTTCAGATCGTCCCAGACCGTGATGCTGTGGAGATCGTTGGGGCTTCCCTGGGTGTCGATCACCGTGCCGGTGCCCGGATCGTACAGGACCGGAATGATGAGCTTCCACGTGAACGGGACGCCGATGGTGGCCGTGGTCCGGTTCACCGGAACGTTCTGCTTGTCGATCTTCTCGACCGGGATCAGAAGGCTCAGGCAGTGTTGCTGGACCGAGGTGGACGAGCTGTTGACGAACCAGATCTTGTTTCCCTGGGAATTGAGGTTGCACGACATGTTGCCGGTGTGCACGACGTTGTCGAAGATGAGCAGCCAGCTCGTGGGGTTGTTGCCGAACCAGCTGATGTTGGAGGTCAGGGGGTTCGAGGCCGGATAGTTCCGGATCGTGCAGTTACCGTCGATGTTGATCTGGGCGGGGGGAACGGGGTAGTTGACGAAGCCGTCGATGATGCCGCCGGCCTGGCCGACGCAATCGAGCGCCAGCGCGGGTGTTGCCGTCAGCAGCGCCAAGACGAAAAGGAGCGGCAGGACCCGGATCCACCGGCCGCTGCCTCTCGCTCGATTTGTCCCGCTCGAAACCATCGACGTCCTCGTGCCGCTCGCCGGGAGATTCCGTTCGACAAGGGAGGGGCCGAGGCAGTCCACGTCGTGGGCTGGATTCCGGCGGTCCCGCCGTCGTGGGGCCTGTGCGGCCCGTTAGACCGGTGACTTTGCGTCGCCACCTTTCGATGGCTTTGCCCTTGTCGGAAATCGCGTCGAGATCAGCAGATCAGATTCGCAACTCCGTTCCTCCTGGTCACCGTTCCGTTCCGCTGCAGCCGGCTGGCTTCACGCCGCCGGCAGGAAGTCGATCGGGTAGACGATCGTCAGGGCCTGCACGCCTTCCTTCGCGCCGAAGTTGATCCCCCGGACCCGGTCCACGACCTGGGCCGCGAGAGCCGGCGCATTCATGTCGGTCGATTGCAGCGTGCACATCGAGACGCTGCCGTCCGGCTCGATCGTCAGACGCAGGACCATCTGGCCCTTCAACGTGGGGTCGTTGCGCAGCTCCTGGTGATACAGCCGGTAGAACGACGCCTTGTGGCGGTCGAAGACGATCTGGATCTCCTCGTCGGTGCGGGCCGGTCCCGGCCCGCCGCGCCCCGGCGTTCCGTTCGCCGAGCCGCCCGAGGTCAGCGCGCGCGAGCCACCGCCGCCGCCGATCGACGCGAGCGAGTCGGTCGCGCGCCCGACCGCCACGCCCTGCATCGAGCCACCGCCGCCGCTCGGGCCGCCGCCTCCCACGCTGCGGGTCAGCCCGGCCGCGTTGATGCCGCCGCTCCCGTCGGGAACGGCGTTCAGCAGGTAGGCGCTCGGCGCGGTCGCGCTCGCCTCGGCCGCGGCCTTGAGATGCGCCATCGCTCCGAGCCGGATCGAGTTCGGCTCCTGCGCGACGCTGGCGATCTGGTCGCGGAACGCCAGGATCCCGGATTTCCCCACCTGCGGCTTCGGCGGCTCGGTTACCTGCGCCTCGGGCAGACCCTCGGGGACGCCCGGCGTGCTCGCGGCGAGCGGCTCCGCGGGTGCCGCAGGAGCGGCCGGGGGCGCCGGCGACCGCTGCGCGGTCCGGGGCCCGGGCGGGAGGACTCCCGCTCGCGGGAGGGGCGGCATCACCGGTGCCTTGAACTCGACCGGCGGAGGCGGACGATGGAAGACCACGTCCACCTCGTCGGGCTGCGCGCTGCGTCGCAGCGGACCGGCCGGTATCACCAGCGCCGCGCTCACCACGACGGCATGGAGCGCAAGGCTCTTCACGAGGGCGCGGGTCTGCATGTTGGTCGCCACGCATCCACCTCACTCGATCGTGATCACGCCGATCTTCAGATCGTCGACCCGCGACTTCGCGAGATCGACGATGCGCAGGATCCCCTCGTAGTTCAGGCGGTCGTCGGCGGCGAGGAACAGCACGCGCTGGTCCCGCGGGCGGCTGCCGAGCATCTCCGCGACACGCGCGGGAAGCTCGGCCGCGGGGAGCTCCCGATCCGCCAGCGTGACGCGACAGTCGGCGGGAAGGCCCTTTCCGACGGGTGGCTCGAGGATGCCGCACGTCGCGGGTGCGACGCGCAGGATCACCTGGGACGGCTCGGTCTGCGCGGGCGCCGGCTCGGTCGACGTCCTGGGGGTGTCGACGTCGTACCCCTCCAGCATGAGAGGCACGACGACCATGAAGATGATCAGCAGCACGAGCACGACGTCGACGAGCGGCGTGACGTTGATCTCGGACTGCAAGCCGGCACCCGGGCTGCCTGTGTTGAGCTGCATGATGTCAGCCCTTCCGCGTCCGGTTGGTGGCGCGCTCGGCGATCAGGGCCACCCCCGGGAAGCCGGACTGCTCGATGGCGAGCATCGTCTGCCGGATCTCTCCGAAGGGGAGACGCGCGTCGCCCTGGAGCACGACCTTGGGGTTCTTCTCGGCTCCCGCGGCCGCGCGGAGCCCGTCGCCGAAGCGGTCGGCCGCAACCGGCTTGTCCTCGATCCACAGCACGCCCTTCTCGTCGATCGTGACCAGGATCCGGGCTCCGTTGCCCTCCTCGCGAGGCGTCTCCGTGGCCGGCAGGTTGATCTCCGGTCCGGGCCCCTTCCGCATGTGGGGCGCCATCACCATGAAGATGATGAGCAGCACGAGCACCACGTCGACGAGCGGCGTGACGTTGATCGCCGAGCGGATCCCCGCGGATTCACCGGCTCGCATGGGCTTCTCTCGGCATCCGGAACAGGACGTTCACGATCTCGTTCGAGGCCTGGTTCATCTCGGCCTGGAAGCGGTCGAGCGTTCCGGTGAAGTGGTTGAATGCGACGACGGCCGGGATGGCCACGAAGATGCCCAGCGCGGTCGCGACGAGGGCCTCGGCGATGCCGCCGGAGACCGCGGCCATTCCACCGGAGCCGGTGGCCGCGATGCCCCGGAAGGCGTTGATGATCCCGACCACGGTTCCGAACAGGCCGATGAACGGCGCCGTGGAGCCGATCGTGGCCAGCGTGCCGAGACCTTGCCGCATCTCGATCATCGCCTCGATCTTGGAGTGCTCGAGCGCGCTCGTGACGATCTCGAGCGACACCTCCGGATTGCTTCCGCTCTGCGCCGCGCCGTCGTACTCGATGAGGCCCGCGGAGACCACCTTCGCGACGTACGAATCCTGGTGCTGCTTCGCGGCGGCGATCGTCTCCTTGAGCTCGCCCGCGCGAAGGGACTTGGCGAACGCGGGCCTGAACATCTGCCACTGCCGCGAGGCCGCGCGGAAGCGGCGGTACTTGTCGAGGATCAACGTCACGGAGAAGATGGACAGCACGGCGAGGCACGCCATCACCGCGAGGCCGAAGACGCCGACGTTTCCGAACAGCTCCGAAAAGCTCATGACTTGCTCCTGTTCACGCCGTCGTGGCGCGTCGTTTCCGATCGGATCTCGTAGTAGCTCAGCGACCGCAGGAACACGTCCCTGTCCACGGGCGCTCGGGAATCGTCGAGCATCGGCACGATGCCGAGCGCGTCGCCGAGCTCCGAGCTCTTCCACGGGACGATGACGAGCGCCTTGGGCGCTTCCTGGTTGCCCAGGATGGACATGCCTTCGAGCAGCTTCGGGTCCTGCTTCGCCGGGTCTTTCGCCGTTTGCGCCGGCGTCTTCTGGGCCTGGGCGGTGCCGGTGGCCTCGGGAACCTCATCGGCCAGCACGACACCCGCCGCAAGAAGGAGCGGCGGCAGGAGCCACAGTGTCCGTCTCATGGCTTCTCCTGTTGCGTTCCGCGGTTGCGGAGGTCGGCGATCCACTTGACGACCTCGGGGTCGTCCGGGACGAGGCGGCTGTACGCGTCGTACTGCTCGAGCGCGCACGCCTGGTCCCCGGTGTAGAGGTCGCACAGGATGGCGAGATTCCCGCGCGCGTAGTGATACTCGGGGAAGCTCGCCAAGGCGGCCTCGTAGCTGGCGCGCGCGTCCGCGAACTGCCCCTTGCGCCGCTGCACCATGCCGAGCTCGTCGAGGGCGGCCGGGTGCCGGGGAGTCAGCTCGAGCGCCCGGCGCAGGCTCGCCTCCGCGCGGTCGAGGTCGCCGGCGCGGGCGTACGCGATGCCGAGATCGATGTGCGCCGCCGTCCACGTGGGGGCCCGCTCGATCACCTTGTTCAGGAGGGCGATCGCCGGCTCGGAGCGCGCCGCCGCGAGCTCGCGGACCGCGGCCTCGTAATCCGACCGCGCGTCCGAGGAGACGCGCACGCGCTGGGTGATCGTGAACCCCTCGGCATCCCTCGCGACCTCCACGCGCAGGGCCCGCCGGTCGGCGGGTTTCTCCGTCATGGTTTTTCCGGGGGCGGATGCGGCGGCTCCCGCCACCGGCTGAGTCGGGCCGTAGACCCGGGACGCGGGGGTGCGGTACGTGTAGACGTCGATCGGGCCGAGAACCCCACCGCTCTCCTCGCGCTTCGCGTAGCGTCCTGGCATCAGCAGGGCGAGCTCGTCGAGGCTCTTCTGCGTCCAGGGGTTGAGCACTCCGGTCCGGAGCAGCTCCAGGTTCTTCTCGTGCAGCCCGATGGCCTTCTGCTCGACCGGGAACGCCTCCTGGTCGAGGGTCGCCTCGTACTCCTCGAGGTCCGCGCCCTTGAGGTCGGCCGGCCGCTCCGACTCCCTCAGCGCGCGAGAGAACTCGTGATAGGTCTCGCCCATGTAGAACGTGGCGGCGGCGGTCACCTCGGCGATCTCGTACTCCGTGAGGTGGCTCAGGGCGGCCAGCACCGCATCCATGCGCTCCTTCTTCTCCTGCAAGCTGGTCTCGAACGGCTGCCGCAGCTTCACCGCCGCGAAATCCCGCTCGAGCTGCTCCGCGAGCACCAGCGCCGCGCGTGCGGCGAGCGTGCGCGTCCGGGGGGTCCGCTCGCCGCCGGCTTCCGCCTCGATCCGGACGATCTCCTGGAGCTCCTGACGATAGAGCGCGTCGTCGTGCGCCGTGTTGCGGATCTCGGCGATCTTGGAGCGGGTCTCGAGCGCCGCCTCGACCGGACGGGGAAACGCGTCCACGTAGCGCGTGTACGCGTCCAGCGCCTTGTCCGCGTCGCCGGATTTCGCGTGGAGGTCCCCCGCGGCGAGCAGCGCCTCGCTTCGCAGCGCCGGATCGTCGGACTCCGAGGCCAGCCGGTCGTACTCGCCGGCGGCGCGCGACAGCGCTCCGCTCTCGCGGTAGGCGAGCGCGATCTGGCGCGTGGCCTCGCGCTGGAGCGGGTGCTGGGGGTAGGCGTCGCGGAACGCTTCGAACACGCCCGCCGCCGCGGTCCAGTCCTCGAGCGCCATCAGCGCGGCGCCGGCGTCGTATTCGGCCGCCGGGCGGATGGCGGACGCCGGTGCCACCGAGCGGATCCTGAGGAAATCGTCGGCGGCCGCGCGATAGTCCTTCGCGTCCCGCGCCGCTTCGCCCTGCTTGTAGATCGAGGCGGCGAGGTTGTCCACGAGCCCGGCGCGCGACGCGTCGTCCTCCGGCGTTGCCGCCAGGACCTGCGTGTAGGCCTTTTCGGCGCGCGGGAAGTCGGCGAGCTCGAACGAGCCGTGCGCGACGACGGTCCACGCGGAGCGCCGGATCGCCGGCTCGGCGCCCGCATACGTGTCGATGACGCGCTGGGCGGTCGCGACGCCGGCGGGATACTCCTTCATCTCGAAGAGGTCGTCGGCCGCCGCCCCGAGGATGGCCGCGGCGCTCTCGTGATCCGGGAACGTGTCCGCGAACTTGATCGAGCTGGCGACCGCGTCCCGCTTGACGGCTTCCTTCGTGTCGTCCGGCGCGACCTTCAGCTGCTCCCGGTAGGCGTAGACCGCGGCGTACCCCGCGGCGGCCGATTGCGGGTGCGTCGGGTACTGATAGGCCGTCCGCTCGTACTGCTTGGCCGCCTCGCCGAAGTCCTTGTTCTCGAGGAGCAGGCCCGCCAGCTCGTAGCTCATCCGCGGCGAGTCGGCGTCCGCCGGGAACGAGTCGAGGTACTCGCCGTACCACCGGCGGGCCTCGCGATAGTTCGAGGTCTTCTCGGCGGCGTCCTGCGCGCTCTGGTACTGCGCGTGATAGTGGTTCCCGAGATCGGTCAGGTTCGCCTTCAGGGACGCGAGCACTTCGGGTGACTCTTCGGGCTTGAAGTGCTGCCAGTAGGGGGACTGCAGTCCGTAGGTCGCCGCGAAATCGCGCTTGGCCTCCAGCACGAGCTTGGGGAATCCGCCCGCCGTGAACGTGTCGATGACGCGCATGCTGAACTTCGGCGCCGACCGGTGGAAGGGGTAGAGCGCCACGAACGCCTTGAAGGTGCCGGCCGCATCGTCGTACCGCAGCTTGGCGAGGTAGTGGTCGCCAAGGTTGTTGTACACGCGATCCTCGTAGGAGCGGTTCCCGAACTTGGCGAAGTACTCCCGGACGGTGTCGGCGCCGCCGCCGAGGTTGCTGAAGCTCAGGCTGATCACGCGATAGGTGTCGGCGACGCGCCGCTCGTCGTCCTCCTCGTGGGTCTGGTCGAAGTCGTAGCCGATCGAGACCTTGTAGTCGAGGAGCGCCATGTACTTGTGCAGCGCCTCCTCGTACAGCTCCTGCTTGTAGAGCGTCCATCCGAACTTATAGAGGGCGAACTCGTAGTACGGCGAGCGAGGCCCCAGACCGATGACCGCGTCGTACGCGCTCTCGGCATCACGGAAGCGCCGCCGCATGAAGAAGTAGTCCCCTCGCCGGTACTGCACCTCGTCGACGTGCGAGGAGCTCGGGTTCGCGCGGATCAGGCGCTCCATCGTGTCGATGGCCTCTTCGGTGCGGCCGAGCTCGTCGAGCGCCCGCGACTTCTGGTAGAGGATCTGGTCGCTGTCCTTGTAGTTCGGATAGTCGGCGAGCAGCTTGTCGTAGAGCGCGATCGCCTCGAGCGGACCGCTTGCATCCTCGACCGCACGCGTCCCGTCCGTAGCACCGGCGCCGCCGGCCCAGGAGATCTCGCTCTTCGCGGTCGCGCGCTCCTCGAAGTCCTCGTCGGACTCGCGGGGGGGCGTGGCCGCCTGCGCGCCCGCGGGCGCGGGCGCGGGGGCGGATGCCGGGGCCGCCATCGGACGCGGCTTGCCGTCGCCTGCGTGGATACCGAACTGCTTCTCGAGCTTCAGGTCCGCGAGGCGCCGCATGGCCTCCGGCGTCATGGCCGTCTCCGGCGTTTCGTCGAGGAAGCGCCGGTAGCCCTGCATGGCCTGATCGAGGCCCTGATCGATCTTCGCCTCCTTCACGTCCGGCTCGACGCTCCGCAGCTCCGCCAGGGTCCCCGTCGCCGGGGCGCCGCGATGCGCGGCGCAGCCGGCGGCGAGGGCCGCGGCGAGTGCCACGGGGACCGCGCGGGGGCTCCTCACCGCTTCTCCTCCTGGTCGGCCTGCGCGCGCGCCGCGCGGTCGTAGCTATCGGCGACGGCGTAGCGCGCCTGTGTCTGCTGGGCCACCAGGCGCTCCCGGCGCGCGGTGAGCTGGTCGATCGCGGCGGTCTCGATCAGCTGTCCCTGCCGGGCGATCAGGCCGGAGGTTCCCTGGAGAGCCTCCTCGACGCGCCCGCGCAGCTGCTGGATCTGGACGTCGTAGCCGACGTAGCTCTGGGTCGCCGCCTGCCGGGTCCGGACGAAGGCGTCGTACCGCCGCGTGAGCGCGTCGACGTCGGAGCTCAGCTCGTTCAGGTGCGCGAAGGCGGCGGTCAGGCGCGCGGGGTACTCGGTCGTCAGGCGCCAGGTGAGCGCGCCGCGCAGCCGGGCCGCGCGCTGCCGGAGTGCCGCGTCTGCCGGCCGATCGGAATCGCCGAGCTGCTTCTCGATGAGCGCGAGCCGTTCGCCGGCGATCCGCTCGTCGGCGGTCGCGAGAGACTCCGGCCGCGGTGCGGTCAGCATCGCCTTGAGGCGCGCGGCGACGTTCTTGCGCTGCTCGAGACGCAGCCGGATCCGCGAATCCAGCTCCCGGAACTGCGCATCGACCTCCGGCAGCAGCGGCCCGTAGTTCCGTCCGCGCAGCCGGATGATCTCCTCGAAGGAGTCGAGGCTGGTCTTCCAGGCCCCGAGCCTCGACCGCAGGTCCTCGAGGTCGAGGTAGTTGTGCATGGCCGTCTGGAACTCGTGAGAGGCCATCAGCTCCATCAGGTAATAGGTTTCCGGAGCATCGGGCAGGCTCCGCAGCCGGATGACCCACTCCGCGTCCTGCCGGTTCTCCTCGCGAACCAGCGCGCTCAGGAACCGTCCCTGCCGGATGCTCTCGATCGACGCGTCCACTCTTTCGATCTGACCGCCGAGCAGCTCGAGCGCGCGCCCGTACAGGGGGGCGGCGCGGCCGTGCAGGTTCAGGCTGGCGTACGCCGACGGCAGCGCCAGCGCGGCCTCCTGGACCGCGGCATCCGTCGGCTCGCGATCGGCGAGAACGCTCCAGGGCACGAGCGCGCGGTCGAACCGCTTCGCCGATGCCTCGGCCCAGCCGGCGCGCAGGAGGGCCTGGTTCGAGAACGGCCCGTCGATGCGGACGCGATCCAGCGTCTGCCTGGCCTCGTCGAGGCGAGACGCCTCGAAGAGGACGGCGCCCAGCACCAGGTTGGACTTGTCGCGAATCGCGAGCCCGGCCCGGTCGCTCGCCGCCATCTGCCCGGCCCTGTCGAGCTGCGCGATGCCGTCCTGCGTCCGGCCGTCCTGCATCAGAGCGATGCCGAGGTTGTAGGCGGCGAATCCGGCCAGGCTCGTGTGGCCCTGCAACGGCCGGAGCGCGTCGACGGCCTCGCCCGGCCGTCCGATGGCCATGTCGATGTTCGCCCGGAGGAACTCGACGTCGTCCCGGATCCCCTCGGGCACCTTCCCCGCGATGCGCGAGAGCGATTGCCGCGCGTCGTCGAACTCACCCTTCTGGAACTGGATGCGGGCGAGCCGGAACGCGGCCTCGTTGCGAACCGCCTCGTCGACGGCGCCTTCGAGGACCGCCTTGATGGCGCGCCCGGCACGGAGGTGCATGCGGTAGTCGAGCTCGAAGTCGCCGACCGAGAACTCGGCGTCGTTGATGTGATAGTGCAGCGAGTCGAGCCGGGGCTCGTCGAGCCCGCGGTACATCGCGATCTCGGTGTCCAGGCGCTGGAGCGCGTCGAAGAACTGCCCCTGGTACGCGTGGTAGAGCGCCTCGCCGAAATAGAGGTCCCTGAGGCCGGCGCCCGCGGCCGGACGGGCCGCGAGTCCCGCAGCCAGGCCGAGTCCCAGGAGCCGGCGCGGCACGCGCATCACTCACCACTCCTCGAGCCCGATGGGCGTCCCGCCGGACGCGGGCCCGGCCAGTTTCAGGCCCAAAAGCTCGGGTTTCACGTCCTTGCGGAAGGTGAAGTGCTCCGTGCGGCTGAAGTCCGCGCCGCCCTCGATCTTGCCGTCGACGAGCACGTCGAGCTGGTGCTCGCCGGTCGTCACGTTGCCGACGTAGAGCCGCTGAACGCCGCCCTTGCGCAGCGCCTCGAGCTCCTTGAAGCTGTAGATGTAGTGCGCCACGAGCTGGCCGTCGATCTGCAGCCGCACGGCGTCGAGTCGCATCGGATCGCCGTTCGTGAGCGCGACGAAGATCGCGACCTGGGTCCCGGAAGGGAAGAGCAGCTTCTCCTCGAGGCGGCTCAGCTCCTGCGCGATGCCGAGGACGTCGGACTTCATCTCCTGCACCTGCTCGTCGAGACCCTTCATCTGCTGCTGGTCCTTTTGCTCCGCGAAGGTGCGTGTGCCGACGAGAGCGAGCAGCAAGGCGGCGCATGCGAGCGCGCGTGTGATGCGCATGTGTTGAGCCATGGCTCTCCTCCTGACAGCCACCCACCGCGACACCCGTCAACTCTGCAACGAGCCTGCCAGAGCGGGAGTCCTCACGCGGCGACGCCGCTTTCTCCGATCCGCTGACGATTCGGTGGTCGCGCGGGCAACGTCGTACGCCGTTGACTCGCGTGCGTGATTTCGATTCCGTCGCCTTCTCGCAGCGATCGCTCACGTATCGGGAAGAGGAGACATTGCCTGCTCCTCCCTCCCGTGAATTGATTCCAGCGGCACGCTGCGGCGGCATGCGGCGGGGAATCGCCGCGCCGCCTTGCTCGACGTCGCTCGCGGGCTCAAGAGGAGGAACCGCCCGCTCGCTCCGACGGCCGCTGGAATCAATTCACGGGAAGGACGAGCGGGTGTCCCCTCTTCCTATTCGTGGACGATCGTCGACGTGGGACTGAATCTCCACGGACCGCGTGCGCGTGCATGCGCTCTCACCGCGATCGGCTACCGCGCGCGATCGGGGAAATCTCGGGCCCCGATTGGAGATCGAGTAGATGCGATGCTTGATCCGATCGCCGACGTGGTATCGCGCGGATTCGAACCGCACAAACAATCGAGCGGGCGTCCCGTCGCCAGATCCACGCCGGACGCTCCATGGCGCTCGGCTACACCCCTTGCCGGGAGTCACGCCGGTTAGTTCGCCTTCGCCACTTTCCGGGTTTTCCAAGTATTACAACTTTTCCGCACCCGGAATCCTGACGATCGATCTGCCGAAAAGTACCGCGCTTAGCGCGTTATGCGACGTAGACTTATCCTTCATTTCTGCAAGCACGCACGGGCACTTTCCAGTGAGCGGTGATGGCGTCATGGCCGTCCCACAGGTGGACGCAGGCACAATTCCACTCTCGCCGCCGACCGGCGCGGAGCGTCGCCGTTCTCCGCGCGCGGTGGTCGGCATTCCATTCGAGTTCCGATCCACCCTGAGATTCCCGCAGGGCGAGCGCGGGTCCGGCCGCATCGCCGACGTCGGCACCTCCGGCGCACGCATCCGCGTCGACCGCGCGCTCACGCCCGGCGAGTGGATCCACATCGGGTGGAGCCCGTCGATCCGCGAGATCGACGCCATGCCGGCCGAGCTGCGGCCGAAGCAAACCCTGCGCGCCCGCGTCACGCGCGAGGTCGCGGTCCGGGCCGACCAGGCCGCGGGTCTCGAGTACACGTTCGCCGTCGAGTTCCCGGTTTCCTGGCGCCAGCGAGTCCTCGCGCTGTTCGACCTGGCCGTGCCGTGGATCGGCGTGGCGATGATCCTCGCCGCGGTCTCGAACGTGGTCTGGCTGCGGGGGAACAACCTCTACTACTTCTGGTACCACCCGATCGTCAATCTCTACGGGATCCTGATCTCGGGCTACATCATTTCCCGCATCGCCCTGGCCTGCGTCTACCGGCCGCCGCGCGACGCGGGCATTTGCCCCCCGATCACGGTGGCTCTTTCCTGCAAGAACGAGGAGGCCTCGATCGGGAGGACGATCGACTGCATCTTCGCCACCGACTATCCGCGCGAGCGGATGCAGGTCATCGCCGTGGACGACGGGTCGACGGACGGCACGTGGGCCGAGATGCTCGCGGCCCGCGCGCAGCACCCCACCCTCGAGCTGATCCGGTTCGACGCGAATCGCGGGAAGCGCCACGGCATGGCGGCCGCCGCGCGGCGCGCGACGGGAGACGTCGTCGTGTACGTCGATTCCGACAGCTTCGTGAGGCCGGACGCGTTCCGCCGGATCGTCCAGGGGTTCGCCGATCCGGAAGTCGGCGCCGTGTGCGGGCACGGGACGGTGGAAAACGCCGGCGAGAACTTCCTGACGAAGATGCAGGAGGTGCGCTACTACGTCGCGTTCCGCATCGTCAAGGCGGCGGAGTCGCTCTTCTCGACGGTGACCTGCTGCTCCGGTTGCCTCGCCGCCTACCGGCGCTCGACGCTGATGAGCATCCTCGACGTCTGGCTCGCGCAGTCGTTCCTCGGCCGGAAGGCGACGTTCGGAGACGACCGCAGCCTGACGAACTTCATGCTCCGGCGCTGGCGCGTCATCTACGACAGCTCCGCGATCTGCTCGACCATCGTCCCCTCGACGATGCGCCAGTTCTTCCGGCAGCAGCTGAGGTGGAAGAAGTCCTGGATCCGCGAGAGCCTGCTCGCGTCGCTGTTCATGTGGAAGCGGCACCCGCTCGCGGCGTTCTACTTCTACCTGGGCGTCGTGTTCCCCCTCGTCTCCCCGGCCGTGGTCTTCGTCGCGCTCGTCCTGCCGCTGCTCGGGCTCGGCACGTTCTCGTACCTGTACATCTACGGGACCACGCTGATGGCGCTGCTCTACGGGCTCGTCTATCTGGTCCGGCACAAGACGCGCCTGTGGATCTACGGCCTCGCCTTCAGCATCTTCTACATGCTCATTCTCGTCTGGCAGACCTACTACGCGCTCGCAACCGTCAGACGCAACCACTGGGGCACACGCTGACCCGAGGCCTCGCGCCATGAGCGCATCGGAGCACCTGAAATCCCGCACGTTCGCGCGGGACCGGCGCATGTGGATCGCGACCTTCGCCTTCGGCGCGATCGTCTGGGCCGGGACGAGCGCGTGGCTCAACCGCCACGTCGGGCTCGTGGCGCGCGACCCCGCGGGACCCGGCGACGACGGCCGTTTCGTGACGCTCGCGTACGACCGGATCGTCGCGATGCCGGACGGGAGGAACCTCGATCGGCTGAAGCTGAGGGATCAGCTCCGGGCGCTCTCCGCCGCGGGCTGGCAGCCGGTGACTCTCGACGAGCTGCGGCGAGCCTACGCGGGAACCGGGCGTCTCCCGCGCAAGCCGCTGCTCCTGACCTTCGACGAGGGGTACCTCTCGACCTACGAAGCCGCCGACCCGGTCCTGCGCGAGCTGCGCTGGGCCGCTGTGATGTTCCTGCGGACCGACCGGCAAGAAGACCGCGACGTGTCGTTTCTCTTCTGGGACCGCCTGCGCCGGATGGCCTTGAGCGGGTTGTGGGAGATCGCATCGAGCGATCCGGCCGAGGCCCGCGGGACACCCTCCTCGATGGTTCTCCCGCCCGTGCCGCCGGGCGCCGCTCTGATCGCGAGGAGGCTCGACCGCCCGGCGGCGTTGGCGTGGGCCCCGCGAGGAATCGAGCCGCTCCTGGCGCTGGGTGCGGCGGCCGATGCCGGGAGCCTCGTGCGAAAGGGCGACCCGGCTCCCTGGCTGGGGTTCCTCGACGATCCGGTCGGCGCGAACGATCTGTCGTCGAGTCCGCTGCGCGTGGCGCGGCTGCGGGTCGACCCGCGGTGGAGCACGAAGGAGCTCCTCCACCGCGTCGATGTCGCAGTCGCGGACCCGGCAGCCGCCGGGGACGGCACGTGGGTACCCGGGCAGGGAGCCGATCTCGACGGGAGCGCGATTCGCCTTTCGGGCCGGCCGCGAGCGGACATCTGGATTCCCTCGGCGCGGTGGGTGGACGACTGGAGGCTCGACGCGACCGTGCACGTGTCGAATGGCGAGTTCTGGATCGTCCAGCCGGCGGGACTTCCGGGGCGCGAGTGGCGATTCGGAGGAGCGTCCGGCTTCCTTTACGTCCAGGACCGGTCCGACGGGCGGCCTCCGGACGTTCTCGCCAAGAGCGAGGCACGCGGTGCGCCCGGATCCACGCACGCCCTGAGCATCATCAAGAGAGGCGAGGGCGTCGCGGTGCGGTGGGACGATCGCCCCGTGGCCGCCGCCCCGGTCATGCTCCCCGGGCGGTGGCGGGGGAGGGTCGGCCTCGTCGCGTACGGCGGTCGCGAGCCGGCGTCGTTGACCGTCGAGCATCTTCGCTTCGTTCCCTATCCGTACCGGGTGCAAGTCGTCTCCGCCTCGCCGGACACCGCCGAGGTCGCGTCGCTGACGGCATCGGCGGACGACATCGCGGCGCTCTCTCCGCCCTGGGCGCGCGTCGAGGGGTCCGCGGTCCGCGAGGCGAGGTTCGATCGCGACCTGTTCCGGATGCTCTCCCGCCGCTACGCCTGGGACATCCTGCCGACGGTCGCCGTTTCGGGGAGCAGCGAAGCCTCCGGGCCGTCCGCTGCGTGGATCCGGGATCTGCCCGCGCGCGTCGAGCGCGAGAGATGGGCCGGCGTCCGGATCGACCTTCGTTCCGTTCCCGGCGGTGCCGCGGCCGCGTGGAACGCGGCGGCACGCCAGCTCGGCGACGCGCTACGGCGCGCCCACCGCCGCCTCGTCGTGGTGCCCTCGTGAGGCGCGCGGCCGCAGTCCTCGCATTCGCGCTCGCCGCCGGAGCCGCGGCCTGGGGCCGCTCCCCCGGCCAGGAGGCGCTGGATCAGGGAGTGGCGCAGTACAAGAAGGGCCGGTTCGGGGACGCGCTGACGAGCTTCCAGCGGGCGGTCGATCTCGACCCGGCGCTCATCAAGGCATGGGAGAACATCGGATGGGCCAGGCATCGCCTGGGCGAGGACCGCGAGGCGCTCCGGATATGGCAGAACGTGCTCAAGCTCGAGCCCGGAAACGTCGCCACCTGGAACGCGGTCGGCGAGCTCCGGCTCGACCAGCAAGCCTGGGGCGACGCCGCGACGGCGCTCACGCGCAGCCTGGCGCTCGACCCCCGCCAGCCGGACGTCCGCTTCCGCCTGGGTCAAGCGCTCGAAGGGCTCGAACAACCCGACGCGGCGGCGGCGCAGTACCGGTCGGTTCTCGACGCGCGTCCGGGGGAGACCAAGGCGACGGTGCGCCTCGCCGACCTCGAGGAGTCGCGCGGCCGTTTGGACGACGCCGAGTCGCTGCTCCGCGCCGGTCTCGCGCGCGGGGGCGATCCCGAGCGGCTCGTGGCGCAGCGCCTGGGCCGCGTCCTCGCGAAGAAGGGGGACCGTGCGTTTCGCGAGGAGCGCTGGAGCGAGGCGACGGACGCCTACCGTGAGGCGAGCGCGCGGGATCCGGAGCGCGCGGTCTACCTCGTCAACCTCGGCTGGGCGGAGCGGCGCGCGGGGGACAACGCCGCCGCGGTCGCGACCTGGCGGCGCGCGCTCGCGGCCTCCGCGCCGAGCCCGGCCGATCTGTGGCGGGCCATCGGGGACGCCGAGCGCGACGCCGGGCACCTCAGGGAAGCAATCGACGCCTACGCGCTCGCCTCGAAGGCGGATCCGCGCCTGGGGCCGGCGTACTACGCGCTGACGGAGATCGACCTGAAAGGCGGCGACACGCAGGGCGCGACCGGGGCGACCCGCGAGTGGCTGACGAGCGGGGCCGGAACCGAGGACGATGCGGTCCGCGCGGCCGACCTGTTCATCCGGTACGACGCGATCGAGCCGGGCCGGCTCCTCTTCGAGGAGCTCTCCTCGAGAGGGGATCGCGCGGGAGCGGCGAAGATCGGACTGGCGCGCCTGTACGCCGCTCGCGGCGGCGCCGCGTACCGCGCGGGGTCCGACACCGAGGCCGACGGCTTCTACAGGAAGGCGCTGGCCGCCGACCCGCGCAATCGGGCCGCGCTCCGCGACCACGGCTGGGTGCTCTGGCGCATCGGAGACTGGAGCGGCGTCCGCGACGTCTGGGGGCGTTACGTCGCCGTGTACCCCGAGCTTGCGGAGCCGCACGAGCTGATGGGTCGCTACGAGCTGCAGCACGGGTCCTCCGCAAAGGCGGTCGAGCAGGCCCGCACCGCCGTCGCCATCGACGAGGCCGCCCTTTCGCCGAGGATCCTCCTGACCAAGGCGCTCCTCGCGGACGGGAAGTACCACCAGGCGCGGCAGCAGGCGGAGAGCCTTGCCGCGGCGTATCCCGACGATCTCGCCGTGCAGACGGTGTACGGGGATTCGCTCTGGCGAAGCCTCGACTTCCAGGCGGCGAGCGTGCAGTGGCGGAAGGTCATCGAGATGGGCGAGCCGACGCCGCGCGCGATGCACTACTGGATCCGGTCGCTCTACGAGACCGGCGCCTACGAAGAGGCGATCTCCCGAGCAACGGCCCAGGTCTCGAAGGGTGTCGCCGCCGAGCCGGTCGTGCGGCTCCTCGCCGAGGACGCGCTCGTCCGGCGGGACGACGCGCAGACGATCCGCTGGTACCGGGAGCTGACCGAGCGGTACCCGCAGCGCGTCGCCTACTGGACCGCGCTCGCCGAGACCTACCGGAGGATGGACGAGCCGCGCGCCGTGGCGCACGTGCTGGACGAGGCGGTCGCGCGCCACCCCCGGTCGCCCGAGCTCGGGCTCCTTCAAGCGGACAACGAGCTGACGCGCGGGCGCCCCTCGTCCGCCCTCGATCTCTACCGGGACCTCGGCCGTCGCCTCGGCCGGAACCAGACCGTGTTCGAGGGCGAGGTCCAGTCGCTGCGCGGGTTGTTCCGCAGGGAGGACGCGCTCGCCCTCGTGCGCGCCGAGGGGCCGGCGTACCTCGACGCGGACGAGCGGGCGCTGCAAGAGGCGTCGATCCTCGAGGAGCTGGGGCGCAGGGGCGAGGCGGCCGCGCTGCGGCGGGGCGTCATCACGAAGCCCGAGGGGACGGTCGAGCTGCCGATCCTGCTCTACCACGGCATCGCGGAGCAGGAGCGGTCGCTGAACATGCCCCTCGACCGCTTCGAGGAGCAGATGCAAGCGATCCACGACGCCGGGTACACGACGATCACCGTCGATGACCTCGACGCCATGCTCGACGGCAAGACGCCCTTCCCGGCCAAGCCGATCGCGATCACCTTCGACGACGCGCGCGCCGACTCGCTCCGGTACGCCGACCCGGTGCTCGCGCGTCTCCGCATGCGGGCCACGATGTTCGTCCCGACGGTCCGCATCGCCGACGAGAGCGTCTTCTCCACGGACTGGGAGAGCCTGCGGCGCCTCGCCGCCACGGGGCGCTGGGAGTTCCAGGCGCACGGGCACCTCGCCCACGACCCGATCCAGGTCGACGAGCAGGGCGGGCTCGGTGAGTTCCTCACCAACCGTCAGTGGCTCGCGGACGAGCACCGGATGGAGTCTCACGACGAGTTCGTCGCCCGCGTGGAAGGGGACTACGCGGCCTGCCGGAGGCTGCTGACCGAGAACATCCCCCGGCAGAGGGTCGTCGGGTACGCGTTCCCGTTTTCCGAGATGGGGCAGCTTCACGGCGGCAACGACCCGGAGGCGCTCACCGTCAACAAGACCGCGTTCGGTCGAGAGTTCCGGTACGGATTCGTCCAGGACTCGACCGGCACCAACACGGTGAAAGCGGGAGATCACCCGGTGCTCCTGAACCGGATGGACGTCGCCCGCGAGTGGGACGCCCCCCGGCTACTCGCGCATCTCGCCTCGGCGTCCCCCGCGGTCCGGGCGCGGCTCGACGCGGCGCAGGACGACCTCTCGAACATGGAGTTCCTCGCGGCCGAGGAGGATCTCCGGCGGATCGTCGCCGAGGCGCCGCGCACCTATCCGGCGGCCGGGATCGTTCTCGCCACCGACCTCCACGAGCAGGGGCGCGAGCGCGAGGCCGATCGGGCGTACGCGCTCGTGCCCTCAGGTCAGAGCTGGGAGCGGCCGGACCCGTCGCGCCGCCAGCTCGAGCGCGACATCGGCTGGGAGACCGATCCGCAGGCGGGCGGCTCGTTCCAGCTCGTCTCCGACTCGGACAACCGCGATTCGCTCGAGGCCGGCGCCACCGGCCGGTACCCGCTCGCGGCCCCCGTCGATCTCTGGGGAAGCCTGGGGAGCGCGCAATACCGCGACCGGGTCCTACCCGCGCTCGGCGGCGCCGAGGCCACGCTGGGCGCCGACTGGTTTGCATGGCGTCACGTGACGGCCGGCGGATGGCTGCGGGGGCGCTCGCTCGGCTCGGGGGTCGACACGCTCGAAGGGCAGGCGACCGTGCAGGCGGTCCTCGACGGGAACCGGTTCGGCGGCGCATGCGGCGTGACCGACGTCGAGACGGTCGGCGCCCTGAGGGCGGGGATCTTCCGGCACGGCTGCCAGGGCGCTTACGACCTGACCACGCGGACCTGGCGGATGCGGGCGCGTCTCGATCTCGGCAGCCTGACCGACGGAAACGCCATCCTGTACGGCTGGGCCGACGGTACGTGGGACCTCCCGGTCCGGCCGCGGATCGCGATCGGAGGCCGCCTCGAGCTCGGCGACAGCCACACGACCTCCACTCTCTACTACGCGCCGTCCCAGCTCGTCAGCCTGCTCGGGATCGTGCGCTACGCGCGGTCGTTCCCGTACTCCAGGGCCTCGATCGAGGCCCAGGCCGGCCTCGGACCCTCGCGGGACAGCAGCGAGAGCGCCCGCGTCGTCGGTCAGGCGCAGATTGCGTGGCGGCAGGATTGGGGAATCCGGTGGAGATCGACGCTCGCGGCGGAGTACGGTGAGACTCCCAACTACCGAAGGACGGGGATCTCGTTCTCGTTCGGGTATCGATTCTAGGTTGGGGACATTCTGCTTCTTCTTCTCCCCGGACGATCTCTTCTTCTTGCTCGGCGAGATTGTCCTAGGAGAAGAAAAAGCAGAATGTCGCCAAACTACTTGACGAGCTTCCCGATCGAGTCCGGATCTTCGCTGCCGAGGGACCAGAGGACCAGGCTCCCGAGGCCACGGGACTTCAAGTATTCCGCCTTCGTGCGGAGCGAGCGCGCGTCCTCGTAATAGACGACGTGGTGCCCGTCGGCGGCGCGGTAGGTGAACCAGGGAGCGCCGCTGTCGTGATCGCGGCGGATCTTCGGATGCTGCACGGCGAGCGTCGTGCCGACCTCGGCGAAGGAGCGCCACTCGGCGTCCACGGGACCCCAGTCCATTCCGGAGACCTTGAGCACCGGGACCACCTTGTCGGGGGTGCAGCTCTTGAGCGCGTAGTCGACGATGCCCTCCATCCATTCCCGGCTCGAGATCGGCCCCGGACCGCTCGAGGCGTTGTGCTGGTTGTAGAGCATCACCTGCAAGCGGTCCGCGAGCCCGCAGAGGCCCGGCCAGTCCGCCCCCCCCGGCCCGCTCGCGTCTGTCTCCTTTCTCTTCCCCTGCAGCGTGACCGAGAGTTTGAGCCCGGCCTTGCGCGCGCCGTCGGCGAGCGTCGCGATGAAGGCCGTGAACGCGCCGCGCTCCGCGCCCGGGAGGTTCTCGAAGTCGATGTCGACCCCGTCGGCCTGGAGACTTTGCGCGAGCGCGACGATCTCCGCGCTATGCCCCGCACGTGCGTCCGCCTCGGCGATCACCCTGTGGGTCAGGTCGGGATCCTTCTGCACCGGCTTCGAGCCCGCGCGGTCGTTGACGACCGTCAACCACGCACGCGCGCCGTTCTTGTGGATGCGCTCGACCGTCTCCTTCCAAGACACCGCATCGCCGTCGAGGACGGGATGCCCGCCGGCGTCGAGCCGCGCCGCGAACAGCAGGACGTCCGCGAGCTGTCCCCTGGATCGCTCGACGGAGGCGACGCCGGCGTCGCGCTGCCAGGGGACGATCCACCCCCCGAGGGCGAGCAGGGCCGCGGCGGCGATCATCGAGAAAGTCTAGTCCTCCATGAGGATTGGACGTTGGTCGCGCTCGTCGGCCCTGGACGCCGCGTCCGCGCTGGCGGTGCTGTCGGCGGCCCCGATCCGGGCGTGCGGCTTTCGTAGTTCCCAGCGATTCTGAGCGAGTTCGCCGGAATCGGTTTCCGCCGCCTCTCCGGAAGGCCGTTCAACTCCGATCAACTCAAACTCTGACAGGCCGAAACGAACAACTGCGAACACACATAGTTACTATCATTACCATAGATATGCGCTAGAACCGCCGTAACTATTCATTGCATCGAAGTCGGGGAGGCGGTGGCGAAGCACATGGCGACGGCGACTCCGGCAGCAGGGACGATTCATCGGCTCCGCATGCTCCTGGTACTCGGCGCGTGTTTCGTGGCGGGACCGGCGTGGGCGCTTCCCGGTACGCCATTCGAAGCGACCGACGGCGACCTCGTCGCCGGATCGGGCACCGACTGGCAGACGTTCGTCGGGACGCCGAACCTGTTCGTCGGCCTGGACCAGCCCTCGGGCCAGACCGACGACGCGCTCAGCGGCAAGGAAGACGACGTCGTCCCCGGAATCTCTCTCGGATCGATCCCGTCGAACAAGAGCGACCTGCTGCGCTTCTACGTGGCGCACGAGCGGCTCGACGGCGGCAGCGGCCCGCACGACTTCCTCTACCTCGCCTGGGTGCGCTTCGACACGCTCGGGAGCGCGAACATGGACTTCGAGTTCAACCAGTCGAGCGTTCTGACCTCGAACGGCGTGACGGTCCAGCGGACCCCCGGCGACATGCTGATCACCTTCGGCTTCGGCGGCGGCGGGAACAAGGTGACGCTGGGCCTTTCGCGGTGGACCGCGACCGGTCCCTGCGAGTCGTCGTCGACGACGCCGTGCTGGGGTCCGGTGGTCTCGCTCTCCGGGGTCGCCGAGGGCGCGGTCAACGTGACCAACCCCGTCTACGATCCGATCGCCGGCGTGACGCTCCCCGCACTGACCTTCGGCGAGGCGGCGATCGACCTGAGCGCGGCCGGGGTCTTCCCGGCCGACCAGTGCGTCAGCTTCGGCCGCGGGTTCGTCAAGAGCCGGTCGTCGAACTCGTTCAGCGCGGGGCTGAAGGACTTCATCCGCCCGATCGACGTCAAGGTGTCGAACTGCGGCACGGTGACGATCCACAAGCACGCGGTCCCGCAGGGCACGCAGGTCTTCTCGTTCACGGCGTCCCCCGAGCTCGGCGCTTCGGCGTTCGACCTCGACGACGACGGGAACGAGGGGAACGCCCTCGCGAGCTCGCGCTCGTTCACCGGGCGCTTCCAGGGCACCTACACCGTCGCCGAAACCCCTCTGGCCGGCTGGGATCTGACCGGGATCACCTGCGGCGACGGCGGAGTGCCCGTGCGCGATGCGGCCGGAAACCTCACCGGCGAGGTCGACGTGACCCCGGTCACCGGACAGACCGTCGATTGCACGTACACGAACACGAAGCGCGGGATCATCCGCGTGGTGCAGTCGGTCGCCCCCGCGGGCGACCCGCAGCTCTTCAGCTTCCAGCTCGGCGGCGGACCCGACACGCTCTCGGCGGGGTTCTCGCTCGCCGGCGGTGCCCCGGCGTACGCCACCGGCGCCCTCCGCCCCGGCACCTACTCGCTCACGCAGCTCTCGCCCGGCGCCGCGTGGGACCTCACGAGCGCCACGTGCGACGACGGAAGCCCCGTCGGCGCGATCGCGCTCAACCCCGGCGAGGTCGTCACCTGCACCTTCACCGACGTGAAGCGCGGCCAGATCGTCGTCGACGAGACGACGGTGCCGGCGGGCGACCCGCAGTCGTTCCCGTTCTCGCTGACCGGCGGCCCCGACGCCCTCTCGGACGCGTTCGCCCTCGCGGATGCGACGGCCCCCCACGCGAGCGTCCTCATCCGCCCCGGAACGTACACCGCCACGCAGACCCCGGTTCCCGCGGGGTGGGACCTCACCTCCGCGACCTGCGACGACGGAAGCTCGATCGCGAACATCCACGTCGATCCGGGAGAGACCGTCCACTGCGTCTTCACCGACACCCGTCGCGGCGCGATCGTCATCGACGAGGTCACGGTTCCCGCGGGCGACCCGCAATCGTTCCCGTTCTCGCTGACCGGCGGTCCCGACTCTCTTTCGGATTCATTCTCCCTGACGGACGCGGCGGCGCCGCACGTGAGCGTCCTCGTTCGCCCCGGCACCTACACCGCCGCCCAGAGCCCTGTTCCCTCCGGCTGGGATCTCACCTCCGCGACCTGCGACGACGGGAGCCCGGTCGCCGCCATCAAGCTCGATCCCGGCGAGACCGTTCACTGCACCTTCACGCACATGCGCCGCGGCACGATCGTGGTCGACGAGGTCACGATCCCCGGCGGCGACGCGCAAGCGTTCTCCTTCGCGCTGACCGGCGGCCCCGACTCCCTCTCGGATTCCTTCTCGCTGACGGACGCCGCGGCGCCCCACGCGAGCGTTCCCGTCCGCCCCGGCACGTACGTCGCCGCGCAGTCCCCGGTCCCGGCCGGGTGGGACCTCACCTCGGCGACCTGCGATGACGGCAGCCCCGTCACCGCCATCAAGCTCGTTGCCGGCGAGACCGTTCACTGCACGTTCACGCACACGCGCCGCGGCACGATCGTCGTCGACGAGGTCACGGTCCCCGGAGGAGACTCCCAGGTCTTCTCGTTCACGATGAGCGGCGGCCCGGATGCGGTGAGCCAAAGCTTCGGCCTCGCCGATCAGACGGCCCCGCACGGCAGCGGCGCCATCCGCCCCGGAACGTACTCGGTCGCGCAGGCCGCCCCCGGCGCATCGTGGGACCTTTCTTCCGCGACGTGCGACAACGGCACGCCGGTCACCGCGGTCGCGCTCGCCGCGGGCGCCACGGTCACGTGCACCTTCACGAACGTCAAGAAGGGGACGATCACCGTCGACGTCGTCACGACGCCCGCGGCCGATCCCCAGTCGTTCGCCTTCACATTGACCGGAGGCCCGGACGCGATCTCGCAGAGCTTCTCCCTGGCCGACGCCACGACGCCGTACGCGTCGGGGCTCGTTCGCCGCGGCACCTACGCCGTAGCACCCCAGAGCGTCCCCGCCGGATGGGACCTCGCCTCCTCGTCGTGCTCCGACGGGAGCGCTGCGAGCTCGATCGGCCTCGATGCCGGCGAGAGCGTCACCTGCACGTTCTCGTTCGTCAAGCGCGGCCACGTGCGCGTCGATGTCGTCACGACACCCGCGGGCGACCCGCAGTCGTTCGGCTTCACGCTGACCGGCGGTCCGGCGTCCTTGAACGCGAGCTTCAGCCTCGCCGACGCCAGCGCCCCGTACGACTCCGGCGCGATCCGCGCGGGAACGTACGCCGCCACTCCCGGGTCCGCGCTCGCCGACTGGGATCTCGTCTCCTCGACCTGCGACGACGGGAGCGCGCCGGCCGCCATCTCCGTCTCCGCCGGCGAGACCGTCACCTGCACCTTCACGTACGTCAAGCGCGGCCGGATCCTCGTCGACCAGGTGACGGTTCCGGCCAATGATCCCCAGGCGTTCGCGTTCTCGTTGACCGGAGGCCCGAGCGCGGTGTCGCTCGGATTCTCGCTCACCGACGCCGCGGCGCCGTATCAGGCCACGAGCCTCAAGTCCGGGACGTACGCGGTCGCGCAGACGCCGGCCGGCGCCGCGTGGGATCTGTCGTCCGCGATCTGCGATAACGGGAGCCCGATCACCGCGGTCCAGCTCGCCCCGGGCGCGACGGTCACCTGCACCTTCACCAACGTGAAGAGGGGGACGATCACGATCGATGTCGTCACGACCCCCGCGGCCGATCCCCAGTCGTTCGCCTTCACGCTCACCGGCGGCCCGGACGCGATCTCGCAGAGCTTCTCGCTGGCCGACGCGACGACCCCGTACGCCTCCGGCCTCCTCCGCCGCGGCACGTACGCGGCCGCCGCTTCGAGCATTCCTGCCGGATGGGACCTCGCCTCCTCGACGTGCTCGGACGGGAGTGCCCCGGGCGCGATCGGCCTCGATGCCGGCGAGAGCGTCACCTGCACCTTCTCGTTCGTCAAGCGCGGCCGGGTGCGCGTCGACGTCGTGACGACCCCCGCCGCCGATCCGCAGTCGTTCGGCTTCACGCTCACCGGCGGTCCCACGTCCCTGAACGCGAGCTTCAGCCTCACCGACGCGAGCGCCCCGTACGACTCCGGCGCGATCCGCCCCGGGACGTATGCCGCCACCCCGGCGAGTCTTCCCGACTGGGACCTCGCGTCCTCGAGCTGCGACGACGGGAGCGCGCCGTCCGCCATCGGCCTCGGGGCCGGGGAGACGGTCACGTGCACCTTCACGTTCGTCAAGCGCGGCCGGATCATCGTCGACGAGGTGACGGTTCCGGCCGGTGATCCCCAGGCGTTCGCCTTCACCTTGACCGGCGGTCCGAGCGCGGTCTCGCTCGGCTTCTCGCTGACCGACGCCGCGGCACCCTACCAGTCCGCGAGCCTCAAGCCCGGAACGTACGCGGTCGCCCAGACCAACCCCGGCGCGGCGTGGGATTCGACCGGTGCGACCTGCAGCGACGGCAGCGCCCCGGGCGCGGTCGTTCTCTCGCCCGGCGAAACCGTGACGTGCACGTTCCACAACGTCAAGCGCGGGAAGATCCTCGTCGACGTGGTGACGCTCCCCGCCGGCGACCCGCAGGCGTTCTCGTTCACCTTGAGCGGCGGTCCGGACGCCGTGTCCCAGAGCTTCTCGCTGACCGACGCCGCGGCCAAGTACGACAGCGGCTACGTCCGGGCGGGCACGTTCGCGGTGGCGCAGGGCGCGCTCCCCGCGGAATGGGACTTCACGTCGGCGACCTGCAGCGACGGCAGCGCGCCGGGAAGCATCGGGCTCGACCCCGGTGAGGTCGTCACCTGCACGTTCACCTACACCAAGCGCGGACACGTGGTGATCGTCGTGGACGCGCGTCCCGACGACCCGCAGGACTTCTCGTTCACGCTCCAGGGCCCCGGCGCCGCGCCGGTCTTTCTCCTCGACGACGACGGGAACGCTCTGAACGATCTCCCGCCGAGCCGGACCTTCATCTTCCTGCCGGGAAGCATCTCGGCGCAGCAGGCCCCTCCCGACGTCATGTGGGATCTGACCTCGATAAGCTGCGTCAGCTCGCAGGGCCGGAGCGGCTTCGGCGTCGATCTTCCGAACCGGACCGCGTCCTTCACGCTCAACCCCGGCGAGACGGTCACCTGCACGTTCGTCGACACGAAACGGGTCCAGATCACGGCCGTCAAGATGCTCGCGGACGCGACCCCCGGGCCGACGACCGACCCGACACAGATCCTGTTCCCGTACACCTCGAGCTGGGGCGAGTCGTTCTCGCTCAGGCACCTCGAGCACCACACGAGCCCGTGGCTCATCGGCGGGCGCGCGTACACGGTCTCGGAGAATCCGAACGGGCCGTGGCAGGTGTCGAGCGTCTGCGTCTTCCCCGACGGGACCCGCGTCACGGGCGGCGCCAGCGTCAGCGTCACGCCGCCGGCCGGGGCCGCCGTGACGTGCACGTTCACGAACACTCCTCCTCCGATCCACCCCGGCTCCTCGGGATTCTGGAAGAACTGGCGGAACCACTACACCGACGCGCAGTTCCGCTCGATCGTCGACCAGGCGTTCCGCGGGTCCCCGATCTACCTCTCGCTGTTCGTCGGCGGCACAGGCGCGCTGCGCGCGGACGCGATCGCCAGCATCGACGCGATCTATTCGTCCGGCGGCGGATCCGACACCGGCAGACTCATGATGGAGCTGACGAGCACCATGCTCAACATCTCCGTGAGCAATGCGTCGAACCCCGCGGTCCACGCGCTCCAGATCAACAGCGACATCAGCCGCGACACGAAGCTCAACCTGAGCTCCATGCCCGATACCGAAGCGTTGATCCGCAGCCTCGCGCCGTGCGACATGGCCATCGGCGTGCGCATCGGCGACCTGATCGACATCGCGGAAGCGACCTGGACCGGCAACGTGGCGGCCGGCACCTACCGGTTCGATCTCCTCAGCGCGACGGGCCAGCAGACGCTCGGCAACCTCTTCAACGGCATCAACGTCGGCGACCACGTCGTCGTCGATCCGGGCTCGGTCAGCACGACCCCCCGCGGTCTCGCGATCGGCGGCCCGGTCACGCACGACTGGTACCCCGACGCCGACCACGACGGCCACGGCGTCCTCGGCACGATCGCCGAGACCTGCGACGCGACAGCCCCGGCGGGGTTCGCGGCGTCCTTCGACGACTGCAACGACTCGAATGCAACCGTCTACCCCGGGGCCCCGGAGCTGTGCGACGGGATCCGGAACGACTGCTCCAACGCCTCCTGGTCCGCCGCGTACGAGCAGGACAACGACGGGGACGGCTACTCCGCGTGCCAGGGCGACTGCGACGACACGAACCCCGCGGTTCATCCGGGCGCGACCGAGATCTGCAACGGCATCGACGACGACTGCAACGGCCTCGTCGACGACGACCGCTTCGGCGCCGACAGCGACGGCGACGGTGTCCACAACGTCTGCGACAACTGCCCGTTCGTCGCGAACGCGTCGCAGGCCGATACCGACCACGACGGAATCGGCGACGCGTGCGACGACTGCCCCCTCGTCGCCGACCCGCAGCAGCTCGACACCGACGGCGATCACGTCGGCGACGCCTGCGACAACTGCCCCAAGGTCCCCAACACGCATCAGGACGACACCGACGGTGACGGCGTCGGCGACGCCTGCGACAACTGCGTCCTCGACTGGAACCCGGACCAGACCGACTTCGACCACGACGGCCAGGGCGACGTCTGCGATCTCGACGACGGGCTGATCTACATCACCGGATTCAGCGCCGACAAGAACGACCTGGAGTGGCAGAAGGAGTCCGGCTACACGCAGTGGAACGTCTACAAGGGCTCGATCGCGGTCCTCCGCTCGACCCGCGTGTACACGCAGACCCCCGGCACCGCGGGCCTCGCCGCCCAGGGATGCCACCTCGACAACACCTGGTATCGCGACCTCTCCGCCATGCCCGCCGGACGCAACGCGTTCTACCTCGTCACGGGGATCTCGAACGGGGTGGAGAGCAGCCTCGGAACCGACAGCTTCGGAGTGACGCGGCCCAACACCAGCCCCTGTCCGTGATTCGTGCCGAGCCCCCCAGCTCGCTGGCCCGGCTTCCTCCGCCGCTTCCCGAGTGGCGGACGGAAGCCGGGCCGTTCCCCGACAGTCGGGTGATGACCTGATACGGGCGTTCGCCTGCGGCACCGGTGATAGAGTGTCGGCAGGTCGTGATGCGGACCTTCGCGTACATGCTCCGCAGCGTTCGCGCCGTAGCGGGGCTTGCCGTGGCGCTCACGGCCGCTTCCGCCGACGAGCCGTTGCGCTTGACCCTGGAGGATGCCGTCGTCCGCGGGCTCGACGCGAACCTCGCCGCGATCACGAGCCGCGAAGCGGTCCGGCGGGCCGAGGGGGCGAAGGACGTCGCGCGGTCGCGGCAGCTCCCGACGATCTCCGCGGGCGTGTCCGGAACGCGCCAGGTGATCGATCTCGAGGCGTACGGCTTCCCGCCGCCTGCGGGCGGCTCGCCCCTCGTCGGCCCGTTCAACGTCTTTGACGCGCGCCTCTACCTCTCGCAGTCGCTCCTCGACCTCCAGGCGAACGACCTGAGGCACGCGGCGGGGCTTTCGAGCTCCGCCGCGCGCTCCGGAGCTGCCGCGACGCGGGAGACCGTCGTCCTCGTCTGCGCCGGCGCCTACCTGCGGGCCGCGGCGGACGAGCGGCGGATCGAGGCGGTCCGCGAGCAGGTCGCCGCGGCGGAGTCCCTCTACGAGCATGCGGTCCGCCTCAAGGAGTCGGGAGTCGTCGCCGGGATCGAGGTCCTGCGCGCGCGGGTCCAGCTCGAGGCGCAGCGCCAGCGACTGATCGTGGCCGAAAACGAGGACGCCAAGGACAAGCTCTCGCTCGCCCGCGCCATCGGGCTTCCGCTCGAGCAGCCGTTCACCCTCGCGGACTCCCTCGTGTACAAGCCCGCCGGGGAGGTGGATCTCGAGGGCGTGCTGCGCGAGGCGTACGACGCGCGCGCCGACCTGAAGCAGGCCGAGAGCGACCTCGCGGCGGCGGAGGCGACGCGGGCGGCCGACCGGCACCAGCGCGTCCCCACGCTCCAGGTCAACGCGGACCTCGGCGTGATCGGGTCGAACACGCCGAGCCTGGAGAAGACCTACATGGTCGGGATGGGGCTGCGGTTCCCGCTGTTCGAGGGGGGCCGCATCGACGCCCGCGTGCTGCAGGACGACGCGGAGGTGACGCGGTTGCAAGCCGCGCTGACCGATCTCAAGGCGGGCGTGGCGCTCGACGTGCGGGCGGCGCTTCTCGACCTGACCTCCGCGGACGAGCGCGTGAAGGTCGCCCAGGGGGCGCTCGACCTCGCGCGCGAACAGCTCCGGCAGTCCCGGGACCGGTTCGACGCCGGGGTGGCCGGAAACCTCGAGGTCGTCCAGGCGCAAGACGCGCTCGCGCGGGCCTCCGACGATTACCTGGCGGCGCTCCACGCGCACGCTCTGGCCCGGCTGACGCTCGCGCACGCGCGCGGCGCGGCCGAGCGCGAGATCCCGATGTTCCTCGAGGGCGAGGGAGGCCCGACACATGGCTGAGCTCCAGACGGAATCGGCACCCCCGCAAGCGGGGCTCACGCCGGCGCGGCGGCGCGCGGCCACCGCGATCCTGGGCGGCGGCGCGCTCGTGGCCGCTCTCGCCGGGCTTGCGTTCTGGCTCCATGCCCGGTCGCGCGAGTCGACCGACGACGCCTGGATCGAGGGGAACATCGTGACGATCGCCGCGCGCGTCGGCGGCACGGTCAGGGAGGTCCTCGTCGAGGACCAGCAGGTCGTCCCCGCCGGCGCGGTCCTCATGAAGATCGATCCCGCGGATTACGACGTGGCGCTGCGCAAGGCGGAGGCGGAGGCCGCCGATGCGACCGCCGCGGCCGCGGCCGCGCGCGCTGCCGTGCCGATCACCGCGGCGACCTCGGCGAGCCAGCTCGCCGGGGCGACGGCGGGCGTCGCCGCCGCGCGGAAGGACGCGGACGCCGCCCGGGCGAAGCTCGCCGACGCGAAGGCGACCCACGAGCGCGCGGCCGCCGATCTCGAGCGGTACCGTCAGCTCGTCGCGAAGGACGAGATCTCGCGCCAGCAGTTCGACGCCGCCGTCGCGGCCGAGGCGAGCGCCTCCGCGGCGATCGCCAACGCCGAGGCGGGCGCCGCCGCGGCGCGGGACCGGGTCGCGCAGGCCGAGGCGCAGCTCCGGGCCGCGGAGACGGCGCCCCACCAGAACGACGCGGCGACCGCGCGCTTGCAGGCGGCCGAGGCGGCCGCGGGGAAGAACGACGCCGCGGTCGAGCAGGCGAAGCTCAACCTCGGTTACACGACGGTCGTCGCACCCGTCGCCGGCGTCGTCAGCCGCAAGACCGTCCAGCCCGGCCAGGTCGTCCAGCCGGGACAGCCGGTGATGGCGGTGGTCTCGCTCGAGCCGGTCTGGGTCGTCGCGAACTTCAAGGAGGGCCAGCTCCGCTCGATACGTCCCGGCCAGGAGGCGACCGTCTACGTCGACGCGTTCGCCCGCCGCTATCGCGGCCGCGTCGAGGCGATCGGCGGCGCGACCGCCGGGAAGTTCAGCATGCTCCCCGCCGAGAACGCGAGCGGGAACTTCGTGAAGGTCGTGCAGCGCCTTCCCGTGAAGATCGTGCTCGATCCGGGCCAGGACCCGGAGCACCGGCTGCGGCCCGGCATGTCCGTGGTCCCGACGGTCCTCCTGAGGTAGAGGGCGGCGTGAGCACCCCGGAGCGCGCGGTTCCCGCCGTCAATCCGTGGCTCGTCGCCATCGCGGTGATGGCGGGGACGTTCATGGAGGTGCTCGACACCACGATCGTCAACGTCTCGCTGCCGCACGTCGCCGGAACGCTGTCGGCCTCGAACGAGGAGGCGACGTGGGTGCTGACGTCGTACCTCGTCGCCAACGCCGTGATCCTGCCGATGACCGGCTGGCTCGCGAATTTCTTCGGCCGCAAGCGCCTGCTGATGGCCTCCGTGATCGGGTTCACCGCGTCGTCCTTCCTGTGCGGCCTCGCGCCGAGCCTTTCGTTCCTCATCTTCTTCCGCGTCGTCCAGGGTCTGACCGGGGGAGGCTTGCAGCCTCTCTCGCAGGCGATCCTTCTCGAGTCGTTCCCGCCGCGCAAGCGCGGGATGGCGATGGCGTTCTGGGCCCTGGGCATCGTCGTGGCGCCGATGCTCGGTCCCGTGATCGGCGGGTGGCTGACCGACAACGCGAGCTGGCGCTGGGTCTTCTACGTCAACGTGCCGATCGGCCTCTTCGCCATCACGATGACCGAGATGTTCATCTTCGACCCGCCGTACATCAAGCGCCGGGCCGGCGGGGTCGACCTGTGGGGGATGGGATTCCTCGTCGTCGGCATCGGCTCGCTCCAGATCATGCTCGACAAGGGGCAGCAGGAAGACTGGTTCTCCTCGCGCCTCATCGTGACGCTCGCCGTGCTCGCGGTCGCCGGGATCGCCGCGATGATCGTGCGCGAGCTGACGACGGAGCATCCGATCGTGGACCTGCGCGTGTTCGCGAACCGGACCTGGGCGACGGGGACGTTCCTGATCACGGTCCTGGGGTTCGTGCTGTTCGGGAGCACCGTCCTGCTTCCGCTGGTGATGCAGACGCTGCTCGGTTACTCCGCGTTCCAGGCGGGGGTCACGAACCTGCCGCGCGGGCTGGCGTCGTTCCTCCTGATGCCCTTCGTCGGATTCCTCCTGACGCGGATCGAGCCGCGGAAGATCCTCGCGGCGGGACTCGTCCTGGTCTCGACGTCGCTGTTCCTCGTCTCCCGCCTGTCGCTCGATGCCGGGCCGCACGACTTCCTGCTGCCCCTGCTGATCCAGGGGGCGGCGATGGGAATGATCTTCATTCCCCTGACCACGGTCACCAACGACCCGATCCCGAAGGAACAGATGGGAAACGCCACGAGCCTGTTCAACCTCATGCGGAACATCGGCGGCTCGGTCGGCATCGCGATCGTGACGACGATCCTCGCGCGTCACACCCAGATGCACAGCGCGTTCCTCGGCGCGCACGTCGACCCGTACGATCCGGCCACGGCGCAACGATTGCAGGCGGCGCGCTCCGCGATCGCCGCGACCGGCGCCGATGCGTGGACGGCCCGGAGCGCCGCGCTCGCCGCCGCCTGGGGCGAGGTGCAGCGCCAGGCGGCGTTCCTGTCGTACCGCGACGCGTTCCTTTTCCTGTCGGCGTTCTTCCTCTCGATGCTCCTCCTGGTGCCGCTGATGCGGAAGCCCACGCATCAGCCGGGGCCCGGCGAGGCGGTGCACTAGCCGTCCTCCGCTAGAATCCCCGTCGTGGATCCCTCGCCGTCGCGCGTCGCCGACTATCTCGACCGGATCGGTTACGACGGGCCGGCGGCGGCGACGCCGGAGACGCTCACCCGGATCCACCGCGCGCACATGCTGGCCGTGCCGTTCGAGAATCTCGACATTCATCTCGGCGTGCCGATCGTCCTGTCCGTTCCGGCGTTCTACGAGAAGATCGTCACGCGCCGGCGCGGGGGGTTCTGCTACGAGCTCAACGGCCTGTTCGCCTGGCTCCTGGCGCAGCTCGGATTTCCCGTGACGCTCCACTCGGCGCGCGTGACGTCGTCCGGGCGGTTGAGCCCGGAGTTCGACCACCTCGTCCTCTCGGTCGCGCTCGGCGGACGATGGATCGCCGACGTCGGCTTCGGCGACTCGTCCCTGGTGCCGCTCCCGATCGTGCCGGCGCGCACGCGTAGCGCCGACGGGTACGCGATCCATGTCCGCGGCGAGGTGTGCACCATGGGGTGGTGGAGCCACGGGTTCCTCGACCCGCGGTACCTGTTCACGCTCGCCCCGCGCCGCCTCGACGAGTTCGAGGCTCGATGCGAGTTCCAGCAGACGTCGCCCGAATCGCACTTCACGCAGAACACGATCTGCTCGCGGGCGACCCGTTCGGGGCGGATCTCCCTCGCGGGCGGGACGCTCATCGTCACCGCCGAGGGGACGCGCACCGAGCGCGCGATCGGCGGCCTCGAGGAGTACGGGAGCCTGCTGAGGAATGACTTCGGGATCGAGCTGACCGACGGCGAGATCGAAAGGCTGATGCGGGCCCACCGGAGTCCGGCGGCGTGACCCCCTCGCAGGAGCCCCCCGTGCTCGAGCTCGGTCTCGATACGTTCGGTGACGTGACCGCCGGCCCCGATGGCAAGCGGCTGCCGCAGGATCAGGTCCTTCGCAACGTCGTCGCGGAGGGCGTGCTCGCCGATCAGCTCGGCCTCGCGTTCTTCGGGGTGGGGGAGCACCACCGTGACGATTTCTCCGTCTCGGCGCCGGAGGTCGTGCTCGCCGCCATCGCCGGCCAGACCCGGAGCATCCATCTCGGATCGGCGGTGACGGTGCTCAGCTCGGACGACCCGGTGCGCGTGTTCCAGCGGTTCTCGACTCTCGATGCGATCTCGAACGGGCGCGCCGAGGTCATCCTCGGCCGCGGGTCGTTCACGGAGTCGTTCCCGCTGTTCGGGTTCGACCTCGACCGCTACGAGCAGCTCTTCGAGGAGAAGCTCCAGCTGTTCGCCGAGATCCTCAAGGAAGCTCCGGTCACATGGAAGGGGACGACGCGCGCGGCGCTCGATCGTCAGACGGTCTATCCGCAGACCGCCTCGGGCCGGCTGCGCACCTGGGTCGGCGTCGGCGGGACCCCGCAATCGGTCGTTCGCGCGGCGCGCTACGGCTTGCCGCTGATGCTCGCCATCATCGGGGGCGACCCGCTCGCCTTCGCCCCGCACGTCGCGCTCTACAGGCGCGCGCTCGAGCAGGCGGGCCACGCGACTCTGCCGATCGGGGCGCACTCTCCCGGGTACGTCGCAGAGACCGACGCCAAGGCGCGGGAGGAGGCGTTCCCACATCATGCCGCGATGCACGCCCGGATCGGGCGCGAGCGCGGCTGGCGGCCGATGACGCGCTCCGACTTCGAGCAGGCGGCCGGTCCGGCCGGCGCGCTGCTCGTCGGATCGCCGGACACGGTGGCGAGGAAGATCGTCCGGACGGCCAAGGGTCTCGGCCTGGCTCGATTCGACATGAAGTACAGCATGGGGACGATGCCCCACGAGCAGCTGCTCGGCAGCATCCGGCTCTACGCCACGAAGGTGGTGCCGCTCGTACAGGAGCAGCTCGCCCGAAGCTAACGCCCTACCGACACCGTTGCGAGGGTTCCGAAAGAGACCCGCGACACCGATGCTCGCGGCGGTCTAGAGTTGGGCCCGCCGTGAGACCACTCCGCTTCGGACCCGCCAGACCGGACCGCCCCGCTCCGGGCGTCGGCGACCTGGTGATCCTCGCCGGGATCGCGGCGCTGCTCTACGCGGGCGTGCGTTTGGCGTTCTTCGCGCCGCGGGCGATCGCCGGACCCGAGATCTCGACGGCGCCCGCGGCGCTTCCGTGGTACGCGCTGCTGTCGATCGGCCGGATGTCGATCGCCTACGCGCTGTCGCTCGGATTCAGCCTGGCCTACGGGTACGCGGCGGCGCGGAATCCCGGCGCGCGCAAGCTCCTCATGCCGCTTCTCGACGTGCTGCAGAGCGTTCCGATCCTCTCGTTCCTTCCGGTGGTGCTCCTGGGCTTGAGCGCGGTGCTGCCGCAAAGGGTGGCGGCCGAGCTGGCGGCGATCGTCCTCATCTTCACCTCGCAGGCGTGGAACCTGACGTTCTCGTTCTACCAGTCGCTCACCACGATCCCGGGCGAGCTCAAGGAGGCGGCCGCGATCTTCCGGCTGTCTCCGTGGATGCGGCTCAGGGTTCTGGAGCTTCCGTTCGCCGCCATCGGCCTGATCTGGAACAGCGTGATGAGCTGGGCCGGCGGGTGGTTCTTCCTGATGGCCTCCGAGATCTTCAAGGTCGGCAGCCACGACTTCCGCCTTCCGGGTCTCGGGTCGTACCTTCAGACCGCGGCCTCGACGGGAAACGTCCGCGCGGTTGTCTCCGGCGTCTTGGCGCTGGTGACGATCGTGGTGGTGCTCGACCAGCTGGTCTGGCGGCCGCTTCTCGCGTGGGCGACCCGTTTCAAGATCGAGACGGTCGAGGGGGAGCAGCCGGCGACGTCGTGGTTCCGCGACGCCCTCGACGGATCCTGGGTCGCCTCCCACGTGCGCGCGCGCGTTCTCCTGCCGCTGCGCGACTGGGCGGACCGGCTCTCGACCGCTCCGCCGGCGGATGCGGCGGCGCGGGCGGGAAACGCACGATCCTCCCGCTGGCCCGCCCGCGCGGCGGGTCTCGCCGTCCTCGCGGCGGTGGCTGCCGGCGCGCTCGGCGCGGTCTCGCTGCTGGCCTCGCTGCGCCTCGCCGCGTGGGGAACCCTCGCCGCGGGCCTCGGCGCGACCTTCGCGAGGGTCGCGGCCTCGCTCGCGGTAGCCCTCGCCTGGACTCTGCCCGTGGGGTACGTCATCGGCACGCGTCCGCGCCTCGCGCGGGTGCTGCAACCGCTGGCCCAGGTGCTCGCGGCGGTGCCCGCCACGGCGTTGTTTCCCGTGATCCTCCTCTTCATGATCCGGCTTCCGTTCGGGCTCAATCTCGCGGCGGTCCTGCTGATGCTCATGGGCACGCAGTGGTACCTCCTGTTCAACATCATCGCCGGCGCGTCCGCGATTCCACGCGACCTGCGCGACACCACCGACCTGCTCCGGCTCGGTCGAGTCGCCCGCTGGCGCACCCTGATCCTTCCCTCGCTGTTCCCGTTCATCGTCACCGGCGCGATCACCGCGTCCGGCGGAGCGTGGAACGCGAGCATCGTCGCGGAGTTCGTGGAGTTCGGCGGCACCACGCACAAGACGCTCGGCGTGGGATCCGCGATCGCCTCGGCGACGAACGACGCGGACTACGCGATGCTCCTCGCGGGAACGCTCGCGCTCGTGGGGACGGTGGTGCTCATCAATCGCACCTTCTGGGGGCGGCTCTACCGCCTGGCCGAAGAGCGGTTCCGGATGGAATGACGGAGGCCTCATGAGCGAAACGGCCCTTCTCACCGTCGACCGGGTGACCAAGACCTACGGCAGGCCCCCCAAGCTGTTTGTGGCGGTGTCCGACGTGACGCTGACGATCGAGCCGGGGCAGTTCGTCTGCTTGCTCGGCCCTTCGGGATGCGGGAAGTCGTCGCTGCTGCGCGTCATCACGGGGCTGAGCCCCGCCACCGAGGGGCGCGTGCTGTACCGGGGCGAGCCGCTGTCCGGCGTGAACCCTCACGCGACCATCGTCTTCCAGACCTTCGCGCTCTATCCGTGGCTGAGCGTGCAGGAGAACGTCGAGGTGGCCCTGCGCGCCCGCGGCGTCCCGGCCCCCGAGCGGGCGGAGCGTGCGCGCAAGCTCATCGACATGGTGGGCCTCGACGGGTTCGAGTCGGCCTATCCTCGCGAGCTGTCCGGCGGCATGCGGCAGAAGGTCGGCTTCGCGCGGGCCATGGCGGTCGAGCCGGAGCTGCTGTGCCTCGACGAGCCGTTCTCGGCGCTCGACGTGCTCTCGGCCGAGGCGCTGCGCGGCGAGCTGCTCGAGTTGTGGTCGAGCCGCTCGATCCCGACGAAGGCGATCCTCATGGTGACGCACAACATCGAGGAGGCGGTGCTGATGGCCGACCGCATCGTCGTGATGGGGAAGGACCCGGGACGGATCCTGGCGGAGATTCCCGTCACCCTGCGCCAGCCGCGCCAGCGCAAGGACACCGCCTTCCAGGGCGTTGTGGACGCTGTGTACGCCGCGGTCGCGGGGAAGACGCGTCCCGAGGGGGAGATCCGCCAGGTCGGGCGGCGTCTGCCGCGGGCGCGGCTGAACGCCCTCGCGGGCCTCGTCGAGAAGCTCTCGGCCGAGGGGGGGCGGGCGGACCTCTACCGGCTCGCCGCCGAGCTCAACCTCGAGATCGACGACCTGCTGCCGGTCGTGGAGGTGGGGGAGATGCTCGGCATGGCCACGGTCTCCGAGGGCGATCTCCTCCTGACGGCCCTGGGGAAGGCGTACGCGGACGCGAGCATCCTCGCGCGCAAGGAGCTGATCGCGGCGCGGATCCTGCGCATCCCGATCGTGCTCCGGATCTACGAGGCGCTCCAGCAGGACGACAATCGCCGCATCGACCGCGGCTACTTCCTCGGCAAGCTCCGCGACGAGTACGGGGAGCAAGCCGAGGCCGAGCTCGAGAACCTCATCCAGTGGGGGCGGCAAGCGGAGCTGTTCTCGTACGATCAGGGGACGGGAGAGCTGTTCCTGGAGTCGTGAGTGCCTCGGCGGCTCCTCAATACTGGCCGTACCGTCCCTTCACGCTCTCGAGCAGCTTCACGGGGTCGAACGCCACGCCGTCCTTGAAGACCAGCTCGACCTTCTCGACGTCGGCGATCGTTTTGCCGGGATCGCCGGCGACGACGAGGAGGTCCGCATTCTTCCCCGGCTCGATCGAGCCGATCGTCGCGTCGCGGCCCAGGAAGATCGCGCCGTTGAGGGTCGCGATGCGAATTGCCTCGACGGGCGTGAAGCCGGCCTCGACCAGGAGCTCGACCTCGCGGAGGTCGGCGAAGCCCGGGATGGTGCCGCCGTTGCCGGTGGGGTCGCATCCCGCGATCAGGAGGCCGCCGGCCTGGGCGAACGCGCGCTCGAGGGCGAGGCCCCGCTGGAAGTTCCGGGTGGCGCGCGCGGCGGACTCGGCGGGTTGCGTGGCCGCGCGATTGCGGGCGTAGAAGTAGGCGGTGCGTGCCTCGGTCGTCAGCGCGTCCATGGCGCGCGGATTGAGCGGCGGGCGGTTGGGAATCGAGTGCTCGAACACGGGCAGCGTCGAGGTGATCGCGACGTGGTGGGCGACGAGGCTCTCGATCAGAGCCTTCGCCTCGGCGCCGTCCGGCTCGACGCGGTCGATGAAGGCGGATGTGTCCTTGAGCGGGCAGACGTCGGGCTGCTTGTCCTTGGCACCGTCGGTGTTCACGAAGAAGCCGTGCTCGAGATCGTCGATGCCGAGGCCGATCGCCTCGGGGTAGGTCACGGAGCACAGGTGCCCCGTGACCTTGAGGCCGCGCCTGTGAGCCTCGTCGATGGCGGCCTTCAGCTCGTCGCGGGTGATGTGCATGTAGGCCTTGAACGAGGTCGCCCCGGCCTCGGCCCAGTACGCGACGAAGCGGCGGGCATCGTCGGCATCCTTGAGCTGGTACATCTGCATGAAGAGGGGGCTCTTCCCCTGCAGGTACGGGGCGGTCACGTCGATGTGCGGGCCCACGAGCGCGCCGGCGTCGATCAGGTCGCGCAGGTTGATATCCGCGTACCCCTCCACGCTTCCGGTGGTGCGCACGGTCGTCACGCCGTTCGCGAGGTACAGCCGGGGCGCGGAGAACGTCATCTGCGGGACCAGGAGCGGATCCTCGGCGTGCGCGGCGGCGTCGAGGTTCGGGCGGCCGATGTAGTACATGTGGTCGTGCATGCCGACGAGGCCGGGGAGAACGGTGCGGCCCCGCATGTCGAGGACGGCCGTGTCCGGCGATGAGACGAGGTCGGCGCCCGCGGCGATCGACGCGATCTTGCCGTCCTCGATCGTGACGTTCCTGTCGTCCACCGGCGACCTTCCGGCACCGTCGATGACGCGGACGTGCGCGAGCACGATGCGCTTGGACTGGAGCTTGACGTAGGGCTTCACGCCGTCCGACAGATCCGCGGCCAGGACACCGAGGCCGGTCGCGAGCGCCGCGCCGGCCAGGACGGGAACGAGGAGTCGTCTCATCGCGTGCTCCCGGGAGTTGGGGTGGCCCGGATTCTAGGCCCGCTCCCCGGACGCGCTCGGTCAACCCGGGCCGGGCCCCGATTCGCGAGGATCCGGCCGCCGTTTGTTACAAATACATGTCCGCCGCTGCCACGCGAGTGCGGCATTTCGGAATTTAAACCTCGTGTTGGCGCAAACCCTGCGTACCAGTCCCCTCCTGTTATCCCAGCGGAGCCCTTCAACACAAACTGTTACTATCACCGGCCTGTCCGCGGAGTCCAGGCATAGGCGATTTGACCGCAAGGAGGACTGAATGAGACACGTGAGGCTTGTGCTTCTGATCGCGCTGGTTGCATTGGTCGTGCCGCAGGTCGCTAAGGCGGCGGACACGTCGAACGACCTCGGAATCGTGGTGGGCTACATCGACCCGACCAGCAATTCGACGATCGGCGGCCTCAAGACCGAGGCCAAGTCCACGATCGACTACGGGATCGAGTACAAGCACCGTTTCCTCGAGAGCAAGCGGCTGAGCCTGGGGGGGACCGTCCTGTACTCCCAGTTCGACGTGGACCAGGGCGGTCAAAAGATCGGGACGATCGACAACTGGCCGATCCTGATCGACGTGAACTGGCACTTCCTCGAGAAGAAGAACCTCTACGCCGGCGTAACCGCCGGGTACGCGATGTGGGGCGACTTCAAGCCCGAGGGCGGCGGGAGCAGCACTAAAGTCAAGCAGAACGCCGTGTACGGTGTGAACATCGGCTGGGACTTTCCGATCGGCGAGCGCTGGGCCATCCTCACCAACCTCCGCTACCTCGGCTCGAAGGTCGAGACGGACCAGTCGGGCGTCGCGAACACCACGACCAACGTGAACCCCATCATCTTCAACGTCGGGTTCGCCTGGCGGTTCTAGAGCTCGGGGCTCTACGGGGTCAGCACGTAGAGCCTTCCGTCGCTGCTTCCGAAGTAGACGCGGCCGGTGGACACCGCCGGCGAGCAGTCGATCTGTCCGCCCGTGGCATAGCTGCCGAGGACCGCGCCGGTCGTGGCGTTCATGATGAGCAGGGAATTCGAGTTCCCCGAGAACACCATGCCGTTCGCTTCGGCCGGGCCGCCGTACTGCGCGCTTGAACCGCCGTTCTTCCAGGAAACCGCCCCGGTCTTCATGTCGAGGGCGATGTTGGCGCTGTTCCTGTTCGTCCCGATGTTGAGGAACACCTTGCCGTAGGCCGCGCCCGCGGAGCCGAAGATTCCCCCGCAGCCGAGCACGCACTGCCCGGTGAGGTCGTCGATCCAGGCGACGCCGCCGGTCGCGCGATCGAGCGTGTAGAACTTGCCGTTCTTGGAGCCGGCGCCGACGAGATCGCGCGTGCCGTCGTTGAAGAGGACCGCCCCGGAGCCTCCGAAATCCAGGTCCTGGCTGTCCGACTGGATCGCCTGGTAGTACCAGACCAGGGCGCCGGTGTCGGCGTTCAGCGCCACGATGGAGTCGGTGTAGTCCCCCGGGGTGTTCGGCGGGATCGGGTCACCGCAGGCCGCCGAGCCGTTCGGTGGGTTGCCGGTCGCGAAGATGACGAGATTGCGCGCGGTGTCGATCGCGGGCGAGTTCCAGATCCCGCCACCGACGTAAGGAGCGGGAGCGGCGTCCCAGGACCACAGGAGCGCACCGGTATTCTTGTCGAACGCCTGCATCTTCCCGACCGTGCAGGGAGCGTCGCCCGTGCCGTTCGAGAGGCCGGCGAACACCTTGCCGTTGTAGACGGCGGGGGACGAGAAACCCGCGTCGTTCGCGGGCGCCGTCACCCGCCAGGCCTCCGCGTCGGTCGACATGTTGTACTTGACCAGGTTGCCGAACGCGTCCTGGTAATAGATGAAGTCCCCTTCGACCGAGGGCGTCATGTAGGCGCCGGAGCCGTACGCGTTTTGCCCCAGCGCCAGTGATTTCAGCACGGTGCCCGTGTCCTTGTTCAGGATCCAGAGCGTGCCGTTCGCGGTGCCGAAGATCACCCGGCTGCCGGAGACCGCGGGCGAGCCGTAGATCACGGCGCCGGCGTTGAACGTCCACAGCGTCTTCAAGCGGCCCGCATTCTTCGTCGTGATCGTCGTCTCCTGGCCATTGAGAGCGGCGTTGTCGAGACTGAAGTGAAAGCGATTCCAGTCCACCGGTGTCGGTCCCGGGCCCGGCTTTGCGGCCCAGGACGATCCCGGCGCCATCACGAGCGCCCCGAGAACAAGCGAACCCCCGACGAAAACTGTCCGGACTCTATTCATGGCTGCCCCCCCGACGTCCCGCGCGGCGGATTCCCCTTCGAACGGGTCCGTCCCCCGGAACCCTGCCTTCGAAGAGCACTCCCGACCCGCTGGGCGTTCCACCGAGATTGCCGCAGGTTGCTGTTGCCGTCAAGCCGCCCGTGCCGCGGACCACTCGCATCCGGATTGCGGTGCCCGCGCGGGTGCGCGCGATGTGCGAGAGGGCACAGAATAGGAGGTCGCCGCACGCCGGCAATCGAGGAGCCCGTCATGACACCCACCAGCGGCATCGTGAAGGACAGGAACGCAAACGACGTCAAGCCGGGCGCGGCGAGCCCGCTGTCCGCGGACGAGCTCGCGCGCATGGACGCCTACTGGCGCGCCGCCAACTACCTGTCGGTCGGCCAGATCTACCTCCTCGACAACCCGCTCCTCAAGGAGCCGCTGAAGCACGAGCACATCAAGCCGCGGCTGCTCGGCCACTGGGGCACGTCGCCCGGACTCAACATGCTGTGCGTTCACCTCAACCGAGTCATCCGGCGCGACGACCTGAACATGATCTACGTCATAGGCCCGGGGCACGGAGGCCCGTCGCTCGTCGCGCACGCGTACCTCGAGGGAACGTACTCCGAGGTCTACCCGAACGTGACCCAGGATGCCGACGGGATGCGGACCCTCTTCCGGCAGTTCAGCTTCCCCGGGGGCATCCCCAGCCACGTCTCCCCGGAGACGCCCGGAAGCATTCACGAGGGGGGAGAGCTCGGCTACGCGCTCAGCCACGCGTACGGCGCCGCGTTCGACAACCCGGACCTCGTGGTCGCCTGCGTCGTCGGAGACGGCGAAGCGGAGACCGGGCCCCTGGCGACCGGCTGGCACGGGAACAAGTTCCTCAACCCCGCGCGCGACGGGTGCGTTCTTCCGATCCTCCACCTCAACGGATACAAGATCGCGAACCCCTGCTACCTCGCCCGCATCCCCGAGATCGAGCTGCGGAAGTACCTCGAGGGGATGGGATACGCGCCGCACCTCGTGGAGGGACGCGATCCCGAGCGGGTCCACCAGCAGCTCGCGACCGCGCTCGATCTGGCGGTCGCCGAGATCAGGCGGATCCAGGCCGCGGCAAGGACGAACGGGACGGTGACGCGCCCGGCCTGGCCGATGATCGTCTTCCGCACGCCGAAGGGATGGACCTGCCCCGCGGTGATCGACGGGAAGAAGTGCGAGGACTACTGGCGCTCGCACCAAGTGCCGATGGGGGACATGGACTCCGCGGAGCACGTCCGCATCCTCGAGAGTTGGATGAAGAGCTATCGCCCCGAGGAGCTGTTCGACGCGCGGGGCCGGCTGCAGCCCGAGATCGCCGCGCTCGCGCCCGCCGGCCCCCGCCGGATGAGCGCCAACCCGCACGCCAACGGCGGAGGGCTCCTGCGGGATCTCCGGATGCCCGACTTCCGCGACTATGCGGTCGACGTCCCGGCTCCGGGCGCGACCTCCGCGGAATCCACGCGCGTGATGGGGAAGCTCCTGCGCGACGTGATGAAGCTGAACCTCGAGAGCCGTAACTTCCGCCTGTTCAGCCCCGACGAGAACAACTCGAACCGGTGGCAGGACGTGCTCGAGGTGACCAACCGCTGCTACATGGCCGAGATCTATCCCGAGGACGACAAGCTCAGCCCCGACGGCCGGGTCATGGAAGTCCTGAGCGAGCACCAGTGCCAGGGCTGGCTGGAGGGATACCTGCTGACCGGCCGGCACGGATTCTTCTCGTGCTACGAGGCGTTCATCCACATCGTCGACTCGATGTTCAACCAGCACGCGAAGTGGCTGAAGGTGTGCGGGCACATCCCGTGGCGGCGGCCGATCGCCTCGCTCAACTACCTGCTCAGCTCGCACGTCTGGCGGCAGGACCACAACGGGTTCAGCCACCAGGACCCCGGCTTCATCGATCACGTGGCGAACAAGAAGGCGGAGGTCGTGCGCATCTACCTGCCGCCGGATGCCAACACGCTCCTCTCGGTGACCGACCACTGCCTGCGCAGCCGCAACTACGTGAACGTGGTCGTCGCCGGAAAGCAGCCGGCGCCGCAATGGCTGACCATGGACCAGGCGATCAAGCACTGCGCCGCGGGCCTGGGGATCTGGAAGTGGGCGAGCAACGACGAGGGGTGCGAGCCGGACGTCGTCATGGCGTGCTGCGGCGACGTGCCGACGCTCGAGACGCTCGCGGCCGTCGAGCTGATCCGCAAGCACGTGCCGGAGCTGAAGATCCGCGTGATCAACATCGTCGACCTGATGAAGCTCCAGCCGGCCGGGGAGCATCCGCACGGCCTCCCCGACCGGGACTTCGACGCCCTGTTCACGAAGGACAAGCCGATCATCTTCGCCTTCCACGGCTATCCGTGGCTGATCCACCGGCTGACGTACCGCCGGACGAACCACGCGAACCTCCACGTCCGCGGGTACAAGGAAGAGGGCACGACGACGACGCCGTTCGACATGGTCGTGCGGAACGACCTCGACCGTTTCCACCTCGTCGAGGACGTGATCGACCGCCTCCCGCAGCTCGGCTCCCGCGCCGCCTACTTCAAGCAGGCGATCCACGAGAGGCTGATCGAGCACCGGCAGTACATCTCCGAGCACGGCGACGACATGCCGGCGATCAGCGGCTGGCGGTGGGGCCTCGACCCCCACGCGGCCCCGCGCGTCACCTCCACGGAAGGGGACAACATCTAGGACGGCGAACGGCGTCGGAAAAGGGCGGACCCGTGAGCAAGCAAGGCGCTTCGATCCCTCCGCGGTCGACCCCGCGCGACGACAGGGCCCGGCTCGTCGACCAGTACGCGGCCGGCCCGATTCGATTCGCAGGGACGGGCGACGCGCTGTACGAGCGCCACCTGACGTTCGACAGCGTTGTCGACCTCGAGCAGTCGGGCGCACGCGAGCGTTTCGAGGCGTTCGCGCGCTCGGTGCGGGACGTCCTCTCGCAGAGGTGGATCCTCACCGAGGAGACGTACGCTCGCGCGAACGCCAAGCGCGTCTACTACCTCTCCATGGAGTTCCTCATCGGCCGCTCGCTGGCCAACAACGTCTCGAACCTGCTCCTTACGCCCGTTGCCGAAGGAGCCGTTCGGCACAAGAGCCTGGACTGGCCCGATCTGCTCGAGAAGGAGCCCGACGCGGGGCTGGGAAACGGCGGCTTGGGGCGCCTGGCGGCGTGCTTCATCGAATCGATGGCCACCCTGCACCTTCCGGCGATGGGGTACGGACTCAGGTACGAGTACGGCATCTTCCGGCAGTCGATCGTGGACGGCTGGCAGCGGGAGGAGGCCGACAACTGGCTGCGGTTGCCGGATCCCTGGGAGGTGCCGCGGCCGCATGAGCGCGTGGACGTGAATTTGGGCTGCTCGTTCGAGGTGCACGGCGGGTCGTTGCGCGCGGTGGCCGGCCGCCCGTCGCGCCTCATCGGCATTCCCCACGATCGTCCGGTCGTGGGGTACGGGGGCAAGACGATCAACACGCTTCGGCTCTGGTCGGCGGCGACCCCCGACGTGCTCAACTTCCGGGACTTCAGCAGCGGCGATTTCGTGAGCGCCGTGGCCGAGGCGCTCGCGGCCGAGTCGTTGACGCGGGTCCTGTACCCGGACGACTCGACCAGCATGGGTCAGGCGCTCCGCTTCGTGCAGGAGTACTTCCTCGTGGCCTGCTCTCTCGCCGATCTGGTTCGCCGGTTCCGGCGAGGCAACTCCGACTGGAGCGAGCTTCCGCAGAAAGTCGCAATCCAGCTCAACGACACGCATCCGGCGCTCGCCGTCCCCGAGCTGATGCGGATCCTGCTCGACGACGCGCGTCTCGGCTGGGACGAGGCCTGGGAGTGCGCCCGCCAATCCCTCGCGTACACGAACCACACGCTGCTCCCCGAGGCCCTCGAGAATTGGCCGCTTGCCTGGTTCGAGATGGTGCTGCCGCGGCAGCTCGAGATCGTCTACGAGATCAACCGCCGTCTCCTCGACGACGCGAGGCGCCGGTTCCCGGGCGACCCGGACCGCATCTCGCGCATCAGCCTGGTCGAGGAGGGAGCCGCCCGGAAGGTCCGCATGGCAAACCTCGCGATCGTGGGCTCGAAAAGCACCAACGGCGTGGCCGGGATCCACTCGCGACTGCTGCGCACCTCGACGGTGAAGGACCTGGCCGAGATGTTCCCGGAGCGGTTCAACAACAAGACCAATGGCGTCACGCCGCGTCGCTGGCTGCTCGTCTCGAATCCACCGCTCTCCCGGACGATCACCGACGCGATCGGCGACGGCTGGATCACCGACCTCGAACAGCTGCGCCGCCTGACTCCCCTCGCCGAGGACCCGGGCTTCCGCCGCGAATTCCGAAAGGCCAAGAGCGAGGCGAAGCGCCGGTTCGCGACGTGGGTCCGGTCTGCTGCCGGGCAAACCGTCAATCTGGACAGCATCTTCGACTCCCAGGTCAAGCGCATCCACGAATACAAGAGGCAGCTGCTCAACGGCCTGCGCATCGTGGTCCTCTACGACCGGCTGCGGAAGAATCCCCGTCTCGACATGCCGCCGCGGACTTTCTTCTTCGCGGGGAAGGCCGCACCGGCGTATCGGCTGGCGAAGCTGATCGTCAAGTTTCTCAACAATCTCGCCGGCACGATCGACGGCGATCCCGCGGTGTCCGGCCGCCTCAAGGTCGTCTTCCTCCCCGAATACTGCGTGTCGCTCGCGGAGCGGCTGATTCCCGCCACCGAGGTCTCCAACCAGATCTCGACCGCCGGTTTCGAGGCCAGCGGGACGAGCAATATGAAATTCATGATGAACGGGGCGCTGACGATCGGAACGCGCGACGGCGCGACGATCGAGATGGCCGAGGAGGCGGGCGAGGAGAACTTCTTCCTCTTCGGACTCAGCGCGGAGCAGGTCGCCGGCAGCCGCGGCTGGTACGACCCGCGCTGGCATTACGACAACGAGCCCGAGACCCGCGCCGCGCTCGACCTGATCCTCTCGAACCACTTCAGCCGGAACGAGCCCGGCGTGTTCGCTCCGCTGTGCGACGCGATCCTGGCGCGGGGAGACCACTACATGCACCTCGCGGATCTCCGGTCGTATCTCGAGGCGGATCACCGGCTCGTCGCGACGTACGCCGATCCCGACGCCTGGACGCGGAAAGCGATCCTGAACGTCGCCGGCTCGGGAAGGTTCTCGAGCGACCGCACCATCGCGGAGTACGCGTCGGACATCTGGAAGGTCGAGGCGTGCCCCATCCCTTAGCGCGCGCGATGCCCGCGCGGTCGTCGAGGAGGAGCACCGGCCTCGGCCGCCTGCGCACCGTCGAAGGATGGGAGCGCGAGGAAGGCGTCCCGACTCCGCTGGGCGCCACCTGGGTCGAGAGCGAGCAGGCCTGGAACTTCGCTCTGTACTCGCGCCACGCGACCGGCGTGACGCTGCTGCTCTACGACCCGCGCGAGCCCGCGCGCCCCGTGTACGAGCTCCGCCTCGACCCCCTCCGGAACAAGAGCGGACGCATCTGGCACGGCTTCGTGCGCCGGTCGGACGCCCCGGCGGCGCGCCATTACGCGTTCCGCGTCGCGGGCCCATTCGAGCCGGCCCGGGGACATCGTTTCGACCCCGAGAAAATCCTCCTCGATCCGTTCGCCACGGCGGTTCACTTCCCTCCGGGCTTCTCGCGCGAGGCCGCGCGGCGGTCCGGAGCGAACGACGGAAGGGCGCCCCTGGCCGTGCTCCCCGAGCGCGAGCCCGAGGTCTCCGTCCACCCCCCGCCGCCACGGCACACGCACGATGCGGTCGTGTACGAGCTCCACGTGAGGGGCTTCACGACGCACGCCAGCTCGGGTGTGGCGCCGGCCCGGCGCGGGACCTTTCTCGGCCTCGTCGACAAGATCCCGTACCTGAAGGAACTCGGGGTCTCCGTCGTGGAGCTCCTCCCGGTGCATCAGTTCGACCCTCAGGAGGGGAACTACTGGGGGTACATGACGCTGAGCTTCTTCGCGCCGCACCAGGGATACGCGATCAACGACGGCTCGGCCGAGTTCCGCGAGATGGTGGACGCGTTCCATGCCGCGGGGATCGAGGTCTGGCTCGACGTCGTCTACAACCACACCTGCGAGGGGGACGAGACGGGGCCGACGTATTCGTGGCGGGGCGTCGACAACCTCAGCTACTACCTGGTCGACCCGGGCGGCCGCTACGTGAACGACAGCGGCTGCGGAAACACCGTACGGTGCGCGCATCCCGCCGCGCGCGCTCTCGTGCTGCGCAGCCTTCGGCATTGGGCGCGCGCGGGCGTCGACGGATTCCGCTTCGATCTCGCCTCGGTCCTGGCGCGCGATGTTCAGGGTCGGGTGCAGAACGAAGATGCGGTGACGATCGGCGAGGTCAGCGCGCTCGCGGCCATGCTCGACGTCCGTGTCGTGGCAGAGGCGTGGGACGTCGGAGCGTACTTGCTCGGGCGTGCCTATCCCGGCGTGGAGTGGCTGCAGTGGAACGGTCAGTTCCGCGACGACGTCCGCGGATTCGTCAGGGGCGACCCCGGCACGGTGGGAGCGCTGATGCGCCGCCTGTACGGCAGCGACGACCTGTTCCCCGACGGCCCGGGCGATGTCTACCGCCCCTACCAGAGCGTAAATTTCGTCACGGCACACGACGGCTTCTGCCTGTACGACCTCGTCTCGTACCACGAGAAGCGCAACCAGGCGAACGGCCACGGCAACCGTGACGGCTCCGACGGCAACCTCAGCTGGAACTGCGGATGGGAGGGGGAGGACGGCGTGCCCGCGGAGGTGCTTACCCTGCGCAAGAGGCAGGTCAAGAACTTCTTCTGCCTGCTCATGCTGTCGAATGGCACGCCGATGTTCTGCGCGGGCGACGAGTTCCTCCACACCCAGCGCGGCAACAACAATCCGTACAACCAGGACAACGAGACGACCTGGATCGACTGGTCGCGGCTCGAGCGGAACCGGGACGTCCATCGCTTCTTCCAGCGGTTGATCGCGTTCCGCAAGGCGCGCGCCTCCATCGGGCGCAGCCGGTACTGGCGCGAGGACGTGCGCTGGTACGGCGCCGCGGGCCCGGTCGACCTGGGACCCGAGTCCCGCACGCTGGCCTACCGGCTGAGCGGCGGACGCTTCGCCGAGGGGGACCTCTACGTCCTGATCAATGCGTTCTGGGAGCCGGTGCCGTTTCGGATTCAGGAGGGGACGCCCCGCGATTGGCATCGCATCGTGGACACGAGCCGGCCGAGCCCGGAGGACGTGATCGATCCGGCGGCCGAGTCGCCTCTCGATTCCCTTCGGTACGTCGTCGAGCCCCGTTCCGTCGTCGTCCTCGGGACGAAGGTGTAGGGCCCGATATGGATTACGATCCCCCTTCCAGCCGTGCGGGGAGGCAGGATGAGCATCGAGAAGCTGCGCGCGTGGTGGTGGACGAAGCAGGGCCTCGACGGGTCCCTCGGCAAGGCGAGCGCCGCCGAAGTGCTCGCGAAGACCGGATGGGCGCGCTCGGTCGCCGGCATCGGGCCGTACCTGACGCTCTTCGCGCGTGCGGGAATCGGCCGCGCTGCAGCGGATCGCGCAATCGCGAAGCTGGAGATCCACGAGCTGCCCGCGGCGCGCGGGTGCACGTACGTCGTGCCGGAATCCGAGTTCGCGCTGGCGCTCCGGGTCGGCCAGGGATTCGGGTTCGACGCCGACATGAAGGTCGCCCGGAAGCTCGGCGTGAAGGATGCCGAGATCGAAAAGCTCTCGGAGCGTGTCGTCGCGGCTCTCGCGAAAGGCGAGCTGCTCCCGGACGAGATTCGTGAGTCGGTGGGCGGCGCCGCGCGCAGCCTCGGTCCGGAGGGGAAGAAGAAGGGGCTCACCACGACGCTCCCGCTCGCGCTCGGCGCGCTCCAGGAGCAAGGGGAGATCCGGCGCGTTCCGGTCGACGGCCGTCTCGATCAGCAGCGCTACCGGTACGCGCGCTGGTCGCCGAACCCCTTGAAGAAGCTCAATCTGACCCCCGAGGAGGCGTACACCGAGCTGGCGCGGAAGTACTTCTCCTGGATCGGACCCGCGAGCGTCGAGGAATTCAAGTGGTTCTCGGGGCTCGGCACGGCGGCCGCGAAGAAGGCGCTCGAGCCGCTCGGACTCGCGCCGGTCGCGGACGCGGACGGGCGCCTGGCGTCGCCGGAGGACGCAAAGGCGTTCCAGAAGTTCTCCCCTCCGAGGAAGCCGAGCTATGCGCTCGTCAGCAGTCTCGACGGGCTGTTCCACCACCGGCGCGACGTGTCGATGCACGTCGACGCCGCCGACGCGAAGCAGAAGACGCTGACCGGGGCGGAAGGCCGGCCGGGGGGCGCGCTGATGGACCTGCCGAGCCACGCGATCGTGGATCGCGGGCGGCTCGTGGGGTTGTGGGAGTACGACCCCGTCAGCGCCTCGATCGTCTGGCAGAGCTTCGTCAAGGTCGATTCCGCGATGGAGAAAGCGATCGCGGCAACCGAAGCCTACGTTCGGGACCAGGTCGGCGACGCGCGCTCGTTCAGCCTCGACAGCCCGAAGAGCCGCGTTCCGAGGATCGAGGCGCTCCGCAAGGCTGGGAAGCGGGCGCGCTGAGCTACTTCGCGTACCTTTCGAACCTGTAGGCCAGCTCCGGGCCGCCCTCGCCCTCGTAGGCGAGGCGCGCGACGAGGAGCGTGAACGGCTCGAGGTAGCGAGCAATGCGCAGCGGGCCGGCATCGACGGGATCGAACCCGATGTCCCGGGCGAGCGTCGCCGCGACCTCCTTCGCGTCCTCATGATCGCCGCAGTAGACGAGGCTCGGCCGGCCCTTCTTGCGCCGCGCCTCGTACACGCCGAAGAGCACCTCGCTCGGCACCGTGCCGAACGCGGAGACCACGTGGGCGCGCGGCACCTTCTTCGCGAGCGCCTCGGCACCCGACGAGGTGTGGGCGATGGCGAGCGCCGTGTCGTCGTCGTTCATCGGGAGCGAGCAGGTCACGATCGCCTTCCCGGACACGTCGCCGGCCTGCTTCAAGACATCGTCGACCCGCGACCAGTGAACGGCCAGGAGGAGAGCGTCGGCTTCACGCGCGGCCTCCGCCGGCGCGCCCGCCCGCGCGTTCGTTCCGGCCTCGCGCGCGAGCCGCTTCAGCTTCTGCTCGCTGCGCGAATAGCTGAAGACGACCTCGTGACCCGCCCGCGCGAACAGCGATCCGAGCTTCCCACCCATCAGACCCGAGCCGAGGATGCCAATGCGCATCACTCTGGTGTCCGGGGCGTCTCGTCCGTCTTCGGCGCGTCGCCGCCCCCGCCCGTGAGCGCGATGTGGGTCACCGAGTCCCAGGAATTGCGGATGCCGATGAAAAGCAGCGCGAGCGCGGCGGTTCCGACGACGAGCAACCCGAACCCCGCCGCGCTCGGCAGGAGCAGCGCCGCCAGGGTCAAGACGGCGTAAACGCCGCACGGGAGAAACGCGTACCAGAGGCGATCCTCGCGGTCGGGCGCGTAGTCGGTCTGGCGGCGAATACGGCGGATGACGATCGCCGCGTAGACGATGCCGCTCACCCCGAGGAGAGCGAGCAGCCCGGACGCCGGAGCGAGCGAATGCCACGGGGCGCTCAGGATCGCGGAGACGAGCAGGGCGCAGGCGAAGTGCACGACGGTCGGAGTGGCGAAGGCGTGCATGGATGCGGCGTCGGGACGCCGGCGCATGCTGGCGACCAGCGTCACGACGACGAACTGGATCCCGATCAGCGCCCCCGCCGACGAGCCGACGATGACGTAGAAGCTCTCCCAGCCGGACAGCGGCGATTTCGTCAGATCAGGCATGCTGCGTCAGCGTCCGACCATCTTCATCAGGTGCTCCGGGTACCGGGCGCCGTGGACCGTGATCCGGGAGGCCGCCTCGTCGATCTCACGGAGATCGCCCGTCGTCAGCTCGAGGGCCGCCGCTCCGATATTCTCCTCCAGTCGCTCCAGCTTCCGGGTTCCCGGAATCGGGACGATCCACGGCTTCCGGGCGAGGAGCCAGGCCAGCGCGATCTGGGCCGGCGTCGCCTTCTTGCGAAGGCCGAGCGCGCGCAGCACCTCGATCAGCGCCTGGTTGGCCTTCCGCGCCTCCGGGGTGAACCGCGGCAGCGAGTTGCGGAAGTCGTTGCGGTCGAAGGCGGTGTTCTCGTCGATCTTCCCGGTCAGGAACCCCCGGCCGAGCGGACTGAAGGGCACGAACCCGATGCCGAGCGCCTCGAGCGTGGGCAGCACCTCGCGCTCCGGATCGCGCGTCCAGAGCGAGTATTCGCTCTGGAGGGCCGTGACCGGCTGGATGGCGTGTGCGCGGCGGATCGTCGCCGCGCCCGCTTCGGAGAGGCCGAAGTGGCGGACCTTCCCCTCGCGGATCAGGTCCTTCACGGCCCCCGCCACGTCCTCGATCGGCACCTCCGGATCGACGCGGTGCTGGTAGAACAGGTCGATCGTCTCCGTCCTCAGCCTCTTGAGCGACCCCTCCGCGGCCTGCCGGATGTGCGCGGGGCGGCTGTCGAGGCCGGTCCACTGAGGCCCTCCCTTCGGGTCGAGCGCGAACCCGAACTTGGTCGCGATCACCACGCGGTCGCGCACGGGAGCCAGGGCCTCGCCGACCAGCTCCTCGTTGGTGAACGGGCCGTACACCTCGGCGGTATCGAACAGCGTCACGCCGCGATCGACCGCGGTCCGGATGAGCGAGATCATCTCGCGCTTCTCGCCGGCCGGGCCGAGGCCGTAGCTCATCCCCATGCAGCCCAGGCCCAGGGCCGAAACCTGCAAGCCGCTGCTTCCGAGCCGGCGGTTCGTCATGGTTCGTCTCCTCGACTCCCCCTTTCCAGAATACCGGACGCTCGGGAGCCCTTGCAGGCGGCCTGGCGGGGCGGGGCGTCCCGGTAGACTCCGGGAATGGGACGGGATGATCCGGGCAGGCCGGAGCTGGTTGGACGTGCGCTGCGGCTCGAATACCTGACGGTCGGCTGGAACATCCTCGAGGGGCTCATCGCGATCGCCGCGGCCGCGGGGGCCGGCAGCGTCGCGCTGTTGGGCTTCGGAATCGACAGCGTCATCGAGAGCGTCTCGGCGGGCGTGCTCGTGTGGAGGCTCCACGCCGAACGGTCCGCCGCGCACGCTGGGGCGGTCGAGCGCCTCGACCGCACCGCGCACCGGCTGGTCGGTTCGTCTCTGTTCGTTCTCGCTGCTTTCGTCGCGGCGGATGCGGCATGGACCCTCTGGCGGCAGGAGCAACCGCGGCCGACGATCCTCGGAATCATCGTGACCGCATCGTCGCTATTCGTCATGGTGGCCCTCGCCCACGCCAAGCGGCGCGCGGCGAAAGCACTCGGCAGCCGGGCCCTCGAGGCCGATTCGTTCCAGACCACGGCGTGCTGGTGGCTCTCCCTGGCCGCCCTCGCGGGGATCGCCCTGAACGCGGCGCTCGGCTGGTGGTGGGCCGATCCCGTCGCCGCGCTCGGGATGACGTACTTCCTGGTGCGGGAAGGGCTGGAGGGGTGGGAAGACGAGTCCCGGTCCTGAAGACGGCCGGGAACGACGCCCACCAGACCCTTCACGGCGCCGGCGTCAGCCCGTGACGGCGCATGATCTCCGCCATCTTCGCCCGGTCCGGCGGGCCTCCGGCCGACGCGCGCAGCACCTCGGCGCTCTCGCGAAAGTATTCCGGACCGATCGCGGCCGGGGTGATCACGCAGAGCTGCCTGGCATCGACCCCCGAGTTGTTGTCGAACCGGTGGATTGCGCCGCGGGGGATGCAGAGGGCCTGTCCCGGTCCGACCTCGACCGGGCGGCCGTCGACCGTCCAGGTCACCGTGCCGTCGATGCCGTAGATCGTCTCCTCGTAGCGGTCGTGGCTGTGCGCGGGGGCCATGAGCCGCTCCGACCCCGGGACCGTGAGCTCGAAGGCCGCGATGCTGCCGGTCGAGTCGGCCGCGGTCAGGAGGAACCGAACCGTGAGCGGACCGAGGCGGATGGACTCATCTGCGGGATTGACCTGGATGTCGATGCGGGGACCGGGCATGGGAGCCTCCTTTGTAAATTTCATTTACCGTGTTAGAATGTAAATTATGTTTACCAAATCGTCAAGCGAAAAATCTTCGCCCGTGCGTCCCGGAGGAACCGACATGCTGATCGGGGCCCTCCTGCGCGTCCCCGCGCAGGCGATCCATCGCCGGATCGTCGCCGAGTTGAACGCCGCCGGATTCGACGATCTGCGGGTCCCCCACATGGCGGTCCTGCAGTTCCCCGGGCCCGACGGGGTCCGCCCCGGTACCCTCGCCGAGCGGGCCGGGGCGAGCAAGCAGGCGATCAACCAGATCCTGCGCAGCCTCGAGGATCTCGGCTATCTCGTCCGGGCCGACGTGCCCGGCGAAGGCCGGGCCCGGATCGTCCGGTTCACCAGGCGCGGGCGCGCGGCGTACACGGAGATCCACGACATCCTCCGCGATATCGAGGGGGAGTGGCGGGCGGAGCTCGGCGCCGCCGATTTCGCTCGCCTCAAGGCGCTGCTCTCGCGGGTCTGGGAGAGCCATTTGTCCCGCTTCTAGCGGGGTCGCGTTTCAAGAAGACCTAGAAACGGCGAGGGCGGCGTTGCCGCCGCCCTCGGAGTCCGTCACGCGCTACGCCGCGGAATCGATCACTTCCAGACCTCGGCGACGTCCGGCTCCGGACCGCCCGGCGGGATCGGGAGCGGCACCCGGTTGTGTACCGGGGGGATCGAGCGCAGGTACGCGTACACCGATCTCAGGTCGTCGTCCGACATCTTCCCGTAGTTGAACCAGGGCATCGGCGGGAGGATCGGGCGGCCCTGGCCCCAGTGCTTCCCGGTCCGCAGCGTGTTCATGAAGATCTCCTCGCTCCACGAGCCGATCCCCGTGTCCTCGTCGGGCGTGAGGTTGGCGGTGAAGCTGACGCCCCAGGGGCCGGCCCACGCGGTGTTGGTCGCCGCGGCGGTCATCATCCAGGGAGTCCCCTCGTGGCTCGGCGCGGCCGGCATCTTGAAGCTCTCCGGATGGCCCGAGAGCATCCGGCTCATGTCCTGCTCCGGCCCGTGCGGCCCCATCTTCCACGGTGTGTGACAGTCGTTGCAGCCGCCGATCGTGACCAGGTAGGCGCCGCGCTGAATGCGCGCGGCCTGGGACGCGGGATCGGGTGCTGGGGGCTGCTTGCTGCCGCGCGCCGCGGCGAATCCGAGCGTGGCGAAGGCGAGCCCGGCGAGCCCGAGCGTGGCGGCGGTCCGAGTTGCTTTCTTCCGTGCGGCGTTCATGGTGTCGTTCCTCCCTGCAGGAGGACACAGCACGGCACGTGCCAACGGCGAGGAGCGATTTCGCGCGCTCGATCGTGCGTAGCGCGGCACGGGGCGGGACTATTCCCGGAGAGGCGGGATTAGTCCCGGAGCCTACGAGCCCTCCGGCGGCTGCAGCCCGAACTTCTCCATCCGGTACCGCAGCCAGTCGCGCGGCATGCCGAGCAGGCGGGCGGCTCTCGCCTTGTTCCAGTCGGCCATCTCGAGCGCCTGCCGGACGAGGCTGCGCTCGAGCTCCTCGAACCCGATCCCGGACGGTGCCAAGTGCAGCGGATCCCCTCCGGACGTCGCGCACGGAAGCCGGAAGTCCTCGACCTCGAGGATCCTGCGATCCGCGAGCACGACCGCCCGCTCGACCGTGTTCCGCAGCTCGCGGACGTTGCCGGGCCACTCGTACGCCTGCAGCGCCGCGAGCGCCGCCGCGTCGACGCCGTCGATCTCCTTGCCGAACTCCCGGGTGAACTGCTCCAGGAACAATCGCATCAGCTCGGGGATGTCCTCGCGGCGGTCGCACAGACGGGGGAGCTCGACCGGGACGACGCGGAGCCGGTAGTAGAGATCCTCGCGGAACCGTCCTTCGCGGACCATCCGCTGCAGATCGCGATTCGTCGCGGCGATGATCCGCACGTCCACGCGGATGTCCTCGGCCCCCCCGACGCGCTTGAAGGACTTGTCCTCGAGGACGCGCAAGAGCTTCGCCTGAAGCGATGGACCCATCTCGCCGATCTCGTCCAGGAACACGGTCCCGCCGTCGGAGAGCTCGAGGAGGCCCTTGCGCTGCTTGTGAGCGTCGGTGAACGCGCCGCGCTCGTGACCGAACAGCTCGCTCTCGAGGAGGGTCTCGGCCAGCGCGGAGCAGGTGATGTTCATGAACGGGGCGGCGGCGCGGTCGCTCCGGTAGTGGAGCGCCTTCGCGACCAGGTCCTTCCCCGTTCCGTTCGCGCCGGTGATCAGGATCGTCGAGGCGGGGCTTCTGACGACCTTGCGGAGCAGGGCGCGGACCTCGTTCATCGCGCGCGAGGACCCGACGATCTCGTCGAAATCGTGGCCCGGCGCGGGGGCGCCCTCCTTCTTCTCCGCCTCCCGCGCCGCGCGCGCCGATCGCCCCGGCTCGCTCGTCCGTCCCGCGGCGGCGGTCTCCAGGGCCTCGCGCCGGTGCTCCTCCCGCCGGTAGAGCTGCGCGTTGTGGATCGCGCTCGCGGAGAGGTTGGCGACGATGGAGATCAGCGTCTCGTCGCGCTCGGTGAAGACCGGCCGCTCGACGCTCTCCACGAAGAACACGCCCACGAGGCGATCCTCGATGAGCAACGGGATCGCCATCTGGCTTTCGGCGTCGGGGAGGCCGGGCAGCTCCGGAACGGGGCCCAGGCTCGCCGCATCTCCCGATTCCTCCACCTGCTTGCGGATCGCGCTCACGTACGCGCGCTGCTGGCTGAGGTTACCGACGCGCATGAGGCGCTTCTTCTTGGCGACGGTGCCGACCACGCCCACGCCGACGTCGACCTTCGACCCGAGAGGCGGCTCGGGGTACCCGCCGCCCGCCACGACCCGGAGCGACGTGCCGGAATCGTCGAGCAGCAGGACGAGGGCGTGCGAGAAGCCGAACACGTCGCGCATCGTGTGCAGGACGATCTCGTAGATGCGCTCCAGGTTCAGCGTCGCGTTCAAGCGCGTCGAGACGCCGCGGAGGATGCAGATCTCCTCCGTCGCGCGGCGCAGCTCCTCGGCGAGCTGGGCCAGGCGGGGGTCGTCGCTCAAATCTTCCTCACGCCGAGCACCCGGTAGATGTCCGCCGCCTTCAGCTTGAAGATCCCGCTCATCCCGGTGACGGACGCGATCGCCTCGATCTGCATGTCCATCTCCTCGAAGATCGGGCCCGAGGTTTCCGAGCGCTCGTATTCGAGGTCGAGCAGCCAGTACGATCGTCCCAGGATGTCGTTGAGGCAGAGGCACGCCCGGGGGTTCTCGCGGACGTTGCGGATCGTTTTGCTGAAGAACTGGAACGACAGCGCGACGTGCTCGTCGTCGACGTAGTGGGCCTGCGAGATGATCGTGGTGTTCGGCTCGCCATCGGCGGAGCAGGTGGCCAGCACCAGCGGCACGCCGTTGTCGAGGACCGGGCGGATCTCGGCGGGGAGGACCGAGGCCATCACGCCCCCGCCGGGAAGACGCGGCGGCCCGCCGCGGGGCCGGGAGTCTGGAGAAAGATCTCCTCGACCGCGAAGCGCAGCGCGACGGCGGGCTCGTGCACCCGCGCGGCCAGGTCGTCCTCACAGTACCGGCCCTTCAAGTGATCCTGGACGCCGCTGACGAACCTCCGCAGGCAGGCGTGAAAGACGGGACGGTCGGCGGGCCCCGCCGCACGGTGCTCGAGGTAACGTCCCTTGAGCTGGTACGTCTCGTGCGGTCCGATGACCTCCGCGACCATCGCGATGCGTCCCGCCGGCGCCAAACCCTCGGCAAGGCGGTCGGTGAAGCTCGCCGGCACGAGGCACACGACGCTCTCGAGATCGTCGTGGACCTGCCACCCGGAGAGAAAATGAATGTGAGGCGCATGCGCGGCGTCGCGCGTGCTGAGCACGGCGACGGACGCGCGTGAGAGGAAATCCACGATCTCACGCGGGATCATCGGCCGTCATTCTAGGGCGGAACGGACTCGACGTAATCGACCAAGGAAGCCCGCCAGGACAGCGCTGCGCCCTGGTTCCCGAGCGGGGATAATGAGACGCCGGGAGATGACGAATCGTGAACCGGTCCGCGTGCCTCCGCCTGGCGAGCCTCGTCCTCGCCGTCCTGACCGCTCGATCGGCGGCCGCCGCGGCGGTCGATCCGGCCCGCGACGCCCGAGGCTGGCTGGAGGCTCTCGACGGGGTCACGGTCGGGCCGGAAGGCTGGACGATCGCGCGCCTGGAGCTCGAGCTCGGCAGCGCGCGCCTCGAGATCGAGCGGGGCACCCTGGTCCCGGTGCGCGGCCCCGCGGCCGCGGGATTCGAGTACCTCTTCTTCGGCGAGGCCCGATTCGTGCTCTCGACCGACGACCCGGTCGAGTCGTACCAGATCGAGCTGTTCACCGGACGTGAGCAGCTCGACGAGCCCGTCACGCGCGCCGTCCTCGCGATCGCCTCGGACGACGTCGCGCTTCAGCTCAGCCGCCGGCCGGGCGCGCGCGCGCTGACCGACGACGAGCGGCGAGCCGCCCGGGCTCTCTTTTCGGACTGGAGGGATTCGCGGGAGTATCTCCGCAGCGATCTGCGCCTGCGCGCGCTCCAGGACGCGGTGTCGGACCCCGACGCGGAGCGCTTCGCGGCGGCATGGTGCGACGCTTCGCGTCTGGGGCGTTTCCTCTACAGGTTCGATCCGTATGCCGACGACCGGACGAGGCTCGAGCAGTTCGTGCCGCTGCGCATGGGCGATCTCGACAAGGAGACTTGGCGAAAGCATCTGCGCCGGGAGCAGTCGGAGGGGCGCTTCCTGGGCGTGGATCCGGACGACCTCGGGAGCTGGGACGTCTGGTACGCGGGCGCGCCGCGGACCGCGACGGGGGAGCGCCTCCCCGGTCACAGCGCGTTCGAGGCGGAGCGGTACGCCCTCGAGGTACGGGTCGACGACGACATCGTCTCGATCGCCGCGCGGGCGACGATCGACCTGGTCGCGCGCACCGAGGGGGCCCGCGCGGTCGAGATCTCGCTCTTTCGCGACCTGGTCGTCGACTCGATCACGCTGCCCGGCGGCGCGGCACTTCCGTGGGCCCGCTCCACGGACAACGTCATCGCCGTCCTCCCGGCGCCCCTGGCCGCCGGTGCGACGTGCTCGATCGAGGTGCGCTACCACGGCGTCCTGTTCGATCGGGACGAATCCAAGCGCCTCGTCAAGCGCAGCACCGTCAGCTGGTACCCGCACGTCGGCTCCGTCGATCGGGCGACCTACCGGGCTACGTACGAGATGCCCGCCCGATGGAGCCTGCTCGGCTCGGGGACGGTGCGGGAGGAGTACGTCACGGGAGCCGTGCGGCGGCAAGTGAGGCAGCTCGACGAGCCCAGCGCCTTCTTCGGGTTCGAGCTCGGCCGGTTCGACCTCGCGGAGCGGACGCTGGGTCACGTAAAGGTGACGGTCGGCTTCCTCAACGACCCGCGGCGGCCGTCGGATGCCGAGCGCGACGCGCTGTTCACCACGATCCGGGACGCGCTGGAGACCTACGAGGGGGCCTTCGGGCCGTATCCCCTGGACGCGCTGACCGTCGCGACGGCCCAGCACGAGTTCGCGCAGGGTTTCCTCGGGTTCGTGACGCTCCCGCAGAGCCTGATCCTCGACGTCGACGGGTCGGACGCGCGAGGGCTCCTGAGGAGGCGAACGATCGCCCACGAGCTGGCGCATCAGTGGTGGGGGAACATGGTCGGTTGCGCGGCCGATCGCGACGCCTGGCTGAGCGAGTCGCTGGCCGGCTACGCCGCCGTGCTCTACAGCCGGAGGACCCTGCCGGCCGCCGACGCCTCGAGCTCGAGCGCCTATCTCGAGCTGGTCGACCGGACCGAGACGCTCCCGCTCACCCTCGTCGAGCGGCCCGTTGAGGCCATGGGGCCGATCGCGCTGGGAACCCGCCTGGATTCGAGCCGGAGCGACAAGGCGTACGAAGCGGTGATCTACCAGAAAGGTCCGCGTGTTCTGGCCATGCTCGCCGAGCGTCTCGGCGAGGAGCCGTTTCTCGCGATGCTCAAGGAGATCGCGCAGCGGGCTCGATTCCGCCCTCTCGACACCGACACGGTGCTCGCCGCTCTCGCGAAGATGTCCGGCCGCGACCTGGACTCCTTCGCGCGATCGTTCGTGCGGGGCGTCGGCTACCCGGAGATCCACTTCGAGTTCGTCAGCGAGCCGAAGGACGGCGGGTTTCTCGTTCACGGCACGATCCACCAGGTCCCACGCGGGTATCGCCACGATCGGCTCGTGACGGGCCCGGACGGGCGGTTCGACGTCGTGCCGTCCTTTCACGAGTATCAGGCCGTCGAGGACTCCCGGATCCTCGTTCCGGCGGTCGTCTCGATCGACGAGAGGGCGGCCGCGTCGAAGGAGCGGCACGCGTTCGGCTTCAAGCCGGTCGCCCTCCAGGGTTTCAAGACCTCCATCGAGGTGGCCGGTTCCGAGACACCGTTCTCGGTGACCGTGCCGAGCAGGCCTAAGGCCATGCACCTCGACGTGCACGGCATGCTGCCCACCACGATCTACAACGGCACGCTGGAGCCGCGCCGATCGCTCGTCGCCTGGGCACAGGCGCTCCGCTCCTCGGGACGCGCGGACGAGGCGCGCGTGGTGTACCGCAAGGCGCTTGCGACACCTCCCGACGACCCCCCCGATCGCCCGGAGGAGGCGCGCTGGCGCGCCGATCTCGCCGACGGCTTGATCCACGTGGCGCTCGCCGAGATGGCGATCGACGAGCTCCGGATCGACGAGGCGGCGGCGGAGCTCCAAGACCGCACGGTCGGCCTGCTGAAGCAGGCGAACGGGTGGGCGGTGTTCCGATGCAACGTGCTGCGCGCGCGGATCGCGATGCACGCGGGGGAGGCGGCCACCGCCTACAAGCTCCTCCACGGCGCGCTCACCCTCGACGTGATGCAGAAGGAGAACGACACCATCATCCAGGACATCCACCGCAATGCGCTCCGGTCGGGGACCGCGGGCTACGCGCGCGATTACCTGGTCTACGCGGCCGCGGCACACGTCACCGGGCACGAGGACGTCTGCCGGGAGGCGGCGGCCGAGGCGCGGCGGCGGGGCGGGGATTCTTCCGCCCTCGACGCCCTCCACGGCGCCGGATCGTGACACCATGGCGCCGTGATCCCTTACCGTGACGAGAACGAGACGCTGCGGACTCCGATCGTCACGCTCGCGCTGATCGCGGCGAACGTGATCGTCTGGATCCTCGTCCAGGGAGCCGGCCGGGATCTCCCGCTCGCCAGGTCCGTCTGCAACCTGGGCCTGATCGCCGGCGAGCTGACCGGGAAGGCGGCTCCCGGGACGACGATTCCTCTCGGCGAGGGTTTCCGATGCGCCACCGACCCGGGACGCGCGGTCGGGCATCTGCTGACGTCGATGTTCCTCCACGGCTCGTGGATGCACCTGATCGGGAACATGTGGTTCCTGTGGATCTTCGGGAACAACGTCGAGGACTCGATGGGGCGCGTCCGGTTCGTGATCTTCTACGTGCTGTGCGGGCTTGCGGCGGCGGCCGGGCAGGTCGCGACCGATCCCTCATCGGTGGTCCCCATGATCGGAGCGTCCGGCGCGATCAGCGGAGTGATGGGGGCGTACCTCGTCCTCTATCCGAAGGTGCGGGTCTGGACGTTCATCCCGATCGGGTTCTTCGTGACCTCGGTCGCGCTGCCCGCGTGGACGATGCTCCTCTACTGGATGCTGATCCAGACGATCAGCGGCCTCGGTGCCCTGGCCGGGCGCTCGATGGGCGGCGTGGCGTTCTTCGCGCACATCGGCGGGTTCATCGCCGGCGTCGCTCTGATCAAGCTGTTCACGCGCGAGGAGTACGTCCGCGCGCACGAGGCCAGCCAGTGGGCCCCGAGCCGCGTGGGGTGGCGGTGAGCCGTCACTTCCTCCAGAGGAACGATGCAACGACGGAGCGTGCCGGCAGAAGGTAGTACTGCCCCTCGCCGAGCTCGCTCGTCGAAACCGGATCGCGCGTGTCGTTGAGGTTGACGCCGTCGACCCGGGCCTCGAACTGGCGGAACCGGTATCCGATTCCCGCCGACCACGTGGTGTAAGAGCCCGCAAGACTCGTGTTCTGCGAGTCGAGGAACCGGCTGCCGACGAACTGGCCGATCACGTTCGCATTGAAGCCCTTCACCGGGAGGAACAGCGCTCCGAGGCTCGCGAGGTCCTGCGGAACCATCGGGATTCGATTCCCCTCGAGCTGTTCCGGCTGGGGGCCGCCGAAATCGGCGAGATAGTCGCCGTACTTCGAGTCGTGGTACGCGTACGATCCCTGCAGGCGCAGATCGTGCCCAAACAGCCAGGACGCCTGGGCCTCGACGCCGTCGAAGGTTTCTTTGCCGACGTTCGCGAGCGCGGGGAGACCGTTGACCTGCGTCGCGACGACGACGTTGTGGAAGTCCATGTGATAGCCGGACAGTTCCCACGAGAGGTGGCCGCCGGCGTTGATGCCCTTGACGCCGGCCTCGTACATCTGGGCGTCCTCGGGATCGAGGAGGTCTCCCTCCGCCTCCGGGCCGAAGTCGATCGCCGCCGGCTTGAACGAGTTCCGATAGTCGGCGAAGAGCCAGACGGAATCGCTGTCGTGACCCCACGCCCGGAAGCTCACGCCGAGCGAGCCGCTCGCCCGCGTGTCGCTGTGCGAGGCGGAGCCTCCCGGATCGGCCCCCGTGCCGTTGTCGCCGTTGAATACTTCATCCGATCGCGTCTCATGGGTCAGGTTCAACCGAGCCCCGACGTCGATCCGCCAGCGCGACGCCGGCGTCCAGATCATCTGCGCGTAAAGTCCCGAGAAACTGCGCGTGTCCTCGACGTGCGGCCGCTCGTCGATCGTGATCGACGTCGACGGCGGGATGTTCGAGCCGTCGAGGTTGGCGTCGTACTCGAAGTTCTCGCTGTCCATCTTGCCGTGGCCGTAGAGCTCGTCCACGCCGAAGACGCACGCGATCTTCTCGTTGAACTGCTTCTGGAAGTGCGTGTCGAAGTAGACGTCGGTCACGTCCACCGACTGGCGGAAACCATCGGCGACCTGCGGATCGCTGAGCGGGTTGCCGGCATCGAACGGACCGCGCAGGAATCCTTTGATGTTCTTCCTGTCGGACCGCGTCACGGCGAGGGTCGTGCTCCAGCTTCCGCCCCAGGCCTTCGCGTTGTACCCCAGCGCCAGGTGAAAGTGATTCTCGTCCTGCTGGGCGTCGGCCGGGTTGTGGTTCGTATCGAGCGGAATCTTCGTCGTGAGCGCGGTGCCCTCGAGCGGGAACGGCGACGCCGGGTCCTGGTTGACGATCGCGGTGTCGAAGTCGACGTGAAACGTTCCCGAGCCGAGATCGGCCTGGCCGCGGTAGAGCAGGTGGGCGCGATCGATCTGGGTGCGGTCGTCCTTGAATCCGGTCTCGTCGTACCCGGCCGAGATCGAGTGATGCCAGGTCCCGGCCGGGGGCAGCTCGGCGAAGCCGTTGGCGCCGAACGAGCCGTAGCTCCCCCCGGACGCGCGCACCTCGATCGGGGTCGAACCGGGGGCGCGGTGGATCACGTGGATGACTCCGACGAACGACGTCGCCCCGTAGAGCACCGGCGCCGAGCCGCGCACGACCTCGATCCGGTCGATGTTCGTCAGGTCGAGGGTCGGAAGCGCCGGATTGAACGCGCCGCCCCACGGCACGTCGTCAACGACGAGCAGGAAGGCGTCGAACTCGCGCAGCCCCATCATCTCCGGCACGGAGCTTGCGGGTCCGCCGTCGCCTCCGGGCGCGACGCTCACGCCCATCACGAGCGCCAAGGCATCCGAGAGCGTGCGGGCCTGGCGGCGCTCGATCTCCTCGCCGGAGACGACCTGCACCGATGCGGGGACCTCGATGGGATTCTCGGGGAGGCGCGTCGCGGTGACCTCGACCATCTCCTGGACCGGCGTCGTGACGGGCGGCTCGTCCTCCGCTCGCGCGACGAGCGGAACGATCGCCAGCAGACACGGTCCCAGGACGAGGCCACGAAAGACGAATCGGCGCATCGCGATGCCCCCCGGCTCTTCCCGAGCGCTCACGGCAAGCCGAAGGAGTGTGATGAACCGATCGATCTACTACCAGACCTCGTAGATCGGTTCGTCTAGCCGAGCACCCGGACGACCGTCTCGAGCAGCCGATGTACGGGATGCAAGAGCCCGAGGACCGCAGCCGCGGGGCCGAGCACGCCGGCCGCGAGGAGCAGCGCTCCGACAGCGCCGAGAGGCCGCGGGGCCTCGCCCGCCGGGCCCGCCGCGCGAGGGGAGAGAAGTCTCGACACGCGCCGCCTCACCCCTCCGCCCCGGTACAGCGTCGTGAGCGGGAGCGCGCCGGGGTGCGCCGGGCCCGCGAGCCGGGCGACCCGGATCAGCGCCGAGGCCAGGTCGAGGGAGCGCGCCTCGCTCAAGGCCGCCGCGTGGTCGTCGGCCGCCTGCTCCGCCGCGTCCGCCCAGCGCCCCTCGATCTCGGCCCCGAGAGGGAGGAGCGCGAAGAGGTCGGGGCAGGCGCGCAGCAGGAGGCGCTTCCACGTGTCGCCGCGATGGAGGTGGCCCGCTTCGTGGGAGACGATCGCGGCGAGCTCGGCCTCCGTGCAGTGACGCAGCACCTTCTCTGAGACGTAGAGCCGCGGCCTCAGCCAGCCGGCGATCGCGACGAGGGGAAACCGCTCGTCGACGGCGAACGCCGGCAGCGCGATCCCCGCGAGCGCGATGGGACGCGCCCGCCGGGCCCAGCGCCGGACCAGGCGCCGGGTCGCGAACAGACCCGCGGCGCCGCGCGCGAGCCCCGCCAGCAGGACGAGGCCGGACGCGGCGGCGAACGTCACCAGTCCCGAGCCGGCCCGCTCGCCGGTGCGCGCCGGCTCCAGCCAGAGAAAAGACGGCAGGACGAGGCCGAGCGCGACGAAGAGCCCGAACGACGCAGGCAAGAGCCGGACGAGGAAGAGCCCCCGCGCCCGACGGGCCGGATCCGTCGGCTCGAGGGCCGAGCGGAGGAGCCCGACGGCGACCGCGGACGCGGCCGTCACGCCCGCCAGGTAGGCGATGAGCGTGAGACACGCGGCGAGCGTGACGGATGTCATCGCTCGTTCTCCTCGCCGCGGCGCAGCGCGCGGCGGCGCGCGCGGACCGCTTCCTCGAGCTGGTCTAGCGCCAGCTCGTCGCGGACGCTGACCGAATCGACGAAGCTCGCCACGAGCGGGCGCAGCGCGGCGGGGCTCGAGACCGACGCCACGACCGCGTCGAGCGCCTTCGCCGCGACCGAGGCCTCGAGATCCTCACGGCTCGCCGCGAGCGTGTACCGGAACCCGCGCCCGCTGCGCATCCGCGTCAGGACTCCCTTCTTGAAGAGACGGTCGAGGGTCGTCATCACGGTCGTGTAGGCCACACCCGGAAACGCGTCCAGGATCTCGCGCACGGTCCCCGTGCCCCCGCGCGACCACAGCGCCTCGAGCACGCGGACCTCGAGCGGTCCGAACCGAGAGCCGAAGGTCCGATCGCGTCCGAACATGGGCCGGGAAGATACGCCATCTCGCGGGACGTGACGAGAGGAATCAATCCGGAAGCTGCACCTCCAGCCGGTTGGCGCCGCCGTCGCGACGGTAGGCGAGCGCCGCGGCGAATCGCTGAACGAGCACGAGCCCGCGGCCGCGGGTGCCGGTCGCGTCCGGCGGGGACGCCGGCACGGTCGGATCGAACGGGATGCCGTCGTCCTCGAAGAGCAACTGGCGAGGGTCGCGATCCGGGTCGACCTGCAGCGACACCGATCGCGCCTTGCCGTGCTCAAGGGCATTGAGCACGAGCTCCTCGCAGACCAGCCGCGCGGCGAACCTCCCGCGCTCCGACACGCCGTGCACCGCGAGGAGCGACTCCATCTCGTCGCTTGCCTCGCGGAGCCGGTCGGGAGCGCCGGACGACTCGAACCGCCATCGCGTCCGCGCGATCACTCCACTCCAAGCGCGCGCAGCGCCTCTTCGCGGCCCTGGACCACCGGGAAGAGGGAGGTCACGGTCATCCCGTCGAGCACCGCGCGGACGGGACCGCTCGCGATCACCGCCATGGGGGACCCGTGGCCGCGCAGGGACCGCGCGATCGAGACGAGCAGACCGACGCCGAGCGATCCGATGAAATCGACGGCACCCAGGTCGACGATCGCCGGCTTGCGGCGCGCGACCGTCTGGCTCGTCAGCGTCAGCTCGACGGCCCCGACGCCGGCGGCATCGAGCTTCCCGCGCACCGCGACGTGCGTGAACGCCTCACCGGCCTCGACGAGCTCGACGTCGCTCATTCCGCGCTGCCTCCGGCGCAGTATAGCCGACCCGCCCTGCGCCCATGGCTCCGGCATTGCTCAAAGATCGACAACCTGCCGAGATCTCGTCAACACAATGGGACGCCGCCGCGACACGATGCCCGCCGATCCGGGCGGATGTCACCTGGCACGCGCTTCGCTCTTGTCGCCGGCATGGACACCGATGGTGGAGGGCCTGTGATGTCTCGACGTTGGATCGGATCGACTCTCTTGATCGTCTTCGTCCTCGGGGCCGGCGGGCTCCTGGGGGCGCGCAAGTACGCGAGCGTCCGGGCCTCGGACGCCGCAGCGTCCAATCAGCCCGAGCCGATGGAAGCCGTCACCGCAGCGGTCGCCGAGGCGCGGGAGCACCGGCCGACGGTCACCTCGATCGGAACGGTGCTGGCGACCCAGTCCGTCACGCTCAAGAACGAGCAGGCGGGCACGGTCCGGGACGTCGCGCTGAATCCCGGACAGATCGTGGACGCGGGCACCGTCCTGGTCGCGCTCGACGTGTCCGTCGAGGAGGCCGAGCTCGCGGCGCAGGAGGCCCAGGCCCGGCTCGCGCAATCGCTGCTCGACCGCTACGAGAAGGCAAGCTCCAACAACGCGGTCTCGCAGGTCGAGGTGGACCGGGCCCGCGCGGAGCGGGACATCGCGGGGGCCCAAATGGCGCGCATCCGCGCCGTCATCGCGCGCAAGACCATCCGCGCGCCGTTCCGCTCCCGCGTCGGCCTGTCCGACGTCCACCGCGGGCAATACCTGAACGAAGGGACGGTCCTCACGACGCTGCAGGGCATCGACGACGTCGCGAACGTCGATTTCGCCGTGCCCCAGCGGGTCGCCGCCGTGCTCCGTCCCGGCGACCGCGTGCAGGTCGGCCCCGGGGGGTCTCTGCCGCCGATCGACGGCGCCGTCGTCGCGATCGACGCGAAGGTCGACCCCGGAACGCGGAACGCGCTCGTGCGCGTCCGCATCCCGTCGAGCCCCGACGGCCCCGCCCCGGGCGCCTCCGTGCGGGTCGAGATCCCGGCGGGTCCTTCCGTGACAGCGGTCGCCGTCCCGGTGAACGCGCTGCGCAAGGGGCCGGAGGGGGACCACGTGTTCGTGATCACCACCGGCGCCGACGGCAAACCGCGGGCCCACGTGCGCGCCGTCGAGAGCGGACCGGTGGTCGGTGACGACATCCTGATCGTCGGCGGCCTCGTGCCCGGCGAGCGGGTGGCGACGTCCGGCTCCTTCAAGCTGCGGGAGGCCGTGCTCGTCGCCGTGGCGCCCGGCACGGTCGCCGCGGCACCGGAAGGGAGCCGGTGATGATCGGCGACGGCGCCCGCTCCTTCACCGACACGTTCATTCGCCACCCCGTCCTCGCGGTGGTGGTCAACTTGGTGATCGTGCTCGTCGGCTGGCGCGCGATCGGGAGCCTGCCGGTCCAGCAGTTCCCCAAGGTGGAGAGCTCCTCGGTCGTGATCACGACGGTCTACTACGGCGCGTCCGCCGAGACCGTGCGCGGATTCCTCACGACGCCGATTGAGCGCGCCGTCTCGGCGGTGGGAGGCGTCGACTACGTCGAGTCGACCAGCCGGGCCGGGATCAGCACGATCACCGTGCACCTGCAGCTCAACCACGACAGCACGGCGGCCCTCGCCGAGGTCACCGCCCGCCTCCAGCAAGTGCGGTCCGAGCTGCCCTCGGAGGCGGAGCCCCCGCGCGTCGAGATCCAGCGCGCCGACCGGCCGTATGCCACGTTCTACCTCAGCTTCAACTCGACCGAGCGCAGCGTGCCGGCGATCACGGACTACCTCCTGCGCACCGTGCAGCCGCAGCTCGCCACGATCAAGGGCGTGCAGCGCGTCACGAACCAGGAGGGCGGACGCCAGATCGCGATGCGCGTCTGGATCGATCCCGACCGCCTCGCCGCGCTCAACCTCGCCCCCGGAGACGTCCAGGCCGCGCTGCAGCGGAACAACTTCCTCGCGGCCGTGGGCCAGACCAAGGGGAAGGAGGTCCAGGTCAACCTGCTCGCGAACACCGATCTGCGGTCGGTCGGCGAGTTCGAGAACCTGATCGTCGCGGACCGCAACGGCGCGATCGTGCGCCTGCGGGACGTCGCCCGCGTCGAGCTGGGCGCCGAGGAAGCGGACCTGATCGCCAAGTACAACGAGTCCGAGGGCGTCTACCTCGGCGTCTGGCCGCTCGTCGGCGCGAACGAGATCGAGGTCGCCGGCCGCCTCAAGGCCGAGATGGAGCGGATCCGTCCGACGCTGCCGAAGGACATCGAGATGCGGCTCGTGTGGGACGGCACCGTCTTCATGAGGGACGCGCTCCAGGAGATCGCGAAGACCCTCGTGGAGACGATGCTGATCGTGGGGCTCGCGGTCTTCCTCTTCATGGGCTCGATCCGCACCGCGATGGTGCCGCTCGTCGCCATGCCGATCTCGCTGGTCGGTGCGGCCATCTTCATGTTCGCCTTCGGGTTCAGCCTGAACCTGCTGACGATCCTGGCCATCGTGCTCTCGGTCGGTCTCGTGGTGGACGACGCGATCGTCGTCGTCGAGAACGTCGAGAGGCACGTCCGGCTCGGCAGCTCGAGGCGGGAGGCGGCGCTGATCGGCGCGCGCGAGCTCGTCGGGCCGATCATCGCGATGACGATCACGCTCGTGGCCGTGTACGCGCCGATCGGATTCCAGGGCGGGCTCACCGGATCGCTCTTCCTCGAGTTCGCGATCACGCTCGCCGCCGCCGTCCTGGTGTCCGGCGTCGTCGCGACGACCCTCTCGCCCGTCATGAGCTCCCGCTTCGTGCACGATCACGGCAAGGAGGGGCGGCTGACGATCCTCGTCAATCGCGGATTCGAGTCCGTCCGGCAGTTCTACGGCCGCGCCCTCGACGTGGCCCTCGACATGCGCTGGGGGATCGTGATCGCCTCCGTCCTGATCATGGCCGCGGCCTGGCCGCTGTACACGTTCTCCCGGAAGGAGCTCGCCCCAGTCGAGGACCAGAGCCACATTTCCCTTTTCTTCCAGGCGTCCCCGGACGCGTCGCTCGCCGCGGTCAACGAGGAGTCGAAGAAGGTCGTCCGGGCGATCCGGGCGTTTCCCGAGAACCGGTTCATGTGGTCGCTGACCTCGTCGTGGGGCGGGTTCGGCGGCTTCGTGGCGAAGAACTGGAAGGAGCGCTCGCGCTCGACCGAGCAGATGTACGGCGAGGTGTACGGGGCCGTGTCGCGGATTCCCGGCCTCCAGGTTTTCCCGCGCCTCGACCCGCCGCTCCCGTCGGCCGGAAACTACGACGTCGAGCTGGTGCTCCAGAGCGACGACCCGCCGGAGCAACTCATGCAGACCGTCGGCTCGGTCGTGGGCGCCGGCTGGAAGAGCGGGAAGTTCCTGTACGTGGACACCGATCTCAAGATCGACCTCCCCGAGGCGCGCGTCGTGATCGACCGCGAGCAGGTCGCCGATCTGGGGCTCGATCTCGCGGGCGTGGGGCGCGAGCTCGGGACGCTCCTCGGCGGCGCCTACGTCAACCGCTTCAACTACTACGACCGGAGCTACAAGGTCATCCCGCAGATCGGCGAGGCGGGCCGCTCGAACGTGGGGCCGCTGCTCGATCTCAAGATCAAGACTCCCGACGGACGCCTGGTCCCGGTCTCGACGTTCACGCGCATCGAGTCGTCCACGGCGCCGCGCGTCCTCAACCGGTTCGCGCAGCGCAACGCCGTGCGAGTGTTCGGCGGTGTCCGGCCCGGCGTCACCAAGGAAGAAGGCTTGCGCGTGCTCGAGGCGGCGGCGGCGATCGCCCCGGGCCCGCGCGTGGCTCTCGACCATGCCGGCGAGTCGCGCCAGATCCGGCACGAGGGGGGCGCCCTCACCGTCACGCTCGGCTTCGCGGTGGCCCTGATCTACCTGGTGCTCGCCGCGCAGTTCAAGAGCTTCCGCGATCCGCTGATCGTCCTCGTCGGCTCGGTGCCGCTCGCGATCTCCGGGGCGCTGATCTTCAGCTTCCTCGACTTCACGACCATCAACATCTACTCCCAGGTCGGACTGATCACGCTCGTCGGGCTCGTCGCGAAGAACGGCATCCTGATCGTCCAGTTCGCGAACACGCTGCAGGAGCGCGGACTGGAGAAGGTCCAGGCGCTGCGGGAGGCCGCGTTGACCCGGCTCCGGCCCGTGCTGATGACCTCGGCGGCGACCGTCTTCGGCCACCTTCCGCTCGTCCTGGCGACCGGGCCCGGCGCCAAGGCGCGTAACAGCATCGGCATGGTCCTCGTCACCGGGATGACCCTTGGTACCATCTTCACCCTGTTCGTCGTCCCGGTCTTCTACCTGCTCATCGCGGCGCGGCACCGCCAAGAGGAAGTCGAGCCCGAGACCGAAGAGCTCAGCCGGAGGTCGCCGGACGATCTGCGCGACCTCGTCACCGCAGGAGCGTGAGAGCCATGAGAACGCCGACCCTGATCCTGGTCTGTGCCCTCGCGAGCGCGTGCGTCGTGGGGCCGAAGCACAAGATGCCCGACATCTCGGTCCCGGACGCGTTTCGAGGGGACCAGAAGGCCGCCGCGACCTCACTCGCCGACCAGAGCTGGTGGGGCATCCTCCACGACGACGAGCTGCGTTCCCTGATCGACGAGGCGATCCGGTCGGGGTACGACGTGCAGCTCGCCGCCTGGCGCGTCGAGGAGGCGAGGGCGAACGCGGGCATCGCGGGCTCGGAGCTGTACCCCCAGCTGTCCGCGAGCGCCGGCTACTCGAACTCCCAGCCGTCCCAGTACGAGTTCGGTGCCCCGATTCCCGTCCTGAAGAACTACGACGTGAGGGTCAACGCCTCATGGGAAATCGACCTCTGGGGGCGCGTCCGGCACCTGAGGGAGGCGGCGCTCGCCCAGTACCTGGCGACCGACGCGGCCCGGCGAGGCGTACAGCTGACGCTCGTGTCCGAGGTGGCCAGCGCCTATTTCGAGCTGAGGGCCCTGGACCTCCAGCTCGAGATCGCGCAGCGGACCGCCGAGGCCTTCAAGAAGACGCACGACCTGTTCAACCGCCGTCTGGAGGCGGGCCTCGCGTCCTCGCTCGAGACCGCGAGCGCGGCCGCGTCCCTCGCGACCACCAACTCCACGATCCCCGACTTCGAGAGGCAGATCGCGGAGAAGGAGAACCTCATCTGCTTCCTCGTCGGGCGGAACCCCGGGGAGATCCACCGCGGGGCGGCGCTCGTCGACCAGCTCCTCCCGCCGGACGTTCCCGCCGGGCTCCCCTCCGATCTGCTGCGGCGGAGGCCCGACCTGGCCGAGGCGGAGCAGCAGCTCGTCGCCGCGAATGCCGAGGTCGGCGTCACGGTCGCCGACTACTTCCCGCGGATCAGCCTCACCGGCTTCTTCGGCGGCGTGGGCCCGCAGGTGAGCGGCCTGTTCGATACCGGGAAGACCTGGTCCATCGGCGCCGGGCTCGTCACGCCGATCTTCCAGGGAGGCCGCCTCAAGAACCAGCACCGGGCGGCGGTCGCCCGCTGGGAGCAGGCGCGCGTCCACTACGAGCAGAGCGTCTCGAACGCGTTCTCGGAGGTCTCGACGGCGCTCGTGGCGTACCAAAAGCTCGCCGGCGTCGAGAAGGAGCAGGCGGACGCGGTCGAGAACTACCGCGACGCCGTCGATCGCTCGAACTCGCGCTACCTGTCCGGCCTCTCCGACTATCTCGAGGTCCTGCAGGCGCAGCGGCAGCTCTTCCCGGCGGAAAACGCTCTGGCGCGGACGCGGTTCGACCGGTTGTCGACCCTCGTCCAGCTCTACCGGGCCCTGGGAGGCGGCTGGCTGGAGCCGCAGCACGCGTCATGAGCCGGGTGCTAAACTACGAACAGGGCCGTCCGAGCTCCCCTCGTCGCAGGAGGTTCGTCATCTCGAGCGAAGTCGCGCGCGGTATTCCGGAGGGGCGGCATCCCGAGCCGGCGCCCGCGAGTCGGGTCGCGCGCCCGAGCGGGCCGGACCCCGATCCGTTTTCCGCCGCGCTCAGCCGCATCGCGCGGATCGTCTCGGGCACTCTCGAGCTGCGCGAGGTGTTCGCGCAGGTCGCGGACGCGGCGCGCGAGGTGCTTCCCTTCGAGACGATCGGCGTCTGCCGCCTCGACACGCCGGACCTGTTCCGGAGCTACGCGGTGGCGGGACGGGACGCCGACGACGATCCCGCCGGCGTGGCGCGCCTCGAGGACTTTTCGCCGGCGATGCGCCCGAAGCCCGGAGCCACCCTGCGCTTCGACGACGCCTCGCGCGAGCTCGATCCGTCGTATCCGATGGACAAGGAGATCCTCGAGTGCGGCGTCCTCTCGCTCCTCTGCTCGCCGCTGATGAGCGGCCGGCGGCTGGAGGGAGAGGTCTGGTTCACCGCCTCGCGGACCGGGGCGTTCACGGCGGAGCACGAGCGGATGGCGGCGGCGATCGCCGACATCCTGAGCCTCTCCCTCGAGCACGAGCGGCTGTGGAGCCTCGAGTCGTTGCGGCGGCGCCGGCTCGAGGCGGTCGACAAGCTCCTGCCGACGATGGCGGAGACGCTCGACGTGCGCGGGATCTTCAATCGCGTCTCCGAGATCGTCCAGCCGGTGCTCCCGCACTCGCTGCTGATCCTCACGTCACTCAGCCCCGAGCGCCGCGAGCTGACGGTCGACGTCAGCTCCGGCGACCCCGCCGCCGAGATGCCGACGTGCTTCCCGATGGGCGCGACCGGAAGCGACGCCGTGCATCCGGAGTACGTGCTGATCCCGGACATCGAGGAGCACGACGACGAATGCGGGGCGCGGAACGGCTGCCGCAAGCTCGGCATGCGCTCCTACCTCGGGATCCCGATGAGCCTGGAGAGCGGGACGCGGTGGCTCGTGTTCCTCTCGCTCAGCCCGAACCAGTACTCGGAGGACGACCTCAACGTCGCCCGGCGCGTCGCCGACCACGTGAGCCTCGTCCTGTCCCACCAGAGGCTGGCGGAGGAGGAGCGGCGTGCCGCGGAGGCGCGCGAGCGCGCCCATCGCCTCGAACAGCGCGTCGAGAGCCTCACCGTGGAGCTGGAAAACAGCCTCGGGTATCACCGCGTCATCGGCGAGTCGGAGAGCTGGAAGCGCGTGGTGACCGAGGCGGCCAAGGTCGCGCAGGCCGAGACGACCGTCCTGATCACCGGAGAGTCCGGCACCGGCAAGGAGGTCATCGCCCGCCTGATCCACCGCGGCTCCCCGCGCGCGGCCGGGCCGTTCGTGGCGCTCAACTGCGCCGCGTTGCCGGAATCGCTGCTCGAGTCGGAGCTTTTCGGGCACGAGAAGGGGGCCTTCACCGGCGCGACTTCCGCGCGCCCCGGGCGGATCGAGCAGGCCGCGGGCGGCGTGCTCTTCCTCGACGAGGTCGCCGAGATGACCCCGCCCGTTCAGGCCAAGCTCCTGCGCGTGCTCCAGGAGCGTGAGTTCCAGCGCCTGGGCGGTACGCGCCCGCTGAAGGCGGACGTGCGGATCGTGGCCGCCACGAACCGGGATCTCGAGCGCGCGCTCACCCAGGGCGAGTTCCGGGAGGACCTCTACTACAGGCTTCACGTGTTCGAGATTCGCCTTCCCGCGCTGCGCGAGCGGCGCGAGGACATCCTCCCGCTGGCGGAAGCGTTCCTGGAGGAGGTCGGAGCGCTCGTCGGCCGCAAGGCGGCCGGCATCGCCCGAGAGGCGGCGCAGGCGCTGCTCTCCTACGACTGGCCGGGCAACGCGCGGGAGCTGCGCAACGCGATCGAGCGCGCGACGATCCTCTGCGACGGGGGCCTGATCACGGCGGAGCATCTCCCGTTCCGCGCCAACGGATCGTCCTCGCCGCGGCGGATCGGAGTCTTCCCGAGCGACGGGGTGAAGCTCGACACCGTCGAGCGCGACCTGGTCCTGGACGCGCTGCGCGCCGCGAACAACAACCGGTCCCGCGCGGCCCGCCTCCTGGGAATCACGCGCTCGCAGCTCTACACGAAGCTCCAGAAGCACGGGCTCGACGCCTGACACGGCGGCAAGTCCGGACCCTCGCCGTCATCCTCGGCGTCTTCGCCGCAGCCGGCTCCGCCCGCGCCGTCCCCGACGACCTGATCTTCGACCGGTTCGGCGGCGAACGCGGGTTCCCCTCGGACACGATCACCGCCCTTTACCGCGATCGCGCGGGATTCCTCTGGGTCGGATCGCGTGAAGGGCTCTCCGTCTGGGACGGCTACTCGGTGCGCACGTACGAGCATGCGGTGGGCGACGCCGGATCGCTCCCGGACAACTCGATCCGCACGCTCTACGAGGATCGGGCGGGATCGCTGTGGGTCGGGACGAACGCCGGCGGGCTGGCGCGCCTCGATCGCGCGGCCGGGCGGTTCGAGGTCTTCCGCCACGACCCCGCGGACCCGAAGAGCTTGAGCCACGACAGCGTCTACGCGATCGCCGAGGACCGCGAGGGCACGCTGTGGATCGGGACGCAGGACGGGCTCAACCGGTTCGACCCCCGGACGCGATCGTTCGAGCGTCTGCGATCGGATCCGTCCGATCCCGCGACCCTTCCGAGCGACTACATCTACGCGCTGACGCTCGCTCGCGACGGGCGCCTCTGGATCGCGACCGTCGGCGGAGGCGTGGCGTGGCTCGACGCGAAGTCCCGGCGCGTGAGCCGCGCGCCGTTCGCGAGCTCCGAGCAGCCGCGGCTGGACGCCAATGTGTACGCGATCGCCGAGGACCGCTCCGGGGGACTGTGGTTCGGCTCGGAGCGCGCGCTCCTCCGTCTCGACGCCGCCACGGGATCGCTCCGCCGGGCCGCGGTTCCGGAGCTGGCCCCCGGGGAGAACGTGCCGATCGTGACATCCATCGCGGTCGACTCGCACGGAATCCTCTGGCTGTCGACGTGGAACCGCGGCCTGATCGTGTACGACCCGGCGACCGGCGCGAGCCGCGGCTACCTGCACGAACCCCAGCGGGAGGACAGCCTCGCCGCCGACCGTCTCACTTGCATCCTCTCCGATCGCGCGGGCAATCTCTGGATCGGAACGTGGGGGCGCGGGATCAACCGGTTCAGCGCCACCGGAGACCTGTTCCGCACGACCCTCGAGCGCGTGCCCGGCTCGACTCGAGGGCTGCCGTACCACGAGGTGACCTCGGTATTCGAGGATCGCGGCGGGGGTCTTTGGATCGGAACCTGGGGAAAGGGACTGTACCGGCAGGATCCCGGGGGAGGCGCGTTCGCGGGCATCACGCCTCCACCCGAGCCCACGTCTGCCCTGAACACGCCCCTGACTCTCGCCGAGCAGGCGGATGGATCGATCTGGGTTGGGAGCATGGCTTCGCTGATCCGCATCGACCCCCGCACGGCAAAGGCGATCTCGCTCCCGCGCGCCCCGGGGGTCCCCGGGGGTCTCGGCCAGGGGTACGTCAACGCCGTGCTCGTCGACCGCTCCGGAACCCTCTGGGTCGGCACGGGCGGCACGGGCGGCCCGGGCGGGGGAGGGTTGCACCGCCTCGATCCCGACGGCCGCTCGTTCACGCGGTTCCCGAGCAATACGGCCGATCCCGCAAGCGTGAGCGACGATTTCGTGACCGCGCTGCTGGAGGGGACGGACGGCACGCTGTGGGTCGGCACGCGCTCGGGCGGGCTCAATGCGTTCGACCGGAAGACCGGCCGCGCCGTGCGCTTCCTCCCGTCCGCGACCGATCCCGGAACACTCGGCCACCAGAACGTCTCCGCCCTCCTCGAAAGCAAGCGCGGGACGGTCTGGGTGGGCACGAACGGCGGCGGACTCGCGCGGGTCGAGGCGAAACCGGGAGGCGGCTGGGCGGTGCATCGGGTCACGACCGACGACGGGCTGGTGAACCAGAACGTGACCTCGCTCCTGGAGGATGACGACGGCACGCTCTGGATCGGCACCCGCCACGGGCTCTCCCGTTACGATCCGGCCACCGGCCGCTTCCACAACTACGGCCTCGACGACGGCCTGCCGAGCGTCGAGTTCAACCCCGGGGCCGCGCATCGCGGGAAGCACGCGCTCCTGTTCGGAACGTCCGGGGGACTGCTCGCGATCCGGCCCGGCACCCCGTTCGTCGAGCCGCCGCCGGCTCCGACCGTGATCACGGACATCCGCACGCAGTCGGGTCCGCTTCCCCTGACGTCGCCTCCGTGGGAATCGAGGGGGATCGTGGTGCCGTACGGCACGCCGCTGTCCTTCTCGTTCGCGGTGCTCGACTTTCGCTCGCCCCACCGGTTCGCGTACCGCCTCGAGGGACGCGGAGACGCCTGGACGGATCTCGGCGCCGGCCAGACGATCGCCCTGACCGATCTGCCTCCGGGCACGTACGCGCTGAGCGTCCGCGGGCGGAGCGCGCGCGGCGCCTGGAGCTTGACGGGAGCCCCGCTCGCCATCCGCGTGCGGCCGCCGTTCTGGATGACCTGGTGGTTCCGCAGCGCGGCCGGGATCGCCGCGATCGCGATCTCGTGGTCGGCCGTCCGCGCCCGCACGCTCGGGCTCGAGCGCCGCAATCGCGAGCTCGAGGTGCTCCAGACGGCGCGCGAGAAGGCGCTCGACGAGGCGCGGGCGAGCCAGGCCGCGCTGCACGTCACCTACGACCGGTTGCGCGCGCTGACCCGTCAGCTCGAGGACGCCAAGGAAGAGGAGAAGCGCCGCATCGCCCAGGAGCTGCACGACGACATGGGGCAGGTGTTGAGCGCCGTCAAGATCAACCTCAAGGCGCTCGGGAGGCTTCCGGACGTCGGCGGCGAGCGCGCCGAGCGACTCGGAGACGCGATCCGGCTCGTCGACGACATGATCGGCAACGTGCGGGCGATCGTCCTCGACCTGAGGCCCCCGATGCTCGACGAGCTGGGCCTCATCGTCGCCCTCCGCGGATACGCGGAGGGACAGTCGGTCCGGACCGGCGTGCCGATCGACGTCGAGGCGAACTTCGACGCGGAGCGCCTTCGCCCGGACACGGCCATCACCTCCTTCCGGATCGTCCAGCAGGCCGTCCACAACGCCCTCCAGCACGCCTCGGCGCACCACATCACCGTCTCGGTGCGGCGCAACTCGAGCCGGCTGCTGCTCTCCGTTCGCGACGACGGCCGCGGATTCGACGTCTCCGAGGCGCTCCAGCGCGCGGCCGTGGGCCCGCATCTGGGGCTCGTCGGGATGCGCGAGAGAGTGGAAGCGCTCGGCGGACGGCTGGAGATCGACTCCACGATCGGTGTAGGCTCCGAGGTCCGCGCCAGCGTACCGCTGACGTCGGAGGAGGCCGGCTCATGAAGGTGCTGCTCGCGGACGACCACGCCCTGGTGCGCAAGGGCATCCGTGCGGTCTTGACGTCGCTCCCCGGTGTCGAGGTCGTCGCGGAGACCTCCGACGGGCGCGAGGCGCTCTCGCTCATCGAGAGCATGAAGCCGGACGTCGCCGTCCTCGACATTACGATGCCGGGCCTGAACGGGCTCGAGGTGGCCATCCGGACGCATGCGGTCTCCTCCCGCACGAAGATCCTGATCCTCTCGATGCACGCCGGCGAGGCCTACGTCGCCCAGGCGCTGCGCGCCGGGGTCGCCGGGTATCTCCTGAAGGATGCGGCGGACGACGAGCTGCCGATGGCGATCAAGGCCGTCTCGCGCGGCGACGTCTACCTGAGCCCGAAGATCTCCCGGCAGCTGGTCGACCGGTACGTCGAGTCCGGCTCGGCGCAGCCGGATCCGCTCGCGGGCCTGACGACGCGCCAGCGCGAGATCCTTCAGCTGGTGGCGGAGGGGAAGTCGTCGAAGGAGATCGCGGTGCTCCTCGACCTGAGCGTCAAGACCGTCGAGTCGCACCGGGGCCAGATCATGGAGCGCCTCGGCGTCCACGACCTCACGGGTCTGGTACGGTTTGCGATTCGGGTCGGCCTCGTCTCGCCGGAGTCCTGACCGCGCCGTCCCGGGCGCGCCCCGCGTCCTCCCACCCGGCGAGCAGGGCCTCGATCCCGTCGGTGAAGTGCTGCTTCGCGAGGAAGCCGTCCGCTCCGACGGCCAGAGCGCGCTCGCGCGCGGCGGCGCTCGCGTGGAAGGTCACCAGCACCACCAGCGGGGCGCTCGGGCTCTTCTTGATGATGGGCGTGATCCGGAACCCGTCGATGTCCGCGAGGATCGCGTCGAGGATCACGAGGTCCGGCCTCGCGCGGTCGATCGCGTCGAGCGCTTCGAGCCCGCCGCGTGCCGTTCCGGCCAGGCGAAGATCCGCGCGGCCCGCGATCCACTCCTCGACGCTCTCGCGGAAGGCATCGGATTCGTCGACGACCAGAACGCGGAGCGGATGCGGTGATGCCACGGGACCCCCGGCCCCGGCGTGTGACGGACGATCCTGACGCCGGGCCCGGAAATATCTTCGCTCCGTTGCCCTGGAACCATCGGGGTAAACCCCGGTAAGCCCAGGTGAAACCCCGGAGCGAGGCCCGCGGGCCGCCCGCATCGGGATTTCCCCGGCGAGATCTCAGTGTTCACCCCGATGCCCGCGGCGCTCGGCCTCCCGTACTTTCCGGGTCGAACTCGCGATGGCCGAATTGCGGCCGGACGCTGCGTCTGCCCGTGGCGTACCAGCCGCTGCAAGCCAGCCCCCCACCTTGGGCCGGGCGGTCTCTTCGACGGGAAGACCGCCCGGCCGTTTTTTTTCTTTCGCGGTCCGGTTGACCGCCGTTACTTTATGATGCAAAGTACATTGCATGTCGAAACCACCGGACCCGTTCGCCGTTCCCCTCGATCCCAGGCGCATCCCGCGCGAGATGGCGGAGGCGCCGGCCCTCGATCCGAGGGGCCGCCGCGGCCCGATCGAGCGGCGCTTCGCGCTCCTCCTCAACCCGTTCTACCGCAAGGACCCGAACGCGTCGTTCGGCAAGCACGTGCTCACGCCGACGCTGGCGTTGACGAGCCTCGCCGCGACGACTCCTTCCCACTGGCGCCTGCGCTACTGGGACGAGAACCTCCTCCAGGGTCCGCCCCCGCTCGATCCCGTGCCCGAGGTCGTTGGGATCACCGTGCACCTGACCTTCGCCGAGCGCGCCTTCGCGCTCTCGCGCTATTACCGGGAGCGGGGGAGCACCGTGATTCTCGGCGGGCTGCACGTCTTGTCCTGCCCGGAGGAGTGCGCCCCGCACGCCGACGCGATCGCGCTCGGGGACGGGGTGCAGATCTGGCCCCGGATCCTCGGGGACGTCGAGGCCGGAACGCTCCGGCCCCGCTACGCGGCCGACTACGACACCGACTACCGCGGCGACCCCGCGCCCCGCCGGGCCCTCCTGCCGCGGCGGAGCTTCCTGACGACGACGAGCCTCATCGCGACGCGCGGTTGCCACAACCGGTGCGGGTTTTGCTACCTCTCGACCGAAGGGCTGCGGATGCCCTACCGGATGCGCGACCCGGAGCAGATCGCCGCGGAGTTCCTGGCCGACGGCCAGCCGTACGCCGTCTTCGTCGACAACAATCTCGGGTCGCGCCCCGACTACCTGCGCGCCCTCTGCCGGGCGCTCGCTCCCCTCGAGAGGATCTGGAGCGCGGCGGTTACGATCGACGTGACCGACGACCCGGCCCTGATCCGCGAGATGGCGCTCGCCGGCTGCACCGGGGTGTTCATCGGTTTCGAGTCGCTGACCGACGAGAACCTCGTGGACGCGCGCAAGAAGACCCCCCGCACCCTCGATTACGCGAGGCGCGTCCGGATCCTGCACGACAACGGCATCCAGGTGAACGGCTCCTTCGTACTCGGGTTCGATCACGACCGGAAGGACGTGTTCGCGCGCACGGCCGAGTGGGTCGAGGCCAACCGCCTCGAGTGCGCCACGTTCCACATCCTCACCCCGTACCCCGGCACGCCGCTGTTCCGCGAGATCGAGGGAGCCGGGCGCCTGCTCCATCGCGACTGGTCGCGTTACGACACGGCGCACTGCGTCTTCCGGCCGAGGCACATGACGCCGGAGGAGCTCGAGCACGGGTATGCGTGGGTCTACCGGCGGCTGTTCTCGCACGCGTCGATCTGGCGGCGCCGGCCGGACGACCCGCGGGCGGTCCCCGCGTATCTGGCGATGTCGTACCTGTACAAGCGCTCGAACCCGATCTGGCGGTTCCTGATTCGCCACGGCGCCGTCCACGCGGCGTGGCGGCCGCTCGTGGAGCTGACCCGCCGGAGACACCTGCGGTTCCGGCGGCGCCTCCTGGATCGCGGAGAATCCGGCGTCGCCGGAAGCGTGGTCGCGGCGGGGGTTTGAGCCGGACGCCGCTCGCGCATAATCTTCGTCGGAGGCCGTTCCATGATCCCCAGACCCGAAGCGGCCCGGACGCACACGTTCGTCGCCGTCGCCTTCGTCGACGACCTCCCGCTCGACTGGCTGGCCCCGCTCCTTCCCGGTCCGCGCGCCTTCCCGCACGGGCTCCACGCCGTCCTCCCCGAAGGGGGGGAGGTGTTCGCGTTTCCCTTCGGCGCGGTCGTCTTCCGGGACGTGCTCCCCGATCGGCGGGACGCGCTTCTCGGCACGCTGCGCCGGGAGCATCCACGCCTCGTCCCGGACGTCGTGCGCGAGGAGTTCAACGTGTCGGAGGAAGCGGGAGCGCGCGTCGGGATGGTGCAGGGACGGCTCGTCGTCGACCGGCTCGTCTCGACGCGTGCCGCGGTCGTCGCCCTGATCGTCGCGCAGAGCGCCGCGATGGAGACGTACGAGAGGATCGTCGAGAAGCTGTTCGCGAGGACGCGCGAGCTGCTCGAGCAGCTCGAGCGGCGCGGCATCGTGCCGCTGCGCACGCGTCCGCTCCACCGCTTCATCGGCGAGGCCGTCGGCCGCCGGAGCGAGGTCCTCTCGACCCTTCACCTGCTCGACAAGCCGGACGCCACCTGGGACGATCCGGCGATGGACAGGATCTACGACGACATCCGCGCCGAGTTCGACCTCGGGGACCGTTTCGCCGCGCTCGAGAGCAAGCTGCGCGCCGTGCAGGACGCGCTCGAGCTGCTCCTGGGCGTCGCCCGCGACCGCCGCCTCGTCCTGCTCGAGGTCGCCATCGTGGCTCTGATCTGCCTCGAGGTGCTGCTGTCGTTCCTGCGGTGAGCAGCGGGATCGAGCAGGGCGCGCGACAGGGGCGGCCATCGTGAGAAATGGGTGGAAACGTGGAGACACGCGCGAAGTTTGCGGCGAACGGCGGCCCAGGGCAGTCTCTTCGACGATACCTCTTGAGGACGTGCGGGGGGATGGTCGATGATCGACTGAATGCTCATGACAAGCCGGCCGGCCGGGGTGCTCGCGTTTGTAATGCTCGTCGGTGCTCTCTGCGGGTGCGCCGGGCAGGCTCCGCCGCCCGCGGCACCTGCGCCGAGTGCGGCGCCTTCCGTGGCGGCGCCCGCAGCGACCGCGGCGACCGCTCCCGTCCCCGCCGCGCCCACAGCACTTCCCGCGTCCGAGGTGCCCCGCGGCGCGATCGCCGCCGAGACGCGGATCCGGAGCGTCCGGTCGCTCGTCAACCGCACCCGCGAAATGGACACGATCGGAGCGAGCGCGACGCCCGTGTTCGAATCGATCGAGTCGCTCAAGGACTGGATGCGCACGCGCGACCCGCGGCAGCAGACCGCCCGCGCGCTGCGCAGCCTGGGCCTCGAGTGGCGCCTTGACGGGGAGCTTCTCAACGGCTGGATGGAGGCCACGGGCGCGCGGCTCGACGCGCTCACCGCCGCCCGGGCAACCCTCAAGGAAACCAAGGATACGTGGACCGGGACCGAGGCCGCGCTCGTCCGCGAGGGCGCGCCGCCCGACATCCGCGAGCGGGCGCATGCGGTGCTGGCCTCCATTGCCGAGGTCGAGGACGGGCTTCACGCCGAGATCGACAAGGTCCTCCTCCTCCAGAGCCGGACATCGGCGGCGAGCCTCGACGTCGAGGACGCCCTCGACACGATCGCCGGAGCGCTCCGCGAGGAGCGGAAGTCGCTCCTCAAGACCGACAGCCCCCCGATCTGGAAGGCGCGGCAGCCGCCGAGCAGCTCGCAGCCGCTCTCGACGGAGATCTCCGCGACGCTCGACGAGAACGTGCGCGCCCTCCGCCAGTACGCGGCCCGGGAGTCCCGCGCGTTCCAGCTCCACATCGTGCTCACGCTCCTGGTCTTGATCGGGTTTTTCAGGCTCCGCCCCAGGAGCCACGCCTGGCCTGCGAGCTCCAAGGGAGTGATCGCCGTCGCGCGCCTCGTCCAGCGGCCGATACTCGGGGCGTGCCTCGTCGCGCTCCTGTGCGGGCGCTGGATCCACCCGCGCGCGCCGCTGGCGCTCTACGAGCTGAACTCGATCCTGCTGTCTCTTCCGGTGGTCGTCCTGATGAAGGGCATCGTGGAGCCCCGCGTCCGCGGGGCGCTTTACACGCTGGCGACCCTGTTCGTCGCCGAGCGGATCTGGGAATCGACCTGGGCCGGGACGTTCCTCGAGCGGATCGTGCTTCTCGGCTTGACCGTCCTCAGCGCAGCCGCCGTGGTCTGGACCTTCCGGAGGTCCGCGCCGCTTCCGGCGCTCGTGGCGCCGGGATGGTGGCGCGTGCTGAGGGGCTCGAGCCGGCTCGCGGTCGTCGCGCTTGCGGTTTCCCTCGTCTCGAATGTGGCCGGAAACGTCTCGCTCTCGCGGCTGCTCACCGCCACCGTCGTCAACGTGTCGTACGCCGGCGTCGTCCTGTACACCGCGGCCCTTCTGCTCCGCGGGACCGCGGAGTTGCTCATCCGCTCCCGGGAGCTTCAGGTGCTCCATACCGTGGCGCTCCACGGCGATCTCATCCTGAGACGCGTCTCGCTCGCGATCGACGCGGCGATGATGCTCTCGTTCGTCATGGTCGTCCTGGCCTCGGCCGACCTGCTTCCCCTCGTGAAGGCGGCGCTTGGCGAGCTCCTGGTCAGGCGCTGGGGCGTCGGCGACTTCCGGTTCTCCTTCGCGACCGCGCTCATCTTCGTGGCGACCGTGTACGTCTCGATCGTCGTCTCACGTGCGATCCGGATGGTGCTCGAGGGGGACGTCTACCCGCGTGTCCAGCTCCCCCGCGGGGTTCCGGACACGCTCACCATGCTCATGCGGTACGGCGTGATCTCGCTCGGCTTCCTCCTCGCGCTGGCCGTCGCCGGGATTCCGATCGACCGGCTCACGGTCGTCTTCGGCGCGCTCGGCGTCGGCATCGGCTTCGGCCTCCAGAGCGTGGTCAACAACTTCGTCTCGGGCCTGATCATCATGTTCGAGCGGCCGATCCAGATCGGCGACGCCGTGGAGGTCAGCGGGCTGTCCGGACGGGTGCGCCACATCGGCGTTCGCGCGAGCACGATCGAGACCTTCGACGGCGCCGAGGTGATCGTTCCGAACGGCACGCTCGTGTCGAGCCACCTGATCAACTGGACGCTGACGAACCGCAGCCGGCGGATCGAGATCCAGGTGGGCGTGGCCTACGGAACCGACCCGGAGCGGGTGATGACGATCCTGACGGACGCGGTCAAGGGAGAGTCCGGCGTGCTCGCCGATCCCGCGCCGTTCGCGCTGTTCCGCGCCTTCGGACCGAGTTCGCTCGACTTCTCGCTGTTCCTCTGGACGTCCGATTTCGACAGCTGGACACGCCTGAAGAGCGACACCACCGTGAGGGTCAACAAGGCGCTTCACGACGCCGGGATCGACATCCCGCTTCCGCAGCAGGTCGTCCACCTGGGCGGCGAGGCCTCGGGCTAGGGATCCAGCACGGCGTTTTCGGACGAGCGGCACTCCACGACGGAGTGCCGCTCTCCGAGGGACGCGTCGCAACGGGGGGGTTACCGGCGCGACCCATGGACCACGCGCTTTACAATAGGAATGGGGGCGAGGCCCCCCCATCGGGGATTCCCCGGGGATCGACCGGAGAATCCACCTAGAACGTCCGAAAAACGACGGCCCCACACCGATTCAGCGCCAGAGCGCGTATCCCACGAGCCCCCCGGCGAGCACGAGCCACACGGAGTTGATCCGCGTGAGGCCGAGCAGGACGAGGCTGAAGACGGCAAGCGCTCCGGTGGGCCAGTCGACGATCGCGGCGCGGGCCAGGTGCCAGGTGACGGCGAGCATCAGCGCGAGGGAGGCCACGTTGACGCCGTCCAGTACGCCCGCCGCCGTCTTCGAGCGCCGCAGGCGTGGAAGCAGGGGAGCGCTCGCCGCGACGTAGACGAACGCGGGAAGGAAGATCCCCAGCGTCGCGATCACCGATCCCCGCGTGCCGCCCAGCACGTATCCGATGAACGTCGCGGTCGTGAACACCGGCCCCGGCGTCACCTGGCCGACCGCGATCGCATCGAGCAGCTGCCGCTCGGTGAGCCAGCCGAGGCGGGTGACGAGGTCGGCACGCAGGAAGGCGAGGAGCACGTATCCGCTGCCGAAGAGGAGCGCGCCCGCCTTCAGGAAGACCAGGAAGAGTTTCGCCATCGCGAAGGCACCGGCGGCGCCGGTTCCTCCGGCCAGGGGGATCGCGGCCCCGAAGGCGCCTAGGCCGCGTGCGGCCCGCGCGCGACCTCGCGCGACGATCCCCCCCACAAGCCCCGCGAGGAGAAGAACGGCGATCTCGTCCACGCCGAGGACGACGGCGAGGAGGCTCGCCCCCGCCAGCGCGCCGAGCCACGCCGATTTCACGGCGGTGTGCCCGAGCGTCCACAGCGCCCGCACGACGATCGCGATGATCACCGGCGTGACGCCGTGGAGAACAGAGCGCGCTTCCGGCAGGCTTCCGTAGCGGACGTAAACTCGCGCGAGCGCCCACACGAGGAACGCGGCGGGGAGGATGAAGCAGGTCCCCGCGACCAGGAGCCCGCGCCAGCCGCCGCGCGCGTGCCCGACGTGGATCGCCACCTCGGTCGAGTTCGGTCCGGGGATCAGGTTCGCGGCGCCGATCAGGTCGAGGAACCGCGCATCCGTCAACCACTTCCGCCGCTCGACGAACTCCTCGCGCATCATCGCGATGTGCGCGGCCGGGCCGCCGAACGCCGTCGTACCGAGACGAAGGAAGACCCAGGCCAGCGCGAGGAGCGAGGGGCCCTCGCCCGCGCCCGGCGGCCGGTCAGCGACGGCCGTCAACGAATGGTCCGAGCGCGGCCGCGATGAACGAATGAACCGGCGTCGGCACCCCCGCTTCGCGCCCCATCCTCACGATCGCGCCGGACAGCCACGGAAGCTCGAGACGCCGGCCGTGCTCGAGGTCCTCGAGCATGGAGGACTTCGCCTCGTCGGGGAACCGGGCGACGAGCGCATCAGTTTCGGCCCGCAGATCGGCCGGCAGCGGGATGCCGCGCGCGCGCCCGACGGCGATCGCCTCTTCGAGCGCGGCGTGCATCATCCCGTCGAGGGCGGGGTCGGACCGCAGGACGCCCATCGGCGATCGCGTGACGGCGGTCATGCCCGCCCAGGTCGCGAGCCTCACGAACTTGACCCAGAGGTCCAGCTCGATCGTCGGGCTCAAGGTGGCCTTGAAGCCCGCGCGATTGCCGGCCGCCTCGAGCGCCGCCAATCGCGCAGACCGGCTCCCGTCGCGCTCTCCGAACAGGAGCGTGTCGGCTCCGACGTGCCGGATCCGCCCGGGCTCGGTCATCGAGGCCATGATGTAGGCCGCACCGGCCACGACGTGCTCCGCGCCGACGTGGCGGGACACGATCTCGACGACCTCGACGCCGTTTTGCATCGTCACCACCGCCGTGTTGGGTCCGAGCAGAGGACCAAGCGCCGCCGCGGCGCCGGCGGCGTCGTAGAGCTTGACGCCGAACAGCACCACGTCGACCGGTCCGATCTCCGCGGGATCGCCGCTGGCGGCCACCCTGTCGAGGCGGACGTCCCCCTTGGGGCTCGCGATCGAGAGCCCGGACCGGCGCAGCGCCTCGAGCTGCCTCCCGCGCGCGAGGAACGCCACGTCCTCGCCCGCGGCGGCGAGGCGCCCGCCGAAGTACCCTCCGGCGGCGCCGGTGCCGAACACCGCGATCTTCATGCCGATGTTCGGAGTTTACTGAATTAGCGCGGCTCTCGCAGTACACTTCCCCTGCTCGAGGGGGGTGGGGGATGTCCGGGTCCGACGGCAAGCCGCTTGCCGCCGGTGCGCGCGGAGCGCCGGCGGCGATCCTGACCATCTTTTTCGCATCGGGAGCCTGCGGGCTCGTCTACGAGACCGTGTGGCAGAAGATGCTCTGCCTCGTCTTCGGGATCACCACGTACGCGACCGCGACGATCCTGAGCGCCTTCATGGGCGGACTGGCGCTCGGCAGCTACCTCTTCGGGCGCTACGCGGACCGGACGGCTCGGCCGCTGCGCGTCTATGCCGCCCTCGAAGCCGCCGTGGGGGCCTTCGCGCTCGTGTTCCCGGCGATCGCTTCGGGACTGATGGTCACGTTCGCGTGGATCGCCGTCCGTTTCGAGCCCGCGCCGGGAACGATCGCGGTCATCCGGTTTCTCCTGTGCGCCGCGGTGCTCGCGATCCCCGCGGCCCTGATGGGCGGCACGCTCCCGCTGATCAGCCGGTCCTACGTGCGGCGGCTCGATCGCGTGGGCTCGGCGGCCGGAGCGCTGTACGGGATCAACACGCTCGGAGGCGTGGCCGGGTGTTTCCTCGCCGGATTCGTCCTGATGCCGTCGATCGGCACGCGCGCGACCCTCTGGGGGGCCGCCGCGGTCAATCTGGCTCTCGCCGCCCTCGCGTACGCGATCGACCGCCGCGAGCCGGCGGCCTCGACGACGGCGGAGCCGGAGGCGCGGGACGCCGGGAGCGACGCGCGCACGCCCGCCGGCTGGATGCCCGACGCGAGGACGATGCGTCTCCTGTACTACGGCTCGGCGGTCTCGGGCTTCTGCGCGCTCGCCTACGAGGTGTTGTGGACGCGCAGCGTCTCGTTCTTCTTCCCGTCGTCCCTCTACGCGTTTCCGACGATGCTGACGAGCTTCCTGCTCGGCTCCGCGATCGGGAGCCTGCTCTACGCGCGGTACTTCGAGCGCGCGCGCCGCCCGGTCCTCCTGCTCGGGATGCTCCAGCTCGCCATCGGAGCGGCCGCGTTCCTGACGCTCTTCGAGTTCAGCGCCCTGGGCGGGATCTACGGGCTCCTGACGCGCCGGTTCGGGCGGGGGTGGAGCGCGTTCGCGGGACCCGGCATCGTCGTCTCCGCGCTCGTCATGGTCGTCCCGTGCATCCTGATGGGTATCGCCTTCCCGGCGATCGCCAAGGCGTTCACGCGGAGCCTCTCGGGTCTCGGGCGGAGCATCGGCTCGCTCTATTCGGCGAACACCGTCGGCTGCGTCGCGGGCTCGGTCCTCGCCGGCTTCGCGATCGCGCCCGCGTTCGGAGTCGTGAAGGGGATCGCGCTCGTGGCCGGCGTGAACGTCGTGCTCGGGACGCTGTTTCTGCTGGCGAACGTGACCCGTCTGCCCGCCCGCCTCGCGACGCTCTTGGCGGGGGCGGCGCTGATCGGTGGCGTGGCGCACTCGGCCGCCGGCTGGAAAGTGCCGCCCGTGCTCTACGGCAAGAAGTTCTCCAGGCTCTTCACCGAAGGGGATCGGATCCTCTACTTCGGAGAGAGCGTCGACGGCACGATCACCGTGACCGAGATGGGGGAGCACCCGTACGACGGCGTCCGCTACCGCGACATCGAGGTCGACGGGGTGTCGGTGGCGGGGGATCCTCCCGTGCTCCGGACGACGCAGAAGGTCCAGGGGCACATTCCGCTCCTGCTGTTCAAGGCGTCGACGGGCCGGGACGCGGAGCGCGCGTTCATCCTCGGACTCGGCTCGGGCGAGGCGTCGAGCTGCATCGCCAAGCACGGGGTCAAGGCCGTCGACTGCGGGGAGCTGGTCGCCGCCGAGGTCGGCGCGAACCACTTCTTCAGCCACGTCAATCACGGCATCCTGAAGAACCCGAAGTTCAACCTGATCCTCAACGACGCGCGGAATCACATGCTGACGACGCCGCGCACCGACGACGTGATGCAGAGCGACTCCGTCCACCCGACGATCGCGTTCAACACGTACACGAAGGAGTACTACGAGCTCTGCCGGAAGCATCTCTCCGACCGCGGGGTGTTCTCCACGTGGATCCCGATCTACGGGTTCACGGAAGACCAGATGAAGACGCTGGTCAACACGATGCTCGCGGTCTTCCCGCACGTGTCGATCTGGTGGGCTCCGAACTTCCAGAACAAGCACGCGATCCTGATCGGAACGAATCACCCGATCTCCATCGACTACGCCGCCTTCAAGGCCGAGGCGACGCTCCCCGAGATCCGGAGGAGCCTCGCCGAGATCGACCTCGACAGCCTCGACGATTTGCTGGGGACATTCGTCGCCGACGAGACGACCTTGCGGGAGTGGGCGGCCGGGGCGCCGGTCAACACCGACGACAACCTCCTGCTGGCGTTCGGCATCCCGAAGAACACGCGGATCGGAGACGAGACGGTCCCGGAGAACCTCGACGCGTTCGCCCGCATGGGGCGCTCGATCGTCCCCTACCTGCACGGCCTGAGCGACGACGAGAGGCAGGCGATCGGCATCGACGCTCACGACCAGGCGCGCGCGAACGTCCTGCGCGCCATGTCGGCGTACTACCGCGCGAAGACCGGAGGTCCCGCCTCGCTCTACGCCGAGTCGATCCGGGAGTACGAGGAGGCGCTGCGCATCGATCCCGTGGCCCCCGCGGTGCGGCGGCTGTACGACGAGATGCGCTTCTTCCAGGCACGGGCCGCGGCGGAGGAACACACGGCCGCGGGGCGGTTCGACCTCGCCCTGGCCGAGTACAACCGGTCGCTGTCGATTCGGCCTGGAAACCCCTGGGCCTTGAACGGCGTCGCCATCTGCCACGCGGCCCTCGGCAACGCCGATGACGCCGCCGCTGCCCTCCGGCAGGCGCTCGAGGCGGCTCCCGGGTTCGCGGTCGCGCGGACCAATCTCGCCCTCTACTACTGGAAGGTGGGGGACAAAGAGGCCGCCCGGCGCGAGCTGCGGATCTCGCTCGAGCAGAACCCATTCGACGTCGAGACCAATCGCGTCGCCGGGCTGATGGGAGTCCGCTGACCCCACGCCGACGAAGAACATTTCCGCTTGACTACAGATGTCGGCAGCCGTACATTCCAATGTGCCTACAGATGTAGTCACGGAGGGCGCGATGGCGAGAGCGGGCCTCGGCGAGCAGGAAGCCCAGATTCTCCGGGAAATCGCGGAGCAGGGGCCGGGTTCCGTCGGCGAGCTTCACGCCCGGTTCGGTGCGCCGCGCGGCCTCGCCCGCTCGACGGTGCTCACGATGATGGAGCGGCTCCGGGCGAAGGGGTACCTCGTGCGACGCCGGGAGGCCGGGGTCTACCGATACGCGCCCCCGCCCGGCCGCGACGTCCTCGGCGGCATCGTGGGCCGGTTCGTGGAGAAATCGCTCGGCGGCTCGCTGTCCACCTTCGTCGCCCACCTCTCGGGCCGCGAGCGTATTACGGACGAGGAGCTCGCGGAGCTGGAGCGGGCGGTCGATCGCCTGCGCGCCGGCAGGAAGAGAGAAAAGCCATGACGCTCCAGCACCTCCTCCGGATCAGCGTCGAGGCGGGCGTTCTCGCGGCGGCGGTGGCGATCGCCTGCGCGGTCCTCGCGCGCCTGAGGCCCTCCCACCGGGCGATCCTGTGGTGGCTCGTGAGCGCAAAGCTGCTCATCGGGCTCGTCCCGTTGCCCGCGCTGCGCGTCGCGGCGCTGCCGGCGACGGCGGCCGCCATTCCGTCGCTCGTGGCCGATCGCACCGTGCCGGTCTCCACCGTTCCCGCGACGCGCCCACCCGACCCGAGCCCGCGGCCGCCGATACGCATCCCGGCTTGGGCCTGGCTGGCGGGGGCGGGCGTTTTCGCGGTGGCCGCGACGCCCGAGTGGCTCCGCGTTCGGCGCTGGGTCCGGTCGGGTCGGACGATCGACGGCGAGACGGAGCGCCTCGCGATCGCGCGCGCGTCCGTGGCATCGGGGCTGCGGCGGCCGCCGCGCGTGCTCGCGGTCGAGGGACTCCGCTCCCCGCTCGTGACGGGGCTTCTCCGGCCGACCGTGCTCCTCCCGGCGGAAGGCCTCGCAAGGCTCGAGGCCTTGGATCTCGAGATGACGCTCGCCCACGAGATGGCCCACATCGCCCGCGGCGACCTGTGGCTCGGGGTCGTGCCCGCGGCCGCGCGCCGCCTCTTCTTCTTCCATCCCGCCGCATGGATCGCGGAGCGGGAGTACGCGATCGCGCGGGAAGTCGCGTGCGACGAGATCGTGATCGGCAGCGCCGGAGCGGACGCGTTCGCGTACGGAAAGCTGTTGCTGCGCTTCGCGACCGGAGCGCGCGCCCCCGCGTCGATCGCGATGTCCCGCCGCTCGATGCTCCGAAGGAGGATTCTCATGATCGAGTCCCTGGTCCGCCGCGTCACTCTCGGCCGCGCCGGGTGGGCCCTCGTGGCCCTCGTGGCTCTCGCCTTCGTCCCCGTGCAGCTGGTCGCGAAGGAGTCCCGGGAGCCGGTCGACGCTCACTGCCTCGCGATCGGAACCGGTCCACACAACGCGTACGTCATCGTCACCGGCGACGACCGCACGATGTGCGGCGACACCGACGATATCGCGATGGCGGACGGGCTGCGCCGGAAGGGTGAGGACATCATCTGGTTCCGCGTCGACGGTCAGGACTGGGTGGTCCGCGATCCGGCCACCGTCGCGGAGGCGCGGCGCCTGTTCTCCGGGGTCGGCGTGATCGGCGACAGCCAGTCCGCGATCGGAATCGGGCAGTCTAAGATCGGAGAGGAGCAATCGCGCATCGCCGAGCAGCAGGCCGCCGCCGCATCCCTCCAGGCCGACCTTGCGGTCGCGCAGGCACGGCAGGAGGATCTGCGCCGCGTGGAGCGCGAGCTTGCTCTCGCAAAAGCGAACGAGGCGAGCGCGAAGGAGCGACCCGAGCAGGACCGGCTGCTGAAGGAGGCCGCCAGTGCGGATCGCGCGTCCCGCTCGGCCCAGGACGAGGCCAGGCGCCAGACGGTTCTCGCCCAGCGGATGGAAGATCTGGCGCGGGAGCAGGCCGCGCTCGGTGCCAAGCAGAGCGCGCTCGGCGACAAGATGCAGCGGGAGATCGCCGAGGCGCAGCGCGCGCTCTCGAGCCTGCTCGAGCGGGCGATGAAGGACGGGAAGGCGCTGCGATCGTATTGACGCGTCGCGCGGGTCGCCGGCGCTACGGGACGACCTCGACCAGCGCCTCCCAGTTGTCGTTGATCGTGACGTCGCTCGGCTCCTCGGGCAGGAGCACCTGCAGCTTTCCCGCCTTTCCCTTCATCGCGAGCGGGCGCGCCGCGACCTTTTCGCCTCCGAAGTGCACGTACACCGGAACCAGCAAGGTGAAGTCGGTATCGATCTGCTCGGACTCGACGGTGAGGAGCCACTTGCCGTCCTTGGGCTCGACCCGCTTCGACCAGCGGATCTTGGGAATCTCCGTGCGGAGCAGCCACTGGCTCCAGAACCAGCGAAGATCGGTCCCGAGAACGCGCTCCGAGACGCCGATGAAATCCTCCGTGCGAGCGAGCTTGCCGGAGTAGTCCTTCAGGAACGTCCGCAGGATCTCCCAGAACTTGTCGTCTCCACCGGACTGAACGCTCGACATGTACCGGAGCATCTGGAGGACCATGGGCCCCTTGGTGTAGACGTTCTGATGCCCGTCGAGGAGGGCCCAGTGCTCCACGATCGTCGCGTTGCGGACCTGCCCGCGAAGATTCTGGGTTCCGACCTTGGGCGAGCGCTGAAGAGGCACGATCCACTCGCGGAAGATCGCCTCCCGCGTCTTCTTCACGTCCTCGAACCGCGCCCGGTAATACTCCATCCCGGCGTACTGGGCGAACGACTCTTCGAGCCAGCGGTCCCTGGGCCAGCGGTCGGGCTGGACGAGATCGCCCCACCACTGGTGCGCCGCTTCGTGCGCGCGGAACAGGTCGGCCATGCTCGAGTCACCGGAGAAGCCGGCGTCCTCGCTGAGCAGCAAGAGGCCGTCGAAGCCGCGCCCGTGGTCGATCGGGGCCCCGGCGACGCGCAGGGTGTCGAGCTTCAGCGGGAAGAACAACCGGTCGTACACCTTCATGATGTTCTGCATCTCGACCGCGGCGAAGTCCAGATTCTTCTCCTGCCGGTCGCCGTAGACCTCGATCTTCACGCCGTCCGCGTCCGCGGCCTTCGTCTGGAACTTTCCTATGTAGATGCTCGAGGAGGACTGCGGACGGGTCGTCTTGAACGTGTAGCTGCGCTTCTCGCCGTCGTCCTTGCTGTCGACGAGCCGTCCGGGCGCGACGGCGACGCGGCTCGACGGAAGCTCGACGTGAAGCGAGTAATCCGCCAGGCGCACCTCGGGCAACGTGGGATACCAGGCGTCCTCGTCGACGAGCCAGAAGCCGTCGCCCCAGGGCTCGAAGAGCGATCCGGTGGCCTTGATGCGGAGCGTGGTCACGCCACCGGCCGGCGGGGAACCGCCGAGATCGACGAGCACGGAGTCGTCGAGATCGTCTCCGCTCGAGCTCCGCTTCCACTGCACGAACGGAAGCTCGCGGTCCCCGTCGCCGCGCACGGATTCGACCTGCAGCCACGGCGTGAGCCGGAATCGCAGGGTCCGGACGCCGGCGGCGGGATGGAGCGTGATCGTCGTGGTCTCGACGGCCGAGTCCATCGCTTCACCGAGCGACAGGTCGATTCCGTAGGAGACGTCCCCGGCGGGTGCTCGGTAGCGGGGGACCGCGGCTTGCTGGGTGGCCAGCGGATGGAACAGGAACTGGTGCGGCGCGTCCTGCGCGAGCGTGGTGTGGCCGTATGCTTCGATCCCGATCTCGTCTTGCTGCGTCGGGTCGTAGCGGAGCATGAGGAGCGCCGACTTCGAGTGCTCGACCCGAATTCCGGGCGCGTTCAGGATCACGAAGGCCGTCCCCTTCGCCCGGCCGGATCGATTCATGAACGCCTCGACGACGTCGAGTCCGCGCCGGGCCAGCGCCGCCTTGGCCTCGGGGTAGCCGCTCGCCGGATCCGGGGGCACGGACGGGGGGTCGCTGATCGAAAGCTGCGACGCGAAGTCATGAGCGCGGAGCGTGAAGAAGTAGGCCTCCGTCACCGGCTCGTCTTCCAGCGCCGGCCGCCCGAACCAGAATTCGAGCCTCCGGCGCTGCTCGTCGGCGGCGGGCTTGAACGATGCCGTCGCCTCGCCGACGAAGAACGCGCCGAAGGGGGCGTCGTCGACCGGGGGCTCCACGAATACGACGCCGGTCTTGATCCGGATCACGATCGCGTCGATGTCCCAGACGAGATCGTGGACCGGGATCCCCGGAACCTTGTCGAGCCTAGGCGCGAGCAACGACTGGTGGAGGGCGATCAACGATTGCGAGCTGGCATCGGAGAAGCTCACCGGCCACGCCGGAGCGCCGGCGAGAGCGTGAGAACCGGCGAGCGCGGTCATGGCGATTCGGGCAAGCCACTTCGGCACGTGAGTCTCCGTGCGATCCCGGGAGGACCGTGACCCTCGTATGGTAGGCGGTTTTGCAGGCGCGATCGGACGAACCGAGGTTGAAAGGTAGAATCCGCATCCGCTCGAAAGGGGGTTCTCGATGGTTCGACTCGCGCGACGCCTCGTCCTGACCCTGGCTCTCTGGGCGGCCGTCTCCCCGCTCCTCCCGGCCGTCCGCGCCGCGGGACCGCTCCCGGCGGACACGCCGATGACGACCAAACAGGGGAACACCTTCATCGCGCCGGTCGGCTGGACGGTCTCGGTCCGGGGCGCCGCGACGATCGTCGAGGCCCCGGAAGGGGACTCGCGCATCGTGCTCGTCGACGTCACGGCGAACGACGCCGACGCGGCGCTCGCGGCGGGGTGGGCGGCGTACAAGGCGCCGACGTGGACGATGAAGCTCAGCACCGCGGCGCCCGACCAGGACGGGTGGTCGAGGCAGCGAAGCTACGAATACGAGGTGTCGCCCAACGAGAAGCGCGCCGTCAGCGCGGTCGTTCAGTTCGCGGGCGGCGTGTGGACGGTCGCGATCTACGACATGTCGCAAGCGGTCGGCGAGAAGCGCGCCGCTCAGGTCAACCTGATCCTCGGGAAGCTTCTGCCGAAGGGGTACACGCGGGAGAGCTTCGCGGGGCGGAAGGCCAACACGCTCGACAAGGCGCGGGTCGCGGAGCTGTCCCGGTTCGTCGAGCGCGGGATGAAGGCCACCGGCGTGCCCGGGGTCGCGCTCGGGATCGTCCAGGGCGGCGCCACCGTGTTCGCCGGCGGGTTCGGCGTGCGGGAGCTCGGCGGAACGGCGAAGCCCGATGCCGACACGCTGTTCATGATCGCCTCGAACACGAAGGCGCTCACGACGCTGCTCCTCGCGAAGCTCGTCGACCAGGGGAAGATCGGCTGGAAGACTCCGGTGACGAGCCTCCTGCCGTCGTTCAAGCTCGGCGGCGCCGAGACGACGAGCCGCGTGCTGGTCGAGAACCTGATCTGCGCGTGCACCGGCCTGCCGCGGCAGGACATGGAGTGGCTCTTCCAGTACGGGGGGGTGACACCCGAGATGGCGCTGGCCACGCTCGCGACGATGCAGCCGACGAGCAAGTTCGGGGAGATGTTCCAATATTCGAATCCGCTCGCCGGGGCGGCCGGGCTCGTCGCGGGGCACGTGGCCTATCCGGAGATGGAGCTGGGCGCCGCGTACGACAAGGCGATCCAGGTCCAGGTCTTCGATCCCCTCGGCATGAAGGCGACCACGTTCGACTATGCGAAGGCCCTCGCCGGGAATCACGCGGGCTCGCACGCCCCGAACGTTGACGGGAAGATGGCGCGGGCGGCGATGGAGGTGAATTACTCGATCATCCCGCTGCGGCCCGCGGGTGCCGCGTGGAGCAACGTGAACGACATGCTCAAGTACGTGTCGATGGAGCTGTCGGAAGGGCTGCTGCCCGACGGGACGCGCTTCATCTCCAAAGGGCCGCTGCTCGAGCGCCGCGCGCCGAAGGTGCCGATCGGGGACAAGGCGACGTACGGCATGGGCCTCATGGTGGACGCGACGTACGGTGTGACCGTCGTCCACCACGGCGGGGATCTCATCGGGTATCACAGCGACATGATCTGGCTCCCCGACCAGAAGGTGGGCGCCGTGATCCTGACGAACGGCGACCTCGGGTGGCTGATTCGCGGCGGGTTCCGTCGCAAGCTCCTGGAGGTGCTCTTTGACGGCAAGCCCGAGGCGGACACCGAGCTCGCGTCCGCCGCGAGATCGTTCTTCGACTCGCTCGCGGCGGACCGGAAGCAGCTCGTGATCCCGCCGGACCCGAAGGACGCCGGAGCTCTCGCGTCGCGCTACGCGAACGACGCGCTCGGCGAGATCGCGGTCCGTCGCGAGAAGGGAGCGACCGTCTTCGATTTCGGCGAGTGGAAGAGCCCCGTGGCCTCGCGCCACAACCCGGACGGAACCGTCTCCTTCCTGACCCTCTCTCCCGGGGTGGACGGGATCGAGTTCGTCGTCGGGTCGGCGGCGAAGAAGACGCTCGTCCTTCGCGATCCGCAGCACGAGTACGTGTTCGAGGAGCGCTGACCGGAACGATTCGCGGTTGCGATTTCACAACCGGTCCGGGTCGGTCCGGCCCGGCTCGAGGCCCGGCGCCACCGTACGATTCAGGCGCCATGACGGGGCGATCGCCGCTTTCGACTCCCGAGTTCGACGTGGATCTCCACGAGCTCGAGCTGCTCTCGAACAGCGTGCTCGATCTGGTCGAGGCTGGCAGCTACGACGCGGCCGAGCTCGTCTGCCGCGAAGTGTCGAGACGCTGGCCCGAGCAACTCCACGGCATCGAAGGGATGGCGATCGTCCACGAGGCGCGCGGCGAGAACAACCAGGCAATCGAATGTCTCGAGACATGCATCGCTCGCGATCGCATGGCCGTTGATTGGGGAGGCGGGGAGACAGACGACTGGTATTCGGAGTGGATCGAGCGGCTGCGGGCGCGAACGCGCGAATGACGCAGGGTATCGATTTTCATCGGCCTCCGGATCTCGACCTGGACTTGACGGGCCGCCTCGCGACGAGGCTCCAGAACTGCTTGTCGTTCAAGATCGTGATCCGCTGACCCTTGGCGCGCAGGCGCTTGATCTCCATCAGCTTCAAGCCCGCGTCGCGGCCGGCGGCCTGCAGGGGGTTCGGCCGGCCCCGCACGATCACGTTCGTCTTCGCCGAGGGTCCGCCCTGGACGATCGCGCCAGAGCGCTTGGCGGCGCGCTGCGCGTCGACGCGCGGCTTGCTCAGGATTCCGGTGAACGTGACGTGGAGCCCCTTGAGCGACCGGAGCGCGCCCGGGCGCAGGACGGACGGCGGGGTGTTCAGCGCCGCGATCAGCTCGCCCGCGCTCTCGTACCGCTTGCGGCGCTCGCCGATGCACCGGTAGACGATCTCCTTCAGCTCGTCGCTGCAGGTCAGATGCCGCACCTCCGGCGTCCGGATGCGCGCGCGCGCGTCTCCCCTCACGAGCATGCCCAGGAGCTGGCCGACCTGGTACACGTCGTCCCGCGCCTGCCACTTCGGAACAGCTCCCGCCACGACCTCGCTCGGCGCCATGTGCGGGTTGAACGTCCGGACGCGCTGCGCGCGGCGGTCGCTCATCGAGCGGACGATCCCGAAGTCCCCGAGCTTCAGGCGAGGTCCGTCGCACACGAAGACGTTCATCGGGGTCAGGTCGCGGTGGAGCATCTCGCCGCGGTGGAGCTTTCCGAGGACCTCGAGGATGCCCGCGATCTCCCGCCGGGCGGTCCGCTCGGGCCACGCCTTTCCGGTGCGCCGGAGGTACGCGCTAAGGTCGCCGTGCCGCGCGAACTCGAGGACGAGGCAATACAGGGTGCGATCGGTTTCCCGGAAGAGGACGAACCGGTCGTGCACGCGGATCGCACGCGGGTGCTCGTCCAGGAGCTGGCCGAAGTACGCCTCGCGCAGCCACGCGTCGATGTAGGGGCTGACCTTGATGCACAGCGGGTCGGAAGAGCCGGTGCCGCGCCCGAGCCGCTTCGACAGGTAGACCTGGCCGTATCCCCCCGAGCCCACGAGCCGCTCGATCCGGTACCGCGCGGCGGTGTCCGTACTGCTGACGATCTCGCCGGGTGTCAGGAGCGGCCCCGCGCCCGCGGCGCGTCCGGGCCGCTTTGTGAGCGTCGTGGCCTGGGACAACCGCTTGGTCACCCGCCTAGCATGAAGGATTCGCGGTCAAATGGGAACGGGCGGGAAGCGGTGCTCGTTGCGAACGACGAGCGATCTTCGTCGTGACGCCGCGCTTGCCGCGTGAAGCATGCAAATCGTCCGTGTAGTCCGTAACAAGTGCCCGGTATGGGTCTTCCGCCTACCCATAAGCATCGAGACGCGCAAAAAAAACGTCGCCGCTCCGCCAGCCGCACGACACGTGGTCGTGCGCGGCGCGGCCCTTGCACTCATCGATGATCACGAACGATGGCGACGATTTCGACCACCTTCGCCATCGCTCGCTCGAGGACAAGGAGGGTTCGCCATGAAGACCACCAGACCGGCATGGCTCACCGGAATCGCCCTGGCACTCGCGCTCTCGGCGTGCTCGAAGTCCGACTTGGGAATCACCACGGCGGTGAAGACGAAGATGATCGCCGACCCGGTCGTTCGGGCATACAAGATCGAGGTCGCTACCGACGGCGGCAAGGTCACGCTCACGGGGAATATCGACAGCTTCGACGCGAAGGAGCGCGCGCTGGCGATCGCGTCGCAGACCGCAGGCGTCGTCACCGTCCGGGACATGATCGAGGTGTGGCGCGCGTCGGGCAGCGGCGCGGCACCGAGCCCGGGACGATCGATCGGAACCACGATCGACGACATGGTCATAACCATGCGCGTGAAGGGCCGCATTCTCGAGGACGGCGCGCTCGAGGGAAGCCGCATCGACGTCGACACCCGTGCCGGAGTCGTCTTCCTCACGGGCGACGTGGAGACGCCCAAGGCGAAGGAGCAGGCGATCAAGATCGCCCGCGCGGTCGACGGCGTGCGGGACGTTCAGGCCAATTTGAGGGTCAGCGCGGTCTAGCGCGGGATTGCGGCCGCCTCCGGGCGGCCGCTACCGCGATCTCATCCCCGCGACGCGGGCACCGAGCGCGACCGACGCCAGCGTCAACGCCAGCACGCCGCTCGTCCAGAGAATCGCCGGTGCGGCCGCAAGTTCCGTCAGGTGCTCGAGCGTCTCCGGCGGCATCACGATTCCCTCGGCGGCCGCGTGGGACACGGCCGGCGCGCTCCAGGCGGCCCAGGCCAGGACTCCGAACCCCACCGCGCCTACGACGGTGGCCGGCACGAGCTTCCTCCACGGAAACGGGATCGGCGGAGGCGCCTGGGCTTCGCGCACGACCGCCTCCATTACCGAGCGAGCGAATCCGGACGACGGGAGAATGTCCGCCTCTCCGGACAGCGCGCGGTCGATCTCGTTGTCTTTCATCACGCCTCCTCGAGCGCTGTCGTGGCGAGCGCCGCCGGCAGCTTCTTGCGCAGGAGATCCCGCGCCCGGGACAATCGCGCCTTCACGGTGCCCTCCGCGGTTCCGAGGCTCGCGGCCGATGCCGCGATGTCCATCCCGTGAAAGTAGTACAGGATCACGGTCTCCCGGTACTTCGCCGGGAGCCTGAGCACCGCATTTCGCACCGCGCGGTCGCGGTCCTCGCCGGCAATCTGTGCCAGGAGCGAGCCGGCGGAGGCGATCTCGCCCGCAGCCTCGAGCGGCACCGTACGCAGCGGCAACCGTCTGAGCTCCGAGCGGTAGAGATTCGTCGCGAGCGCGAAGAGCCAGGTCGAGAACGTCGAATCCTGCCGCCAGCTGCCCAGCGCTCGATAGGCGCGGAGGAAGGCTTCCTGCGCCATCTCTTCCGCGCGCCCCCGGTCGCGGCAGAATCGATACCCGAGGTTGACGAGGGGGCCTTCCCAGCGGCGGACGATCCCTTCGAACGCGGACAGATCTCCCCCGAGGACGCGCAGGACGTCGGCTCTGTCTTCGGCCGCACTCACGATCGGCTCCGCTCCAGGCAGTATGACCCCGCGGTGAGACCGGCGGTTGCGCCAACTTGACGCAACCCGTCCGGCCCCCCGTGGGTCACACCTCCCGAGGGTGACGACCGCATCGAGGAGGCTGCCGTGAGCAATGCCGCGCTTTTCGGGTTTCTGAGCATTTCCGCCGTGTCCGTGTTCACGTTCGTCAGCATCGCCGCTTGGTCCGATGCCCGGCGCCGCGAGCGGGAAGCGTTCTACAAGAACGAAACCATGAGGAAGCTCGCCGAGAGCCCCAGCGGCGGCACGGCCGCCCTCGAACTGCTGCGCGAGGAGGCGCGGCTCCAGGCCCGGCGCCGGCAGGAAGGGCAGCGCCTCGGCGGGTTGATCACGCTTGCCGTCGGCATCGGAACTTGGGCGTTCCTCCGGTCGATCGAGCCGGGCAAGCCGCTGTACATCCTCGGGCTGATCCCGATCCTCGTCGGCCTGGTGCTCGTCGGCTATTCGTACCTGCTCGCGCCCAAGATCGAGTAGCGACGCCCCTCTACCTGGCGCCGAGCTGCGCCTGCCGGGCGTAATCGATCGCCTCGCCGAGGATGCGCGCGGACTCGGCGGGCGCGTGGAATCCCATCGAGTTCTCCGCCGCGACGAAGTCCAGGCGCCACTGCGCCTTCCGCTGCAGCTCGAGCACCGCGGCGAGATCGGCGTCCGAGCGGCCGGCCTTCTTCGTGGCGACGATCGCATCGAGCATGTCGGTCATCGCGGACGCGGGAGAGAGATCGAACCCGCGAGGGTCGCTCGCGAGATCGTCATCGTCCCGCGGGCACGATGTTCTGGTTGAGCCGGAACAGGTTCGACGGATCGTACTTCGTCTTGAGCGTCGCGAGCCGGTCGTAGTTCCGTCCGTACGCCCCGGTGCGGATTCGCGGCGCCTCGTCGGCCGGCATGAAATTCACGTAGACACCGCCGGTCGCATACTCCGCGGCGCCCTCGTAGAGTCCGCGCGCCCAGGCGACGCACTCCAGGTCCTGCCGCGCATCGCTCCAGCGCGTGTGCACGTTCACGACGAACTCGACGTTGCGGTGCGGGTACGCGGTGGCATCCGCGGGAACCCGGTTGATTGCCCCGCCGACGTGCCCGAGGAAGATCTCGCACTGCGGCGAGGGGAGCGTGCGCACGGCGTCGATCAGGAGGTCGATCAGCCCGTCCGAGATCTCCGTGAAGTCGTGCGACTTCCAGTAGTTGCGCTCCCCGGGCGTGAGCAGCGGGTCGAACGCGGCTTGCCAGCCGACGAACGGGCTCGGCCCGACGACGTCGGCAATCGGCGTGCCGATGGCGCGGAACGGGGCCGCGGCCTTCTCACCGGAGGCGAGATCTCCCGCATGGCACATCGCCAGGACGACCACGTCGGTCCCGTGGACCTCGGGCGCGAGGAACGGAAGCGGCGGGGCCTTGCGCATCACGACCCAGCAGCACATCTCGTCCGGGGCCTGCGCCGCGGCCTTCCGGTAGCCGTCGAGGACCGCCTTCGCGTTCGCGAGCGGATGCACGACGAGCCCCGCGATCACCTGCGGGCCAACGGGGTGGAGCTTCAGCTCGAAGGACGTCACGACGCCGAAGTTGCCGCCGCCGCCTCGAACGGCCCAGAACAGATCCGGGTTGTCCTTGGCGCTGGCGTGGAGCCGCTCGCCCGAGGCGGTCACGACGTCGGCGGAGATCAGGTTGTCGATCGTGAGGCCGAGCTTCCGGCTCAGCCACCCGAAGCCTCCCCCCAGGAGCAGCCCTGCGAGGCCGGTCGTCGAGTTGATGCCGACCGGCGTCGCGAGACCGAACGCCTGGGTTTCCCGATCGAGATCGCCGAGCCGCGCGCCCGGCTCGACGCGAGCCGTACGGGTCCCGGCATCGACGCGCACCGCGCGCATGAGCGAGAGGTCGAGCATCAGACCGCCGTCGCACACGGCACTCCCCGCGATGTTGTGCCCGCCGCCGCGCACGGCGAGGAGAAGACGGTGCTCTGCGGCCAGACGCACGGTGCGCACGACGTCGGACGCGTCCGCCGCCCGGACGACCGCCGCGGGACGCTTGTCGATCATGGCATTCCAGATCGTGCGCGCCTCCTCGTACCCGGCCTCGCCCGGAAGGCACAGGCCTCCGCGGAGCCCGCCGCGCAGCGCGTCGACCGCCGCGGCCGGGATGGAAACGGATGGGCCCTCGTACGTCTTGACGGAGATTCCGGACATGGCGTCCTCCCACGGGATGTTCTAGGCGAGTCCACTCGACCGGTGCCGGCCGCTCGATAGCTTAACGCGTTATGACGACCTCGAGGTACTCCCCGGGGACGACGAGACCGCCGCGGCTGCTCCGGTTGTGCCTTGCGAGCAGATCGGACAGAGCCGAGCGGAACGCGCGCCGTCCGGTGTCGTCGAGGTTGTCGAACGCGCGGACGATCGGTCCGTAGTAGGCCCGGAAGAAGTCGATCCAGTGGTCGGCGGAGGCGTACCGGAAGTTGTAGATCCGCCGCTCGGCCTTGATGGCCGTCGCTTGCGGGCCGAACAGCTCGACGATGCGCGGCTCGGAGCCCCAGAGCATCGGCGAGCGCACGCCCGCGGGCGGCGGCGCGAACCGGCCGACGATCGCGAAGAGCTGCCCGAGGAATCCCTCGGGGGTCCAGGAGGCAAGGCCGATCCGCCCGCCGCTCCGCACGACGCGCAGCAGCTCGGCGGCGGCGCGCTCCTGGTGGGGGGCGAACATCACGCCGAACGTGGACAGCGCGACGTCGAACGTGCCGTCGGCGTACGGGAGGGACTCGGCGTCCGCGGTCTCGAAGGCGATGTCGAGCCGGTCGGCCTCGGCGCGCCGCTTTCCCTGGTCGAGAAGCGCGGGAACGTAGTCGGTCGAGGTCACGTGCGCGAAGCGCCGCGCGGCCGCGAGCGAGGCGTCGCCGTTGCCGGCCGCGACGTCGAGGACGCGCTCGCCGGCGTGGACGTCGGCCGCCTCGCAGAGCGTCTCGCCCACGATCTGGAGGCGGACGCCGACCTGGCCGTAGTCCCCCTCGTTCCAGGTCGCCTGCTGGCGGGTCTTGATGGACGCGTAGTCGATGGTCGGAATCGGGATGGCGTTCATGTCGTCTCCTTTCGAATGGAGAGAAGATGACCGAAAGCCGGCATTGACGTATGGCCGCGCGTCGGAAACACTTGACCATTCGTCCGGAGGAAGCTCGTGAGCCGCGACACGCTCTCCGACGTCCTTCGCACCGTGCGGTTGCGGGGGGCCGTCTTCTACTACATCGACGGGAGCCCGCCGTGGGTCGCCGAGGCCCCGCCGGCGCGCGAGATCATCCCCGGAATCATGCCCGGGGCCGAGCACATGATCGAGTTCCACGGCGTCGTCGAAGGCTCCTGCTGGGCGGGGATCGCGGGGGAGTCCCCGGTTCGCCTCGAGGCGGGGGACGTGATCCTGTTCCCGCAGGGAGATCCGCACGTCGTCTCGAGCGCCCCCGGCATGCGGGTCCCGCACGTCGACCGCGGCGTGTATTTCTCGCCGCGGCCGCCGCAGCTTCCGTATGCGATCAGCGTCGAGAATCACGAGATCAAGGCGGCGCGCCTGGACGGCGGGGGGCCGAACCGCTCCACGATCGTGTGCGGGTTCCTGGGCCTCGACGCACGGCCGTTCAACCCGCTGCTCGCCTCGCTGCCTCGCGTGCTGCACATCTCCGGCGCGACCCTCGGCCCCGACTCGTGGGTCGCGTCGTTCCTGCGCGCGGCCGTCGTCGAATCGAACCGTCGCCGGCCGGGAGGGGAAGCGGTGCTCGAAAAGATGAGCGAGATGCTCTTCGTCGAGGTGCTGCGGCGGCACGTCGACGCGCTCCCGGCCGAGGAGACCGGCTGGCTCGCAGGCATGCGGGACCCGTCGATCGGCCGGGTGCTCGCCGCGATCCACGAGAATCCCGGCACCGCGTGGACGCTCGAGCGCCTCGCCGCCGACGCGGCGATGTCGCGCTCGACACTGCACGAGCGATTCGTCCACTTCATCGGTCAACCGCCGATGCAGTACCTCACGCGCTGGCGGATGCAGGCGGCCTCGCGGCTCCTGCGCGACGGCAGCGCGAAGCTGATCGAGATCGCCTTAGCAGTCGGCTACGAGAGCGAGGCCGCGTTCTCCCGGGCGTTCAAGCGCGAGGTCGGCCTGTCTCCCGGCGCCTGGCGAGGCGGCCGGCACGCGTCCGAGGCGACGCCCTCCTAGTCCTCAGGCCTCTCTCCCGCCGGCGCCATCTTGACGATCCTCGGCATGAACCGGGCGATCGGCTCGACGAGGTCGGACTGTGCCGCCATCACCGCGTCGATGTCCTTGTAGACCATCGGGACCTCGTCGAGACCCGCCGACAGGAGCGTGACCCCTCGCCGGTCCAGGACCTCCCGCACCTGCTTCCACTCGAAAGTCTTCTTCGCCTGGGTGCGGCTCATCGCGCGCCCGGCGCCGTGCGCGGCCGAGTTCAGCGACGCGGGGTTCCCCTTCCCGCGGACGATGTAGGTCGCGGTGGCCATCGAGCCCGGGATGATTCCCACCACGCCGGCGCCTGCCGGCGTGGCGCCCTTCCGATGGACGATGACGCTCCGGCCGTCGTGCGCCTCCTTCCAGGCGAAGTTGTGGTGGTTCTCGAGGTCGAGGAGGACGCGGGCTCCGAGATGGCCCGAGACGTGACGGTGGATGCAGGCGTGGTTCGCGGCCGCGTACTGGCCCATCAGCACCATCGCGCTCCAGTATTCCTGCCCCTCCTCGCCGTCTAGGTCGAGCCACGCGAGACGGGTCAGCTCGCTCGGCAGCTCCGGGTGGCGCTTGCTCGCGAGCTTGCTGTAGCGGTCGGCGACCGCGGCACCGGTCCCGCGACTTCCGCTGTGCGAGAGCAGGGCGAGGTACCGTCCCGCCGGGAGCCCGAGGTCGGCCCGGTCGATCTCGAACGTGCCGAACTCGACGAAGTGGTTCCCGCTCCCGCTCGTGCCGAGCTGCGACCAGGCCTTGTCCTTGAGCGTTCGCGTGAGCGCGGTGACCGACCAGTCGGCATCCATCACGTCGTGTGCGCGGCGGTTCTTGAAGCTCGCCCCGACGCCGAAGCGCGTCTCGGACTCGATCGCCTTCGCCAGCTTCGCCGGATCCGTGGTGACCGTCTCCGCCGGCATGTCGAGGATCGACATCTTCATCCGGCAGGCGATGTCGACGCCGACCGCGTAGGGAATGACCGCGTTTTCGGTCGCGAGCACGCCGCCGATCGGCAGGCCGTAGCCCACGTGGGCGTCGGGCATCAGGGCGCCCCGCACCGCGACCGGGAGCGTGCACGCGTTTTCGATCTGACGCACGGACTCCGGCTCGAGATCGGCACCCCACTTCCGGTAGGGAGCCGGCTCGGATCGAAGCGGGCGGGGCGTCATCCCGGAATCGTAGCGCGTATCATCCCCTCCCCATGCACGGCACCCTTTCCAACCTGATCGCGTTCCTGGGCGCCATCGGGTTGGCCTCGGTGGTGGCTCCGAGGCTCAAGGTGCCGGCCCCCGTGCTCCTCGCCGTGGTGGGACTGGCCTGGGGATCGATTCCCGGGCGGATGGCCCCCGACATCGACCCCCACGTCGTGCTCTCGGTGTTCCTGCCGCCGCTGCTCTATGCCGAGGCGTGGCGCGCGTCGTGGCACGACTTCAGGCGCTGGCTGCGGCCCATCCTCTCGCTCGGTATCGGGCTCGTCGCGTTCACGATCCTCACCGCCGGCATCGCCGCCAAGCTCGTCCTGCCGGGACTCGACTGGTCCGTGTGCTTCCTGATCGGGGCGGTCGTGTCGCCGACCGACACGGTCGCCGTGCACGCGGTCCTCGCCCGCCTGAGGGTTCCGCGCCGGATCACCGCCATCATCGGCGGAGAGAGCCTCATCAACGACGCCACCGGCCTCCTCGGCGCGCAGCTCGCGGTGGTGGTGACGCTGACCGGCGTGTTCCGGGCGAGCTCGATCGTGACGGAGTTCGCGCGCATCTCGGCCGTCTCGCTGGCGATCGGGGTCGCCGCCGGCGCGCTCGCGGTCGGGATCAACGCGAGACTGCGCGGCACCGCCGTGCTGTTCGTGTTCTCCCTGTTCGTGCCGTACCTGGCGTTCGCGCTCGCGGAGCGCGCGGGGGCCTCGGGTGTTCTCGCGGTCGTGGTCGCGGGGTTCATCGCCTCGTGGCGGATCGACCTGGTCGCCCCCGAAAGCCGCGTCGATCTCACGCAGAGCTGGGACATCGTCACGTTCATCCTCAACGGGATGATGTTCCTGTTCGTGGGGCTCGCGATTCCGAGGCTGGCCGCGGATCCCTCGTCCTCCGGCGGCTTCCTGGTCGAGGGGCTCGTGATCGGCGTGGCGGTCGTGCTCACGCGCCTCGCGTGGTTCTGGCCCGCGGCGTACATCCCCTTGTGGCTCTCGCGGCGATTGCGCGAGAAGGAAGGCGGATATCCGCCCGCCCGCGCGATCGTGCTCGGAGGCTGGTGCGGCGTGCGCGGAGCCGTGTCCCTGGCCGCCGCGTTAGCACTTCCCGCGGCCCTGCCGGATGGAGCGCCGTTTCCGGGGCGTGCCGCGGTCGAAGCCGCGACGCTCGTCACCATCGTCGTCACCTTGATCGGCCAGGGTTCGACGATCGGCCCGCTCGTGCGGTGGATGGGCCTTCCCAGCGACCCCACGACCGAGGCCGAGACCCGCAAGGCGCGCGAGGCCATGCTCTCCGCCGGGGTCGCCCGTCTCGACGCCTTCTGCGCCGAGAAGAGCTGCCCGGTCGCCGTCTACCGGTACCGGGAAGTCCTCCTGGACCGGCTGGCGGAGCAGCGCGATATCGAGGAGAGCGAGCGGCGTCACGCCACGCGGCGCCTCGAGGTCTCCCGGGAGGTCCGGCGGGCGGTCTGGCAGGCGGAATCCGCCGAGCTGTTGCGCCTGCGGGACGGCGGCCAGATCAATGACCGCGACCACCAGGACCTCCAGCTCGAGCTCGACCGGGAGCACGCGGACCTGACCGCCGCGTGACGAGTGCCTACGGGCAGGTCGTGCTCTGCCGCTCGACCGTCGGCACGCCGTTGTTCTCCTGGTACCCGTACGTCCCTTCGCCGCAGGCGTTGACGCCGCGGACGAGGTACCAGAAGGAGTCGTCAGCCGCGGGCGTATCGGAGTCGTCCATCGTGGTGCCGGAGACCGCATTCCCGAGGCACGACTCGTCGCCTCCTCCCGGGCCGACAGGGAGCGCGCTCACGAGCCCCCGCAGCACCGACGACGCCGAGCTTCCCGCCGCGGCGGTCCAGGAGATCGTCGCGACGCCCGCGTTCTGGGAGACTTGGAGTGCGTTGCCCACGTCGCCCGGCGGCGGAACGGCGAGTCCCGAGCAGATCCCGCCGGCGCACGCGTCGGCGGTCGTGCAGGCGTTGGCGTCGTCGCAGGTCGTGCCGTCCGGCCGGGCGGGATTCGAGCAGGCGCCGGTGCCGATGTCGCAGGTCCCGGCGTCATGGCACTGGTCGCTCGGCGTGCAGACGACCGGGTTCGAGCCGGTGCACACCCCGGCCTGGCAGGTGTCGGTCTGCGTGCATCCGTCCAGATCGCTGCAGGCGGAGCCGTTCGGAGCGCCCACGCAGACCGTGGGCACGACGGTCGTCGCCGTGACGGACGACGGCGTGCCGGGCCGGAAGAGCCCGACCCGGATGTTTCCCGTGCCGGGCGCGACGTTCGCGTCGAACCGGAAGTTGTAGAGCGTCCCCCAGCGCAGCGCGTTCGCGTTCGGGTTGACGTCGTACGTCTGCGTCGCCCAGCGGATCTGGGTCGACGAGACCGTCGCGGTCCAGTCGGTCCCGTCGTACGGCGAGCCGCTGTGGTAGTCGACGTCGTGGAATCCGATGTTGGTCACCGTCGTCCCAGGCGGGATCGCCACCGCGAACGACTGCCCGGCGCGCTGGTTCGTGAGGTTCTGGAGCGCGTACTCGTAGTGGTAGACGCCGCTTCCGAGCGAGGTCGCCTTGGCCGACAGAATGAACACGCCCTCGGGCCCGTTGATGAACACCTCCGTGACCGTCGGATCGGTCGTCTTCCAGGCCTGGACTCCCGCCTTCTGGCGTTGGGTCGCTCCGGTCACCGTCATGTTGTAGTTCGGAGGGGGGCCGATGAGCGCGACCCGGTACGACGCGTTGTTGGAGCCGTTGCCCGCGGTCGCGTCGTCGTGGGTGACGTACTGCCCCTCGACGAAGTACACGGCGCCCATGTTCAGAGCCGGGTTGAGGTCGTCGTCGTGGACCTGGAGCCGCTTGAAGATCGCGTCGCCGGTCGTGTCTTCCCGCGGATCGGGGTAGGGGAAGTCGCCGGTGTAGGGGTTCACGTCGTCCTTCGGTCCCATCCGGGTCTGGCTGCCGTTCAGGCTCGACGTGTAAGGATCGGAGCAGTTGACTCCGAGGTGCGTCCCGTCCGGCGCCCGGTTGCAGCTGGTGCTGCACGCCATTCCCTGGTCGGCCGAGAAGCCGTGCTTGAGCCAGGCCTGGCCGATCTGCTCGAACCGTCCGTTCATGAGGCGAAACATGTTCTGGCCGATGACCGGATGTGCCGGGGTGTCGCCGAACCAGTTCAGCCAGCACGACCCGAGATTGCACGAGGTCGTCCCGATTCCGTAGGCGGTGATCCCGCCGACGTTCCCGAACCGCGTCGGAGACGTCAGCTCGCCGACGATCACGTCGGGGCTCTTGCCGCTGAACGTGCACGACGACGTGCAGCAGGAGTTGGCGCTGCCGTTCTGTCCGCCGTCGTCGCAATCCTCGCCGGGATCGACGATGCCGTCGCCGCAGGTGGCCGCCGCGCGGGTCAGCGCGAACGAGGAGGCGAGGATCAACGCCGGGACGAGACGGGAAAGGGCGCGCATGTCGGTTTTTCCCCCGCGCGAATGTACGCCAACCGGCGTCGGAATGGGATGGAAACTTCGGAGCGGACCCTTAGAATCAAGGCTCGATGGGACGGGATCCAGGCGGGAAGGGAACGGTTCCGTGCGCGGTCGCCGTGCGCCCGGACGAGCCGCTGCTCCCGGTCGTCGGGACCGGGCGGTTGTCGGTCGTCCGCAAGTCGAAGCGCGGGAAGTGGCGGGCGATCGTGCTGGTGTCCGTTCACGCGCTCGTCGCGTTCCACATCGCCCACTTCCTGGCCGCCGGCCGCTCGCTCTCACCCGTCGAGCCGTCCGAGTCGATGTACACGCTCGAGCTGGGGTACGTGAACTGCGGCTTCATTTTCTTCGCGGTGGCGCTCGCGGGGACGCTCTTGTTCGGAAGATTCTTTTGTGGCTGGGGGTGTCATATCGTCGCCCTCCAGGATTTCTGCGCCTGGATCATGAAGCGGCTCGGCGTACGCCCGCGGCCGTTCCGCTCCCGGTTCCTCCTCTTCGTGCCGCTCCTGGTCGCGCTGTACATGTTCGTCTGGCCGACCCTCGTCCGGCTGGCTTCGCCGCACGCGAGCGCGTTCCCCGGATTCACTAACCATCTGGTCACGACGTCGCTGTGGGCGACGTTTCCGGGACCTGTGTTCACGGTGCTAACGTTCGCGGTGTGCGGATTCGCCGCCGTCTACTTCCTCGGCGCGAAGGGGTTCTGTACCTACGGCTGCCCTTACGGCGCGGCGTTCGGGGCGCTCGACTTCGCCTCGCCCGGACGGATCGTCGTCAACGACGATTGCGAGCAGTGCGGGCATTGCACGGCGACCTGCACCTCGAACGTTCGCGTTCACGAGGAGGTGCGCCTGTACGGGATGGTCGTCGATCCCGGTTGCATGAAGTGCACGGATTGCGTCAGCGTCTGCCCGAAGGGCGCCCTGAGCTTCTCGTTCGCGGCGCCGGCGATCTTCAAGCGCGGGTCGAGAGAACGGCGCGCGAAGCTCTACGATCTGACCCTCGGAGAGGAGATCGCGGGTGCCACGATCGCGCTCGCCGCGACGTTGACGTTTCGAGACCTGTACAACGGCCCCCCCCTCCTTCTCTCCGTGGGGCTCGGCGGGATCACCGCGTATCTCGCTCTGAAGCTCCGGCACCTCGTGCGCCGGTCCGACGTGCGGCTCCAGAACCTGCTGCTCAAGCGCCCGGCCGGATGGACACGCACGGGCCGCGCGTTCGCGCTTCTCGCCGTTGTTTGGCTGCTCTTCACGGCGCACGGTGCGTTCGTGCAGTGGCATCGCGCATGGGGACGGTACGATCTCGACCGCACCGAGGTGTCCCGCGCGGACGGTCTGAGCGGTGCGTTCCGGTCGAAGACGTACTCGCAAGCGCACGAGAAGGCCCTCGCGGCGGCGTACCGCCACTTCTCTCTCGCAGACCGGTGGGGGATCGCCGGCACCGTGGACGTGAAGCTCGGGCTCGCGTGGTGCCACCTCCTGCGCGGCGAGCGGGACGCGGCGGCCCGGTCGGCGCGCGAGGCGATCCGGCTCGCTCCCGGCCGGAGCGACCTCGAGCGCAACCTCGCGGACATCGAGGGGGGAGGGCAGGCCGCGGCCGCGCTGAGGTTCGAGCGCGCCGGAGCGCTCGCCGAGGCCGGGGACCTCGAGGGGGCGGCGCGCGAGTACGAGGCGTGCCTGGCGGCCGCGCCTGAGTCCGGCCCAGCGCGCTACGACTACGGCGGCGTCCTGCGCCGGCTCGGCCGGAACGACGCCGCGATCGAGCAGCTCACGATCGCCCGCCGTCTGCTTCCCGACGACGCGGACGTCTGCGTCGAGCTGGGCCTCGCCTACAAGGCGGCAGGCAGGACGGACGCCGCGATCGAGGCGCTCCGGCGCGCAATCGCCCTCAACCCCGAAGCCCCGGAATCGCGCGCGTACCTACCGGGGCTCGTCCACGAGCTCGAGGCCTCCCGTGCCCGGCGGTGAGGAAGGATCAGTAGGCCTCGAGTCCCGCGGCCTGGAACGTCGCGCACGTCCGCTCGACGATCTCGCTCGAAGGCGGCTCCACGTCGTCGAGCGCGTAGTCGAGGCCGAGCTCCTTCCACTTGAAACGCCCCATCTGGTGGAACGGCAGAACGTCCACGCGCTCCACCACCCCGAGAGCTCCGGCGAATCCGGCGATTCGCTCGATCTCGGAGGGGTCGTCGGTCAGCCCGGGGACGAGCACGTACCGGACCCAGATCGGCCGCTTGCGAGCGGCGAGGCGGCGTGCGAACGCAAGCACGGGGGCCACATCGAGACCGGTGAGGCGCCGGTGCCGCTCCGGGTCGAACGCCTTGATGTCGAGCAGGACGAGGTCGATCGTCTCGAGGTTCTCGTCGGTCAGGCGCTCGCCGAGGTACCCGTTCGTGTCGAGTGCAGTGTGGACTTCCATCCCGCGGGCCGCGGCCACCAGATTCAGCACGAAACTGTGCTGCATCAGGGGCTCTCCGCCGCTGACGGTCAGGCCGCCCGACATCACCTGGAGCCCGCGCCGGTACTTGCGAAGCTCCTCGACGGCCCGATCGAGGGGAACGGGGATCCCATGGGTCATCGTCCACGTGTCCGGGTTGTGGCAGTACAGGCAGCGGAACATGCACCCCGAGGTCCAGGCGACGACGCGGATCCCGGGACCGTCGACGGCGGAGCCGGTCGTGAACGAGTGGAGGAAGCCCATCTCGCCCGTGGCGAGGGCTTTGCGGACCTCGGAGTCGGGGACGTGCGCGCCGAGCCCGACGCGCAGCTCGAAGGGGTTTTTCGCCTCGAGAGCGGGTGAGTGCCCCGCGCGTCCATCAGTCACGGGGCTCGCCCCCGTGGAACGTCCGGTTGATCACGTCCATCTGCTGCTCCCGGGTCAGGCGGACGAAGTTCACCGCGTACCCCGAGACGCGGATCGTCAGGTGAGGGTACTTCTCTGGATGGTCCATGGCGTCGAGGAGCGTGTCGCGATTGAGCACGTTCACGTTCATGTGATAGCCGGTGCTCGAGAAGAACGCGTCGAGGATTCCGGTCAGGTTCGTGATGCGGTCGCCCGCGACGCGCCCCAAGCCCTCCGGCACGAGCGAGGCGGTGAGCGAGATGCCGTCCGCGGCGTCCCGGTACGGAATCTTCGCCACGGAGGCGGCCGCGGCGTGGATCCCGTGAGAGTCCCGGCCGTGCATCGGGTTGGCTCCCGGGGCGAACGGCTCTCCGAGCCGCCGGCCGTCGGGGGTGTTTCCTGTCGCCTTCCCGTAGACGACATTCGAGGTGATCGTCAGGATCGACTGCGTGTGCACGGCGTTCCGGTAGGTGGGGTGCTTGCGAAGCTTGGCCATGAACGCGCTGACGGTCCATGCGGCGAGCTGGTCGACACGATTGTCGTTGTTCCCGAACTTCGGGAAGTCCCCGTCGGTGCGGAAGTCGACCACGAGCCCACTCGCGTCGCGAACCAGGTGCACCCGCGCGTGCTTGATCGCCGAGAGGCTGTCCGCGACCACCGACAGGCCCGCCATTCCGAACGCCATCGTGCGCAGCGGCGCGTAGTCGTGGAGGGCCATCTCGATCCGTTCGTAGGCGTACTTGTCGTGCATGTAGTGGATCGTGTTCATCGCGTTCACGTACACGCCGGCGAGCCAGTCCATCGTCCGCTCGAACCGCGAGAGGACGTCGTCGAACTCGAGCACGTCCCCGCCGACCGGCGGGGCGGCGGGGCCGACCTGCTCCCCGCTCACCTCGTCGCGACCCCCGTTGATCGCGTACAGGAGGCACTTCGCGAGGTTCGCCCGCGCGCCGAAGAACTGCATCTGCTTGCCGATGAGCATCGGGGAGACGCAGCAGGCGATGGCGCCGTCGTCCCCCCAGCTCCGACGCATGATCTCGTCGCTTTCGAACTGGATCGAGCTCGTGTCGATCGCGACCTTGGCCGCGAACCGCCGAAACGCGTCGGGGAGCCCGGGCGCGTACCAGATGGTGAGGTTCGGCTCCGGGGCGGGGCCGAGGTTGTAGAGGGTCTGCAGGAACCGGAAGCTCGTCTTCGTCACGAGCGAGCGGCCGTCGTCCCCCAGGCCGCCGATGGACTCCGTCACCCAGGTCGGGTCGCCGGCGAACAGCTCGTCGTACTCGGGGCTGCGCAGGAACCGGACGATGCGCAGCTTGATGACGAAGTCGTCGATGATCTCCTGCGCGCGCTCCTCGGTGAGGGTCCCGGAGGCCAGGTCGCGGACAAAATAGACGTCGAGGAACGTCGAGGTGCGCCCCAGAGACATCGCCGCGCCGTTTTGCTCCTTGACCGCGGCGAGATAGCCGAGGTAGAGCCACTGAACGGCCTCCCGGGCGCTCGACGCGGGGACGGAGACGTCGAAGCCGTAGCTCTGGGCCATCGTCTGGAGCTCGCCCAGCGCCCGGATCTGCTCCGCGAGCTCCTCGCGGTCCCGGATGATCTCGTCGGTCGCCGGAGCCGAGTCGAGCGCGCGCTGTTCCTCCTTCTTGCGCTCGATCAGGCGCACCACGCCGTAGAGGGCGACGCGCCGGTAATCGCCGATGATCCGGCCGCGGCCGTAGGCGTCGGGGAGCCCCGTGAGGATGTGCGAGCTGCGGCAGCGCCTGACGTCGGCCGTGTAGGCGTCGAACACCGCGTCGTTGTGCGTCTTGCGGTGCTTCGTGAACGTCTCGACGACGGCGGGGTCGGGCTCGAATCCGTACGTCTTGAGCGCCGCCGCGACGAGACGAAAGCCGCCGTTCGGCATGATCGCGCGCTTGAGAGGCGCGTCGGTCTGCAGCCCGACGATGATCTCGCTCTCGCGGTCGATGTATCCGGGCGGATGCGCCGTGATCGAGCTCGGGATCGGAGAGACGGCGAGCACGCCTCTCTTCCGCTCCTCGACGAACAGCGCGCCGAGACGATCCCAGATCTTGCGCGTCCGCGGAGTCGCCGGTGCCAGGAACGCCTCGTCGCCGTCGTACGGTTCGTAGTTCTGCTGGATGAAATCGCGGACGTTGATCTCGTTCTGCCACAATCCATGCTTGAAGCCGCGCCACGCGGCCGCGGTCGTCATCGGGTCCAACCTCCGTTCGCCCGGTCTCGTCAGGCGCGCGCTCCCGCGATGCCGAGCAGCGCTCCGGTGTGCCGTGCGATCATCAGCTCCTCGTTCGTCGGAATCACCCAGGCGGAAATGCGGCTCCCCGAGCGGGAGATCCGGGGGCCGTGCTTGTCGTTGGCCCTCGTGTCCAGCTCGAGGCCCAGCCACGCCGACGCCTCGCAGATGCGCCGGCGGATCTCGGCGGAGCGCTCCCCGATGCCGGCCGTGAAGACGACGCCGTCGACGCCCCCGAGCGCACCCGCCATGCTGCCGATCGCCTTCGCGGCCTGGTAGACGAAGTAGTCGACGGCGAGCTTCGCGCGCGGCTCCGCGCTCTCCAGAAGGACGCGCATGTCGTTGGCGACTCCGGAGATTCCGAGGAGCCCCGACTTCTTGTAGAGCAGCGCCTCGACGTCCCCGGCCGACAGGCCCAAGCCCTGGAAGAGGTGCAGGACCACCCCGGGGTCGATCGAGCCCGGCCGGGTTCCCATGCACAGCCCGTCGAGCGCGGTGAACCCGAGGGTGTGATCCACGCTCCGGCCGCTCCGCAGGGCGCACAGGCTCGCGCCGCTTCCGAGGTGCGCGACGATCACCCGCCCGCGGGCGATTCCCGGCGCGGCCTGCGGGAGCACCGAGGCGATGTACTCGTACGAGAGGCCGTGGAATCCGTACCGCTCGACGCCGGCCGCGCGGATCTCCTCCGGCAGGGGAACCAGCATGGAGACGGCGGACCGGCCCCGGTGGAAGCTCGTGTCGAAGCAGGCGACCTGAGGCACGCCCGGCAGGCGATCGAAGACGGCTTCGATCGCCGCGAGATTGTGCGGCTGATGAAGGGGCGCCAGCGGAATGAGCTTTCGCAGCTCGTCCAACACCTCGGGTGTCACGATCGCGGGCCCGTCGAACCTCGCGCCGCCGTGGACCACGCGGTGCCCGACGCCGAGCACGCGCGCGCCGCCGTAGCGCGATCGGAGCCAGGAGGCGAGCGCGTCCAGCGCGCCGCGGCCGTCCCGCACGGCGGCCTCGAGAGGTTGATCGGCGAGCGCGTCCCCGGTTTCGTCCTTGGCGGACAGCCGCGGCGATGTCCCGATCCCCTCGATCTGGCCTCGCGCCGCCAGGCGCCAGGTCTCCACCTCGTGGCGGTGGTAAACACAGAACTTCAGGCTCGACGAGCCGGCGTTCAGAACGAGCGCGTAGTCGTCCATGGCGCCCTCACCGCGCCGCGCCGAGCGCGCGGCGCCTCGCGTGCGCCGCGAGCACCGCGACGGCGCAGCTCGCGATCCGGGACCGGACGCCGTCGGCGCGGCTCGTCAGGATGATCGGCACGCGAGCCCCGAGGACGATTCCCGCGCTGTCGGCGTTGGCGAGGAAGCTGAGCTGCTTGGCCAGGATGTTCCCCGCCTCGAGGTCAGGGACGAGCAGGATGTCGGGATCTCCGGCAACCTCCGAGGCGATCCCTTTCACCTTCGCGGCCTCGGCACTGATCGCGTTGTCGAACGCGAGCGGCCCGTCCAGGATCCCGCCGCGGATCTGGCCGCGTTCCGCCATCTTGCACAGCGCCGCCGCGTCGAGGGTGGCGGACATCTTGGAGTTGACGGTCTCGACGGCCGCGAGGATCGCGACCTTGGGGCGTTCCACGCCGAGGGATACGGCGAGGTCGATCGCGTTCTGGCAAATGTCGATCTTGTCCTCGAGGCTCGGCGCGATGTTGATCGCGGCGTCGGTCACGATGAGGACCTTGTGGTAGGTCGGAACGTCCATGATGAACGCATGGCTCAGCCGCCGTCCGGTACGCAGGCCAGTGTCCCTCGCGACGACCGCGCCGAGCAGCTCGTCGGTGTGCAGGCTGCCCTTCATCAGAAGCTCGCACTCGCCGGCGCGGACGAGCTCCACCGCCTTCGCCGCCGACGCGTGGCTGTGCGGCGCGTCGACGGTCCGTGTCCGGCCGATATCGACTCCGGCGTGCGTCGCGACCTCGGCGATCTTCGCCGCGGGGCCGACGAGGATCGGCTCGATCAACCCCTTCGCGCCCGCCTCGAGCGCTCCCGCGAGCGCTCCGGCCTCGCAGGGATGCACCACCGCCGTCGGGATCGGCGGGAGGGGCGCGCACCGATCGAGCAGCCTCTCGTACTTTCCGGTTCCCGTCCGTGAGCTCATGTCGGACCTCGGCTCGCTCAGACGCCGGCCCCCCGCGCTGCGGGGCCGGTCTCTTTGAGGAACAAGGTGAGGAGGATGGCCAGACCGACGCCGAGGAGGAGCGGCTCGAACGCCGTCCGGTAGTGCGCGAGCTGCATCGGCGAGGCTCCGTCGCTGACGTTCGCGAGGAACCGGGCGAACACGGGTCCGAGCAGCGCGCTGAAGGTGAAGTTCAGGAAGTTGACGACACCGGTGGCCGTCCCTGCCATCTCCTGCGGGTTCGCCTCTTTTATGACCGTGTAGGGGAGCATCGCGGCGCCCGAGGCCAGCCCGGCGATCGTGCCGATCACGTACGGCGGAAAGACTCCGGGGCGGCCGTGCAGGATCCAGGCGAGGCAGACGAGCAGCACGAGGGCGCTCCCGGCGATCACCGGCTTGCGCCGGCCGATTCGATCCGAGAGGAAGCCGAGGAGCGGGCAGCCGATGATCCATCCGAACGGGATCGTCGCGGAGCGGAGCACGGCCGTGGCGTAGTCGACGCCGTGGCCCTCTTGGAGGTAGCGAACGCCCCAGACCATGTCGAAGATCGTCGTCGGGATGAACAACAGGCCCGAGATGACGCCGCAGAGAATCGACTGCGGGTTCCGGAACACGGTGCCGAGGGCCCCGGCCGCGACCTTCAACCAGTCGTTGCGTCTTCCGGCCGATACGGAGGCCGGAAGCAGGACGTAAAGGATCGCGCTCATGGCCAGACCCGCGATTCCCATCACGATCCAGAAGTTGCTCCACCGCAGGCCGCTCGAGATCGCGGGTCCGACGAGGAACTGGCCGGCCGATCCGCCGGCCATGCCGAACATCTGCGTGGCGCCGATCAGGGTGGCGGCGCGCGAGGGCGGGAAGCCCGTCGTGACGATGTAGACGGCACCGACGGACGCGCAGACGCCGCCGGCCCCCTGCAGGAGCCGGCCCACGCTCGCGGCGAGGTTGTTGCCGGTGGCGAAGAGCAGCGCGCCGACTCCGACGGCCGCGGCGCCCAGGGGGACGACCGTTCGAGGCCCGAGCCGGTCCATCGCGGCGCCGGCCACCAGGCTGAAAGGCGAATACCCGTAGTAAAAGAGGCCGACCATCGACGCCACGCCCATCGCCGTGAGGCCGAACGCCTCCGAAAGCTGCGGCATCATCACCGCCGGCGCCGACCGGAGCGTGTACTGATAGAAGTAGTAGACCGCCGTCAGCAACCAGGCGACGGCGGCCATCCTCGCGCCGCTCTTCACGGAGCTCAGCAGAGCACCACGGAAACCGCGAGTCCGCCTTCGGAGGTCTCCTTGTACTTCGTGTTCATCTCCTTCGCGGTGAGCGCCATCGCGGCGACGGTCGTGTCGAAATCGAGGCGGCGATTCGCGGGAATCTCGTTGCTTGCGATCATGAACCCGGTCCAGGACTTCACGGCGCCGAACGCGCAGCGCTCGATGCACGGCACCTGGACGAACCCGGCGACCGGATCGCAGGTCATCCCGAGATGGTGCTGCAGCGAGGATTCCGCCGCATTGGCGACGACCTGATGCTCGAAATCGTGCGCCTGGGCGATGAGCGCGGCCCCCATCGCGGAGGCGACGCCGATCTCCGCTTGGCAGCCGCCCTCGGCGCCTGCAAGCGTGGCGTTGTGCTTGCAGAGGTAGCCGATCGCGGCGGCCGCGAGCAGGCCGTTGCGGATCTTCTCCTGCGGGAGTTTGCGTCCTCCCTCCCCCAGCGCGTACACGAGCGCCGGAATGACGCCCGCCGATCCGCCCGTCGGAGCGGTCACCACGAGGTGCCCGCGCGCGTTCTCCTCGGATCCGGCGAGCGCGAATGCCGACACCACGCCCAGGCCCCGCTGCTTCTCGAACTCGTCGTCCATCGCGCGCTTGTAGACCTCGCCGGCCTTCGTCTTGAGCTTGATCGGACCGGGGAGCGTGGCCGTCGGAGCGGCGAGTCCGGTCTTCACAATGTTGACCATGGCGGTCGCGATCTTGTCCGCGAACGCGTTGACTTCGGCCTCGGTCTTTCCGGAGACCGAGACCTCGTTGGCGAGGACGATCTGGGCGACCGAGAGCTTGTTCTTCTCCGCGTGCGCCTGCAGCTCCTTCATGGTCGCGTACGGATACTTCGGCTGCCCCTTCTTCGGCGGCTGGTATCCCTTCCACTCGATGAACCCGCCGCCCACGGAGTAGTACTCCAGCTCGTAGATCGTGGAGCTCCCGCCGAGAAGCTTGCAGGTCATCGTGTTCGGATGCGGGAAGTTGCCCTGAGGCGAGTCGTAGATGACATCCTTGAGAGAGAGGTTGTACGTTTTGTCGCCGAGCGTGACGGGATAGCTCTTCTCCGGATTCACGGCGAGTGCGTCGAGGAACGCGGGATCGACGGTGGCGGGCTCCTTGCCAAGGATCCCCGCGAGGGCCGCACGCTCCGTTCCGTGGCCCTTTCCGGTCGCGCTCAGGCTGCCGTAGAGGTGAACCTTGAGCCCCGTCGCCTTCGCGAGATCCTCCTTGGGGAGCTTCGTGCACCGCTGGTAGAAGTCGTAGGTGATGCGCATCGGACCAATCGTGTGCGAGCTCGACGGCCCGGGGCCCACCTTGTAGAACTCTTCGAGCGTCGTCATCACCGGTCCCTTGGCGCTCTTGACGACGTTCAAGTCGCTCGACAGCGCGGGTGCTCCGCTCGGCGGCGGCGCGGTTGCCGCCGCGGCATGATCCTCCGTAGACACCGGAAGTCCCGCGATCACGGCGGCGGAGCCGATGACCGCGCTGCGCATGAGGAATGTTCGGCGATCCACTCCGGGCGGAACGTCGACCGTCTCGAGCGCGTCGGCCGTCAGGAGCGGCGCGTCGTCCTCCTTCTTCCTGTCGCTCATGCTTCCCCCTTTCCCGTGCCACACGGACGGCCTCGGCCGTGCGCGAACCGAAGCGCCTGTCGACCGATGCCGGAACGGCAATTCTATTCCCGTTCGCTCGACTGCCGGTGGACCGGACCGGGCGGAAATGGAGGCGGTTTCCAGGGGACTCGAACCATCTGATGCCGGTCGGGCGCGTCACGGAAAACCGGCGAAAGCGCCCGCGCGCGGTATATTCACCGGCCCGCCCGTGACCGGGCTCGAGGGAGCTGCCGATCGTGAGGGCCAAGTCTCTAATTCCTACAGGGCTTCTGTTCGTCTTTGTCTTTGCGCGAACGGTTGCCCAGGCTGACACCTACGACACCGCGACCCTGGTCGACATCACGACAGGCACCAAGGACGACGTCGCGCTTCTCCGCGACATGCGGATCGACGTCGTCGGACTGCACGACGGGATCTACAAGGCGCTCGTGACCGAGGAGCAGATGAAGGCGCTCTCGGCTCACGGGTTGAGCGTCAAGATCCTCTTCGACGAGATGGCGGCGGACCGCGCGCGCTGGGCGGCGGCGACGGCCTCCGCCGGGCTCGCCACCGGGTACTACACGCCGTCGAAGTTCAACACGGTCAATCCCCCGGCCGGCAGCTTGATGGAGCACCTGCTCCAGCAGTACAACGCGCATCCCACCATCACCCGCCTCTACAACCTGGGGCCGAGCCAGGACGGGGCCTACGACGTCATCGCGATGAAGGTCTCGAAGAATCCGGACGCCGTCGAGGCAGAGCCCAAGATACGGCTGTACGCGAACATCCACGGGGACGAGAAGGGCGGCGTGATGGTCAGCTGCGACGTCCTCGACACCATCCTCGCGGGGTACACGGCGAGCCCCCAGGACGCGACGTCGCGGAAGCTCGTCGACGAGACCGAGATGTGGTTCATCCCGATGGGGAACCCCTGGGGTAACGCGCACAACTCGCGCTACAACAGCCGCAGCGTCGATCTCAACCGGAACTTCTGGGGGCCTGCGGGCTCCGACGCCCCGCCCGCCTGGTCCGAGAAGGAAACCCAGGAGATCCGGGACCTCACCGAGGCTTCCACGGCGGATCACTCGAAGAAGCGGTTCGCCGTGTCGCTCTCGTTCCACGAGGGGGACGTCGTCTTCAACTCCGTCTGGAACTACACGACGTCGGCGCCGAGCGACGAGCCGATCTTCTGGCTCTCCCGGACCGGCGGCTCCGGGTGCGGGAGCCAGACGATCCCGAACTGCCCCACGCTCGCCCCGCACGGTCTTGCGCAGGCCTACAAGGACGGCAACTTCACGCCGGGCTTCTGGTTCACGGAAGGGTACGACTGGTACGGCACCCGCGGAGACACGAACGACTGGGCGTACGGCGCCTGGACCGCGCTCGACACGACGATCGAGCTGAACACGCAAAAGACGCCGCCCGCATCGCAGATCCCTGTCTACTGCGCGCAGCACCGGCAGGCGGTCCTCAATTACATGCTCAAGGTCTTCCAGGGAATCCACGGCGTCATGACCGACCAGGCGACCGGTGCGCCCCTCGACGGCAACGTCGCGGTGACCAACACGGCGTCCCCGAACTTTCCCGTGCCGCACGACTACCAGGCGGTCTTCACCGATCCGGTCGCCGGGGACTTCCACCGCGTCCTCCAGCCGGGGACCTACACCGTGGTGTGCACTGCCCCCGGGTACATGACGACGACGATTCCTGGAGTCGTCGTCGCGGCGGACACGACTACGGTCGCGGATTGCGCGATGAGCCCGTGCGCGCCTCCCGAAGTCGGCGGCGCGGTGTTCACGTCCAAGACCAGGTTCGACTGGACGGCGCCCGGCGGCGCCGGCTCCGTCCTGTCGTACGACGTGGCCGGCGGCAGCCTGGGGGAATGGCCCGTGGGATCGGGCGCCTCCGAGAGCTGCGTCGACGCGCAAGAGACCGCGACGGAAGCCACGATCGCGGAGACCCCGGACCCGGACACCGGGCGCTGGTATCTGGTTCGCGCCCGCACGGCTTGCGGCCTCGGAACGTACGGCTTCGCATCCGACGGTTCGCAGAGGAACGTGACCGCCTGCCCCTGATTGCCTCTTGGCGTATGGGCATAGAATGGACCCTCGACCCAGGCCGGACTCGGGGGTAGAAGGTGGCCATTCGACTGCCGGGCCGTTGGCGGAGCCGCCTCGCCGTCTTGAGCGGGCTGGTTGCGCTGTACGCGGTGATCGGATTCTTCGTCGTGCCCCCGATCGCGAAATCCCAGATCGTCAAGCTGGCGCGCTCCAAGCTCCACCGCGAGGCCTCGGTCCAGAAGATCGCGTTCAACCCGTTTACGCTGACCGGCCGGATCGAGGGGTTGAAGCTCTCCGATCGCGACGGCGTCCCGCTCGCCGGCGCCGACGAGATCCGGGCGGATTTCGAGGTCTCGGGTCTGTTCCGTCGCGCGTGGCGGTTCCGGGAGATCGCCATTCGCGCGCTCGATCTTCGTCCCCGGATCCTCGCCGACGGTAAGCTGAGCATTTCCGATCTGCTCGAGCCGACACCCGGGGAGCCCGCGTCCTCGGGGCTTCCGCGGCTCATCATCGACCACTTCGTCCTCAGCGGCGGACGGGCCGAGTTCGTGGACGAATCGCGCACACCGCGTTTCGTGCAGGCGTTCGAGCCGCTCGACTTCGAACTACACGAGCTGGTCACGATTCCGCGGGAGGGCGGCGATCACGCGATCACGATCGGGCTGGGCACTGGCGCCTCGGTGAAATGGTCGGGGCGGCAGACGGTCGATCCGCTGAAGCTCGAGGGCCATCTCGAGCTGGGAAACATGCAGCTCGGGCGCGTGTGGGACTACGCCGTGAGCGGCGTTCCTCTCATCGCGAAGGGGCGGGTCGATGTCGTGCTCGACTACGAGGCGCACCGCGAGGCCGATCGCTCGGTCGGAGCCTCCATCAAGAACGCGAAAGTGATGGTGCGCGAGGTGGAGCTGACGCCGAAGGACGGCTCGCCGCCATGGCTCGAGCTGCCGGCCGCGGAAGCCTCCGGGATCGGATTCGACTGGCCGGCCGCGAAGGCGACGGTTGCCCGCGTCCGGATCGGCCGTCCGAACCTCCGCGCGCACCGGAACGCGGACGGAACGCTCGACTGGCTCTCGGCGTTACCCCCGGGCGAGACGAAGAGCGGACCGCTGCCCGTCCAGGCGGCGATCGACGAGATCGAGCTGACCGGTGGCCGGCTCGCGTTCCGGGACTCGTCGGTCACCCCCGAGGTGACGACCGAGCTGTCGGACATGGCCGCCAAGCTGAAGGACGTCTCGACCGACCTGGCGCATCCGGTCGGGCTCGAGGCGAGCACGGCGATCAACGGAGCGGGGCACGCGTCGGTCTCGGGGACCGCGGCGGTGTCGCCGCTCGCCGCGGCGCTCGACGTGGACGCCGGCGGGATCGATCTCACCCCGTACCAGCCGTACGCCGTCCGTTTTCCGGGCGCGGATATCAAGAAGGCCACGGGGCACGTCAAGGGGCGCGTGCGCCTGTCCGACGGCGCGCCGCGCGTCGAGTTCGAGGGGGCGGGCGGGGTCGACGCGCTCGAGATCGCCGGCGCGGGGGAGGATCACCTCATCGCCTGCGACAGCGCGAATGCCACCGGGGTGCACGTGACGGTCGCTCCCGGGCGCGCGCGCGTGGCGCTCGTGCGGCTCGACGGGGCCTTCTTGAAGCTCCACATCGACAAGGCAGGGAACGTCAATCTGTCCCGGCTTCGCATGCCGGCGGATGCCCCCGCGGGGGCCGGAACGCCGGCCGCTCCGACGCCTGGCACGTTCCCGGTCGAGATCGCGAAGATCGAGATCAAGGGAGCCATGGCGGACTACACCGACGAGAGCTTGATCCTTCCGTTCGGGACCAAGATCCACGACGTCAACGGCGACGTCCGGGACATCTCGACGACCTCCGCGGCGGCGGCCCGGCTCGCCCTGGAAGGACGCGTGGCCGATTCCGGCTACGTGAAGGTGGACGGCTCGCTCCGGCCCGCGGACCCTCTCGCGGCCGCCGACATCGGCGTCGTGTTCCGAAACGTGAACATGCCGGACCTGACCCCGTACGCGGCGCAGTTCGCCGGCTACTCGCTCGAGAAGGGCGTGCTCGACGTCGACGTGCGCTATCGGATCGAGAACCGGCATCTCGTCGGCGAGCACCACGTCGTCGCCAAGGACCTGGTGCTCGGACCCAAGGTCGAAGGGGCGAAGGGCCCCGGCTTGCCGGTGCGCCTCGCGGTGGCGCTCCTCAAGGACAAGGACGGCCGGATCGATCTGCAGGTGCCCGTCGAGGGGGCGATCGACTCGCCGGAGTTCGGCTACAAGAAAGTTTTCTGGCAGGCGTTCAAGCAGATCCTGGGGAACGTCGTCAAGGCGCCCTTCCGCGCAATCGCCCACCTGTTCGGGGCCGGTGGGACCGAGGACCTCGAGCTGGTCGGATTCGCGTCGGGCCGCAGCGAGCTGCCCGCTCCGGAAGCCGAGAAGCTCGCGAAGATGGCGCCGGAGCTGCAGGCCAAGGGCGAGATCGCGCTCGAGATCGAAGGCCGTTACGACCCCGTGACCGACCTCGAGGCGATCCGCGAGGCGCGGCTCGAATCTCGCATTGACGCCAAGCGGACCGGGGAGCAGAGCCTCGACGCGATCCTCGAGGCACTCTACGTGGAGACCTACTCGAAGGACATGCTCGAGGCCAAGCGCGCCTCGTACACGCCGGGCGCCGCCATCCCCGCCGTGAGCACGGAAACCGGCGAGAAGCCGAAGAAAGCGCAGCCCGCGGCCGATACGGGCGGGACGACGGACGCCGCCGGCTTTTACGACAGCGTGAGGCGGCAGCTCCTCGACGTCGAGAAAGTCGAGCCGAGCGAGCTCGAAGCGCTCGCACGCGCGCGCGGCGCGGCGATCGCCGCGGCGCTGACCGCCGGCGGTCTCGACGCGTCCCGGGTGAAGGTGCTCGATCCCGCCCCCGCCAAGAAGAAAAAGCAGGGCTCCGAGTTCGTGGCCTCCGAGATGATGATGAATGCGAAGGACTGAGCGGAGGGAAATCGGGATCTTCCCGGTTGACAGCCCGAGAATCTCAGGTACATTCGGAGACATGCGCGCGATCACCCGGCAGGCCGACTCTATCCGCCACGCTCTCGGCTGGTGGTGGTGCGCCAACATCCAGACGGAGGTGGCCTAGCCCGGGAACGATCACCGCAACAATCGATCGACCTGAACGAACCCACTTCCGGGATCCGGGAGTGGGTTTTTTGTTTCTGGAGCGTCCATGGAAGAGCCCTTCGACATCGCGGCCGATCTCGACACGCCGGTCTCGGCGTTCCTCAAGCTTGCGCCGTTCCGCCCCTGTTTCCTGCTCGAGAGCGTCGTCGGCGGCGAGCGCGTCGGCCGATACTCGTTCATCGGTCTCGGTGAGGGGCTCGTCCTGACGATCGCGGGCTCACGCACGACCCTCCGCAGCGACGGACACGCGATCGAGACGAACGGCGAGGCGATCGCGGCGGCGCTCCGCCGTGCGCTCGCGCAGGCCCCCCGGCCCGGCCCCGAGATCGCCGGCGTCCCGTTTCGCGGCGGCCTCGTCGGCTACGCCGCGTACGATCTCGCGCGCCGGTTCGCCGGAGCCCCGGCGAGCGCACGGGGACTCTTTCCCGAGCCCGAGGCCGCGTACGTGGCACCGCGCACGATTCTCGTCTTCGATCACGTGACCCGACGGATCGCGCTTCTCCACGACGGGGACGCGGACGACCGGCGGCGGCTGCGCCGCGAGATCGCGATGGCGCTGCGCGGCGCGCTGCCCGTCCAGGCCTCCGGCGGGGTCCGGGAAGAGCCGGCACCGAGCCTGACGGAGCGCGCCTTCCGCGCCGCGGTCGGCCGCGCGAAGGACCACATCGCGGCCGGGGACGTTTACCAACTGGTGCTCTCGGCGCGCTTTTCGGGAAGGGGAGATCTCGATCCGTTCCTCGTCTACCGCGGGCTGCGCCTGCTCAATCCCTCCCCGTACATGTACTTCTGGACCTGGAACGGGCTGTCGATCGTCGGCTCGTCCCCCGAGGCGCTCGTCCGTCTCGAGGGACGCAAGGCCCTCCTCCGTCCGATCGCGGGGACCCGTCCCCGAGGAGCCGACGCCGCCGCGGACGCGGCGCTGGAGTCGGAGCTGCTCGCCGATCCCAAGGAGGCCGCCGAGCACGTCATGCTGGTCGACCTCGCGCGGAACGACCTCGGCCGCGTCTCGGTGCCGGGGACGATCGAGGTCTCGCCCTACCGTGCGATCGAGCGGTACAGCCACGTCATGCACCTCGTCAGCGGCGTGACCGGCGTGCTCGCCCCCGCATGGGACGCGTTCGACCTGTTCGCCGCGACGTTTCCCGCGGGAACGGTCGTCGGAGCGCCGAAGCGGCGCGCGATGGAGCTGATCGACGCGCTCGAGCCGGTCGGCCGAGGGCCGTACGCCGGAGCCGTAGGCTACTTCGGGCACGGCGGCGCGATGGACCAGGCGATCGCGATCCGGACCATCGTGTTCCGCGAGGGAACCTACGCCTTCCAGGCGGGAGCCGGAATCGTGGCGGACAGCGATCCCGATCGTGAGTGGGCGGAGGTCCACGCGAAGCGCGCGGCGCTCGAGGCGGCGATGCGATTCGCCGAGGAGGAATCGTGAGCGCGCGCGTGCTCCTGATCGACAACTACGACTCGTTCACCTACAACCTCGTCCAGGCGCTCGCCGTCCTGGGCGCCGAGGTGAGCGTCTTCCGGAACGACGAGGTCACGGTCGAGGAAGCGACCGGGATCGCCCCGTCGCACTTCGTGGTCTCGCCCGGGCCGGGGCGGCCGGAGGACGCCGGCCGCACGATGCCCCTGATCGACGCCATGATCCGCCGCGTCCCCGTGCTCGGCGTCTGTCTCGGCCACCAGGCGCTCTGCGCCGTGCTCGGGGGGCGGGTGATCTCGGCGAAGCGGCTGATGCACGGGAAGACCTCGCCGGTGTACCACGACGGCCGGACGATCTTCGAAGGGCTGCCGAGCCCGTTCCTCGCGGGGCGGTATCACTCGCTCGCGGTCGCCGAGGAGGGTCTCCCCGCGGACCTCGCCGTTTCCGCCTACACCTCGGATGGAGAGATCATGGGCGTGCGCCATCGAACCCTCCCGGCCGAGGGCGTGCAGTTCCACCCCGAGAGCATCCTGACGCCGGAGGGCGAGCGCCTCCTCCGGAACTTCCTGGATCTCACGCCGCCGGAGACACCGCGATGAGTGCGCTGCTCGAGCGGGTGCTCGGCGGACGACACCTCGAGGAGGCGGAAGCGTCCGACCTCATCGTGCGGCTGTGCGACGAGTCCGCACCGCCCGCGCTCTCCGGCGCGCTGCTCGCCGGCCTGCGCGCGAAAGGGGAAACACCGGAGGAGATCCGCGGATGCGCATCGGCGATGCGGGCCCTGGCGCTGCGGCCGCGCATTCCCGGCGGCGCGCCGCTCCTCGACATCGTGGGCACGGGAGGCGACGGCTCGGGAAGCCTCAACCTCTCGACCGGATCGGCGCTTCTCGCCGCGGCCTGCGGGCTGCAAGTGGCCAAGCACGGCAACCGCTCGGTATCCAGCCGGTGCGGGAGCGCCGACGTCGTCGAGGCGCTCGGGATGCGCATGGACCTCGACGAGGCCTCCGCCGGAGCCTGCCTCGCACGGACCGGCTTCACGTTCCTGTTCGCCCCGCGATTCCATCCCGCGATGCGGGCGATCTCTCCGGTGCGCCGCGCGCTGGGCGTCCGGACGATCTTCAATCTCCTCGGCCCGGTCACGAACCCCGCGGCACCGGCTCACCTGGTGGTGGGGGCCTACAGCGAAGCCGCCGCCGAGCTGCTGGCGCACACGCTCGCCGGGATGGAGGTCGAGCGCGCGTACGTCGTCCACGGCGCCGGCGGATGGGACGAGGCGACACCGATCGGTCCATTCACGCTGCACGACGCCCGTCCCGGCCGTGTCGTGACGGAGGTGCGCGACCCCGCGGCGTACGGGGTTCCGTCCTGCGCGCCCGCCGATCTCGCGGGCGCGGGTCCCCGCGAGAATGCGGAATCCCTCCGCCACGCGCTCGGCGGTGAGCCCGGGGCGCACCGCGACGCGCTCGTCCTGGGAGCGGCACTCGCGCTGCAAGTCACCGGGCGTGTCGGACCGCCTCGCGACGCCGCCGAGGCCGCGGCGGCGGCGATCGACGACGGTCGCGCGGCGAGGCTTCTCGAAGCCCTCGTGGAGACCTCGCACCCGTGAGCGCGTTCCTCGAGACGATGATCCGGTCGAGCGCGGCGCGTGCGGCGGAGGCCCGGGCGCGCGCACCGCTTCGCGCGCTGGAGCGGCGCCTCGCGAGCGCACCCCCGACGCGGCCGCTGCGACCGAGTCCCGAGGGGTTCGACCTCCTCGCCGAGATCAAGCCGGCATCGCCCGCGTCGGGCCGCCTCGCATCCGGCTCGATACCGGGCCTCGTCTCGCGCGCCGAGGCGTATGCCGCCGCGGGAGCGGCGGCGATCTCGGTGCTCACCGAGCCCGACCGGTTCGGCGGCGATCTCTCCCACCTGTCCGCGGTGGCGGGCGCCGTGCCCGTCCCGGTGATGCGCAAGGACTTCCTGGTCGATCCCTACCAGGTGCTCGAAGCGCGCGCCGCCGGTGCGTCCGGCATTCTCCTCATCGTTCGGCTGCATGACCGGGTGGGGCTTGCGGCGATGATCCGGACCGCGCGCGACGCCGGAATGTTCGTGCTCCTGGAATGCTTCGACGGCGACGACGCACGGCGGGCGGTGGAGGCCGCAGGCGGCGATCCCGATGGACAGATCCTGTTCGGAGTCAACGCCCGCGATCTCGACACGCTGAAGGTCGATCGCGGACGACTCGCAAGCTTCCGACCCGCGTTTCCGGCCGGATCCTATGTCGTCGCCGAGAGCGGGACCGAGGTGCCGGCCGATGTGGAGCATGCCGTGGCGCTCGGCTACGCCGCGGTCCTCGTCGGGACGGCGCTGATGCGCGCCGCGGACCCAGCAGCGCTCGCGCGCGACATGATCTCGGCGGGGCGGCGGGCGAACGTGACGGGAGGCGCCCGTTGACCGCGCGCGCGACGCCGCTCGACGCCGCGATCGACGCGGAGCGTGACCTCGCCGATCTGCTCGCCGGGCGCCTGCCCGACGCCCGCGGCCGGTTCGGTCCGTTCGGCGGGCGCTTCGTCGCGGAAACGCTCGTGCCCGCCCTCGCGGCGCTCGAGGCGGGCGCGCGCGAGGCGCTGTCCGACCCGGCTTTCCGCGCGCGGCTCGACCGCGAGCTGGCGGAGTGGGTCGGGCGCCCGACGCCGCTCACGCGCGCCGCCGGGCTCTCCACCGCGTGGGGGGGCGAGATCTGGCTCAAGCGGGAGGACCTGGCGCACACCGGAGCGCACAAGATCAACAACGCGATCGGCCAGGCGCTGCTCGCACGAAGGCTCGGCGCGTCCCGCATCATTGCCGAGACGGGCGCGGGGCAGCACGGCGTCGCGGCGGCCGCGGCGTCCGCGCGCGTGGGACTGCCGTGCGTCGTCTTCATGGGCGCCGTGGATGCGGAGCGGCAGAGACCCAACGTCGACCGGATGCGCCGGCTCGGGGCGGAGGTCCGGCTCGTCGACAGCGGCGACCGGACGCTGCGGGCAGCCATCGACGAGGCGATGCGCGACTGGGTCGCGCATCCGCGCGACACGTACTACCTGCTCGGATCCGCCGTGGGGCCCCACCCGTACCCGTGGCTCGTCCGCGAGCTCCAGTGCGTCATCGGCCGGGAAGCGCGCCGGCAGTTCCTCGAGCGCGCCGAAGCGCTTCCCTCCGCCGTCTTCGCGTGCGTCGGCGGCGGCTCGAACGCGATCGGGCTGTTTCATCCGTTCCTCGCCGACCGCGACGTGACGCTGGTCGGCGTCGAGGCGGGAGGGCGCGGGGCGCGCGCCGGGGAGAACGCCGCGACTCTGGTCCACGGGCGTCCCGGCGTGCTCCACGGGAGCTACTCGCTGCTCCTCCAGGACGACGACGGCCAGGTGGTCGAGACGCACTCGATCTCGGCGGGGCTCGACTACCCCGGCGTGGGCCCGGAGCACGCGCTGTTGCGGGAGATCGGCCGGGTCGTCTACGTGACGGCGTCCGACGACGAGGCGGTCGCCGCCCTCGCGGAGTGCTGCGCGTCGGAGGGGATCCTCCCCGCGCTCGAGTCGGCGCACGCGCTCGCCGGTGCGAGGAGATACGCGTCGGCCCACCCGCAAGCGCGAATCTTGGTCGGCCTCTCCGGGCGCGGGGACAAGGACCTCGAAGCGATCGGTGGCATGCCGCGCGCGGGGAGGCGGTCGTGAGCGGACTGGCCGCAGGAGAAACCGCCATCGAGACCGCGATCCGTGTCGCGGCCCGCCCCGGACGACCCGCGATCGTCGCGTACCTGACAGCGGGATTCCCGACCGCCGAGCGCTTCTTCGAGCTTCTCCCGAGGGTCGCCTCGGCTGCGGACGCTCTCGAGATCGGTGTTCCGTTCTCCGATCCGGTCGCCGACGGGGCGACGATCGCGCGCGCGAGCCGGATCGCTCTCGAGGGCGGGATGAGTCTCGCCAGGCTCCTGCGTGGCCTAGGCAATTTGCGCGCGCGTCCGGCTTGTCCGGTGCTCCTGATGAGCTACCTGAATCCGTTGCTGGCGTTCGGATGGGACGAGCTGGCCGCCGCGGCGAGCGATGCGGGAGTCTCCGGCTTGATCGTCCCCGACCTGCCTCCCGAGGAAGCGGTTCCGTTCCGCCCGGCGCTGGAGCGCTACCGCATGGCTCTCGTGCACCTGGTGACGCCGGTCACGCCGCCTGCTCGCACGAGAGCGATCTGCGCGGAGAGCCGGGGATTCGTCTACGCGGTCACGGTGGAAGGAACCACGGGAGGCGACGTCGCGGCAGGCGGCGCGCTCGCCGCCTACCTCGACGGCGTTCGCGCCGTGTCGCCGGTTCCCGTGATCGCGGGGTTCGGAATTCGCACGGCCGCGCAGGTGGCGGCGATCGGAACGCACGCCGACGGGGTCGTGATCGGGAGCCGGCTGATGGAGATCGTGGAGTCCGGCGGCGATCCCGCGGCATTTCTCGAATCGATGAGGGTCCCATGATCCTGGTGCTGACGCGAGAGTGTGCCCTTCGGGAGAAGGCGGAGATCGTCCGGTTCCTCGAATCGGAGGGGTTCCGCGTGCAGGTCAGCGAGTCGGACGGGCGCGTGCTCGTCGGCGTGATCGGCCCGGACGCCCAAGGGATCGAATCGCGCGTTCGCGGGATGGCGGGCATCGAGGAGGTCCGCGCCGTCGCCCCGCCCTACCCGATGGTCTCGCGCGAGCACCATCCCGGCGCGACCCGGGTCAAGGTCGGCGACGTCACGATCGGCGGAGCGGAGGTGATCGTGATCGCGGGCCCTTGCGCGGTCGAATCCGCGGAGCAGATCATGAGCGCCGCCCGGGCCGTCGCGCGCTCCGGGGGGCGGATGCTGCGTGGCGGCGCGTTCAAGCCGCGCACGTCGCCCTACGGCTTCCAGGGGCTGGGCGAGGAGGGCCTCGCGCTGCTCGCCGACGCCCGCCGCGAGACCGGGCTTCCGGTCGTCACCGAGGTGGTGGCACCCGAGGACGTAGATCTCGTGGCGCGGCACGCCGACCTGCTTCAAATCGGCTCGCGCAACATGCAGAACTTCCGGCTCCTGAGCGCGGTCGGGGGCCAGCACCGTCCCGTGCTGCTCAAGCGGGGCATGATGGCGACGGTCGACGAGCTCCTGTTCGCGGCGGAGTACGTCGTCTCCGCGGGGAACCCCCGGGTGATCCTGTGCGAGCGCGGCATCCGGACCTTCGAGACGGCGACCCGGAACACCCTCGACGTGAGCGCGATCCCGGTCCTGCGCGAGCGGACGCATCTTCCCGTGATCGTCGATCCGTCCCACGCCGCCGGCCGCCGCGAGCTGGTGCCGGCCCTGGCGCGGGCGGGCCTCGCGGCCGGGGCGGACGGGCTCATCGTCGAGGTCCACCCCGATCCGTCCCGGGCCGAAAGTGACGGACGGCAGAGCCTGACCTTCGACGGGTTCGACGCGATGATGACCGATCTCCGCGCGATTGCGGCGGCGCTGTCGCGATCGATCGCCCCCGCTCGCGCGGTCGTCCCTTTCAGTACCGCGCCTTGACGTACTTGTACGGGTAGTTGGGCTCGGTGTACCCCTCCGCCTTCTGCCGCTCGGGGAGCTTCACCTTCGGGCGCGGCGCCTTCTTGTAGGGGATCCGGCCGAGGATGTCCGAGATGATGTTGAGGCGCGCGCTCTTCTTGTCATCCGAGACGGCGACGCGCCATGGCGCGTGTCTGGAGTCCGTGTACTTGAACATGTCGTCCCGGGCTCGCGAGTAGTCGAACCACCGGCTGTACGACTTCAGGTCCATCGGCGAGAGCTTCCAGATCTTGCGGCGATCCTTGATGCGCTGCTCGAGCCGGCGCGTCTGCTCCTCGGGGGTGACCTCGAGCCAGTACTTGAGGAGGATGATTCCCGAATCGACGATGGCGCGCTCGAGGAGAGGCACCGCCTTCAAGAACGTCTTGCTCTGCTCCTCGGTGCAAAACTCCATCACGCGCTCGACACCGGCGCGGTTGTACCAGCTCCGGTCGAAGATCACGATCTCGCCCGCGGCCGGAAGATGCGGGACGTAGCGCTGCATGTACATCTGGCTCTTCTCGCGATCGCTCGGGGCCGGCAACGCCACCACGCGAAACACGCGCGGGCTGACGCGCTCGGTGAGCGCCTTTATCGTCCCACCCTTGCCGGCGCCGTCGCGCCCCTCGAAGACGATGCAGACCTTGAGCCCCTTGTGGACGACCCATTCCTGGAGTGTCACGAGCTCCGCATGGAGCCTCTCGAGCTCCTTCGCGTATTCCTTGTTCTTCACGATGACCCCTTTCGACCGGTGACCGCATTGAAACACGCGCCGGGCGAGACCGTCAAACCGCTACGGGATCCGCTCCATGGCGATTTCCTGCGGAAGCGGGCGCAGGTTGTACTCGCTCGCCATCACGAACCCGTACGCGCCGGCGTCGCAAAAGGCAAGGAGGTCGCCCTCCTCGGCGCGGGGGAGCGCCCGGCCGGAAGCGAACGTGTCGGCGCTCTCGCAGACGTTTCCGACGACCTCGACCCACTCGATGGGACGACCCGGGCCGGTGAGGTTTTCGATCCGGTGGTACGCGCCGTAGAGCGCGGGGCGGAGGAGGTGATTCATGCCGGTGTCCACGCCCACGAACACCAAACCCCCGGATTCCTTGCGGCAGGTCACGCGCGCCAGGAGCCACGCGGCGGGTGCCACGAGGTACCGGCCGGGTTCGATCCAGATCTCGGGCGCGCTCCCGCCGGCCCGCGCCCGAAAGCTCGCGAGCCTCTCTCGAACGCGCTCGGCGAGGCGCTCGACGTCGAGCTCCGCCTCGTCGTCCCGATACGAGATCCCGAAGCCGCCGCCGATGTCCAGGATCGAAAGCTCCGGGTGTGCCTCGGCGAGCTGGAGCAACGCCTCCAGGTTCGCGATCAGCGGCTCGGAATCGACGACGCCGGATCCGATGTGCGAGTGCACGCCGGCCACGCGCAATCCCGCCGCGAGGGCGTCCTCGAGCGCGCGCGGGATCTCCTCGATGGGGATCCCGAACTTGCTGTGCGCCCCTGCGGTGACGACGTGCCGGTGGTGGCCGGCTCCCGCGCCGACGTTGACCCGCAGGAGCACCGAGGCACCGGCGGCCTCGCGGCCGACGCGGGCGATCTCCGATCGCGCGGACAAGGTGACCATGCCACCCCTTCGCAACACGGCGACGATCTCGGCGGTCCGGGCGTTGGCCGCGGAGAAGAGGATCCGCTCGGGAGAGCACCCCGCCTCGAGAGCGCGGGCCACCTCGCCGGGGGAGGTCGCCTCGATCCCGATCCCGGCGGAGACGATGCGCTCGAGCACGGCGCGATTCGCGTTCGCCTTGCAGGCGTAGTAGACGCGCCCGGCGACCGACCCGAACGCGGCCCGCACGCGCTCGGCGCGCGCCGACACGACGGACAGGTCGTAGACGTAGCACGGCGTCCCGTTCTTCTCCGCGATCGCGGCGAGCCCGGCCGGGGCTCGGGACGAGGACGGCCCGGAGCGCGCGGCCTCGTCGTGCGCCTCGCCGAACACCTCGGCGGGAAGCGAGCCGGAGAAGAAAGCTTCGTGGAGGCCGGCGACCACGGCCACGACGTCCTCGGTGTCGACGACGAGGCTGACGTTGATAGCCGAGGCCCCCTTCGTGAACATCCTCACGGGCCGGTCGCGCAGCGCCCGGAACACCTCGGCCACGACCGCCGATCGCCCGCGCATGCCCTCGCCGACGAGGCAGACGACCGCCATCCCGCGCTCGACCTCGACGCGCGCGAACGCTCCGAGGTCGTAGGCGATCGCCTCGACCGCCCGCTCGTCGTCGATCGTGACCGACACGGATACCTCGGACGTGGCGACGAGATCCACGGGCGTGCGGTGGCGGTCGAACACCTCGAAAACGCGCGCGAGAAACCCGTGCGCCATGAGCATCCGCGTCGACGTGACCTCGACGACCGTGATCGCGCGCTTGTCGGCGATCGCCTTGACCACGAAGCGGTCGTCGGCGGGGCGAATTCCCTCCCGGAGGATCGTGGTTCCTTCTCCGTCCGGGCGCCGCGCGTTCAGGACGCGCACCGGAATCGCCGCGTCGACGGCCGGGAGCAGCGTGCTCGGGTGCAGCACCTTGGCGCCGAAGTAGGCCAACTCGCTCGCCTCGTCGAACGAGAGGACCTTCACCCGCCGCGCCTGCGGGACGATCGAGGGGTTCGCGGTCAGGACGCCGTCGACGTCGGTCCAGATCTCGATGCGGGACGCACGAAGCGCGGATCCGAGCAGCGACGCGGAATAGTCCGACCCGCCGCGCCCGAGGAGCGACGGCCGGCCGTTTGGGTCGGTCGCGATGAAGCCCTGAGTCAGCAGGACGCGACCCGGAGAAAGGCGCGGAGCGATCCTTCCGGACGCGGCCACCCGGATCGCCTCGAGATCGGGCGGATCGCGCTCGGGGTCGAGGCCGACGGTCCGCACGACCTCGCTCGCGTCGATCTCGAGGCATTCGGTCCCCGCCGCGCGAAACCACGCCGCCACGATTCGGCTCGACATCCGCTCGCCCATCCCGACGACGCGTGCCCGGATCGACGCGCTCGCCTCGCCGAGGAGGGTGATGCCTTTCAGCTGCGACGCGATCGCCTCGAAATCGCGCTCGAGGTCCGCCCGCACGGTCCCGGCCGCCTCCGACGATCCGCAGGCCTCGAGGAGCGCGCGGTGGCGCTCGGCGAGCGCCCCGAGCCGCGCCTCGCAGCTCTCGCCGCGCTGCGTCGCCTCCCGGACCAGCGCGATCAACTCGTCGGAAATCTTCGACAGCGCGGACACAACGACCAGCGGTGCCTCGTCGAGCCTCGCCTGCACGATGCCCACGAGGCGCCGCAGCGCTGCGGCGTCCGCGACCGACGTACCCCCGAACTTGCAGACGATCATCCGATGATTGTGACGATCGCTGGCCGAGGGTTCAAGGGGCGCCAGGCGATTCTCAGGGAAGACGAACCCACGTCCAGTAGAGCCCGACGCAGGCTATCGCGAGCGAGGCCGGGACGGCGACCCGGCTCCGGTACCACGCGCGGCGGCTGAACCAGGCGCCCACGAGCGCGAACGCGACGGCGAGCACGGTGAGCTGCCCGGCCTCGACGCCCAGATTGAACGAGATCAACGCGGGGACGAACCGGCTCCGCGGGAGTCCGATCTCCCTCAAGGCTCCGGCGAACCCCAGCCCATGAAGCAGCCCGAACCCGAACACGATCGCGATTCGCGCGCGCGAGGTCTCGGTGCGGAAGACGTTCTCGCACGCGACGAACGCGATCGACAGCGCGATCGCCGGCTCCACGATCGACGAGGGCAGCGAGACGACGCCGAGCATCGCGAGGCCGAGCGTCGTCGAGTGGGCGAGCGTGAAGGCGGTCACCTGCATCAGCAGTGGCTTGAGCTTGCGGCTCGCGAGAAACAAACCGAGCACGAAGAAAATGTGGTCGACCCCGTCCGGCACGATGTGCCGGAATCCAAGGGCCAGGTACCGCGAGGACGTCTCCGCGATTCCGGGGATCGGCGGCGCGGCCGCGACCACGAACGGGCCCGCATTCCACCCTCCGCGCGTCCATTGCCTCTCCGGCGGATCGACGCCCTCGTTTCTCGCCTCGACGAGCATCTCTCCCATCGCCGACTCCTCGCGGAGCGTGACGTGCGCCGCCCCGGGAGGGATCTCGCCCTCGAAGCGGAGTGTGAACGGCTTTTGCGCCGGCGCGTCGCTGTCTGGCGTGAGGCGCGGCACGCAGCGGACGCCGTCGAATTCGAGGCTCAGGTCGCGCGCGAAGATCGCCGCACCGTCCGGCGGAAGATGCGTGGGGTCGAGACGCGCCTCGATACGGAATCGGCCGGACTTCGCCAGAAATACCGTGACGCGCGCCGCACCGTTCTCGTGAGCCGCGGCGTGGCCGCTCGCAAGCGACAGCGCGAGCGCCACACCCGCCGCGAAGCGGACTCCACCCGCGAGACGCTTCACGGTGCCGGATCCGGCAGCGGTCCCATGGCGTGCGCCACGAATCCCATCACGCCGATACTACGACGGAGGCAGGGGGGACGGATGGCCGGAACCCAACGAGAACGTCACCGACGCCCAGAAGCTCTCCCAGTCGGCGTCCGTCCGGACCTCGCCGGGCGCGCGAATCATGTGGACCGCCTTGACGAGCCAGCGTCCGGCGCGAGGGAGCGTGAACCGTACGCGGCCGTTGCGGTCGGTCCGCGCGTGCATCGGAGCCGATGCGGACGCATCGTCGAGGGCGAAGACGAGCGCATCGGGGAGCGGCTTGCCCTCGTAAAGAAGGCGGAACCCGAGCGCTTGACCGGGGGCCAGCGCGTACGGATCGGACTCGGGGACGAGTTCCAGGGTCAGGCCCACCGGCTTCGTCAGCAACGCTCCCCCCGAGCCGGCCACCGCGAGCAGCGCCTTCGCGCAACGCGAGTACACCTCGCGCCCGGGGCGGCCGCTCTCGCCGGCGCGCGCGCGCTGCTCCGACACGCCCTCGAGACCCTCCTGCTTCAAGTACTCCTCGAACTTGTCCGGCGGGAGCTCGAGCGAGGCGCGGTCGCTGCGGTAGGCGACGACGATGCCGCCGGAGCGTGAGGGGCGCAGAAGTCCCGCCGGGTCGGCGCCGTCCAGGGCCACGACCGGAGTCACGCCGGTCTCGGACACGGCGTCGAAGCGGACGATCCGGCCGTTGTTCCGCGGCACCGACTCCCCCTCCAGGTGCTGTCCGACGAACATCCGGATGGCGACGAGGTCGGCCGGTCGCGGGGAGAACGAGGAGGGCTCGAGCCAGTAGTCGTGAGCGCATGCGGCCGTGGCGGATAGCGCCGCCACGGCCGCGACCAGGCATCGCGCGATCACGTGTCCTACTTCCCGCCGCTCAGCTGGCTCGGAGATCCCGGCAGCGGGGTCCTGAGGTAGGGAAACTTGGTGTCGAAGAACGAGGCGTCGACATAGGCGCCGTCGGTGAACGCCAGGGTGCCCGACGGGGCGACCGAGGGATCGAGCAGGGCTCCCATCGCGACGCGCAGCGTGATGTCGACCACGTCGTCCCCGGGACGGCGGCCGTTCGGGAACCCCGCGAGGTCATTTCCCAGCGCGCCGAGATTGCTCTGGGATGCCGCGTCCTTGGGAGCGATCGAGGTGTTGAGGCGCAGCATCTCCGACGGGGTCTTCGTCTTGTTGAGACCGTCGAGGCCGGTGAGGAACGCCGCGACGAGATCGGTCCGGGGGAAGAGCGTGGGTGCCTTCACGCCCGCGGCGCCGAACAGGATCTCGAGGAGCGCGGGGAGAGTCGGGTGCGTGACGTAGTCGAGGAACTGGGCGTCGTCCTTCGGCTCGCTCGCGTTGAAGCGGTCCTTGTCCTTGAGGCCGATCACCAACTCGTTGACGAGCGGCGATCCGAGGCGGGAGACCTGCACGAAGGTCCTCGACCCCGTCAGATCCGGCGTCCCCTGGCTGCGCGAGGCAACGGCCCGCTGGGCGTTGTCGTCGTCGCCGGTGCCCCGCGTCTCCTGCGGTCGGGGGACGCTCGCCGTCGTCCACGCGCCGATGACGGGGTTCGAGGCCGACGAGACCAGGCACGCCTTCGGGACCTCGAGGACGAGCGCCGTGACGTTCTTGTCCGCGAGGTCGTCCTTCTCGGCGCGGATCGCCCCGATCGGCGCCGCGATGTTGACGAGGTCGAACGTCTCGCCGAGGTTGACCACGAACGGATCCTTGCGCTGCCCGACGAACACGCGGCCGCGCGTCTCGCATCCGGGCAGGTCGACGTCGTAAATGTACTGCGCGGCGTACGCGGCGTAGTCGGGAATCGTCTTGTTGCCGATGTTGTCGACCGGCTTGACGAAGCGCTCGGAGCCCGTCGCCGCGTCCTTGGCGCGGGCCGAGACGAATCCTCCCGTCGAGCCGGGGCGGCGCTTCAGGACGGTGAGCGTGTACGACTCGTGGACGTTCAGAGCCGTCGAGTCGCCCGCCGCGATCTGTCCCGCCTGGATGATCGGGATCGCGACCGTCTTCTGGTTCCCCGGGGGGCCGATCGGCAGCGCGATGTCCTTGCGGTCGTTCTGGAACTGGAACCGGAAGACCAGGTCCTCGAGCGCGTCGCCGTTGTTGTCCACCTTGATGTCGTACACCGCGTCGGGGTCGAGGGTGAAGTAGTTGGGCCCGCCGTAGGCGTCCTGCAGCGGGATGTAGTCCGCGACGAGCGTGACGAACCCGTCGCGACCGCTCTCGTAGCTCGTGAACATGTAGAAGTCGGTTCCGTCGAGCTTCGGCGTGCGCGTGATGCCGGGGGCTTCACGGTGGCTCGAGGCCGCCGCGGGCAGGGCTCCGGCGGCAACCAGCAGGATCGCGGCGGCCCGCTCGAGCCGCCGCAGCAGATCGTGTCTCATGATCGGGATTTCCTCCGGGCCGCGGGAGGGGACCGTCCCTCGGGGGCGACCTGAGAGGAACTACGCTGAAGCTCGGGCCATCGGATGTCATGAAGCGCGCAGGAACTGGTCGAACGCCTGCTGCCACGCGACCTCGCCGAGCAGCTCGGACGGTGCCCGGGTCAGGGTCCCGCCATCGGCGGCCGAAAGCCCCAGTCGCGTCTCGAGGAAGCGGTTGAGGCGTGCGTTCTCGTCGCGGAGCCACGCCTTCGAATCCGGTCCGCGGAACGCATAGCTCTCCGGCGCGTCAAGGGTTTCGAGGCGCAGCAGCCAGCCCGCACCGTAAGGCTCGCGCTCGAAGAGCGACGGGTTGCCCATCACGACCGCGTTTCGCTCGAGAACGATCCCGTCGACGGGGCACGGGATCGGAACCAGCCGCTCGCCGCAACGGATGCGCGCCAGCGGATCCCCCTGGCGGAGCCGGCTGCCCGGCGGCGGAAGCGCGATCTCTCTTGCTCCAGCGAGCAGCCGGCGCGCGACGTCGTCGAGGCCGACCTTCACCGTCCGCCCCCACGCGCTCTTGATCCAGGCGTGCGCGGTCGTGTAGGCCAGGCCGGGCTTCCACCGGACGCCCCCGGCGTCCACGCGGCCGGTCGCGCGCTCACGCAGCGTCGTGGCCCCTTGAACGGCGAGCACGAGCAGCGCGATCGGAGCCGTGAACAGCGCGAAGAGGAGAACGAAGAGCAGGAACCGGACTCCGAGTCCGAGGACGAACACCATCACGCTTTCCATGATCCACCTCCCGCGCTCGAACGGACCGAAGCCTCGTCATCGGCGAGGAACATCTCCGAGCGGATCCGGCGCCACGCCTCCGGACCGACTTCCGCCGCGATCCCGCTGACCGGCACGCCGCCATCGGCGAGCGCGGGTCCGATCTCGGGGGAGAGCATCTCGCGCAGGCGCCGCGAGACGTCCTCGAGAAAGGCCCGGGCGGCCGAGCCCGACAGGAGCTGACGGGCGTTGCTGCGGAACCGCGGCGCGTGGACGCGGAGGAGCCACCCGGCCTGGTAGGGGTCCGCCTCGATGGCCCCGACTCGTGCCGCCGGGTTCGTCTCGACGACCATCCCGTCGACGGGCGACACGATCGGCACCGCGCCCGCGGCGCCGGAGAGCGTCACGGCCGGCTCTCCCTGGCGGAGCATCGTCCCGACGGCTGGAAGCTCTGCGTCCTGGACGCGGCCGATCATCGCGCGCGTGAAATCGTCGACGCCGATCCGGACGTTTCCGCCGTCCTCCGCCTTCACCCAGGCGTGGCCCGGATGCAGGCCGAAGCCGTCGGGAAGGTGGAACCATCCGGCGGCCTGGGACCGGACGGCCCGGACCGGAGCGGGGTCCCGCTCGGGCACGCGCGCGAGCGCCGGAGCCTTTGCGCGGGCCGCGGTGAACCTCCAGAACGGGACGAACGCCGCCAGGAACCCGATCGCGAGCAGGTACTCGATCGTCTTCGAGGCCTGCAGGTTGGAGAGCATCCCGTTGTCCATCACGTCACCTCGTGCTGGGAAGCGCGGACCCGCGTCCGCTCAAGATCGGCATGCGATTGACGATCCACCGGAACGTCACGACGCCCAGCGTGACGATCGTCACCGAGCCGACGATCTCCATCCAGCTCGGCACGTACACGAGCGGGTTCTTCCAGTGGAGCGCGATGATCGAGACGTTGATCCGGTTGAGCACCACGCCCACGATCGCGAGCAACGCTGCCGTCCGGACCGCGCCGATGAGCGCGTGGCGTGAGCCGTAGGCGAAAATGAATGACGGGACGAGAGCGAAGCCTCCCACCTCCACGAGCCACCAGGCGCCCCACGGCGTCGCGAGCTCGCGCCACGCGCCCGCCTCGGCGACCCCCTGCAGGCGCAGGAAGACGTAGGCGAACAGCACCACCGCCGCGGCGCGCCCCAGTCCGAGCGCGATGCGATCGACGTCCACTCTCCGAGCGGGTTCGGTACGGTCGTGGAAGAGCCGGTGCGAGATCCGGCTCTCGACGATCACCATCGCGAGGCCCGCGGCGATCGAGGAGACGAAGAAGAAGACCGGCAGGTACGGGGAGTACCAGAGCGGGTGGAGCTTGCCGGGCGCCATCAGGAAGAGCGAGCCGAGGGAGGACTGGTGCAGGGTCGAGAGCACGATGCCGAGGACGATGGCGCCGAGCTCGATCTTGCCGAGGAGCCGGAGCGGCGTCGTCCAGCCGAGCCACTCGAAGAAGGCGGGAAGGAACTCGAGCGCGAGGACGCTCGTGTACAGCGCCACGCACCAGCCGACCTCGAACATCACGGACGTCGTGCCCCACGAGTAGACGAGCGGGTAGGGGATGCGCCACGGCTGGCCGAGGTCGCACAGCAGCCCGATCACGGCGAAGACGTAGCCGAGGAAGCCGGTGAGGATCGCCGCACGGACGACCGGCCTGTACTCCTTGAGGCCGAACATGTAGACGGCGGCGGCGAGCGTGTAGCCGCCGGCGGCGAGCGCCATGCCGCAGAGCATGTCGAATCCGATCCACAGTCCCCAGGGGCTCTGCTGCGAGAGGTGCGTCGCGGCGCCGAGCCCGAACGCGAAGCGGTAGGCGAGGACCGGAAGGCCGACGGCGAGGATGCCCGCGATCGCCAGGTTCCCCGGCGTCAGCAGGCCTCGCGCGTACTCCCGTGCGGTGGCCCCCAGGAACAGCCGATCGGCGAAGGCGGGGGACGATTCACTCATGGCCGTTCTCCTCGCCGGGCGCCCCCTCGGCGGCGGCCACGTCCGCGCGCCGCCGGCTGGCGGTGTAGAGCCCCATCAGCAGCGGGGGCCAGAGGGTGACGACGAACGGGACCGCGCCCAGAGCGCCGCGGGTCGTTTCGAACCGCGGCGTCTCGCCCGCGTCCTGCGGGAAGCCGAACGATTCGAGCGGCCGGTCGGAGATGTAAAGCCACGACGTCCCGCCGGCCTCGTGTTCGCCGTAGATCGTGGGCACGTACGTCGAGCCGGGGGCGTACATGCGCCGCCGCGCTTCGGCCAGCAGCGTGGAGCGCTTCCCGAACTCGAGCGCGCCGCCCGGGCAGGCCTCGACGCAGGCGGGGGGCTTCCCGTCCGCCAGACGCGACGGGCACATCGTGCACTTCCGCACGTACGGGACGGCCCGGTCGTACTCGTACTTCGGCACATCGAACGGGCAGGCGATCATGCAGTACCGGCAGCCGATGCAGCGGTCCTCGTGGTAGACGACCGGCCCCGCCGCCGTCTTGTCGAGCGCCTTGACCGGGCACGCGGAGGCGCACGCCGGCACGATGCAATGGAGGCACTGGGACTTCGCGTAACGCGGCTCGCCCGGAGCGCGCGAGCGGTTGACGACGGTGAGCTGGCGCTCCGAGGTCTCGCGGTGAGCGTCGAAGACCGTGTCGTCTCCGAGGCGGTCCGGCTCCGGAAGCCGGTTGCTCTCGGCGCAGGCGACCTCGCACGAGCGGCACCCGAGGCAGCGGGTGGTATCGACCAGCACGCCGATGCCCTCGTCGGCCCCCGCGATCGCGCCCGCCGCCGGCCCGGACGCCGGCAACGCGCGCGCGGCCCCGGTCGCGCCGAGAACCGCGCACGTCTTGAGGAAGCTCCGCCGGCCGATGCGCATCGTCCGCCTCAGGCCCGGCCGGAGCCGCGATGGCCGTGCCCGCGCGTCGCGATCCACGACGCGCCGATCACGGCGAGACCGATCCACCAGAATGTCGCAGCGAGGATCATGACCGGACCTCCCTTTCGTGCCCGGCGAGGACCCCGGGCGGAGCGGACGCGCCGGCGCGCCGCGCGATCTCGCGGTACAGCGGGCAGCTCCCGAAGTCGGTGGAGCAGCACGGACCCATCGAGACCATCTGGTTGCGAGGCAGCAGCTTGTGCTGCGGGCAGGCGTCGCAGTAGATCATCACGACTTCCTTCAGGAAGGGACACGCGGTGCCGTCGGAGTTGGCGTTCATGGCGCCCGGTCTCACTGCGAGGTCCGTGCCGAGGAAATCGCGCGGCCGCGCGCGGCGAACCGGCTCGGGGGTGTCGTGAATCTCGGCGTGGAGTCTGTCGCGACGGGGTGTCGACGCCCCTCATTGCGCTGTCGCGATGGAACTTAGAGGCGCTGCCGGGAATCGCGACGGTGCGTCGCGGAATTCAACGGCCGTGGGCCGGGATGGCGTCATCCTCGCGGCGTAGGTCGTACTTGCGGATCTTCGTGTAGAGCGTCGCGCGGTCGATCTCGAGGACGCGCGCGGCCTGGCTGACGTTCCCCATCGTCAGCCGGAGCACCTCGGCGATGTGGCGGCGCTCGACCTCCTCGAGGGACAGCGGCGCGCGGCGGCCGGGCTCGCCCTCGCCGAGCGTGCCGAGATTCTCGGGCCGCAGCAGGGAGCCGCTCGCGAGCACGATCCCGCGCTCGAGGACGTTGCGCAGCTCGCGGACGTTTCCCGGCCAGTCGTGGGCGAGCAGGTGGGACATCGCCTCCTCGGAGACCCCCTCCACGGGCTTGCCGGTCTCGACCGACAGACGCTCGAGCAGGTGCGCGACGAGGAGCGGGATGTCTTCCTTGCGCTCCCGCAGCGGGGGAAGGGTCAGCGGGATCACGTTCAGCCGGTAGTAGAGGTCCTGCCGGAACGATCCCTCGGCGATCCGCTTCGGGAGGTCGCGGTTGGTCGCCGCGATCACGCGGACGTCGACCGGAACGGCCGCGGTCCCGCCGACGCGCGTCACCGTCCGTTCCTCGAGGACCCGCAGCAGGTCGAGCTGCAGCTTCGGGCTGATGTCGCCGATCTCGTCGAGGAACAGCGTGCCGCCGGAGGCGGCCTCGAACTTCCCCCGGTGGCGGTCGACCGCACCGGTGAAGGCTCCGCGCTCGTGACCGAACAGCTCGGATTCGAGCAGGGTCTCCGTGAGCGCGGCGCACGAGACGGCGACGAACGGCCGCGCCGCGCGGTCGCTCTCCGCGTGGACCGCCCTGGCGAGCAGGTCCTTTCCGGTCCCGCTCTCGCCGAGGATCAGGACCGTCGAGCCGCTCCGGGCCGAGGCGCGCGCGAGCTCGAACACCGCCTGCATCGCCGGGCTCTTGCTGACCATGTCCCGGAAGGTGTAGCCGCGCTTCAACACCTTCCGGAGGATCAGATTCTCGCGCCGGAGCGACTGCTGGCCGACGATCTTCTCCACCATCAGCGACAGCTCCTCGGGATCGAACGGTTTCATCAGGTAGTCGTACGCTCCGAGCTTCATCGCCCTCACGGCGGTGTCCACGGTCGCGTATGCGGTCATGATCACCGCGGCCGCGTCGGGGCGGATCTTGCGCGCCTCCTCGAGCACCTGAAGGCCGTCCATCGGCGTCATCTTGAGGTCGAGCAGGAGCACGGCCCAGGCCTCCTCCCCCTGGAGCATCGCCACCGCGGTGGGACCGTCGGCGGCCACGTCGACGGTGTATCCGTCCTTGCGGAGCCACCCGCGCAGCGACTCGCGGACGATCTCCTCGTCGTCGACGACCAGCACGTGAACGTTCTTGCGGCTCATCGGATCACCTCTCGTGCCGGTGCGTCTCCTCGTAGAGGAGCCGGCAGTCCGGGCAGAACGAATCCCCCTTCACGTCGATCTCGGCGACGCCGGGCGAGCGGCCCATGACGCAGCCCGGGTGCCCGCAGTGGACCAGGCCGTACGCATGGCCGAGCTCGTGCAGCGCCTCCTTGCGAAGGCGCTCGTCCAGCAGGGTTTGGCCGGCTCGCGCGGCCCCGGGGGGAGTCAGACGCGCGATCGACACCACCGCCGCGCGTCCCCCGAGCTGGGCCTCGCCGAACACGAACGTCAGGATCGGGATGAACAGGTCGACGTCGGTCACGCCGAGGACCTTGTGCGCCCCGGGATGGCGCGACGCCAGCCACTCCAGGATCGAGCCGCTCTCGAACTGGCCGCGGCGGGGATCCCAGGCTTCCGACGGGCGCTCGGGCTCGAATCCGGCGTGCACGCGCTCGCGCAGCGCGCCGCTGACGTGGGCGCGGACCGACTCGATCAGCGCGGGGCGTGCGTCCTGCTCGCCGATCCAGCATAGGACCACCCCACCCATCGCTCAGGCCACGCGCGCCGGAGCGGCGCTCGCGAGCGGAAGCCGGATGCGGACGGTGGTGCCCTCGCCCCGGCGGCTCTGGATCTCGAACCGTCCGCCGAGGTTCTGGACGATGCCGTACACCACAGATAACCCGAGGCCCGTGCCCTTGTCCTTGGTCGTGAAGAAGGGATCCAGGATCCGGCCGAGATGCTGCTCCTCGATCCCGGAGCCCTGGTCGGCGATCGCGACCACCGCCTCGCTCGCGTCCGCCGGCGCGTCCGACCAGACACGGATCGAACCGCCGCGGTGCGAGGCCTCCACGGCGTTCACGAGAACGTTGACGAACGCCTGCCGGAGCTGGCCGAAATCGGCGCGCACCACCGGGTGCCCGTCGAATGTGTTCTCGAGACTCAGGCCCTGCATCTCGATCTGGTGCGCGACGAGACCGACCGACTCCTCGAGCACGGCCCGGACGTCGATGTCGCGCAGGTCGAGTGGCCGCTGGCGCGCGAAATCGAGGAGACCCCGGACGATCGCGCTACACCGCTCCGTCTCGCGCTGGATCAGCTTCAGGCGAGAGACGGCCTCGCGGCGGGTCTCCGGGGCGACGGTTTCCTGCTCGAGATCGCGCACGAGCAGCTTCGCGAACGTCAGGATGCCGGCGAGCGGGTTGTTGATCTCGTGGGCGATCGAGGCCGACAGCTTCCCCAGCGAGGCGAGCTTCTCCCCCTGGATGAGCTGGGCCTGCGCTTGTTTCAGCGCGGCCGTGCGCTCGTCGACCGTCTTTTCGAGCCCGTTCATGAGGGCATCGATCTCGCCGCGCGCGTCTTTCAGCGACAAGCGCATGTGGTCGAACGACTCGGCCAGGAGCCCGAGCTCGTCGGGGACGCGCGCGCGCACCGGTTTGTCGAGGTGTCCGCCGGCGATCTCGTGCGTCGCGCGCACGAGCGCCTTCACCGGCTTGAGGAGGGTACGCCGGGTGGCGTGGTAGATCACGCCGATGAGGAGCACGGTCACGGCGAGACCGACCGCGAGCGCGTTCCGGCGCAGCCCCGCGATCTCCGCGTCCATCCCCGCGAGGGAGACCCCCACGTCCACGACGCCCAGCACCCGCTGGCGCGACACCTCGGCATGGCACGCGGCGCCCGCGCATGCCGGCTCGTTGTAGATCGGCGTGATCAAGCCGAGCACGCGGTGCCCGCTCGCGCGGAACACGCGCGAGCGCCGGGCCTCGGGAGGTGCCGAAAGCGGTTGCCCCGTGCCGTGGCAGGAGGCGCAGAACGAGGCCCCGGCGTCCATCGACGTGCCGATCTCGGCGGGATCGGTCGAGAACGTCACCCGCCCCTCCTTGTTGAAAAGGCGCACCCTCTCGATTCGCTCGAGGCTTCCGATCTCGTGGATCACCCGGTACGCCTCGTCCTTGCGGCCGCGGAGCATCTGATCGTGCGTGGCGCGCGTGATGCTGTCACCGAACAGAGCGGCCCCGGCGACCGCCTGGTCGATCAGGTCCCGCTCCTGCGCGCGAAGCGCCAGGACGACCGCGAGCGCGATCGTTCCGAACGTGGTGACGGCGACGAGTGCTGTGAGCCGCACGCCGATCCGCCGCGTCCAGGGGGGCGCCGTGACAGGGGCGCCGGCGGCGGCGCGCGCATCGGAAGGCTCTCCGGGGCGCACCATGGTCGATCCTCGAGTGGAGGGAAGCGTAGGAGTTCGCGACAGACCGGTCAAAACCGGTGTTGTCTTTTTCCCCAACCGGGAATCGCCAGATTCATCGGTCGTTCAAATCCGGCTAAGTCGGGAAACTTTTCCCGGGAAGGCGGGCGGTTTCCGGATGGAGGACGGCGTCTCGCGGTCCTAACTTCTTGCGTGCAAGGACGAAGAAACGACCATCACGAGGAGGACGCCATGATCACCCGGAAAGCAGGCGAAGCGGCGAAGGCGGGCTTCTACTTCAACCCGAAAACGTGGGACATCCACCTCCATCGGAGCGACGGAGCCATCCTCCCCACCGGGGAGGGGGAGCGTTACCTCCGGGTCCCGACGGTGGCGCTGCTGGTTCTCGGACCCGCGATGGGATTCCTGTTCGTGATCTTCCTTCCGGCGATCGGGTTCGCGCTGGTGTTCCGCGAGGCGTGGCGCCGGATGCTCGCGCTCTTCGGGAAGAGCGCGACGGCCCGGCGCAAGGAAGCGAAGGTCGACGCGCGCTAGCTTGGAGACATTCTGTTTTTTTCCTTTCCTGGATATTCCCTATTCTTCGCAGCGAGGCGGTATCCGGGGAGCCGAGCAAGAAGAAAGGGAATATCCAGGAAAGGAATAAGGCAGAGTCCCCAAACACTAGGGGACGACGACCCGGAATCCGATGTGCTTGTCGCCGTAGTCCGGCGAGTCCTCGAAATGCCGGTAGGCGCTGCGCGCGACGAACGGGTTGCTGCCCCACCAGCCTCCCTTCTCGACCTTGATCGTACCCGTGGACGGACCGGTCGGGTCGAGCTCGGGGGAGCGCGAGTAGTAGCCGACGTCGAGCCAGTCCGTAACCCATTCCATCGCGTTTCCGGCCATGTCGAGCGCTCCAACCCAGCTCGCGCCGCGCGGATACCGCCCGACCGCGACCGGACCGTCGGTTCCGACGACATTGCATTGGCTCGGGTCAAACGCGCTCCCCCAGGGGTAGACGGACGACCGGGGTCCGCGGGCCGCGTACTCCCACTCCGCCTCGGTCGGAAGCCGGCCTCCGCGATAGGCGGCGAACGCCTCGGCCTCGTACCAGGTGACGCATCGCCGGGGACGATCCGGCTCCGTCCCGACGCAGGGAAGAGGGAGTTTCGTGACGTCCTGCTTCTCCCGCCACGCCCAGCCGGCGTCCGACCAGAAGGCGCGAGTCGCGTACCCGCCGCTCTCGACGAAGCGCTGGAATGCCGCGTTGGTCACCTCGTTCTTGTCGATCCAGAAGCCGTGCGTCAGCGTCACCCGGTGGGCGGGCTGCTCGCTCGCCAGCTCTCGCTCGACCCACTTCGGCGGGTGCGCGGCGCGCACCGCCGCGATCGAGGCCTCGTCGCTTCCCATCGTGAACGAGCCCGACGGGACCCAGACCTGCTCGACGCCGTCTCTCTCGATCGCGACGAGGAGGAATTCGTCGTTCCGCACGAGACCGACGCCGGGAGCGTAGGCCTTGCGGCTCCGGCCCGTCTCGAGGGGCGAGGTCTCCTCCACGGTCACGCAATTCTCGAACGTTCCGGCCGGTGCCTTCACGGTTTCGCCCGTGGAGGCGATCTCGGCCCGGTCCATCGCGACGCCGGGAGCCTGCTCCTGGTAGAAGCGGTCGCCCACCCGGATCGCGCCCGGTACCATCAGGCCGTATTTCGCCCCGTGCTCACCCGCGAGCCATGAGCCCTCGCGGGACTCCGCGCCGCTCTTCGATCGGCTCCGCGAGTCCTCTCCGAAGGTGTAGACGTCTCCGCCCGCGGTGTCGATCGCGACGTAGTTCCGCGAGACCTCGACGAGACGTCCCCCAGACTCTTCGCGCTCCTCCACGACCCGGGTCTTGATCCCGTCGACGAGCTGCTCCTCGTCGAGAACCGTGACCGTGAGCGTCGCGCGCCCATGGGCGAAGATGAGCCGGTAGCCGGGCTCGAGCACGAAGTAGGGATTGCGTCCGGCGGTGGCGAGGCGTTCTCGCGGCACCGAGAAATCGGCGCGGAACGGTCGGTCCCGACGTCGCGCGATCGACGCGTACGGGCCGGCGAGGAATGCGTTCCAGCGGCTCTCGTACAGCGAGACGTCGCGCTCCAATCGCGCGAGCGTGGCGATCTGGGGCCCGGTCGGCTCCGCGTCGGTGTTCTCGAGGTCGGTCTCCAGCTCCGCGAGCAGCGCGTTCGCATGCGCCGGGCTTTCATCGTGAGACCACCCGAGGGACTCGAGCGACTTGCGGGTCGGCCCCGAGCCGGACTTGCCGATCGCCGCGTCCGCCGCCGAGCGCTCCCGCTCGAGGCGTGCGGATCGGGCGAGGGCGTCGATCGCGGCGCGCTGGACAGCGAGGAGTCGCGCGAGGGTGTCCGGGGTGGCGTTCGACCGGGGATCGAGGACGACGTCGAGGCTCTGCTCCGACACGGCGCTGCCCGCGGTCAGCCGCACGCGGTACCGTCCTGGAAGGACGAGCGGACCTTCGGGCTCGACCGGCGTCGGCCGGCCCGGAATTCCTGCGATCGAGTAACGCTCTCCGAGCGCTTCGGGGCGATCGAGGCGCAGGTTCCAGACGAACCGGTGATGGCCGGGCGCCCTCGAGAGGCGCGGCTCCTCCCCGAGGAATGGCTCGCCGAAGTACGGGGCCTTGTCGGACTTGGGCTTCGGATCCTCCGTCGAGAATCTCCGCACCGAACGGCCCGACGCATCGAGGATCGTCAACGCGACCTCGCCGGTGAACCCCTGGGGAAGGACGTAATCGAGGACCGCTCCGGGCGGCGGATTCTCGCCGCGCGGCTCCTCCGCCGGAAGGGGCGTGTCCTTGCTCTGGTTCGCCCGGAGGCGGTACGCGACGCTTGGAGGGATCAACGTCGGCGTGTCGGCATTCTCGGTACCCTGCGCCCGCAGTGGTGCGATCTGATCCAGCACCCACAGCGCCCGCCCCTGCGTGGCCACGAGGAGGTCGTCTCCGTGCACGCGCAGGTCGTTGATCCCGGTGGTCGGGAGGTTCTCCTGCAAGCTCCGCCAGTGATCGCCGTCGTCGAACGAGACCCAGACTCCGCGGTTCGTGCCGGCGTACAGGAGTCCCGCGCGCTTGGGATCGACGCGCACGACACCGACCCAGCATCCGCCGGGCAGTCCTCTCGCGATGTCGGTCCAGTGGGCTCCGAAGTCGTGCGTGCGATAGGCCATCGGCCGGAAGTCGTCGAGCCGGTGCCGATCGGCGGCGACGTACGCGGTCCCGGGTTCCGCCGGCGACGCGTCGATCGTGTTGACCTTCGTCCAATCCCCGATCCCGGGGGGGCTGACGTCGCTCCACGTCCTCGTGTCGTCGCGCGTGACGAGCACGCGGCCGTTGTCGGTCCCGACCCAGACGACGCCGTCGGTCGCGGGAGACGGAGCGATGGTGAAGATCACGCCGAAGCCGCAAGCCGTGGCGTGATCGACGGTCACGTCCCCCTCGCAGCCGCGCGCCGCGGGGTCCGCGCCCGTGAGGTCGGCGCTGACGCGATCCCAGCGGGCTCCGGAGTCGAGCGAGCGATACAGAAACTGAGACCCCAGGTAGATGGCGTGCGGAGGCCGGGGAGAGATCGCGAGCGGCGTGATCCAGGCGAAACGATCGATCCCGGGGCGCGGGCGCGCGCCGTACGGCGAGTAGGGCACGGGCGAGACGTTCTGCACCTCGCCGGTGCGCGCGTTCCAGCGCGAGAGCCTCCCGCCGAGCCCCGCGCCGTAGACGACGCCGGGATCGACGGGATCGGGGAGGTCCGCGTCTCGCTCGTCGGCGCCCACCGGATGCCAATCGCGGAAGGTGAGCTGGCCGTAGTCGCTTCGCGAGAGGATCGCGACCGAGCCGGAATCCTGCTGGCCGGAATAGACCCGGTAGGGGAACCGGTCGTCCACGCCGAGGCGGTAGAACTGCCCCGTCGGCTGGTTGTACCAGCTGCTCCAGGTGGCCCCGCCGTTTCCGGTGACCGACGCGCCCTGGTCGGATGCGGAGATCATGCGCCGCGGGTTCGAGGGGTCGATCCAGAGATCGTGATAGTCGTCCCCGCCCGGCGATCCCTTGGCGACGCGCACCGTCTTCCCGCCGTCGCGCGTGATCCTTATCGACCGGCCCATGACGTAGAGCACGTCGGGATCGGACGGATCCGGCGTGATGCCGCTCGTGTACGACGAGGCGAGATCACCTTCGGGGTTGACGAGGAGCCAGCTCTCGCCGCCGTCGTCCGAGCGGTAGAGCCCTCCGCCACGCTCCTTCGCGATCGTCGCGTAGACACGCTTCCCCCTGCTTCCCGGCGACACGGCGAGATCGATCCGCCCGAGGGGCCCTTCGGGAAACCCTTTCGTTCCGGCGCTGCGCCAGGTGGCTCCGCCGTCGGTCGAGCGCACGATGCCGCTGCCCGGGCCCACCGCGGGGCGGTAGTAATCGAGCCACGGCCGCCGCCGGACCTCCCAGAGCGATGCATAGAGGACGTCGGGCTCGCCGGGATCCCCCGCGATGTCCGCGGCGCCCACGTCGGGCCCGCGATCGAGAACGTGAGCCCAGTGCTTCCCGCCGTCGGTGGTCCGGTAGAGGCCGCGCTCCGGGTTCGGCCCGAAGACATGGCCGAGGCTGGCCACGATCGCGACGTCGGCATTCCGGGGATCGACCCAGAGCCCGCCGATGTGCCGCGTGGCCTCGAGTCCTACGTGGGACCAGTGAGCGCCGCCATCCACGGATCGGTAAACGCCGTCGCCGTCGACGACGTCCCATCGCAACTGCTTCTGGCCCGTGCCGACCCAGATGACCTTGGGATCGCTCGGGGCTATCGCCAGCGCGCCGATCGACGCGCTCGATTGGTCGTTGAACAGAGGTTGCCAGGTGAGTCCCGCGTCGCGCGTGCGCCAGACGCCCCCGTCGGCAGAGCCGAAGTAGAACGTCGCCGGATCCCCGGGCACGCCGCGCGCGACCGTCGCCCAGCCGCCACGGAACGGGCCGAGCAGTCGCCAGCGCATGTCGCTGAATTCCGGAGCCTCCGCCCGGAGCACAGCCCACGCGAGAACGGCGAAAAGGGAGAACACGGCCCCGCGGCGACGCATGGCCGCGAATTCTCTCACGGCACCGCGTCGGTCCGTCCTGACGAACGCACCGGTCGTACGATTCATCCGATGGGAGCCCCCGGTGTGAGCTCGGACGACGAACTCGTGGAAGCCGTGCGAAAGGGCAGCCGCGATGCGATCGCGGAGCTGTTCACGCGTCACAGGGATTTCGTCTTCCGCGTGGCGCTCGGCATGACCGGCCGGAGGGACGACGCCGCGGAGATCGTGCAGGAGACGTTCCTGGCGCTCCTTGCGGGAGCGGCGGAGCTGGACGCGCGGAAGGGACGGATCACGACCTGGCTGTTCGAGGTCGCGCGTCGGCGCGCCGCCGACCGGCATCGCCGCCGGCGGTTCGAGGGCATGCTCCCCGACTGGTCTTACGCCCCCGCGACGGCACCCGACGATGCGGCGATCTCCGCGGAGCGCAGGGCGGCGCTTCATCGCGCCGTGGCGGACCTTCCCGACCGCCCGCGAGAGGTGTTCATCCTCCGGATCGGCCTCGGGCTGTCGGTCGAGGAGACGGCGCGGATTCTCGACTGCGGCGCGGGTGCCGTCCGCACCGCGCTTTACGACGCGCACCGGCGCCTTCAGGCGATGCTCAGCGAGCCGAAGAAAGGAGTGGGAGATGCCCGATGGCTCTCACCGTCCACCGAGTGACATGGATGCCGTAGACGAGCTCCGAGTCGGCGGCTACCTGCTCGACGAGACGCTTCCCGGCGTCACCGCGTCGCGCATCGCCGCGGAGCTCGGTGCGGCCATGGCATCGCGCGCGCGCCGCGGCCGGCATGCCCGCGTGGCCGCGATACTCCTGGTGACCGCCGCCGCGGCGGCCGTGATCGTCGCGCTCCTGCCGGCCAAGCCGCGGCCGGAGGTTGCGCCCGCCTCGGCGGTTCCGGAACCGCCCAAGATCGTCGCGTCAGTGCCCCCGCCGACGCCGCAGCCCGTGCCCGACTGGAAGCGTCCGGCAGCGATACGGCAAGCGCCGGCACGCGAGACTCCAGTGCCTGCACCGCCGCCTGCGCAGCAGCCTTCGCCAAGGAGGAGTCAGCCGGAAGAAACGAGCCCACTCACGGCGCAGGCGCCCTCGGCCGTGTCGGGGGTCCCGGCACCAAGCGCTCCCCCGATCGTCACCGGCGCCGTCGTTCCGCCCGCCCCCGCGGACGATGCCGAGCGCAAGATGACGATGTTCGCGGTTCGAACCGATCGACCGCACGGGCGCCCGATGTATCTGAAGATCAGCTATCGCCCGGGCCCGTCGGGCCCCGCGAAGGAGACTCCACAATGAATTCCTTGCGACCGATCGTGCTTGTGGCCCTGCTCGCTTCGACCGCCTCGGTTGCCGCCGCGCCCGCCGCAGGACGAGCCTCGGACCCCGGGATGAGCCCGGTATCGCTTCATTTCGACGATGCCCCGACCGCAAAGGTCCTCCAAACGCTATTCGAAGCGACGGGTGTCCGCGGAGACATCGATCCGTGCGTCACGGGAAGGATCTCGATCTCGCTCGAGTACGTCCCGCTCGGCACGGCGCTCGATGCGATCGCGCGGATGGCCGATCTGAACGTGAGCCGCGCGGGTGGGCCCGCCGCGTTCCGGATCACCTGCAAGCAACCCTCCGGGCGGCACGCGCGCGGGGTGCCCGACGTGCGCACCGGGGAGCCCGTCGATCTTCACTTCCGCATCGAGGCGGTGGACTTCGCCGGCCGTCGCGAGGTTCGCGCCGAGCCGCACCTGGTGAGCACCGTCGGCGAGATTGCCGAGATCACGGAGACGGGAAACCTCCCGGAATATACCCTCACGGACGACGGCGAGCTGATCGTCAAGACCTCGCGTCCTTCGTGGACGGTGCGCGCGGTCGTCGTGCCGGGGCGGGACGGTGGCCCCCGCGAGCTGCGCGGCATTCTCGAGATCGCGAGCGAAGCGTCGCGCAGTCCCGAATCCGGCGTGGTGTCGGTCACGCAGCCGTTTCACGCGGCGCTCACCGGCGAGTCGGAGACGAAGCTCGCCTCCTGGGAGCTCTTCGGAACGACGTGGGTGCTGATCCTTGCCGGCGTGGAGTAGATTCTCCACTTGTGAGAGCGCAAGGAAGGATCTTCACGTTTCTCGCCGCCGACCACGACCGGTTGGAGCGCCTGATGGCCGAGGCCGTTACCCCGCACGGGACGATTGCGGGCGTTGCCTACGCGCAATTCCGCGAGGGTCTACTCCGCCACATCGGGATGGAGGAGAAGGTGCTGTTTCCCGCGAGCCGGAAGGGGAACGGGGGAATCGCGCTGCCGATGATCGCCTCCTTGCACGAAGATCACGGCGCGCTCGCGCTGCTGCTCGTCCCGACCCCGGATCCGTCGATCCTCGACGAGATCCGCTCGATCCTCGATCGGCACAACGCGCTCGAGGAGGGGCCCGAGGGCATCTACGCCGCGTGCGACCGGCTCTCGGAGGCGGAGATCGACCATGTGATCGAGCGGCTCCGGAGGTTCCCTCCGGTCAAGGTCGCCCGTCACCGCGACGGTCCGGCCATGGCTCGGACCGCGGAGGAGGCCTACCGGACGGTGCGCCGGCAGCGCCCGGAAGCCGCGACGACCGTTTCCCGGGCGCCCGAGCGCGAACGGTCGTCCTAGATCGCGCCCGATTCTAGACGGCCTCGGCCCCCACGCGGACCGCGAGCATCGAGATCGAGCCTCCGTCCACGCCCTGCACGGGGAACGAGACGGGCTCCCCCTCCTGCCGGGTGCCCAGCACGTAGAGCAACGGAAGGTAGTGGTCGGGCGTCGGGATCGAAAGCTGAGCCTCGACCCCGAGCTTCTCGTACGAGACGAGCGGAGCGATCTCGCCCGCGATCATCATCCCTCGCGCGCGCTCCTCGAACCGCACGGCCCAGTCGTACGCCTCGGCCGCATGGCGCCCCCACGCGTACGCGTGCAGGTTGTGGACGATGTTGCCGCTCCCGACGATCAGGATCCCCTCGTCCCGCAGCGCCGCCAGGCGCCGGCCGATCTCGAGGTGAAAGCTCGCGGGTCGCGATTCGTCGATGCTCAGCTGCACGACGGGGATGTCCGCGGCCGGATACACGTGATGCAGCACCGACCAGGTGCCGTGGTCCAGCCCCCACGTCTCGTCGAGCGTGACCGGAATCGGAGCCAGGAGATCCCGGACGCGGCGCGCCAGCGTGGGAGAGCCGGGGGCCGGGTATCTCACGCGATACAGCTCCTGCGGGAATCCTCCGAAGTCGTGGATCGTGCGCGGGCTGGTGCCGATCGTCACTCCGGTCCCGGGCACGAACCAGTGGGCTGAGATCGAGAGGACGGCGGTCGGGCGGGGGAGGCTTCCGCCGATGCGGCGCCACGCCCGCGTGTACTCGTTGTCCATCAGCGCGTTCAGCGGGTTGCCGTGCCCGAAGAAGATCGTCGGAAGGGCTGGCATGCGCCGGTCATCTTACGCCCGCCTTGCCAGCGGGTGTCTCCCTCCATTAGATTTGAGCCCCCGCGACGCGCTTCGCGTCGGTCGAGGAGGCTTCGATGAGCAGACGTCTCGCAGGGTTTCTGCTGATCGCGGGGTTTTTCGCTTGGCCCTGCCACGCCGCGTCGATCCCGGCGTGGCTCGACGACGCAATCAACAACTGGAACGCCAAGAATCAGGCGACGCCGATCGAGTTCGTCGACGTGAAGGATTCCTTCGTGTGGTACCGGCTGCAGAAGACGGAACAGCTCGGTCACAAGGAGCTTCGCGACGTCACGTTCAAGATCGTCACCGAGCACGGCTACGTGCCCGCCGAGTCCGAGGAGTCGATCACGGCCGGCAAGCCGCCGGCCTCCGACGGCACGAACCGATCGAAGAAGTGCTACAGCCGCTCGTACATGCTCGACCTCGACCGGGAGGGGAGCGGTCCCGCGCAGGGCGGAGACGCGGCTCTCGGCAAGCGGCAGCGGCTTCTGACCACACTGATCTGCGAGGATGGACCGTTCTGGGACGCCGGATTCCGCGTCGTCCAGTGACCCGTCCCGTCCGGTGACCCGCCGGCGGACCGCCTTCTGGATTGCCGCCACGATCGTGGTGATCGCCGTCGCCGCCCTCGCGGCCGGCGGTGCCCGCGCGGTTCCCCCCTGGCTGACCGGCAAGATCGAGCGGATCGTCAGCGACACCCTGGGCCGCGAGCTGCGCCTCGACGGCCCGCTCGAGATCTCCCTCGGCACCGAGCCGACCCTCGTCGCGAAAGGCGTGACGCTCGCGAATGCGGCGTGGGGCTCCGAGGCCGCGATGGTGCGCGTCGACCGGGTCGAGCTGACGCTGTCGCTCCGCTCGCTCTGGTCGCCGCCGATCCGTGTCCTGAACCTCGATCTCGAAGGCGTCCGCGTCCTGCTCGAGGCCGACGAGGGCGGACGCCGCAACTGGGTGTTCGAGATCAAGAAGCCGTCCGGCGAGGCGCCCGCGGCCTCGCGTCCTCCCGTCACGTTCGACCGGGCCCGGGTGCGCGATTTCCGGCTGACGTACCGCGGCGGGCCGCGGGTACCTCCGCAAGAGGTGGCGGTCGAGCGGCTCGCGGCGCGGCTCGAGCCCACGACCGGCATGATCCGGCTCGATGCCGCGGGAGCCTACAACGGCACGCCGTGGGACCTCGCCGGGATGCTCGGCACGCTGGACGGGCTGTACGCGCTTCGCGACGTGGAGCACGAGGTGTCCGGTCACGTCGGGAACGCGTCGATCTCCCTGTCCGGCCGGATCCGCGATCCGCTCGCTCTCGGCGATCCGAACCTCGCCGTTGAGATCGAGGGCCCCGAGGTCGCGTCCGCGCTCGAGGTGGTCGGGATTCGCTCGCGCCTTTCGGGACCGTTTCACCTGAAGGCCCGCCTGTCCCCGTCGAAGGACGGTGTCGGCGTCGAGGCCGCCGCCGGGATCGCGAGCGTCGAGGGCACGGCACGCGGCCGCGTCTCCTCGCTGCTCAAGCCGGAGGATGTCGAGGCCGAGGTCACCGCATCCGGCCCCGACGCGTCGATCGTCGGGAGCTGGAGCGGGATCGCCGGCGTCCCCCGGGCTCCGTTCTCCGTGACCGGAGCCGTCCGCTCCGGCGAGGCGAGGTGGAAACTATCCGGCGTGAAGGTTCGCGTCGGCGGTACCACCGTCGCCGCGGACGGCGCGATCGGGACGCGCTCGCGCGGCGCCGGCACCGACCTCGTCGTGGCGGGGAGCGGTCGGGATCTCGCGGCGCTGTCCGGACTCACGCGGCTCCGCCTTCCCGAGGGGCCGTTCACGCTTCACGGCCGGCTCCTGGTCGGAGGCGACGGCCTCGCCATCCGGGACGTCGCGCTCGAAACGGCGGGCGCGCGTGTGCACGCCTCAGGCACCATCGGGAAACCGCCGGCGTGCGACGCCCTCGACCTGACCGCGGAGGCGTCGGGAGCGGACCTGTCGCTGCTTTCGGGGATCGCCGCGACGCCCCTTCCGCGGGCGGCATTCTCCGTGCACGGCCGCGTCTCCCGTCATCCGGGCGCCTTCGAGCTGGATCGGGTCGAGGGCCGGCTCGCGGACGACACCGTGACGGTGAGCGGGCGCGTCGTCCCCGCCGCCGGGCTCGCCGGGACCGACCTGCACATGGCGGCCGCGGGGCCGGACCTCGGCGCCACGGCCCGTCTGTTCTCGCTGCCGGAGCTTCCGGCCGTGCGCTTCGATGTCGCAGGGCGCGTGCGGATCGGCCCGGACGGATACCGGCTCGAAGACGTCACCGCTCGCGCGGGGGAGATCTCGGCGCGCGTCACGGGGCATCTCGCCCGGCGACCCCTCGACGGGGGAAGCGCCCTCGACGCGCGCGTACAGGGAGGTGCGCTCTCGGAGTTGCGCGAGTGGGGCGTTCCCGCTTCGCTCCCGGACGAGCCGTTCACGATCACCGGGCGCGCGCACACCGACGCCGGGATGACGGTCCTCGACGACGTGTCGGCCGAGGCCGGAGGCGATCGCGTTCACGCGGACGGGATGCTCGGCCGGCTTCCGGACACGTCGTCGCTCGACCTCCGGGTCGAAGCGGCGGGACCGGATGCCCGGCGCCTCGGCCGATTCTTGGGCGATATCGATCGCACGGCGCTCGAGCACGTCCCCACGGAGCGCTACGAGATTTCGGGCCGCGTCCGGCGTCTTCCGGGAGCCGTCGCGATGTCCGGCGGCCGCATCGCACTTGGGAACGCCGTCCTGCAGGTCGATGGCACGATCGGGACCACGCCGGGGCTCCACGGAACCGAGCTGCGCATCTCCGGCCGCGCGCCGGACACGGCGATCGTGGCGGCTGTCGCCGGCGTCTCGCTGCCGGAAGGGGCGATCGCGCTCGACGGCGGGATCGCGGTCGGGGCGAGCGGGATCCGCCTCGACGCCGTGACGGCGTCCATCGGCGACACCCGTGCCGGGATCTCGGGGATTCTCGGGCCGCGACCCGATCGTGCGGGGACCGCGCTCGACGTCACCCTCGCGGGCGCCGATCTCGACGACGTGATCGGGCCGGTCACCGGGATCTCGCCGCTTCCGCCGGACCCGTTCGAGCTCTCGGCCCACGTCACGTCGGATCCCGGCCGCGTCTCGGTCAGCGGCCTCGCCGCGCGTCTCGGCGAGACCGACATCGAGGGAAGCCTGGCGCTCGCCCATGACGGGCGTGCGGTGCTCGACGCCAATCTTCGGTCGGAGCACGTGAGCGTGGCAAAGATGCTCGACGGCTTCCTGAAGGCCCCCGCGGAAAACGCCCCTGAGTCCGCCGCGCCTCCGAAGAAGAAGAAGGGGAAGCGCAAGGGGGAGCGACTCATCCCGGACGATCCGCTGACGCTCGACGTTCTCGGTCGCTTCGATGCCACGCTGCGCTGGTCGGTCGCGGAGCTGGCGCTTCCCGCGATGACGGTTCGAGATGTCGCCGTCGAGGGGACTGTAAGGGACGGCGCGCTGCGCATTGACCGGATCGACGGCACGGGGCGGAACGGGGGCCGCATGAGCGGTGCGCTCTCGATCGAGCCCGCCGCGACCGGATACAGCCTGCGCGCCGTCGCCGGTCTCGCGGACGGCCGCCTGGACCTCTCGAAGGGGAAGGCGGAGTCGGCGACGCTGCCGGCGCTGGACATAGAGCTCGAGGTCGCGGGAACGGGACGCTCCCTTCGCGAGATCGCCGCGGGTGCAAACGGGCATGGGTTGCTGCGGCTCGGGCCCGGCCAGTTGCCGAACGTCCTCGGGGATCTCGTCACCTCGGACGTCCTGCTCGGCCTCCTGGACGCCCTGAATCCGTTCCGGAAGTCGACGCCGTACACGGGAGTCGAGTGCGCGGTCGCGGCCGCGGAGATCCAGGGCGGGAAGGCGGCGGTCGAGCCGATCGCCGTGCGCACGGACAAGCTCACCATCGTCGGCAAGGGGAAGGTCGACTTCTCGACGGAAGGCATCGACCTGGTCTGGACGCTCAAGCCGAGGAAGGGAGTCGGCATCTCGGCGGCTTCGATCGCGAACCCGTACGTCAAGCTGGGCGGGACGCTCGCCGCGCCCTCGATGGAGGCCAAGCCTCTCGAAGCGATCACCTCCACCGGTGCTGCGGTGGCGACTGCCGGCCTGACGCTCCTGTTCCGCGGGATCTACGATCGCATCACGGCGGAGAAGAAGGTCTGCGTCAAGGCGCTCGAGAAGGCCCAAAAGAACGCCGAGACACGTGCCAGCGCGAAGGGACCCTGACGCGGAGACGCGTGCTACGATCGCGGCCGGAGGAGACCATGATGAGTAGGCACCTTTCCGGTCTGGCATTCGTGATGCTGGCGGCGTCGACCGCGATCGCGGCCGATCCGCCGGCGGCATCGCCGGCTCCGGACGCACACGCGCCGGTCGCCGCTCCCGCGCCGGCGGCCGCGGCTCCCGCGGCTCCCGCGGCGCCGACGGTGAAGAAGGCGGAGATCGCATGCGACGGCAAGGTGAAGAACGACGGGGCGGTGAATCTCGTCTTCACGCCGGCCGGCGGCACCGCCATGGACGTTCGCGTCACCCTGCAAAAGGGGATGGGCAAGAAGGACGTCTGCCGCGACATCGCGAAGGAACTCTCGGTCGCCGCCGGCGAGAAGTACAAGGTCGAGGGGGACGGCGACGAGGTGAACATCGCGGGGAAGAAGGACGCGAAGTTCAGCATCGCCCTCGGCGGTCAGACCGCGACGGGCGTCACGGTCGCGATCAAGCTCAAGTAGCACCTCCGGAGCGGCGACTCACATCTCCGGGATCGGCGCGCTCGCCGCCGGCGCGTCGATCGCGGCGCCCACGGCGACCCGGAACGCGAGCACGAGGCGGGCGGCCCGCGGGAGAGCGGCGCGCTCGTCGCGGAGCTTGCCGATCGGGTCGGGAATGTTCGTGATCAGGTTGTCGACCCCGGCCTCCATGAACCTCGTCGCGAGCTTCGGATCGTCGATCGTCCAGACGAGGATCTCCTTTCCCTTCCTGTGCGCCGATCTCACGAACGCGGCGTCGACGAGCTTGCCGTTCATCGAGAGAACGTCCGCGTCGAGGAGGGTTGGGTCGCCGACCTTCGCGGAGACGATCGCGGCCGTGCGGAGGGCGGGCCATTCCTTCCGGGCGTCGCCCAGGCTCGCGTAGTCGAGCGAGGCGACCAGGCAATCGCGCTCGCACCCCCGCTCGTGGAGGATCCGCGCCACGTCCTTCGCGAGCCGCGGATCTCCCTGGCCGTAGTACTTCAGCTCGACGTTGAGCTTGATCTTGCCGTGGGCGAGGTCGAGCGCCTCCTCGAGCGTGGGCAGGCGCTCCCCCACGAACCTAGGATTGAACCGCGATCCGACGTCGAGCTTGCGGGCGTCCTCGAAGCTCATCTCCGCGATCTTTCGCGGATCGCCGGCCAGGCGCATCAGGTCCTGGTCGTGGAGGACGATCACGTGCCCGTCGGCGGTCTCCTGGACGTCGATCTCCGCCCAGTCGGAACCGGCGGCGATGGCCCCGCGGATGGCCGCCAGCGTGTTCTCGGGGTAGTCGTGGGAGGCCCCGCGATGAGCGGTGACCTCGATCCGCTCCTGCTTGCCGAGGCGCGAGACCAACAGCATGGCGGGGACCGCGGAGGCGACGATGAGACCCGCCGCGACGATGGCGACCGCCGCCGGTGCCGAGACCAGGACGGCCCGCGGCGAAACAGGCACCCGCTCCGGGCCGCTCACCTCGGGCGGCCGCCGCTCTTCATAGATCTTGAGAACGATCAGGGCCTGACCGACCATCGAGACGAACGACATCGTCGCCGTCCCGAGCGCATCGGCGACGAGCAGCCCGACGATCGTCGCGACCACCGCCGCCTCCGATCCGCCGGCCGCGTCGACCAGGCGCACCGCGATCGGCCGAAACGCCAGGAACACCAGCGCCGAGATCGCGGCAATCGTCCCGTGCCAGACGGCGAACACGGCCGCCGCCCGGATCATGGCCCCGCGAATGCGCAGGCGGCTTTCGGACAACGCCTTGCGTGGGGACAGGCCCTCGAAGATCGTGATGGGAAGCGCGAGGAACCAACGGAGATAGAACACGACGATCACGGCGGCAGCGGCGATACCGATCACGGCGCCGATCGCCAGGGCCGCGAGAAAGACCGGCGGCTTGCCGGATAGGTAGAAATTGATGTCGTGCCCGGCGAGGAGTCCGGCGTAGGTCGCGCCGAGGAGCCCACCCGCCACGGCAAGCACCGCGATCACTAAGACGATGGCGAACACCGCGAGGCGGGCCACGCGCGTCACCGCCGCAGCCCCGGCCGCGATGCGCGCGCCGAGAGTCGGGTATGACGGGGCGTCCCGGGCCAGGAGGGCGAGCAAGAAGCCGTGCTCGACGAGGACGAACGCTGCCGCCGCTCCCGCCAGGAGCAGGATCACGAGAACGCCCTGGGGCCGCGCCAGGAACCCGACGAGATCGACGTTCGTCACGGCGGAGCGCGCCGTGCGCGACTGCACCCACGCGAGCACCGCGGACGACGCGGCGGCGAGCAGGACCGTCGCGAGGAGCTTGAAGCAGATCTCGACGATTACGACCCGCCTCCAGTTTCGCGCGAAGGCGCGCAGGGCGTCGCGGATCGCCTCCCCGGTCCTCATTCCGGTTTCCGTGCGCCCTCGATCCAGGCCAGCGCCTCGTCGAGGTCGCGGAGGAGCTCGTCCCGGCCGCCGCTGAAGCCGTGGTTCCGGGCGTCGACCTCGTAGAGGCGGCGTGTCGGTGTGTCGGGCCCGAAGAGCTTTCGTGCCTCCTCCGAGCGGACGTACGAGTCTCCCTTCGATTGGATCACCGCGAACGGGATCGGTCCGGCGCGCACGATCGCGGGATAGGTCTGGATCCGGCCCTTCTCGTCGACCACGACTCCGGCAGGCCGGTTCGCCGGGTCCGGCGTCTCGAGGAAGTCGGTCTCGCGGGTGAGGGCGATCGCCACGGCCCCGGCGACGTTGTGCTGGAGCGACGTCACCCCGGCAGCGAAGACGACGAGGTTGGCCCCGCGGGAGTACCCAGTGACGATGACGGGCGTTGCGTCCGGCAGGCCCAGCGCTTTGCGCGAATGGACGATGATCGCGTCGATGAAGCTAGCGGCCTCGGCGATCGGAACGCGCCGCTTCGAGCCCTTGTCCGGAGCGACGAGCTGCTTCGAGCTGTATCCGGCGAGTGTGAAGCGCTCGTCCGCCATCCGCTCGAAGATCGCTCCGGCCGCCCCCATCCACCCCGCGTCCCCGGTGGCGTAGAGCACCAGGTACTGCGGCGTTCGCGGCTTGACGGGCTTGACGAAAGTCAGGTCCACGCTCCGCTCCCCGAGACGGAACTCCTCCTTCCGGGCGTCGAATACACCGGCCTTCGACGAGACCTGGCCCGCGCAGGCGGGAAGGGCGATCGCGGCGGCGAAGACGAGCAACAAAAGGCGGCGGGACGCCACGGGAAATGGGCGGTTGTGGCTCATTCGACCTCCAGGCGACGGAGGATACTCTCCAAGCGGAGAAATCCCTTGTGCCGGGACGGGAGGGACGGATAATCCGGTCACGATGAACGACACGGGCGCCCGCGGCGTGGACCTGGACCTCCTTCGTAAGGGGACCGAGCTGGCCGTTCGTTTGATCCTGGTCGGGCTCCTCGTCTACTGGTGTTACGCGATCATCCGGCCGTTCCTGATGGCGGCGGTGCTGGGAGTCGTTCTCGCCGTCGCGTTGTACCCGCTCTACGCGAAGCTCGAGAAGATGCTGTCGGGGCGGAAGAAGCTGGCGGCGGTCATTCTCGTGGTGGCCTGCCTCGCGGCTCTTCTGGTGCCCGTGGTCTTCCTGTCGGAGTCCCTCGTCGACGGCGTTCGCGGGGTCTCTGCGCGGGTCCGCGAAGGGACGATCGCGATTCCTCCGGCGCCTGAACGGGTTGCCGAGTGGCCCGTGATCGGCAAGCCGCTCTACGAGGCCTGGACCGCGGCGTCGACGAACCTCGCAGGCGCCGCCGAGCGGCTCCAGCCTCAGATTCTCAAGGCCGCCATGGGTCTCGTGTCGATTGCGAAGCAGGGAGTCGGTGCCGCGTTGCTGGCGGCCGTCGGGCTCGTGATCGCCGGCTTCTTCTGGGTCCGGCGGGACACCATGGTCGCCGTCGCCTACGCGGTGGCCCGCCGGGTCGGCGGTCCCCGCGGCGAGGCCATCGTTCCGCTGGCGCGCGACGCGATCTCCACGGTGGCGAAGGGGGTCGTCGGCGTCGCCGCGATCCAGGCCGTGCTCGCGGCGGCCGGGCTCGTCGTCGCCGGCGTTCCCGGCGCGGGGTTGTGGGCGCTGCTCGTGCTGGTCTTCGCGGTCGCTCAGCTTCCCCCGATCATCGTTCTGGCCCCCGCGATCCTCTACGTGGTCGCCACGAACGACAGCAAGCTGACGGCCGTCCTGTTCGGCATCTGGTGCTTCGGGGTGTCGTTCAGCGACGCGCTGCTGAAGCCGTTGCTGATGGGCCGCGGCTCGAAGATCCCCGTCGCCGTCATCCTCATCGGCGCAATCGGCGGGCTGATCCTGCACGGCCTCATCGGCCTGTTCATCGGCGCGGTCGTGTTCTCGATCGGATACGAGCTGATCTCGGACTGGGTCCGGCAGGGCGGGTTGGGCGGGCCGGCGGGGACCGGAAGCGCGCGCTGAACCTCGCCCTCAGTGCTCGACGACCTTGTGCCAGCTCGAATCCGGGTCGTACGTGTCCATCGCCTTGAACTTGTCGAGCGTGTCCTGTCCGAGATCCTTCTCGTACACGGTCCCGGTGTGGCTGACGATGAAGGTCTTGATCCCGGTGACCTCGTAATCGGAGGGCGCGGCCACGAGGGCGAACCCCCCGATCATGGCCCCCTTCACGACGAAGTCCATCGCTCCCATCGGGGCCGACGGGCCCTGCGACTTCAAGACCTTGAAGTAGTACCCGTGGTAGGGCTCCCGCCGGTCGGAATACCCCTCGGCGATCACGCGCGCGATCCCCTCGCCCACTGGACCCGCCCAGGTTCCGTCCGGCTCCTGCCACGCGAGCCCGTCGTGCTTACCGGGAGTGCTGACGATGCGCTGGGCGTACTCGTTGAGCAGCGAGCCGTCGTGGCGCTCGCTCGCGTAGTCGCGCTGGGCCTCGACGTACCCGTGGCAGATCTGGATGGCGTCCAGCTCGTTCTGTCCGATGCGGCGGAAGAGGATCTCCTGGCGGCCAGCTTTCGTATCGAAGACCCACTTGCCTTCTCGCTCGACGAGCGGGATCGGCATCGGCCAGTCGTCCTTGCCCACGACGATCGTCGCGACGGCCGGGTTTTTGGCATCGCGGGCGACGCGCAGCTTTTCCTTGGCCTTCTCGGCGAACGCGAGGCTCTGATTCTTGCTCTGGACCTCGTCCTCGGTGACGACGAGGTCGACGCCGTCGGGGCCGAGAATCACCTTCAACGCCCCGAGGTCGTACGTGCCGGCCGCGGCGACGAGAGCCTGCGCCGCCTTCTCGGGCGACGCGAACGTCTCCGGCCCGGCGGACGCATCCGCGGCGGGTGCTGCGGCCTGCAACGCGACCGCCCACGCGCCGATCGACAGCGCCACTATCGAACGCGTGATCGTTCTCATCGCGCTCATCTCCGCCTCCCGCCACCACCGCCGCGCGAGCCGAAGCTCGACGAGCCCCGCGAGCTCGACGCGCGGGCGCCCGATCCGCTGAATCCTCGACTGCCCCCGCTGCTGAATCCGCCTCCCCTCGAGCTCGAGCCGCCGCCGACGTTGCGACTCCCGATCTTGTCTCCGCCGCCGCCGGCGCCTCCAGCCCCTCCGGCGCCCGTGCCGCGTCCGCCCTGCTGGGACGCAGAGGGGCCGCCGCGGTTGCCGCCGGCGCCTCCGGCCGCGCCCGCGCCTCCGGCGCCCGTGCCGCGTCCGCCCTGCTGGGACGCAGAGGGGCCGCCGCGGTTGCCGCCGGCGCCTCCGGCCCCGCCCGCGCCTCCGGCCCCTGTGCCGCGTCCGCCCTGCTGCGACGCTGAAGGGCCGCGTCCGCCCCCCGCGTCGCCGCGAGCCGAGCCGCCGTACTTGTTCGCGGTCGTGCGGTCGCCGTACGGCGCCCCGCCGCGATGCGACGGGTTGTGCGACCAGTTCCCGCCGCCGGCGCCGCCGCGGTTGCCGGCGCCACCGCGGTTGCCGCCATTGATGTTGTTGACCTTGTTGAAGTTGTTGTTCACGTTGATGTTGACGTTGTTGCCGCCCCAACCGCACCCGCAGCACGAGCCGCCCCAGATCGCGGCCCCCATCATCACGCCGAAGCTGAACGACACGAACGCGGCTCCCGGCGGGTACGGGGGGTAGTAGATCGGCGGATACGGGTAGACCGGGGGGCCGTACACCACCGTCGGACTGTACGACGGCACGTACACGACTTCCGGACTCGAGGACTCGACGACGATGACGGTCTTCTGCTCGACCGTCTTGGTCTCGACCTTCTGCTGCTCGTTGGTCTTGAGCGCCCCGTTGTCTTGCGCCTTCTTGCGCATGCGTTGGCACGCGTCCATGACGTCGCTCTGCTGCGCGAGGAAGGCGTTCCCCAGCTCCGTGGTCCACTGAATGTCGTCGGCGAGACGCTTCACGACCTCGGGGACGGCCGCCATCGACTGGATGCTCGGGTCCCAGGGCTCCTTGGCCACGGCGTCGGCGAGCGCCTTGTCCTTGAGGTCCGGGTGCTTCGCCATCCACTGCTGGAGCTGGATGATCTCGAGCGGATAGGTCGAGGCCACGAGGGTCTGCGCCAGGAGCGAGTCCGGATAGAGGGCGATCGGCGCGACCATGGCGTCGAGCTGCTCGGGAGGAAGCTTGGCGGGCGGCTCGGGCGCGGGGGAGGCGCCCGGGGCGCCGGGAGTCGCCGGCTTCGGCGATGCGGCCGGAGCGCCCGCAGGCGCCTTCGAAGGCGCCGCCGAGGGCGCCGCTGAAGGCACGGCCGACGGCTTCGGGGACTCCGCGGCGAGCGCCAGCGCGTCGCCGAGGCCCAGGGTCAGCACGCACACCGCGGCGAGCCCCGAGCGTGCGAGTCGTGTCGCGGGCGGGACGTGACGTGCGAGCAGCGACATGGGTCCGTTTCTCCGGATGAATCGCAAGTCTATCGCATTCCGGAGCGTCCATCGGAAGGGGGGAGGGGAATCGCCCTCCCCCCGTATTCCGGCGGTAAGACTACTTCGCTTGCTCCTCGTACGGATTCCCGTGGAGCGCGTTCGAGATGTCCGTGATCGCCTTCTGCGCACGGACGCTGTTTCCCGCCTTGTCGAGCGGCGGCGAGATCACGGCGATGCCGAACTTGCCCGGCGAGACGGCGATGATCCCGCCGCCGACCCCGCTCTTGGCGGGCAGGCCGGTGTGGTAGAGCCACTTCCCCGAATCGTCATAGAGCCCCGCGGTGGCCATCACGGCGAGAACCTCGGGGACGTTGGCGACCTTCATCACCTGCTTCCCCGTGACAGGATTCTTCCCGCCGTTGGCGAGGGTGGCGGCCATCTCCGCCAGGTCCTTCGCATTGACGCTGACGGAGCACTGCTCGGTGTAGATGTCGGTCGCCTGGAGCGGATTGTTCTTGATGTGGCCGTACGCGAACATCAGCATCGAGATCGCCTGGTTGCGCTGGTTCGTCTCCGACTCCGACTTGAAGACCTCCTGGTTGATGGTCAGCGGGCGCCCGGCGAACTCGCCGTACCAGGAGAGGATCGACCTCCAGACGTCGTCGCGGGTCGCGCCCTTCACCATGCTGGTCGCGGTGATCGCCCCGGGATTGACCATGGCGTTCATCTCGGCGCCCTTGTACTGCTCGACGGCGACGATCGAGTTGAACACCTGACCGGTGGCGTCGACACCCATGTTGTTCTCGATGGACTCGGGACCCTGCTCCTCCATGACCTTCGCCATCGTGAACACCTTGGAGATCGACTGGATCGAGACCTCCGACTTGATGTCGCCGGCCGTGTAGACCTTCCCGTCGACGGTGATGAGGGCGATCCCGTAGATATTCGAGTCGACCTTGGCGAGCGCGGGAATGTAGTCCGCGTTCGCGCCCTCTTTCAGGCCCTTGTACTTGTCGTACGCCGCCTTGAGGGCGGCGTCGATCTGCGCCGGCGTCTGCGCGAGCGCACCGGTGGAGACCGTCGCGGCGAGCGCCGCGAGGGCGAGAGATCCGAGAATCTTGCGCATCACTGACCTCCGAAGGTATGACCGAACCTGTACTTGACGGAGAACTGGACGCGGTAGTCGTCCACGCTCCACCCGTCGGATTCGTTTTCCCGCTTGCCCCATTGGAATTCCGGGCCGAGCATGACGCCGTCCACGGGGTAGTAGAGCGCGTTCACGAGCGCGTACTGGCCGACCTTGAACGCGCTCGGCGACTCGAGGTTGGAGTTGCTGATGTCGACGCGGGAATAGCCGATCGTGCTGGTCCACTTGTCGGACCAGGTGCGATCGTAGAAGGCGACGATCCCGAGCACGGGAAGCGCCTTGCCCTTGACCGGTGTGACGGCGTTGCCGGGGTTGCTTTCCACCCCGATGTCGACCGGGGCGTCGTTCATGTAATTCTCGATCCCGTCCCCGTAGACGACCGAAGCGCGGAGCGTGTCCTTCTTGAATTTGACGTTCGTGCTGACGTTGATCCCCCAGCCCGTCGCGCTGCCCGACAGATCGACCGCGTTGGGAACATTGTCGTCCCACTTGATGTAGCGGAGCATTCCGGAGATCTGGAGGTGGCCCCACGGCCGGGTCATGCGGTAGTTCCCGCTCAGATCGGGAGCCGGGAATCGACCGGCCACACCCTGGCTCGCGACGAAATCGTTGACCGTGCCGCCGCTTCCGGAGGCGCCCGGGCGCTCCAGGGCCACCGTGACCGCGTTGTCCCCCTTCATGGGCATCCAGCGCAGCTGGACGTTCCGGAAGAAGACCATTCCGTTGGGCCCCCAGTACTCGATCGAGTTGGGGAACACGTCGGGGTCCATGAACGGGCTCCACGTCTGTCCGGCGCCGATCTGGTTCCACTCGCCGTAGGCGTGCCGGAGCCGGAACGTCGTCTGGCCGGCGTCGACGCCGACCCCGAACAGCTCGAACTCGAAGATCGTGTAGATGTCGCCGCTCTTGGTCGGGATCCAGCTCTTCACGCCAAACCGGCTCTGGCGCACGCCGGAGTAGAAGTTGCCGTCCTGACCGAACTCGTCCTTGAAGGCCGGCAGCTTCGTCGGCCGCAGCACGTCGAACCAGGCCGGGTCGACCTGCTTCCCGTCGTATCCCATGTCCAGCATCGCGAAGCCGTAGAGGTCGATCTTCGCCTTCTTGTCGGCCTCGGACTGCGCGCGCGCGCCGGCGGTCGCCGCGGCCAGCAGAAAGACGGCGACGAGCGCTCGCGCCAATACGGTCGTGCTCCTCATGCGTTCTCCTCCTTCGAGCTGAGAGTTACTTGACGTTGGCCTTTTCCCAGGCTCGTACCTTCCGCCGAGCCTCGTCGAACAACCGCTCGTAGTTCCCGATGCGCAGCTTCTGGCTCGCCTCCGGTGTCAGCTTCGCGAAGAGCGGCTTGTACATGTCGTACACCTTCAGGTACTTCGCCTGATCGGTGGGAGCGACCTCGTCCGTTCCGAAGAGGAATCGATCCGGATGGCGGTTGATGACGTCGGCGGCCGCGGCGGTCGATTCGGGGGTGGCGACGACGTACTTCGCGACCTCGTCCCAGGAGATGTCGATGTACACGTGCGACATCTCGGGATTCGAGAGCATGCGCTCGACCAGCGCGAGCTGGTCCCGTACCGGGCGGACGACGCGGCCGAGGCCACAGTGCGCCCAGATGATCGTGGTGTTCGGGTGTCGCTTGAACAGGTCGCGAAGCTGCACCAGCTGGTACGGATCCTGGCCGGGCTTCGGGAACGGCATGTCGGCGTCGTTGTGGAGGATCACCACGAGGCCGACCTCGCCCGCGAAATCGAGGATCCGGTCGAGCGCCGGGTTCGTCAGGCTCGCGGTTTCCCCCGCGATCTTCGACGAGACGAACTCCTTGTGGATCGTGAACTCGCCGATTCCCGTGAAGACGCCCGGAAAGGTCGTCAGCACGCGCCTGATGTGGTCGACGGCGTACATGTCCGCCGGGTTGAATCCCGTGATCATCGGGTCGAGACGCGCCTGGTCCGACTTTGGCAACGAGCGGTACGCCATCGCGATCGCGGCGTCGACAAACGAGTAATAGTAGAGCGGCGCGTCGGTCTGGAGGTAATAGGTCGGCGCGAAATCGCCGCTGTTGCCGTACGCCCACGTCTGCTGCAGGGGAATGCCGAACACGGCGGCGCGCCCGACCTTGTCGCCCATCAGCTTCACGTAATCACGGATGTCGGTTCCCTGCTGGACGTAATTGGTCAGGTGGAGGTGCGAGTCGTTCAGCTCGTACGCGCCGCCTCGCGCGATTCCGAGCGCGAGCACCACCAGGAAGACCGACGCCCCACGCGCCGCGCGTCCGATCGTGGTCATCCTCGCCTCCTCCCGGCGTCGCCGGGAGCCCGGGTCAGAAGTTCAGCTCGAAGTTCGTGTGGATGACGTCGCCGTTGCCTCCCACCGGGTAGGGAACGGCCGTGTATCCGACCGGGCACTTGTTCAGGTGAATCCACTCGGTGTTCCAGCGGAAACCCCGCTTCTTGAGCGGGTACCAGTTCAAGCCCACGCGAAACTCCGAGCCGTCGCCGTAATGGCCGAGGATCTCGGACCCGCCGAGGTAGACCTGGAGCACGTCCTTGACGGCCATCGCCGAGGCCTGGATCTGATACCCGTGGTCGTCGATGTCGGCGATGCCCGCGGTGTTCGTTCCGGCGAAGTCGTTCAGCCATCGCCAGTAGTACTCGGCCTCCACCGAGAAGCCCTTGTACTTGACGCCTCCATCGAGGCTCGCCATCTGGTAGCTGACCCGGTCGACCTCGATTCCGGGGCCGAAGAGGTCGGGCGTGAAGATGACGCTCCCGTCGGTCAGGCGGATCTGGCTGTTCTCGATGCTGTTCGTCCCCGGCTGGCTCTGCTTGTCCTCGCGGCTGTGGGTCCAGTGCACTCCGAGGCGGGTGGCGACCTGCTGGTGGAAGTCGTAATCGCCGAACGTGCCGTACAGGCCGAACTCGCCCGTCGACGGAAGCCACTGGAGCGAGGCCGATTGCGTGTAGAAGCCGTTGTCGAGCTGCGAGGCGCTCACCCCGAGCGTGCTGAGGTTGTTCGCGACCATGACCATGTACTTCAGCTGTGTGACGATCTCGCCCTTGGCCCAGAAGCCGGTCGTGTACGAGCCGCGGAAGAACTCGTCGGCGATCAGGCGATCGTCGACGCCGAGCCAGTACGGGAACTGGCCCTCCGTGCTGCGCACGCTCGGCAGGCTGGTGATACCCCCGCCGAGCGTCACGAAACGGTTGATGCTGTAGCTGATGTTTCCCGCGCCGACCACCTGCGCGGGGTCGCCCTGCGAGGCGTTCGAGGACCACACGTAGAGGTAGTAGCGCAGCTTCGGTGTCAGGAACCACCCCGAGAACGGCAGGAAGAACTTGTTGAGCTGAACGTCCTCGCGCTGCGCCACGGCGTGGACGTTGCCGAAGAAATCCGTGTAGCTCGGGTCGAGACCGCGCTGGTTCAGGTAGCGGACGTAGGTGAACAGGCGCATGTAGATCTGGCCTTCGTCGCCTTCGTACAGCAGGAAGCCGACGTTCGGAACGTGCTGTGGAGTCTTCTGGCGCCTGGCCGCCTTCTCGAGATTCGCCTCGTTCACCTGCCCGGCGAGAAACGTCCCGCTGCACCCGTCGGAGACCCAGATCCCCTTGTCGTCGTAACCCCAGGTCTTGCCGAGCAGGCACGCCGACTCGCCCGTCGACTTCAGGAGCGACACCCCGTTCGACGTGTCGGCGGGGCAATAGATCCGCTCGCCGGGTTTCGAGGAGCACGTCACGGCGGGGGACGGCGTGGGAGTCTCCGGATCGGCGGCGAATGCCGGAATCGCAATGCCGGACACGGCGAGAATCGCTCCGACGGCGGTTCGGACGATCAATCTCATACGGGCTCCCGGGGGGTGTTGCGGGCGCCTTTATACATCAGAACCGGAAGATACCGACCGCCTGGACCTGATCCGAGCCAGCTTTGTGCCCGTTGAAGTTCTGGCGCGTCCCGTAAATGTATTCGACCCCGATGTCGATCCGGTCGAGAGGGGAGAAGACCAGATTCGCGGAGTACCGGTTGGTCTTGTGATAGGCCTCGCCCGGCTGGAAGCTCAGGTTGTCGACCGTGACGAAGCTCCAGATGAACGACGATCGGAGCTTCATGACCCGGGTCGTCTCCCAGTTCTTCCACTGATGCTCGTAGTCCAGGTACCAGCCGATCACCGGCAGCGGATGCAGGTACCCCGTGGCGGGATCGAAGACGGCGTCCTGTCCGCCGAGCGAGTTGAGGTCGTTGACGTATCGGGCGATGCCCCTGCCGGCGTTGAGCTGGAAGATGAACCGGTCGGTCAGGTCGAAGTAGTAGAACGGGACGACGCCGCTGAGGCTGGCGCCCCACCCCCACGCCGCCTCCGAGCCCGTCAGCGGGGGGTCCGGCTCAGCGCGCACCTGCCGGACCACGATGGCGCCTTGAAGATGACCGATCTCCTTGAAGCTCCAGATCGCGCGCCCGACCAGATCCGGGACGACGTTGACGCCTGCACCGCCGGTGATCGAGACCTCGGGCGTTTCGAGCGCGCCCGCGACGGAGAGGTTGTCCTTGACCTGCACCGTGTAACGGACCTGGGCCTGACGGATCACGTTCTCGCCGTTGATCCCCTCGAAGTCCAGGTCCTGGTGGTTCGCGGCCGGATCGGAGAACGTCGACCAGGTCTGCCCCACGAGAAAGCCGCGGAACTGCGCGTACGCGTGCCGCAGCCGGAAGTTGGTCCGATCCTCGGTCCCGTTCGTGCCGAAGAAATCCGCTTCGATGAACGTGCGCACCTGGCCGACTCCGGTCGGCGTGCGCATCTCGAAGTTGAAGCGGCTCGTGTTCGCCGAGAACGTGGTGCGCCGCCCCTTGCCGGCGGCCTCATCGGTCGGCTCGACCGGGATCGAGTTGGTCAGGAAGCGATCCTCCGAGCCCAGGGGGCCGAGAGTGAACACCAGGGCGGTACGGATGCGCCCGCCGAGCTTGATCGCCGCGTCGGTGCCCGGGATGCGGATCGAGCCGGGGAAGTCGCCGGCCGAAACGACGGTCGGCGGCAGCTCGGGGACCTTCTGCGCCGCCGACTCGATCCGCTTGAGCCGGTCCTCGAGCGCCTTTTGCTCCGCCGCCTGCGGGAGCTCCTGCTGGATCTCGTCGAGGCGCCGGTTCATCGCGGCGAGCTGCTCCTCGAGCGCGGCGAGCTTGGCCTTCTGCTCCTCGAGCGCCGCGTCTTGAGCCTGGAGCTTCGTTTCCTGCTCCGCGATCTTGGCTTGCTGCTCGGCGATCAGGGCCTGCTGCTGCTCGATGATCGCCTTCTGCTCGGCGATCAGGCGATTGAGCTGATCGAGTGTCGGCTTCGGCGGGGACTTCTTCTTCTTGGCCGCCGCCGGTGCCGGCTTGCTCGGCGGGTCGGCAGCGAGTGTGCACGGCGACAGAAGCGCGCTCGTGACCATGCAGGCGAGCGCGGCGCGCCGCCCGAATGACAGGATTCGCTGCAAGCCGCGCCCCAAACGTCCCGACGATCGGGAGAGAAGGGGCGCATTTTGCACCAGCGAGGCGCATTTGGAAATCCCAAGCGGGTGCATCAGTCGCGTCGCGCCTTTTGGGTATAACGCCGGTCGAGCCAGTGGTACTGCCAAGCCACGGTGAGCGTGTCGAGCCGCGAGCCGACGCGGACGCTCGTTCCTCGCGCATAGGCCATCTTGATCGACGAACCCTTCGAGACGGGCACGGCCAGCGTGACGCCGGCCCGTGTCGTGCTCACGCGCTGCGCGCTCGCGCCGCCGTCCACACTGGTCGCGCCCCCGCCGTACCAGGTGCCGTCGAGCGCGAGCCAGAGCTGCGGGCGGAACTCGTAGACGACGTGGGCCTGAGCGACGGAAAGGGGATCCTGCCGCTTCGTGTGGCCGCCGTAGAACGCCTGGTTGTTCGTGTAGAGCCAGACGCCGGCGGACAGCTCGAGCCAGACCTTCCCGATCGGCTGGGTGAAGCCGAGCTCCGGCTTGAACCCCCAGCGGTTCGTTCCCAGGTTGACGAGCTTCGCCTCGTCGTACTGGCCCGTCGGCTCCGAAACGGTGAGGGCCGCCCCGAAGGCCGTCGAGCGTTTCCGCGCCGCGAACTCCCTCGGCTCCAGGGCGGGGCCTCCGACGATGTTGACCGCGAATCGCAGGACCAGGTCGCCGAGCCCCGATCGATCGGCGCGCCGGTGCGCTTCCTCGACGTTCCCCTCGACGTACCCCTCGGCATACGGCAGGGCGGCCGCGAGGGTCGCGGACCGGCCGAGCATCGCGAAGCTCCTCGCGTAACCGGCCGTGAGGTACCGGACCCGCGCGCTGACGTCCGTGAATTGCAGCGAAGGGTCGAACACGATGTCGCCGCTCGAGCCGGTGAGCCCGACGACGAGGAAGTTGACGCCGATGGGCGATGGGGAGAATGCACGGGGCTCGAGCTGCTGCGCCGAGGCGCACGTGAGCGCGCCAAGCGCGAGAATCGCCGCGGCCGCGGCTCTCACCGAATGAGCTCCGCGAGCGGCACCACGCGACTCCAATCGTAGGACTGCGAATCGTGTCGTAACCGCATCGATTCCGTCCGGAACGATCCGGACCGGGCGATAGAATTCGAGCGCGCAGGATCCAAGGCGCCCGCTGTGCCATTCGCCGGCCGAGGAGGACCAGACATGACTTCGAATCCTACCCGCATCGAGCACGATCTGATCGGCGAGAAGGCGATTCCCGCCGACGCGTACTACGGCATCCAGACCGCCCGTGCCCTCGAGAATTTCCACATCTCCGGGGTGCGACTCGATTTGTATCCAGATCTGATCCGGGCGCTCGCGATGGTGAAGCTGGCCGCGGCGCGGGCGAACTTCGACTGCAAGCAGTTCGGCGCCGAGGTGCTGAGAGGGATTGAGGGGGCGTGCGCCGAGCTGATCGACGGGAAGCTGCACGACCAGTTCCGGCTCGACGTCTTTCAAGGAGGCGCCGGAACCTCGACGAACATGAACGCCAACGAGGTGATCGCCAATCGCGCGCTCGAGCTGACGGGGCACGTGAAAGGCGAGTACCGCCATTGCGATCCGCATGACCACGTCAACTGCTCGCAATCGACCAACGATGCCTACCCGACCGCGCTCCACGTCGGCATGGCGCTCGGCAACGTCCGGCTGGTCGCGGAGATCCGGAAGCTCATCGAGGCGTTCCGGGCGAAGGGAACGGAGTTCGCAGGAATCCTCAAGATGGGGCGAACCCAGCTCCAGGACGCGGTCCCGATGACCGCGGGGCAGGAATTCGCGGCGTTCGCGGAGACGCTCGCCGGCGAGGTCCGCGCGCTGGAGACGATCCAGCGCGTGCTGTGCGAGATCAACATGGGCGCGACCGCCATTGGCACCGGCCTGAACGCCCCGGAAGGGTACGCCGGGAAGTGCGCGGCACATCTGGCGACGGTCACGGGATTCCCGGTGCGGCTCGCCGACGATCTCATCGAGGCGACCCAGGACACCCAGGCGTTCGTCCTCTACTCGTCGTGCATGAAGAGCATGGCGATCAAGCTGTCGAAGGTCTGCAACGACCTGCGATTGCTGGCCTCGGGGCCGCGGTGCGGGCTTCGCGAGATCAATCTGCCGGCGAAGCAGCCCGGCTCCTCGATCATGCCGGGGAAGATCAACCCGGTCATACCCGAGGTGGTCAACATGGTCTGCTTCCGCGTCATCGGGAGCGATCTGACCGTCTCGATGGCGGCCGAGGCGGGTCAGCTCCAGCTCAACGTCTTCGAGCCCGTGATCGCCGCGTGCATCTTCGAGGCCCAGACGATGTTCATAAACGCCGCGCGGACGCTTCGAGAACACTGCGTCGAGGGCATCACGGTGAACGAAGACGTCTGCCGCAGGTACGTCGAATACAGCATCGGCACCGTCACGGCGCTCAATCCCGTCATCGGCTACGAGCGGGCGACCGCGCTCGCCCAGGAGGCGATGAAGAGCGGCCGGGGAATTCTCGAGATCGTGCGCGAGAAGAAGCTGCTCACCGAGGAGCAGATCAGGAAGGTCCTCGATCCCGCGGCGATGACCGGCCCGTCGCGCGCCTCATGAGCGAGGCGGCGGCGCGACGGACGCTCTGGTCCCGCCTGGCGATCTTGGTCCTCGTCGTGGGGCTCTGGCTCGTACCCGTGCCGGAGGGCCTCACGCCCCAGGCCTGGCACCTCTTCGCGTTGTTTGCCGCGGCGATCGCAGCCGTCGTCATCGACGCTCTTTCGATCCTCGTCGCATCCCTCGGGGCGGCTGCGGGCGCCGTGCTCACGGGAACGATTCCGCCGGCGGCGGCCTACGCGGGGTTTGCCAACGGGACCATCGTGCTGATCGTCGTCGCGTTCCTTGTCGCCCGTGCCGTCGTCACCTGCGGCCTCGGGCATCGAATCGGCCTCGCGGTCGTGAGCGTTTTCGGCCGCTCGACGCTCGGTCTCGCCTACAGCCTGTTCTTGGTCGACGCTGTGATCGCCCCGGCGTTTCCCAGCAATACGGCGAGGTCGGGCGTTCTCTACCCGCTGGCCGTGTCGCTGGCCGAGACCGCGGGTGCGAAACCCGAAGACCCTTCGCGCCGACGCGTGGGTGCGTTCCTCATGTACTGCGGCATCGCCACGCTGTGCGTCTCGTCCGCGCTCTGGCTGACCGCGATGGCCGCCAATCCGCTGGGTGCCGAGATCGCAAAGCGATCGGGCGTCCGGATCGAGTTCGGCTCGTGGCTCATCGCCTCGTCGGTTCCGACCCTTGTCGCCCTGCTCTCGCTGCCCTACCTGCTCTACAAGCTCTTCCGGCCCGAGGTGACCGCGACGCCGGAAGCGCCCGCCGCCGCCCGCGCCTCCCTCGCCGCGCTGGGCCCCATGGGCCGGGGCGAGTGGATCGTGACGATCACGTTCGCGGGCATGGTCGTGCTGTGGGCTTTGGGGGGGACGCTGAAGATCGACCCGACGGCCGTGGCGCTCCTGGGCCTCGCGGTGCTCCTCGCGAGCGGCGCCCTGACGGCGGCGGACGTGGCGAAGGAGGGGGACGTCCTCGCGATCTACATCTGGTTCGCGATCCTCTTCGCGCTCTCGAACCAGCTCAACGAGCTCGGCTTCATGAGCTTCCTGGGGTCGAGGCTCGCGACTGCTCTCGCCGGCACGTCCGCGCTGGCCGCCGCGTGCTTGATCGTCGTGGCCTACGTGCTCCTGCACTACCTGTTCGTCAGCCAGACGGCACACCTTCTGGCGTTGTTCGGCGTCTTTCTCGAGGTCGGCGTTCGCGTGGGTGTTCCCGCCGCGCCGCTCGCGTTCCTGCTCCTGTTCGCCACCAACTTCTTCTCGGGGCTGACCCCGCAGGCCTCGAGCGCCAATCTGCTGTTTGCCGGAAGCGGGTATCTCACGCAACGCGAGATGTACCGGGTCGGTGCGCTCACGACCGGGTACTGCCTGCTCGTCTATCTGGTCGTCGGCATTCCCTGGCTGATGCTCGTCAGCCGCTGAATCGAGGAGGTCCATCATGCTTCGACATCGGTCGTGGCTCGTCGCCGCCGGACTCACGCTCGCCCTCGCTGGCTCGGTCGCTCTCGCGGCCGGCTCGGAAACGACGCTCCCGAAGATCTACGTGCTCGCCACCGGAGGCACCATCGCGGGTGCCGCTGCGAGCGACGTCCAGGCGGGGTACGCCTCGGGCCAGGTGGGCGTCGAGCAGCTGCTCGCCGCCGTGCCCCAGGCGAAGAAGCTCGCCGTGCTCCAGGGAGAGCAGATCTCGAACATCGGGTCGCAAGACATGAACGACACCGTCTGGTTCAAGCTCGCCAAGCGCGTCAATGACATCGCGGCCATGCCGGACGTCGCGGGCATCGTGATCACACACGGCACCGACACCATCGAAGAGACGGCCTACTTCCTGAATCTCGTCGTCAAGACGCGAAAGCCGGTGGTGCTGACCGCAGCCATGCGTCCGTCGACCGCGCTTTCGGCGGACGGGCCGCTGAACTTCTACAACGCGGTGGCGGTGGCTGCGGACAAGGAGGCGGCGGGCCGCGGTGTGCTCGTCGTGATCAATGACTGGATCCACGGAGCGGCGTCCCTCGTCAAGACGAGCACTACCGCGGTCCAGACGTTCCTGTCTCCGCTGCGAGGCTTGGTCGGCACCGTCGCCTACGGCGACCCCGAATTCTATCGGGGCCCCGTCGGCCGGAACACGATCGACTCGGAGTTCTCCCTCGAAGGGGTGAAAGAGTTGCCCCGGGTCGACATCGTCATGGCGTACGAGAACATGGACGGCGCCCTCATCGACGCCGCGGGGGCCGCGGGCGCTAAGGGGATCGTCGTCGCGGGGGTCGGCAACGGGAACATGACGCAGGCCGCGGTCGCGGCGCTCGCGGCTCAGGCGAGGAAAGGCATCGTCTGCGTCCGCGCATCGCGGGTGGCGACAGGCCGCGTCGGACGGAACGTGGAGCTCGACGACGACGCGCTCGGCCTCATCGCCTCGCTCGATCTGAGCCCGCAGAAGGCCCGCGTGTTGCTTCGGCTGGCGCTCACGAAAACGGCCGACGTCAAGGAGATCCAGCGGATGTTCGACGCCTATTGAGGTCGTTTCGCGTCAACCGCCGGCGATGGCCCCGACGACGAGGAACGGCTCGCGTCCCGAGGCGACCGCGTCTGGGAGCGGGGCGTCCGGCGGCTCGTGCGAGAGATCCTGGCCGCAGGCGTAGAACCGGATGAAGGCACGCCGCTTGTACGTCCCGTGGTCCCGGGTGGTCCCGCCGAGCGTCGGGTACCTGGCCTCGAGGGCCGTCAAGATCGAATGCTGCGTCACCGGGCCGTTCACGTCGAGGAGCACCTCGCCTTCGATGCGGGCGAGCCTCCGAAGCGGCGCGGGGAGCACGACGCGGATCATCGCAGTGTCTGGACCTCGACGGAAAGCACCGCCGGGAGATCGCGGACGATCGGCGACCACGAGTCGCCGGAATCGGCCGAGGCGTACACCTGCCCGCCGGTCGTGCCGAAATAGACGCCGCACCGGTCGAGCGTGTCGACGGCCATCGCGTCGCGGAGGACGTTGACGTAGCAATCGCGCTGCGGGAGGCCCTTCGTGAGCGGCTCCCACTCGTTCCCGCCGGACTTGCTGCGATAGACGCGGAGCCTCCCGTCGGGCGGGAAGTGCTCGGCGTCGCTCTTGATCGGAACCACGTAGACCGTCTCCGGCTCGTGCGCGTGCACGTCGATCGGGAAGCCGAAGTCGGTCGGCAGGTCGCCGCTCACCTCGCGCCACGACTCCCCCGCGTCGTCGCTGCGCATGACGTCCCAGTGCTTCTGCATGAAGAGGACTTCGGGCCGGGACGGATGGTGGGCGATGCGATGCACGCAGTGCCCGACCTCCGCGGTCGGGTCCGGCATGAACTCCGACCTCAGTCCCTTCGTCGCGACCTTCCAGGTCGCTCCGGAGTCGTCGCTGCGGAACACGCCGGCGGCCGAGATCGCGATGAAGATCCGCTTGGGGTTCTTAGGATCGAGGAGGATCGTGTGCAGGCCCATGCCGCCCGCGCCGGGGGTCCACTTCGATCCCGACCCGTGGCCCCGGAGGCCCGACAGCTCGTGCCATGTCGCGCCCGCGTCGGTCGAGCGGAACAGCGCGGCGTCCTCGATTCCCGCGTAGACCGTGTCGGGATCCGTGAGGGCCGGCTCCAGGTGCCACACCCGCTTGAACTCCCAGGGGTGCGGGGTCCCGTCGTACCACTGGTGCGTTCCCGGCACCCCGTCGTAGGCGAACTGGTTCCCGACCGGGTTCCAGGTCTTCCCGCCGTCGTCGGAGCGCTGGATCTGCTGACCGAACCACCCGCTGCACTGCGAGGCGTAGATCCGGTTGGGATCCGCCGGCGAGCCCTTGAGGTGGTACATCTCCCAGCCGGCGAAGTGAGGACCCGACACGTCCCAGCGCTCCCGCTTGCCGTCCGACGTCAGGATGAAGGCTCCCTTCCGCGTTCCGACCAGAACCCGGACTCCGCTCATGTGCCGCACCTCGCTCTCGTGATCGAAGGCTCCCTGGAATCCGGCGAGTATACCCCGCGCTCCGGGCGCGGGTGTGAAATCGGGCCCGTCCAGCCTAGGATGGGCGAGGCGAGGAGGCGTGATTCGATGGCCGACCTGTCGCGCGACGAGATCCTCCGGTACAGCCGGCACCTGATCATGCCGGAGGTCACGCTCGCCGGGCAGCGCAAGCTGAAAGCGGCGCGCGTGCTGTGCGTCGGGGCGGGCGGACTGGGGTCGCCGCTGACGCTCTACCTCGCCGCCGCCGGCGTCGGAACGATCGGCGTCGTGGAGTTCGACGCCGTCGACCTGACGAACATCCAGCGCCAGATCCTTTACACCACCGCGGACGTCGGGCGGCCCAAGCTCGAGGCGGCGCGCGAGCGCCTGACCCGGCTCAATCCCGGCATCGCGATCGTGCCGCACCCGGTGCGCCTGTCGAGCGAGAACGTGATGGAGATCGTCGCGGGGTACGACGTGGTCGCCGACGGCACGGACAATTTCCCGACCCGCTACCTCGTCAACGACGCGTGCGTGCTGGCCGGAAAGCCGAACGTGTACGCGAGCATCTTCCGGTTCGACGGGCAGATCTCGGTGTTCGATGCCGCGCGCGGACCGTGCTACCGGTGCCTGTTTCCGGAGCCGCCGCCTCCCGGCATGGTGCCGTCGTGCGCCGAGGGGGGGGTGCTCGGCGTCCTGCCCGGGATCGTCGGATCGATGCAGGCGCTCGAGGTGATCAAGCTGATCCTGGGCGGCGGCGAGCCGCTGATCGGCCGCCTCGTGCTCTTCGACGCGCTGACCTTCCGGTTCCACGAGGTCGCGATCGCGAAGGACCGGACCTGCGCCGTCTGCGGCGACACGCCTACGATCAGGGCTCCCATCAACTACGAGGCGTTCTGCGGCGTCCGCGGGGAGGAGCCCGAGGCCGACACGCGCGGGCTTCCCGCGCTGACCGTGGAGGAGTTTCACGGGCGGCGGGACCTCGGCGAATCGTTCACGCTGCTCGACGTGCGGGAGCCTTACGAATACGAGATAGCCCGGATCCCCGGAGCGGTGCTGTTCCCCTTGAGCGAGATCGTGTCCCGCCTCCACGAGCTCGACTCCTCCCAAGCCTACACGCTGTCCTGCCACCACGGTCCGCGCGCCGTCCAGGCGTTTCACCTGCTGCGCACCGCGGGATTCCGGAAGCTCCAGATCCTCTCTGGGGGAGTCGATGCGTGGGCGGCGCGCATCGATCCGTCGATGCCGCGGTACTGAAGGGGGCCCATCCGTGATCGCATTCGTCGCTCATCTGCTCCTGACCGCGGCGTTGCTGCTGCTGGTCGCGCATCTCGTCAAGGGTGTCGAGGTCTCGGGGTGGGGGCCGGCGATCCTGGGCGCGCTCGTGCTCGGCCTCGTCAATGCCGTCGTCCGGCCGGTGATGGTCTTCCTGACCTTTCCCTTGACCGTGCTGACGCTCGGCCTCTTCCTCTTCGTGATCAACGCGCTGATGCTGTGGCTGGCCGCGGCGCTCGTGCCCGGGATCCGGGTGAAGGGGTTCACCGCAGCCCTTCTCGGGAGCCTGCTGCTCACCGCGCTGAACGTCCTGATCTCGCTGGTCGTGACCGCGTAGGCGGCGCGTCTACCTCTTCCGCTCCTCGCACGTGAACGAGCCGGTCGCGAGGACGCGGCCCGCCTCGTCCCGCGCTTCCACGGTCCAGGACCCCGTCCGGTAGAGCGTCTTCGTGCTGTAGGTTCGATAGTCGGCTCCGCCTAGCCGAAGGGTGATCGACTGCTCCACCCGGCCGTTCACGCTCCAGACGTGTTTTATCGCTTGGCCGGCACGTCCGCCACGGACGCGCGTCCAGAAATAGGCGGGCTGTCCGGTCGTGAAGGACGCGCGCTCGTCCGCGAGCTCCGAGCCCGCGATCCGTCCGCCGATGCCGGATTGGTCGATCGTCAGCAGGGTCTCGGAGGGCGAAGCCGCGGCGGAGGCGGGCTTGGGTGTGCGGCTCGGTGCTGGCGATGGAGCCCGTGGGAGTGACGGTGAGGGAGACGGCGGGGCGGATGGCAATGGAGAGGGAACGGGGCTCGGCGCGGGGGCGCTCTGCGGGACCGCGAGAGGGGGAGGCGCCGCCGCGGCGCGCAAGGCGTCGTGGCGCGCGACGCCGCGCAAGCCGGCCCAGGCAAGAAGGGTGATGACGAGCGCGCCGGCCGCGACGTAGGTCAGCGTGCGCTGGGGCCAGATCGGTTTCGCGACGCGGACCTCGATCGGTTGGGCCGTCGGCGGCTCCGGCTGGGGCGGGACGTCCGGCTCGCTCTCGGCCGCCTCGTCGGACTCGATGAGTCCGGGGGGAGGGGTCTCGGGCTTCCAGCGGGTGGCGCGCCGGGCCGACTCGGGCAGCGCGCGCTGCGCGCGATCGTACTCCTCGATCAGCGGCGCGGGGTCGAACTGCAGGAACTCGGCATAGGCCCGGATGTACAGTTTTCCAAACGCGCGACCGGGCAGCGCGTCGTAGTCGTCACGCTCCATCGCTTCGAGGAATTGCGCACCGACACCGGTCCCGGACGCGAGATCGTCGATGCTGGCTTGCCGGGCTTCCCGCGCTTGCCGGAGCTTCTCGCCGACGCTGGACATCGCGAACCGTCTGGCCCCCGGGGGGGAGGATGGGCTGTGACACTCTGCTGTTCTATTGAGAGGTCTTCTCCGAGTTTCCTGCGCGGCGGTATCCGGGGAGCCGCGCAAGAAAAACGGAGAAGACCTCTCAGCGGAAAAGCAGAATGTCCCCCATTAGAAGCGATAGCCGATCAGGATCGGCCAGTATTCGGTCGAGGTCGGCGTGTCCATCCAGTGATAGCGGGTCTCGACGTAAACCTCTCCACCCGAGTGCCCCACCGGGAAGTTGATGCCGACGGAGACGTTGTAACCGAACTTCGTCGTCGTGTCGTTCGCGGCGATGACCTGTCCGGGCACGGCCGCGGGATAGCACCATCCCCACCAGGGATCGCAGATGTATCCCGGGAGGACGACCGTGTTCGACAGCTCGAGATAGCGGCGGTAGCCGCCGAAGCCCACTCCCAGCCACCCGCCGGTGTGGCCCGGATGACCGAACTCCCACAGGCCTTCGGCCGTGAGATCCCACATGCTCATGTAGCCGCTGTCGACGCGGAGCCCGTGGGATGCGGCCTTGTCGATGACGTTGCTGTTGGCACCCATGTAGCTGTAACCGAGGTCGAAGCGGACCGCGAGCGGCCGGTGGGGTGCGGGTCGGAGGATCGTGCCGCCCGAGATGTTCCACCCTCCGTTGAGATAGTCGTTGGCGACACCCTCCGGCATGACGTATCCGCCGGCGACGTACCCCTGGATCGGCTTCCTCTCCTGCGCCTGCGCCGGCCCGGCGGCACACAGTCCGATCGCGGCGGCGGCGATCAGCCCCATCAGACGCCTCATGGGTTCATCTCCCGGTGTTCGTGGCCGTTTTCCACTCGCTCGCGGCTCCGGATTCTAATCCTGATCCCGCGGAATGGCACAATGGCAACGGGCGAGGCTCAGTCGCCCCGAACGGGCTCTTGGCCCCAGCGCGCCGACAGGGAATGCTCGATCCCGAACTGGTCCAGGACGCGTGCCACCGTGTGGTCGACGATGTCCGCGATCGTGGCCGGCATCGTGTAGAAGGCGGGCATCGGCGGGAGAATCGTCGCGCCGTTCTCGGCGGCCTCGAGCAGCGCCTTGAGGTGGCCGCGGTGCAGGGGAGACTCTCGGACGACCAGCACCAGCTTTCGCCCCTCCTTCAGCGTGACGTCGGCCGCGCGCGTGAGGAGGTTGTCCGCCCGGCAATACGCGATGGCCGCCGCGGTCCGGACCGAGCAGGGGATGACGACCATCCCCGCGGTCGGGAAGGAGCCGCTGGCGAGAGGCGCGCCGATGTCGGCGACCGGATGGACGGCCGCGGCCAGCGCGCGCACCGCGGCGGGATCCCACGAGGTCTCCTCGACGAGCGTCCGCTCCGCCGGCTTGCTGAGTATGAGGTGGGTCTCGATGCGCGGGTGATCCTTGAGGGATTCGAGGAGCCGGACGCCGTAGATGACCCCCGACGCCCCCGAGATCCCGACGACCAGCCGCCGCTTCATCTGGAGTAAGGATACGGAACGCCTCCCGCCGGCGCTCCCATCGGAGCGCCGGCGGGAGGACGTTCGGGAGATCAGAGCTGCGGCTCCGACGAGATGATCTCGACGCGCCGGTTCTTCGAGCGTCCGTCGGGAGTGTCGTTCGACGCGACCGGATCGGCCGGCCCCTTCCCGGTGGAGGTCAGGCGGTTCGAGGCGATGCCCTGGGACTCGAGGAACTCCCGGACGGCCTTCGCGCGGTCCTCGGAGAGCTTCATGTTGCTCGCGTCGCTTCCCACGTTGTCGGTGTACCCCTCGACCTGGATCGTGGTCTTCGAGAAGACGAGCATGATGCCCGCGAGCTTCGCGAGCGTGATCTTCGCGTCGGGCTTGAGGGTCGACTTGCCGGTGTCGAACAGCACGCCGGAGAGGCTCGTGACCGTGCCGCGCGCGGTGCTCTTCGTGTCCGCGACGGCACCGAGAGCGGACTGGAGCTTCGCGGCGAGCGCGTCGCGCTCGGCCTTCAGCTTCGCCTGGTCCCGGGTCAACGCGTCGCGCTGGACCGTGAGCGCGTCGCGCTGCTTGGCGATCTCGGCCTTCTCCGCCTCGGTGGAAGTCAGCTTCTGCTGCGTTCCCTGGAGGTTCCGCTCCAGCTGCGCGTGCTGCTCGGCCGTCTTCGCGGCGGCCAGCTCGTCGCGCGACTTGCCCCAGGCGCGCAGCGCCTCGGCGGAGGACGAGATCGACCGGCGCGCGGCGTCGGCGACCGCCTTCGAGCCGCTCGCGGCCTTCGCCTCGCCGAGGGACTGGTGCGCGGCCTGGACGGCGGACGGGTTCACCTCGCTCGCCTTCAGCCGGTCCACGAGGGCCAGCGCGGCCTCGGCTTGCTTCACCGGCACGGGCGTCTTGTCCTCGTACTTCATCCCGGCGATCGACGTGTTCTTGGCCTCGGGACCCGGACGGAAATCGTCGAACGTGGCCGATTCGCCGGGAGCCTTGCTGGCGTCCTTGGGGGAGGACGTGAACATCACGAGATCGAAGGGGCGCGAGACAAGGTAGTACGGCTCCGCCGTCACCATGATCCCGAAGTTCTTTCTTGGTGTCGAGAATTTCTGCGACCCGGAGGCACCCGACTTCGAGACGACGAGCTCGCCGAGGTTCTCGGCGGCCGCGGATTTCGACACGGCCCAGACCACGTACGCCGCGATGTCGCCGCCGAACAGGACCGCGGGCTGCATCCCGGAGTACGACAGCGATATTTGAGCTTGGCCCGTCTCGTACTTGACCGTCCCCTTGAGGCTCGCCTTCTCGGGAGCCGCGTCCGTCTTGGCGAAGACCAGCGAGACGCTCTGTCCCTCCGGATACGCCACGTAGGTGATCGTGGGTGTCGAGGCGAGTGCGAGAGAGCAACACGCGATCGTCGCGACGGCCCCGACCAGGATCCTCCTGAGTCTCATAGTGCGTCCTTTCTGCCCCACCTCTCGGGGCCCCATAGCATGCTAGGGATGTTGCGGCTCCGTCTGCCAGCCTCCGCCGAGCGCCTTGTAGAGCGAAACGATCGAAATCAGCTCGTCGCGCCGGGCGCGCGCGAGGGCGTTCTCCGCCGGGAACATCTGCAGCTGGGCGTCGATGACCTCGAAGTAGGACGAGAATCCCGACATGTACCGGACGTTGGCCAGCCGCACCGCCTCCTGGTAGGCCGAGACCGCGCGCTGATCCTGGGCCTTCACGAGAGCGAGCTTCTCGCGGGCGCTCAGGGCGGAGGAGACGTCCCCGAACGCCGCGGTCACCGCCTGCTCGTAAGCGAGCTTGGTTTGCTCCCACTGAGCCACGGCGACTTCCTTCGATCGCTTGAGACGACCCCCCTGGAAGATCGGGCCGAGCAGGCCGGCGCCGATCGACCAGACCTTGTCCGCGCCGAACAGGTCGGACAGCTCGGTGCTCGTCCCGCCGAACAGCCCGGTCAGGCTGATGACCGGGAAGAAGTTCGCGGTCGCGACGCCGACGCCGGCGTTCGCGGCGCGCATCTCCTGCTCCGATTGCCGGATGTCGGGCCGCCTCTCGAGCAGGGCCGAGGGGAGGCCCGCGGGAACCTCCGGCACGAGCGGCTGCTCCGTCAACGCCAGGCCGCGGGGAACCGGCTGCGGAGGCCGTCCGAGCAGGAGATTGATCTGGTTCTCCTTGGCGACGATCTGACGCTCGATGTCCGGGATCGACGCCGCCGTGGAGGCGAGGGCCGCCTCGGCGCGGGAGGTCTCGAGGGCGCTCGCGGCACCTCCTTCGAGCTTCCGCTTGAACAGATCGTACGTGTCCTGGAACGACGCGGTCGTCCGGTTGGCGATCTCGAGCTCCGCGTCGAGGTCCAGGAGCTCGAAGTAGGCCTGCGCGACGTCCGAGGCGAGGGAGAGCAGCACGCCCTGGCGCGCCTCGTCGGTGGCCAGGTAAGAGGCGAGGGCGGATTCGCTCAATCGCCGCACGCGGCCCCAGATGTCGATCTCCCACGACACGTTGATGTTCGCGGTGTAGCGGTTCTCCGCGTTTCCCGACGAATTCACGGACTGCGGAAGCCGCTCGTACCGGTATCCGCCGTCGTATCCGACCTGCGGGTAGAAGTCCGCGCGCGCGATCCCGTAGCGGGCGCGGGCTTCCTCGACGCGGGCGGCTGCGATCTTCGCGTCGTATCCGTTGGCGAGCGCCTCCTCGATCAGAGACTTGAGCGCGGGGTCGCCGAAGACCTCGAACCAGGGAAGGTCGGTCAGGGACTTCGCCTCGGAGGCCGCGGCCTGGCCGTAGAACCGATCGGGCGTCGTGACCTCGGGGCGCTTGTAGTCGGGCCCCACCGCGCATCCGGTAACGAGGACCAGCGAGAGGACGAGGCAGACCGCACGACGGGTCATGCGTGGCCTCCCTCCGGTGAGGCGCCGGGCGCCGCCTTGTGTTCCTTTTCCGCCCCGCTGAGCTTCTCGACGAAGACGAACAGCGCCGGGATGATGAAGATCGCGAGCCCGGTCGCGGCGGACATGCCGGCGATGACCGCGGTTCCCAGGATGCGCCGGGAGAAGCCCCCGGCCCCGGAGGCGGCATAGAGCGGCACGCAGCCGAGGATGAACGCGAAGGAGGTCATGAGGATCGGACGGAGGCGCAACCGGGCGCCCTCGAGCGCCGCGTCGACGAGCGACTTGCCCTTCTCGAACTCCATCTTCGCGAACTCGACGATGAGAATCGCGTTCTTCGCGGCGAGGCCGATCAGCATGATCAGGCCGATCTGGCCGTACACGTCGAAGTCGTACTTGCGGAGGAGAAGGCCGCCGAACGCGCCGAAGACCGCGACCGGCACGGAGAGCAGGACGGAGAACGGGAGCGACCAGCTCTCGTAGAGCGCCGCGAGGATGAGGAACACGAAGACGATCGACAGCGCAAAGATCGGGCCCGCGCTCCCCGCGTGCTTTTCCTGGTAGGACAGGTCGGCCCACTCGAAGCCCATCCCGCGTGGGAGAACCTCCCCGGCGACCTCCTCGAGCGCGTTCATCGCCTGTCCGGAGCTGTACCCCGCCGCCGGCTGTCCCGTCACCTGCACCGCGCGGTAGAGGTTGAACCGGTTGGTGTACTCGGGTCCCGCGATCCGGCGCACCGTCGTGAGCGCGGAGAGCGGGACCATGTCCCCGGAGGAGTTCTTGACGTAGAACGAGCCGATCTGATCGGCGTCGACGCGCGCGTCGGACTCCGCCTGGAGATAGACGCGCCACTGGCGGCCGAACCGATTGAACTGGTTGACGTAGGCGCCGCCGAGGTTCGCCTGGAGGGCCTGGTAGACGTCGGCGATCGGCACGCCCTGCTTGAGCGCCTTGTCCCGATCGACGTCGGCAAAGACCTGCGGAACGCCCGACCGGAAGACGGTCGAGAGCCGAGCCAGCTCCGGCCGCTTGCCGGCGGCCTCGATGAACTTCTTCACGTTGGCGTCGAGGAAGGCGACGTCCCGGCCCTCGCGGTCCTGCAGGTAGAGCGAGAACCCGCCGGACGTTCCGAGCCCCGCGATCTCGGGGGGCGGGAACCCGAAGACGAGCGCCTCCGGGATCGTCGCCCGGAACTCGCGGTTGAGCGCGGGGATCAGGGAGTAGACCGTCTTCTCGTACTCCTTTCGCTCTTCCCAGGGCTTGAGCGACACGAAGAAGAAGGCGTTGTAGCTTGCCGACGCCCCGGTCAGCATGCTGTAGCCGCCGATCGAGTTGAAATGCTCGACCGCCTCCGTCTTCGAGAGGATCGCCTCGACCTTCTTGCAGACCTGATTGGTTCGCTCGAGCGAGGCGGCGTCCGGGAGCTGCACGTTGAGGAAGAAGTACCCCTGGTCCTCCATCGGCAAGAAGCTCTTCGGGATCTTTCCGCCGAACCGGCCGGCGAACAGCGTGAACGCCCCCAGGATCACGAGCGTGATGATCGTGCGGCGGATCAGCAGGTGGGAGACGTCGACATAGCCGGTCGTCAGCTTGAGGAAGCCCCGATTGAACGCTCCGAAGAACTTCCCGATCGGTCCCTTGGCTTCCTTCCGGGCCCGGAGCATCAGCGCGCACAGCGCCGGCGACAGGGTGAGAGCGTTGAACGCGGAGATCAGGACCGAGACCGCGATCGTGACCGCGAACTGCTTGCTCAACCGCCCCTGGATCCCTGGCTGGAACGCGACCGGGATGAACACCGACGAGAGGATCAGCGCGATGCCGACGACCGGTCCGGAGACCTCGTCCATCGCCTTGTAGGTCGCGTCCTTGGCGGTCAGGCCGTGCTCGATGTGATGCTCGACGGCCTCGACCACGACGATCGCGTCGTCGACGACGAGCCCGATCGCGAGGACGAGACCGAGGAGCGAGAGCGTGTTGACCGAGAAGCCGAGCATCGGAAAGACCGCGAACGTGGCGACCAGGGAGACGATGACCGCGAGCATCGGGATCAAGGTCGCGCGCCAGCTCTGGAGGAACAGGAACACCACGATGATGACGAGGACCATCGCCTCGATGAGCGTGTGCAGGATGTCGTCGATCCCGGCCGTGACCGGGAGGGTCGTGTCGAGCGAGATCGCGTAGTCCAGGTCGGTCGGGAACGACTTCTTGAGGTCCTCGACGACCGTCTTGATGCCGTTCGCGACGGCGAGCGCGTTCGACCCGGGCGCCTGGTAGACCGCGACGATGCCCGCCGGCTTGCCGTCGAGCCCGCCGAACTGGTTGTAGTTGAGGGCGCCGAGCTCGATCCGAGCGACGTCGCCGAGGCGGACGACCGACCCGTCGGGATTCAGCCGGACGACGACCTTCGCGAACTCGTCGGCGTCGACGAGGCGTCCCTGCGCCCGCACCGTGTAGGTGAACTGCTGGCCGGGCGGGGCCGGCTCGGCGCCGACCTTCCCCGCCGGGTTCACGTTGCTCTGCGCCTTCACGGCGTTGATGAGGTCCGCCACGGTGAGGCCGAGCTTGGCGAGACGGTCGGGGCGGACCCAGATCCGCATCGAGTAATCGGCGGAGCCGAAGATCGTGATCTGGCCGACGCCCTTCACGCGGTAGAGGACGTCCTTCAGGTTGATGGTCGCGTAGTTCCCGAGGAAGAGGCTGTCGTAGCTCCCCTTGGGCGAATAGAGAGAGACGACGAGCAGCGGTAGCCCCATCGACTTGTTGACGGTCACGCCGTACTCGTTGACCGACGTGGGCAGGTTGGGGGTCGCCTGGGAGACGCGGTTCTGGGCGTTGACTTGGTCCATGTCGACGAGCGTGTCGATGTCGAAGGTGACCTGCAGCGTCAGCGTGCCGTCGTTGGCGTTGATCGACTTCATGTAGAGCATGTTGTCGACGCCGGACATCTGCTGCTCGAGCGGGGCGGCGACCGACTGCTCGATCGTCAGCGCGTCCGCCCCGACGTAGCTCGTCGTGATCTGGATCAGCGGGGGTGTGATCTCGGGGAACTGCGCGACCGGCAATCCCGTGATCGTCACCGCGCCCGCGATGACCATGATGATCGCGATGACGATGGAGAGGACCGGCCGGTCGATGAAGAGCCGCGCCATCGATCAGCTCGCCGCCGGAGCCACCGCGGCGTCGTCCGCGGGCGCCGGCTTCGCCGACACCTTGGCACCGTTCCGGACGAACTGGATTCCCTCGATGACGACCTGGTCCCCGGGCTCGAGCCCCTTGTCGATCACCCAGAGCTTGCCGAAGCGCGGACCGGCCGTGACGGCACGGATCTCCGCGGTGCCGTCGGACTTGACGACGCCGACCGAGAACGCGCCCTGGAGCTCGCTCACCGCGCGTTGCGGGACCAGCAGGGCACCCTTGCGCTCGCTCACCACGGCGCGGACCTTCGCGTACAGGCCCGGGCGGAGGACGTTCCCTGGGTTCGGGAACTCGCCGAGAACGGAGATCGTGCCGGTCTTGACGTCGACCTGGCGGTTGAGCGCAACCGCGCGCCCCTTCTGCGGAAACACGCTGCCGTCGGCGAGCACCAGATCGAGCGGGAGCGACGCCTTCCCTTCGGTCGCCTTGGCGTTGAGCCGGTCCGCGGCGCTCAGGTACTCCTGCTCGCTGATCGAGAACCGGACCCGGATGGGATCGACCGTGGATACCGAGGTGAGAACCTTCTGCCCGTCGACGAGGTCGCCGACCTGCGCCTGGGCCACGCCGGCGATCCCGTCGACCGGAGAGGAGACCTGGGTCCAGGCCAGGTTCAGCTGGTCCTGCTCGGCGGCGGCCTTCGCGGCGGCGAGCGCGGCGATGGCCTCGTCGCGCGCGGAGATCGCGTTGTCGAGCTCCTGCTGGCTGATCGCTTTCTGCGCCGCCAGCGGCGTGTAGCGCTCGACATCCTGCTTCGTCTTCGCCAGGTGCGCCTCGGCCCGTCCCACGACACCGGCCGACTGGTCGCGGGCTGCAGCGAACTGCCTCGAGTCGATCTCGAAGAGGACCTGCCCCTTGTGAACGAAGGTCCCTTCCTCGTACACGCGGCGGAGGAGATACCCCTGAACCTTCGGCCGGATCTCGGCATCGACGCTCCCCTCGAGCGTGCCGATCCACTCCCTGGTGATAGGGACGTCCTGTTGAACCACCGGAACGACGAGGACCTCCGGGGGAGCGGCGGGGGGCGCCTCGCTCTTCTTGCCGCAGGCGGGCGAGAGGATGAGGAGGAACGACGCTAAGGCCAAGTCGACCCGACGGGGCTGCATGGAGCAACCTCCTGGTAGAAAAGGGGAACGCGGCAGTAAACATCACCGGCGCGGGGCTGTAAAGGGGGGCGGTCCCGGGGTTTCGGTCCAGAATGGATCCCGGCCCCCGGCGTGGGAGGAGTTCCGTCCGTGTCCACCGACCGTTACGACCTGATCGTCATCGGCTCCGGCCCGGCCGGGGAGAAGGGGGCCCTGACCGCCGCCTTCTTCGGCAAGCGTGTGATTCTCGTCGAGCGGAACCCGCTCCTCGGCGGCGCCGTCGCCAATACCGGCACGCTTCCCAGCAAGACCCTGCGGGAGACCGCGCTCGCGCTGTCCGGGTTCCGCGCCCGCGATCTCCACGGCGTCGACCTGTCGCTCCGCCGCGAGGCCACCGTCGGCGACTTCATGCATCACGAGGCGCAAGTCTCCGCGGTCGAGCGCGACCGCATCCGCCTCTACCTCGATGCGCAGGGGGTCGAGCTGGCGCACGGCACCGCGTCCTTCGTCGACGCGCATACAGTCCACGTCGCGTCCGAGCGCGGGGAGCGGATGCTCCACGGCGAGACGATCTTGATCGCCACCGGGTCGGCGCCGTTCCGGCCGGCCGGATTCGCGTTCGAGGACGACCGCGTCTGCGATTCCGACGAGATCCTGGAGATCGACCGGATCCCGAGGAGGCTGCTCGTGGTCGGAGCCGGGGTGATCGGCAGCGAGTACGCCTGCACCTTCGCCGCCCTCGGCGCGGACGTGCACCTGATCGACGGTCGCGGCGCCCTGCTTCCGTTCCTCGACGGCGAGGTGTCGACGGCGCTCGGAGCCGCGATGTCCCGCCTCGGCGTCACGTTCCACTGGAACGAGCGCGTCGTCTCCTGCGCGCTGACCGGTAGGGACGGCGATGCGGTGGTCACGCTGTCGTCGGGAGCCACGCTTCGCGGGGACACCGTCCTCGTCGCCGCCGGGAGGACGAGCAACACGGCCGCCTTGCGCCTCGAGGCCGCCGGCGTCGCCGTCGGCGAGCGCGGGTTGATCGCGGTCGACCGGCAGTACCGGACCAACGTGCCGCACATCTTCGCGGTCGGCGACGTGATCGGATTCCCTGCGCTCGCCGCGACGAGCGTCGAGCAGGCCCGCGTGGCGATGTCCTGCGCGTTTGACCTCGGATTCAAGTCCCAGATCGCCTCCATTCTTCCCTACGGCATCTACACGATTCCGGAGGTCAGCATGGCGGGGGAGACCGAGGAGAGCCTGCGCAAGCAAGGCGTGGACTACGTCGCCGGCCGGGCGCTCTACGCCGAGAACGCCCGGGGCCAGATCATCGGCGACCGCGGCGGGTTCCTGAAGCTTCTCTTCCGGAAGAGCGACTGGAAGCTCGTCGGCGTTCACGTCCTCGGCGAGCAGGCCTCCGAGCTGATCCACATCGGCCTCGTGGTCCTGACGATGGACGCGGGGTGGGACCTGTTCAACCGCGTGTGCTTCAACTACCCCACGCTCGGGGTGCTCTACCAGCGGGCGGCGTACGACGCCGCGGGAAGTCGGAGCCGTCCTGCTTCTTCCTAGCGATCCTCTAGGGTGCGTGCCCGTCCGAGATGAGGGATAATCCGGGCCTCAGGATTTCCAACAGGAGGACATCATGAAGATCGTCGTCGCCGCGATGGTCGTCTGCGGCTTCACCGCCGCGGCGCTGGCGCAGGCCCCCGCCCCCGCACCGGCGCACAACCCGATCATTTATCCGGCAAAAGGTCAGTCGGAAGAGCAGATGACCAAGGACAAGAACGAGTGCGCGACTTGGGCCACCAAGCAGACGGGATTTGATCCCGTGGCGGAGCTTCAAAAGCAGCAGGCGCAGGCCCAGGCCACCGCACAGCAGCAGCAGGCGACCGATCAGAAGGCGCAGCAACAGGCCCAGAACGTCGGCGGCGAGCGGGCCGGTGGCGCGGTGAAGGGCGCCGCAGCCGGTGCGGTCGTCGGGGCGATCACCGGCGATACCGGGCAGGGAGCCGCGGTCGGCGCCGCGGCGGGCGTCATGGCGGGAGGCGCGAAGCAGCGCGGCAAGAAGCGGGCCGCCGCGGAACAGCACGCCGCGGAAACGCAGGCCAACCAGCAGCAGGCGGCGCAGGCGCAGGCCGCGAGCAACCAGAAACTGGCGGACTACCAGCGCGCGGTCAACGCCTGTCTCGAGGGTCGCGGCTACACGATCAAGTAAGCCGCCCGGGCAGCAATGCGCGCCACGGAGGGCCCCTTCTCGGGGCCCTCTTCGCTTCTTCCTTCAGCGGTCCGGCCTCGCGCGCGACTGACGGCGTCTGCCCGGTGGACGCTCGCTGGACGCGCCGACTACCGAAAAAACCCCGAATCCGCTCCATTCTTGCCGATTGTGGAACCCTTTTCTGCTGATAGACTCGCGCCGGTCGCTCGGGGTCCGGCTCTTCGGGGCGGAGAAACCGCGCATCCCAACGGACGTCCGGGCGCTCTCATGGAGGTTCCGATGCGAACGTCGTCGATCTCGGCCCGCATTCCGGGCGCGATTCTCCTGGCGCTTGTCCTCGCACTCCCGTTGGCCCTACCGGTCCGGGCCGAAGATTTCGCGGGAGACGTTCCCGACCGCGTGTGGATCGATATCGGCGGACAGACGAACGAGCTGCGGACGCAAGCCTCCGTCACCGGGAAGGCCGGAGTCGGCACGGTGCTCGACTTCGAGGACGTGTTCGACCTCCCCGGGGACAAGACCACGTTCCGGCTGCTCGGCACCGCGCGCATCTCCGAGCGCCGCCGCTGGATCGACTTCGGTTACACCAAGATCGATCGGTCCGGCGCCCATGTGCTCGCCAACGACGTCGACTGGGGCGACTACGTTATCCACAGCGGTGCGACCGTCGGCGCCAAGTTCAACACCGAGTTCGTCTACGTGGCATTCCGATACGATTTTCTCCACGAGGAGAAGGTCAGGATCTCCGGAAGCGCCGGCATCAGCTACATGAACTTGGGGATGGGGCTCGCCACCGACGGTAGCGTGGACGGGCCGAACGGTCCCGTCGTGGGGCATTTCTCGAAGGACGAGTCGATCGGGGTTCCCGTCCCGCTCATCGGACTGAACTTGGACTGGGCGATCACGAGGCGCCTGATGCTCCGCACGTACAACCGCCTCTTCCGGATCAAGGTCGGCGGCAACGACGGCGGCCAGTACGACTCCGGGATGCACCTCAACTGGTACTTCGTCAAGTATTTCGGCCTCGGGGTCGGGTACGACAAGACGGAGGTCCGGATCAACGAGATCAATCTGAGCGGCGACAAGAAGGGCAAGGCAAACTACACCGTCTCGGGATTCGGCCTGTACGCCAACATCGCGTTCTAGACGGTCCGCCCGACGAGGAGTCCTCATGACAATCGTGGGACGATTGCTGCTCGCCGTTTCGCTGTCTATCGCGCCGATCCTGCCGATTGCAGCCGCCGAGCACGGCGCGCACTGGACGTACGAAGGCAAGACCGGTCCCTCGGCCTGGGGAAAGATGGATCCGACCTTTGCGGCGTGCGGCGTGGGGAAGACGCAGTCGCCGATCGACATCCACGACGCCGAAGCTCAGGTCGCGGACCTTCCTCCGATCACGTTCGACTACAAGCCGGTCGCAGCCAAGGTCATCGACAACGGACACACGATCCAGGTGAACCTCGATCCCGGAAACACGATCACGTTCGACGGGAAAGCGTACACCCTGGTCCAGTTCCACTTCCACAAGCCCAGCGAGGAGAAGATCGACGGGAAGGCTTTCGACATGGTCGCGCATCTCGTGCACAAGGACGCCGACGGGAAGCTCGCGGTCGTCGCCGTCCTGTTGCGCGCGGGATCGGCGTCGGCGCCGATCGCCCGGATCTGGGCGGGCCTGCCGTCCGAAAAGGGAAAGGAATCGGCCTTGCCGGGCGGTCCGTTCGACGTCTCCGCGTTGCTCCCGCGGGAGCGGGGCTATTTCGCTTTCCAAGGGTCCCTCACGACGCCGCCGTGCAGCGAAGGCGTGCAGTGGCTCGTGCTGAGGTCGCCGGTCGACGTTTCCTCCGACCAGGTCGCCGCGTTCGGAAAGATCTATCCGAAAAACGCCCGTCCGACCCAGCCGACCAACGGCCGAGCGATCCGGAAGAGCAAGCAGGGATGACAGCGGCGGAGACGCCGCGATGATCGATCGGAATCGGCGGACGGTCGGGCTCCTGCCGGCGATCGCGGCCGCCGCGTGGGCGGTCTTTGCCCCGGCCGGCGCGCAGAGTCCGCCCGCGGACGCGCCGGCAGCGGCGGCGGCTTCGCCCGCGCCGCGCGTCGTTGCGCCAGCGGTTCCCGTCCGTCTCGACGGCGAGACCGTCTTCAGCGTTCGCGCCCCGCTCGGCCCGTTCACCGTGGAAGAGCGTGCCGCCGCCGCCGAGGTCCGGCTGCGCCGCCTTGCCGACGATCCCTTCTACAGCGCCGAGCTATTCACCGTCCAGGAGGCCGAAGGCGTGACCCGGATCCTCTACGGCGAGACGGTCGTCGGGCACGTCACGGAGCAGGACGCCGCCGGAGAAGGGGCGACGCGCGAGGCGCTCGCGGCCACCGCGATCGCGCATGTCAAGCAGGCGATCGCCGACTACCACGCCCGGCGGCAGCCGGCCGCCAAGCACCGTGGTTGGGCCGTGCTGGGCATCGCGACGGTGGCCTTCGCCGGATTCCTCGCGCTCGTCGGCTGGGCCCACCGTCGCGTGCTCGCGCGCGTCGACCAGTTCGAGACCCGCGGCACCCAGCGGTTCCTCCAGAAGTATCTCTCGGTGACCGCGGGGCGCGTCGCGGCGATCGAGCGGCGCGCTATCGGCTTTCTCCGGCTCGCGGCGATCGCGGTCGCGGCGCTCATCTTCCTGCAGGTGGCGTTCACGTTCTTCCCGCTGACGCGCGGGTACGCGCTCACCGTGCTCGCCTACGTGACCGACCCGATCACCAGCCTCTGGCGGGGTTTTCTGTCGAGCATCTCCGACCTGTTCGCCGCTGGAGTGCTCATCGTCCTGGTGTATTACTTCCTGAAAGGCCTCCGATGGCTGTTCACCGAGGTGGCCGCGGGCAAGGTGAGCCTCCCCGGGATCGCCCGGGAGTGGGCGCTCCCGATGTACAAGCTGGTGCGCATCGTGGTGATCGCGCTGGCCGTGGTCATGGTGTTCCCGTACATCCCCGGCTCCGGAACGCAGGCTTTCAAGGGGCTGAGCCTGTTCGCCGGGGCCCTGTTCACGCTCGGGGCGACGGGGACGATCGGGAACTTCATCGGCGGCCTCGTCGCGATGTTCGTCGGCGCGTTCCGCATCGGCGACTGGGTGAAGATCGGCGAGGTCACGGGCGAGGTCATGGAGACCACGCTCGTGCTGACTCGCATCCGCACCCAGAAGAACGAGATCGTCACGGTCCCGAACTCGTCGATCCTGAGCACGCAGGTGGTCAACTACAGCGTCCGGGCGCGCGAGGACGGCGTGATCCTCCACACATCGGTGACGATCGGGTACGACGCGCCCTGGCGCACCGTTCACCGGCTGTTGATCGATGCCGCGCTGCGGACGCCGAGGATCGAGAAGACCCCTGCGCCGTTCGTGCTGCAGACGGCGCTGAACGACTTCTTCATCACGTACGAGATCAACGCGTACACGCGCGTGCCCGTCCTGAGCATCGAGACCTACGGCGAGCTTCACCAGAACATCCAGGATGCGTTCAACGAGGAAGGGGTCGAGATCATGTCCCCGCACTTCGCGGCGGTCCGCGACGGGAACACGATCGCGATCCCGGAGGCGAGCCGGAAGCCGGAGGATCATCCCCGGCGGTTCGAGGTTCGTGTGGAACGGGACGAGCGGGCGCCGGAGCGCTAGAAGACGTCCCCGAAGATCAGCCGCACGCCGTGGATGCCGTCCCCGAACCGGTAGCTCAAGCCCAAGTTCGGAAGCGACACCTTCCACCAGGCGAGCTTGGGCCGCGTGCCGAACGAGAATCCGATCTCGGTCTGGTCGTCGACCCCCGTCGTCGACGTCGGGGCCGGCGCCGCGAACGAGACGGCCGTCGAATCGGTTTTCTGCCGGAGGTAGTGCTGATAGGTCGCGAAGAGGCCCAGGTCCCACACCGAGCGGGCGGAAGACCACGGCAGCACGTGCCGGAACTCGAACCCCACCATCGCCTCGCCGTACCAGTCGGTCAGCGCATCCCCCGACTGCGCGGCACCCGCCCACACGAGTTTCTGTCCGGCGCGCGCATCCCAGGTTCCGGCGGGAAAGGAGACGACGCTCAGGATGCCGATGTCGTAGACCCACGCGGCCGTGCCGCCCGAGAAGTCCTTCGCGGCTCCCAGGTCGACGTAGGGAGACAACGTCCACTTCTCGGTCGCGCGCACCTTGAACTCGACACCTGACAGGAGGCTCGCCGTGCCGACGTGGTTCGGAAACTCGCCGTGGAGAGCGTCCTTCGGCTCGTAGTCGTAGAAGCCGAAGGTCATCGGAAAGTTCATCGAAAGCCCCCACCGGCGATCCTCCTCGAGCGGGATCACCGAGAAGGAGACGGGGATCCGGTAGATCTGGACGACCCTCCCTTCGATGCCGTAGATCCCGGAGCCCGCCTGCGAGGCGAACGCGAACGACAACGGCTCCTCCTGCGCAGCGGCCGGGGCGGCCAGCGCCACCGCGAGGAGCATCGGGGCGATTCTGCTTTTCCGGGAGACGGAGCTTCCGGGAGCGCGATCATTGTCGTTCGAGACTCCCATCAGGTCCTGTTCGCCCCTTCCCGGGTGAGTCGCATGCGAAGTTACGGCAGGTCGTCTGATTCGCCGGGGACGACCCAGTCGCACGCTATGATACGAATTGGAGGAAAAAGCAGAATGTCCCGAAAGCTTGCCGCGGCGCTGATGCTGGTTTGCCTTCCGGCGCGTGCCGAGACGGTGGCCGACGTGTTCAAGCGAGTCGAGGACTCGGTCGTCGTCATCCGCGCAACCGCGCGCGGCGGAGCGGATCGGCCCGGCACCATGGCGGCGGCGGAGACCGAGCAGGGCTCGGGCGTCCTGGTGGACCGCGACCGGGTGCTGACCGCCGCGCACGTCGTCCAGGTCGCCGACTCCGTCGTGGTCGACGTCGCCGGCGAGTCGCTCGCGGCGAAGGTCATCACGTCGGCCCCGTCGGCGGATCTCGCCGTGCTGCAGCTCGAGCGCGCGCCGATGAAGCCGGCGGTCGCCACGCTCGGCGATTCCGCCGCGGTGCAGATCGGCGACGAGATCTTCGTCGTCGGCGCTCCGCTCGGGATGACCCACACGCTCTCCGTGGGGCACATCAGCGGCCGGCGCAGCGCGCACGCGGCGCTCGGCGGGGTCGCCGGCGCCGATCTCCTGCAGACCGACGCTTCGATCAATCCCGGGAACTCCGGGGGGCCGATGTTCGACATGAGCGGCCGCGTCATCGGGATCGTCAGCCACATGATCTACGGCGAGGCCGGGGCCGGAGGGCTCGGATTCGTCGTGACCTCGAACCTCGCGAAGGACCTCGTGCTGTCCGGGAAGAACTTCTGGTCCGGGATGGACGGGTTCGCGCTCGAGGGAGATCTCGCGCGCATCTTCGAGCTTCCCCAGGCGCGCGGCATTCTCGTCCAGCGCGTTGCCCAGGGCTCCCCCGCGGAGCGGATCGGTCTCGTCCCGGGAACCCGCAAGGCGTCGATCGGGGACGAGACGTTCCTCGTCGGGGGCGACGTGATCCTCTCGGTCCAGGGGATCGACGTCTCGGACGCGGAGGCCGGCAAACGGATCCGCGAGGCGCTGGCCGTCCACGAGCCGGGGACGCCGCTGAGGCTCGTCGTGCTCCGCGGCGGGCGCCGGGTCGACCTCGAGTGGAAGGACGGGGGGCGCTGATCCGGCCTAGAGGACCTTCTCCTCGTGCATGCGGGCGATCAACGCCGAGATCACCTCGTTGACCTTGCCGGATGATGGGGCGTCGACCCAAGTTTCGCTGTGCCCCGTCCAGATGATGGCGTCGTCCTCCTTGCGCGAGGTGTCGTAGACGTTCGTCTCGAGCGTCACGACGTCCTTCACCGTCGTCACGGTCTCGGTCACCGCAGAGGAGTAGCCGACCGAGTAATACGTCGACCATCCGCCGTACCACCCGGGGCCGTACGGCGACACGCCCACGGAGACCACCGCGGTCGGCTGTTCCTGGGTCTCGATCTTCTTGCTCGAGACCAGACGCGTCACGAGAACGTGGGTGACGCCCTCCTTGTGCATCCGGGCGACGAGCGCATCCTTGTCGAGCTTGATCGAGTCCGGCGCCCAGAGATAGCCCGGGATCGCCTCGTACCCGCGCTCCTTCAATCGCTTCGCGAACTCGTCCTCGTACGATCGCCGGATGCTCATGTTCGCCGCCACCGCGAGCACGAAGATCTTCTTGACCGACTCCTTGTGGTGATCGGGCGCGACCCACGAGGCGACGATCTTCGTGCCGGCGCAACCGGTGAGGAGAGCGACCGCAGTGACGATGGCAACGAGGCTCGAGCGGTAACGGTGCATTGGGAGTGTCTCCGGTGGAGATTCAGCGGCGCCTCGAATGATACCTGGGGACATTCCGCTTTTCCCTCGAATCTTGAGGGAAAAAGCGCAGCGCCTCCAACCTAGCGCCGGAGCAATTCTTGAAGGAGCATCTCGACGGCCCGGACGCGCTCAGCGCTCGCGGTGCGCATGTAGGTTGCGAGGTCCCGCAGGATCTGGACCTCCCGCATGGTGTACACCTCCCGGCCCTCCGCCCGCGCGACCTCGGACTCGGTACGGATGGTCTCGAGCAGGCAACGCCCTTGCGATGTGATGGGACAGGTCGCGGCCGACGGCGGGCGCGCCCGGTCGGCGGCTCGCAGATCCTCGACGTCCGCCCGGAGCGCATCGAGGATGCGGAGCACCGTCGCGAAAGTCGGATGAACGCGTCCCGTCTCGATGCGCGAGAGGTACGCGGGGGACAGGCCCGCGAGCCGGGACGCCGTTCCTTGCGAGAGGCCGCGCACCGCCCGGAGCGCCGCCAGACGCGACCCGAGGTCGAACTCGGAGGAATTCCGTGTCATCCCAGGCCCACCCGTTGCCATGGAAGGCATGGATATCTGGTCCGGACTCTCGATTCCGGATTCTAGGCTTCGTAACGTGGTGACGCGTTGTTCGCAGCCCGGCAATAAGGGACTTCACATATCCGAAGGAGGGTGCCGCCGATGACCGAGGTAGCCCAGGCCCTCAACGAAATCAACGACATCTACACCAGATTCCTCGGGCAGCCCGCGCCCGAGATCGGGCCGGGGTGGTACGCGCCCTTCCCGCCCGGAGTCGACCCCATGCGCTACGCGATTCAGGAGGCGGCGGAGCTCAAGAAGCTCGTCGCGCAGGTCCGTTCCCCGATGACGCCGGTCTCGTGGATCCCGCGCGCCGACGCGTTCACCGGGCGGCACGAGGTCCTCATCCGCCTCGAGATCCCCGGCGTGCGGCGCGATCACCTCAAGGTGCTCATCGCCGAGGGTGAGTGCGTAGTTCGAGGCGAGCGCAAGGCGCCGGAGTCCGACCGCGACCTGCAGCCGCTGGCGCTCGAGTTCCCGTACGGCACGTTCGAGCGCCGTTTCCCACTCCCGCTCAACGCGGAGACCGAGTCGCTCACCGCGAAGTACGCGGACGGCGTGCTCGAGGTCAAGATCCCGGTTCGGGAAGCCCCCGCGCCGAAGGAGATGAAGGTCGAGATCGCCTGAGCGGTCTCAGTTCAGGAGAGGAGTCGATGAACACGAAAACCCCGATCGCAAAGCCCCAGGAAACGGAGAGGGCGATTCCGGACGACCTGCGCACGGCGTACCAGATCCACACCCTGGCGCAGATTCTCCTTGCGAAGCTGGCCAGCCCGATGCCCTGGGGACCGGTGATGCCGCCGGCGTATCCCCCCATCGTTCACTGAGGCCACGAACCCGCTCGCGCCCGCATCGGGCGCGCGGCAGATAGGAAGGAGCACGGCATGTTCTGGAACGATCCGAATCTCTACAGCGTCGCTTTCAAGGACACCCCCAACGTTTCCCACTTCCCCACGCCGTTCCTCGGCCAGTTCCCGCGCTTCATGAGCCCGTACACCCAGATCCCCTATACGCCGTTCCCGCAGGTTCCGCAGATGTTCACGCCGCCGATCGCGCCGACGTATTTCAACCCGCAGTATCCCAGCTACTTCACGCCGCCGGTCACTCCGTACTTCCAGACCCCGACGCAGACGCCGTTCGTGAACCCGCTCATCAATCCGATGCTCGGCCACTACGGCTACACGCTCCCGCTGTTCCAGGGGTATCGCCCGTTCGGGATCTAGCGCTTCTGACTCCCGCCGGGAAGCTGCGGAGGGGCCGGTGTTCTCGGATGTCCTGAAATCCGCGCTCGAGAAGGAAATCGCGGGGCAGCCGGCCGCGATCGCGAGCGTCGTGCGGGGCACGACGCGCGTGATGAGCGGGCTGACCCCGCGAGAGCGGACCTGGTGCGCCTACATGTTCATGGGCCCCAGCGGTACAGGGAAGACCCAGCTCGTGCGGACCTTGGCGGAGACCCTCCACGGGGAGGGGAAGGGTCTTCACATCGCGGATTGCACGCAGTTCGTCCACGGCGACCCGTGGTCGGCCTTCGCTGCTCAGCTCGCCCCGATGTTCTCGCATCCCCGGCAGGACGACGGTGGTTCGGTGCTCGACGCACCTCCGTTCTCGGTGTTGCTCATCGAGTACCTCGAGAGGGGACGCAAGGAAATCTCGAAAGCGCTGACGGCGACGCTCGACACGGGTCGCCTGCCGCTACCCGGCGGGAGGCTCGGACGCCTGCGCCACTGCATGGTCTTCATCACCACGAGCCTCTGCTCGAGCGAGATCCTCGAGGAAAGCCCCAGGGTCGGATTCCAGGGGGCGGCCGGACCCGGCCTCGAGGAGGATCGGATCGCGAAGACCTGCCGCGCGCAGGCCGAGGAGCACTTCGGCGAGGATCTCGTCACGCGCCTGGATGGGCTCGTCGTGTTCCACCGGCTCCAGGAGCAGCATTTCGGCGAGATCCTCGACCGGAGGTTCGATCGGATGGCCCGCTGGCTGCGGGAGCGCGGTTTCGGATGCGAGCTGCTCGGTCCGGCGCGCACGTTCCTGCTCGATCATGCGCACGGCGAGCCCAAGCTGGGCGCGCGGGAGCTGGTCCGCGTCTTCCGCCGCTACCTCGAGTTCCCGGTGGCGGACCTCATGATCAGCGGGCGCATCGCGGCCGGCTCGCACGTGGCGATCGATCACCTGAGCGGCGACGAGCACCTCCACTTCACGGTGTCGGGGCAACGGGCCACCGAGGTGGTCGTCGCGTAGCGGGGACATTCCCCACTAGAGGCGCACGGCGAGACCGGCGCGCGCCGCGAGCTGGTACCACCCGGTCCCGCTGAAATTGACGAAGCACCCCGGGCCGCAGGTCACGGCGACCGTCGAGCTGCTGAACGTCGCATAACCCAGAAGCTCGAGCTTGAGCGCCGCACGCCTCCCGATCTGCACCTTCATCCCGCCGCCGATCGATCCCGAGAAGCCGATGCCGTCGGAGACCGAGCCGGAGCCGGTGCCGATCCGGGTCAACCCGACCGTGGCGGAGACGAACGGCCGGGTCCGGCCCGGGTGCGGTTCGTACCCGCCGCCGAACTGTAGATAGTCGACAGAGACGTCGAACCTGCCGATGCCGAACGTGTTCGGATCCGCCTGAAAACGAAGCGTCTGGCGTTCGAGGAAGGTCTCGAACCAGGCGTCCGGATGGACGTAGAAGTCCGCGCCGAGCCCGAACGACGCAGAAGCATCGGCGGTGGCCGGCGGATACCCGGGCTGCGAGGCGTCGAGATTGGCTCCGTTCCTAAAGCCGACCATCGGGACGAGATCGATCGGCCGGTCGTCAGCGTGGGCTGGCGGTGACCAGAGCGATGACGACAACAGGAGAAACAGCGCCGCCGACGCTCCGGGTCGCATGAATCCGCGCCGCACCACGCGGCGCATTCTCGCACGGCGCCGACTCGCGCTAAGGCGTCGTCCCCCCGGGCACGAGGGTCACCACGTCGCCCACGCGGATCGTGCCCGCCCGCGCGACCTCCGCGTTGAGCGCGAGCTGGCCTCCGAACCGGCGGACGATGTCGCGGAGCACCTCCGGGTCCCGCTCGTTCGTGTCGGGATCGACCGTGGTCATCACGCAGCGGTCCCTCAGGGAGTCCAGCCAGACGATCGCCGTGCCGATGCGCAGGGTGCTCCCGGGCCATCGCCGCTCGTCCAGACCCGGGACGCCGCCGATGAGGATGTTCGGACGCAGTCGACGCACGTCCCGACCGAATTCGGAGACGGCGCCGTCGGTCGCGACGAGCAGCGGCAGGATGTCGAACCGCTCCGGGCCGTCGTACGCCTCGAGCCAGGAGTCCTCGCCGGCCGCGCGGCGCACGGCGGCCATCGCCTCCTCGCTGTCCCACCGGTGGCCCTCGACGAGCGGCGTCCCGTCGGCGTCGAGACGGGCGGTGAGCCCGAGCAGGCGATGATATCGGCGCGACGTCCGCACGCCTTCGGGGCCGCGCACGTGGACGATGCGGTCTCCGGGGATCCCTGCGATCGACAGCTCCGCGGAGACGAGCGGCTCGCCGGCAAGCGACTTCACCGGATAGCGCCACAATCCGGCGACCGTGAGGCTCATCGCCCTCCCTCCCAGGATGCCGTGATCTCGGCCCAGGCCCGCCGGAACGCCGCGAAGGACAGGGCCCGATCGGCCGACGCTCTCGCGGAAGCGACCGACTCGGTCCATCGTGCGTCGTCGACGAGCAGCCGGTTCGCCTCGCCGAGGACGGCCGTGTCCGGGTCCACTCCTCCGGGCAGGTCCGCGAACGCCATGCGGTCGATCATGCCGTCGCCGCCGAGACAGGGTGTGCCCGCGAGAAGGCAGTCGCCGGCGACCTGCCCGGGGACGCCGCTTTGGTCCCGCTGGAGGACGACCCGGTGCTCCGCGATGAGGCGGAGATAGTCGGGATAGGGAAGGCGCGGCCGGATTCGAATCGGGGCGCGCCCGCGCAGCCGCCAGGCGCGCAGCCGGCCGATCAGGCCGTCCCCGTTCACGATCGTCACCGATCCGCCGGGATGCGCCGCAGCGGCAGCTACGGCGAGGCGCACGGCGCTCTCGTGGCGGCGCGACGGCACGTCCCAGTCCCGCGTGCCGACGAGGATTCCCCGGCGCTCGACCAGGGGGCAGGACACGCTCCATCCCGGCACGTCGAGAGGATAAGGCGTGGCCATCTCGATCGTGCGGATCGACGGCGGCCACGATCGGCACGCCTCGCGCGCGGCGGGGGAGGCGACGACCCAGGCGTCCACCCGCTCGCGCAGCTCTTCGACGGCCGAGCGGTTCTCCGCCACGCTGTCGAACGCGGCGATCTGATGCGCGCCGCATTCCTTCCACGTGCACAGCACGCGGTGTCCGCGCTGCTTCAGCGCCGCCGCCGCATCGAGCGCGCGGCCGGCTCGGCGGGGCACCAGGACCAGGACGAACCGACGGTCCGGGCGCACCGTCTCGTGCGTGTCGTGGAACGATCCGCCGGTCGCCGCGGCGAAGGCGTGGAAGTTGATCGGGGGGTGTCCCGGCGCGCCGAGCGCGGGCACTCCCGATGCGAAGTCCGTGAATGGATCGCGCCCGAGGGGCACGACGATGTCCAGCGGCTCGCTCACGCCCCGACCGGACGGTCCAGGATCGACGACGGGTGTCCGCGCCGGTGGGACAGCGGATACCGCTGCGGCTCGTAGTGGTTCTCGGCCGTGTACGGCTCCGCGAACTTGCCCTCGGTCAGGTCGCTGCGGACGAAGAAGGCATTCGCGCCGATGATCTCGCAACCGACCAGGTGATATCCGAGCCGCGCGCCCAGCCGCTCGAGCGCCTTGAGGCTCGCGCCGAAATTCTGCGTGCCGTCCCAGAGCCGCCCGGGATCGTAGTTGACCTTCCAGTCGACATCGGCCGGAAGGGCCGCGTTGTATTCCACGACGACGACCCGCGGGCGGTAGAGCGAGAGCCCCTCCCAGGCGTAGTACGTGTTCTGGTCGATGTCGAGGGACAGCAGGTCGAGCTCGACCGGCACGCCGAGGCGCTCGAACAGGCCGCCGACGTTCTCGCGCGTGACGTGCGACACCAGCCACGCGAGGCAGCCGCCCCGCAGGTCGGGCCGACCGGAAATCGCCTGGACGAACGTATCGCGACCGTCGATCCAGAATCCCGTCCATCCCTGTGCGAGCAGGAACGCCGTGTTGTTCTCGAGGCCGTTTCCGACGCCGATCTCGGCGAAGACCCGGCGGCCGGGGCCGATCCGCCGGAAGATCTCGTGGATGATCCCGTCCTCGCCGTTCTGCGAGGACACCTGGGCGTGGTGCCGCAGCAGGCGGCGCGGGTCGGCGGCGCGAGGATCGCGGGCGAGATCGACGTCGACGCGGCGCAGTCCTTCGAGCGCCGCCAAGCGGTGCTCGAGGCGCTCGACGATCTCGGAGAGCTCACGGAGCTGGCGCACCACGGGCAGCCGGTGCGTCAGCCGCTTCCGGCGCCCCTCAGGCATCTCCCACCGGCTTCAGGATCAGGAACGTGAGGCCGCGCGAGAGCTTCGACTCGAAGAACCCCCCGACCCGACGGTCCCCGCCGAGCGCGGCAAGGCGCGCGCGGTAGGCCGCGTGCTCTTCGTCCGACGGCCAGCCCTTGAGGCTCTCGCAGCGCGTCGGGGCCGTGTCGTGAAAGACCGCCATCGTGCGGATCGTTCCGCGCTCGAGGCAGATCTCGAATTCCTCGGCGCGGAACTCGCACATGCTGTCGAAGAAGCCGACGTCGAAGACCGTGCGGTTCGCCCGGAGGAACTCGCGGGAATCGGCGCAATGGACCTCGACGAAGCGCGAGAGACCTTGCCGGCGCAGCTTCGATTCGAGGGACCGGCACAACGCGGGATCCAGCTCGACCGAGTGGACGGTCCCGAACCCGTTGTTCCGGCACGCCGCCGCGAGCGCGATCGTTCCCAGCCCGTCCGCGGCTCCGGTCTCGAGGATCGCCGACGGCTTGAGCAGCATGATCGTCGCGTGGAGCCAGTTGAGCACCTCGAGCTCGGTCGTGCCCGCGTTGAACGCCTCGAACAGCTCCGCCCGCTCCTCGGCGACGTGCGGGTGGACGCGGTCCTCGCGCTTGACCTTGAGGAGGCGCGGAAACCAAGGGAACTTGTTGCGCCGGAAGACGCCGAGGGTGCTCACGCGGACTTCTCGAGGACGAGCTCCCACGAGTACGTGTCCACGTCCGGGTTCTCGTGAACGACCCGGTCCTGCCCGAGATCGCGGAGGATTCTCCGGACCGTGTCGAGCGAGAACGAAGCCTGCTGGTGGTGGGTGTTGTACGTCGCGCCGGTGCGGACGCAATACTCGCGATAGCGGCGCTCGTCCGGGCAGTAGAGGATCAGCCGTCCGCCGGGCTTGAGCACGCGAAGCCACTCCTGCAGGACGGCCCGCGTATCCGGGAAGTCCTCGAGCAGGTGCGAAGAATAGATGAAGTCCAGGACCCCGTCGCGAAACCACCGGAGATCCGAGGCGTCGCCTCCGAGCTGGACGCTCTCCCGCCCGACCGCCGTGTACGGCGACGGCATGTCCATGCGGATCGCATGATCCGCGATCGGATCGCCTCCGAATCCGAGATCGAGACCGTAGCCGCGGCAGTACGGCGCCAGCCGCGCGCGACAGAGGGCGGTCCCGCTGGGGTCGGGCTTCCGGCGCAGCGGGCGCCCGGTCAGCACGCGGCCGAGGTTGCGTACGACGAGCGGCGTCCGGAACCGCCGCCGCGGGACGCTCGCTCCGGGTTCGGACGCCGGGGGTTCCATCGGGGCGGACCACGGTAGGGCGGGCCCAAGACCCCGTCAAGCCTCGGCCGCGGGGGCGATCGCATTTCCGGACAGGAACGGGGCGCGACCCGCCTTGAAGGAGACCCGGCGCGGCGGAACAATTCCCGTGAGGCTCCCGGGAGGCCCGATGAAGCCGTTCGATCCCGCCACCCGCGTCCAGGACACCCTCGTCTTCGGGGAGTACGGCGACGTCAACCCGTCGATCACCGACTCCTCGACGTACACGTTCCTGCGCCCCGAGACTAAGGAGGAGCTGTTCGAGCACGAGATCGAAGGGTGCTTCCTCTACTCCCGGCACTGGAATCCGACGAACAAGGTCCTCGCCGATGCGCTCGCCCGGATGGAAGACGGCGAGCGGGCGGTCGTGACGTCGTCCGGCATGGCCGCGATCACGACGACGCTCCTGCTGCACTGCGGGGCGGGGGACGAGATCGTCGCGGGGCGGACGGTGTACGGCGGGACGTACGCGCTCATGAAGAACCTGCTCCCTCGCTTCGGCATCACGACTCGGTTCGTGAACATCACGGATCACGCCGCGGTCCGTGCGGCGATCACGCCTCGCACGAAGGTCCTCTACTGCGAGTCGATCAGCAATCCGCTCCTCGAGGTCAGCGATCTCCCCAAGCTCGCCGCCATCGCCTCCGCCGCCGGCGTGCGCCTCGTCGTCGACAACACCTTCAGTCCCATGATCCTCTCGCCGCTGCGCCTCGGCGCCCACGCGGTGGTCCACAGCATGACGAAGTTCATCAACGGCACGAGCGACTGCGTGGCCGGGTGCGTGGTGTCCGATCATGCAACGGTCGCGGCGTTGATGGACATCACGTCGGGACCCGCGATGCTGTTCGGTCCGACGCTCGATGCGTTCCGCGCGGCGAGCATCCTCAAGAACCTGCATTCCCTTCATGTGCGTTTGAGGAAGCACGCCGAGAACGCTCTGGAGCTCGCGCGACGCATGGCCGCGGCGGGTCTGCGCGTTTACTATCCCGGGCTCCCGGACCACCCGCAGCACCGTCTGCTCATGCAGATGATGAACCCGGGGTACGGATACGGCGGGATGCTGGTGCTCGACGTCGAGAACGGAGCGAGGGCGGGACGCCTCATGCAGAGGATGCAGGAGGAGAAGGTCGGCTACCTCGCGGTGAGCCTGGGGTACTTCAAGACATTGTTCTCGGCACCCGGCCACAGCACGTCTTCCGAGATTCCGGTCGAGGAGCAGCGTCGGATGGGTCTGTCGGACGGGCTCGTCCGCTTCTCGGTCGGTCTCGATCAAGACATCGATAGGACCTGGGCTGCGATCGAGCGGAGCCTTCGCGCCGTCGACGTGTTGCCGCTAGGGGCGTTGGCGCGGCCCTGCCCGTGATCGGATAAGGGGCCGGGGCGCCCACGGGGCGCCCCGGGACCACACGCTGTAGAGTGTCCAGCCCATGTTCGGTATCCCCTCGCTCGTCGCGGCCGCCGCCGGCCTCCTGGCCGCATCCGGCCCGGTCGTCCTCGTCGATACGACCACGCTGTCGACGTACGGCCGGCTGCTCGGAACCTATGTGACGCCCGCCGGCGTCTGTTACGACGCCTGGCGGGCGGCCCCCAAGGATGTGAGCTCGCTATCGAGGGTCGTGCGGGAGCTCTCGGCGCAGGACCCTCGCAGCCTGTCGCCCGCCGATCGCAAGGCCCTCTACATCAATCTCTACAACGCGAAGGTTCTCGAGATCGTCGTTACGCGCGCCCCCAAGACGTCGATCCGCGAGCTCGACGCCGGGAGCACGGGGCTCGAAGTTTTCCGGAAGCCCGTCCTCGAGGTCTCCGGCAAGTCGATCTCCCTCGAAGACCTCGACCGCCGGCTGCGCGAGGACGCGAAAGATCCGCGCGTTCTCCTCGCGCTGTCCCGCGCGGCGCGCTCCGGTCCGCCGATCTCTCCCGAGCCGTACGACGGGAAGAAGATCGAGGCGCAGCTCGACCGGTGCGCGCGCGTCTTTCTGTCCGCTCCGGGCGAGCTCACGGTGGCGACCGCGGCCTTTCCCTCCGGAGCGGCCGGCGCCCGCGTCGTCTGCTCGAAGATCTTCGACTGGTACGGGGACGATTTCGACGTCGTCGGGGGCGTCGCCGTGTTCCTTCAGAAGTACGCCCCGGCGGCCGTGTCGAAGTCGATCGCGTCCGCCGGCGAGCGGATCCAGATCAATTTCCGCGAATACGACTGGTCGCTGAACCGGGCGTCGGCGTGCACCGCGCCGTGATGCCGTCTGGCGCCGAGACTCCGCCGGTGTAAAGTCGGAGGGCTACGCGCGGAGAGACGTTCCGTCGAGGACGGCAGTGACGATCGTTCGGCCGGAGGACCGGGTGTCATGAGCGATCCGCTCGAATCGCTCGCTGAAGCAGCCGTCGCGCTCGTACGCCCGGGCACGATCGTGGGCCTGGGGAGCGGACGCGCTGCGGCCGCGTTCACACGCGCCCTCGGCACCCGGGTCGCCGCGGGGCTCGACGTGCGCGGCGTTCCCACGTCCGACGCGACCGCGGCGCTCGCCCGCGACTTGAGGATTCCGCTCGTCGGGCTCGACGCGGGCGAGCTCGACGTCACGGTCGACGGCGCGGACGAGGTCGATCCGCATCTCGACCTCATCAAGGGCTTCGGCGGCGCGCTCGTGCGCGAGCGGATCGTCGCCGGCGCCTCGCGCCGGCAGATCATCCTCGTCGACGAGAGCAAGCTGGTGCCGAAGCTGGGAGCCCGCGGCCGCATCCCCATCGAGGTGGTGCCGTTCGGGGTCCCGGCCTGCCGCCGGCGCCTCGACGCGCTCGGGATCCCGGCGACGGCGCGCTCCGTGGACGGGCGCCCGTTCGTCACCGACAACGGGAACACGATCCTGGACGGCTCGACCGCTCCCATCGACGACCCGGCGCGGCTCGAGAGAGCGATCCGGGCGATTCCGGGAGTCGTCGACACCGGCCTGTTTCTCGGGACCGCGCATCTCGTTCTGGTCGCGGGGCCGGGGGGAGTACGGGAGATGACGCGAACCGCGCGGTCCTGACCGCCGCGCAGGAGGATCGCAACATGCAGATCGGAATGATCGGGCTCGGCCGCATGGGCGGCAACATGGCGAAACGGCTGATCCGCGGCGGGCACGAGATCGTCGGCTACGCACGGGACGCCGCCGGCATCGAGCAGTGCGTGAAGGACGGCGGGAAGGGAACCACGAGCCTCGACGATCTGGTCGGGACGCTCAGGCCGCCGCGCGTCGCCTGGGTGATGGTCCCGGCGGGGGCGGCGACGGAGGAGGTCGTCACGGACCTCGCCAAGCGCATGCGCGCGGGCGACACGATCATCGACGGCGGCAACTCGATGTACAAGGACGACGTCCGGCGCGCGGCCTCGCTCCGCGAGGCGGGCATCCACTACGTCGACGTCGGAACGAGCGGCGGCGTCTGGGGGCTCGCGCGGGGGTACTGCCTGATGATCGGCGGCGACAAGGACGTCGTGGCCCGCCTGGACCCGATCTTCAAGACGTTGGCACCGGGCAAGGGGACGATCGACCGGACGCCGGGACGCGAATCGATCGCGGCCAGCACCGCCGAGGACGGCTACCTCCACTGCGGTCCCGCCGGCGCCGGGCACTTCGTCAAGATGATCCACAACGGGATCGAGTACGGCCTGATGCAGGCGTACGCGGAGGGGTTCGACATCCTGAAGAACGCCGACTCGGACCAGCTCGACCCCGCGCACCGGTACGCGCTCGACTGCCGGGAGATCGCCGAGGTGTGGCGGCGCGGCTCGGTCGTGTCGTCGTGGCTGCTGGATCTGACCGCGCAGTCGCTCGCGGAGAGCCCGACGCTCGCCGAGTTCACCGGCGCCGTTTCCGACTCGGGCGAGGGCCGGTGGACGCTCATGGCCGCGATCGAGGAGGGCGTCCCCGCCGCGGTCCTCTCGGACGCGCTCTACGTGCGGTTCCGGTCCCGGCACGACCACACGTTCGGCGAGAAGCTCCTGTCGGCGATGCGGAACAAGTTCGGCGGTCACGTCGAGCCGAAGGCTTCGGGCCGATGACCGGGGGGCGGGCGTGATCCTCGCGGGAGACGTCGGGGGGACGAAGACCGCGCTCGCGCTGTGGGAGCCGGACGGCACCGGGATGACGCTCGTGCGCGACGCGGTCCTCCGCAGCGCCGAGTTTCCGACGTTCCAGGAGGCGATCGCACGGTTCCTCGCCGCGGGGGCCGCCGGTCCGATCGACGCGGCGAGCTTCGGCATCGCCGGCCCGGTGGTCGCGGGGCGCGTCACCACGACCAACCTGCCGTGGGTCATCGACGAGGCCGATCTGATGCGGTCGATCCCCGCGCGGCGGGTGCGCCTGCTGAACGACCTCGAGGCCGTCGGCCGCGGGATCGGGACGCTCCCCGATTCGTCGATCGTCACGCTCCAAGCGGGGGAACCGCGGCCGGGGAACCGGGCCTTGATCGCGGCCGGCACCGGTCTCGGCAAGGCGCTGATCGTCGGCAGCGGGCGCGACGAGCGCGTGATCGCGTCCGAAGGGGGCCACGCGGACTTCGCGCCGCGCACCGACGACGAGATCGAGCTCCTCCGGTTCCTGCGGCGCGAGCACGGACACGTCAGCTGCGAGCGCGTGCTCTCCGGTCCGGGGTTCTTCAACATCTACCGGTTCCTGCGGGACACGGGGCGCGGCACCGAGCCCGGATGGCTCTCCGAGGCCATCGCGCGCGCGGACGACCCGAACGCGGTCATCGGTCCCGCGGCGTCCGGCGGAAAGGATCCGCTCTGCGCCGCGACGCTCGCCATGTTCGTCGCACTCTACGGGGCGGAGGCGGGAAACCTCGCGCTGGAATCGCTCGCGGTCGGCGGCGTCTACGTCGGCGGCGGCATCGCCCCCCGCTTCAGGCAGGCGATGGAGGGCGGAGGGTTCATCGACGCGTTCCGGGCCAAGGGCCGCTTCTCGGGGTTCATGGCGTCGGTTCCGGTGCGTCTGCTGCTCGAGCCTCGGACCGCGCTCCTCGGTGCCGCGCGGACCGCGAGGGAGCTTCTCGACGCCCCGGCGGCGGCTGCCCCGGGCCGAGGATGAGGCCTCGAACCTTGCCGGACCGGCGGCGCCTCGGTATGCTCGTCCGCGCCGAGTCACGGCCCGGCGGTCCCGAAAAGCACGGCATCAAGAACGACGCGACAGGGTCGCTGTCCGGGCCGACCAAGGGGGTCCCATGAGAACGCCCAGCGTGAAGCTCGCCGTCGTGCTCGCCGCCGTCATCGCCCTCGCCGGCGCGTCGCCCGCCCCCGCGAAGGGGCCCGCGGCACCGCAAGCCGCGTCCGTCGCGGCGCCCGCGGCACAGGGGCCGATCGTCGTTCCGCCCGGCGTGGAGAAGGGCGCGTCGGTCGAAGGGATCTCGGAATACCGTCTCGCAAACGGGCTGCGCGTGCTGCTGTTTCCCGACCCGTCGAAGGACACCGCGACGGTCGCCATCACCTACCTCGTCGGCTCGCGGCACGAGGGGTACGGCGAGACCGGAATGGCCCACCTCCTGGAGCACATGGTGTTCAAGGGGACGCCCAAGCACGCCGACATCCCGAAGGAGCTTACGGCGCACGGCTGCCGGCCGAACGGGTCCACCTCGTATGATCGAACGAACTACTTCGAGACGTTCGCCGCGACGGATGAGAACATCGACTGGGCCCTCGATCTCGAATCGGACCGCATGGTCAACTCCTTCATCGCCAAGAAGGACCTCGACTCGGAGATGACGGTCGTGCGGAACGAGTTCGAGATCGGCGAGAACTCCCCGCAAGACGTGCTGTTCGAGCGGACGATGTCGGCCGCCTACCTCTGGCACAACTACGGCAAGTCGACGATCGGCTCCCGCGCGGACATCGAGCGCGTGCCGATCGAGAGCCTGCAGGCGTTCTACCGCACCTGGTATCAGCCGGACAACGCCGTCCTCGTCGTCGCGGGGCGGATCGATCCGGCCAAGATCCTCGGCACGATCGTCGACGCGTTCGGCAAGATCCCCAAGCCGGCGCGGACGCTTCCGGCGACGTACACCGTCGAGCCGGCGCAGGACGGCGAGCGGACCGTGACCCTCCGCCGCGTGGGCGACTCGCAGATGGTCGAGGCGATGTACCACATCCCGGCCGGCCCGCACCCCGACTTCGCGGCCGTCGACCTCCTCTCGTTCGTGCTCGGCGATACCCCGTCGGGGCGGCTGTACAAGGCCCTCGTGGAGACGAAGAAGGCCGCCTCCGTGTTCGGGGGCACCGAGTCGCTGCACGATCCCGGGGTGCTCGTCGTCGGCGCCCAGGTGCGGACGGAATCTTCGCTCGACGACGCGAAGGAGGTCTTGCTCAAGGTCACGGAGGACGTCCCGTCCAGCCCTCCGACCCCCGAGGAGGTGACGCGGGCGAAGGACAGCTGGATCAAGGTTTGGGAGTCCGCGATGCGGAACTCCGAGCGCGCCGCGATCGGGCTGTCGGAATGGGCGGCGGAAGGCGACTGGCGGCTGATGTTCGTCAACCGCGACCGCGTCAAGGCGGTCAAGCCCGAGGACGTGGCGCGCGTGGCGCAGGCGTACCTGACTCCGGAGAACCGGACGGTCGGGATCTTCATTCCGACCAAGACCGCGATGCGTGCCGCGATTCCCGACACGCCGGACGTCGCCGCGATGGTCAAGGACTACAAGGGCGGTGCCGGCCTGAGCGAGGGTGAGGCCTTCGACCCCGCGCCGGCGGCGATCGAGTCGCGAACCGTGCGGGTCGCCGTGGCTCCCGGGATCAAGCTCGTGATGGTGCCGAAGAAGACGCGCGGGAGCACGGTCCGTGTGGCGATGAACTTCCACTTCGGGGACGTCAACAGTCTCAAGGATCGCGCGACCGCCGGGGAGTTCGCGGCCCGGATGCTCATGCGCGGCACGACCCAGCACACGCGGCAGCAGATCCAGGACGCGATCGACAAGCTCAAGGCGCAGCTCGGCGTCTTCGGCGGCGCGACGGACGCGTCGGCCTCGATCGAGGTGACCCGCGAGAACCTCGTCCCGGCGATCCGGCTCGCCGCCGAGATCCTGCGACAGCCGTCGTTCCCGGGCTCGGAGTTCGACACGCTGCGGCAGGAGACGATGGCGAGCATCGAGGACGCGAAGAGCGACCCGCAGCAGAAGGCCGCGACGCGGATGCAGAAGTACCTCAACCCCTGGCCGAAGGGCGACCCCCGCTACGCGGAGAGCCCCGAGGAGTCGCTCGAGGCGGTGAAGGCGGTCACGCTCGACCAGGTCAAGTCGTTCTACGAGGACTTCTACGGGGCATCGGCGGCCGAGTTCGCGGTGGTGGGCGACTTCGATCCCAAGGAGATGCAGTCGCTGTTCTCGGAGCTGTTCTCCGGCTGGAAGAGCAAGAAGCCGTACTCCCGGCTCGTGGCGGCCTACGCCGCCCGGCCGCCGATCCGGGAGTCGATCGAGGCCCCCGACAAGGAGAGCGCGGTCTTCTCGGCGGGCCTCAGGATCCCGATGCGCGACGACGCGCCCGAGTATCCCGCGATGGTGCTCGGTAACTTCATGACCGGCGGGGGATTCCTCAACTCGCGCCTGGCGACGCGGATCCGCGAGAAGGACGGCCTCTCCTACGGTGTGGGCTCGTTCTTCAGGGCGAGCCCCCTCGACCAGGACGCGATGTTCGGCGCTTTCGCGATCTACGCCCCGCAGAACTCGGAGAAGCTGGTCAAGGCGTTCGACGAGGAGATGGGGAAGATCGTCGCCACTGGATTCACGGATGACGAGATCGAGCGCGCGAAGAAGGGCTGGCTGCAGTCGCGCAAGGTCTCCCGCGCGACCGACCGCGAGCTGGCGGGGACGCTCGCCGCGCGCGCGTACCTGGGGCGAACCCTGGCGTGGGACGAGTCGCTAGAGCAGCGCGTGTCCGCTCTCAAGGCGGACGAGATCCTCACGGCGATGAAGAAGTACGTGGACCCGTCCAAGATCTCGATCGTCCAGGCCGGCGACTTCGCCAAGGTCAAGGCGGCCGCCGCGGCGCCCGCGGCCGGGAGCTCGAAGTAACACGGAGCGCCGTCCGGGGCGAGGGACGGCGCGCGAGGAGACATGACGGAGGCGAGCGGGTCCGGCCGGGGCAAGCTGATCGCGGTTCGCCTCGGCCTCGGACTTGCGTCGGCGGCGCTCATCGGGAGCTACGCCTGGTATCCGAGCCTGGCGCTCCTGCCGTACGTCGCGCTGGTTCCGTGGATCGTCCTCTACACGGACGAGCGGACGCCGCGGGCCTCGCTCGGCTGGTTCGTCCTGACCAGCTGGATCGCGGTCATGCTCGAGTACCCGCAGCCGTTCCGCATGGTCTGGTTCGCGGGTCCGCTGTTCGCGCTGCCGTTCGCCGTTCCTTGGTGGCTGTTCGCTCCCGCCCTCCGGACGATCCATCAGCGGCTGGGGCTTCCTCGCGCGCTGACCGTTCCGCTCGTCTGGACGGCGGTTGAGTGGGTGCGGACGACGTACGCGCTCGCGCACTTCGACCTCTACTCGCTCGGGTACTCGCAGGCGCGGTGGCCGTGTGCGGTCCAGATCGCGGACGTCACCGGCGTCTACGGCGTCACGTTCCTCATCGCGGCCGTCAACGGCCTGATCGCCGACGCGTTCTTCGCCCTGCGAGGGGGAGCGTGGTCGTTCACGGCGCTCCGGGCGCGCCGGATCGTCGTGCCGGCCGTCGCGATCGGCGTCGCCTTCGCGATCGTGCTGGGCTACGGAGCGGTGCGCTGCGCCGGCATCAAGGACGAGCGCGGGCCCCGTGTCGCGCTCGTCCAGCCGTGCACCTCGCACACGCCCGGAAACGCCCTGGGCGACCACCTCCGGCAGGTCCTGCTGACCGACAAGAGCGTGCCCGCCGGCGGCGCCGAGCTGATCGTGTGGCCCGAGAACGCCGTCCTCGACAACATCCGCCGGGAAGGTTTCTATCTCGACGATCTGACCTGGCTCGGGGAGACGAAGCGGGCGTACATGCTCGTCGGCGGGATGAACTGGCCGGTCGATCGTCCGGGGACCAAGCGGAACGGCGCGTTCCTCATCGGGCCGCCCGGCCGGATCGCCGGAGAGTACGACAAGCAGGTCCTCTTCCCGTTCACCGAGTACGTTCCCGGGGACGGCTTCCTCGCGCGGTTCGCGCCGAACGTGCAGAAGCGGTACCGCTCCATGATCCGCACGGCCTGGGGATCGGCGGCCCGTGCGGTCCCCGGCGAGCACATGGTGCTCTTCCACATTCCCTGGAACGGGGGCGACCTCCCCTTCGCGGCGCTGATCTGCTCGGAGAACACCTATCCCCCCGTCCCCGCGGCGGCGGGCCGTCTCGGCGCGCGCTTCTTCGTCAACATCACGAGCGAGGGGAACATGGGGGCGCCCGTTCAGGAGCAGCTGATGCGGATCTCGATGCTGCGCGCGATCGAGAACCGGATCGCCTACGTGCGCGTCGGGAACACCGGGATCTCGGGAATCATCGACGCCGCGGGACGGGTCCGGAGCGTCCTGCGGGGGGAGAGCGGGTCGACGATCCTCGAGCCCGGCGTCCTGATCGACCGGATCCCGCTTTCGTCGGGCGGAATCACGTGGTACGCGCGCAGCCGGGACGCGTTCGGACGCCTCTGCGTGGCGGCCGCGACGGTCCTCCTGCTCGTGGCCCTCTTCGGGCGCTCCCGGGCGGGGGCGATCGCCGTCGTCGCCGGAGCCGCTCTGCTCGCAGCGGGGTGCGCCGACGCGCCGGTCTCGCGCGGAGATCCCGTCTCGGCGGCCGCGGCGCTCGAGAGGGGGCGCGCTCTCTACCAGCGCGGCCAGGCCGCCGCCGCGCTGTCCGAGCTCACCCGCGCGTGCGCCGATCCGGGAGCGTGCCGCACGGCGATCCTGTACGCCGAGGAGTGCTTCAAGCAGACGCGCCAGATCGAGTCCGCCATCGACTTCTTCGGCGCCGTGGCCGCGCGGTATCCGGAGCTGGCTCCGATCGCCGGGGGAAGCCGTGGCGTCTTCCTCGAGCGGCTCGGCGATTTCGTCGAGGCCGAGCAGGAGTACCGGCGGTCGATCGCGCGGACGCCGACGACCCGCGTGTGCAGCCTGCTGGCCGAGCTCCTTCTGCGGCGGGACGATCTCCCCGAGGCGGTGGAGGCGGCGCGACAGGCCAGCGCGCTCGAGCCGGACGACGCCGACGCGGGGGCGCTCTACGCCCGGACGCTCCGGCGCGCCGGCCGCTCCGACGACGCGCGGCGCGCTCTCGACGCGGCGCTCGCCGCTCACCCCGACTCCGCTCCCGTCTGGGTCGAAGTGGGACGGCTGCGGCTCTCGCAGGGGGATTCGGCCGGAGCGGCGGCGGCGTTCACGCGCGCGGCGGCCGACGACCCGTCGAGCACCGAGCCGCGATTCTTCCTCGCACGGATCGCCCTTCGCGAGGGGAAGCGCGACGAGGCGGAGCGCGCTCTCGACGACATCGAGAAGATTCAGTCCGAAAACGCCCGCGCGCGAGGAGGCACCCGATGACGAGGTCGATCCTGGCCGCCACGACGCTGCTCGCAGGGCTCGCGGCCGTCGCTGCGGACACACCCGTTCCTCCCGCGAACATCGTCACCAACCCGGCGGATGCTCCCGTGCGAACGGTGAGCGGCAAGGTCGCCGCGAGCACCGACCCCGACCGCCCGCCGGCTCTCGGTCCGGCGGGGGCACCGGTCCTGGTCATCGTGCTCAGCGACTTCCAGTGCCCCGTCTGCCGGCGCGCGGCGGATGCGACACGGCAGATCCCCGAGGAGTTTCCGGGGGACGTCCGCGTCGAGTTCTGGCAGCATCCGCTCGCGATGCACCCGAACGCGAGAGGCGCGGCGCGGGCCGCGATCGCCGCACAGCGCCAGGGCCGGTTCTGGGACTACCACGACGAGCTGTTCCGCGACCAGAGCGCGCTCGATCCGGCGGGCCTGGCATCGACCGCGGCACGCCTGGGTCTGGACGTGGCGCGCTTCGACCGGGACCGTGCGGCTCCTGAGCTCGACGCGCGGATCGACCGCGAGAGCGCGCTCGCGGAGACGCTCGGGGCTCGCGGCACGCCGGCGTTCCTCGTCAACGGTGCCCTGGCCGTGGGGTGGGGAAGCTGGAGCGGTTTTCGCGGCGCCGTCGAGCGCGAGCTGATCGAGGCACGCAAGCTCATCGAGACGGGAGTGCCGCGCGATGCCGTCGCCGCCCGGCGGGCGGAAGCGGCGATCAAGGATCCGGGGAGCTGGTCGTTGTACCGCTCCCTGGTCGTCGACGCGCCGCAACCTCCGGCCGCCCCCCCGGCCGGAAAGAAAGACCCGAAGAAGAGCAAGCACTCCCGCTGATTACGAAACTGTGAGCGCGCCGACGCCGGAGCTGCCGGACCCGGGCCCCGCGCATGCGTCACCGTATACTTTTCCGGTCGGCAATTCGATTCAGCCCGGAGGAGTCGTGAGGTTGCAGCGGATCCCTTTCGCCGTCCGGACGACGGTGACGGTGGCGGCGTGCCTCACGGGGATCGGTGTCTGGAAGATCGGGGCACGCCCGTCACCGCCGCGCCCCGCGGCATCGGGATCGTTCGTGACGTTCGAGTCGGGCCAGGTCCGGCCGCTGGCACTCGCCCCGGACGGATCGCGCCTGTACGCGGTGAACACTCCCGACGGCCGGCTCGAGGCGTTCGACGTGACTGCGACCGGCCTCGAGCATGCGTTCTCGGTTCCGGTCGGGCTCGAGCCCGTGGCCGTGGCGCTCCGCAATGCGACCGAAGCCTGGGTCGTCAACCATCTCTCCGACAGCATCAGCGTCGTCGACCTGGCGGGCGCGACTCCGCGAGTCGTCCGGACGCTGCTCGTGGGCGACGAGCCGCGCGACATCGTGTTCGCCGGCCCGGGCGGCTCCCGGGCGTTCGTCACGTGCGCTCACAGGGGGCAGAACGCGCCGTTCGACCCGCAGCTCCTGACCCCCGGCATCGGGCGCGCCGATGTCTGGGTGTTCGACGCCGCGAATCCAGGCGCCGGCCTGGGCGGCGCGCCGATGACGATCGTCAACCTGTTCGGCGACACGCCGCGGGCCCTCGCGGCGAGCCCGGACGGCGGGACAGTGTATGCCGCCGTCTTCGCCTCCGGGAACCGGACCACCGCGCTGAACGAAGGCGCCGTTCCCGACGGCTCGCTGCCGCCGCCGCACGACAATGCCGACGGCGTGCCGGCGCCGGAAGTCGGATTGATCGCCCGGTTCGACGGCGCGCACTGGGTCGACTCCGCCGGCGGGATCCGGGATGCCGCGGTGAAGTTCTCGCTGCCGGACGAGGACGTGTTCGTGATCGACGCCCTCGCCGATCCGCCGGTGGAGACGGGGTCGTTCTCCGGCGTCGGGACCACGCTCTTCAACATGGCGACGAACCCCGTCACCGGGGACGTGTACGTCGCGAACACCGAGTCGAGGAACGCGGTCCGGTTCGAGGGACCGGGCGTTCACGGCGGCTCGACGGTCCGCGGGCACGTCGCCGAATCGCGCATCACGGTCCTCCACGGAGGCGAGGTGCTCCCGCGCCACCTGAACAAGCACGTCGACTACTCGACCTCTCCGGGGCCGGCCGCCGAGCGCCAAGCCAGCCTGGCGATCCCGCTCGGAATCGCGGTCACCGGGGACGGCGCCACCGTCTACGTCGCGGCGTTCGGGTCCTCGAAGGTCGGCGTCTTCGCGGCCGCGGCCCTCGTCGACGACTCGTTCGTCCCCGGCCCCGCGAGCCAGATCGTCGTGAGCGGGGGAGGCCCGAGCGGGCTCGCGCTCGATGAGCCCCGTGGACGCCTCTACGTGATGACCCGCTTCGACGACGCGATCTCGGTGGTCGATCTTGCCGGCCGGAGCGAGATCGCGCACGTGCCGCTGTTCGACCCGGAGCCCGCCTCGGTGGTCTCGGGCCGGAGCCTCCTCTACGACGCCCTCGCGACTTCGGGGCACGGCGACACGGCGTGCGCGAGCTGCCACGTGTTCGGCGACATGGATCACCTCGCCTGGGATCTCGGGGATCCCGATGCGCCGGTCATGCCCAACCCGAACCCGTTCCGCTTCCCGGCCAACACACCAGGGCCCCCGTTCCACCCCATGAAGGGCCCGATGACCACGCAGTCGCTTCGTGGCCTCGCCGCGGACGGGCCGATGCACTGGCGCGGGGATCGCACGGGCGGGAGCGATCCCGGCGGGAACCCGCTCGATGCCGAGGCCGCGTTCAAGAAATTCAACGTCGCCTTCGACGGGTTGCTCGGCCGCGGGGGCCCGCTGACCGATGCACAGATGCAGGCCCTGACCGATTTCGCGCTCCAGATCGCCTACCCGCCGAACCCGATCCGCAACCTGGACAACTCGCTCACGCCCGACCAGTCGCTCGGCGCGAATTTCTTCCACATCGGTCCGGCCGACGCAGCGGGCACCTGCAGCTTTTGCCACAAGCTCGACCCGTCGGCCGGCGCATTCGGAACGGACGGTTTCTCGAGCGTGGAAGGGGAAACGCAGACGTTCAAGATCCCGCAGCTCCGCAACCTGTACCAGAAGGTCGGAATGTTCGGCTTCCCGGACGTGCCCTCGATTCTGCCGGGAGACAACGGGGATCAGGGGCCGCAGATCCGCGGCTTCGGGTACAGCCACGACGGCTCGATCGACACGCTCTTCCGGTTCTTTCACGCCAGGGTTTTCAAGTTCTCGACCGACCCGGCGACCGCGGAGATGCAGCGGCGCGTCGTCTCCGAGTTCGTGCTCGCGTTCGATGCCGACCTCGCCCCGATCGTCGGGCAGCAGGTCACGCTGGGCGGCGGAAACGCCGCGACGGCGGGGCCGCGGATCGACCTCATGATCGCGCGGTGCACCCAGGTTCCCCCGGAGTGCGACCTCGTGGTGAAAGGCGTCGTCGGGGGCGAATCGCGAGGGTACCTCCTCTCCGGATCGTCGTTCCTGCCGGACCGGAGCGCGGAGCCGCCCCTGTCCGACGCCGCGCTTCGCGCGATCGCCGCGGTGCCCGGACAGGAGCTGACCTACACGGCGGTGCCGCCCGGCTCGGGCGTCCGCGCCGGCATCGACCGCGACCAGGACGGGGTGCTCGACCGGGACGAGATCGACGCCGGAAGCGATCCCGCGAACCCGGCGTCGGTTCCGGACGATCGCGACGGCGACGGGACACCGAACGCGTTGGACTGCGCCCCCGACGATCCGACCATCCACCCCGGGGCCGCCGAGATCTGCGACGGCAAGGACAACGACTGCAACCCGGCGACACCCGACGGATCTTCCGAGCCGTGGCTGGGGCAGGCCTGCGACGGCCCGGATCCCGATTCGTGCGCCGACGGGGTCCTGTCGTGCGTCGCCGGGACGCGCACGTGCAGCGACGACGCGATCACGCGGAACGAGGTCTGCGACGGAATCGACAACGACTGCGACGGGATCGTGGACAACCCCCGGTGCGCGGATTACGACCTCGACGGAAACGGCCGGATCGACGGCGGCGATCTCGCCTTCCTCGGCCGCGCGTTCGGACTGTGCGATCCGGATCCCGCTTCGACGTGGTGGTTCCGGGCCGACTACAACCGGGACGGGTGCGTCGACGGCGAGGACCTGGCCGTGCTGGCGAACCTCTGGGCGAAGGTCTGCGAGGGCGGCACGCTGTCGTGCCGGTGAGGGGAGGCTCGTGCATCCGGTCCTGATCGACTTCGGCAGCATCACGATCGGCGGGATATCGGTCCCGATCCGGATCGGCTCGTACGGGCTCCTGTTCGGGCTCGCGGTGGTCGCCGCCGGCCTCTGGGTCCAGCGTCTCGGCCGGGAAGTCGATCCCAAGGCCCCGTGGATGGACATGTACTTCACGACGATCGTCTCGGGGTTCGTCGGCGCGAAGCTGACGAACCTCCTGATCGTTCTTCCCGACCTCGCCGCGGGCCGGGCGTCGCTCCTCGGCGTGCTCCAGGGCGGAGGGGTCTGGCTGGGCGGGGTCGTCGCGGGCTTCGCGGCCTGCACGATCGCGGTGCGGCGTCATGGGCTCCCTCCCGGGCAAGTGGTCAACCTCGCCTTCGTCGCCATCCCGTTCGCGCATGCGATCGGGCGGGTCGGCTGCCTGCTCGGGGGGTGCTGCTTCGGCTCGCGCTGCTCGCTGCCCTGGGCGGTGACCTACACCGATCCGATCGCGCACCAGGTCAACGGAACGCCGCTCGGAGTGCCGCTCCATCCGACCGTGATCTACGAGGCGCTCGCCGAGCTCGCGAACTTCGGCGTGTGCTACGGGCTCTGGCGCCGCAAGTCGGCCGGCTGGACGATCGCTCTGACCTGGATGGGGCTCTACGGGGTCGAGCGATTCCTCCTCGAATTCCTCCGCAGCGACCCGCGCGGAGCCGTGGGTTCGCTGAGCACGAGCCAGTGGATCAGCATCGCCATGGTCGGGGTCTCGGTCATCGGAGCGCTCCGCCTTCGCGGGACCTCCGTAGCGCCTCCTGTTGCACCGGCGCGCCGCGGCCCCGCCCGGAAGCGCGGATGACCGTGTCACGGCTCGGGCGGGCGCTGTCCGGCCCGCCGCGCGTCATCGCCTTCTGGATCGCGTTCCTGACGTTCGAGGCCGCATGCTACGTCTACGGCTACCTGGTGATCGTCATTCCGTGCGCGATGTCCCGCGCGTATCGGGAGCGGAATCACCATCGCGCGTGGAACCGCCTGATCGGCGCTTGGGGGCGCTCGGTTTCCCGGATCAATCGGACGATCAACGGGGTGACGATCGAGGTGGAGGGAGCGGTGCCGCACGGCCCCTGTCTTGTCGTCGCGAATCACCAGAGCACGGCCGACATCCCGGTCCTCTTCGAGGTCTTCCGCGAGCACAATCTGAAGTTCGTCGTGAAGAAGCAGCTCCTGCGCGGGATACCGGCCGTCTCCCACGCCCTCCGCGAGGGGGGGTTCGGCGTGGTGGACTTCGGCGCGCCGCACAAGACCGTGCGCGACCTGATTGCGTTCGCGCATTCGGTTGGCGAGTGGAAGGGGACGCCCGTCATCTACCCGGAAGGGCAGCGGACTCTCGACGGCTCCATCGCGCGATTCCGAGAGACGGGGATTCGGCTTCTCGTGAGCGAGACCGGCCTTCCGGTCGTCCCGGTGGTCATCGACGGTCTCGCGGCCGCGCGCACGATCTGGGATTTCTTCACGGACCTTCCGGGCTCGCGCTGCCGGGTGCGGGTGCTTCCGGCCATCCCGGCCGACGAGGCCGCGGCCGACGCGGCGCAGCTGCCGCGCCGTCTCGAGGCGATCATGACCGGGGAGTTGACGCGCATGCGCGGTGCGCGCGAGGCGGTGGCCTCGTGAGCGCCCGTCCGGCGGCGCTGGTGACCGGCGGATCGCGGGGGATCGGCCTCGCGACCGCGCTCCGCCTCGCGGCCGGGGGCCGTCCGGTGGCGCTCGTGGCGCGCGGCGAGGCGGGACTCTCTCGCGCGGAGCGCGCGATGGGCGACCGCGGAGCGGAATGCCTCGCGATCCGCGCGGACGTGTCGAGCGCTCCGGAGGTCGACCGCGCCTTCGCGGCGGCGATCGAGCGGTTCGGGACGATCGATCTCGTCGTCCACGCGGCGGGCATCCTCAGCACCGGGCGGTTCGACCGGATTCCGGTCGAGGACTACGAATCGTCGATCCGCGTGAACTACCTCGGGGCGGTCCACGTCGCCCGCGCGGCCCTCCCGCGCCTGGCCGCCTCCGGCAACGGCTGCCTGGTGCAGGTCGCATCGGTGATCGCGTTCAAGTCCTTCCCGGGATTCGCGGCGTACGCCCCGACGAAGTGGGCCGTGCGCGCGCTCCACGAGACGCTCGACGCGGAGCTGCGGCAGGTGCCGGTGCGCCTCGCGATCGTCTATCCGCCGATCACGGACACGGCGATGATCCGCGACATTCCCGCCGACCGCCGCCCGGCGGTGTACGACCGCTTCGGCTCGGTGACCGCCGACGAGGTCGCGGCGGCGATCGTTCGGGGGATCGAGAGCCGGAGCCGGCGGATCTTCGTCCGCCGGACAGACTGGCTCTACTTCCACTTGACGCGGCTGGCTCCCGGGATCACGGGCCGGGTCCTGGACAGGATGCTCGCGGGCCGCGGCGGGATCTCCCGATGAGTCCGAAGGCCCTCGACCTCATCGAGATCGCCCTGGTCACGCTGACGGGGTACGCGTGCCACCTCTACTACAACCTGATCGGCCACATCGCCTCGTTGCGCGGCGTCGACGCCGGGCCGCACCTCCTGACGGCGGTCGACCGCGCGATCCCGTACATGCCGTTCTGGGTCAACTTCTACCAGCTCGCATACTTCATGCCGGGGGTCGTGCTCGCGCTGGTCTTCGCGAGGATCGGCCTCGACGTTCCCGCGGTACGGCGGATTCTCGTGGCGTTCCTGAGCCTGCTGTTCGCGCACTACGGCTTGTACCTCGCCGTGCCGGCGAGTGCAGCCGCCGTGCGTCTTCCCGACGCGGCGCTCGGAGCCGGGACGCTCGGCGGGCTCGTCCGCTACCAGTACGCGCTCGCGACGATCTGGTGCGCCTGGCCGTCCCTCCACGTCTCGGCCTGCTGGTTCTTCTTCCGCCTGCTGGCGACGCATTACCGCAGGCTGCGCTGGATCTATCTCGGCTGGTTCGTCGGGATGGTCGTGGGGACCGCCGCCATCAAGATCCACTACGTTCTCGACGCCGCCACGGGCCTCGTGCTCGGCGAGTGCGCGTTCCGGTTCGTGCTCGCTCCGCTGACGCGCCGGAACGCGCTGGCCCGGCGGAGCGGCTCGCAGCCGCGGCGGATCCTCGTCCACCTCGCGGTGCTCGTGTTCCTGCTGGCGTTCCTGCGGGCGGGGATGCGGATGTCGGGGTACCGTGGCCCGCTCTACACGATCGGGTTCAGCTCCCCGACTCGGACTTGAGGTACTCGCGATAGAGCGCCTCGGCCTCCCCGCGGCGGATCTTGCCGCTCGTCGTGCGCGGCATATTCGGGGCGATGAACACGTCGTGGATCGGCAGGCCGAACTCGCGAAGCAGGTACTGCTTCAGCTCGTCCTTGAGCATCTCGACGTCCCTCGGGTTCATCGCGCGGATGAACGTCTCGGCCTGCTCCCCGAGCCGGCTCAGCAGCCAGGAGCCGGGCTCGTGGCTCAGGAACTCCTTGAGCTGCTCGACGCGACCGCGGACCGCGCTCGACATCCGGCTGGCGAGCACGGTCATCACGACGACCTCCTCGCGCCCGCCGATGTTGAAGCTGAAGACGTGCGTCTTGCCGCGGCGGACGAAGGGGAGCTCCTCGATCTTCGCCGCGATGTCGTGGGCGTAGAAGTTCTTCCCGTTCACGATGATCAGATCCTTGATCCGGCCGGTGATGAACATCTCACCCCCCGGCTCGATCAGCCCGAGATCGCCGGTATGGAACCAGCCGTCGACGAACCGCCGCGCGTTCTCCTCGTCGTTCAGATAGTAGCCGGGAGTGACGCACGCTCCGCGAATGGCGATCTCGCCGACACTGCCGGGCGGGGCCGCGCCGCCGTCCTCGGCGACGATGCGGATCTCGAAGTCCCCCTTGGGGCGTCCCACGGACACGACGCGCACGCCGTCGATGTCGCGCGTCCGGAGCGGGGAAGACCGGTCGGGGGCCGTGACGATGAGCGTGGTCTCGGCCATTCCGTACACCGGATGGACGACCCCGCGCCGGAGGCCGTACGGAGCGAAGCGTTCGTAGAAGCGCTCGATCACCTCGCCGCTGACCGGCTCGGAGCCGTTGTAGAGGTACGCGAGTGAGCCGAGATCGGGCTTGCGCTTCTCGAGCTGGTGGTCGCGAATCCGGGTCACGCACATGTCGAGCGCGAAGTTCGGGACGGGGGAGACGGTGCCGCGGTACCGCGAGACGTAGTCCAGCCACGACACCGGCTTCATCAGGAAGCAGACCGGGTTCATCAGGACGAGCGGGTGGTAGTGAACCATGGGGGAGAGGAAGCCGCCGACGAGCCCCATGTCGTGGTAGAGCGGCATCCAGACGATCCCGGAGCTCTCCTCCGTTCGCCCGTCGTTCTCCACGATGATCTTCAGGTTCGCGCAGATGTTCCGGTGCGTGATCTGGACGCCCTTCGGGTCGGACGTGCTCCCCGAGGAGTACTGGATGAACGCGAGATCGTCCGGGCGCGGGGAGGCCGCGGCGATGCGCGGCGGCTCGCGGTCGGGGTCGACGGACTGCGGGTACGGGTCGGCGACGAGGCGCGGATCGAGAACCTGATCGTCCACCACCGCCTGTGCCAGCGTCGTGTCGAGGACGATCCGGTCGAACTGGTAGCGCTCCATCAGGTCCTTGAGGCGGCGCAGGTAGGCGCCGCGCTCCTGTCCGGCCATCTGCCCGGTCACGGAGACCGGCACCGCGCCGAGCCAGATCAGCGCGAGGAACGAGCCGACGAGATCGAGGTCGGTCGTCAGCGGCACCACGACCTTCTGCCCCGCGCCGATGTCCTGCTCGCGGAGGTGCTCCGCGTGGAAGAGCACCCGGCGGTGCAGCTCGGCGTAGGAGCAGTACGACTCGCGGAACTGCGCCGATACGAGCCGGATCCCGCGCGACGGGTGAACGTCGCGCGCCCCGTCGAGAAGGTCGATCAGCGTGGAGAAGTCCCGGGTCGGCATCCGTGCTCGCTCAGACCATCGGGACCTGGCGCTCGAGGCGCCCGTCCAGCCGATCGAACAGCGTGGGGAGGTCCGGCCCGGTCGCCGTGATGCCGTGGTTCCTGAGGCCGACGACCGCGTTCTGCGGATCCGGCGCCCGGTGGACGAGTGCGAGCACCTCGTCGGCGAGCTCCACGCTCCCGCAGGGGTAGCTCTGCAGCGTCGAGGCGATCCCGGGAAGCCAGGCATGCACGTGGAGGATCGCCCCGATGCCGGGGAACGCGCGGTAGATCTTGAAGTGCTCGATCGCGTCCACGGAGACCCGTGCGGTCGGGTCGTTGCCCGGCGGGACCGAGACGCGCATGGCCCGCCGCTCCTCGTCGAACCCGGTCACGAGCAGGATGTCCGACCCGATCCGTCGCAGATTCCCCTTGTCGACCCCCCGGCCAGTCATCCAGAACGTGCTGGCGTCCCGTCGCGCGGAGAGATTCCCGTACGACAGCTGCTTGATGCCGAAGATCTTCTGGAGGAGGCGCAGGTCGCGCGGGGAGAGGATCTCGTCGAGCGGCAGCACCGACGGGAGCAGGCCGAGGGCGTCGAGCTTGCGGCCGACCTCGGCGAGGCTCGCGGTGATCGCGTCACCGTCCCGGAGCGCTTCGGGAAGGTCGTGGGAGAACTCGTTCTCGATCGCGAACCGCACGTCCGAGATCGCGAGGACCTGCTCCGCGATCCGGCGGACGTGGTCGCCGCCGTGCCGCACCTCGCGGAAGCCGAGCTCGGGCGTCACCAGGTAGCTCGAAGACTCGCCGGACCGATGGACCGTGTAGGCGGTGAGGTTCGACATCGTCTTGACGAGGACGCCGTAGGCATCGCGCTGCAGCGTGCCCGGGGCGTCCCACGTCTCGGTGAGCGTGCAGATGAAGTGCGACGGCTTCGCGCGGAGGTAGTTCGCGCGAGGGGCGGCCGCGGAGGTGACGTTGAGCACGACGTCGACGTCCGTGGGAATCGCCTCGTTGCGGCCCGCGGCGACGAGCCGGTGGCCCCGCGATTCCATCTCGCCGGCAAGTCCTGCGACGAGGCCGTCGATCGTCGGGCTGGCGTAATCGGCTGCGACCGCGAATCTCAAGGAGCCGCTCCCCGCGCGGCCGGGATCCGGGACGCGTCGACATGGCTCCGCACGAGATCGGCGAACCGGCGGAACGTCATGTCCCGCAGCCCCGCGAGCTTGTCCGCCTCGACCTCGATTCCCAGCAGGTCCTCGAGCTCGAGCACGACCTGGAGCAGCGCGAACGAATCGAATCCGAGGTCGTTCGCGAGGTACTGGTCGTCTTCGATCGTAAGGATCCGGAGGCGCGAATGCTTGCGAAGCGCCTCGCGCACCACTCCGTCGAGGTCGTCGGCGCTCATCGGCCCCCCCTCCCCACCGTTCGTTACATTTACGCCCGGCATCCGGGGCTGTCAACTTGACGCGGTGCGGATCTACGGGGGGGCGGGGGAAAGAAGCCGGGGGCATCCCACGCGTGAGTTCGGGAGGGAGGGTGCGCGCGGGATGCCCCCGGGAGAGAGGGACGGCGTCGCGATCGCCCGGTCGATCGACTTCGCGACGCCTTACGGAGCGGACCGCGAGTCGCTCACGGAACACTCGCGGCCATTGCGGCGGCCAGGATCGGACCGGCATCCGAGACGCCGGGCCGGTTTGCCGCCAGACCTGAAGATCTGGCGGGATGGGGCTTGAGCTGGTAGGCGACGCTGCGTCCCGAACTCGGAAGGATGTAGCCGATCAGGTCGAGCGATCCGCCCGCGTCGCGATCGAACACCACCTCGGGCCGGACGTCCCCGGACACCTCGGTCGACCGCCGATGACTGAGAAAGATGCCCACGCGGCGCCCGTCGACGAGCACGACGTGAAGATCGGAGACGGGCGTGAACGCCTCCGTGTCGCACAGCGTGAGCATCCCGGCGGGATGGAGAACCCCGTCGGGCAGCCGGAACGGGGAAGTGACCTGCGTGGTGACGCAGACACCCGACGGCGCGGCGGCGACCGGGCTCGCGTACGGAGCCGCCAGGATCGCCAGCGCGGCCATGGCGACCGGGAGAACCGGGATCCGTTCTCCTGAGAAGAAGTTGCTGATCATCGGCTCGCCTCCTCTTCCGGCTTCGCCGTAACCCGTGCCCGGGAACCCCGGCGTGCCACCCGTCCCTACCGCAAGATCGGGACCGCGTTCGGGAAGCGCCGGAGGAACATCAGCTAATCGTCTGATGCAAAACGGTTTAGCGTGGGGCAGGCTACGAGCCACGCGGCGATCGACGTGTCTCGATAATGACACAGTTAGATTTCTATTACAGACATAAATCATTTATTTTCAAATAGATAATGTCATATCAATCCCCAGGATAACCATCGTCTCGTTTCCGAGACACGTCAAAGGAAAACACTTCCTTCCGAAGGGTTAGCGCGGGCAGAATGCCCCGATGCCTTCCGTAGGCGATGCCGGCGACGGCCGGTTCGTCCTGAAGAAGCTCCTCGGCGAAGGAGGCGCAGGACGGGTCTGGCTCGCCGAGGACCGGGAGCGGCCCGGACTCGATCTGGCGCTCAAGGAGCTCACCGGCCCCGAGACCACGCGGCATGAGGATGCCTTCCGCCGCGAGTTCGCGACGCTCGCCTGCCTCCGTCATCCGAGTCTGGTGGAGGTGGACGAGTTCGACATCTCGCCCGACACCGGCCGCACGCGATTCACCCTCGAGCTCGTCGAGGGGCGCGACCTGATCGGTGCGGTGCGCCGCGAAGGCACCGAGGTTCTCGGCGCGCTCGCGGTCGAGGCGCTGAGGGCGCTGTCCTTCCTCCACGACCTCGACCTCATCCACCGGGATCTCAAGCCGTCGAACCTGCTGGTCCGCGACCGTCCGAAGCTCGGGTGCCGCCTAGTCGTGGTGGACTTCGGCTTGGCACTACGCGTCTCGGATCAACCGAGCGAGGCCTTCCGGCCGGCGGGGACGATCGCCTATCTCGCTCCGGAGGTGCTCGCCAACCGGGCCGCGAGCAGGCGGTCCGATCTTTACGCGCTCGGCGCGGTGCTCCTCGAGGCGGTGACCGGGCGGCCCCCGGCACGCTGGGAGCCGGACGAGCGCGGGATCGGCGCGGCGCTCGCCCGGGAGCCGATTTCCGTTTCGACTCTTCCGGGAGGCGTTCCCTCCGGCTTCGACCGCTGGCTGAGGGATCTGCTCGCGGAGGATCCCGAGCGCCGCCCGGCCAGCGCTTCGGAAGCGCTGGCGCGCCTGAACGAGGCCTGCGGGACCGATCACCCGGCGGAGACGGAGGTCACGCGCCTGGCGCGCCTGCTCTCCGGTCCTCCGGCCGAGCGCGAGTCAAGTGTCCGGGCGATCTGGGAGGCGCTCGAGCCGGAAGGAGAGCCCCGTGTCGTGTTTCTGTGCGGCGGTCCCGGGAGCGGGAAATCGAGGATCCTTCGCTGGCTCGAGGCGGAGGCGATCCTGCGGGGCTGTACTGTCGCCAAGGGGATCGCGCACAGGCGCCTCTCGCTCGAGGCGCTGCGCGAAACGGCGGGCCGTGGGAAGACCGTCCTGCTCCTCGACGAGGTTCACGCGGCCGGCGCCGAGATCGTCGACGTCCTGACGCGCACGGTCCGGGAGCAGGCGGCGGCCCCGCTTCGAATCGTCGCGACGCTCAGGCCGGGTGCGATCGACCGCCCCGCGCTCCGCGCGTTGCTCGAGGCCGCCGGAACGACGCCGGCGCTGTCCCGGATCGATCTCTCCGATCTGGACAGCGGCGGGATCCGCGCGATGGCGGAGCGCGCGACGGGGGGCGCGGTCTCCGGTGAGCGTGTGGCCTGGCTGCTCGAGGCGAGCGGCGGATCGCCGCGGATCGCGGAGGGCCTCCTCGTCGAGGGGGCCTGGGAGCGCGGCGGCCGGAGCCGGTCGAGAGGGACCGCCGCCGGTCTTCCGCACGGACGGCTGCGGATGATCTCGCCGGAGGCGATGCGTTGGCTCGAGGGGGTTGCCGTGGTTCGCGTCGGCGCGCGCGAGGCCCACCTGGCTTCCCTGTCGGGTCTGGAGGCGCGCGCTGCGCGCGCCGTGTCCGAAG